>Ga0209992_10000100_pt1 | contig 125242 bp, 98 predicted proteins | sample 2SBtaG_2_FD_182564 | JGI IMG/M metagenome (GOLD analysis project Ga0209992, IMG submission 182564) | Deep subsurface microbial communities from Kolumbo volcano to uncover new lineages of life (NeLLi) - 2SBTROV12_ACTIVE470 metaG (SPAdes)... | ecosystem: Environmental > Aquatic > Marine >... | reverse complement strand
CAGGGCACCCTCTTCGACGTCCTCGACGGGTCGGAGCGCAGGCGCAAGTTCTGGTCGATCCTGGTGTCGAACACGCTGTTCGCGATCACGCACCTTCACCTGACGATCACCTACGGCGTGGCCGCCTTCGTGGGCGGGCTCTTCTGGGGCTGGCTGTACAGCCAGGAGCGCAGCCTCGTGCGTCCGGTCGTGTCCCACATCATCGTGGGGGTGTTCGCCCTCTACGTCCTCGACTTCGCCGACCTGTTCAAGGGGATCTAGACCCTGGGGCCGCCTCGTCGACGGTCCCGTGACGGGCCGACAGGAACGCGAACAGCAGCGACCCGATCGACCCCACTACGAGCAGCTCCGCCAGCACCCGCGTGGTGTTTGGTTCGTCCCGCACGACGAGCTGCGCGAACACGGCGGCGATCGCGAACTGCATGAACCCCAGCAGGCCCGATGCGGTGCCCGCGAGCCGCTCGTCGACCTCCATGACCCCGGCGTTCGTGCCCGGCAGCGCCAAGCCCACGCCGTAGCCCGCGACCGACGCCGGCACGAACAGGCGCGCGGGCGTCAGCGCCGGCTCGGACCAGCCGAGCAGCCACGCCGAGACGAGCCCCCCCGCGACGACCAGGACGCTGCCCGCGAGGGTGATGCGCCCGTTGCGTGCGCGCCCCGCGAGGCGCTCGGCGCTGAACAGTCCGGCGGCCACGAAGACCGCCATGAACACGAACCAGATGCCGTACTCGTAGGCGGGGCGGCCGAGCACGTCGACCATGAGGTACGTCGACGCGGAGGTGAACGCGAAGAAGATGGCGAAGTGCAGGGCGGACTGCACCGAGAACCCGAGGAAGACCGGCGACGTGAGCAGCCGCGCGAGCTGACTGCCGAGCGTGCCCTCCAGGGGCGGGCGCTCCTTCTGCGGGGGCAGCGTCTCGTCGAGCGACGTGTGGACGGGGACGAGCAGCGCCACGCCCACGAGGGCGGTGAGCGCGAAGACGGCCCGCCAGCCCACCCGATCGATGAGCACCCCCCCCAAGGCGGGCGCGAGCAGGACGGCGGCCACCGCCCCGAGCGTCACCCGGGCGATCATCCGCTCGGCGTCGGGGTGGACGTCGTGCAGGACGGCGCGGATGACGGTCATGGCGACGGAGCTCGTCGCCGCCTGGGCGACGCGGGCGAACACGAGGACCTCGACGGTCGGCGCCGCGGCCCCGAGGATGCTGGCCAGGGTGTAGAGCCACGCGGTCCCCACGATGATCGGGCGACGTCCCAGCCGGTCCACGAGGGGGCCGGCGGCCGCCGTCGCCACCGCCGCGGCGAGGACGCCCAGGCTCAGGCCCAGCTGCACGACGGCGATCGGGGCGTCGAAGTCGGCCTTGATGAAGGGCAGACACGGCTTGAAGATGTTCAGCGAGAAGGGCCCCACCGCCGCCATCCCCACGGTGAGGATGCGGAAGCCGAGGCCCGAGCGCCCCTCAGGCGATCCCGGCATCGACGAGGCTCCTCCCCACCGCTTCGTCCAGCAGCATGGGGGACCAGCCGAGCAGGTCGCGGGCGAGCCGACCGTCCACGACGGGCTCCTCGGCCATCCCGTCCAGGCGCTCGATCGTGAGCGGCGGGTCGTCGCCGAGGCGCTCGGTCACCCGCGCGAGGCGACGGATCGCAGCGTCCGGCACGGTCAGCACGCGGGGCGGCGACCTCCCCGCGCGCCGGGCGACGAGGGCGATGAGGTCCCCGAAGGGCAGCGCCTCGGGCCCGGGGAGGTCGATGGGCTCGTCGGGCAGGTCGTCCGGCGCCAGGTCGATGCAGCGCACCACCGCGTCGGCGACGTCCCACACCCCCACCGGCCGACGCATCGCGAGGCCCCCGGGCAGGGGCAGCACGGGGAGCCGCGCGGCCTTCAGCATCGAGGCGAGGTGAGGCGAGTGGGGCCCGATCATCATCGGAGGTCTCAGGATCACGACCTCGACGCCCGTGGCGGCGCGCAGGAGGTCCTCGGCCTCCTTCTTCGACTGCGCGTAGACCCCGCGCCGGCTGCGCAGGACGGTGTCCGACGAGACGGCGACCACGCGCCTCACCCCCGCCGCCTTCGCCGCCTCGAGGAGGTTCCGGGTGCCGTCCACGTGCACCGCGCGGTTCCGCTCGGCGTCCTTGGAGCGGACGACGCCGGCGAGGTGCAGGACGGTCTCCACGTCCTCGAGCGGCGCGTCCAGGGAGCCGCGGCGCGTGAGGTCGCCCTCGCACATCCAGGAGCCGGCGCCCGCGAGCACGTCCCGGTTCGAGGTGACGCGCACGAGCGCTCGATGCCGTCGACCGTCGCGTCCCAGGGCCGCGCAGACCTGCCGACCGAGCAGGCCGGTGGCGCCCGTCACCAGGATCTCCCCCGACCGGTGGACGACCCGGCTGCGTGGGTCGTGGGGGAGGTCGCCCTTCACGCTTCGGCCGCGTCCCCGACGACGCCTGCCTCGAGGGCCGTCCAGTAGTCGGCGACCTCCGACGGCGTCGCGACCCAGGCCTCGCCCTCGTCGAGGATGTCCTTGAGGACCGCGCGGAAGAGGTCCCGGTTCACGGCGCGCCCGAACAGGTGCGGCTCGGGATGGGTGAGGAAGTGGCAGACACCGCAGAGGTCGCGCACGTGCCGGTACTTCTGCAGCAGGACGCGGGGCACCTCGAGGCCCTTGTAGCCGAGGAGCTGGAGGCGGTCGTCGGCGGGCATCGTCGTCGGCAGGACGAGCATCCCGGCGCGACGGAACGGGAAGATCGTGCCGCAGCCGCGGCGGGGCCCGAGCAGGGTGTGCGTGTCCGTGTCGGGGACGGAGCTGTCCCAGTCGAAGCGACCGTCGAGGGCCTCGTACAGCGAGTCGGAGACGAGCAGCGAGGGCGACCGGAACCCGCGGATGCCGTGCTCGGCGATGAGGTCGCGGCAGGTGTCCAGGCGTCGCTCGGCGACGCGACGCTCGGCGAAGGCGATGCGGTTGTCGTGAGTGTCCCCGTGCAGCCCGATCTCGCCGCCGGCCTGCAGCACCGCGCGGATGAACCCGACGTCCCAGGTGTAGCCCTTGCCCACGAGGAAGAAGCACGGCTTGAGGCCGAGGCCGACCATGTCGTCCAGGACCTCGCCCGCCAGGGCCATCCCCTCCTTGGTGTCCACGTCGTGGGTCATCACCAGCGCGAGGCGGCGCTTGCCGGGCCACGGACCGGCCTTCGGAGCGGGCGCGCCCGCGGTGCGGAACTGACCGCTGACCACGGGGTTGTCCTCGGCGATGCCCTCGAAGAGGCGGACGCGGAACTCGTCCAGCCGCGCCTCGACGGGCCAAGCGGGGTCCGGCGGAGAGGCCTCGGGGTCGATGTTGCTCTTGCCCGCGATCAGCGGATACAGGGCCAACCGCACGGGGCCCGGGACCCAGTGATACGGCAGCGGGATGCGCGCGTGCAGGGGCGGCTTCGGGGGGCCCAGGTAGCGCTCCTCCACGATGTCGCGGTAGGCCGCCCAGGGGTGGTAGGGCAGCTCCCAGGCGCCGTCCTCGCGCTGGGTGACGGCGTCCAGCGGGTCGCGGGAGAAGGGCCCGAACAGGGCGCGTCGGTCGGACTTGGCGGTCCCCGAGAAGACGACGGGGCGGCCCGCGAGCTCGGCCATCGCGTCGCGCAGGACGGACTCGTCGCGATCCCAGCGGGCGAGGAAGCGCAGGTACTCCGGCGACTCCCGGATGCGGACGCTCACGCCACCGCCGGGAGGAAGGCGTTTGGCTCGGGCTCCACCACCCGACCGAGGCGGCGGAGGCGGGTCAGGTGGGAGTGGATGCCCCCGAGCAGGACGCCGGGCAGGGCCGTGTCGGCCTCCACGAAGATCGGGTTCCGGTCCATGTACGACTGGAGGATCGGGGGCGCTCCGGTGGGCTTCGTGCCGCCGGACAGGCGCCGGAGGTTGCGCAGGATCGACTCCGCGAAGCCGTCGAAGGTCTTGGCGGTCGCGGCGATGGCGGCGGGGCCGTCGTCGAACACCAGGCCGTGGGCGGGGAAGATGCGCGCGGGCGCCTCGGCGCCGATGCGATCGAGGGACTCGCGGTAGGGGAGCGCGTCGTCGTCCATGGGGGGCACGAGGGGGGTCGGCGAGCCGACGATGATGTCGCCGGTGACGGCCCATCGCCCGCTCTCCTCGACGAACGCGACGTGGTGCGGATCGTGGCCGTGTACGTCGATCACCCGGAGCCGCAGGTCCCCGGCCTCGACGACGCTCCCGGGGTCCAGCGGCCGCCCCGTGGTGCGCCCGAGGCCCTCGGCGATATTCAGCCAAGGCATCCCCTTCGGGCCCGCGTCCCGGAGCCTCCGCAGCGACTCGAGGTAGGGGTGCTCCGGGAGGCAGTTCATCCAGGCGAACCACTCGTGCAGGCGGATCGTGTAGTCGCCGAAGTCGACGTCCACCCGGGCCTCCACCGCCGATCGCGGCAGGCGGTGTTCCACGTGGACCAGGTCCGGCGTGTTCCACGACGCCATGCCGCCGCCGAGGTGGTCGAGGTGGGTGTGGGTGTAGAGGACCTGGGCCAGGTCCGACCGACGGAGGCCGATGTCGGCGAGGCCGCGGGTCAGCTGCCGTTGGGTCTCCGGATCGGGGTGGCCGGAGTCGATGAGCGTGGGGACGTCGCCGAGCAGCAGGTAGACGTAGTTCGCGGCGAAGCGAGGCTGCGCGACGCGCAGGCGCCAGACGTTCGGCTCCAGCTCCACGGGCGGCCGGTAGGTGGCCGTGCGCACGCGGAACAGGTCGGACTTGGGCGGTTGAGACGGTCTCCCGGACATCGGGAGGAACTTAGCGCGCGGCGCGGGTCCGCACCGAGACGAGGCTCACGTCGCGGAGGCGACGTTCGCCGGGGGTCCCGTCCTGCGCGAGGTGCTCGAGGACGGGGGCGCCGCGTCGGTTGATGCGGATCAGGGCGACCGGAGCCTCCCCACGCAGGGCGTCGCCGGTGAACTCGGCGGGGCCTTCTCGGGACTCGATGAGGACGGCGTCCACGCGCTCCAGCGGCACGACGCGGGCGAGGATGTCGGACAGCGAGACCCCGCGGACCGCCGAAGATGCGGACACCTCCACGGGTTCGGCGTCGTCCACGCGGATCGACACCGCCCCCGTGGCTGCCTTCGGCTTCTCCGGGGGCGCGGCGCCTTCGGACCACACCTCGACGCGTTCCAGTCGATGGACGACGAGGCGAGGGTGGTCGTCGAGCCTGCGGAAGAGCCCCAGCGAGGCGGTCCCGTCGGGGCCGGGGAAGACCATCACGTCGCTGTCGCGATGGTGCGCGGCGAAGGAAGAGAGGCGGAAGGACGCCCCGCCGGCGCCGCGGGCGCGGACCTGGTCCCAGGCGGCCCGGGGGGTGGTCACGAGGGTCTCCAGCGACGCTTCGGCGCCGCCCCACGCGGCCGGGCTCTCGACTCCGTCCGCCGCCACGACGAACGCGGCGGTCGGGGTGGGAGAACTCGCCTCGGGAGAAGGAGCCCCGCAGGCGGCGACGCACGCGGCGAGAGCGACGAAGCGGCGCATGCAGGCAGCCTACGCACAACGAAAAGGGCCCGGCTACCCGGAGATTCCCACCACGATGGGGAGGAGGAGGAGACGCAGCAGGCCGAGTAGCCGAGCCAACAAGAATCTAAGTCCGCTCATCCCTTCGTCCAGCCCCAACTTCGGGCAGCGTGAGACCCGCCTTTACAGGGGGCCTCGGCGTGCGCATGTTCCGCCCCATGCGACTGCCCTCCGACGCGCCGCTGGTCTTCCTGGTGCACGGTTTCCTGCGCACCGGCGCGTCGATGGTGCCCATGGGCGCGGGGCTGCGGCTGCACGGCTTCCGCTCCAGCGTCATCACGCAGATGAACCTGCACCAGGAGATCCCCGTCCTCGCGGACTCGCTCTTCGAGCACGTGTGCCGGGTGCGCGATCGGCACCAGGCGAAGACCGGCCGGCGGCCCGACGCCCACTTCGTCACTCACAGCATGGGCGGCGTGGTGGTGCGATCGATGTTGAGCCGCCACGAGGTCGACGGCCCCAACCACTGCGTGTTCCTCGCCCCGCCGAACAACGGCAGTCGGCTCGCCGAGCACATGCGCGAGCGCCTGGCCTTCCCCTGGGGCAGCTTCGACCCCCTCGCCAAGCTGCTGCCCGGGGAGCGCGGCCAGTGCGCGGATTCAGGGGACCCGGACGCGATCATCGGGATCATCGTGGGGACCGGATCCCGGGGCGTGAACGCTCCTTGGGGGACCCTGAGCAACGGCTTCGAGATCGCCCAGGAGGGCGAGCACGACGGGACCGTCGCGGCCGACGAGACCCACCTCGACTCGGCGGTGGGCTCGGTGCGGGTCCCGTACAACCACTCGCTGATGATGCTGCGGCGCCCCGTCATCGATCTCGCGGCCCGTTTCCTCAAGCACGGCAACTTCGACTGAGCCGAGGTGCCCGCGAAACTGAATGAGCACTCATTCAGCCACACTTCGCGCTTGATCGCCGGCTCGCGCGCACCTATAAGACGTGCTCTTCGGGGCTCCTCTTCTCGGGCGAGCCCCTCCACCGCCGAAGGACTGCATGCCCGTCGACATTCGAGCCAGGAAGCCCTCGTGGCTGAAGGTGCGCCCGCCCGGCGGCGAGCGGTATCGATGGATCAAGGAGCAGCGCAAGACGCTCCAGCTGTCCACGGTGTGCGAAGAAGCGCAGTGCCCGAACATCGGCGAGTGCTGGAGCAGCGGCACCGCGACCTTCATGGTCATGGGCTCGGTCTGCACCCGCGGATGCCGCTTCTGCGCGGTGAATACGAACCGCCGCGGGCTCCCCCTGGACCCCCACGAGCCGCGCAAGCTCGCCGAGACCATCCGCGCGATGGACCTCGACTACATCGTGGTCACGTCCGTCGATCGGGACGACCTGGACGACCAGGGCGCGGGCCACTTCGCGGCCTGCGTGCGCGAGGTGAAGGCCGTCTCCCCGAAGACCCGCGTCGAGATCCTCTTCCCCGACTTTCGGGGGGACGTCGACCTCGTCCGCGCGGTGGTCGAGTCGGGGGCGGACGTGCTCGCTCACAACCTCGAGACCGTGCGCTCGCTCACCAAGAAGGTGCGCGACGGGCGCTGCGGCTACGACCAGAGCCTCGCGGTGCTGCGCGCGATCAAAGAGGTCGACCCGACCACGTACTCCAAGTCGTCCCTCATGGTGGGGCTCGGCGAGACGGAGGACGAGATGATCGAGGCCATGCGCGACCTTCGTGAGGCGGGCGTCGACTTCTTCACCGTCGGCCAGTACCTCCGCCCCAGCGCCAAGCACATCGCCGTCGACGAGTACGTCGACCTCGACCGGTTCGCTCGCTACGAAGCCGCGGGCAAGGACCTGGGCTTCCGCTACGTCGCCTCCGGGCCGCTCGTGCGCAGCTCGTACAAGGCCGGTGAATTCTTCATCCACGACCTCTTGGAAGCGCGCGATGCGGGCTCGAAGAAGGCCCCCTCTGCTCGTCGCCTGCAGGTGATCTCGTGAGCCTGTCCACTCCCCTGTCGATCCTGTCCCCCAGCGGGGCCGCCCTCCCCGGCGCGGACCCCGGTTGGAGCGACGACCGGATCAAGAACATCCACCGCGCGATGACCCGCTCCCGGGTCCTCGACGAGCACGTCGCCAAGCTGCAGCGACGGGGGCTGGTCGGCCTGTGGGCCCCCGCCCACGGCTACGAGGCGCACATCTACGGCGCGCTCACGGCCATGCGGGAAGAGGACTGGCTGTTCGCCGACACGCGCATGACGGGCGCCGCGCTCTACCGCGGTCTCGACGTGCGGTCCTGGCTGGCGATGCTGCTGGGCTCGGGCGTCTCGAACCACGGCGGCCGCGCCATGAGCGCCGAGATGACGGCCTCGGCGCACAACTTCGTGACCATCTCGAGCCCCCTCGGCACGCAGATCATCCAGGCGTCGGGCACCGCCCACGGCATGAAGCTCCGACAGCAGCGCACGGTGTGCCTCAGCTGGTTCGGGCCCGCCGCGGCCGCCACCGGCGACTTCCACGTGGGGCTGAACTTCGCGGGGCTCTACAAGGTCCCCGCGGTCTTCTACCTGTGCACGTCGGGCGACCCGTCGCTGGACCGAGAGCGGTTCGCGGGCGAGGCGTTCGTGGACAAGGCGGACGGGTACGGCATCCGCGGCGTGCAGGTCGACGGCAGCGACGTGTTCGCCGTCTACGCGGCCGTCGCCGACGCCGCCAAGCGCGCCCGCAACGGCCTGGGACCGACCCTGATCGAGGGCATCACCGGCGGCGTCGACGGCGGCGCGGATCCGGTGGAGCGGCTCGAGGGGTACATGACGGATCGAGGCATGGACGTGGACGCCGCGCGCGTCGGGGCCGGGCGCAAGCTGCGCGGTCTGCTGCAGACCTGGACCACCGAGCTGCTCGGCGAAGGTTCGCCGGAGCTTCGCAGTCTGTTCGACCACGTCTACGATGCGCCGTCTCCGCAGCTCGTCGAGCAGCGGGAGGGGCTGGAAGCGCACAAGCGTCGCTTCGAGCACGAGACCCTGGCGTGAGTTTCGGCCGGTTCTCCGGCGCTGCAGAGAGTATTCGATGGCGACGATGAACATCATCCAGGCGGTGAACTCCGCACTGGACCACGCGCTGAAGGCCGACCCGGACGTGTTCGTCTTCGGGGAGGACGTGGGCAAGTTCGGGGGCGTCTTCCGCGCCACGGACGGCCTGCAGGCGAAGCACGGCGAGGACCGCGTCTTCGACACCCCGCTCTCCGAAGCCGGGATCATCGGCACCGCGATCGGGATGGCGATCTACGGCCTCAAGCCGGTCCCCGAGATCCAGTTCAGCGACTTCATCTACCCGGCCTTCGACCAGATCGTGAACGAGATGGCGAAGTTCCGGTACCGCAGCGGCGGGCAGTACACGTGCCCGGTCACCGTGCGCACCCCGTTCGGCGGCGGCATCCGCGGCGGGCACTACCACTCCCAGAGCCCCGAGGCGTACTTCGCCCACACCGCCGGCCTGAAGGTCGTGGTGCCGAGCGACCCGTACACGGCGAAGGGCCTGCTGCTGTCGTCGATCGACGACCCCGACCCCGTGATCTTCCTCGAGCCCAAGCGGGTCTACCGCGCGAGCAAGGGGGAGGTGCCCGAGGGGGCGTACAAGCTGCCGATCGGGCAGGCGCACGTCGATCGCGAGGGCACGGACGTCACGATCCTGACCTACGGCGCCGTCCTGCACGAGGCGCGCAAGGCCGCCGACCTGCTCGCCGCCAACGACATGAGCGCCGAGGTGATCGACCTCCGCACGCTCGTGCCCCTGGACGAGGCGACCATCCTCGAGTCCGTCCGCAAGACGGGCCGGCTGGTGATCGCCCACGAGGCGGCGCGGACCTGCGGGTTCGGCGCCGAGCTGGCCGCGATCGTGGCCGAGAAGGCGCTGCTGCACCTCGAGGCGCCCATCCTTCGCGTGACCGGGTACGACACTCCGTTCCCGTACACGCTCGAGACCGACTACCTCCCCGACGCCTTGAAGATCTTCGAAGCGTGCGAAACCACGGTGGATTTCTAGTGTTCGAGTTCAAGCTGCCGGACATCGGCGAAGGCGTCGTCGAGGGCGAGATCGTGGCCTGGAAGGTCACCGTGGGTCAGGCCGTGGCCGAAGACCAGCCCCTCGTCGAGGTGATGACGGACAAGGCGACGGTCGAGATCCCGTCGCCTCGCGCGGGCACCGTCGTGGCGCTCAACGGCGGCGAGGGCGACGTCGTGAACGTGGGCGCCACCATCGTCGTGCTCGACGACGGCACGAACGGCGCCGGGGCCCCCATCAACGGGACATCCGACGTCGGCACCGGCACCGAGCGGCTCGCCCCGGACGAGCTGCCCGGCAGCGAGCAGGCCGAACCGGAGCACGCCTCGCGCCTGGTGAAGCCGCCGCCCCCGGAGAAGGCGGACAAGGACTTCAAGCGAGCCGCGGCCCCCGTCGCGCCGGTCTCGGACCCGGCGACGCGCGGGAAGGTCCTGGCCACGCCTGCCACCCGACAGGTCGCCCGCGAGCTGGGCATCGACCTGTCCGAGGTCCCCGGCACGGGCCCGTCGGGCCGCGTGACCAAGGCGGACGTCGTGGCGTTCAGCGAGGGGCGCCGCGCATTCGGAGGCGACTCGGGCGGCGCCGGGCTCGGCTTCACGCACACCGCGGTGCCCCCCGGATCGGGCCCCGAGGAGCGCATCAAGGTCATCGGGCTGCGGCGCAAGATCTCCGAGGCGATGGTCCGCAGCTCGCTCACCATCCCGCACTTCTCGTACGTGGACGAGGTGGACTTCACGGACCTGGTCGCCACCCGCGAGCGCATCAACGCGGACCTCGCGGCGCGCGGCGAGGGCAAGGTGAGCTACCTGCCGTTCATCATGAAGGCCTGCTGGATCGCGTTCCGGGACTTCCCCCACGTGAACTCGCTGTACGACAACACGACGGGCGAGATCGTCGTGAAGAAGTACTTCAACTGCGGGCTCGCGACGGACACGCCCAATGGGCTGTTCGTCTCCGTGGTGCGGGACATCCCCGGCAAGTCGATCGTGGAGCTCGCCCAGGAGATCCGCGACGTCACGACCCGAGTGCGCGAAGGCAAGGCCGCGCGCGAGGACCTCACGGACGCGACGTTCACAATCACGTCGATCGGGAACATCGGGGGCCTCTTCGCGACCCCGATCATCAACTACCCGGAGGTGGCGATCCTCGGGGTGAACAAGATCCTCGAGCGGCCGGTGGTGCGGGACGGCGAGATCGTCGTGCGGCACATGACGCACCTGAGCCCGAGCTTCGATCACCGCGTGATCGACGGGGCCGTCGGGGCGCGCTTCGTCACCCGCCTCAAGGGCCTCCTCGAGAACCCCGGCCTGCTGCTCGCGTCGCTCTAGCGCGCTGCCTTGGAGTCCCCGTGACCATCACCCGCATCCTTCGACCGCTCCTCATCACGCTGCTGCTCGTGGTCGTGATGATGGCCTGCACGCGACGCGGCGGCAGCCGGGGCAACAGCCCGGACGACGACGACGACAGCGCCCCCCTCGACGACGACGACGCGGCGGACGACGACGACGTGGTGGACGACGACGACGCGGTGGACGACGACGACGCGGTGGACGACGACGACGCGGTGGACGACGACGACGCGGGCGGGGACTTCGACGGGACCTGGATCGGCAGCACCACGGGGTCCGCGATCATCGACGGGGCGCCCTCCGAGAGCTGCGCGGGATCGGTCAGCTTCACGGTCTCCGGCGGCCTCGCCACGGGGGAGGGCAACTGCGAGTTCGCGACGCTCGAGGTCGACTGCCAGGAGACGTTCGCGGGCGTGGAGGTGGACGGTCCACCCGCGTCGGGCCCGATCCAGTGCACGGGGGCCAACGGCACGGTCGAGATCACCAGCCAGAGCTCGAGCGTCCTGGTGGGCACGCTCTTCTCGTCGGACAGCGGCATCGAGCTGACCGTCCAGCTGACCGCCACGCGCGACTGACCAGGAGCACGCCCCGGGCGTTCACCTCGCTTCGTCGTCGAAGCCGTCGTTGCAGCCGTCGTCGGCGCGGTCGATCTTCCCGTCCCCGTCGTTGTCGAGCCCGTCGTTGCAGGGGTGCGCGCTGAGGCCGTCGACCTCGCGTCCGTCGGTCCCCCGCCGGCAGCCCGGGTCCTGCTGATCGGGCCACCCGTCCAGGTCGTTGTCGTTCCCGTCGCCGCAGGTCGGCCCCGTGGACTCGAACCGGGTCATGCGCATGAACACCGGCGCGCCGGGTCGAGCGGGATCGGGCTCGTGTCGGAGGACGTCGGACTCGGCCACGACCACCCCGCCCTCGATCTCGTTGAACCCGAGGACCTGCATGGTGAAGGCCTTGTCCGCGTTCCGGCCGGGGGCGATGCCGGACTTCGGCCAGTCATGCACCCAGCCGCCCGTGTCGCGCCGCAGCACCAACTCGGGGACGGCGGGGTCGCCCATGCGCTCCTCGATGGACCAGTTCTCGACCAGGGGACCCGGGGGATAGGGCGCGCCCGAGGCGTCCACGAGCGGCGCGTCCGGGGAGAGGATCACCTCGATGTGGCCCACCTGACGCAGGAGCTCCTGGGCGTCGATGGACTCCGTCTGGACGACGATCCAGCCGTCCATGGTGCCGGCCCCGCCGTCCAGTCGTAGGACGTCGGCGTACTCCTGCCAGAGCCACGGCGAGTGGGCGACGGTGCGGAGGAAGCGGGCGCCGTCCACGGCCAGGAAGGCCTGCCAGCCGAGCAGGAGGGCGACCGCGCCGGTGATGGCGCGTCGGATGCGCGGTCGACCGGCCTGGAGGGCGGCGCGGCGGGCGGTGGCGAGGCCCCAGACGCCGACGATGGTGAGGGCGGGGTCGATGAGCTCGTAGTAGTGGTGCGCCTCGGCGCGGTGGGACGCGATGGCGAGGCCGGACGCCATGAGGACGGTCGTGACCACCGCGTAGAAGGCGAGCGCGAGCGCCAGGGCGAGGCCTCGGGGGTTCCGTCGCGCGACGGCGGGCACGAGCCACAGGACCAGGGGCGCGAAGAGCAGCGGGTTGGTCCACTCGAGGTTGGGATCGCTCCACTCGAAGACGCCGAATCGTCGCTCGCCTTGGAAGTAGGCGTGGGGGTGGTCGAAGAGCGCCCACATGCCCGGTGCGGGCACGTACGTCGAGTACATGAAGGCGCCGAGCGTGATCGCGATCGCGACGAGGAACCCCAGACGCCGACCCTTGCTGAACACGAACAGCATCGCCATCGCCGGCCCGAGCAGGAACCAGCAGTTCAGGTGTAGCTCGACGCTCAGGAGGACGAGCACGGGGACGGACAGCCACCGGAGGAAGCCGCCGCAGCGCGCGTAGCTCGCCATGGCGACGACACAGAGCGTCGTGAGGACGACGGCCAGCGGGTAGTTCTCGAACGGACGGAGGAACGACGGTGAGACGGCGACCAGCGCGGCCGCAGCGACCACCCAGGCCGATCGTCCGAGCTCCGTCGCCGTGCCCCAGGCGACCAGGGGGACGAGGAGGGCGATCAGGACGGCGGCGAGCTGCAGGGAGACGTCGATCTCGGTGGTGCCGCGGCTCGCGGCGACGGTCTCCACGGCCCGGAGGAACTCCCCATAACCGGGGGGGTGGATGAAGGGCGTCCAGGACCAGAAGAGGCCCGCCCGATGCCGCCACGTGTCCCACTTGGCGTCGCCCGCCGCGAAGGCCTGTACCAGGCCGTTCGAGACCGCCCACGAGAGGAGCGTCAGCAGCGGGACGAAGACCCACCAGCGGAGGCGACGCACGAGCTCGATGAGCCGATCCACGTCGCGACGGTAGCCCAGGTCGAGTTCTCCTCTCCTGCATCGAGCGGTTTCGTCGTGCATGGGAGGTGCTCCACCGGTGCTGATCTGCGCGCTCGCCGTCGGCTGCACCCTCGCCGTCGGTTGCCCCGCCGGGGGCGCCCACTTGGAGTTCTCGGCCGAGTGGCCCGAGCCCATGGAGGTTGTGGTGGACGTGGAGGGGGACGACCTCGAGTGCGGCGTCTACTGGACGGGGACCACCCGCGTGAAGTTCGAGGCGCGGGACGAAGAGGGACGCGAGGTCACCTTCGCGTTCTGGCCTGCGGAAGACTGGGCGGGGGCGCGGTACGCCGTGTCCGTTGCGGGCGCCGAGGTCGACTACTCCTTCGGCAGCACGTTCGAGCCGCGCGAGGAGCGCGTCTGCGACCTCGAGTTCGGGACCTACCGGCCCGTCGGGTCCGCGGACTGCGCCGGCCAGCCCGCGCGCGTGGAGCAGCCGGGGACGTTTCAGCCCGAGGTCTCCATGACAGAGGCCGACTGGACGGTGGACTGGCGCTGCCGCGGCTGGAGCGTCGACCCGCTGCCCCCGCCTTGGTATCGACCGGAGTACTGAGGCCGGGCATATCCCGGCGAGATGCCGGATGTCCGCGAGATATGCCCGTCCACCCTGCGCGGCGCGGGCTACTTCGACGCTTCCTCACCGTCTGAGAAGAACCTCTCATTTCGGCCCGAAGCGAAGGTTGCTTCGCCCCGAAACGAGAGGTTCTCCTCGACGCGCCCCGAAGCGTGCGTCGAAAACGGCAAGCGCCTCAAGCGCGCGCAGGGAGGACTCGGAACGAGCCGACCGGAGTCAAGGAGGACTGCGGGGCCCCCGCGGAGGAAGTCGGCGCATGCGAAGCGAGCCGGCTTCCTCGTGGGGTGCCTAGAAGATGTGGTCGACGTCGACGTAGAGGCCCCAGCCGTCGGGGGATCCGGCGCCGTCGATGCGCACCATGATGGTCTCCCCCAGCCGCAATCGAAGGCCACCGCCACCACCGATCTTGAGGCCCAGCGGGTTCCCCGGGGTGGCGTCGAAGCGCTCGGTGCCGCGCCAGTCGGCCCACACGCGCCCGGTGTCCACGAACGCCAAGGCCCCCACCCGCAGGTCCCGTCCGAAGATCTTCAGCGTGAAGAACTGCATGCGCAGCTCGAGGTTGAGGACGAGCTTGACCTTGCCGTAGTAACGGTGCGCGGGGACGCCACGGAAGGAGAAGGCCCCCCCGGTGGCCTCGCGGACCGGGATCAACCCGCCGGCCCGCACCAGCTCGTACATGGGCGGGTTGCCGACGATCCCGTCGAAGAGGCCTCGAAACGCGAGCGTGAGGCGGTCGCGCTTCAGCGGTACGTACCCCCGGGCGGTCACGTTGACGGCCCCGTACTCGAACGACGAGCCCAGGCCCTTGCCCCATCGGATCGAGCCCTCGGTGAGCTGCCCCGATTCGGGGGCCGTCTCGTCGTCGCGGGTGTCCGCCACCACCCCGATCGCGCCCAGGATCTGCCCGTGCGGTTCGAGCCCTCGGAGATGGGACAGCAGCACCGGATCTCCACCCTTCAGGTCCTCTTCGAGCCGACTGCCGGGGTACGGGTTGTAGCGGTTGTAGAGCCCCCCGAGCTCGCCGAAGAGCGAGAGCGTGTCCGTCATCCGGAACCGCGGCTTGAGGAAGAAGACCGGGTAGATCCGGTCGACCATGTGATGGCGCCGCGCGGCCGCGTAGGCGTCGGGGTTCGCGTCCCGGTCGATGTCCTCCCAGGGCTTCTCCGCGATCGATCCGTTGCCGAGCCCGTAGTACCCGTGTGTCGACTCGCGCCGGAAGCGGAAGGAGATCGTGAGCCGCAGCCGCTGCTCGGCGAGGCCGGGCAGGTCCAGGATCAGGTAGTGGTGCTGCAGCGAGATCTGCACGCCGCCGGCGCCGTCGCCTCGGAAGCTGAAGAACGCCTGGGCCGACAGCCGCCACTTGTACGGGTCGATGAGCGGATCGAGCTTCGCCCACTGGCCCAGCACGCCCGCGCCCACGCCGATGTCGCTGTCGTAGGACACCTCGGGCACCACCAACCACTCGAGCCGGTCCGGCGCCGCCGCCCGCGCCTTGCGCTCGGCCTTCGTGCGGGCCTTGCGCTGCTCTTTGGTCTCTTCGGGCGGCGGAGCGGTCCCGGTGTCCGACGCCCACGACGTCGCCGACCCGAGGAGCACGAGGCACCCCATCAGGGCGACGAGACAGCGCATGGAGCCGACCCTCGGCCGGGCTAGATGCCCACGGCGGAGATTCTGCACCGGCTCGACTTGTCCCGAACGCCGATGGCGTCGTTCCTCGTCGGTCACGGGCCCCGGCCCGCTCCACTCCTCGGGCCTCGCCCTCGTCGCCCGGTCCGTCGCCGAGACCGGTGCGCCACTTCCGCCGCGGACATCTAGTTGTAGAAGGCTTCGATCTCGGCGGCGTAGTTCGCGTTCACGATCTTCCGCTTCACCTTCATGGTGGGCGTCAGCTCACCACCGTCGATGCTCAGGTCGCGGGGGAGGATCCTGATCTTCTTGATCGTCTGGACCCGCGCGAGGTCCTTGTTGATCCCCTCGACCTGCCCCATCAGCCACACGCCAGCTTTCTCGCAGGTCGCGAGGTCCGCCATCGTCGTGGCGTCGCTGCCGGACTCGGAGATGGCCTCCTGGACCTTCGTCTCGTCGATGGTCAGGAGCGCCGCGAGGAACTTGCGACGGTCCCCGATGACGACGGCCTGGCTGACCACCGAGATGCTCTTCAGCATCCCCTCGATCAGCTGCGGGGCGATGTTCTCACCGCCCGCCGTGATGATCAGGTCCTTCTTGCGGTCGGTGATGCGCAGGAAGCCCTGGGCGTCGATCTCGCCGATGTCGCCCGAGTGCAGCCACCCGTCGTCGTCCAGCGCCTCGGCCGTGGCCGCCTCGTTCTTGTAGTAGCCCTTGAACACGTGGCGGCCGCGCATGCAGATCTCGCCGTCCTCGGCGATCTTCACCTCGCCGCCGGGGATCACCCAGCCCACGCTGCCCGTCCGGTACTTGTACGGCATCGAGATCGTGGCCGGCCCCGTGCACTCCGACATGCCGTAGACCTCCATGATCGGGATGCCGAGGGCGAGGAAGAACTCGAGCGTCGAGCGGCTGATCGGGGCCGCCGACGTGATCTGGATCCTGCACTCGTCGAGACCCAGCGCCGCGCGCACCTTGCTGTGGACGAGCTTGTTCGCGAGCCCCGTGAACGCCGGCTCCGGCTTGCCGTCCTGGGCCGCGAATCCGGCCTCCAGACCCTTCCGCTTGGCCCAGTCCACGAGCTTGCGCTTGAGGCCCTTCGTGTCCTTGCCCGCGGCCACCATCTTCGCCTGGATCTTCTCCCAGACTCGCGGCACCGCGAGGAACACCGTCGGACGGACCTCCTTGAGGTTGTCGCCGAGCTTCTCGATGGACTCCGCGAAGTACGTGCAGCCGCCCGCGACCATGGGGCCGTGCAGCGAGATGACCTGCTCGGCGATGTGGGACAGCGGCAGGTACGAGATGAACCGGTCGCCGTCCTGCGCGCCCAGCGTGTTGAGCGCGGTGTTCGCCGTCCACGTGATGTTGTCGTGGCTGATCATCACGGCCTTGGGGTCGCCCGTGGTGCCCGACGTGTAGATGAACGTGCACACGTCGTCCGCGCTCTGGGCGTCGATCCGCGCCTGCAGGTCTTCGTCCGAGAGGTCCGCGCCCGCCTTCATGAAGTCGTCCCAGGAGAGGACCCCGTCGTCGTCCGACGTGCCGTTCATGAGGACGCACTTCTTGAGCAGCGGCAGCTGGTCGCGGATCTCCAGGAACTTCGCGAGCTGGGCCTCGTTCTCGCAGACGGCGACCTGCGAGTCGCTGTGCTCGGCGATGTACTTGCACTGCTCGGGCGAGTTCGTGGTGTAGATGCCGGCCGGGAAGCCGCCCGCGTAGATGGCGGCCATGTCGGCGATCAGCCACTGCGGACAGTTGAAGCCGATGATCGAGACGCCCTTTCCGGGCTCCATCCCGATGGCGATCAGGGACTTGGCAGCGGCGCGGACCTGGTCGCGGTAGTCGCTCCAGCTCGTGGTCTGCCAGTCGCCGCCGACCTTCACCTGCATGGCGGCTTGGGTCGAGTGCTTGGTCGCGGTCTCCTCGAAGACCTGCATGACGGTTCGCTTGTCGGACATCGCTCCTCCAGTTCGCGGCGGCCTCCGGGTCACGCGCGCGAGGACGGGACTCTACACCAGCTTCCGGGTGCCTCCGCTGCGGTGTGAGCGGCGCGAATACGACGACTCCAAACCGCGGGGAAGACCTCCCTCCGGTCGCGGGTCCGAGGGTGCATGTCCATCTCCTTCGTATCGCTCGTCACTCCCGCCGTCCTCCTCCTCCTCGCCGCCGACCCCGCCCCCGCTCCGCCGCAGGCCTCCGACTTCCGGGCCCTGTACCGGGAGGCGCGCCCGGCGGTGGTGCGCATCCACACGCAGGAGGGCAACGGCACCGGGTTTCTGGTGGGCGACGGCACCCGGGTGGTGACCGCGCTGCACGTCCTCACCGGCGAGCGGGAGGTGACGATCGAGACCTTCGCCGGCGAGCGGGTCGAGGCCACCCTGTTCGCTTGGGACCCGGACGACGACCTGGCCGTCCTGAAGCTCCCCTCCGCCCTCGACGGCACCGGGTCCCTGGCCGTCGCCGGCCCGGCCGAACAGCCCCAAGTGGGCGACACCCTCGTCGCCATCGGTCACCCGCTCCTGGGCTCCGAGCGGCTCGACGGGAAGCGAAAAGGCCTGCTCGAGTGGTCCATGACCGCGGGCATGGCCTCGGCCGTCGGAGAGCACCGGATCCAGACGACGGCGTCGGTCCAGGCGGGCAACAGCGGCGGCCCGGTCCTCGATCTCGAGGGACGCGTCGTGGGCGTCGTGTCGGCTCGCCACGGCGACTTCGGCATCGCGATCCGCACCGCTCGCCTCGTCCAACTGTTGGAACGCCCCGCGCCCATGGTCCCCGCCGGCCCGACGGTCGGGGGCGGGATGCGCACCGGCCTCACCTTCCAGTGGCACCCGAAGCCGGGCGCGATGCCCGAGTTCGATCTGGGCGGCTCGCTCAACTTCTACTTGGAGCTGGACGGTCGGGTGGATCTCGGCTTCGTGGCCCGCATGAGCCGGCGCAACAACCCGGTGGGCGAGGCCGACAAGCGTGACCGCATCGACCTGCTCTTCAAGGGGGGGCCGAAGTTCTCGGTGCGCGGCCCGGGGAACACCACGATCGGGCTCCGGCCCTTCTTCACGACCGGTCTGCAGCTCATTCGAGAGCGCCACGAGAACACCACCATGCAGCTCGCCGACGCCGACTGCGATCCGTCCGTGGAGAGCTGCGAGGCGACGATCGACACGTCCGTCGAGTGGACCACCGCGCCGGGCTGGTACATGGGCGGCGGGATCGGCTTCGACTTCGGTCCGAGCTTCCTGGAGTTCGAGGTCGGGACCAACCTCCTCGACCCCGACGATCTGCGCTTCATGATCACCTGGGGCCTGCGCTTCGGGGCCCCGGCCCGCATCCCGAAGGCGAAGCAGGACGAGTGGGACGCCGAGCTCGGCGCGGAGTGACCCCGCTCAGCGCCCGATCACGCGGACGTCGACGCCGAGGGTGCCCAGCGGCTCCTCCAGGACGGTCGCGTCGCCCACCACCACGATCGCGAACTCGGCCGGGTCGATCAGGCTGCGTGCGGCGTCCCCGACGCGCTCGGCCGTGAGCCCCCGGAGCTCCCGGAGCCAAGCCCCCGGGGCAGCCGGGTCGCGGCCCAGGGCGCCCAGTCGTCGGAGGGCCTCCGCGCAGCCGTCGTTCGAGGAGAGCTGAAGCAGGAACGTCGTCTCGAGGCCCGCGGCGGCCGACGCCACCTCCGCGGCCGTGGGCGGCTCGTCGCCCACCACCGCCTCGAGCGTCTCCTTGAGGGCCGTCACCGCCTGGACCGTGGTCGCGGGCTCCACCCACGCCCCGAAGGACAGGTGTTGGAGGTCGCCGAGGATCTCCGCGGACGGGGAGAAGCCGTACGTCGAGCCGCCCGAGACCCGAAGCCGCTGGTCGAGGCGGCCCCAGATCCCCGCCCCGAGCAGCTCCTCGAGGGCCAGGAGCGCGGCCGGATCGTCGCCGCCGACGTTGCCCGCCGAGCCCGCGACGACGTAGCTCTGGTTCAGGCCCGTCCGATGCACGAGCACGATCGCGGCCCCGGCGGGCAGCGGCGGGGTCTCCGTCTCGGGGATGTCGAACGCCTTCGGCAAGCGCTTGAAGCGACGATTGAGGGGCATCTCGACGCCCTCGGAGTCGCCGTCGCCCACGAGGAACGCCTGCATGGGCCGCGCGCGGAACTGCTGGATGCGAAGGACGAGGTCCTCGCGGGTCAGCTCGCCCGTGGTGCGCGGGGTGCCGTGGTCCGGCCGCGCCGCGGGGTGATCGCCGAGGGCGAGCCGCCGCCACACGCGCTTGGCCGTGTCCGCCGGATCCGCGTCGCGATCGATGTACGTCGCCGCGAGGTTGCGCTGGATCGAGGTCAGCCAGTCCTCGGGCATGGCGGGGCGCCGGAGCGCGGCGGTGAGGTCTTCCCACAGCGACAGGGCGGCGGCCGGGCGGGACACCCAGCGCACGGTGAAGCGCCCGTCCCTCACCCCGGCGCGGTACCGAGCGACGTGCTCGCCGGCCCGCTCCATGCCGTCGCTTCCCTTCGCGCCCGCGGCCAGCGTCCACAGCGCGACGTTGCCCACCCCCTGCCGCGACGCGACGTCGTCCGCGGGCCCGGTCCCGAACTGGAGCACGTGAGCGACGTAGCGCGTGCCGGGTCGCTCCACGACGTAGAGCTCCACGTCTCCGTCCAGCAGCACGTACTGGACGTCGGGCAGCTCCGGCAGGTCCTCGTCGGCGAGCCCGTCCGAGGCGGCGACGGCGGGCCAGAGCAGCAGGGCGGCGAGGAGGGCCCTCATCGCTCCACCTCCGGGGGCAGCGAGGCGACGAGCACCGCCCGGTCGAGGCGCAGGAACTTCTTCACGAGGTGGACGAGCCCCGACTCGGGCACCGCCGCGCGCCCGCTGCTCGTGGCCGGTTCGTCGGCGAGATACCGGGCGAGCACGACGGGGTCGTCGTAGTTCACCACGGGCCCCGCCCAGTCCGACGCGGTGGCGTCTTCGCGGAACTCCCGGAGCGAGTCGAGGCCGTCGCGGTGCGTGCCCAAGGCCTCGAACTGGGAGAGGATCCAGCTCAGCTCGGAGACGACGAGGTCCGGGTCGATGCGGCCGACCCCGCGCACGTCCACGGTGAGGATCGAGAGCGCCCCGAACGGCCGACGGCGCACGCTCACGTGGGTGATGCCGCGCTCGCGGGGGAGACGTCCGGACAACCAGATGCGGAGGATCGGCGCGATGTCGCGCCAGCGATGCGAGCCGGCGTCTCCGTAGCCGTCGACCACCCAGCCGAGGAGGATCGTGCTGTTGCCGGCGCGAGACTCCAAGAGCACGCGCCGCTCCCGGGCAGGGGGTCGGTCCACGGACGCCGACACCGCCGGGTGCTCGGGCTTCGGCATGGGGCCGAAGAGCGCCTCGACCTTCTTCATCGCGGCGTGGGGATCGAGGTCGCCGGCGATGCCGAGGGAGATGACGTCGGGGCGGTAGGCCTCGCGCTGAAAGGCCACCACGGACGCGTCTCGGATGCGCTCCAGGTGCTTGAGATCCGCGTCCGCGTCCACGTGATAGGGGTGCCCGACGGGGAACAGCTCGGCCTCGAGGTGCCGGTATTCGCGGTTGTACGGGGCCTTCTGCAGCGCCTCCTGCCGCACGATCTCACGCTCGGTGGCGAGGTCGCCCAGGGAGACCTGCTCGAGTCCGCGCAGGAACCGACGAGCCTCGATCGCGAGCACGGTGTCGAGGTGTCGCGAGGGCACGATCGTCGTGTAGACGGTCTCGTCGGCGTCGGTGGTCGCGTTGGTGTGGCCGCCGAGCTTCGCGATGAGCTCCGAGTAGCCGGGGCCCTCCCCCTCCGCGGGGCGGAACATGGCGTGCTCGACGATGTGAGCGAGCTGGTCCAGCCCCGGCGGGTCCATCGCCCAGCCGACCTGCACCCGCGTGGTCAGCACCACCACCGCCGCGCCCGCGTCCTGCTGGATGCCGACGCGGATGCCGTTGGGGAGCGTCTTGCGCAGTGGCGTGTTCACCCCCTCGTCGGCCCGCTCGAGCTCGTCCTCCCAGACCTCCTGGGCGGTCGCGGGCGCCCACGCGAGCACGCACAAGACCCCCCAGACCGCCGCTCGCTTCATGCCTCCATCATGCCGCGGGGTCCCGGTTCACGCCTCCATGGCGGCGACTTCGTCGAGGCGACGTCGGAGGTAGCGCTGCTCGGGGGCGTTCGAGACCAGCTCGAGGGCGCGCCGGTACGCGACCGAGGCCTCCGACCAGCGGCCGATCCGGCGGAGCAGATCGGCCCGCGCCGCGTGGAAGAGGTGGTACCCCGCGAGCTGCCCGGCGAGGGCGTCGTCGAGCATCCCCAGCCCGGTCTCCGGTCCCTTGGCCATGGCCACGGCGACGGCGTGGTTCAGGCGCACGACGGGGTTGCGCGTGAGCCCGAACAGGGCCTGGTACAGGGCGGCGATCTGGGGCCAGTCGGGGCCGTCGTCGGGGGCGTTGGCGTGGAGGTCGGCGATGCACGCCTGGAGGACGTAGGGGCCCGGGCGACCGTGACGCAGGGCGATCTGGAGCTGCGCGTGGCCCTGGTCGATCGCGTCGCGGTCCCAACGCCCGCGATCCTGATCGGCCAGGAGCACGAGTTCGCCGTCGCCGTCCACGCGGGCGGCGCGTCGCGAGTGGGTGAGCAGCATGAGGGCGAGCAAGGCCGTGACCTCGGGCTCGTCGGGCAACAGCACCTGCAGCATCCGAGTGAGGCGGATGGCCTCTTCGCACAGCTCGCGCCGCACCAGCTCGTCGCCGGCGGTGGCCGAGTAGCCCTCGTTGAAGATCAGGTACACGACGCGGCAGACGGCGCCGATGCGGGGGGGGAGCTCGTCGCCTTCCGGGACGCGGTAGGGGATGCCCGCGCCGGAGATCTTGTGCTTCGCGCGCACCAGCCGCTTGGCCATGGTGGGCTCGGCGATCAGGAACGCGCGGGCGACCTCCTTCGTGGACAGACCGCCGACGTAGCGGAGGGTCAGGGCCACGCGCGCCTCGGGCGCGAGGGCGGGGTGGCAGCAGGTGAAGATCAGGCTGAGGCGGTCGTCCTGCATCCGATTCTCCGCGTCTCGACGCTCTCCGATGACGATCTCGAGGTGGTCCTTCACCGCGCCCGCGTGGGTCGTGCGGGTCTGCCGACGGCGCAGGTGGTCGATGCCCTTGCGTCGGGCGGCGGCCGTGAGCCAGGCGCCGGGGTTGTCCGGCATCCCGTCCGACGGCCACCGCTCCAAGGCGGTCGTCATGGCGTCCATCAGGGCGTCTTCGGCGAGCTGCCAGTCCCCCAGCGCGCGGATCAGCGTCGCGAGGATCTTCCCGTGCTCGGCCCGAAAGACCGCCTCGATGGACTGCATGCGCCTACTCGAACATCTCCAGCGGGCGCACCTCGACCGATCCGTAGTTCGCGAGCGGGCAGCGCTGGGCCCACTTGAGCGCCTCGTCGAGGTCCGGGACGTCGATCATGTAGTAGCCGCCGAGGGTCTCGGTGGTCTCGGCGAAGGGGCCGTCGGTGGTGGTCACGTCGCCGTCGCGGACGCGCAGCGTCGTGGCCGTGTCGGTGCCCTTGAGGGCGTCGCCGCCGAGGTACACCCCGGCCGCCTTCATGTCCTCGGTGTACTTCATCCAGGGCTCGATCATCGCCTTCATCTCTTCGGGCGAGCTGAACTCGCGGGGGCCGTCCTGGGTCGCGTAGAGCAAGAGCATGTACTTCATCGTTTTCGTCTCCGGTAGGTGATCCGCGCGGGGCGGGCGTCCATCATTCTCATCCTCACGACGCGCGACGAGGCGCGCCATGGACAGGCCCCGATCTTTTTCGCGTTTTTTTCGGGCGCCTGTCCATCTCGCCTCGCCTCGAACGTCGTCTGGACGAAACGGGCCGAACCGCGGCCGCATCCAAAGACTCTCGAACGAATCGAGCTGGAGGAATCATGGCTTACACGAACAACCGCTTCTGCTGGCACGGCGTCATCTCTTCGGACACCGCCAAGACCACGCCCTTCTACACGACCGTCCTCGGCTGGACCGCCCAGGAGATGCAGATGGGGGACGAGACCGCGACGATGTTCTCGGCGAGCGACAGCGTCCCGCGGGCCCACACCCGCGCCCCCGCCATGGAGGGCGAGCCCAACTACTGGAGCAGCTACCTGCGCGTCGAGAACGTGGACGCGAGCCTCGCCTCGGCGATCGAGAACGGCGGCAAGGTGCTCGTGCCCGCCACGGACATCCCCCCCGGACGCTTCGCCGCCGTCGCCAGCCCCAGCGGCGCCGTGTTCAACCTCTTCCACGAGGCCGACCCGAGCTCCACGAACGCGGGCGACTGCGACGGCGCGATCCACTGGGTCGAGCTGCACTCCACCGACACGGCGACGGACCTGGCGTGGCTCGCCGCGAGCTTCGGCATCACGCACCAGACGATGAACATGGAGGGCATGGGCGACTACCACATCCTCCTGTCGGGCGAGACCCAGGTCGGCGGCTGCATGGCGCAGCAGCACGAGGGCGCGCCGTCGATGTGGCTCCCCTGGGTCCGCCTCGACGAGGTCGACTCCGCCGTGAACCGCGCCGCCGAGTCCGGCGGCAACGTGATCGCCCCGCTGTTCGACGTGCCCGGAATCGGCCGCATGTCGATCCTCGCGGACCCCGTCGGCGGCGTCTTCGGCGTCATCAAGCCCGCTCCGCGCGAGGCCTGACCTCGGTCAGAGGGCGGCGGCCACTGCGCCTCGCGCCTTGTGCGCGACGGCGTAGATCGTCTCCGACGGGTTGACGCCGAGCGACGTGGGGAACACCGAGCCGTCCACCACGAACAGGTTCTCGACCGCGTGGTGCCGCAGGTCCGTGTTCACGACCGAGGTCGCCGGGTCGGGCCCCATCGCGCAGCCGCCCATCTGGTGGGCGCTGAAGATCTGGTGCTTGAGGGAGCCGTACTCGCGGTCGGCGAGCATCGCGACGTCGTCCACGGACCGCATGTCGGTCATGGGCACGTGCAGCGAGAGCACCCGCTTCGCGCCCGCCGCGAAGTGGACCCGCGCGAGCGCTTCGTGGGACTTCTTGAAGGCCTCGGCCAGGAACGGTCGCACGGGGTAGTCGAGCCGCGTGCGGCCGTCGCGCCGGAGGGACACGACTCCGCCGTCGTCGTCGGGGTGCAGGCCGTCCACGTGCAGCGCGAGCTGCGCCGACATGTGCGGCAGCATCTCCATGAACTCGTAGGTCTCGAGCCCGAAGCCGGAGAAGGCGAGCGACGCCAGCACCGGGTGGATCGGCGGCGCCTCCATGAAGAAGCCGACGTGGTCGTCGCCGCGGTCGAAGAAGTGGTGGCTGCCGACGCTCTGGGGGGCGCCGAAGAACGGGTTGATGACGCGCTCGTACTGGGCCGGGACGGCGATCACCGGGTGGATGAACGTCCGCCGACCCACGGGGCCGTCTTCGATCCCGGACCGCAGCAGCAACGCCGGCCCGTTGATGGCGCCGCAGGACGACACCGCGACCTTGGGCTTCACCACCACCTTCGTGCCCGTCGCCCGTCCGGTGTCCCGCTCCAGAACCGAGCCGTGCACGGCCACCACGCGCCCGCCCTCGACCTCGAAGCGATCGGCCCGCACGTCCGCGTGCACGGTCATGCCGAGGTCGAGCGCGTCCTGGATGTAGGTGCGGTGCATCGCCTGCTTGGCGCCCACCGGGCAGCCCATCCCGCAGTAGCCGGAGTCCGCGCAGCCGCGTACGTTGCGGCGCAGGGGCGTGACCTCCCAGCCGAGCTTCGTGCAGCCGCGATGGAGCACGTCGTTGTTCGCGTTGATGCGCTCGACCGGCCACTCCGCGATGCCCAGGCGCTCCTCGACGGCCTCGAAGTGGGGCGCCAGGGAGGCGGCGTCGTAGCCCTCGATCCCGTGCACGCGGGCCCAGTTCTCGAGCGTGCGCTCGGGGGTGCGGAAGCAGGTCGTCCAGTTGATGGTCGTGCCGCCGCCGACCGTGCGGCCCTGCAGGACGGTGATGGCGATGTCGGCCGTCGTCCGCGTGCCGCGGTCCTGGTACATCATCGGGAAGACCTTGGCCTCGTCCCCGTCGAAGTCCGCCCGGGTGAAGTAGCCGCCCTCCTCGAGCATCACGACCTTCAAGCCGCGCTCCACGAGGCCCGCGGCCAGCACCGCGCCGCCTGCGCCCGACCCCACGATGGCGACGTCGCAAGAGACCTCGACGTCGGCCGTCAGGTCCGTCCCGATGGTCAGCGAGCCCTTCAAGGGGATGCCTCCTCGACCGCCGGGGTCGGCTCGGAGCCCTCGGGGAGCTCCGCCACGGGCTCCTCCGGGACCGGGTCCAGGGGGCCGAGAGGCTCCAGGGAGCGTCGCTCGATCGGAGGTCGGGACACGCCGGGCGTGCCGCGTCGGTTCCCGTAGTCGGGCTGCCCGGAGTAGCCGATCTTCGTGTGGAGCGTCGAGTTCGCCCAGTAGGCGCCCGCGATGAGCCCGTACGTCGCCTTGAAGACCTGCCGACGCGCCCCCACCGCGGAGCTCCGGAAGGCGTCGATGGCGGCGTCTTGGGTGGCCGCGTCGCAGGCGGAGAAGGGGGTGGGGCGCCCGTCGAACAGGAGGCCGGAGAGGGCGTTCTCGAAGAAGAGGAGGGCCGTCTCGAGGTCCGCGACGTCGCCCGGATGGACCCGCGACATGAGGTCGTCGACGCCCTCGGCCACCTTCAACTCCGAGGCCGCCGGGAACCCGTCTCCCTGGGGGCAGATGCGGTCGGCGAGGGCCGCGAGGATCGAGAAGGCGCGCGGCGAGAGGCAACGCAGGGGGCCCGCCGGCTCGCGCATGGCCGTCCCCTGCAGTCCCACGCCGACGCCGCCCAAGGCCGCGGCGAGGCCCCCCGCGGCGACGAACTGGAACAGTCGCCGGCGGGTCGGCTTCGGGGCGCCGCCGGGGGTCGTGGGCTCGGTCACCAGACGATTCGCCCGAACTTCGCCTCGGAGGCGGCGCGGACGGCGGTCATGACGTCGGCGTGGACCTCCTCGATCGTCTGGTCGGCGTCCACCATGGCGATGTAGTCGTGTTCCGCCGCCCACCTCTCGAACACGCGGGTGGCCCACGTGAGCAGCTCGGGGTTCTCGCACCACGTCTTCGCTTCGCCCCGCGTCTCGATGCGGTGCATCGCCTTGGACACGGGGATGTGGAGGTAGATCTGGAGGTCGTAGTCGGGGACCAGGGCGCGGTTGATGGCGTCCAGCTGGGTGGGGCTCAGCGACGACTCGAAGCTCTGGTACGCCACCCCGGAGAGGTACGAGCGGTCGGAGACGAGGTGGGTGTCGGCGTTGCCGGCGTGGGCCTCGAGCATCGGCACCAGGCCCGCGCGGTCCGCCAGGAAGTAGGCGATCTGCTCCTCCCACGTGGGGCTCGCGAGGCCCCGCAGGGTCTTGCCCCAGCGCGACGGCGAGATCTGGATGATCTGCTCCGCGCCGAGCGCCTTCGTGAGGAGGTCGACCTGGGTGGACTTCCCGCAGCCGTCGATACCGTCGATGGAGATGAGCATGCGGCGGAAGTTAGCAGTCCGGCGGGCCCCTAATGTTTCGCCCCCTTGGGCAGCGGGGGATAGATCAGCAGGTTGCCGGTGAGCCGCAGCGAGTGGTTCGAGCCCGAGAACCCGCCCGCCTTGACCAAGCCCCAGCCGCCGGGGTCGACGGTGAACATGAACGCCAGGGGGAACTTCGGCTTGCGCACGATCAGGCCCAGCTGCACGTGGAGCGAGAAGTCCGTGAACTGCGAGTCCGCGAGGTCCGACCAGCCGAACCGCACGCCGATGAGCGGCCGCACGATGGGGATGGGGATCGCGGCGCCCAGCGCGACGTACGGGCCCGGCTTGTTCCACACCACCTGCACCCCGCCCGAGGCGTAGAAGAGGAACGTGTGGAACCCCGCCCCGGCCTCGAAGTGCGGCCGCGGGGTCGTGCCCTGATAGAAGCCCGCGCCGCCGCCCACGTGGAACCACGGCGCCGTGATCTCGTCGGGGTGCGCCTCGGCCTCGGAAGGCGCGCCGAGCAGGAGCAGACCGCCCGCGAGGACGGCTGCGAAGAGGAAGAGTCGGGTGCGTCGAATGCGTCGCATTTCCCCATTCTGCCGGCAGACGGTGTGCCGGCGGTATGCTGATTTCGAATGCGTCGCTCCTTGCACCGTGTCGGCCTCCTCGCAGCGCTGGCCGGGACGCTCTGGATCGTCGCTCCTCCGAGCGCCGCGGCCGGGCCCACCGAGACGTGGACACAGTACCGCCGGGAGGTCCTCGTCGACCTCGCCGGGCGCCGCACCAAGGCCGATCAGCGCGCCGAAGATGCGCGTCGCTTCTTCGCCGGGGACCTGGCGCTGGACGAGGCGTTTCCCCACCTCGTGGGCATCCCCCTGGACAAGGAGCCCTCGATCGAGGGGCGCCTGCGACTCCTCGAAGAGGCCGCCGCGAAGCGCGCCATCGAGCGGACGACGCCTCTCCCCGACCTCGGGACCGCCGCCCGCGCGAGGCAGGCGACCAGGGCCGTGGAGGCAGCGGTCGAGGCCGAGGAAGCGGCCGACGCCTTGGAGCGGCGCCTGCTGATCAGCTACCGCGCGCTGCTCCGAGATCACCCGGTCCTGGGCCGCCCCGCGGTGGAGGAGGCGCTCGCTCCCGTCACCCGGAGGATCGCCGACATCGGGGTCCTTCGGCTGATCGCCCGGGACGACCGGCGGGCCGGCCTCGAGCTCAGCCTCGGGCGGGCCGAGGCCGACCGCGCCGAGTACCTCCGCCTGGTGCGCGACATGCGGTGGGCGGTGCTCACCGGCGCCGCCGGCCGGGAACGGATCGGGGAGGATCTCGCCCGCTGGCTCCGCGACGTCGAGGTCCTCAGCGCGCGGGCGGAGCTCGACGAGGCGGAGGCCGAGGTCGCGAGGGCGCGGGAGCGTGTGGAGGGCCTCGGGGACGACGACGACTCGGCCCCGGACCCCGTCGCGATCACGCCCGAGGAGGTCGGCCGGCTCTCCGAGGAGCTCCGACGACGGCAGGACGACCTGGAGCGCATCGGCGCGCTGCTCGCGTCGGCGCCCGAGGGGCCCCCGGGGTCGGCCGAGGCGGCCCGGTTCGAGGCGCTCCTCCTCCGGCGAAGGGCGGCCGCGAAGCGCGTCGAAGCGACCGACGTCCTGCTGTTGGAGACCGAGGAGCAGCACGTCGCGTCGGTGGCCGCGCGGGAAGAGGCGCGCAAGGCGCGGGACGCCGAGGAGCGGGCGCTCAAGGAGGCCGCCGCGGCCAAGTCGGCGGCCCAGGACGCCGTGGGGCGGCAGAAGGCGGAGCACCAACTCCGCCTCGCCGAGCTTCAATCTCGGGCCCGCGACTCGTGGGTCGTCACCGAGACGATGGAGGTCGACGCCGTCGCCACGCGCGAGGCCCGCGAGGAGGAGCTGGAGGCGGTGCGCCTGCGGGTGGGTCGGGTCGGGGGGATGGGCGACTCCGACCGCGTCCGGGAGGCGACGGTCCTGCACCGGGAGCTGCGTCGGTTCGTCACCCGGCTCCGGGCCGCGGGCGTGGAAGCCGAGGGGCGCCTCGTCGGTGTCCGGGACGATCGCGCGGAGGCCCGGGGCGAGCTCGCCGACGCGGCCGGGATCCTGGACGACGCCGCTTCGTTCGCCGCCAAGCTCTCCGTGCAGGACGGCGCGGTCCTGGATGAGGCGGTGGCCGCGGCGCGCGAAGCCGGAGAGACCGAGCTCGCGTCGCTCGACGCGCGGGTGGAGACCGCAGAGCGGCTCGTCGACGCCACCCTCACCCAGCTCGAAGGCGCGAAGAAGCTCCAGTTCGACCTGCGCGAGCACGTGCCGCCGAGCGTGCTCGCGGAGGACCGCGCCTACCTCCTCCGGGACCTCCGGCTGGAGCTCGATCTGGTGGTCCCGAACGTCGTGAACAGCGCGCGACGTCGGCTCGCGGCGGCGACCGACTTCCGCACCGACGGGCTCGTGACCCGAGCGTGGCACTTCCTGCTCGGCGCGTTCTGGGTGGTGCTCGCCGTCGGCGGCTGGGTGTTCCTGCGGCGTCGCGCCGAGGCGATCAGCGGCGCGCTGCTGGAGCGCCTGGCCTCCCGCACGTCGCGCCTCTATCGACGAGCCCTCGTCTCCATCGCCGGGGAGGCCACGCCCACGGTCCGAGCCGCAATCGACCTCGCCCTGGCCGTCCTGCTCGCGCGCGGCCTGCGCGAGTCGCTGCCGGAGGTCGCCCTCATCCTCTTCACCGGGGCCCAGTTCTCGCTCTACCGCGTGCTCGTGGGGTCCTTCTCCCTCGCGATCGTGAAGCAGCCCTCGATCCGCCCCGCGATCGCGTCGCTCGGGCCCGCGGCCCACGCCGTCGCCGTGTCCGCCTCCCGGGCGACGGCCTTCTGGCTGGTGGCGCGAGGCTTCGTGAACTTCGTGACGCTCGAGCTGCTCCGCACGGACGCCGTCCGCCAAGTGCTTGTGCTCCTGCTCGACGTCGGGTTCGGGGCCGCCGTGCTCGTGCTCCTGCACCGCTTCGAGCCGGTCTCCCGGGCGATCCTCGGCGGACGGGCCGGGGCGGACTCGGCCCTGATGCGCCCGCTGCTGTCCGAGATCACCGGCCGCGGCGTCGCGATCCGCTGGCTCCGGGGCGGGATCGGCGCCGCGATCCTGTCGGTCTCGGGGGTGTCGCACCTGGTTCAGAACATCGCCTCCGAGGGATCGCTGCTGGGGAGGGCCCTCAACCGCGTCGCCCGCTATCGAATGACCCGGGAGGGCGGGGCCCCCGAGGAGATCCTCCGCCCCATCGACGTCGCGCTGCGCGAGGAGCTGCTCCGCGTGGACTGCCCACCCGACCACCGCGTGGCCCGCCCGACGCTGGACCGCGCCCTGGACGAGGCGATCGCGGGCTGGACGGTGGAGGGGTCGCGCGGGATCGCGGCCGTGGTCGGCAACCGCGGGGACGGAGAGCGCACCTGGCTCGACGGGGTGGAGGCACGCCTCCAGGTGGACCGCACCGTGCGCCGCATCGGCCTCGACCGGCGGTACACGCAGCCGAGCGAGCTGTGCGAGGCCCTCGGGACCGCGCTGGGCCTGCCCCGCTGCCGCGACGTCGACTCGCTCGCGGCCGCCCTCGACGACCTCCCGGAGTCGGTGATCATCCTCGAGGAGGCGCAGTGGGCGTTCCTCCGGGCGGTGCACGGCCTGCGGGCGCTCCGGGCGCTGCTCGACCTCCTCAGCCGCGCGTCGAAGCGGCACTTCTGGATCGTGTCGATCCACAAGCCGTCGTGGCAGTACCTGTCCCGCCTCGGCGAGCTCCTGAAGTTCGACATGTTCCGCGCAGTGCTCGAGATGCCGCCCATGGGCGAGTCGCAGCTCCGTGAGCTGATCGGGTGCCGCGTCGGCGCCGCCGGGTGGCGACTGGACTTCGCCGGGCTCGCCCGCCCGACCCCGCTCGCGGGCGATCCCGCGCTCGAGGTGGAGCGGGCCGAGACCGCCTTCCATCGGCTGCTCGCCGAGTCGTCCGAGGGCAACCCCGCCGCGGCCCTTCGGCAGCTCGTCGGCTGCCTCCACGTGGGCGACCCCGAGGCGCGCGTCCTCAGCGTCCGGGTGGGCGACGCCCTGGGCGTGAAGCAGGTGGACGACGCCGACACCACGGACCTGTTCACGCTCGCCGCCCTCCGCATCCACAAGCGCCTCACGTCGGCCGAACTGGGGCGCGTGAACAACATGTCCGCGGGGCTCGTGCGCGCGAGCCTCCAGCACCTCACGGCCCTGGGCGTGGTCGTGGAGGACGACGACGGCGTCCATGTCGGCTCGGGCTGGGTCCCGGGCGTCGCGCGCACCCTGCGACGTCGTCACTTCCTGCACTGGAGCGAGTGATGGATCCGCAAGGCGTCATCCAGTTCATCCGCTTCGACTCGCTGCCCCTCGCGGTCGCGATCGTCGTGCTCGGCCTGCTCGTGGCCGAGGTCCTGACGCGGACGCTCGACAACATCGGCGAGCGCTTCAGCGACCGTCGCCTCGTCCTCAAGAAGGTCGCCGTGCTCGCCCGCTTCGCGGTGTACGTCGTCGTGGGCGTGGGCGCCGCGACCACCGTGCTCGACCTCAGCAGCGAGGCGGTGCTGGCGATCTCGGGCACCTTCGGGCTGGCCCTGGGCTTCGCGCTCAAGGACACCGCCGCGTCCCTCACTTCGGGCGTGATGCTGCTGATCGACCAGCCGTTCCAGGTGGGGGACCGCATCTCCTTCGACGGCTACTACGGCGAGGTGACGAAGATCGGGCTGCGCTCGGTGCGCCTCGTCACCCTCGACGACAACCTCGTCACGATCCCCAACAGCCGGTTCCAGGCGAACTCCGTCGCGTCGGCCAACGCCGGCGAGCTCGACTGCATGGTGGTGATCCCCTTCTACGTCTCGGCGGGCGAGGACTTCATCAAGGCCCGTCGGTTGATCGCCGAGGCCACGGCCACGTCGCGCTACGTCTACCTGGACAAGCCGCTGGTGACCCTGGTGAGCGACGAGTTCCTGGGCGAGCGGTTCGTCACCATCGTCACCGTGAAGGCCTACGTGCTGGACGCGCGGTTCGAGAAGGCGTTCGCGTCCGACGTGACGATGCGCGTGAAGCTCGCGCTCCGGGAGGCGGACATCCACACCCCCGACTCCACCCAGCGGCACCTCGATCTGCCGCCGTCCGGCTCCGAGCGGGTGGACCGCCCCATCGGGTCCTGAGGCGCCCGTGGACCACCTCCCCGACTCCAAGGAGCGACTCTGGCTCGAGAAGGAGCTCAAGCTGCTCGTCGAGCAGCGCGGCCACGCGCCGCTGGTCCTCTCCCCGGTCCTCACGGCGTCCAAGCGGTGGTTCCCCGAAGACGTCGCGCCCGACGAGTTCAGCCTCCGGGTGCTCGCCCTGCGCCTGCTCGGCTACGCGGGGCTCGATCTCGACGCCGAGGTCCACGGCTACGACGCGGCGGAGGCGGAGGTCGAGTACGACGCCCGGGGGGCCCGCACCGCCCGCCACGAGGGGGCCGCCGCCTGGTACGCCGGCACCAAGGACGGGGTCTGCATCTTCGGGTGCAGCGATCACGCCGGAGGCGACCCGGCGGCGCTGGTGGGGACGATGGCCCACGAGGTGGCGCACGCCTACCGCGATCACCACGGCCTCATGGTCGAGGATCGCGACACGGAGGAGCTGCTCACCGACCTCACCACCGTCTTCCTCGGGTTCGGGGTGCTGACGACCAACGCGTCGTACCTCTACCGCACGTCCGGCAGCTTCGACGGCTCCTTCGTGACGACGGAGTGGTCCCACGCCCAGCGCGGCTACTTGGGGCCCAAGGCCTTCGCCTATGCGCTCGCCCTCGCCCTGGAGGCCCGCGGAGAAGCGGCGGAGCTCAAGACGGCGACGAAGCACTTGGAGACGACCCAGCGGGCCTTCTTCAAGGCGGCGCTGAAGGACGTGCGCAAGAACTCCGCGCTGCTCGAGACCCTCGGCGTGCCCGACCCCGCGACGTGGCCGCCGGGGCCGGACCTCGACGAGCTCACCGCGCCCTTCGAGATCGAAGAGGTCCTCGTCGACGACCCGCCGGAGCCCGAGCCCGATCGCACCTGGAACGAGGGGACCTACGTGTACCGGGTTCGGCGTGGGCACGGCTGGTTGTGGGCCGCCGCGGCGTTCGTGCCGTCGTTCGTGGTGTTCCTGGGGATCGCGAAGGCGGCCGCGAGCCCGATGGTGGGCATCTTCTTCCTCATCCCGGTGTTCGTGGCCTTCCGGATGGGCCACGCCCACGCGAGTTGGCTCTGCTCGGACCCGGACTGCACGGGCGCGCCGAGCCCCGAGCACGCCGTGTGCCCCGGCTGCGGCGCCGAGGTCAGGGACGAAGCAGCGCGACTTCGGTGAGCGTGAACGCGTTTACGTCCCATCGTATCGTCCTCCGGTGACGCAGGCCCTCCTCGTTCTGGTGCGGGATCGACCCGGGGAGCCCGCCCCCGCGGCGTCGTGGTCCATCGGCAAGGCGGCGATGACGCTCGCCGGGACCACGGACCTCCCCATCGTGTTCGGCCAACGCGTGGACGCGGGGCGGGTCACCGGGCTGCGGGTCCTCCCCGACGGCTCGTGGCAGCCGGTGGAGGACGTGCCCGTCGGCATCGTCTGCATGCGCTTCCCGCGTCGCTCCCGCCCCGCCCCGTTCCAGGCCGCGCTGGCGGGTCTGCGCGCCGGGCCGCACCCCGTCCCCATCGTCAACGCGCTCGCCTTCTCGGACCTGACCGCCGACAAGCTCGTCACGCAGCACGCCCTGGGGACGGTGGTGGAGATGCCCGAGATGGAGCTCGACGCCGCCCGCTTCGACGCGCGACTGGGGGAGTGGGACGCCGCGTTCCTGAAGCCTCGGCACGGCTCGCTCGGCGACGGCGTCGTGCGATTGGAGGCGGGGGACGTGATCCCCGACGTGCCCCCGGGCGAGTGGATCCTCCAGCGCGCGGTGCTGCCCCCGAAGGGCGTGGCCGGGGTGTCCCTGCGCGTCCTGGTGCAGCGCGACGGCGACGGGTGGACCGTGCCCACGGCGGTCGCCCGGGTCTCCGACGACGACCCCACCGTGAGCGTCGAGCGCGGCGCCCGCGTGACCGTCGCCTCGGACGTCGTGGGCGCGCCGACCCTCCAAGCGGTGGAGGCCGACGCCGTCCGGATCGCGACGTGGCTCGCCGACGGCGGCCCGTGGGACGCCTCGGACGTCGTGGAGATGGGCGTGGACTTCGCCGTGGACCGCGCCGAGCGACCCTGGCCGCTGGAGGTGAACTCGATCCCGCGCGGTCGCCTCGCCGTCCTCGCCGCCCTGGACGATCGGTACCGCGCCGAGCACGAGGCCGCCATCCTGAGGCCCCTCGCCCGAATCCTGGCGCGCCTCGAGGCCTGACCCGTGCCATTCGGCACACCTGGTCGGCGATCCTGGGTCCGTCCGCACCACTCGAACGGGCCCCCTCTGGCGCTGATCGCGTGCCACCATGTCGGGTGTCTTCGACGCCGCCGCGGTCCTCCTGCCCCTCGCCCACCGAGAGGGCTCGTTCGGGGACGAGGCCCACGCCGAAGCCATCCGCACGTCCCTGGACGCGCTCTCGAAGCACACGGAGATCCTGGCCGAGCTCGGGCGCACGCGAGACGCGGGCTTCGCGGCCCTGGCGCGTTCCATCTCCCGGGAGGTGACGGCCGCCGAGCGCGAGTTTCTGCTGGGGGACACGGCCGGAGCGCAGGAGCGAGTGTCGATCCTCACCGACCACTGCGTGGCCTGCCACTCCCGCATGGCCAGCGACGCCGACTCGCAGCTCGGACGGCGCCTGCTCGACCGCATCGACGTCTCGGCCGTGGACCTCGAGGATCGCGCCCGCCTGGAGACCGTCACCCGGCAGTTCCACGCGGCGCTCACGACGTACGAGGAGCTGCTGCGCAAGGACGACTCCAAGGCGTCGGGCGTGATGCAGCTGTGGAACGTGACGGCGTACCTGGTGCTCGCCGTGCGGGTTGTGGGCGACCTGGAGCGCCCGAAGAAGATCCTCGATGAGCTGGCGAAGACCGAGACGTTGCCCGGTCACGTCCGCGCCGACGTGCGCTCGTGGCTCGCCGCGCTCACCGAGGTGCAGGCCCGTCCGTGGCCGACCACGGCGCCGGAGCAGCTCGCCGAGGCCCGCGCCCTGAGCGTCGAGGCGCGGGCGCGCAGCGGGCACGACTTCGATCGCGCGGGGCTCATCCACTACACGCGGGCGTCGGGGCTCCTGCTCGACTACGTGGACCGGAACCGCGAGCCCACCGTCGACCTCGCCGAGGCCTACTACCTGCTCGGCGTGGCCGAGTCCCACACCGGGCGCGCGTCGTGGCTCAGCAGTCCGGAGCTCTACCTGGAGACGGCCATCCGCACCGCGCCCGCGAGCCGGTTCGCCGCCGAGGCCCTCGCCCTGCTGGAGTGGTACACGCTCGTGGAGTACACGGGCAGCGGGGGGACGCACGTGCCCGACGACGTGCAGGAGCTGCTCGACGGGCTGCGCCACATGGTCGCGCGAGGCGAGGTCGAAGCGGCGCGCTGAGCGGCTTCAGTCCTCCCAGTCGACCACGGCGGCCTGCTCCACGACGGTCGCCATGTGGGCCAGGACCTCCTTGTGGATCGGATCGACGGCGTAGGCGTCGTAGCCCGCCCGGTCGTCGAACCGGGTGATCAGCGCGATGTGCACCGCGCGCGGCGTCTTCAAGGCGTCGACTCCGACCTCGATGGAGCGCAGCGTGGGCACGCGCCCGGCCATCCCGCGCAGCTTCGCGGCCGTGGCGTCGACGGTGGAGGGATCCTTCAGCTTGAACGTGACGACGTGGTGGAACATGGATCCTCAGCGGGGCTTGGCGACCGCCGAGGCGGGGCGCTCGAAGCGGAACGGGTAGCGCACCTGGACCACTCCGCCGTAGTTGGGGTGGGGGAAGTCGAGGTCGCCGACGACCTCCACCAGGCAGGACTCCAGGAACGAGCTGGACACGGCGTCGACGTCCGGGGTGGCCGAGACGAACTCCGTGCGCCCGTCGGTCTCCACGAGGAAGTCGACGACGACGCGCCCGGCCACCTCCGGGTCGCGGCGCAGGGCGTGGCGGTAGCAGGCCTCGATCGCCTCCACGGCGGGCTCGATGGAGCGCTCGATGGCGCCCTCGGTCAGGAAGCCGGGCTGGGTGCGGATGTCGAAGCGCTGACCCACCGGCTCGGGCGTGACGGTGCCGTCGGGGCGCAGCCGGAGGGGGAAGTCGACCTGCGCGGCGCGGTAGGGGCGCGGGTGCGGGAACGACATGGCGCGCAGCGTCCGCACGGCGCACTGTTCGAGGGACGGGAGGGTCGCGCTGCCCTCCATGGGCTTCGCGTCCGCCCAGCGCACCCGCCCGTCGTCGTTGATGAGGAAGCGGGCGTCCAAGTCCACGGACAGGCCGGGGTTGGCGCGCAGCTCGGTCCGCCAGCACCAGCGCAGGGGGTTGAGGTGATCCTCCGTCACCCTCACGATCGCCTGCTCCGCCAGCTCCCCCGAGCCCACCGGCACCGGGCCCGATCCGAGGAACAGGAGCCCCGCGGGCGAGCGAGGCCGGAACCGGAACTTGAGGTAGTCGACGTGCATCGCCCCGCCCGCGTGACGGAACAGCGACCGATCCAGGAACATCGAGAGCACGCAGGCGACGAGCTGCTCGTCGGCGAAGTCCCGAGACTCCATCCGGGCGCTCGCCACGAGCCCGTTGAACGCGACGTGCACCTGCACCACGAGGTCGCCGTGGGCCTCGGACTCGACCTCGCCGTAGCACTCCCGGGCGATGCCGCGGAAGACCTCGAGATCGGTGAGGTCGTGCTCGTCCGACGCCCACGCCGTCGGCGCCGCCGAGCCCAGGACCATCAACAGGAGCACGAAGATCCGCACGTCCCCAGCCTAGGGTGTCTTCAGTTGGGCTGCGAGTTGAGCTGCATGCGGCGATGGACCTCGCCCGCGATGTGCGGCCAGGACTCGGCCATGCCCGCGATGCCGAGGCGCGCGGAGCCCAGGTGCTTGCGGCCCCACAGGGGCCCCAGGTCGCGCCCCTTCTCGAGCAGCACGGTCAGCCCGGCGACGGCCTTATCCAGGTCCTCGTCGTCGTCGTCCATGTCGGCCCGCGTGCGCTCGAGTAGCGACAGGAACGTCTCCACGCGCTTCAGACTCGTCTCGTGACTGCGCTTGAGCGGCGTGATCAAGAACCACAGCAGCAGACAGAAGAGATTGAACCCCAGGACCGCGGCGATGATGGCGATTCCGGAGCCCGTGAATCCGCCGAACGGATCGTCCATGGGCATCTAGGCCTCTCCGAACTGAGCGACCCAGTGCTCGGGGCTCAGCTCCATGCCGGTGTGTCGGGCGACGGTGCCGCGCCAGGCGCGGCGCATGCCGTCGGTGAAGAGGCGGTCGAAGAAGTCGCCTACGGCGGGCTTGCCCACCAGGTCGAGGTTCGCCGCGGAGCCGCCGAGGCCGGGCGCGAGGGCCGCCCCGAACTGCGACGCGAGCAGCTCCCCGAGCACGTAGTTCTGGTAGTAGGCCGGGTAGCAGGCGATGTGCACCTTGCTCGCCCAGTCGGCGCCCGTGTGGCCGTCGGGGCGGCGGAGCCCCTGGAGCGACTCGGACAGGGACCACCACAGGTCGTCGAGGTCCTGATCGGGGTCCGCGTACATCGATCGCTCGAAGTAGGTGACCGTGAGCGCCCAGCGCACGAACACCATCTGCGATTCGGCGAGCGCGTCGCGTGAGGCCTCGGCGAGGTCCCCGTCCACCCCGGGCACCGCGCGCAGCCAGCGTTCGTCGCGCGCCAGACGACCGAAGAACATGGCGACGGCCTCGGTGACGAAGGTGTGCGCCGCGCCCCGCAGCAGGAACGGGAGGTCCGGGTCGATGCCGGCGTTGTAGACCGCGTGGCCGAACTCGTGGAGCGTCGTCTCCATCCACCGGGTGGTCGCGTCGAGGTTGCACAGGACGCGCACGCGGCTGGGGTTGTCGATGCCCATGCAGTACGCGTGCGGGTACTTGCCGTCGCGCGGGTACATGTCCGACTGGTCCCACAGATCGTCGATGGGGAGGCCGATCCCGCGGAAGAACTCCTTGGCGTACCGCTCGATGCCGCGCAGCGAGAACCAGGCGTCGGTCGACCGCCCGGGGTCGGCGCGGGGGATCGACTGGAGGAAGCGGTCGGTGAAGTCCCAGGGCATGAGCGCGTCCGGGGACTTGCCCCGCAGCGCGGCGAACTCGTCGTCCAGGCGGGCCTTGCGCTCGGCCCAGGGTGCGTCGGTGCGCGCCCGCAGGTCGTCGAGGACGGCGAACAGCTCGTCCGACGTCATCTCCTGCTCGTCCATGGCGAGGGCGAAGTAGTCCGCGAAGCCCAACTGTACGGCCTGCTCGTTCCGCAGCTTCACGAGCTCGCGGACGCGGTCCTTCACCGCCACGCCGACCTCGCGGGTCGCTTCCCAGGCGCGCCGCCGTCGCCCGTCGTTCGTCTCGTTGATCAAGACGCGGTCCAGCCCGTTGCTGGTGGTGCGGACGCCGTCGAGGGTGGCCCGGTAGGTCGAGCACGTCTCCTCGATGGCCAGGGACCGACGGATGAGGTCGGTCCGGAGGGTCCGGTCCACCTGCATGCCGCGGTAGTCGGCCCGGATCAGGTCGATCTGGCGGTCGACGAGCGCGTCTCCGGTGGGGTCGGCCCGCCACCGCGTGAGCGCCTCGAAGGGTGCGGCCTCGGCGTGCAGGTCCGACAGCGCCGTCTCCAGCCGCTCGACCTCGTCCTGGGCCTCGGCTCGCCCCTCCGCCGTGAACTCCCAGTAGGCCTCCGCGGAGGCCACGCGCAGCCCCTGTACGAGCCCCGTGTAGGCGTCCAGGAACGCCAGGGGGCCCCGATCCAGGGGGAGCGAGGGGGTCTGGGAGCCGGAGGACATCAGTCGGCGTAATCCTCCCAGTCGGGCTCGGCGACGTGGAACTGCGTGCTCCGGCGGTAGCGGATGAAGAAGAGCACCTTCTCGGGCTTCTCCTCCTTCACCTGCGCCATGGCCTTCTCGAAGGACTCGAGGTCGGTCACGTCGTGCTCGTTGATGCGCTGCAGGATCACGCCCACGGGCAGCTTCGCCAGCCCCGCCCACCCCGCGCGCTCCACGGCGTCCACGACCACGCCCTCGACCTCGGGGAGCCGCTGGCCGAGCTTCACGTCGAGGGTGATCTCGCGCACGCCGAAGTCGAAGTCGTCGTCCGACCGCCGCTCCGCCTGGAGCTCGCTCTTGGGGGCGCGGAAGAGCGTCGCCTTCACCTGATCGGTGCCCTCGCCGGGCTTCTCGCGGGTGAAGACCACCTCCACGCCCGCCTTGCGGTCCCGCAGGGCCTGGGCGAACACCGGGAGGTCGCTGCTCTCCTGCACGTCGATCCGCTCGCCGTCCATCTCCACGAGGATGTCGAGCAGCTGCAGGCCCACCTCCTCCGCGGCCGAGTCGGGGATGACGCGCGACACGATGACGCCACCGCCTTCGGACACGCCCAGGTGCTCCGCCAGCTCCTTCTCCAGGGGCTGCATCTCGATGCCGAGCCAGCCCGCGTCCGGGTCGTTCTCTTCCTGGGCGACGGCCTTGGCGTCCGCCTTGACCTCCGGGGGCTCGTCGGCGCGCTTGCGGGCGGTCTCCAGGAAGGTGGAGAAGCGGTCGTAGGACAGCCCCACCGCGCCCGTCAGGTCCGGCACCACCTGGCGCCCGGCCCACGGCGACGTGGGCACCTGCGCGACCACGCCGACCACGCGGCCCGCGCGGTCCCACAGAGGAGCCCCCAGCATGTTCGTGCTCGCGCCCCCGAGCGACCACACGTCCTGCGGCTTCTCGAGCAGCGCGTTGACGCCCATGGGGGCGAGCACCGGCTTGCGGCCGTAGTCGCGGCCGTAGAGCGTGAGCGAACGCAGCCCCTGGCCGACTTCGGGCACGAACCCGTCGCGGAAGGTCACGTGGGGGTGGCCTCCCTTGGGCGCCTCGTCCGTGATCTTCAGGACGCCGAGGTTCAGGTCGTTGTCGAAGGACACGACCTCCGCTTCGTACTCGCGCCCGTCGGCGAAGTAGAGGCGGAACTGCGAGAGGTCCGGGAGGGTGCCGCCGGAGAGGCGGCCCGACCCCGCCTGGGGGAAGCGGACGCGGCCGGAGATGAGCACCAGGCCGTCCTCGGAGATGACCACGCCGTCGGTGTACCCGCGTGTCTGTCGGCGAGAGCCGCCCGCGCTGTACTCCTGCACGAACTCGATGGTCGCGATCGTCTTGCTCTCGCGCTCGTAGAAGGTGGGGACGTCGATGGCGCGGCCGGGGCGCGACCGCTTCTTCTTGCGCGGCTTCGCGTCCGCCACGGGAAGCATGAGGAGGGTCGCGAGGAGCACGCAGAGGAGGATGGAGAAGCGCTTCATCTCAGTTCTCCTCTCCGGGCTTCACGAGGACGAGCTTCACCGAGTCGTACGCGCGGATCTGGAAGAGGAGGTCGGGGCCGTCGGGTGCGAGCTTGTCGTAGATCGCCTTGAAGCCGTCGAGATCGACGACCGTCTCGCCGTTGATGGACTCGAGCACCCACCCGCGCACGAGCTTGCCCCGGTGGGCCGGGCCGCCGACGCGCACGCCCTCGATGATCACGCCGTCCGAGGAGTCGAGCTCGAGGTCGTAGGACATCTGCACGGTGATGTCCTTGACGGTGAAGCCCCAGGCCTCGGCCTCGTAGCGCTCGCCCATGAGCTTGCCGGTCTCCGTCGTCGTGAGAGAGACGGTCCTCTCCTCGCCGCGACGGAGGAGCCGGATCGTGACCTCCGTGCCGATCGGCGTGTCGGCGATGGCGGCGTGCAGCGGCGGCAGCTCCTCGTCGAACCGCACGGTGAGCTCCATGTCCGCGTAGGCGAGCATCAGGTCGCCCGCCTCGAGGCCCGCGCCCGCGGCCGGGGAGCCCGGCTCCACCGACGCGACGAGCACGCCCACCGCCTCGTCGAGCCCGAACAGCTCCTCCCAGTCCTTGAGGGGCTGGAAGGTGATGCCCGCGTAGGAGCGCTTGACCTCGCCGTGGGAGATCAGGTCCTCGGTCACGCGCCTGGCGACGTCCGCGGGGATGGCGAAGCCGATGTTGTCGGCGAACATCGCGCCCCGGGCGTTGACCCCCACGACGCGCCCGTCGAGGTCGATGAGCGGGCCGCCGGAGTTGCCGGGGTTGATCGCCGCGTCGGTCTGGATCCAGGTGTTGAAGGCGCCCGTGCGCTCGCCCGAGGGCAGCGCCATGCCGTCCGGCAGGTAGCGGTCCTTGTTGGACACGACCCCGAACGTCATCGTCCGGGCGAGGGCCAGCGGGGAGCCGAGCGCGAGCACGAAGTGGCCCACGGAGAGCTCGCTGGAGCTTCCCCACTCGAGGGGGATGAGCCCGTACTCCTCGACCAACTCGGGCTCGATGCGGATGACGGCCAGGTCCGTGGACGGGTCCTCGCCGATCAGCTCCGCTTCGACCCGCTCCTTGTTGGAGAGCGTGACCATGAGCTGCTTCGCGCGCCCCGCCACGTGGTGGTTCGTGACGATGTAGCCGTCCTTGTTGATGAGGAAGCCGCTGCCCACCGACGCGCGCTTCTGGCGCTCGCCGCGCGTGAACGTCTCGGTGATGGGCTGGATGTTGACCAGCGCCGACATCGCTCCCTCGCCGATCGCGGCCAGCTCTTGCTGCAGATTGCCGGCGCCGCGAGCAGCAGACGCGTCGGGGGGGAACGCGACCGCCGCGCAGAGCAGCAGGAGGGCGAGGAGAGGGAGGCGTCCGGGCGACGCAGAGGGGGGCATCGGAGGAGGATGGATCCGCACCCGGGGTGGGTCAAGGCCACGGGGCGAGCATCACTGGGTCACGAGCACCTGCCCGCGGCCGTACGCCTCGTTGCGATAGAGGGCGGTCAGGCGCTGCCACTCCACCATGAGCTCCTTGGCGGCCTCGGGCTCGCCGTCGTCGGTGAGCTGCTTCGCGCGCCGCAGAACGGAGAGCGTCTCGTCTCCGTTGGTCCCCTGGATCTCCCGCCACTTCTCGGGCGAGAGCGGACGCTGCGCGATCGCCGACAATTCGAACGCTCGGAACCGCTGCCGGGCCTCGGTGGGGGCGTCGTAGTCGGCCACGCCGCCGTCCATCTCGCGCATGTCGGGCTCGTGCGCGGCCGCCTCCGTGAGCGGCGGCGCGTCCGGGTCCGGGCGCTGCATCAGGGCGTCGGGGGTGGGCACCTCGTCGTCCGCGTCGTCGTCGTCCCCGTCGTCTTCTGCGCCGGCAGGTGGGAGCGCCGGGGCCCGCGTCGACCGATCGGGGACCGCGTCGGCGCCCGCAGAGTCGCCCGCGGCGGGCCCCGGGACGACCTGGGACGGCACCTCCATGAACGGGGCGTCCGCCACGGGCTCGTCGCCGGTCAGGATGAAGACGACCACCCCCAGGAAGACGACCCCACCGCCGACGATCGCCGCCTTGGAGTTCACGCGCGCTCCACTGCGGATCGCCAGCGCGCGAGGTGCTCGTCGCGCTCGGCGGCGGCCATGGACGGGTCGAACCGACGGTCCTCCTTCCACGCGTCCTTGGCCTCGTCGCGGGACTTCCAGACGCCGGTGGCGAGCCCTGCGAGCAGGCCGGCCCCGAGGGCGGTGGTCTCGAGCATGGTCGGACGCACGATGGGCACGTCGAGGACGTCGGCCTGGAACTGCATGAGGAGGTCGTTGGCGGCGGCGCCTCCGTCGACCTTGAGGGCGGACAGCTTCACGCCGGAGTCGGTCTCCATCGCGCCCAGGATGTCGGCGTTCTGCAGGGCGATGCCCTCGAGGGTCGCGCGGGCGAGGTGGGCCTTGGTGACGCCGCGGTCGAGCCCGACGATCACGCCGCGGGCGTCCGGTCGCCAGTGAGGCGCGCCCAGGCCGGTCAGGGCGGGCACGAACACCACGCCCCCGGAGTCGGGGACGCTGCTGGCGAGGCGCTCGATGTCGCTCGCCGACTGGATGAGGCCGAGGCCGTCGCGCAGCCACTGGACGGCGGCGCCGGCGATGAAGGCGGAGCCCTCGAGGGCGTAGTCGACCTCGTCCCCCACTTTCCAGGCGACGGTCGTGAGCATCCCGCGCTCGGAGGCGACGGGCTTCGATCCCGTGTTCATGAGCAGGAACGCGCCGGTGCCGAAGGTGCACTTGGCCTCGCCGGTCTCGAAGCACACCTGGCCGAAGAGGGCGGCCTGCTGGTCGCCGGCCATGCCCGCGATCGGGATGCCGTCGGGCAGCACCCTGAGGCCCTTGGTGTGGCCGTAGACCTCGGAGCTCGAGCGGATCTCGGGGAGCACGGATCGGGGGACTCCGAGGCCGTCGAGCAGCTCGTCGTCCCACGCCAGCGAGTGCAGGTCCATCGCCAGGGTGCGCGACGCGTTGGACACGTCCGTGACGTGGGCGATGCCGCCGGAGAGGCGCCACACGAGGAAGCTGTCGATGGTCCCGAAGGCCAACTCGCCGCGGTCGGCGGCTTCCCGCGCGCCGTCCACGTGGTCGAGGATCCAGCGGATCTTCGTGCCCGAGAAGTACGGGTCGAGCACGAGGCCGGTCTTCGCCCGGAACGTCGCCTCGAGGCCCATCTCCTTCATGCCCGCGCAGAAGTCCGCCGTGCGCCGGCACTGCCACACGATGGCGTTGTGCACGGGCTTGTGATCGCGGCGCCGCCACACGACGGTGGTCTCGCGCTGGTTCGTGATGCCGATCCCGGAGACGCTGGAGGCGTCGATCCCGGCCTGGGCGAGGGCGCCGGAGATGGTGGTCTGGGTCGTCGCCCAGATGTCCTCGGGGTCGTGCTCCACCCAGCCCGGGCGCGGGTAGATCTGGGGGAACTCCTTGTTCACCTTCGCGAGCACCCGCAAGCGGTCGTCGAGGACGAGGACGGTGGTGCCGGTGGTGCCCTGATCGATGGCGAGGATGTGACGCGGCATGGGATCTCCGTCCGCGCGGGAGCGCGCGGGACCGGGAGTGTAGGAGATTCGAAGATCGATTTTTCCCTCGCGCGCCATGCCCGGTTGGAAGGAGTGGCTCCAAGAAGGAGGCTCGGACAATGACTGTCCACCCCACCCCCCTCGCTGCGGGATGGTGTGCGGAGCGAACGGCTCCTGGGGCTCAGTTGCCGCTGCAGCCGATGTCGTTCGCGATGTCCTGGGGGGTCCGATCGATGACCGAAGTGTCGGTCACCCGCACGGACCAGATGTCGTAGGCCTGCACGACGATGCACTCGTCGACGCCCGGCGCGTGCGGACACGGCATGCACTCCCCCCCGAAGGCGGGCGCCGCGGTCGCGCACGAGCCGAGGTTCAGGTCCCGCGCGTCGACATTGAAGGAGACCTGTCCTTCGTCGATCGTCTCGGAGACACCGACCGTGTCGTTCAGCCAGCCGCTGATCACGAGGTCCCGGAGGAGGAACTCGAAGGTGCCGAGGCCGTCGACGTCCACGGCCCACGGGACGGTCTGCGGGAACGTGTCGAACCAGGAGCCGACGCCCGGGTTGTCGACGAACTGCCCGCTGACGCCCGGGGCGATGATCGTGCCCGCCGCGGGTTCGATGAGGAACACCTGGTCTTCGACCGGGGCGTAGTCGTCCGCGGCCGCGTCGGCGGACGTCTGGAACTCCCAGGTGTGGCTCCCTCCGCTCCACGCCACGGTGGCTTCGTAGTTGCTCCCGTACTCGACGCTCCAGCCCGCGCCGAACTCGCGCTGCCCCTCGAACACGAGGCGGGTGGGCATGACCCAGCGCGACGAGCCCGAGGCCTGCCCGTCCGGTCCCTGCAGGCTGATCGAGGCGCCGTCGTCGTCGCTCACGTCGTCGTCGTCGCCCACGGGCGTGCAGGAGACCTCGGTGGAGCCGGTGCTCAGGAGGTCGCCGTCGATGCGGATGTCGATGTCGATCTTGTGAGTCAGCTGGATGTCGAGCCCGGCGTCGCTCGGCTCGTCGATGTCGAAGGACAGCAGGTCCAGGGTGAACGATCCGCTGGCGGTGGACGCCGGGGAGCAGTCGCCGCCCGCGTCGTCGTCGTCGCTCCCGCCCCCCCCGCCGCCGCGCGGGCCGCCGCAGGCCGCGACGGCAGAGAGCGCGAGGATCGAGGTCAGGAAGCCGAGGTGGAGCCGACGGATGGGTTCTTCACCCTGCGCGAGGCGGCGCGGTCTTCGAGGATCCGCATCGTGGCGTCGCGACCGGAGACCATGCAGCCGAGGATCCCGGCCGTCCCGCGGGTCGAGCCGCCGCAGACGTACAGGCCCGGAATCGAAGTGCGCGGCCCCGGTCGGCGGTCCATGTACTGGGCGGGCGTCCCCGCGATCCCGTAGCCGGTCCCGACGGCGGCCCTCGTGTAGCGCATGTGCGTGACCGGGGTCGCCGACTCGCGGAAGACGATCGTGTCCTTGGTGCCGGGGAAGAGGGCGTCGAGGCGGTCGACCATCTGCTGCTCGATGTCCGCCTTGAGCTCTTCGTAGCGGGCGTTGTGGCGGTAGCCCCAAGTGAGCGCCTCCGCGTCGGAGACTCCCCACTTGTCGGCCGACGGGTGCACGAGGGTCATCACCTCGACCGTCTTCACCCCCTCCGGCGCGTGGGCGAACCCGGGGTCCTTGAGCGAGCCGGATGTGATCATGCAGCCGCCCGGACGCACGACGCCGCGCTCGAGGGCGTCGGCGTAGGTCGTGTCGAAGTCGTAGTCGTCGAGCACCCAGTAGTTGCCGCTGGTCATGCCTGCGGCTCGGAGATCGGCGGTGACCCCGAGGCAGGTGATGAAGATGCCGCCGGGCATCTCCCAGCCCCGGGCGCGGGCGACGTCGCGCGGGGGCAGGTGCTCGGGGCCCACCAGGTCGAGCATCGTGCGCTGGAGGTCGGCTCCCGAGACGACGACGAAGGCCCGGACGTCCTGCGGGGGCCCCCGCCGACCGGCGAGGCGAACGCCCGTCGCCCGGCCGCCTTCGATCAGGACCGACTCGACCCGACGCTTGAGGTGGATGCTGCCCCCCGCGTCCTCTACGGCCTCCGCGAGGCGATCGGCGATGACCTGGCCCCCGCCCTTCGGGTACCAGGCGCCCTTGAGGAAGTGCGTGGCGACGGTGCCGTGATAGACGGCCGAGGCCTTGTAGGGCGGCAGCGCGTAGTCCCCGTACTGCGCCGACCAGAGCGCCTTGAGGCGTGGGTTCGACGTGTAGGTGTCCATCAGCGACTCCAACGTGCGGCGTCGGTGCCAGGCGGTGCGGGGCGCGCGGAAGGCGATCTTCAAGGCGGCGAGGGGCGTGAGGATCCCGTCCTGGGGCAGGAGGATGTCGGCGGCGCGGTCGACGTCGCGCAGGAAGGCCATCCACCGGTCGATGCCGCGGCGCTCCTCGGGGAACAGATCGAGCATTCGTTCTCGATAGAGACCGGGGTCCGCCGGGGTCTTGAAGCGGAAGTCGGGGAAGCAGAGGACGTCGTACCCGTCGGGGTCGAGTTCGTTGTACTCGAGCTCGATCCCCAGCTCCGCGAGGCGGGTCGGGATGGCGCCCCCGGGGCCGCAGTCGCCCAGGTAATGCACGCCGATGTCGAAGCAGTAGCGGGCGCGGGCCGGCCCTCGGGCGAACTGAGTCGCGCAGCCGCCGGCGACGTAGTGGGAGTCGAAGACGGCCACGGTGAAGCCGCGTCGGGCGAGGTGGGCGGCCGCGGAGAGTCCGCCGATCCCCGCCCCGATCACCGCCACGTCCACCGACTCCGGAGGCTCCGACAGGGCCCGACGTCGGGTGGCGACGGTCGGCAGCGGGACGGGGGGCGGATGCATCGCCGAAGGGTACGCGTTCGCGCCATCCGCCGACGTCAGCGGGAGAGGGCCCGGGTCTTCTCCATGAGCCGCAGGGCCTCGGCTCGGTAGCCGCCCGGGTCGTCGCCGACGGCGCCCGCGGCGATCTCCTGCGTCGCAGACAGGCTCCAGCCGCCGAGGTGCGTCGAGCCCTCGAGGCCCATGCCCCAGGCCGCGACGGCGGCGCTCCACCGGAAGTCGTCCGACGTGCGTCCGAGGTCCTTGCCGCGGTCGATCACGGGGGTCTCGCTCAGGTCGGACTTGGACCCCGTCGGCTGCTTCCAGCGCAGGCGGACGGTCATCAGCTCGCCGCTGCGCGCGGCCTCCGTCAGGCGGTTCGGGGTCTGGTACTTGAGCTCTTCGTCGTCGACGTTCGGGACGCGCACGCCGGCGGGGACGACCTCGTACAGCGCCGTCACCGAGTGGCCCCCGCCGATGTCGCCCGCGTCCTTCGTATCGTCGGCGAAGTCGCGGTTGGCGAGGACGCGGTTCTCGTACCCGATGAGCCGGTAGCCGGCGACCTCGGCGGGGTTGAACTCCACCTGGATCTTCACGTCCTTGGCGACGGTGATGAGGGTCCCGCCCGCCTCCCTCACGAGGACCTTCTTCGCCTCGGCGACGCTGTCGATGTACGCGTAGTTGCCGTTGCCGTGGTCGGCGAGGGTCTCCATGCGGTCGTCGGCGAGGTTGCCGCGGCCGAAGCCGAGGACGGTGAGGAAGACGCCGGACTTGCGCTCCTTCTCCACCAGCTCGCGGAGCTCCCCCTCGCTGGACGTGCCGACGTTGAAGTCGCCGTCGGTGCCGAGGATGACGCGGTTGATGCCGCCCTCCACGAAGTTGCGACGGGCCAGCTCGTAGGCGAGGCGGATGCCTGCGCCGCCGGCCGTCGATCCGCCGGACCGAAGCCGCTCGATGGCGGCGAGGATGGCGGCCTGCTCGTGGCCGCTGGTCGGCTCGAGGACGACGCCCGCGGCCCCCGCGTACACCACGATGGCGACACGATCGTTGTCCGTCAGCGTCTCCACCAGGAGCGACATGGCGGTCTTGAGCAGCGGGAGCTTGTCGGGGTTGTTCATGGATCCCGACACGTCGAGCAGGAACACGAGGTTGCGGGGCGGCATCTCGCCCTCCATGACCTCGGGGGCCTGCAGGCCGATGTGCACGAGCCGATGCTCGGGTCGCCACGGCGCGGGGCCGACCTCGGTCGTGACGCTGAAGGGGCGGTCGCCGGCCTGGAGCGGGGCCTCGTAGTCGTAGGGGAAGTAGTTGAGGAGCTCCTCCACGCGGACGGCCGCGCCGGGGGGGAGGCGACCCTCGTTCAGGAAGCGTCGGACGTTGGAGTACGAGGCGGTGTCCACGTCGACCGAGAAGGTCGACTTGGGCTGGTCCTGCACCCGGAGGAAGGGGTTCTCGGTGTAGGCCCGGTAGGCGTCGCGGGCGGGGCCGTCGTCCGCCTCGGGGGTGGTCGACGGGGTGGCCTCCGGCGCCGGGGGGGGCGGCGGCGTGAGGGACATGGGGTCGGCGGACGCCATGCGGTCCCGTCCACCCTCGCCGGGGGTGAGGATCTGCAGGTCGCTGCGCTTGACCTCGACCTCTCGCGACTCGCTGGAGTGCGAGGTCGGGATGTTCGTGGCGACCTGGTCGCGGTTCATCTGCCGCTGGATCTGCTCGCGGAGCTGCTCGGGCGTGACCGACACGTCGGCGGGGGCGGCGGGGGCCGCCGCGACGGGGCCGCCGAGGTTGGAGTCGACGTTGTCGAGCTGCCCGTCGGCGGTCTCGAAGAGGCCGGTGACGCGGCCCCCGAACATGAGGGACGACGCGACGGCGACGCCGCCGAGGGCGATCAGCGCGGCGACGGTCCAGATGGGCATGCGTCGGCTTCGGGGGGCGGGCTCGGGGCGTGCTGGTTCGGCGGCGACGGCGTCGAGGGTCGCCTTGACGAGCGTCTCGGGTGGGGCCTCGTCGGACAGGTCGGCGAGGAGGCCGTCGACGTCGCGGAGGGCGGCGAGGAGCACGGGGTCGTCCGGGTCGAGGGGGGTGTTCTGGTCGTCGGCGCGGGTCATCGGCCCACCTCCCGATCTTCGATGGCGCGGCGGCGCGCGAGGGCATGAGCGAGGGCCAGGCGGCCGCGTCGCAGGTGGGTCTTCACGGTGTTCACGGGGAGGTCGAGGGCGTTCGCGACGTCGGCTTGGGCGAGGCCCACGACGCAGCTGAGGTGCACCACCACGCGCTGGGGTTCCGGGAGCGCGTCGAGCTCGGCGCGGAGCCAGTCGGCGAGCTCGCGACCTTCGGTGAGTCCCCCGGGGGAGGCGCCGGGGGAGGGACGCTCGGGGATCTCGCGGGCGACCTCGGGCGAGCGTCCGCGCGCCAGGTGGGTGCGCGCCGTGTTGAGGGCGACGGTGGCCAACCATGGTCGCAGGGGTCGCGACGGGTCGTGACGGTGGGCGGCGCGATGGACGCGCAACCAGACCTCCTGGAAGACATCGTCGCGCTCCTGGGGGCGGAGACCGCAGCGTCCGAGGAGCCCGTACACGAGGCCGCCGTGCCGTTGGATGAGGATCGGGAACGCGCGCTCGTCGCCGTCGAGGTGGCGACGCAGGAGGACAGGGTCGTCGGGAGCGGGCGGAGCCGAGGTCTTCAAGGCGAGGTCCGGCATGCAGGGGGGCCCTCAGGATCGCAGATGGGCGGGGTTTCACGAGGGGGTACTCACGTCGGGTGGGGTGGGTTTCGGAAAAAGTGGTCCGGAGGTCGGAAAACTCGCGTCAAGGAGGGTGTGGAAGAGATCGGCACCCAACTGATGTATCGCCTCGAGGACGACCGAGTTCTCTGCCGCTTCATGAGGGAGCGTCGCCGGGTGGCGCGGTCGTTCCTGGAGCGGGACCCGGAGTTGCCGCTGCTCGCCTTCGGAGCGGCGGACACGCACCTGCACTCGCTGCTGGCGGCGGCGGGCGACGTGGCGAGGGAGTTCGCGCGCCGGGTGGAGATCTCGATCCAGAGGGCGCTGGGACCGGGGGTCCCATTCTCGCGGGTGCACAGCAAGCCGATCCGGGATCAGCACCACCTGGGGAACACCTTCTTCTACGTCCTGGACCAAGAGCGACGGCACGGGCTCGCGCCGGACCCGTTCGCGGACGCGACGAACATCCCCGACTTGCTGGGGCTGCGGGTGACGGGGCGGGGCACGATCGTCCGAGTACGCTCGGTGCTTCCCCGTGTACGTCGGGAAGAGCTCGTCGCGTTGCTGCCGCACGGTGAACGGCTCGACCGACCGCTCGATCCGTTCCAGAGGCTCCCGCACCTCGCCGAGGCCGCGGCTGCGGCGCTGGCACTGCCCTCGATTCGAGGTCGGCAGCCCGAGCGGATCCTGGCGAGGGCCGCGGCCGTGCAGGCGGCCGAGGTGCCGCGGCGGATGATCGTGGATGCGCTCAAAATTCCCCGTCGCTCCGTTCAGCGGCTCCTCCAAATGTCGGTCCCGCCCGCATTGGCGCGCGCAGTGGACCTTCAGACCCGCCTACGATCGTCGGTGCCGGTGGGGGGACCCGCCAGTACTCGGTGAGACGGTCCATCCGGTCGATTAGTGGCGCGTTCTCGGGCCACTACTCGGTGAGACGGTCCATCCGGCCGATTAGTGGCGCGTTCTCGGGCCACTACTCGGTGAGATGCGCCATCCGGTCGATTAGTGGCGCACTTTCGGGCCACTACTAGGTGAGACGGTCCATCCGGCCGATTAGTGGCGCGTTCTCGGGCCACTACTCGGTGAGATGCGCCATCTGCCCAGGCAGTGGCACCCACTTACTTCGATAAACTTCGAAATGTATACACACCTACCACCGTAATCCGCCCCGAGACGCCACCGACACTCGTCACGAAAGGACCGCCGTGAAGCGCCTCGTATCCTCCTCCCTCGCCGCCCTCCTCCTCGCCTCCTCCCTCGCCACCGCCGCGTGCACCCCCCACACCGTCGAGCCCGGCACCGTCGGCGTGCTCGCCCAGTGGGGCGAGGTCCACTCCGACTCCAAGTCCGAGGGCCTGCACTGGGAGACGTGGTTCCGGGACGACATCGTCAACATGCCGCTGAGGGTCCAGAAGATCGAGGCCAAGGCGAGCGCGTCGAGCAAGGACCTGCAGGTCGTGACCTCGATCATCGCGCTGAACTATCGGCTCGACGGGAGCAAGGCCGTCGACGTCTTCCAGGACATCGGCAAGCTCGAGACCGTCGAGCAGACCATCGTCGCGCCCGCTCTGCAGGAGGCCGTCAAGGCGTCCACCGCGAAGTACACGGCCCAAGAGCTGGTGACCAAGCGGCAGGAGGTGAAGAACACGATCAGCGACTACATCACCGCGACGCTCGAGAAGAGCCACCTGCAGGTGACCGAGCTGTCCATCGTCGACTTCAAGTTCGACAACAAGTACCAGGCCGCGGTCGAGGACAAGCAGGTCGCCGAAGAGAACGCGAAGAAGGCCACCAACGACCTCCAGCGCATCGAGATCGAGGCCAAGCAGCGCGTCGCCAAGGCGCAGGGCATGGCCGAGGCGGCGCTCGCGAAGGCGCGGGCCGAGGCCGAGGCGCAGACGATGCTCCGCGAGACCCTCACCCCCGAGATCCTCAAGCTCCGCGCCGTGGAGAAGTGGGACGGGAAGATGCCGGTCGTGACCGGCGACGGGTCCGCCGCCATCGTCGACGTGGCCGCCATCGCCGCCTCCGCCGCCGGTCGCTGACCCACCCCCCGGGCAGCCCCCGGACCACCCCGCGCAGCCCCCCTCGAACCCCGACGCCCCGGGCCCCTTCCGGCCGGGGCGTCGGCTCGCGCGCGCGTGTTACGTTCGCCGCATGCGACGCCTCTCCCTCCTGCTCCTGGTGCCCCTCGCCCTCACCGCCACGGCCTGCGAGCCCACCGTCGCCGTCACCGGCTTCGACATCGGTCGGATGTTCCCCGGCACCGCCGGCCACTTCTGGAAGTACACCCACGACGACGACGCGAACGTCGGCTACATGCTCAGCGAGGGCACCGCGAACCCCGCCGGCGAGGACTGGCAGGCCTACCGCTTCTACTTCGGCGAGGAGCAGGCCATGGTCGACGGCTTCGCCCAGGACCAGGCGAACTGGGACCACTGGTCCGCCGTCCTCTACTTCGTCGACCGCCCCGCGGGTTGGCACTTCATGGGGTGGGACAGCAACGCCGCCGTCATGGACATCGGCAGCCTGTTCATGGACGACGACGGCGTCCCCTTCGCCGTGGGCAACGCCTTCAACGACTCCTCGTGGACCGGCTCGGGCGGAGGCATGGTCTGGACCGTCGCCACCACCGGCGCCATCCAGGAGCCCCTCGAGTTCAACGGCCAGGTCATCGACAGCGCCTGGCACATGACCATGACCTCCGACGTCGGCGACACCCAGATGGAGGGCGACTGGTGGCTCGTGCAGGGCACCGGCATCGTCCAGTTCGACGTCTCGGGCCTCGCGCAGGGCGAGCTGACCCCCTGGCAGCACCAGCACAACGACGTGATCGCGAACATCACCGGGGTCCCCAACTAGATGGCCGAAGACCAGAATTACAAACCCGCCCAGGGCAAGCTGCAGCTGCAGATCGACGACGCCGTCGCCCAGGGCATCTACAGCAACTTCCAGGTCGTCGGCTCCAACGAGACCGAGTTCGTCCTCGACTGCGCCTACATCCCGCCCGGCCAGAACAAGGGCAAGGTGCGCGCCCGCGTGATCCTCAGCCCCAAGCACGCCAAGGCCCTGGCCACGATCCTCGGGCAGCGCATCCGCGACTTCGAGAGCCGCTACGGCACGATCCCGCCCCCGGCGTCGCTCCTCCAGGGCGCCAAGGGCGGCAGCGGCCTCCCCAATTAGTCCGTGACTCTCCGGGGGCTCATCGTCGCCGCGCTCGCCGCGGTGCTGCTCTCGGGTTGCGCAGCCAGGCTCGCGCGTCCGATCGACGATCGGCCCATCGTCCGACGCATCAAGATCGACGGCAACAGTCGCCCCAACCCCGACGGCGAGATCAAGAAGGCCCTCCGTCAGCGGTCCACGTCGTTCCTGCACTTCACGCCGCTGTCGCCGCTCTACCCGCGGTACTACCTCGAAGGGCTCGACTGGCACGACGACCGCACGCGCATCGCCAACTGGTACGCCCTGCGCGGCTACCTCGACGCCCGCGTCCTCGGCTCGCAGCTCTCCCCCTGGGGCCGCAAGCGCCCCGACGGCACACGCGAGTTCGTGAACATCACGCACGAGGTGGAGGAGGGCGAGCCCAGCCTCGTGCGCGAGGTCCGCATCGAGTTCGTGGGCGACACCGGGCGCGCCGACCCCGCCGCCCTGCGCCGCGCCCTCGTCCACGGCTTCCCGGTGGTGAAGGGCGAGACCTTCCGCATGTCCGCCGTGGAGGCTGGCGACAGGGCGATCCGTCGCAAGCTCCAGAACGACGGCCACGCCCGCGTCGCGGTGGAGTACGTGGTCGACGCGTACCCCGAAGAGCACGCCGTCGACGTCGGCTACACCGTCGTGCCCGGCCCCACCGCCGTCTTCGGCGAGGTCACGCTCGATGGCCTCGAGGACGACCTGCGCCGGTACGTCGAGCGGCACATCCGCATCGAGCCCGACACCCCCTTCAGCGCCGAGGCGGTGCGCAAGACCCAGCAGGGCATCTACGGCATGGGCCTGTTCGCCCTCGTGACCGTCACCCCGCAGCTCGACGGGGAGCACGACAAGAACGAGCAGGGCGAGGAGCGTATCCCCGTGGCGATCGTCCTCCAGGAGGCGAAGCCGGGGACGCGCGAGTTCGGGTTCGGTGTCGGGTTCCAGGTGGGCGAAGTCAACACCTACGGCAGCATCCAGGTCACGCACCTGAACCTCTTCCGGCGCCTCGTGCGCGCCGAGCTGGGGGCCCGCGCGGGCTTCACGTTCCTCAGCGAGGCCGACTTCGGGCCGATCGTCAACGTGCGCCCGGAGATCGTCGTCCCCGACTTCCCGGCCCGCACCCTCACGTTCCACACCGGCGTCGAGCTCGACCTCGGGGTCGAGGTGGCCTATTGGCTCGCGAGCGTCGAGTTCGACATCGGCCTCACCTGGGCGCCCGTGAAGCCCCTGAAGTTCGACCTCTCCTTCGAGCTCGGCTACTTCGACCTCATCAACGACGACCGCCTCGCCGCGCTCGAGTCCGTCATCGCCGAGCTGGGCTTCACCGACAGCTACCTGCTCTACGCCTTCCGCCAGTCGCTGATCCTCGACCTGCGCGACGAACCCCTGCGCGCGAGCAAGGGCCTCTACCTGGGCCTCAGCGCCGCCGAGTCCGGGCTCGTCGACGGGTTCGCGTTCGTGAAGCTCGACGGCGACGTGCGCGGCTACATCCCCCTCGGTACCCCCCACGCCGTGCTCGCCCTGCGCGCGAACGCCTCCGGGATCGTCGAGCTCCGGGACGACGTGGACGTCCCCATCTCCGAGCGCGTCTTCGTGGGCGGCGACGGCTCGGTGCGGGGCTGGCGCCTCAAGTACGCGAGCCCGCGGGTGCAGGACACCAACTGCATCGCCGAGAACAAGCGGCGCGACTGCGTGGTGCCCATCGGCGGCAACTTCGGGATGTCCGGCAGCGTCGAGCTGCGCGGCAACCCCTGGGGCGGCCTGTGGGTCGCCGGGTTCTTCGACTTCGGGCGGGCCTGGTCGAAGCTCGGCGACGTGGAGATCGGCACCCTCTTCAACCCTACGACCGGCATGCAGGTCGGCATCGGAGGGGGCGTTCGATACGACACCGTCGTGGGCCGCCTGCGCCTGGATCTTGCGTTCCACCCGCACGACTGGACCGATCCGATCTTCCGCAAGTCGCGCTACTGGAACGACCAGTGGCAGGAGCCGCCGGTGCTGAGCCTGCACTTCGGTATCGGGGAGTCGTTCTGATGGACGAGGCGACCCCCCGCCCGCCGAAGCGGCGCCTGCGACGGATCCTGTCCGGCCTGGTGATCCTGGCCCTGCTCTTCGTTCTGACGCTGTTCGTCGTCGTGCAGAGCCTCCTCTACAGCGAGAGCTTCGCCGCCTGGGTCCTCGAGACGGCCCTCCCCGTCGTCAACGAGAAGGTACTGCCCGGCGAGGTCCGGTTCGCGTCCTTCGAGGGCTCCCTGGGCGAGTCGATCCGCCTGAACGAGGTGCAGGTCTTCGACGAGCGGGGGGAGGTCGCGGTGCGGGCCGAGGCGCTGACCCTCGAGTGGGACGCCGTCGACCTGCGCGCCCGTCGCGTCGACGTCCAGCGATTGCACCTCGAGGAGCCGGTGGTGTTCGTGCGCATCCGCGAGGACCGGACGGTCAACTTCAAGGAGGCGTTCGTCAAGCCGCGCACGAAGCCGAAGAAGAAGCGCGAGGGCCCCGTCGAGCTGCCGTTCACCCTCGACGTGCGCGACATCCAGATCGATCGCGGGCACGTCGAGGTGATCCTGGGCGACCGGGAGCCGACCGTGCTCGTGGAGGACTTCGAGGTGCGCGGCGTGTGGTCGATGCGGGACCTCGACCAGGACTTCTCGTTCTCCAAGATCGAGGCTCATCTGCGTCGTCCGGTGGACCCCGGCCCCGTGTCCGCGCACGGCTCGGGCACGCTGAAGAAGGTCGACCTCACCCTCGACGCCTTCACCGTCGACTGGGGCGACGACCAGGTGGTCGTCAGCGGCGCGTGGCCCCGGGTCGGTCGGGGCGTCGCGGACCTCCACGTCGCCGTGGAGCGGCTGGACCTGGAGCACCTGAAGGTCTTCTCCGAGAAGATCCCGCTCGCGGGCGTCGTCTCCGGGCCGCTGGAGGTGGACGGCGCGCTCTCCGACGTGCACGTGAAGGGCGCCCTCGACGTCGACGGCGGCGGCCGGCTGGACCTCGCCGACGTGGGCGCGCGCATCGCCCGCGGCGAGCCCCTCGGGCACTCCCTGGACGTGACCGCCGAGGCGTTCCCCCTGCGGGAGGTGATCACGATCGACGCGCTCCCCCCCGAGCTGACCGGCCGCATCACCTGGGACGGCGAGGGGACCAGGCTCCCGACGCTCGAGGGCGACGTGACCGCGGACCTCCAGGGCTTCGTGTATCAGTCGTTCCATGTGGAACCGACGACCCTGCGGGCGTCGATCGCGGACTCGAAGGTGGCCGTCGATCACCTGGAGACGGGCGCCGACGGGGCCCTGCTGACGACGTCGGGCGACGTGGATCTCGAGGAGGGGAGCTTCGTCCTCGACACCGTGGCGAACGTCCCGGACCTCTCCGGCCTCGGGTACGCGCTGAAGCTCCCGATGGAGGGCGGCTCGGTGCGCCTGAACGGCCGACAGGAGGGCTCCTGGAAGTCCCCCGGAGCGGCCTTCGTGCTCGACACCGACTCCACGATCTCGGGGACCGTGGTGGCCGTGGGAGGCCTGCTCTTCGACGGGATCGACGGGGACTGGACCCTGGAGGTCGCGCTGGGCCGGGACGGTCGTCCGCCGTCGGTGCACGGGACCGTCGGGTTCGTCGCCCGGGAGATGAAGCTCGGGGACCTGGAGATCGCCGAGGTCTCCGTGGAGGCGACGGGCAGCGACACGGCCGCGATCTACGAGCTCGTCGCCACCGAGGGCGACGCCCGAGCCGTGCGCACGAACGGCCGCGTGGCCTGGGGCGACCTGCCGACCCTGCGCGTCGACGTCGACGGCCTGCAGCTCGACTGGGACGGCGAGCAGGTCACGGGGAGCGGCATGCGGGTCACGACCAGGTCGGGGCGCGTGGAGACGACGCCGGGTCGCTTCGATCTGCACCCCGGCACCCTGGAGGCCGGGGGCGTGTGGGACCCGCGCGGGGAGCTGGACCTGAAGGTCGCGGTGACGGGCGTCGACCTCCGGCGGCTGGGGCCGTGGCTCCCGGAGACTCTCCGGCTCGGCGGCTCGGTCTCGTCGATGACGGTCGGGCTCACGGGCACGCGCGAGGAACCCACCGTGGCCGTCGCCCTGCGCGCGACGGGGCTCCAGGCCACGGGTCGAGGCCCCATGGACGCGGACCTGGACCTGGACTGGGCGCCCGCGGGCATCCAGGGCGCGCTGAAGGCGCCGGGGCTGTTCGCGCTGACCCTCGGTCACGTGCCGCTGTCGCTCCGTCTCGCGGGCAAGCGTCCGCTGGTGCTGGCGCCCGAGGGGCGTTGGGACGTCGAGTTCGCGGGCGAGCACGTGCCCCTGGACGAGTGGGCGAGCCGGCTCGCGTTGGAGCTCCCCGAAGCGGCCGACGGCGGATCGATCCGCGGCCGGCTGCGCATCGGAGGGACGACGTCGAACCTGACGATGGACGGGGACTTCGACGTCACCGAGCTGAAGCTGGCCGAGCGGGGCGTCCACCTCTCCGCCGGGCTCGTGCTCGCCGACGATCACCTGAGCCTGCGCGACACCCACCTGCGCGACGCGTCCGCGGGCACCGTGTTCTCCCTCGCGGCCGAGGTCGACACGGCCCTCGGCGACCACCTGCTGAGCCGCCTCGGGCCCACGTCGTTCGAGCCCGCCCCCATCTTCAGCGACCTGGCGATCGAGGGAGGCTTCCGTCGGCTGCCCCTGGAGATCCTGCACGCGCTCGTCCCCGCCATGGAGCCGCTGCAAGGCGCGCTGCGGGGTCGCGTGGCGCTGGAGGGGCAGCTCGCGGACCCGAAGCTGGACGTGGACCTGGCCCTCCTCGGGGGCACCCTCGGCGATCGCGTCCTGAAGACGGCGAAGCTGAAGCTGGGGGTCGGCGGAGGCGCCCTGGACGGAACGCTGGAGGTCGCCCCGGACACGGGCGGCCGGCTCGTGGTGACGCCGCGCGCGAAGGTCTTCCCCGCGCTGGACGGGAGCCGCACCCTGGAGGAGATGTTCGGCGTGCCGGACTCCCTCCGCGCGAGCGTGAAGGGCGACGGCTTCCCCGTCGAGGTCCTGCTCGCGTTCGTCCCGGGGATCCTCGAAGCGGAGGGCGCCGTCGTGCTTGGCGGAGCCGTCACGGGCTCGCTGCTGCGGCCCCAGCCCCGGGTCTCGCTCAAGCTCGATCCGGCGCGCGTCTGCTACACGCGCACGTCCATCTGTTACGAGGACATCCACCTCCACGCGGACCTCGACCCCGCGCGGCTGGAGGTCACGTCGTTCGACTTCGCGACCCTGCCGATCATCCGGAACCCCCTCGACGCCGCGTTCCGGCAGGTGGACGCCGCCCGCGCCGGTGGGTTGAAGGGCCGCGGCCGCATCGCCCTGGACGGCTGGCGGCTCGGGAACATGGACATCGAGCTTCGGGGGAAGAAGACCTGGCTGATCTACACCCAGGAGATCCAGACGCTGGTGGACGCCGCGCTGGACATCCAGGGCGTGTACCCGGAGCTGTCGATCGCGGGCAACGTCGACATCCTCGACCTCAACGTGGACATGGGGTCCGCCGACGTGCAGCGGAGCGTCCAGCCGATGGTGCTGCCGGAGTCCGTCCGGGTGCACCGCACCGACAGCAAGCGGGGCCCCGGGGAGCGGGAGATCGCGCGACAGATCCAGCTCGCGGACACCGAGCGTCCGCCGACCTTCCTGGAGCAGATCGACGTCGACGTGGCGGTCGATCTCGGCGTCAACAACCGGGTGCGGTTGGCCTACGGCGTGGGCGAGGCGCTGGCCAAGGGCGCGGACGACAACGCGGGCAAGACCCTGGCGCGCGGCATCGACCTGATCGGAAAGATCGAGCCGGACGTGCGGCCCGAGGGGGCCGTCCGTGTCCTCCTGAGGGACGGCGTGCCGCGGCTCGCGGGACGGGTCGGCGTGCAGACCAACAGCAAGCTCAAGGTGCTGACGGCGAAGTTCGACCTCGACACCGAGAGCGACGTGGAGTTCGGGGGCGAGATCGCGGACTCGGCGCTCGATCTGAGGGCGGTGCACACCAGCCGCTACGGCGAGATCGCGGTCGTGGTGGGCGGGGCCATCAGCAACCCGGAGATCTCGTTCGAGTCGGACGCCTTCGACTCCCAGGCCGACATGCTCGCGGTGCTGCTGACCGGTCGCCCCCTGAGCGACCACTCGGCGGCGGAGGGCAACGCCACGACCCGCGCCGTCTCGGGGGCGCTGAGCGGGTTCACCACGAAGCTGCTCGACAAGGTCGTCCCCCTGGACATCTTCCAGCTCGACCTCGGCGACGACGTGTCCAGCGGGGCGGTGGAGGCGGGCAAGGCGATCGGCTCGCGGGTGGTCGTGATCACGCGGTTCACGTGGGGCGGCGAGGACGATGAGAACCGCGTCGAGGCCGAGGTCGAGGTGCTGCTGACGCGGGGTCTCTACTTCCGGGCGCGGGGGGGAGATCGCGCCGAAGGTTCGGTCGACGTCGTCTACAAGCAACGCTTCTAGGGGGTAGGATCGTCGGCCTCATGTCCGGATTCATGACTGGTCTCGTCTTCCTGTTCGTCGGCGTCGGCGTGTACGTGTTCAACACGGAGTCGCACACGCGCCAGGTGATCTTCCCGGGCATGACCCCGGACCAGACCGCGGCGACGCTCCTGGGGGCGGGCATCTTCTTCACGGCTCTGGGCGGCTATCGATGGCTGCGGGCGCGGGGAGCGGCCGCCGAGCTCGCGGCGTACGGGGACGACACCACGTCCGATTCGGAGCAGCAGTGACCGAGATCGTGCTCAAGGTGCCCACGCTCGAGGCGCTGCAGAAGAAGTGGAACCAGCACCTCAAGCACGGCGTGCTGTTCGCGCCGGTACACCCCGTGCCGAAGGAGGGCGACGAGGCCGTCGTCACGATCCAGCCCGGCTTCTCGCCCACCCTCGTGAAGATCACCGGGTACGTGGCGCAGGCGTCCGTCGGCATCTCGGTCATCCAGCTCCACGAGCTCGACCGCGCCGCGCGCGAGCGGTTGGCCGAGTTGGGGATCGCCGAGGCCGCCCCGGAGCCGGCCGAAGAGGCCGAGGCCGCCCCCGAACCCGAGCCGGAGCCGGAGGCCGCCGCCGAGCCGGAGCCCAAGCCGGAGCCGGAGCCCGAGGCCGCCGCCGAGCCGGAGCCGGAGCCCGAGGCCGCCGCCGAGCCGGAGCCGGAGAAGGTCCCGGCCGCGAAGTTCACGCCCGGGGCTGCGAAGTTCAAGCCGAAGGCGGCCGCCTTCAAGCCGGGGGCCGCGAAGTTCACGCCGGGGGGCTCGACGTTCAAGCCGCGCGCCCGCCCCGCCGCGCCCGCCGAGGCGCCCGCGAAGGTGGGGGACCTGACGGACGTGCGGGTTGTCGCCGCGATCGCCGGGGCGGCCACGAAGGCGGCCGAGGCGCTGCTCCCCGCGCCCCGCGCCCAGGGGGCGTTCGGCGACGAGACGTGGCGAGACGTCGTGCTGCGTCTCACGACGGAGGAGGCGACCGGGGTGCTCGTGGTGCACGCCTTCCGCGAGATCCGCTGGGCCTACTTCGTGAAGGGCGGCCCGGTCCACTTCGCGGGCGACACCCCTCACGCGGGCGAGTACCTGTCGGACGCGCTGATCGCCGCGGGCGTCTCCATGGACGTGTGGGCCGAGGGCGTGCGCATGGGCAAGCTCCTGTCGGTCCGGCCCGGCGAGTACCTGGTGAGCCAGGGCAAGCTCACCCGGGCGCAGCTCGACGCGGCGCTCACGAGGCGGGCGGAGCGCATCACCCGGAACCTCATCGGCACCAACTTCGGCAACTGGTCCTTCCACGACCTGTCCGTGGTGAAGGCGACGTTCAAGAACACCCCGGTGAACGCGGTCGAGGTCCTCATGGACGCGGAGCGCAAGAGCCAGGCGGCCCGGGACAACGACCTCCTGATTCGGGAGTGCGAGCCCTTCTACAAGCACCACGTGAAGCTGGTGCCCGCCCGGAAGCACCTCTTCAAGCAGCTGGGGCTCAAGGAGAACGAGGAGTTCGTGGTCCACGAGATGCTGCCCGCCGGCTGGACCATCGGGGAGCTGGTCGCGTACGGGGGCATGCTCGAGCGTCCCCTGCTCCGGCTCCTCAGCGCGCTGCGGGGCATGGGGCTGGTCGACTTCGTCGAAGAGGAGGGCGAGATCAGCAAGCGGAACCGCGCGGAGCGGACGCTCTGGCTGGGCAAGCGCGACCTCGACCGTCGCGACGCGTTCGAGGCGCTCTACTCGCACTGGTCGTCGACGCCGTACGAGATCAAGATCGGGTACGAGCGGGTCCTCGCCGAGTACGGGATGGACCGCTTCGGCAACGTCGCGGACGCGCGGATCAAGGAGCTGATGGCCGACATCGAGAGGCGGGCGGAGGAGATCTACAAGAAGCTCTCCGACCGCGCGGGTCGGAGGGACGCCCGCAAGGGCCGCGTGGGCGACGACCAGCTCCTCATGGCCGTCGACCTGCTCGACAAGCAGGCGCAGATGGCGCTGTGGAAGAACGACTTCGCGTTCGTGAAGGCCTGCTACGAGCGGGTGCTGGACCTCGACCCCGGCGTCGCCGAGGCGGGGGAGGCGCGGCGAAACGCCCGCTCCGCGATGTCCCGCCCGGAGATCAAGAACGCGAAGCAGCCCGGCGAGGGCCGGATGCAGGCGCTGTTCAAGGAGATGAACGCCCTGGGCGCCGAGAGCTGAGCCCGAAGAGCTGAGTCAGTAGCTGCCGGAGTTCGCGCCGGAGACGCCGGCGACCGTCGCCACGATGTCCCACCGCTTGCGCTCGCCGCGCCCGGACTTCGCGATCGTCACGGCGCCGCGGATGGCCTCTCTGCCGAGGATCCCCGTGCGCTGGAGCGCGCGACCGATGGTCTTGAGCTCGTCCTCGGTGGCCATGACGTCGTCGTCGAGCCGCTCGTCGACCGCGCCGTCTGCGGATCCGCCCGAGCGCCCGCGCACCCAGCCGCACATCAGGTTCACGGCCTGCTCGCCCCCGATCTCGCCGAGCGACCACGCGGCGTTCCGCCGCACGACCGGCTCGGAGAAGCGATTGCGGGCCCGACCGATCGCGGCCGCGGCGTCCTCCCAGCCCAGACGCCCCAGGGCTCGCATGACGTCGGCGGCGGTCTCGGGGTCCTGAGCGCTGTCGAGCTCGCGCTCGAGGATCTCGCGGCTCCGAGGGTCGGCCTGGAGGCCCAGCCCCATGAGGACGGCGCGTCGTCGGACGCCCTCCTGTTTGCCGAGGAGGCTGCGGAGGAGGTCGCCGTCGCGCTCGCGGGACAGCGTGCCCAGCCGGATCACGCGGTCGATGAACTCGGTCTCCTCGAAGTCCTTCTTTTCCAGGGACAGGCGCAGCGTCTGGGCGACGATCTTGTCCGACCCCTTGTCGCTCGACATTCGCGGCACGGGCTTGTCGGACTTGAGCCAGTTCGCGGACTTCGAGCCGAGCCAGCGGCCGTCCTTGTCGGCGTAGAGCGGCGCGAGGATCCAGGCCAGCTCCGCGGTCCCCGCGGGCTCGCGCTTGATGGGATCGAGGACGTCGCGCTCGTCGGCCAACAGAGGGACGTCGCCCGCGCCCTGGCCCTCGGCCCACCGGCGGATGGCGGCCCAGCCCTCGGGTCGCTCGAGGCGGGCCAGGGCACGCGCCGACGCGAGGCAGACGGACACGGGGCGGTTGTTGCGCAGGAGCTTCTGGAGCGGCTCCAAGGCGTCGCCGTGCAGCAGTCGGCCCATGGCGTCGGCGGCCGCGCACATGATCTGCGGGGGCAGGTCGCCGGGCTGCGCCGCGAGGATCTCGAAGAAGAGGTCCTCGGACTCGGGATCGAGCAGCTCGGCGAGGTTGCGCAGGGCGCGAAAACGCAGGACGGGGTCGTCGTGGTACTTCGCCAGCCAGCGGATCCGACCCCGGGCCCGGTTCGTGACCAGCGCCTCCAGATCGTCTCCGGCGAGCCGGAGCTTCACTTTGGTCTTCAGGCGGTCTTTGAACGAGAGGCCGGGCATCGGACCGGCATCTTAGCCGGCCCCCTCGTCCGCTGCGCGCGCTGCTCGAGACGGGCGCGCTCAGGCGCCGCGAGCGTAGTCGGGGCTCGCGATGAGGGAGCTGATCGCGATGCTCGCCGTCGGCCGGCACGAGCGCCACGCCGAGGGCGCCGTCCTCGTCCGCGAAGGCTCCGAGGCCTCCCGCCTGTACCTCATCCTGCGCGGCGAGCTCGCGGCGCGTCGGGCCGGGGTCGAGATCGAGCGCCATGTCGCGGGAGACCTCGTGGACCGCGGTCCGCTCCTGGAGGCGCTGCCCGCGCGGGCGACCCTGCGGGCGCGAACCGACGCCGAGGTCCTCGTGTTCTCCGGCAAGGACCTCCGGCGCCTGTGCCTGCGCAAGCCTCGACTCGGGGTGCGGCTGCTCGCGAGGCTGAACCGTCGCCTGCACGGTCGGGTCGACCCGGCGGCCTGACCGAGCCCGCTGCGCCCGCGCTCAACCCGCGGCGCACCCGGTCCGGACCTCGCGGACCGAGACGTGCACCGGCACCTCGACCACGGCCCCCGCCCGGAGGATGGTCAAGGATGCGTCGGTGCCGCCCCGCTCCGCGAGGACCGTCGCGAGTTCTTGGAATCGGTGGACGCGGACCCCGTCGACGGCGAGCAGCGCGTCGCCCAGGAGGACGCCCGCGGTGTCCGCCGCGCCTCCATTCTCGAGGCCCGTGATCAGCAGCGCGGTCTCCTGACCGGCGGCCGCCGTCGCGCTCTTCGAGAGCGACACGGGCTGGATGGCGATCCCGAGTCGGCCCCGCTTGAGGCCCCCGGGACGCTGGAGCTTCTCGACCACCGAGCGCACGGTCTCGGTGGGGATGGTCGTGCCGCCGCGGACGACGCCCGCGGTGTTCAGCCCCAGGACGCTGCCGCCGAGGTCGGCGAGCGGTCCCCCGGAGCCTCCGCGCGGGAGGGCGCCGTCGACGTCGATGCGCCGGGCCACCTCCGCCGCGGTCGGTGTCCGCCACGGGCCGCCCAACGACGACACGATGCCCAGGGCCGCGTGCACCCCGCGTGGACCGGAGCCGAGCGCGAGCACGAGGTTCGCCACCCGCAGCTGGTCGGTGTCGACCCAGGTCGGGACCGTCAGGCCCCCTCCCTCGACGCGCAGCAGCGCCACGTCCGTCCCCCCATCCCGTCCCACGATCACGGCGGGCTTGTTCTCGTCGCCCACGCGCACGACGACATCGTCTCGGCGCGGCATCCGGTGCGCGGCCGCCACGACGAGGTCGTCGGCGAACACGGTGCCCGTGGTGGGACGCCGGCCGGTGGCGACGCGGACCAAGGAGGCGGCGAGGGTTTCGGCGGAGTCGGCGAGGGCGGCCGAGAGGTCGGAGACGGAGGGGGTGTCGGTGCTCATGACCCCCAATGTCGGTCGGGCCGGGCCGGACGAAACCTGTCCGGACGGTCAGGCCGCGGGTCCTACAGCAGCAGCAGGCCCAGTCGCGCAGCGCGCACCACGGCTTCCGTGCGGGTCGTGGCGTCGAGCTTCTTCAGCAGGCCCGCCACGTGGAACTTCGCCGTGCGCTCGCCCACGTCGAGCTCGGAGGCGATCTCCTTGTTGGAGAGACCGTCCGCGAGCAGGTCCAGGACCTCGCGCTCTCGGGGGGTCAGGGACGGGACGTCTTCGGGGAGGTCGAACGCGGGGGACTCCACGTCGCCGCGCGGCGGATCGAGGCCGTCGTCGACCACCCGCAGGCCGGCCGCGACCGCCCTCAACGCCGCCTCGACGAGGGTCGGCTCGCTCCCGATGCGGAGAACCCCCCGAGCCCCCGAGGCGAGGGCGTCGCCCGCTTCGACGGGGTCGTGCACCAGGGCGAGGACGGGCTGCGTGGGCTCCCCGAGGTCTGCCGGCCCGAGCGTGAGCAGCAGGCTCGGCTCGCGCATCCGTAGGGCCGTCCCCAGGCGACCCGGCAGGGCGGTCCCCACCGTGGTCAGGCCGTCCCCGTCCCCGAGCGTCGCCGCCAGCGCCATGCCCGCGGTGAGGTCGTCGGCCACCACCAGGACGCGCAGGGCGGATGCTTCGGGAAAGAGCATCCCTTGGGTCTAGTCACGCCGCGCCCGCCGGCAAGCGCCGATGTCGACTTGTCAGGGTTTGTCACGGTTCTCGAATCGGGGGGTTGTGAGCCGACGGTCGGTGCCCCAACGTGCTCGTGTGGCTGCACGGACGCACACGGGCGTTCGGCTCTGCAGCATCCGAGAGAAACCCACGAGGAGGCGGTTCGATGAACTTCACGAACACCACCGACATCAAGGGCGACCAGCCCTCTGAGATCGTCGCCCTCCAGCGTGGTCGGGTCCTCGGCATGCGAAGCTACCGGCGCGGTAGCCCTCGTCGGCACTAGCCCCGAGCCCCTTCAGCGCGGAAGGCGAGTCCCGGGAATCTCCGGGGGCGGCCAGGCGTCCATGTGACGCCCGCGGCGGGCGGATCCCGCACTTCCAGCACGAATCGAACTCAAGAATCCCGTTCATCGGGAGGTGACCCATGAGGGTCTCTCGTACCCAAGCCCTCCCCGAGGGGCGCGTCGGCGCGCGGGCGGTGTTCCGCCTCGCGTGGCCGATCCTCATTTCGATGCTGTCCTACACGGTCATGTCCGTGGTCGACACGCTCTTCGTCGGGCGTCTCGGCACGGCGCCGCTGGCCGCCATCGGAATCGCGGCTTCGACCGCCTTCATCGTGTTCGGCTTCGCCTTCGGGCTGTTCGGCGGCCTCCGGGTCGTCGTCGCTCAGGAGACCGGAGCGGGCCACGACGACGCGGCCGACGCATACCTCTGGCAGGGACTCGGCATCGCCGGCGTCTTCGGCGTCGTCGCTGCCTTGTTCGCCTTCATCGGACCGATCCTCCTGCCCTTCCTCTCGGGGTCGGCGGAGGTCGCCGAGCAGGCAGACATCTACTTCGGCATCCGCGTCTTGGGCGCGCCCATCGTCTTCGTGATGGTCGCGGTCAAGAGCTGGTTCGAGGGCCGCGGGGACACCCGGACGCCCATGGTGGCGAACCTGGTGGCCAACGGCCTGAACATCGCCGTGGACCCGATCCTCATCTTCGGGTGGGGGCCGATCCCGGCGATGGGCATCGGCGGCGCCGCGCTGGCGACCGTCGGCTCGGTGGCGGTGGCGGCGATCTGGCTGTTCCTCCAGAGCGGCCCGGTGCTCCGTCGCACGTCGGCCCGGCAGCGGTTGTCGTCCTGGCGCTCCGTCCTGCACGTCGGCGTACCCCTCGGGGTGCGTTCGGTGCTGGAGGTCGGGGCCTGGGTGCTGTTCACCTCGCTCGTGGCACGAGCGGGCGAATGGGAGCTGGCCGCTCACGTGGTGGTGATTCGCATCATCATGGTCAGCTTCCTGCCCGGTCACGCGATCAGCGAGGCGGTCAGTGTGCTGGTGGGTCAGGCACTGGGTGCCGGGAGGCCTGAAGGCGCGCGCCAAGCATGGAGAGCCGGAACCATCCTGGCTCTCAGCGGGATGACGGCCATGGCCGTCCTGTTCATCGTCACTCCGGAGCCGCTCATCGCGGTCTTCGGAGCCGAGGCCGGGGTGGTGGAGGTCGCGAGGAACCTGCTGGTGATCGGCGCGTGCTTCCAGATCTTCGACGCCCTCGCGATGACGTCCCACGGGGCGCTGAGCGGGGCCGGCGACACGCGCTACGTGATGGTCGTGGCCGTGGCCGGCGCCTGGTTCCTGAACCTGCCGCTCGCCTGGATCTTCGTGGTCTGGGCGGACCTGGGCGCCGCCGGTGCCTGGATCGCGTTGAGCGTGGAGATCGCCGTCGTGGCGGTCATCTACACCCGGCGCGTCCTGGGCGACCGCTGGATGGAACAGACGGTGGTCGAGGTCGCCGAAGAGGAGGCCGTCTCGCAGACCGAGGCGGACGACTCGTCGGAGGCCGCGGCCTGACGAAATGAAGCAGCGGCGTCGGGGTATTCGTCCCCGGCGCCGCTGCTAGCTTGGGCGGCCCGGGAGTACCCCCTGAGCTCGACCCCCCCGCCCGATTCTCCTGTCCCCCGCCGATTGGGTCGCTACCTGCTGGGCGAAGAACTGGGCGCGGGGGGCATGGGCCGGGTCTTTCGGGCGACGCTCCTGGGCCCCGCGGGGTTCAAGAAGACGGTCGCGTTGAAGCTCCTCCCCGGGCCGGTGGACGACGTGCGGGCCCGGTTCCGGGAGGCCTTCCTGAACGAGGCGCGGCTGGGCGCGATGCTGCGCCACCCCAACGTGCTGACCATCCACGACCTCGGCGTCGAGGAGGGCACTCCCTTCATCGCGATGGAGCTCATCGAGGGCTTCTCGTTGCACGAGATGCTGGTCGGCGGTCGCCCGATCCCGCCCTTCGCGCAGCTGCAGATCGCGTCCCAGGCGGCGCGCGGCCTCGCCCACGCCCACTCCCTGGACGTCGGTTCTCGGACCGGGCTCGTGCACCGGGACATCAAGCCCGCGAACGTGATGATCGACCGCCACGGGGTGGTCCGACTGGTGGACTTCGGCCTCGCCGCCGCCGTCGCGGCCGCCGAGGGTGCGACGCAGCCGACCGGGCGACGGCGAGTCCTCGGCACTCCGGGGTACTTCTCCCCGGAGCAGATCCTCGGTGAAGGCCTCGACGGCCGCTCCGATCTCTACTCCCTCGGGGTCGTGCTCGCCGAGATCGCCCTCGGCCGGCGGCTCCTGCCGTCGAAGGATCTGGCGAGGTACGAGGAGCGGCTCGTGGCGCTGGATCGGGAGGTCTCCGAGGGCCTGCTCGCGGCGCGCATCGACGAACACCTCCCCGGCCTCGGGCCGATCCTCAGCGGCCTCCTCGCCTTCCGTCGCGACGACCGGACGCCCGACGCGACGACCTTCGCGCGGGCCGTGGAGCCGCTCCTTCGCGACCACTCGGAGCCGGGCGCCTGGCACGCATGGGCCGCCGACCTCGCCCCCGCCCCTCCCGTGGGCGGCCACACCGTCGCCCCGCCGACCGAAGCGATCACGCGCATGCTCGGCAACGTCGGCCCGGAGCCGGACACGTTCGTCGGTCGGGAGGACGAGCAGGCCGCGCTCGCGGACGCCGTGGGCACTTCGCGACTGGTGACGCTCACCGGGTTCGGCGGGACGGGCAAGACGAGGTTGGCGCGCCGGGTGGCGTCGCGGGTCGCGCGGCGGCTCGAGGGAGGAGCCTGGTTCGTCGACCTGGCGGGGACGCGGGATCGCGCCGGGATCGCGCGCGCGGCGACGCGGGTCTTCGGAGGCACCCTGTCGGGCGACGTGGACGCCGATCTGGAGGCGGTCGGCGACGGGTTGGGGCTGCGTGGGGCCATGGTCGTCGTGGTCGACAACGCCGAGCAGGTGCGCAAGGACGCCGCGGCGGCCGTCTCCATCTGGCTCGACCGCGCTCCGGAGGCCCGGTTCGTCGTCACCTCCCGCGCCGCCTTGGACGTCCCCTGGGAGCGGGTGATGCCTCTCGCGCCGCTGTCTCCGTTGGAGGCGGTGGAGCTCTTCTGCGAGCGCCTGCCGGGGGGCGTCGCGTCGCTCTCCGGACCCGAGCACCTGGCGATCGGGGACCTCGTCCAGCGGCTCGACGGGCTCCCCCTGGCCGTCGAGCTCGCGGCCCGGCGGGCGACGCTCATGCCGCCGTCGACGATCCTCGCCCGGCTCGACGATCGATTCCGGATGCTGACCTCCCGTCGCGACGACCGGCACGCCGGGCTCCAGACCTGCATCGAGTGGTCGTGGGACCTCCTGGATCGATGGGAGAGGTCCGTCCTCGCCCAGCTCAGCGTGTTCCACGGCGCGACGCTGGAGGCCGTGGAGGCGGTGGTCCGCTTCCCTGAAGACCCCGATGCGCCCTGGATCGTGGACGTGATCGAGAGCCTCGTCGGTCAGTCCCTGGTGGTCGCGGACCCCGGCGCGGGCAAGCCCCGACTGCGGCTCCTCGAGTCGATTCGGGAGTTCGCGACCGCGAAGCTCGAGCGGGCCGACGCCGGCCTGCCCTTCGTCGAGGATCCGCCCGAGCAGAGCACGCGGGCCGCCCACGCCGCCTGGTACGGATCCATGCCCCCGGGGTACGCCCACGTCGCCGACCCGGCCCGCGGCAAGGACCGCTCCGAGCTCGCCAACCTCGTCGCGACGCTGCGGTGGGCCCTGGAGGCGGGCGAGATCGAGCCCGCCTGCGGCGCCTTCATCCGACTGGGCGACGTGTACTCCCTGGACGGGCCCATGAGCCTGCTGGTGGAGGAGGGCCTCCGCGTCGTCGGGCGACCCGAGTTCCCCGACGCGACCCGCCCCGCCCGATTCCGGGTCCTCCACACCCTCGGGAACGGGCTGCGTCGCGTGGGTCGGTTCGCCGAAGCGCTGGAGCACCTGGACCGCGCGCAGCCCCTGTACCGGACCGAGCCCCAGCGGCTCGAGCTGGTGCATCGTCGCGCCCTCACGCTGGCCTCCCTCGGTCGCCTCGCCGACGCCCGGGCGTTGATGGAGCGCAACCTGGAGGAGCGGCTGGCGCTCGACCCCATCAGCGCGGGCAACGCCGCGTCGGGCCTGGGGGTCGTCATCGCGAAGATGGAGGGCGCCGAGGCTGCGCTGCCGATGTTCGAGCGGGCGGTGAGCCTCGGTCGGGAGATCGGCGAGCCCATCGCGCTGTCCGTGGCGCTCGCCAACCACGGCGAGGCGTTCCTGCGCATGGGTCGGCGCGGCGAGGCGGAGCCCCTGCTGCGCGCGTCGCTCGAGCTCATCGGAGACGCGCGGCCTCTCCTCGCGGCCACCAAGTGGACGGCGCTGGGTCGGCTGCTCCTGGAGGAGGGCCGCGTGGAGGATGCGTTCGAGGCGTTCTCATCGTCTGTGGAGGAGTGTCGTCGCATCGGCCACGTGCTTCACCTCGCCGCCGCGCTCGCCGGGCTCGGCGCCGTGCTGGCTGCCCGCGGCCGCCGCGAGACCGCCGGGGAGCGGCTGAAGGAAGCCCTCGACCTTGCGCCCGGGCACGAGGATGCGGACTCTTGGCGCGAGCTCCTGGCCGAGCTCGAGGCACACGACGGCTCCCCGGCCTCGGAGGCTCCATGACCGATCCCGAACGCGAAACGAAGCACCTGCTCCTCGAGCTCGACCCCGAGAAGATCGACGAGAACCTGCGCGAGGCGGGGCGCTGGATCAAGGAGCAGGTGGGCACCCACCGATGGACGAAGGTCCGCCTCAACTACAAGGGCAAGCAGGTGGGCCCGGACATCCCCTTGGGGCTGTTCCTGGCGGGCGAGATCTGGTCGTTGAGCTGGGCGGGCCCGCTCCGGCTGATCCTCGTGAACCTGGGCCTCGGCTCGGTGCTGGACGTCGAGCTGATCAACGAGGCCGACGAGCGGGTCGCCGAGGGTCGAGTCCTCTACAACGACGGGGAGGTCGAGGGGGCCGAAGAGAAGTACCGGGAGGCGCTGCGCATGCGGCCCGGAGACCCCGAGGCGCTGCTCGCGCTGGGTGTCCTCCTGCGGGTGACGGGGCGCAAGGACGAGGCCCGCGAGGCGCTGAGTCGCGCCGCGGCCGACGACGAGCACCCCGCCGCGGAGAAGGCGCGGGCGATGCTCGATCGCATGGGCGGCGGCACGGTCGTCCCCTCCTGACGATCGCTTGCAATCGCTTACCTGCGGGGCCGACCGACCCACCTAGGCTCGAGTCATGACGTCCGACCCGACCGCCGCGCTCGCCCGCGAGGTCTCGGAGGAGCCCCCCGGGGAGCCCCTGCCGCGACGGTACGGTCGGTACGTGCTCGAGGAGCTGCTCGGCTCCGGGGGCATGGGCCGTGTCTATCGGGCGACCCTCCTCGGGCCCGCCGGGTTCCGCAAGGCCGTCGCCATCAAGGTCCTGAGGGCGGCGCTCCGAGGTCGGCCCGGCCCCGCGCGCGCGTTCCTGCGGGAGGCGCGGTTGGGGGCCATGCTGCGCCACCCGAATCTGCTCCGGACCCACGACGTGGCCGTGCACGGCGCGGAGTACTTCATCGCGATGGAGCTCGTCGACGGGCTGGCCCTGAACGACGTGCGCAGGCGCGGCCCGCTCCCCACGACCGCGTCCCTGGAGATCGTCCGCCAGGCGGCCGAGGGCCTGGCCCACGCGCACGCCGTCGCCGTAGGGGACCGCGACGGCCTCGTGCACCGAGACATCAAGCCCGCGAACCTGATGTTGGACCGGCACGGGGTGGTGCGCGTCGTGGACTTCGGGCTCGCGGCCGCCTACGCCGCGGCCGACGGGGGGACCCGCCCCGAGGGTCGCGTGATGGGCACGCTGGGCTACATGGCCCCCGAACAGCTGGTCGGCGAGCCGCTCGACGGACGCGCCGACATCTACTCCCTGGGGCTCGTCCTGCTGGACCTCGTCCTCGGGCGCCGGAGCAGGCTCGCCGACACGGTCGACGCGGTCGCCGACCTCGCGGAGCCCGGCGACCGAGCGGTGGGGCTCGACCGTCGCGTACGGAGCGGGCGCCTGGGGCGCGAACTCGACGCCTGCGTCCCGGGCCTCGGGCCGATCGCGCTGGAGATGCTCGCCTTCGATCGCGACGCGAGGACCCCCCGGGCCGCGGACGTCGCCCGGGATCTCGCCTCCCTCATCGAGCGACGCGGGGACCGCGCCGAGTTCCGGGCCTGGGCTGCGGAGGTCGTGCCGCCGCCCGCGGACTCCGGCCCCCGCACCTGGTCCGCCCCCCGCCTCGCCCCCGAGCTGGAGACCACGAACATCGGCCCCGAGCCGGACACGTTCGTGGGTCGCGCGGCCGAGCTGGCGAGGATCCTCGAGCACCTCGAGTCGGCGCGGGTGGTGACGCTCACCGGCTTCGGGGGCACCGGCAAGACGCGTCTGGCGCGCCGAGCGGCCCGGGAGCTGTCGGCGCGGTACGGGGGCGGCTGCTGGTTCGTGGATCTCGCCTCGGTCGATGACGAGGCCGGCGTGGCCCGCGCGGCCGCCGCGGGGTTGGGGCTCACGCTCTCGGGTGCGGACTCGGTGGGGGACCTCGACCGGATCGGACGCACCATCGCGGGTTGGGGAGAGGCCCTGCTGGTCCTCGACAACGCCGAGCACGTCCTCGACGCCGCGGTGGCGGCCGCGGGTCGGTGGGTCGCGGAGGCCCCCGATCTTCGGCTCCTCGTGACCTCGCGGAGGAGCCTCGGCCTGAAGGGGGAGGTCGTGCTGCCCCTGGCCCCCCTGCCCCTCGAGGACGCCGCCGAGCTGTTCGTCGATCGGGCCGGGATCGAGGGGGTCGCGACGGACCCCGTGCGTGAGCTGGTCGCGCGCCTCGACGGGCTCCCGCTCGCCATCGAGCTCGCCGCCGCCCGGACCGGGGTCCTGACACCCGAGACGATCCTCGCGCGCCTCGACGACCGGTTCCGGCTTCTCCAAAAGCGCGGCGACGACCGGCACGCCGGGCTTCGGGCCTGCATCGAGTGGTCCTGGGAGCTGCTCACCCCTTGGGAACAGGCGACGTTGGCGCAGATGTCCGTGTTCCATGGCGCGGACCTCGAGTCGATCGAAGCGATCGTGCGCCTGCGAGAGGATCCGGACGCCCCCTGGATCGTGGACGTGGTGGGCAGCTTGTTGGACCAGTCGCTGATCGTCTCCGAGATGGTCGACGGGAGGCCCCGATTCCGCCTCCTCGAGTCGATCCGGGTCTTCGGCGCGGCGATGCTGAGCGGCGCTCCGGACCTCCCCCACGCCGCCTCCGTCGCCTCGGAGACGCTCATCCGAGACGCCCACGCCGTCCACTACGCGCGCCTGGGGTCCCCGGACTTCACGGCGCCGTATCGCGTGGTCCGCGACCGCACGCGGATGGCGGCGATGTCGCGCGACGAGCAGAACATCTGGGCGGCCTTCGAGCACGCCCTCGCCCGAGGCCACGCCGACGACGCGGCGTTGGCGTTCGCGAGCGGGGCGGCGGTGCTCGAAGACCGCGGGCCGCGCCGGAGGGCGCTGGCGGCGGGGCGCAGAATCCAGTCCTCCGCGGGCTTCGCGGAGGGGGCGTCGGACGAGGCCCTCGCGGCCGTCGACTACGTGGTCGCCGCGATCGTGCTCCGATCGGGCCGCCCCGACGAGGCCCTCGCGCTGATCGACTGCTGCCTCGAAGCCGTGGAGGGGTTCCCGAAGACGGCGGCGATGCACCGCAAGGGGTGGATCCTCCAGCGTCTCGGCCGCATGGACGACGCGATCGCCCTGCAGAAGGAGGTGGTGGCGAGGCGTCGCCCGGCCCGCGAAGGGCTCGCGGCGGCGCTGTGTGCGCTCGGGATCTCGATCTCGAAGCAGGGCCGCGACGAGGAGGTGCTGCCGATCCTGGACGAAGCCGTGACGGTCGCGAGTGCGGCCGGCGACAAGTACGGGCTCGCGCTGGCGCTCGGCAACCTCGCCCACGTGCTCTCCGCCCTCGGACGACCCGAGGACGCCGAACGAAGCCTCCGCGAGGCGCTCCGGGCCGCCGACGGGCTGGACGTGCTGCCGTTGGCGACGGCGCTGCAGGCGGGGCTGGGCGAGATCCAGGCCGAGCTCGGCGCGGTCGAGGAGGCGTTCCGGTCCTACACCCGGGCGCGAGAGTTCGCCGTGCGTCTCGGCCACGACATGCACCTGGCCCTCGCGACGGCGGGTCTGGCCGAGGCGTGGAGCGCCCGGGGGAACCGGGAGGCGGCGATCGGCCTCTACACCGAGGCTCTGGAGCGCGCGCCGAAGCACCCGTACGCCGCGCGGTGGCGCGCCCGACGGGACGAGCTCAGCTCGACTTCCGCTTGAGCTCGATCTCCGCGACGGGGATCCACGCCTCCTCCGTGACGGGCGCGGCGTAGTCGCGATCGACCCACTGCTCGGCGTCCACGGCCGTGCCGTCCACGACCATCCCCCAGTGGAGGTGCGGCCCGGTGGACTGGCCCGTGCTGCCGACCGTGCCCACCCGCCGGCCGCGCTCGATCTCGTCGCCGACGGTGACGTCGATGCTGTGCAGGTGGTTGTACGACGTCGCCACCCCCTGCCCGTGGTGCACGATCACGACGTTCCCGTAGATCTGCTGCTCCTCGGCGAGCACGACCTCGCCGGTCGCCGCCGCGAACACCGGCGTGCCCGTGCGGTTCGCGATGTCGACCCCGAAGTGGTGCTTCTTCTTGCCGTCGCTGTAGGTGCGGTACTTGCCGAACGTGGACGTGCGTCGCCCGCGGACCGGCATCACGAACGGCGCGTCCCACAGCTGCTGGGGGATGACCGTCGCGTAGGCCTCGTCGCGGGCGAGGTTCACGGCGCGGATGCGCTCGGTCTCGGTGCGCGCCTTGGTCTGCGCTTCGGTGAGGCGGATCGTGCCGCCCCGGTCGAACTCGCCGTCCTCGACTTCGAGCGCCAGGAAGGCCCGGCGGACGTTCCCCGCCAGGTCGCGGGCGCGCAGCTCGAGGGGCACGCGCCCGACCTTCGCGTCGTGCGGCACCCCGACCAGGGCCCGGAAGAGGCGCCCCCCGTCCCGCTTCGCGCCGCCGTCCAGGGGGTGGAACGTGCGCTCCTTCTTGAGGACGCCGCCCCGGAAGCCGTCCACGGGCTCGGACGTGCGGACGTAGAGCGCGAGCGTGCGGCCCTGTTTGCCGATCAACGACGAGCCGGCAATGGCGAGCACCGGCGCGGTGTTGTCCGAGACGAACGTCCCGGAGATGGTCGTGGCGTTCCGGCGGATCGACTTGTCGACCACCTCCACCACGAACGTATGGGGCCCGTCCTGAAGCACCGCGGTGTCGAACGTGAGCTCGCCGGGCTTCTTCATGACGATGGGCTCGCCGCCGTCGATCGAGATGCGCGTGGCGTGCACCCCGGGGCGGGCGTCGGCGACCTTCATGGCCCACACGCCGCGGCCCTTGACGGGACCGAGGGAGACGTCGTCCCCGAGCGTGCGCTCGCCGACCACGATGGCGGCCCGCGGGGGCGTGCCGTCCACCACCTGGAGGAGCAGGACACCCCCGGCGGCGAAGATCAGGAGGCTGAGGATCACCAGCGCGATGTTGAGCGGGTTGCCCATTCGACCCCCCAGTGTAGACGCTCGGGCGCCGGGGGGTCCGACCGGGGCCCGGACCCGTACACTGCGGCCGTGACGGAGGGCTCCCCGCAGGTTCGATCCACCCGAGGCGATCCGCCGCCGCCGTCGCGTCCGTCACTCACGCTCCGCACCCGCTTGGTGGTGGGATACGGGCTGATGCTGCTGGTGCTCGTCGCAGCGATCGCCTTCGTCCTCGTGGACATGCGCCGGACCCAGCACGGGCTCCTCGCCTTGTCGGCGGGCTACCTGCCGCTGGCCCAGGAGGTCGCCGGCGTGCGCGCGTGGCCCCTGGGTCTCGAGCTGGAGCGGGCGTCGTCGCTCGACCAGCTGTACGGCCTGCGTCGGAACGAGAAGTTCGTGATCGACGGCATGCGCGCCCAGCTGGAGCGCGCCCTGGAGGTGGCCCAGGTCCGAAGCGCCGATCCCGAGGTCGCCCCCACCGACGCCGCGTCGTTCCGGCGCATCGGCGCCCAGCTCCAGGTGACGCTGGAGCAGCTGCGGCTGTACGAACAGGCCCACGGAGCCTTCGTGAAGGCCGAGGGGCTCCGCGAGGACGACGCGGCGGAGGAGATGACCGACGCGGCGGCCGACGTGCTTCGGGAGCTCAGGCGTCGGCAGCGGGCGGTCCAGGGGGACCTCGATCAGCTGAGCCGTCGGATCGCGCTGCGGGTGGCGGCCGTCGTGGAGCGGACGGAGGAGGCGCGCAAGGACTCCCGCGCCGCGCTCCTGACCCTCGGCCTGCTCGGCTTCGTCATCACGGGCGTCCTCCTGTTCGGCGTCCGGTTCACGCTGCGGCCGATCCAGCGGCTCACGGCGTCGGCCGAGCGCATCCGGCAGGGCAACTTCGCCGAGCGCGTGGAGGTGGGCGCGGACGACGAGGTGGCGCGCCTCGCCCGGGCGTTCAACGCCATGGCCGCGTCCCTCGAGGAGCGGGAGTCCCGGCTGGAGGAGCGCAGCCGAGACCTGGAGCGGGCCCTCGCCGACCTGCGTCGGTCCCAGGATCGGCTCATCCGCAGCGAACGCCTCGCCGCCATCGGACAGCTTGCCGCGCAGATCGCCCACGAGGTCCGCAACCCGCTCAACGCCCTCGGCCTGAACGTCGAGCTGCTGGCGGACGAGGCGCGCGACGGCAACGCGACGGAGGTCGCCGAGATCGTGGGCGACATCCGCGGCGAAGTGGGTCGCCTCACGAAGATCACGGAGTCCTACCTGGAGCTGGGTCGCCTCCCCGCCATGCGGCTGGAGCCCCACTCCCTCAACGGGCTCGTGGAGGAGCTGGTCCGCTTCCAGAACGAGGAGCTGGAGCGCGGCGGGGTGCGCGTGACCCTGAACCTGGCCGCCGAGTTGCCGGATCTGCAGCTCGACGCCTCGCAGGTGCGGCAGGCGCTGCTCAACATCGTGCGGAACGCGGGCGAGGCCCTGCGCGAGGAGGGGGGCGGGACGCTCGCGATCTCGTCGTTCCGGGCGCGCTCGCCGGACGTGGTCCTGGAGATCGCCGACGACGGGCCCGGCATGGACCCCGAGCACGTGTCCCGGATCTTCGACCCTTTCTTCTCCACCAAGGAGAAGGGCTCGGGCCTCGGTCTGCCGCTGACCCATCAAGTCATCGCGGAACACGGCGGCACGATCACGTGTACAAGTACGCCCGGCGAGGGGACGACCTTCACGATCCGCCTCCCGCTGGACCCCCCCGTTTCGACGTAGGTCTCAGGAGTCGACACCGTGTCTGCGCCCTCGATCCTCGTCGTCGACGACGAGGAGTCCAACCTCAAGGTCTTGGAGCGACTGCTCGGTCGCGAGGGGTACGAGGTGCGGACGGCGCGGACGGGCCCCGACGCCCTCGAAGCGGCGCGCGCGGCCACCCCCGAGCTGCTGCTCACCGACCTGAAGATGCCCGGCATGGACGGCCTCGAGCTGCTCAAGGCCATGCGCACGGTGTCGCCCACCACCGAGGTCATCCTCATGACGGCCTTCGGCACCGTGGAGATCGCGGTCGAGGCCATGAAGGTCGGCGCCTACGACTTCATCACCAAGCCGCTCAAGCGCCACGACATCCTCCGGGCGGTCGGCAAGGCGCTCGAGAAGGCCCAGCTGCTGGCCGAGAACCGACGCCTGCGCGAGCAGATCGCGTCGAAGTCCGAGGCGAGCGGGCCGCTGTCCCACCTCGTGGGGCGCTCCGAGTCCTTCCGGGCGGTCCTGGAGACCGTCGCCCAGGTCGCGCCGTCCGAGGCGACGGTCCTGGTCACCGGCGACTCCGGCACCGGCAAGGAGCTGCTCGCGCGGGCGATCCACGCGCTCTCGGGGCGGGCGAAGGGGCCGATGATCCGCGTGAACTGCGCGGCCATCCCCGAGAACCTCTTCGAATCGGAGCTGTTCGGGTACGAGAAGGGCGCCTTCACGGGCGCCGCGGGCCGCAAGCCCGGCCGCTTCGAGCTCGCGGACGGGGGCACGCTGTTCCTGGACGAGATCGCCGAGCTGTCCCCGGCCATGCAGGTGAAGCTGCTCCGGGTCCTCCAGGAGGGCGAGTTCGAGCGCGTGGGCGGCACCAAGACCGTGTCGGTGGACGTGCGCCTCGTGGCCGCGACGAACCGCGATCTGGAGCGCCTGATCGCCCAGCGCGCGTTCCGCGAGGACCTCTACTACCGCCTCAACGTGATCCCGATGCGGCTGCCCGCGCTGCGGGAGCGGGCCGACGACATCCCCATCCTCGCCGCCCACTTCGTGCGCACGTACGCGGAGAAGAACCGGAAGGAGATCCGCGGGATCACGGACGCGGCGCTCGAGGCGTTGGCGTCGTACCGCTGGCCGGGCAACATCCGCGAGCTGGAGAACACCATGGAGCGCGCGGTGGTCCTCTGCCGCGACGAGACCGTGGGGGTCGGCGACCTCCCCCCCCACATGCAGCCGGAGGGCGCGGGCGCCACGCGCAAGCTGACCTTCGCCATCGGCACCCCGCTGCGGGAGATCGAGGACACCGTGATTCGCGAGACGCTGAAGCACACCGGCGGCGACAAGAAGCTCGCCGCGCGCCTGCTCGGGATCGCGGCGCGCACCATCTACCGTCGCCTCGAGGGCGACAAGGACGACCCATGACCGTGGCCCTCGCGCCGACCATCGTGCGCGCTCCGGAGCCCGCCGAGGCGTGGGTCGGGTTCGGCTCGAACGTGGGCGACCGGTGGGGGACCATCGAGCGCGCCGTGGCCTCGTTCGGGGACGCCGTGGTGGAGGTGTCGCCCGTCTACGAGACCGAGCCGTGGGGCATCGTCGAGCAGCCCTGGTTCCTCAACGGCGTCCTGCGACTGCACTGGCTCGACGGGCCGGAGGCGCTGCTCCGGCGCTGCCTCGCCATCGAGGGCGAGGCGGGACGGATCCGGCACGAGCGGAACGGTCCGCGCACCCTGGACCTGGACGTCCTGCTGGTGGAGACGTTCGTCGTGGAGCGCCCACACCTCCGCGTGCCGCACCCCGGAATCACCCGACGTCGGTCGGTTCTCGAGCCGTGGGCCGACGCCGCGCCGGGCCTCGTGGTCCCCGGCACCGGCGAACCCCTGTGGGCCCTGCGCACCCACGCCGAGTCGCTCCCCGGGCAGGCCGTGCGCCGCGTGGAGGCCGTGTGACCTGGGCGCACATCGCCGCCTTGGGGGGCGTCGCCGTGTGCATCCTCGCGCCCCTGCTCACCCGCGTGAGGATCCCCTCGATCGTCGCCCTGGGCGTGAGCGCGCTGGGGGCGCTGGCGGGGCTGTCCGGGGCCGTCGGGCTCGTGCTCCGAGGGGGCCCCCATTCGATGGCCATCGTGGGCGCCGTGCCCTTCGTCGGGTTCCTCATCTTCTGGTTCGGGCATCGCAAGTACCCGGTCATGAACGACATCACGACGGACCTGGAGGACCCGCCCGCCTTCGTCGCGGCGGCCGACCTGGGGCCCAACCAGCGCAAGAACCTCGAGTTCCGCACGCGCAACGTCGCGATGCAGCGCGAGCACTACCCGCAGGTGAAGCCGTTCCGCACGAAGGCGGTGCCGGACGCGGTGTTCAAGGTCGCGAAGGAGGCGGGGCGCGACTTCGACTGGCACCTGCACGCCGTGGACGACGAGGCCCGGACCTACGAGGCCGTCTCGATCACCGGGCAGTTCCGCTTTCGGGACGACGTGGCCGTGCGGGTGCGGGTCGACGGCGAGGTCACCGTCCTGGACGTCCGCGCGAAGGCCCGTGACGGACGCGCCGACTTCGGCATGAACGCGCGCCGCATCCAGGATCTGCTGGCCGCGGTGCGGGTGCGGCTCCCCGCGGAGCTCGAGGTCGACTGACCGACCCGCCGGCTACTCCGGGGGCGGGAGCACGACCCCCAAGGCGCGACCGCGCCGCTCTTCACTCACGGGGCCGGTCCCCGGGTGGGCCCACGTGGTCAGGGGCGTGCCGTCCTCGGCAAGGAACTGCAGGCCGTCCACGAACTCGCCCTCGTCTCCTTCGAGCATGAACTCGCCGGTGCCGAACCCGTAGACGCCGCGCACGCGCGCCATCTCCTCGGCCGACTCGTCGCGCCGGTGGCAGGCATCGCAGCGCTTGGCGTCGTCCGTGGTCGTGTGCTGCACGAACGGGGCGAAGCCGATGTTCGCCTGGCTGCCCTGGGCGTGGCGGAACCGGCCGCGGAGCCGCTCGTCCTCGGTGCCTTCGTCCAGCTTCCGACCGTGCAGCACCTCGCCGTTCTCGGTGCCGAACCGCTCCGAGCCCAGGACGGCGACCTGGACCTGCTGGGAGGCCGACACGGACTGGACCTTGCCGTCGCGTCCGGTGCCCAGCAGCACGTGGTCGAGCGTGTAGCTCGTGCGGCTGCCGCCGGTCATGCCGGGCGTGGACAGGCCGGTCTGGAAGTCGATCTGGTTGATGCGAAGGTCGAGGCTGACGTGGCACCCGATGCAGATCTGCATGTACTTGGTGTGGCACGTGTCGCAGGTGAGCGAGTCGGTGTGCGACCAGCCGTTCTCGTCCGGGGCCATCGCCGCGTGCATGCGCTGCGACGCGCTCCCGCCCTCGGCGAGCAGGTCCGCGATCTGAGGCATCACGTGGTCGCGCCCGCTGACGAGCCCCCGCAGCACGACGTCCCCGTTCGCTTCCCGGCGGACGTGCGTCAGCTCGGTGCCCTCCTGCGTCATGAAGCGACCCTCGGCGTCCTCCGCGACCGCCGCGCGCACGGTGCCGTGGCAGTCCTCGCACCGAATCGAGACCTGGTGCTTGCTCGAGCGGTAGATCCTGCCGTCGCCGTGTACGTCGCGGCCCACGTGGCAGTCGCCGCACTCCATGCCCCGCTGGTAGTGGATGTCCGGGGGCGTCTCGTCGATGTCGTTCGTCGTGTCCTCGTCGGTGATGTAGTAGCCCGCGGCGTGGCCGTAGAGGCTCTTCTGTATGTGTTCGGCGTTGGGCGGAGTGTTCGCGGAGTTGAACCCGCCCTCCCGGATCCCCCGGTACAGGAGACCGATGCGGCCGCCCTGGAAGTGGCACGTCGCGCACTGCTCGCTGGGGATGGCGGTGGTGATGATGTGCTGCTTCGGGTGCACCGGCGCCGCCCGATCGAGGGTCGGATCGCCGCCCTCGTAGAGCCCGTCCTCGCCGTAGATCATGTGGCAGGCCGTGCAGCCCGTGGAGCGGAAGAGGCCCGGCGAGTTGTTGCGGGGGAAGCCCGCCTGGTGGCAGGTGCCGCAGTTCTTGGACAGGTAGTGGCGATACGTGATCTCGAGGAGGTCGGACTCCTCGGGCACGCCGTCGGCGAAGGCGGCGGCCATCTCCTCCGCGTTCGGGGGCTCGAGCGTCACGAGCTCGCACACGGTCGTCTCGTCCTCGGGATCGCAGTCCGGGTCCTCCACGGGGAAGGAGCCGTGGTGCGGGGTGCGGTCCATCTGGCGCCCGGAGAGGTAGAGCGTGGGCCAGTAGTGACCGATGTTCGTGGTCATCACCGAGCTCGCGAGGGTGGCGGCCTTGTCCTCGTGGCACCCCGCGCTGCCGCAGGTGCGATCCAGCACGCGCATGTCGCCGGGGTTGATGAACTGGAGGTAGTCGCGGTCGATGCGGTCGAGCTGGTTGGGGGCGAAGTCGCGGATGAAGCCGTCGGGCGCCGGGGGCCGCCCCTCGATGCCCCGAATCTCCGCCCAGTCGGCCGGGATCGGGACGTGCGCCTCCTCGATCTTCGTGGCCGTCGCGTCGCCGCCGTGGCAGACGCTGCATCGCCCGGCCGTGAAGTTGGCCTCGCGGTGGGCCTGCTCGATGCCGACGTCGGGCCGGCCGTCGCCGTCGAGGTCGCGGGGCTCCTCGGCGCCGCCGTGGCACGTCACGCAACCGTCCACCTCTCCCTCGGGCCCGTAGACGGTGCAGCCGGTGCAGCCGATGAGGAGGAGCGGGAGGAGGAGCAGCAGACGCGCTGCGTGTGTCATTCAGCGCCCAGGGCGAGGGTGACGGTCTGCACGACCTCGGCGGTGTTGCCCGAGGGGTCGGTGAGGGTGACGTCGAGGTCGATCTGCTCGCCCACGAGGAAGTTGAAGTCGTCGAGCGTGCCGTACTCCTCGGGATCGAAGCCCACGTGCAGGGTGGAGGGGGTGCGGCCGCCGTCGGCGTCGCACGTGAGCTTCGTGAACTGGTTCCAGAAGCCGGTCTCGGTGCCTTCGAGGACGGTGCGCATGACGACCGCAGCGTCCACGTCGGCGCCGGCTTCGAGGCCCACGGAGCGGATGAGGATCGGGAAGCCCCAGCCGCCCTGGGAGGCGCGCTCGATGGTGACGGTCTGGCCGTCGGTGTAGCGAGCGAAGGCGGACGAGATGCCGTGACCCAGCTCGATGGTCGCTTCGTCGTCGGCCTGGCAGGTGGTCGGGGGGCAGCCCGGCAGCGCCAAGAGGGCCACGACGAGCACGGGGAGGGCAATCAACAAACGCACGGCGGTCTCCACGAACGAACTCCGACCCCGAGGATAACCAAGAGCGCGAGTCCCTTCCTGGGTCCGGTCATGCCCCGTATGGGCGCGGGTCGTCCCGGGCGTGACGCGAAACTTCGCGGGGTGGGCGGTGTGGGCCCCGCCGACGGCCTCCATCTCGCGAAATTTCGCGGGGGCCGGAGGGTCCGAGAGTGTCCGAGAGTGTCCGGGAGTGTCCGGGAGTTCTTGGACACTCCCGGACACTCTTGGACACTCTCGCGGGTCGTGTTCGGGGTGCGTCGCCGTCTTCGCGAGTCGGCACGGCGCTTGCTCACTTCCCCCGCATGCATCACCTCACTGCTCGTCTCCGGCCCCGGGCCGCTCGCATCGAAGGCGCCTCCGCCGCATGGCTCTGGGACGGCCTCCGCCGCGCCTTCCCCGACGCGATCGCGGCCTGCGTCATGCCCGATCACCCCCACGTCCTCGCGCCCGTCGAGGATCCCGAGCGCGACGAGCGGCTCCTGCGCTTGCTTCAGCACCACACGCGTCGCTTCGGAGGCCCGGGGTGGGTGCTCGCCGACGTCGAGCGGCCCATCAGAGACCCCGGCAAGATCGCCCGGAACGTGCGCTACATCGCGCTGAACCCGTGCCGTGCCCGCCTCGTGGACGACCCCCTCCGGTGGCTCTTCTCCACCTTTCGGGACATCGTGGGCGCCTCCGCCGACCCCTGGGTTACGCCGTCGCGTCTCGCGGACGCGCTCGGCAGGCCGCGGGTCGGCTTCGCTCGGAGACACCACGCCTACGTCACCGGCGACCCGACCGTCGCTCCCGCCGCTCGCCGGATGCCGGTCCTCGGGGAGGTCCGCGACGGCACGCTCCCGGCGGTGCTCGAGGCCGCCCGCGCCGCCTCACGGAGGATCGGACCCCTCGATCCAGCCACCGCCGCGCTCTTCCTCGCGGCCTCGCGACGCCTCCGCTACCCCGTCCGCATGCCCGTGGCGCACCTCGGCCTCAAGGAACGCACGGCCTACGACTGGTCCCGCAGGCCCACGGAAGCGGCGGTGGACGCCGTCCTCCTCACCCTGGCCGCCCCGAGACTCCGCGCCCCGGCCGACGCCCCGCGAAGTTTCGCGGCCCAGCCGTCGTGGGCCGGGCCGACGGCCTCCATCTCGCGAAATCTCGCGGCGAGGCCTGCCTGACAAATTGTCAGCGCGTGGGGGGGCGCTCCGTCTCCCTTGCCACTTTGTCGTTGGAGGGCGCTCCCCTTCTTGGCCTGATCGCTGTGCGTCGGGGCCGATGGCCCCCGGGCATGGTCCTTGCTTCTGTTTGGGGTCCCATGCTCGATCGCATCCCCCGCCCGGTCCAGATCATGATGATCTTGAGCGTCTTCGCCCTCGGCGCCGCGCTCGGAACGAACGCGATGCTCGCGAAGCTGCTGACGCCGCCCGCCGGCAAGCTCGCCGAGGCTCGGTCGTCCGTCCCCGCCATCGTGGCCGTGAACCCGACGGGAGAGTCCGCCGAGTCCGCCCCCGCCGATCCCCAGGCCGTCGCCACGGCCCGCGCCCCGGGCCAGAAGCTGCTCCGGCACTTCCTCGACCCCATCAAGCGGCGGAACATCTTCGACAGCGAGGCGAACCCGGACGCCACGCCCAGCGGGCCGGTGGACGGCGACCCGAACGAGGTCACCAAGAAGTCGGACCTCAACGCGACCCTCATCAGCACGATGGAGGCGGCCGACCCGAAGTGGTCCACGGCCCTCATCGCCGCCGCCGGGCAGGGCCCCGCCGTCTACATGATCGGCGAGCAGCTGCTCACCGCGAAGATCCGCGACATCAGGCGTCCCCTCAAGGACCAGTGCGCGCGGGTCATCCTCGAGAACGGCGGCGAGCTCGAGTACCTCTCGGCGTGCGACGAGAAGGGCCGCAAGAAGGCGACGCCGACGGCGGCCAAGGAGGCCAAGCCCGCGAAGAGGGGCGGCCGCCACAAGTACAGCATCGAAGACAAGGGCAACGGCAAGTTCGACATCCCGCAGAAGGACATCGACTACGTGCTCGGAAACCTCGACAAGCTCGGGCGCGAGGCCCGGGTGGTCCCCAACTTCGCCGACGGCCAGGCCAACGGCTGGAAGGTCTTCTCCATCCGCCGCACGTCCGCGCTGCGCCAGATGGGGATCAAGAACAACGACGTCCTGACGGCCGTGAACGGCCACGACCTCTCCAACACGGAGAAGGCGCTGGAGGTCTACGGGAAGCTGCAGGCGGAGAAGAGCTTCACGCTCGAAGTCCTCCGCAACGGCGAGCCGATGACCCTGGAGTACGAAGTCCGATGAAGCCGATGAAGCTGCTGCTGCACATCTGCGTGCTGTTGATCCTCTCGCTGCCTGCCTCCGCCCTGGGTCAGGGCAAGGGCGGGAAGGCCGACAAGACCAAGACCGGCGACTCCAAGGCCGCCGAGATCGTCCCGGGCGCCGAGCGCCCCGAGAAGTCGGTCGACCCGATCCCCGAGGACAAGCTCGTGTGGATCAACTTCGACAACGCGGAGCTCAAGGACGTCGTGAAGAACATGGCCGAGGTGACCGGCCGCAACTTCCTGATCGACCCGAAGATCAGCGGGAAGATCACGATCATCTCGCCGCGCCAGGTGACGATGAAGACGGCCTACGCCGCCTTCGTGCATGCCCTCGACCAGGCCGGGTACGCGATCGTCGTCCTCGAGCGCTACGCCAACGGCACCCCGTCCCTCAGCCGGATCCTCCCGGCGAAGGTGGCGATGTCCGAGAACCTGCCGATCCACCTCGACGGTCGCCCGCGCGCGAGCGGCGGTCAGCTCGTGACCCAGCTGGTGACGCTCGAAGCCACGTCGGCGGACGAGGTCAGCAAGATCATCGGCAAGATGATCAGCGGCGACGGCGACCTGATCTCCTACCAGCCCACGAACACCCTCATCATCACCGACTCGGCGAACAACATCCGTCGGCTCATGAAGCTCATCGAAGAGCTCGACATCTCGGCCCCCAAGCAGAAGCTCGAGATCATCGCGATCGAGCACGCCGAGGCGCAGCGGGTCGTGGACATCGTCAACGAGCTGTACGGCTCCGAGCAGTCCGGAAGCCCCTCGAACACCAAGAACGCGGCCAGCGACGCCGCGGCCCGTCGCGCCGAGCGTCGTCGGAATCGGCGGAACAAGGACAAGAAGAGGGCCACGCCCACGGCGAGCAAGGGCAGCACGACCCAGGTGGGCGCCGAGGCCTCCTTCATCGGGAAGATGATCGCGGACGAGCGCACCAACTCCATCATCGTCATGGCGACGGAGAAGGCCCTCGTGGAGATCCGCGACCTCGTGGCGCGCATCGACTACGAGACCGATCCGACGGACACGGCCATCAAGGTCATCTACCTCAGCCACGCGAAGGCCGAGGAGCTCGCGCAGACGCTCAACAACCTCATCCAGGCGGCGAACCAGCGGCAGAACGCGCGCAACACCCGGAACAACAACGCCAACACCCGGAACACCCGGAACAACCGGAACAACCGGAACAACAACAACCGGAACAACGCGGCGACGCGCGGCTCTTCCTCCTCCGAGGGCAGCGGCGGCAACTTCACCGGCGAGGTCCGGGTCACCCACGACGCGGCCACGAACTCGCTCGTCGTGACGGCCGGCCGCGACGACTACGCCAGGCTGCGCCGCGTGATCAACCAGCTCGACATCCCCCGCAAGCAGGTGTTCGTCGAGACGGTGATCATGGAGGTCTCCGACAGCGTCCGGGACGACGAGGGGGTCTCCTGGCACGGCGGCCTGCCGGGCGACACGTCGTCCGTCGCGGGTGCCCCGTCCATCATCGGCGCGCGCGGGTCCCAGTCGGTGAACCTCGGCGCCTCGCTGCTGGACGGCAGCCTGCTCTCGGGCCTCGCCCTCGGCATCTTCGGCAGCGCGATCGACCTCGCCATCCCGGGCGTGGACGGCGGCCTGAGCATCCCCGCCTTCGGCCTCGTCATCCGCGCGCTGCAGGAGGACACGTCCACCAACGTGCTCTCCGCGCCGAACCTGCTGACGCTCGACAACAAGGAAGCGTCCATCGAGATCGGCGAGACGGTCCCGTTCCCCACGGGCGGCTTCCTCGGCGGATTGGGCGGCGCGACCGGCGCGACCGGCGGCCTCGGCGGCTTCCCCTCGGTGTCCTTCACCCGCGAGGACGTGGGGATCATCCTGCGGATCACGCCCCAGGTGAACGACTCCGGCTACGTCACCATGGACGTGTACCAGGAGATCTCCGAGGTGAAGGAGGGGTCCACCGCGGACACGCTGGCGTCCGGCGGCCCCACGACGACCAAGCGCTCCGCCGAGACCACCGTCTCCGTGCGCAGCAACCAGACGATCGTCATCGGCGGCCTCATGCAGGAGGTCGACTCCGAGAACGAGAGCAAGGTCCCGATCCTCGGCGACATCCCGCTCATCGGCTTCCTCTTCCGCAACAAGGCGAAGACGAAGCGGAAGACCAACCTGCTGATCTTCCTGACCCCGCACGTCATCTACGGGCCCGAGGACCTGCAGGAGGTCTACAAGATCAAGATGCTCCAGCGTCAGGAGTTCATGCGTCGCTTCTACGGGCGCAGCAAGGCCGAGCAGGCCGAGGAGCTCAACAAGCTCATCAAGTACTCCATGAACCTCCCGGAGCAGCCGTCCGTGTACCGCTCGTGGCACCCCGGCGACGGCCCGCGTCCCGAGGACATGGAGACGGAGCAGGTCACCGACGAGGAGCTGCTGCAGCTGCTGGACGAGGGCGAGGTGCTCATCACGCCCGACGGGGAGCGGACGGCCCCGGTGGACGACGGCGAGGAAGACGGCGAGGAGCCCCCCTTCGACGCGGGCGGAGACGACGGCGGCGAGGGTGAGGGCGGCGACGACGAGTCGGACGACGAGGCCGAGTCCCCCGACGCGGGCGGCGAGGGCGGCTGATGCCGATCCGGAGGCAGACCCTCGGCGAGATCCTGGTCGCGGCGGGCGCCGTGGCGCCGGAGAACGTCGAGGCGGCGATGGAGTACGGCGAGAAGCACGAGCTTCGCGTCGGCGAAGCGCTGATCGCGCTGGGTCTGGCCCAGGAGACGAACGTCGTGGACGCGCTGTCCACGCAGTCCGGCGTGCCCAGCCTCGCGTCGATCCCCATCGATTCGGTGGACCTGGACCTCTATCGAGACCTGCCCATCGGGTTCGCGAAGACGCACCGGGTCATGCCGCTGTGGTCCGAGGAAGACGGCGCCGTGGCGGTGGCCGCCGAGGATCCGTACGCCACCGAGGCGATCGACGACCTGCGCGTCCTCTTCGAGCGGCCGATGCGCCCGTACATCGCCGGCGGCGCCCAGGTGGTCGAGGCCATCAACCGCATCTACGACCGCCTCGCTCGATCGGCCGGCCAGGTCATCGAGGAGATGGACGAGAACGAGGGCGACAGCGAGTTCGCCGAGATCGAGGACATCGTCGACAGCGACGACGAGGCGCCCATCATCCGCTTCGTCAACTCGCTCCTGACCGAGGCGCTCAAGGAGCGCGTCTCGGACATCCACTTCGAGCCCTTCGAGCGCACCTACGCCGTCCGCTTCCGCATCGACGGCGTCCTCTACAACAAGGTGGAGGTGCCGAAGCGGCTGCAGTCGGCGATCAGCTCGCGCGTGAAGGTCATGGCGCAGCTCGACATCGCCGAGAAGCGACTCCCCCAGGACGGTCGGATCCGCATCAAGGTCGCCGGTCGCGACGTCGACATTCGTGTGTCGACGGTCCCGGTGGCCCATGGAGAGCGCATCGTGCTGCGCCTCCAGGACCGGTCGGCGGGGCTGCTGTCCCTCGATCAGGTGGGCATCGCGGGCCCGAAGCTGAACTACTGGCGAGACCTGATCCGCAAGCCCCACGGCATCCTGCTGGTCACCGGCCCCACCGGCTCCGGCAAGACGACGACGCTGTACGCCTCCATCTCGGAGATCAACGAGCCGGACATCAACATCCTCACGGTCGAGGACCCCGTCGAGTTCCAGATGAAGGGCGTCGGCCAGATGGCCGTGAACCCGAAGATCAACCTGACGTTCGCGTCGGGCCTGCGCGCGTACCTCCGCCAGGACCCCGACGTCATCCTCGTGGGCGAGATCCGCGACCTCGAGACCGCCGAGATCGCGATCCAGGCGTCGCTCACCGGTCACCTCGTGCTCAGCACCCTCCATACGAACGACGCGGCCACCGCCGTGAACCGCCTCGCGGACATGGGCGTGGAGCCGTTCCTCGTCGCCAGCTCGCTGGTCGGCGTCATGGCCCAGCGGCTCCTGCGCCGCCTGTGTTCCACGTGCAAAGAGGTCTACAAGCCCCATCCGTCCGAGCTGGTCGAGGTCGGCATCGACCCCGCGGACCTCAAGGGCCCCATCTACCGCCCCCGCGACCGCGGCTGCTCGGAGTGCCTGCACACGGGCTACAAGGGCCGGACCGGCATCTACGAGCTGCTGCCGATCACGGACAAGGTCCGCCCGATGGTGGTGCAGAACCTGTCCTCCACGGCGATCCGCGACGCGGCGATCGAAGACGGCATGCAGACGCTGCGCATGGACGGCGCCCGCAAGGTGCTCCTCGGCGAGACCTCCCTCGAAGAGGTCATGCGCATCACCCAGGACGACACGGTCGCGTTCGAAGACGCGTCGGTCGCCTAGGACCTCCGAGCCGTGGCCGTCTACGAGTACAAGGGCCTCGACAAGGCCGGGAAGAACGCCGTCGGCATCGTCGACGCGGACTCCCCGAAGGCCGCGCGGCTGAAGCTGCGCAAGCAGGGCGTGTTCCCCACGTCCGTGGTCGAGGGCAAGGCGGGGGCGCTGCGGGCGGCGGGCAAAGGCACGACGTCGGCGCCGTCGTCCGGGGGCGGGCTGTCCGTCGAGGTCGACTTCAGCAAGTACTTCGAGCGCATCGGCGTGGGCGACGTGGCCATCGCGACCCGGCAGCTCTCGGCGCTGATCGGCGCGGGCATCCCGCTCGTCGAGTCGCTCGGCGCCGTCAGCGAGCAGGTCGAGAAGGAGAAGCTCCGCCTGGTCATGCGCGAGGTGAAGGAGAAGGTCAACGAGGGCGCGACGCTGCACAAGGCGCTCGCGGGCTACCCGAAGATCTTCACCAACCTCTACACGAACATGGTGAAGGCGGGCGAGCAGGCGGGCGCCCTCGAGACGGTGCTCGATCGCCTCGCGGACTACACCGAGTCCATGGTGGAGCTGCGCGGCAAGGTGGTCGCGGCCATGACCTACCCGGTGATCATGATGTTCGTGGCCATGGGCGTGGTGGGCTTCCTGCTCACCTTCGTGGTGCCGAAGATCACGAAGATCTTCGACGACATGGGCGCCGACCTGCCCTTCATCACCCGGTTCGTCGTGGGCATCTCGGACTTCATGCAGTCCTTCTGGTGGCTGCTCGCGCTGGTGGGGGCGGGCGCGCTGTACGGCTTCCGCCGGTGGTACGCGTCCGACAAGGGCCGCCACCGCGTCGACGACCTGCTGCTCCGCATCCCGATCTTCGGTCGGATGATGTCCATGGTGGCGATCAGCCGGTTCGCGAGCACCCTCGCCACGCTCATGAACTCGGGCGTCCCGCTGCTGTCGGCGCTCGGCATCGTCCGAAACATCCTCGGCAACGTCATCCTGCAGGACGTCATCGAGAAGGCGCAGGAGCAGGTACGCGAGGGCCGCGCGCTGAACCGCCCGCTCAAGGAGTCGGGCCGCTTCCCGCCGATGGTCATCCACATGATCGCGGTCGGCGAACGCACCGGCGATCTGGCCCCGATGCTCGAGCGCGTCTCGACGTCGTACGAGAGCCAGGTCAACCGTCGGCTCGAGACCCTCAGCTCACTCCTCGAGCCCCTGATGATCCTGATCATGGGAGGGGTCGTGTTCGTCATCGCGCTCGCGATCCTGCTCCCCATGCTGAACATGAATTCGCTGGCCCGATGACCGTCGAAGCCGGCGACTCCTACGAGACCCCAACCCGGAGGAACATCCGATGACTCTCACTGCAAACCGAAGGCTCCTGAGGCGGTACTCCGCCTCGGGCATGAAGGGCATGACCCTCATCGAGATCATGGTCGTGCTCACGCTGCTGGGCGTGGTCATGACCGTGCTCGCCGTCAACGTCATGGGCCGGCTCGAAGAGGGCAAGGTCGACGCGACGCTGCTCCAGATGAAGAACATCGAGACGGCGCTGCTCAACTACAAGGTGAAGTACCACCGCTATCCGACCACGTCGGAGGGGCTCAACGCCCTGGTGAACCCGCCGCCGCTCAAGTCGGGCCGCACGCCGGGCGCGTTCCTCGACAACGAGAAGCTCCTCACGGACGCCTGGGGCCAGCCCCTGCAGTACTACTCGCCGGCCACGTCGGGCGACAAGGACTACGAGATCATCTCCACGGGCAGCGACGCCGCGCCGGGCGGCACCGCGACGGCCCAGGACATCAGCAACTGGGAGGGCTGAGATGCGCCTCCGCTCCCCCGAGGACGGCTAGCCCTTGACCGCTCGCCCCCAAGCCGGCGTCACGCTCATCGAGATCATCGTCGTCCTCGGACTGATGGCGCTGATGATCGCGGTGGCGGCGCCGTCGCTTCGGCAGGTGCTGGGGGCGGACAAGCGACAGGCGAGCGGCGAGCTGGCGGCGACCCTGCGGGCGGTCTACGAAGAGGCGGTCGTGCGCAACCAGCCCATGCGCGTCGCCTACGACCTGGACGCGCGGTCGTATTGGGTGGAGGCGTCGGACAGCGCGGTCATCTTCCGGGACCGCAGCCACGCCGAGGCGTTCGAGGAGTTCATGGCCGAGAAGGCCGAGTCCGATGAGCGGGCGGCGGAGAAGGCGAAGTACGACAAGCAGGACGACGGCCTGCTGGGCGGCCTGGGAGGCGGCATCGGGAACCTGCTCGCCGGCTTCATGGGCGGCGGCGGGCCCAGCGGCGGCGCGGACGGCTCCACCGGGTCCGAGTACCGACCCAACGAGTTCGTGCTCGTGGAGGACGGCATCTTCCGCAAGCGAGAACTGCCTCGCGGCGTGCACTTCTGGGGGGTCTGGACGCCCCAGTACGAGGAGCCCGTTCAGCCGCTCAGCCAGATCGAGTTCGAGGCGATGCTCGACGAGGACCCCGAAGAGCAGAAGTGGACGACGGCGTACACGCACGTCTTCCCCGGCGGCTACATGGAGGACACGGTCGTCTACCTGACGGACGACGAAGGGGAAGACGTCACCTCCCTGGTCGTCGAGCCCCTGATGGGGCGCGTGAAGATCGAGCAGGACTACGTGGAGCCCCCCGACACGCGCGACCGGAACGACGACTGATGCACCCCTCTCGACAAGTCGGAGACGGTGGCTTCACCCTCCTCGAGTGCATGATCGCGCTGCTCCTCCTGGCGACGTCCGCGGTCATCCTCGTGCAGGCCCAGACGGCGGCCGTGAACATGCAGGAGGACGCATCCCGACTCGGCGTCGCCACGATGCTGGCGCGGCAGCTCATGACCGACCTCGAGCTCCACATGGAGAGGGAGGGCTTCGGCGAGCTCGAGGTGAAGGAGTCGGGCGACTTCTCGGACGACTTCTACGACGACCAGTTCGAGGACTACCGCTGGGAGTACGAGGTCGAGAAGGTCGACATCGACATGCCGAACCTCGGCGGCCTCATGGACATGATGGGCGGTGGGGACGACGACGACGAGGGCGGCGGCGGCCTGGGAGGCGGCCTCGGGGCGGGCGGCCAGGCGGCGAGCCAGGGCGAGGCGCTCGCGGGCATGGGCTTCGACTTCAGCTTCATGAGCGAGATGCTCGGCAACTACCTGCGCGCGGCCCGCGTCCGCGTCTGCTGGAAGATCCGCCCCGACCGCCCGTTCGAGCTCCAGAACGAGGACTGCATCGAGTTCATCACCCACCTCACCAACCCGACCGGCCAGATCACCGCCGAGGAAGGGGACGACGACGACGATGCTCCGTAATCGTCAGAAGGGCTTCACCCTCATCGAGGTGATCATCTCCGTGGCGATCCTCGCCGTGATGACCACGTCCGTGTACATGATCCTGCGCAACTCCCTGGAGGTGCAGGAGGAGTCGTCGGCCCGCGCGTCGCTCGCCCAGATGGGCCGCAACGCGATGGAGATCATGCGCAGCGAGCTGTCGCAGGCGCACCTCTCGGAGCACCAGACCGAGGACTGGAAGACGGTCTTCAAGGCCGAGGACACCGACCCGATCGACGAGGTGTACTTCGTCGCCAAGTCCCACGAGAAGCGGTACGCCGACGTGAAGGAGTGCGACCTCGCGGAGGTGCACTACACGTCGGAGTCCGACCGCGACGGCGGCGCGTTCCGCACGCTGCTGCACCGCGAAGCCCCGGTGATCGACGACGACCCCGAGCGCGGCGGCACCGTGCTCGCCATGGCCCACAACGTGCGCGAGCTCGAGCTCCGGTACTACGACGAGAAGAAGGAGGAGTGGGTAGAGGAGTGGGACAGCGAGTCCTCGGATTATGTCAACCGACTGCCCCGCGCCGTCGAGATCCGGCTCGAGCTCGAAGACGAAGAGGGTCGCTCCCAGTCGTTCCTCACCCGCACGCTCGTCTACGAGGCCAACCCGTGAGGATGGCCCTTCACCCGCGCCGCCGGACGGGCCCCGCCACGCTCAGGGAGCGCGGGGTCGCGCTGTTGATGGCCCTGATCATGGTCGTGCTGCTCACGGCGTTCGTGGCCGAGTTCAACTACGGCGCGCGGGTCCGGATCCTGTCCGCCGCCCACGCCGAGGAGGACGCCAAGGCGACGATGCTCGCCGAGTCCGGCATCCGCATCTACTCGCTGCTCCTCCTGTTCGGTCGCCAGGCCGCCAACAACCCGCTCATCGCGCAGATCTCGGAGATGATCCCCGGCCTCCAGCTCGACGGCGCGGCCATGGTCTGCCAGTCCATCCCCTTCTTCGACACCGCCATGCTGCGGTTCCTGGCGGGGTCCGACGGCATGACGAGCGACCAGGAGGAGGAGGGCATCCAGGAGCTGCTCGACTCTGCCCAGACCGAGGACGGACCCGGTGGCGAGACCCCCGAGGGCGCGACCTCCGGGGTCGTGCGCGGCAAGCCCGTCCTCGACGACGGAGAAGAGGGCCTGCGCCGCGACCTGCTCGACTTCCAGGGCGACTTCAAGGTCGAGTGCAGCGACGTCCAGAGCAAGATCAACGTCAACCACTTCGCGAGCACGCGAAACCCCGCGCAGGCGCTCATGCCGCTCGAGCAGCAGCCCATCGCGGGGATGCTCTACGGCCTGATGGCGTCCGAGAAGTACGACCCGCTGTTCGAGGACCGGCTGAAGATCGATCGCTGGGAGCTGATCGGCAACATCAAGGACTACATCGACCCCGATTCGCAGCGCAGCGGGGCCTTCGGCGGCGACGAGGACGCGCTCTACGACGACTTCGAGCCCCGCTACAAGGCCAAGAACCGGCCCTTCGACACCACCGAAGAGATCCGCATGGTCGCGGGCGTCACCGACGAGGTGTGGGCGACGTTCGGGGAGAACGTCTCCGTGCACGCGCGCGACATGAAGATCAACGTCAACACCGCGCCCGCCAACATCCTCTTCGCGATCATCAAGGCCAACGCCGACCCGCTCGTGCCCAACGAGCTGATCCAGCAGAAGGTCGCATACCTGACGCTGGAGCGGAACTTCGCGCCCTTCCGCAACGCGCGGCAGTTCCTGACCAAGGTCACCTCCGAGTCCCAACCCCTCCCGTTCCCGGGGATGCCCACCACGGTCATCCCTCGCATCCCGCTCGCCCCCGGCGCCGACGGCACTCTGCGCTCGATGGTTCGCACCAACTCCAACTACTTCCGGCTTCGGTCGACCGGCTACGTGGGCGACTCCGCACGCACCATCGAGGTGGTCGTTCGCGTGCGCTCCAGTCGCACGACGACGCTGGATCGGCGCGTGAGGTAACCCATGCCCACCTACGTGATCGGACTCGACCTCGGCGCAGACGCCGTCAAGGCCGCCGTCCTCAAAGGCTCCTTCCGCGGCTGGGAGGTCGAAGACTTCCTGGCCCTCGACGTCGTCCGCGAAGAGGGCGAAGAGATCCCCGATGAGCCGAACCCGTCGGCGGACGACGGGGAGACCGTGGACAGCTCGTCCAGCATCGAGGTCGCGGCCGCCGATCCGCCGGACATGGCCATGGCCCGCGCGGTGACGACGCTGCTCGAGACCATCGACCGCCCCCAGGCCCAGGTGGTCGTCGGGCTCCCCGGATCCGCCGTGTCCACCTGGCTGGTCGACATGCCCTTCGCGGACCCGAAGCGCCTCACGCAGACGCTCCCCTTCGAGATGGAGAACTACGTCCCGTGGGACCTCGATGAGGTCGTCCTGGACTACCAGGTGGCGTCCACGGAGCCCGACGGCAGCGCCAAGGTCTTCAGCGCGATGGCCCCCCGCCGCAGCGTCGCGCGTCTGCTGGCGACCCTCGCAGCGGCGGACGTCGACCCTCGGTACGTGACGGTGGACGTCGCCGCCCTGGCGTCGCTGCCGGGCGCCCTGCTCGAGGGCACGGTCCTGCTCGACGTGGGGGCCTCCCGCACGCTGGTCTGCGTGGGCGTCGCCTCCCGGGCCGCCTGGGTCCGCAGCTTCGACGCCGGCACCCGCGAGCTCCTGGACGACGACGGCCGGCTCGACTCCACGGGCCTCGCCCGGTACATCACCCAGCTGCGACCGACGCTCCTGGCCGCCGAGCAGGCGGGCCACCCCGTGGAGCGGATCGAGGTCTGCGGCGGCGGCGCCCTGCACGGCGGTCTCCTGACGCAGCTGGAGGCCGACTTCGGCGTCGAGGCCGTCGAGTGGGAGCTGCCCGTGCCTCCCACCAACCCCGAGGCCGCGCCTACGCCCGGGCCGGAGCACGCGCTCGCGTACGCCCTGGCCATGCGGGCGTTCCAGACCAGGGGCGACCAGCCGGTGGACTTCCGCCGCGGTGAGTTCGCCTACCAGGCCGACTCGCGGCTCTACACCCGGCTCGCGACGGCCGGGGTGGCGGCGCTCCTGTTCCTCATGGTCGGCGTCGTGGTGATGCACTTCGTCACGCTGAACAAGCTGACGGCGCAGCAGACGCAGATCGAGGACGACCTCGTGAAGACGGTCCAGAACGCCTTCCCGGAGGTGCCCGCCGTGAGCCTCGCGTCGCCTCGCGCCGCCATCGCGGTGATGCAGGAGAAGGTGCTCGGCATCCAGCAGCGCGCCGAGGCGCTTCGCGGACCCACCACCACGCCGCTGACCGCCCTCAAGGAGCTCAGCGAGGCGGTGCCGAAGAGCGTGACCGTCAACGTGGACGAGTTCCTGGTGACCGACGAGATGATCCGCATCCGCGGGATCACGGGGTCCTACACGGAAGTGGACACCATCGAGGCCGCCGTGAAGAAGAACCCCCGGTTCGCCGCCGCCGAGAAGAGCGACGTCAGCAAGACGCGCGAGGGCAAGGCCCGCTTCATCGTGCAGGCGCCGCGCGAGCCCGGCGAGGGGGAGGACGAAGGATGAGCCTGCTCGACACCATCGACTCCGCGGGCGACCGCGGCCGCGAGTTCTTGGAGGGGATGACCCCGCGCGATCGTGCGCTCGCGGGCCTCATGGCCGGGGTGCTCCTCCTGATCTTCCTCTTCTTCGGGCTGTCCGCGATGAACGCCTCGAAGGATCGGGCGCGGGCCGGGATCGCCGACGCCGCCAAGGCCCAGGCGCAGATCGCGCTCCTCACCTCCGAGCTGATCGAGATAAACGACGAGATCGGCAGACTCGACGGTCGACTGGCCGCCGGAGCGAGCTTCTCGCCCGCCACGTGGCTGGAGACGGTGGGGAACGAGATGAACATCTCGGCCAACATCAAGGGCATCAACGAGAAGGGGTCGAGCGAGACGGACTACTACAAGGCCCAGACCGTCGACTTCATCGTCGACGACATCGACCTCGACACCGTCGTCGGCTTGACGCACCGTATCGAGACCGCCGAGGCCGCCATCCGCGTCGACGAGATGCGGGTCAAGACCGACCGCAAGGACCGTTCGAAGTTGGGGCTGCGCATGACGATCTCCGTGCTCAAGCCCCTCGGGAGCGCAGGATGAAGATGCCTCGAAAGCTGCTCTTCGGAGTCGCCTACAGCGCGTGGTTCGCGTTCGTCTTCCTGCTGCTGACGTGGCTCACGTTCCCGTGGTCGAAGGTCCGGGACCAGGCGATCGTCGGAGCCCACTCGGGCGGCACGAGCCTGCAGATGTCCTCGCTGAGCGCGGGCCCGTTCGGGGCCGAGGTGAAGGACCTGTCGGTCGCGCCGCTCGCGAAGGGCGGCGAGGCGAAGGCGCCCTGGCTCCAAGCGGACCGAGTGAAGCTCGAGACGGGGCCCATCGCCATGTTGAAGGGTGCGCTCGAGTACCGAGCGATCGCGTCGGAGGGCAAGGTCCGGTTGGGCGAGCTGCTCCAGCGCATGATCGGGGCCACGGGCAGCACCGGGCTGGACGCGGACCTCTACGGCGGCGAGTTCGAGGCGGAGGTCGAAGGGGACGAGTCCAGCGCGCGCATCAAGATCGAGGCGAAGAAGCTCGACCTGTCGCAGTACCCCATCCGCGCGGGCATGTTCGAGGCGGACCCCACGGGCTCGTTGAACTCGAACATCGACGTCGTGTGGAACTGGGAAGACCCGAGAAAGACGAGCGGGAGCGTGGACATCGAGCTCGGAAGCCTCGTGCTGGCCGGGTTCAAGGCGAGCGGGTTCGCGATGCCCCAGGCGGCGTTCGACCGGTCCGAGGCGCACCTCAAGATCAAGTCGGGCAAGGCGGAGTTCCGGGACACGTCGTTCGAGTCCGAGGTGGTGACCGCCGAGGTGGGCGGGTTCATCACGCTCAAGAAGAAGTTCATGCGCTCGACGCTGTCGCTGAACGTGAAGTTCAAGGTCCGCGACAACCTCGACAGCCTGCTGCAGCTGGCCGTCGGCAAGGACCCGAGGCACCGCGACGACGAGGGCTGGTACCACTATCAGATCCTCGGAAACCTGAAGCGTCCGAACGTGCGCCCCAGCCCCATCAAGCGTCGCGGCAGCGCGCCTGCCCCCCGGCCCCCGGTGGCGGACACGGGCGACGACGACGACGACGACGACTCCGAGCCCCGGACCAAGCGGCGGGTCAAGGACCGTCGCGCCCGGGGTGGCGACGACGCGATCGAGCGCCCGGCGGCCGACGACGAGCGGCGCAAGGAGCTGGAGGAGCGCCGGACGAAGCTGCGCGAGGAGCGTCGCGCGCGCCGAGAACGCCAGCGGGAGGCGCGCCGCAAGCGGGCCCTGGACCGGGCGGCGCAGCTCGATCCCAACGCCCTCGAGGACATCGAGCCGATCCAGCCGGGCGACGACATCGAGCGCGTCAACGAGCCCGACCTGCCGGAGGACCTCGAGATCGACGGCGACTTCAACGAGGGCGACGGCGACTTCAACGAGGGCGACGGCACCGACTACAACAACGACGGCGGCGACGGGGGCGACTACCAGGACTGACCCGTCGCGGGCGCGGGCGAGTCAGCCGCCCAGGAAGCCCTTCACCTCGTCGACCATCCAGGCGCCCACGTCGATGCGGTGCTTCAGCATCTCGGCGCGGCGCTCGTTCCACAGGGCGCGGGTCGCTTCGAGGTCGTCGAGGACCTGGTCCGCGTGCCGCTCGGCGTCCGCCTGCGAGGCCGTGTTCCAGAGCAGCGACCACCGGTCTTCGAGCTCGAGCATGTAGCCGAGCCGCGCCGTGTGCACGAACACCGCGGGGGTGCCCAGGATCGCGGCCTCGGCCCCCATCGTGGCGCCCTCTCCGACGTACAGGTCCGCCTCCGCGAGCAGGTGATGGATGCGGTGCGGGGGCATGGTCAGCGCGTAGGGCTTCAGGTCGTCGGGGACTCCCCGCTCGCCCGTGACGACCACGCGGATGCGCTCGGCGAGGCGACGCACGAACGCGGAGGCGTCCGAGAAGCCGGTGTCCCCCACGTCGTGAGAGGCCTCCCAGGACACGATCCGCACGACGGCGAACGGCTCGTCGGGCCCCACGCCCACCTCGGCGCGGATCGACGGGTCCACCGTGAAGCGGTCGGGGTGGAGGTACCCGAGCTCGTGGAAGCCGGGGTACCGACGGGCGGAGGCGGGGGCGGCCCCGTGGTAGCACTCGGGCAGGTACACCCGGTGGGCCAGCCGGTAGGCGTAGGTGTTGGTGAGCGTCGCCGTCTCGGTGTCGTAGTAGACCCAGGACGGGACCCCCGTGATGCGACCCACGGGGGCGATGACGGGCCCCATGATCCCGAGCATCAGGTCCGGCTCGAACGACCGGACGCGGCGAGTGAGCTTGGCCGTGCGCACCGCCATCTCGCGGACCAGGCCTGCGAAGCCGCCCCCGATGCGGGTCAGCACCTCGTAGGGGAGGTCGAACGCCTCCAGCAGCTCGATGGTGACGTCCTTCTGGCGGGCCGTGAAGTAGACCTCGCCGCCCTCGCTCCGCGTCTTCTCGGCCAGGTGCCGAAAGAAGTGGACGTGCGCCGGGTGCAGCACATCGAACAACAACCTCATGCGGCTAGTCGTTGAGGCGCTGGGACGGCGGGTCGTAGGGCGTGCGGTCCTGGGCGGACTCGAGGCGGCGGAGCCGGATGAGGCTCTCCTCCACCAGCTTTCGGTTGGCGGACACGAGGTCCGCGACCAGGGCCAACATGCTCACCTGGACCCCGATGATCATCAGAACCCCGGACAGGATGACGGACTGGATGTGTCCGGACCCGTCCCCGGCGAGATAGAAGAGCAGGAAGCGGATCGCCAACGCCAGGCCTGCGGTGAAGAACACGCCGCCGAGGGTCAGGAAGACGGCGAACGGTCGGTACAGCATGTACGACCGCAGGATCGTGACCCCGGAGCGGGACACGTAGGTCCGAATGGACTTGATCAGCCGACTCTCGCGGAGCTTCGCGTTCGTCCGGATCTTCACCGAGCGGATGGTCATGCCCGCGTGCCCGGCCTGGATGATCGACTCGAGCGTGTAGGTGTACGTGTTCACCAGGTTGAGCCGCATGGCGGCGTCCCGGGTGTAGGCGCGGAAGCCGGAGGTCGCGTCCGCCACGGAGGTGCGGGAGAACATGCGCACCGTCCACGACCCGAGGCTCTGCAGCCGCTTCTTCAGCCACGAGAAGTGCGCGATGGACGACGTGACGCGGTCCCCGATGACGATGTCCGCGTCGCTCGCCACCAGGGGCGCGACCAGCTCGGGGATGCACTCGCCGCCGTACTGGTTGTCGCCGTCGGTGTTGACGATGTAGTCGGCGCCGAGGCGAAGGCTGGCGTCCAGGCCGGCCCGGAAGGCGGCGGCGAGCCCGCGGTTGGTGGGGAACTGCACCACGTGGTGGACGCCCAGCTCCTTCGCCACCTCGACGGTGCGGTCGGTGGAGCCGTCGTCGATGATCAGGAGCTCGATGCGGTCCACGCCGTCGATCTCCTGGGGCAGATCGGCGACGGTCTGGGGCAGCGTCAGCTCTTCGTCGAGGCACGGGATCTGGATGATGAGCAGCGACATGAGCGGCGGGAGGGTAGCGCGAAAGACGCTGCCGGGGGCTTTGCTACTGTCCGCGCGATGACGGCCCCTGTTCCGCACCCCGACAATCTGATCTGGATCGATCTCGAGATGACTGGGTTGCACCCGGAGACCGACGTGATCATCGAGATCGCATCGCTGGTCACCGACGCGCAGCTCAACGTCCTCGCCGAGGGCCCGATGCTCGCCATCCACCAGCCGGACGACGTGCTCGACCGCATGGACGACTGGTGCAGGCAGACCCACGGCGCCTCGGGCCTGGTGGACCGCATCCGGGCCTCGAAGACGACCGTCGCCGAGGCCGAGCGCCTCACGCTCGAGTTCACGGCTCGATGGATCCCGGCGGAGGCGTCGCCGCTGTGCGGCAACACGATCAGCCACGACCGCCGCTTCCTCCGTCGCTACATGCCGGACTTCGAGGCGCACCTGCACTACCGGAACATCGACGTCTCCACCATCAAGGAGCTCGTGAAGCGCTGGTACCCCGCGGACCGCCACGCCCCGGCGAAGAAGGGCAGCCACCTGGCGCTCGACGACATCCGCGAGTCGGTCGAGGAGCTGCGGTACTACCGCGACCACCTGTTCGTCCCCGTCTCCTAGCGCTCCGGTCCGCCACGGCGCCCTCCCCGCCAGAGCCTCCCGCCCCAGCCCCTCGCCCCACAGCCCCTTGCCCCACAAGTCGGGGTGAACGCGCCGTTCCCCCCGAGTTGTGGGTGGTTCCTGCCCCATAACTCGGGGTGAACGCGCCGTTCCCCCCGAGTTATGGGTGGTTCCTGCCCCACAAGTCGGGGTGAACGCGCCGTTCCCCCCGAGTTATGGGTGGTTCCTGCCCCACAAGTCGGGGTGAACGCGCCGTTCCCCCCGAGTTTCGGGTGGTCCCTGCCCCACCCGCGATCGAACGCGGCGGCCCCGATCCGATATCCTGATCGTTGGATGTTCGAATCGAGCTCCATCACGAAGCCGCCCCGCGGCAAGGCCGCGTTCCAGCGGTACCGACTCATCCGCCGCATCGCCCGGGGAGGGATGGCCGAGGTCTACCTCGCCGTCCTGCGCGGAGCCGCCGGGTTCGAGCGCCGCGTCGCGCTCAAGAAGATCCTCCCCGTCTACGCGGGGATGGAGGAGTTCGCCCGCCTGTTCCGGGACGAAGCGCGCATCTGGGCCGCCCTGAACCACTCCGGCGTGGTGCAGGTCTACGACTTCGGCCAGCACCAGGGCGACCACTGGATCGCCATGGAGTTCGTGGACGGGCCGGACCTCGAGGAGGTCCTGGATCGCTGCCGGCGCCGCGGGATCCATCCCCCGGTCGACGTGGTCGTCCACCTCGGCCACCGCCTCGCGTCCGCGCTCGAGTACGCGCACGGCGTCACCGACTTCGACGGCGAGGAGCTCGGGATCATCCACCGAGACGTCTCCCCCCCGAACATCCTGCTCAGCGTCCAAGGCGAGGTGAAGCTGACCGACTTCGGGGTCGCCAAGGCGGCGGTGCGGGACTCGGCCACCCGCCCCGGCGTGCTGCGCGGCAAGTACGCGTACATGTCGCCCGAGCAGGTGCTCCACAAGAAGATCGACCACCGGAGCGACCTCTTCGGGCTCGGCATCCTGCTCTACGAGACCCTGACCGGCGTGAACCCCTTCGAGGGCTCGACGGACTACCAGACCATCGAGTCCGTCGGTCGCGCCGAGGTCGAGCCCGCGGGGTTCCTCCGGCCCGACACCCCCGCCGAGCTGGACCGCATCCTCCTCGGCCTCCTCGAACCCGACCCCGAGCTCCGCTACCAGACCGGCGGGGAGCTGCGGCGCGACCTCGCCGCCCTGATGCTCGAGCGCCCCGAGGCCGACGAGCCGGCGCTCCTCGTGGAGTTCCTCAAGGAGCTCTTCCCCGAGCGCGCGCCCCAGGCGCATCGACGGGAGGGCTCTCACCCCGGAGCCCCCGTCTGGGAGGCCCTCGCCCACGTCTTGACCGCCTACGACGTGCCCGTGCCCGAGCGCTTCCCCGAGGGCCCGGGCGCCGCCGTCCGCCTGGAGGAGCGGCCGCCCTTGCGGGACTCGCTGTGGGTCTCCGCGCCCCCGAGCGGCGACAGCTGGGGGGCGGTCGCGACGGAAGACACCGCGTCGGGCGTGCCCGAAGACCTCCGCCTCGAGCCCCCCGACCCGGCCGCGCCGGCGGACGACGATTGGGACGACGTCTCTCGAAACGAGTGGTCCGTGGAGGGCGAGGATCCCGAGGAGTCGCTGCAGCCCACGCAGCCCGCCGTGCCCGTCCCCGTGCGCCTGCTCGCCGAGCACGCCGCGCTGCCGCCCCTGCCCTGGGCCGACGACCCGGTGGACGAGGTCGGCCCCGAGGAGGACGCCGAGGACGCCGAGGACGCCGAGGACGAGGAAGACCTCGAGGACACGGACCCCGGCCTGCGCGCGGTGGCGGACCCGGACGTGAGCCGGTGGGACATGGCGTCCGAGTGGCAGGGCGAGGTCTCCGTCGAGGTCCCCGCCCCGAACCCCCAGGCGCAGGCCGAGAAGGAGCCGTCCGAGTGGTCCGGGGAGGGCTCGGTCCCGGCGGTCGAGCAGCAGGTGGAGTTGCCGGTGCCCGGGGCCCCGCCTCCGAGCGTCGACGCGCTCCTGGATCACGTCCGCGTCGAGCCCGCGCGCACGGACCTCGGGCTCCCCGATCTCAACGAGTGGGATCTGGGAGAGAGCGCCTTCGACCCGCCCGGAGTCGAGCCGGAGCCCGAGCCCGACCCGGAGCCTGAACCGGAGCCTGAACCCGAACCGGAGCCTGAACCCGAACCGGAGCCCGAACCGGAGCCCGAACCCGAGGTCGCTGCCTCGTCCCCGGCGAGCGGGGCGGCGGACCTCCCGGAGCCGGAGACGCTGTCCCTGATGCCCTCGGCCGCCTCGATCGGCCAGAAGCTGCCGGAGGGACCCATCAAGCCGACCCCCGTCGCGGAGGTGGGCAAGCCCGCGATCGCGCGGAGCACCGGGACGCACAAGGTGGTGGGGCCGGGCATCGGGTCCGGCCACCGTCGTCGCGGTCGCGCTCGCGGCGGCACCTCCCCGGGCGAGTCCGCCCCCCTGCGGACGAAGCGCGCCGACGTCGATCTGGGCCTGGCCGACGACCTGCCCGACCGCCCCGTGGAAGAAGTCGAGGCCGAGCAGCGGGCCATGGAGCTCGCCCGCGGCAAGCCGCTCTCGAAGACCTTCGTCGCGATCGCGTCGGCGATCCTGTTCGCGCTCCCCATCGGGCTGCTGCTGGGCGCCCGCCGCCTCGAGCGGATCCAGCGCGACCGCGCCGTGCCCATGGTGGCGCTGCTTCCGGAGGTGGACGTCACCGGCGCCGACGCGATCGAGGCCCTCCCGCTGCTTCAGCCGCTGCCGCCTCTTCGGGCCCCGGAACCCACAGTTCCCTGAACCGACGCGACCCGACGTATAGGATCTCGCGATGCCCCGCCCCCAGGCGCTCGAACTGCACCTCTTCGTCCGGGATCTCGACGCCGCCCGGGGCTTCTACTCGGACCTGCTCGGCTTCCCGATCGTCTACGAGTCCGACTGGTTCCTGTCCCTGAACGCTGGGAACGACGTGCATATCTGCTGCAACGCGCGGCGGGAGGACTACGCGGACCACGGCGCGCAGGGTCGCGGCACCAAGGTCGAGTTCCGAGTCGCCGACGTGGACGACCTGCATCGCCGCCTGAGCCGCTCCGGCGTCCCGTTCGACTTCGCCCCCGAGGACAAGCCGTGGGGCCTGCGGTCCTGCGGCGTGCGCGATCCCGAGGGCTACCGGGTGTGGTTCTCGACGCCGATCCCGGGGGCGCGGTGAGCAGCGACTACGGCGCGGACGACAGCAACTCCTTCGGCGCCGATCCGGCCCTCGCGGAGCCCGAGCTCGATCTGCCCCCGGCGCGCCTCGAGGACTTCGAGATCCTGCGACGCCTCGCCCAGCACGAAGGCGTGACCTCCTACCTCGCGATCCGTCGCGGGATCCTCGGCTTCGCCAAGCTCGTCCTCCTCCGCGTCGCCGACCACCCGTTCCACGAGCGCCCCGAGATCGGCCTGCGCATCACGGACGAAGCGCGCGTCGGCATGCGCCTGTCTCACCCGAACCTCCTCCAGACGCTCGACCTCGGTCGCGACCACGACCGCTTCTTCCTGGTGCGGCAGTGGGTCTCGGGCGTGGGGCTGCGGGCCCTCCTCAAGCAGACGTGGAAGACGGGCGACGCCGTGGCCCTGCCCGTCGCCCTGCGCATCATGGTCGGGGTCTGCCGCGCCCTCGACTACCTGCACGGCCTGCGCATCGCCCCCTGGACCACCCGGGGGCTGGTGCATCGCGCGATCAAGCCGTCGAACATCCTGCTGTCCACCTCCGGCGAGATCCGGGTGGCCAACGTGTCGGTCCCCCGCGGCTCCGGCGCGCCGCCTCCGAGCGGGCAGGGTGAGGTGGGCATCCCCGCGTACACCGCCCCCGAGGTGGCCGAGGGCATGGCCGCCGACGTGCGCGCGGACCTCTTCGGCCTGGGCGCGGTCCTCTACGAGTGCCTGGTGGGCCCCGACGCCTACCAAGGCGATCCCGACTCGGACTGGAATCGGTACCGCACGTGGGCGGGCGGGCCCCCGGATCACCCCCGCCTCGCGCTCCTGCCGGATCCGATCCGGGCGCTCCTCGACCGCACGCTTGTGGGCGACCGGGAGAAGCGGATCGAGGCCGCGGCCGACCTGCGGGTGGCGGTGCAGACGATCCTGCGCGACGAGTACCGCTCCGACGGCGACGGCGAGCTTCGGCTGGCCGTGTCCCGCTATCGCGCCAAGCGCCCCCTCGCAGAAGAGCTCCCCCGCGGCTGATTACTCGTGCCGGAGGGCCTCCACGGGGTCCAGCCGGGCGGCGTGGCGGGCCGGGACCGTGCCGAACACGATCCCCACCACGGCCGAGATCCCTGCCGACAGCAGCATCGCCTTGCCCGACACGGCGGTGGTCCACCCCGTCGCGCTCGCGATCATCGTCGCGGCCAGGAGCCCGAGCCCGATGCCCACGATCCCGCCGAGCAGGCTGATGGTGGTCGACTCCACCAGGAAAAGCAGCTCCACGTCCTTCGCCCGCGCCCCGAGGGCTCGACGCACCCCGATCTCGCGCGTCCGCTCGACGACCCCCGCGAGCATGATGTTCATGATCCCGATGCCGCCCACGAGCAGGGAGATGCCTGCGATGAGGGCCATCACGAGGTTGAAGAGCGCCTGCGTCTGACGACTCTGCTCCAGGAGGCGCACGGGCACGATCACGCGGAAGTCCCGGACCTCGTGATGCAGCCTCATGAGGGTCCGCTCGGCGACGGCCGCCACGCCCGCGATGTCCTCGCCCTCGTCCACGCGCAGGATCAGCGAGTCCAGGTCCGGGGGGCGCGGCTCGCCGGGCTTCACGTCCGCCTCGAAGCGCCCCAACGACGTCGCCAGCGGCAGGTAGATGCGCCGGTTCCGGTCCTCCAGCTCGAGGCCCTCCACCGGGCGACTGCGGTAGGTCGGCTGCTGCACGACCCCCACGATGTCGAGCCAGACGCGGTCCAGGCGCACCTGCTCGCCCACCACCTCGGTGGTCCCGAACAGCATCCGCGCCGCGCCGATCCCGAGCACGCAGACGGCCGCCTGCTCGCGGTCGTCCGCGGGGAGCAGTAGCCGCCCGGCCACCCGGTCCATCCCCGCGGCGCCCAGGAACCCCGAGTCCACCCCCTCCACCGCGAGCAGGGTCGGGTCTTCGATGCGGGGCAGCACGTCCTCGACCTTGAGCTCCTTGCGCCCCCCCACCGCGGCGAGCTGAGGCACGGCCCGCAGGAGCACCTCGCCGTCCGCCACCCGCAGCCCCAGGGACGCCTTGCGCGCCTCGATCGCGTCCTCCGTGTCGCCCTCGATGGGGACGGCTTCGACGAGGACCTGGTGGAGCCCGAGCAGCGAGATCAGCTGCTGGGCTTCGCGCTGGGCCCCCTCGCCGATGGACAGCATGGCGATGACCGCGGCCACGCCGAAGACGATCCCGAGCCCGGTGAGGCCGGTGCGGAGGGGATGATCGACGAGCCCGCTGAGCCCGTCCTGGAGGACCTCGATCTGCACCTAGGACCCGCCGGTCTCGACCTCCGGCGGCGGCGACGACGCGTCCCGGGACTCGTCGCCGATTCCGCCGTCCGTCTTCGTGCCCCCGGGAGGCCCGAGGAAGATCTCGTCCCCCTCGTCCAGCCCCTCTTCGATCACCACGTGCGTCGAGTTCCGGGGCCCCACCACGACCTCCACGGGGTCGGGATCGCCGCCGCGGGCGCGGTACACCGTCGGCTTGCCCGCCAGCAGCACGACGGCCTCGCGCGGCACGGTCAGGACGCCCTCGAGCTTCTCGATCAGCAGGTCGACCTTGGTGGTCATGCCGGGCTTCATCGCCTCGTCGGTGAGATCGAGCCCGACCTCTACGTCGAAGTACTTCACCTCGCTGCCTTGGCGCTTCGTCTTGGCGAGGTTCGCCTTCTTCTCGACCTTGCCCGTCCACGAGTCGCCGGGCAGCGCGTCCACGCGGACGGTCGCCGTCTGGTCCACCGCCACCTTCGAGGCGTCCACCTCGTGCACCGGCGCGAGGATCTCCATCGTCGACAGGTCCGGGAACTCCATGATCACCATGCCTCGCCACACCTGATCGCCCTCGGCGACCTTCCCCCCGCGCCAGGTGGTGCCCAGGATCACGATGCCGTCCGACGGGGCCTGGATCGTCGAGTTCTCCAGGGCGTCGGTCAGGCGCGCCCGACGGTCCTCCTGCTTGCGCAGCTCGAGGCGCAGCAGCTCCACGTCGGCGTCGCCCTTCGCGATGGTGGACTCCAGCTCCTGCCGCGCCTTGTCGAGCGACAGCTCGGCCTCCCGCATGGAGATCCGGGTCTCCTCGCGCTCGATCCGAGACACCGTCTCGCTGTCCGTGACCTTGAGCTGATGACGCTCGAGGGCGAGCTCGTTGCGCTCCACGGCGCGGCGCTTCTCGTCGAGCCCCGCCTTCAGCTCCTCCTGCTTCTGCACGATCTTCTGGTGCTGCAGGCCGATGTCGGCGTCGAGCGTGGCGAGGTCGCGGGTGAGCTCCTCGGTGTCGAACACGACGATGGTCTCGCCGGACTTCACGAAGGCGCCCTCTTCGGCGAGCTCCGTGATCTTCAGCGAGCCGCGCACGTTGGGGGCGACGATCTTCTGGGAGTTCACCGCCTTGAGCTCGCCCGTGACCGTCAGCGTGTGGTCGAACTCGCCGCGCTCCACGGTGCCCTTCGGCGGGAGCTCCACGTTCGCGCCGCCTCCGCCGCAGCCCACCATCAAGACCGCCATCACCATCGCGATTCGCATGTTCACCTCGCTGCCTCGATGAGTCGGTCGAGCTGGACGCCCCAGTCGCTGAGGCCCGCTCCGATGATGCGGCGGAGTCGGCCCTCCGAGCGGGCCACGGCCGTCCGGCTGCGGTTCCACGCCCGCGCCGACGCGTCCCGATCCTCGAGGTACTCCAGCACCTCGCGGTTGGTCGACGTCCCCCGATTGAGCCGCTCGACCTCGGCGTCGTACTTCCGCTGCGCCAGGTCCAGGCCCTGCTCCGCGAGGCGGAACCCCGCCCGCGTCGCGGCCACGTCGCGCAGCGCGCGCTCGACCTCCAGCCGCATCTGCTGGGTCGCGTCTTCGAGGAGCAGCTCCGCCTGGCGGACCCGTCGCTGCGCCGAACGGATCCCGGTGATCCTCCCCACGCCGGGGATCGGCATCGAGAGCGAGAGCCCCACCGACCACACGGTCAGGGTCTCTTCCTGGCCCAGGTCGCGCCTCACCCCGACGTTGCCGTCGATGGACGGGAGCTGATCCACCACCGTGTAGCGGAGGTCCCGACGGGCCTGCTCGAGGCTGCGCCGCGCGAGGCGCAGGGGAATGGACCGCCGCGTCGCCGCCTCGAGGGCCGCGTCCGGAGGCGTGGTCTCGCCGGTGCCGGGGACCGAGGTGGGCTCGATCGTCGGCCGGTCCGGGTCGCCCAGGTCGACGCCGAGGAGATAGAGCAGCTGGGCCTCCGCGTCCTCACGCGCCGCCACCGCGCCCGTCAGCTCCGCCTCCGCCGACGCGATGCGCTCCTGGGTCGCGAGCAGCTCCGAGGGCGCGTCGAAGCCGAGCTGGATGCGCTCCTCCACCCACGCCTGCTGCCGCCGCGCCCCCTCGAGGCTCTGCTCCGCGGCGGCCACCGAGTCCCCCGCCTGGACGAGCGACCAGTACGCGTTCTCCACGGCGAGGACCAGGTCCGCGACCGCCGCCTCAAGCCCGAGGTGGGCCTGCTCCACCCCGAACCTGGCCTCCGCCACGGAGCGCTCCCGAGCCCCGAAGATCGCCCCGCTCAGCAGCGGCTGGGTGAGGCTCACGATGAGATCGGGCGTGGGGTCGTAGCCCAGGTCGCGGGCCTCCTGATCGTAGATGGTCCCGGCGTACGAGAAACCGATGGAGCCGCCCCCCGGCAGCGCCTGACGGACCCCGATGCGGAGCGGGATCCCGCTCACGGGCTCGTCGGGATCGAGGTAGTTCACGAGGTCGTTGGAGCGGGAGATCCCCGCGTCCAGCCGGGGCTCGTAGGCGCTCCAGGCCTGGCGCCGCCGGTCCTCGGCCAGGGCCGTCTCCAGCTGCTGGACCGCCAGCCCGACGTTGTGGTCGACGCCCCGCCGCACCGCCTCATCGAGGCTCAGCGCCTCCGCCCACGCGGAGGTCGGGGCGAGGACGAGGAGCGTCGCCGCGAACGCCGCACGCACGGTCAGTCCGCCTGTTCGGTCGTCTCGGTGACGATGTGCTGCACGACGTCCTCCCCGGGCGGCACGCGGTGGTGCTCGTCCGTCTGCACGGCCAGCACCACCTGGGACTTCTTGGCCTTCGCCTCCAACGCCGCCGCGGCGCCGGGAGCCTCCAGGGGGATCCGCAGACGAAACGTCGAGCCTTCACCCAACACGCTCTCGGCCTGAAGTGTTCCCCCGAGGTGGTCGACGAAGTTCCGACTGATCGCCAGACCGAGCCCCGTGCCGCCGTACTCGCGCGTGGACGTCCCGTCGACCTGGCGGAACTGGTCGAAGATCAGCTCGAGCTCCGCCCTCGGAATCCCGATGCCGCTGTCTCTCACCACGAGCTCGACGTCGTCGCTCAGGCGACTCGTCTCGATGGACACGAACCCCACCTTCGTGAACTTCACGGCGTTGTTCACCAGGTTCAGGAGGACCTGGCGGAGCTTCTGGTGGTCCGTGAACAGCCGCAGATCCCCCGCGCCGTGGTCGACCCAGCCCACCTCCAGGTCCGCCTTGCTGCTGGCGAGGATGCGCCCCGTCTCCACCACGCCCTCGAGCAGCTCCGCGAGCCGGAACTTCTCCGGTCGCAGATCCAGCTTCCCCGACTCGACCTTCGCGAGGTCCAGGATCTGGTTGATGAGGTCCAGCAGGTCGCGCGCGCGCGCGGCGATGCCGCCGACGGCCGACTCCTGCCGCTCCTTCAGCTCGCCGTAGACGCCGCCCGCGAGCAGGTCCGCGTAGCCGATGATCGCGTTCAGGGGCGTGCGGAGCTCGTGGCTCACGTTCGCCAGGAACTCGGTCCGCAGCCGGGCCGCCTCGAGGATCTGCTGGTTCTTGCGGCGCAGGTCCTCGTTCGCCAGCTCGATCTGGGCGATGTAGGCCTGATTCTGACGCTGCAGCTCGCGCTCTTGGGTGACGTCGGTGCCCACGATCACGAGCCCGCCTTCGCCCTCGGCGAGCTCCGCGAGGGTCACCTCGGCGATGAACGGGCGATCGCCGTCGCCCACGCCCGTGAGGGTGCGGTGGATGCTCTTGGTCTCGCGGACGGCGTCCTGGATCTCGCGCAGGGCGTCGTCGTCGGCCCGCAGCTCGTCGAACAGGCTGCGGAAGTGGACGAGGTCGTGCACGGTGCGCGCGTCCCGCCCGAAGATCGCCTCGGCGCCGCGGTTGAAGCCCGCCACGATCCCCGCGGGGCCCGTCGCGATGATGAAGTGATCGACCGCCGAGTCGAGGACGCGCGACAGGTAGTCCGTGGTGGCCTGCAGCTCCGAGGTGCGCTCGGCGACGGTCGCCTCGAGCGAGTCGGCGAAGGCGGCCAGCTGGTTCTTGCGCTCCCGGAGCTTGTCGTAGGCGACGTCCAGGGCGCGGGCCTTGTCGGCCAGCTCGCGGGAGACCTCGGTGAGCTCGTCGGACTGGTCTCGGATCGCCCGCTCCAGGCGGACGCGCGTGAGGGCCTGCTCGACGCAGCGACGCAGGCCCAGCGCGTCGACGCCGCCCTTCGTCAGGTAGTCGTAGGCGCCCATGCGGAACAGGTCCGCGACGAGCGCCTCGTCTCCCTCCCCGGTGATCACGATCACCGCGACGTCCAGCTTCCGGTGGCCGATCTCCCCGAGGATCTCGACGCCGTCGATGTCCGGCAGGCGGTAGTCCAGCAGCACGACGTCCCAGGAGTCGGCCTCCAGGGCCTTCATGGTGTCCATGCCGGTGTGGGCTCGGCCGATGCGGGCGCCTCGGAACGCGCGCCCCACGAGCCGCGCCGTCAGCTCCACGAAGGAGCGGTCGTCGTCGACGATCAGGATGGCGGGAGCGGTGGACATGGCGGCGCATCATACGCACCCCGCGGGCGCGCACTCGGGCGTCTCCCCGCGGCGGCCGCTACTTGCGGATTCGGAGCTTCTGTCCGGGCCTCAGCGAGTTCGAGCGCAGGCTGTTGGCCGACTTGAGCGAGTCGACGGTCACGCCGTTCTTGCGCGCGATCTCCCAGAGCGTGTCGCCCGACTGGACCGTGTAGGTGACGGTCTTGACCGACGCCGTGCGCGTGGTCGGGGCGGTCGAGCCGCCCTTGATGGTGAGCTTCTGGCCGACCTTGATGCGGTCCGACCTCAGCCCGTTCCACCGCTTGATGTCGCTCGTCGAGACGCCGTGCCGCGACGCGATCACGCTCAGGGAGTCGCCCGACCGCACCGTGTAGGAGCGCGCCTTCACAGGCTCCTTCGCGCTCGCCGTCGCCTTGCCCATGCCGCGTACGCGCAGCTTCTGGCCCACGTAGATGCGATCCTTCTTCAGCTTGTTCAGCGAGCGGAGGTCGGCGATCGACATGCCGAACTTCTCGGCGATGGTGCCTACCACGTCGCCCTTCTGAACGGTGTACGTCTTCGTGGGGGCCGTCGCCACGACGGCCTTGGCCGCCGACTCGCCGACCTTCAGGCGCTGACCGACGCGGATGCGGTCGCCCTTGAGCCCGTTGAGCTTCTTCACCGTCGCCACGTTGGTGCCGTGCCGCTTCGCGATCCCCCCGAGGGTGTCGCCGCTCTTGACCGTGTGCCACTTCGTGGTGCCGGACGCGAGCTTGGGGACGGGCTTCTCCCCTGCGGACTTCTTCGGCGTGGGGGCGGCGGCGCCGGTGACGGTGAGCCGCTGACCGATGGACAGCGTCGTGCCCTTGAGCTTGTTCTTGTCCTGCAGGGAGGCGACGGTCGTGCCGTACCGCGCGGCGATGATCGACAGGCTCTCGCCCTTGGCGACCACGTGGACACGCGTGCGGTCCTGGGCCTCGGCGCCCGTGGGCCGCACGGGCACGACGAGGTGCCGGCCGATCCGCAGACGTCGCGCGTCGCGGATGCCGTTCATCTTCATGATGGCCTTCGTGGGCACGCCGTACCGGCTGCTGATCGCGCCCAGCGTGTCGCCGCGGCGGATCTTGTAGCGCACGAACGTCACCCGGTCGGCCTCGGGGATCTTCTTCAGCTCGGCGAGGACCAGCTCGCCCTTCCCCACGGGCACGTTGAGCGGGTAGTTCTCGACGCCGGGGGGCGTGCACCAACGGCGCAGCTCGGGGTTCATGCCCTCGAGCTCCTCCTCGTCGATGCCGAGGATCTTCGCCACGACGGCCAGGCCCGTGGCCTCGGGCACCTGGACCTCGTCGAACGACCACGCGGAGAGCCGGTCCTCTTCGAGGATCTCGTCCGTGAGGCCGTACCGGTCGCGGTACTTGCTGAGGATCGCGGCGGCCATGATCTTCGGGACGTAGTTCTTCGTCTCCGGCTTCAGGTACGTGTGCTTGTGCGCCGACAGCTCCCAGAGGTCCCGCGTGCCGTACCGCTTGATGGCGCGGCCGATCTTGCCCTCCCCCGCGTTGTAGGCGGCCGACGCGAGGGTCCAGTCCCCGAACAGCCGGTAGAGGTACGACAGGTAGGTGATCGCGGCGGTGGTGGCGAGGTCGGGGTTGCGACGCTCGTCGATCCACCAGTCGATCTGCAGGTCGTAGTGCTTGCCCGTGTAGGACATGAACTGCCACACGCCCACGGCCTTGGCCCGCGACGTCGCGTACGGGTTGAAGCCCGACTCGATCATCGCCTGGTAGGCGAGATCCTGGGGCAGCCCCGCCTCGGCCAGGCGCTCACGCAGGAGCGGGAGGTAGCGCTCGCCCCGGGCCAGCCAGCGCGTGTAGTAGCGCCGCCCGCGGGTGAGGAAGTAGGTCATCCACGCTTCGGTCCGGTCGTTCAGCACGATCGGGATGTCGAAGTCGCGCGGGTCGATCCGGTTGAGGAGGAGCGGGGGGGTGACGAGCGTCGCGAGCGGGTCGGTGTAGTAGTCCGAGCTCGGGTGCATGAGGTGATCGGCGGACCCGAAGTAGGCCAGCTCCTCGAACGCCTCGTCCGTCATCTCGTCCTGGGCGGCCTCGATGAACTCCTGCTCGTGGGCCTCGAGTCCGCTCAGCACCTCGCGGAGCAGGACCTCGATCTCGTGCTCGGCGAACGCCGTCGGCGGCGGCTCTTGGGTGGGAGCGGGGACGGGCTCGATGAAGCAGGTGGCGGGATCTTCGGACTCGCCGCGGATCCGATCGAGCAGCTCGGTTCGGGAATCCGGGACCTGTTCTTCCGCGCGCTTCTTCTTCGCGAAGGGCTTCCGCATCGCGAGGAGGGCGGGATCTGTGGATGAACCTGTGGATTGTGCCCCGGCGGGTGTGGGGAAAACCCAAAGAACGGCGAGGAGAAAGGCCGCAGATCGGCTGTGGAAGAGACCGCTGGAGAGGGGACCGGGCATCGGCGTCGATATTGTCACATTTTACCCGAAGGGGGGTGAAAACGACGGCGACGTGGACCGGGAATTCGACCGCAGTCCGGTGAGTTGCCTACGACATGCCCGAGGTCGGGCTTTTCGCCACACCCGGCCCCCGGGCCGGTGTTAGAACCTCCCCGCGGGCGCGCCGGTCGCGCTTTTCGCCCTCCTAAGATGCCCTCGATGCCTCCCAGCGCGGACGACCTTCTGCGCCACCTGCCGGTGGGGGTCCTCACCGTCCAGCATGGGCTCGTGCGACACGCCACGGGGTGGGCCGAGCCGCTGCTCGGTCGCTCCCTCGGTCGACTGGAAGGGGCCCCCCTCGGGGAGGTGGCGCCCGAGGAGGCGATCTCGGTGGTGGGCAGGATCCTGGACGGCGCGTCGAGCTGCACGGCGGCGGGCGTCACTTGGGAACGATCCACTACGAAACTCTCCATCACCGGTGCGCCCGGCCCCGAAGCCGGACTGGTGGTCCTGGTCATCGCGCCCGCCACGGCCCCCGACGCGCACCCGCGCGGTGAGAGCTTCAAGGGCCGCCTCGCGTGGCTCGCGGGGCTCGCGGCCGGCCTCGCGCACGAGATCCGGAACCCGCTCGGCGGCATCCGTGGCGCCGCTCAGCTCCTTCGTCGGAACCTTCGCGGTCTCTCTTCAATGAAACCGATCGAGAGCCGATCGTCATCCTCGATTTCGACTGTTTCCGAAGAATGTGACGAACTGACCGACCTGATCATTCAAGAGGCCGATCGAATCGGTCATCGAGTGACCCGCCTGATGGAGCTCGCGCGCCCGGCGCCGCTGCGCCGGGCGTCGGTCTCCCTGAACCTCCTGGTGCACGACGGCATCGCCTTGCTCGAGGCCGACGCGTCCCAGCGGAGGGTGGACTACCGGGTCGATCTCGATCCCTCCCTGCCGCGGGTGGAGGGCGATCCGGTGCGGCTCGCCGAGGCCGTGGGGAACCTCCTGCGCAACGCCGCCCAGGCGGCCGACGCGCTCGTCCTCGTGCGCACGCGGGTGGAGCCCGAGGGGCGGTTCGTCGAAGGCGGCCTCGATCGCGGCCTCACGCTGCGGCTCGACGTGCAGGACGACGGCCCCGGCATCGACGAGTCGGTCGAGCAGGATCTCTTCGTCCCCTTCGTCACGACGAAACTGGAAGGCTCCGGCCTCGGCCTGTTCGTGACCCGTCTCGCGGTCGAAGACCACGGCGGCGGCCTCGACGTGCGCCCGCGGCCCGGCCTCGAAGACGCGCTCGGCGCGTCCGGGGCATGCTTCAGCCTGATCCTGTTCGAACGACTCCCCACCCCCCGAGAAGACGTCGAGGTCGATGACGGCCGAGGCAGGCGACGTCCGCTCCCAGCCCACTCTCTGGAGACCCTCCTTTGATCTCGCCTCGGGTACTGATCGCTGAGGATGACCGCACCCTGCGCACCGTCTTGGGGAAGGCCCTGGCCGGCCAGGGGCTCGACGTGGCGCAGACGGACGACGGTCGCAGCGCCCTCGATCTCCTCCGCAAGGACCGCTACGACGTCGCCATCGTGGACATCAAGATGCCGTCCATGGGCGGCCTCGACCTCCTCAAGGAGGTGCGGACCCTCGCGGATCCGCCGCACGTGATCGTGATCACGGCGCAGAACACGATGGCCAACGCCATCGACGCGATGAAGAGCGGCGCCTACGAATACCTCTGCAAACCGTTCGACATCGACCTGTTCGAGGAGCTGGTGCTGCGCGCGGTCAAGGACCGCAGCTCGGTCGCCCGCCCCGTGCAGACGATCGTGGACGGTGATGAGAGCCGCCCCGACACCAAGACGCTGTACGGGCGCAGCCCCGCCATGCAGCGGGTCTTCAAGGCGATCGGGCGGGCCGCGGCCAGCGACTACCCGGTCCTCGTGACGGGCGAGAGCGGCACCGGCAAGGAGCTGGTCGCCCGCATCCTGCATCGCGAGAGCGAGCGGGCCACGGGGCCCTTCGTGGCCGTGAACGTGGCCGCGATCCCGGGGGACCTCCTCGAGGCCGACCTCTTCGGGCACACGCGCGGGGCGTTCACCGGCGCCCACCGCAGCAAGCCCGGCAAGTTCCTCGCCGCCCAGGGCGGCACCCTGTTCCTGGACGAGGTGGGCGAGATGCCCGCGTCGCTGCAGGCGAAGCTCCTGCGCGTCCTCCAGGAGCGGGAGTTCTATCCGCTGGGCGCGGACCGGCCGGTGCGGGTGGACGTGCGCGTGATCGCCGCCACCAACCGCAACCTCGCCGAGCAGGTGCGCTCCGGACACTTCCGCGGCGACCTCTTCTACCGGCTCAACGTCCTCACCCTGGAGCTGCCGCCCCTGCGCGAGCGCACCGAGGACATCCCGGCGCTCGCGGGGTGGCTGCTCGAGCGTCACGCGAACTCCGGGAGCATCCCCGAGCGTTCGCTGTCGGCCGAGGCCGTCGAATGGCTCGGTCAGTACACGTGGCCCGGCAACGTGCGGGAGCTCGAGAACACGCTCGTGCGCGCGGCCACGTTCGCCCAGGGCCCCGTCATCCGCGTCCCGGACCTCGTGGGCCCCACCGGCAAGCTCAACCTGCGCCGCACCGGGGCCCAGGAAGAGTCCTTCGAGACGATGCTGGTCAACCGGCTCCGTCCGGTGGTCCGCAACTTCCCCGAGCCCGACAAGAACGAGCGGTTCGACCTCCACAACCTCGTGGTCGGCACGGCCGAGCGCGTGATCCTCGAGCTGGTCATGCAGCGCACGGGGGGCAACCAGGTGCGGGCGGCCGCCCTGCTGGGGCTCAACCGGAACACGCTGCGCCGGAAGCTCGACGAGCACGAGATCGACATCAACGAGGTCCGTCGCCGGAGCCGTCGCCGCCGGTGACCTCGGGCCTCCCCGGCGGGTTCTACGGGATCGCCGACGCCGACGCCGCCCCGGACGTCCTCGCCTTCGGCCGCGCCCTCCTGCGGGGCGGGGTCCGAGTCCTGCAGCTGCGCATGAAGCACCGGGCGCCGGACGTGATTCGGCCCGTGCTGGAGACGCTCCGGATCGATTCTGCGAAGGTCGGAGCCGTGCTCATCCTCAACGACCACCCCCACCTCGCCGCGGAGTTCCCGGAGGTGGGCGTGCACCTCGGACAGCACGACGTGGACCCGCGCGAGGCGCGTGATCTCCTCCCGGGTCGACTCATCGGGTGGTCGACCCACGACCTCGAACAGATCCGTCGCGCGGGGTCGCTGCCCGTCGATTACGTGGGCTACGGCCCGATCTTCTCGGCGGCCACGAAGCACCTCCACCGGGCCGATCGTCGGACGGAGGACCCGGCCTGCGGCGTCGAAGGGCTGCGCGCCGCCGTGGCCGCGAGCGTCCGGCCCGTGGTCGCGATCGGCGGCATCGACGCGGCCTCCCGAGCGGACGTGTGGGGCGCGAACCCTCACGGCGTGGTGGCGATCGGCGCCGTCGCGGGCGCGCCCGACCCGTGCGTCGCGGCGGCCGACTGGGTGAGCGCGTGTCGACGGTAGTCGCGTCGCCCACGGGTCGGCTCGCCCTCCTCGCCCAGCGATCCGGCGCGCTGTGGCTCGACACCAGCTCCGCCACGGGCAGCGCGGGACCCTGGACCACCCTGGCCTGCGAGCCCGCCGTCTGGATCCTCGGCCGCGGCGACAAGCTGCAGATCGAGCAGGGTCCTCGCGGAGGCCGGGGCTGGAAGGAGGCCATGCGTCGCCACGATCCGCGGGCGGGCAACGCCTACGACCGGCTCGCGACGATCTGGCGACGGCTGAACCAGCGCTCGGCCGACCTCGTCGCCGCGACCGCCGACCCGGACGCCGCGCCGCTCTTCACAGGGGGCCTGGCGGGCTGCTTCTCGTACGACCTGGGTCGGAGCTTCGAGCAGGTCCCCGAGACCCTCCCCTCCGAGCTGCGGTGGGACTTCCTCCTGGGGCTGTACGACGAGGTCCTCAACATCCGGACGGACACCGGCGAGGTGCGTCACTCGGCGCTCCCTCCGCCGGACGGCGGCGCGACCCCGCGGCACCTGCTCGAGAAGTGGCGGATCCCCGAGCACGGCAGCGTGGAGCCCCTCGATCGCGACGCAGTGCTCGACGGGATGCTGGTCCCCGGCATGAGCCGCGACGACCACGCCGCGTGCGTCCAGCGCATCCGCGAGCACATCGTGGCGGGCGACATCTACCAGGCGAACCTGACGCTGCGGTTCCGCGGGCCGTGGACCAACCCCGACCTCCCGTTGGCGACGCACCTGCGGCTGCGGGCGTCGAACCCGTCGCCGTACGGGGCCTACCTGGACCTCCCCGCCACCCGCATCGTGTCCGCCAGCCCCGAGGCCTTCCTGGGCCTGCACCCCGACGGCCGCGTGCGCAGCCGCCCGATCAAGGGGACGCGCCCGCGCGGGGAGTTCGCCGAGGACGAGCGCCTGCGCAAGGAGCTGCTCGCGTCGGCCAAGGACCGGGCCGAGCTGGCGATGATCGTGGACCTCGTCCGCAACGACCTGGGGCGGGTGTGCGAGCCGGGGACGGTCACCCGCCGAGAGCGGATCGTGGCGGAGGCGCACCCCACGGTCTGGCACCTCGTGGGCGAGGTGGACGGCCGCCTCCAGGCCGGGTGCGACGCGTTCGACCTGCTCAAGGCCGCCTTCCCGCCCGGCTCGTGCATCGGCGCGCCGAAGATCCGAGCCATGGAGATCCTGGAGGGGCTGGAGCGGAGCCGTCGCGGCGCGTACACCGGAGCCCTGGGCTGGGTCGGCGCGGACGGGGGGATGGCCACCAGCGTCGCCATCCGCACGATCGTGTTCCGCGGGGGTCGCGTCGAGTACGGGGTCGGTGGCGGCATCGTCTACGACTCGGACCCGGACCAGGAGTGGGAGGAGGCCCTGCTCAAGGGGCGCGCCCTCGCCTCGGCGCTCACCGCGGGGTCCGTTTTCGACGCCTGACCGCGAGCCATCGCGCGTGTCGGAACCCTTGACACCAGAACGAGGCCGGTCATGATCGGGTGTCTGGAGTCCGTGCTGGGACATCTCTGTCTTCGGCTCGGAGTCGGCAAGGACTGTCCGACGACTCTTGGAGGTGTTACGTGACTGTTTTTTCTCTTCGTTCCTGTGTGCTGCTCGGCATCGCGGGGTCCTTCGCGGCCCTCAGCGGCTGCTCCGAGAGCGTCCTCCTCGCGCCGCCCGACACCACGAACCCGACCCGCGTCGACGCGGTGATCGACGTGTTCGGCGAGGACCCGGACAACCCGCACGTCATCGACTTCGGTGAGGTGAACGCGGGCGACAGCCGCGACCAGCGGGTCACGATCCAGAACATCGGCACCGACACCCTGCAGGTGCAGGACCTGGTGCTCAGCAACTTCGCCTCCTTCGAGATCGTGGACCGCGACAACGTGGCCCCGCTGCTCACCCCCGAGCAGACCACGGAGCTGACGCTGCGCTACTCGCCGGTGCAGGACGAGCACATCGAGGGGACGCTGATCGTCGCCTCCAACGACCGCGAGACCCCCGAGGTCACGGTCCGGCTGCTGGCCGAGGGCCTGGCGCCCACGATCCGCATCGACCCCGAGTCGTTCGACTTCGGGAACATGGAGCTGGGCTGCGTGAACGTGCTGGAGGTCGAGGTCTCCAACGTGGGTCGCGCGCCGCTGACGCTCGACAACGTCTGGTTCGAGGACCTCGCCGGCAACGGGGAGATGACCCTCATCCACAACATCCCCGCGGGCGCGATCCTCAACCCGACGGACGTGCAGACCCTCGAGGTCCACTACGTGCCGATCGACGTCGAGCCCGACACGGGCGTCATGCACATCGAGAGCAACGACCCGAGTCAGCCCGACAAGACGGGCACGCAGTTCGGCATCGCGCACCTCGGCGAGTCGAACACGGACGAGTTCGCCCAGGAGGGCAACAGCAAGTCCGACGTGCTCTGGATCGTCGACAACTCGTGCTCCATGGGCGACGAGCAGACGTCCCTGGCGATCAACTTCAGCTCGTTCATCCAGATCGTCGACGCGCTCGACATGGACTATCACATCGGCGTGACCACCACGGACACGGGCGACAACGGTGGCCTGCAGGGCTCCACCCCGGTGGTGACCCCGTCGACCCCCGACCCGGCGGGCACGTTCGCCACGAACGTCGACCTGGGCACCAGCGGCTCCGCGTCCGAGAGGGCGTTCCAGAGCGCGTACCTCTGCTTCAGCGGCGGCGCGTGCGGCGGCGGCTTCGACCGCGGCGACGAGGCGGGCCTGCGGCTCATCTTCGTGTCCGACGAGCAGGAGCAGAGCACGTCCCTCGGCACCGTCGCCGACTACGTGAACTACTTCTATTCGCTGCGCGACAACCCGGACAAGATGATCCTCTCGGACATCTCCGGCGGCCTCTCGGGCTGCTCGGGCTCCGGCGGCTCGGCGGGCTCCGGCTCGGACTTCGTGGCGGCCACGGTCGCGACGGGCGGCATCTCGGCGTCCATCTGCGACAGCAACTGGGTCGCCACGCTCTCGGCGCTCGCCTGGCTCTCCCAGAGCTACGCGGACACCTTCGAGCTGTCCCAGACCCCCGTCGAGGACACGATCGAGGTGCGGCTCAACGGCGTGAACATCTACGTCGGCTGGACCTTCAACTCGGCCCTCAACGCCATCATCTTCGACCTCAGTCACATCCCCGAGTCCGGGGACCAGATCGCCATCGAGTACACCGTGCTCGGCGAGTGCGGCGACTGAGCCGGTAGACACGACCTCCCGCGACCAGCGGGACCTCCAGGCGGCCCCGGGACCAAGGATGGACCCGGGGCCGTCTAATTCCGGACGCCCCTCTCCGGAGGACTAGGATCCTCGGCATGCCCATCACGGAGATCGTGCGTGTGCTCGTGAGCGGGTCCGTGGGGGACGCCCGGCTGGACCTCTACTACGACGTGGACGGGGCCATGGGCGCCGACGAAGAGGCCACGTCGCGGCCCTGGTTCTGGCTGAGGCTGCGCCGCGGGGGCGCAGCGCCTCAGGTGCTGGGGCCGTTCTCGGACGAGCCGGAGGCCCTGGAGCGGGCCGAGGCCCTCGGGGTCACCTGGGACTGAGCGGCGACCCCATCACCATCGTCGCCAGGGCCGGATCGCGGGCCCGGAGGCGGGCGAGGGCGTCGAGCGTCGCGGGCGCGCCCGGGTGTCGCCCCCAGAGCACCTGGGTGGCGAGGACCATCTCGCGCAGGGGCACGTCCTCCCCGCCCGCGGCGTCGAGCAGCATGCGGGCGTCGGCGAGCACGTCCTGGGTGGGCGGGACGTCGTCGAGGTGGTGCTGGATCCACAGCCGGAGGTAGTCGATGCCGCCGGGAGGGGAGTCCGTCGTGCCGAGGTGCGACAGGACGTCCCAGGCCTCGTCGCCGCGCCCGACACGGGCGAGCGCCTCCGCGTACGTGAACGCCGCGTCGGGGGAGTCCACCAGGCGGCCCGCCACCGCCTCCCGCGCGCGACGCACGGACGCGGGCTCCACGAAGCGCAGGCTCGCGAGCACCCCTCGACGCATGCGGGCGTAGTCGTCCCAGCGGTCGGCGTGGTGGAGGAACTCGATCGTCACCACGTGAGTGCCCCGCACGGCGCCGATCCGCAGGGCGCGGAGCAGGAGCCCGCCGCTCACCACGTCGGCGGACTGGGCGAACCACTCCGGGCCGAGCCCCAGGCTCGCGGGATCGGGCCGGTCGCGCTCGAACTCCACGAGCCCGTAGTTCGCGGCCTGCTCCTCTCGCCAGCGCACCAGGACCTGCTCGCGGGTCGGAGGGCCCCAGGGCTCGACCCAGCCGCCGACGGTCACGCGGGCGGCGGTCGTGCGCGAGCTCCACATCGCCGCGCCGTGCTCCGCCCGGGCCGCCTTCCAGCGCCGCGGGACCCGGAGCTCCAGCCCGGTCTCCTCCTCCACGACCGGGGCCGAGAGCGGCGCCGTGGGCACGAGGCCGTGACGGGCCGCCAGGGGCAGCATCACGCCCACGAACCCCGCGAGCACCACCGCCGACAGCACGCGGATCCACCGCGTCGATCGCCACGCCTCCCCGCCCGCCGGCCGATAGGGGAGGAGGAGGCCGCCCGCCACCCCCGCGAGGAGCCCTCCCAGGTGGCAGAAGTGGTCTACGTACGCGGGCCCGAGGGCGCCCAGGGCGAAGAAGTAGACGACGCACAGGAACATCGGCCAGCCGAACCGCACGTGGACGTCCGCGGGCAGCCAGGGTCCCAGCCGCCACCCCAGCGCGACGGCCGCGCCGAAGAACCCGAGGCAGATGCCCGACGCGCCGACCGAGAGCTCGGGGGTGGCGATCGACGACGCGGTCATGGACCCCACCGCGGTGCCCACGACCAGCAGCCCGAGGCCGGACGCCCCCACCACCGACTCGACGCTCCAACCCACGTAGAGGATGTAGAGCAGGTTCCAGGCGAGGTGCCACCAGTCGACGTGCAGCAGCGAGGCGCTGAGGAGCCGCCACCACTCGCCGAACTCGACCTGGTGAGGGAGGAACTTCGCGCCCTGATCGAGCAGCGCCCCGCCGTCGATGCCGGCGCGCGGGGGCTCGAGGACGAACCCCATGCCCTCGGGGGCGGCGTCCTGAAGCTGGGCGAGGAACACGACGACGAGCAGGGCCCCCGTGCTGAGGGTGGCCCACGGCACGCGCCGCAGCGTGAACTCGCGCTCGAACCGCGTGCGGGGGTCGTTCTCCACCGACGTGAAGAGCTCGAGCTCGCCCGCCTCCACGAACTCGTCGCCGGTGGCGGGGGGGAATCGGACGAAGTCCTCGGCGCCGAGGCGGCCCTTGCGGATCGCCTGCTCGAACTCGTCGAAGGACAGCTCCTCGACGGTCCCGTCGGTGCGACGGACCTCGATCAAGGAGCGGCTCCGCGATCGGGGATGTTCACCCCGGGGGCGGGCCGAGGCGCGCGAGGAACGCCCGCGGTCCCCCCGCGGGCAGCCCCGGCAGCTCGCCGTCGGCCGTCACGAGGCGGCCGCCCAGCTCGGCCCAGCGCTGATCGTCGCACGCGCCGGGTCGGGCCGCGGTCCACTTCTCGAGGACGCCTCGGACCGTCTCCTCTGCGGGGCGTCCGGGGGAGCCCAGCGGGTGCGATCGCTCGGCCTCGCGCACCCGGCCCCCGTGCAGGAGGACCCGGACGCGCGCGGGCAGCGGCAGGGCGAACCCCTCCCAGGGCTGGTCGGTGAGGTCGAAGGCGGTGGGCTCCGGCTCGTCGTCGGCCTCCTGGCCCGGGAGGGGAGGGCCGAGGAGCAGCTTCTCGAGCCGCTTCGCCGCCCAGTCGGTGGCCGCGTGCACGCCTCGGGCGAGGACCGCGCCCGGATCGTCGACCAGCTCCGCGGGGAGCTCCCGCAGCTCGGGGTTGCGCGACGCGCCCTGAATGCGGTCCGCGGCGAGCGCGAACGGCAGCTCCATCCACCCCATCCCGCCGGTGCGTCCCGCGATCAGCCGGGCGATCCCCTTGGGGCCGAGGCCGTCGAACAGCCGGTCGCCGCCGAGACCGGCCCGCAGGGCGTCCCAGGTGCGGAGGCTGAGCCCCCACTCGTGGTGGAGGTGGATCCGAGCGGGGAGGTCGCCCGCCTCCCGTACGGCGACCGCGAGGGCGTCGAGGCGCAGCTCCCGAGGCGTGAGGCGACCGTGGGCCAGGGCCGCGGTGAGGGAGGCGGTCAGCGCGCGCTGGGTGCGGCCGGGGCTCAGGCGCTCGGGGGCCCCGGACTCGTCGCCGAAGTGACGTGCGTGGGCGCAGGTGAGGACCGTCGCCTCCACGTCCACCCGCAGGATGTCGGGCGCCCGGAGCTGGGTGCCGGTCTCTCTCGCCGCCGCCTCGAGCACCTCGAGCGCAGCCTCGACCGCGCAGGCGTTGAGCGGGCCCCCGGGCGTGATCCCGAGGCTGAGGCTGCTGGTCAGCCAAGACGAGCCCAGCCCCGTCAGCCAGTTCCGCAAGGGGCGACCCCCGGAGAGCTGCGCGACCAGCCCGCCCCCGTCGTCGAACTCCTCCACGGGGCCCTGGAGGCCTCGATCCGCGAGCAGCGCGCAGCGGCGGCCGAGCAGCACCGCCTCGCCGATCGCGAGCAGGTGACCCGTCCCGACCTCCATGGAGCGATGCGGTCGCGGGGCCCCGGCCATGGCCGTGGCGACCGCGTGGGCGGCCTTCGTGGGCGAGAGATCGAGCAACATCGACGTCGCCAGCGCCGACCCCGCGGCGTGCAGCCAGATGCGATTCCGACCCTCGCGGACGCCCGGCAGGGTCAGGCCGCCGAGGCGCGAGAGCACCTCGTTCACCGCGAGCTGGGTGCGCAGGGCGTCGTCCCAGGACCGGTCCAGCTCGGCGGCCGTCAGCCACGCGGTCCAGGCCGACGGTCCCGGCCGCGCCGTCAGCAACCAGTCGTCGTAGGAGTCGGCCGAGCAGAGCGCCGCCGCCGCCGCGAGGGCCCCCTCCACGTCCATGTGTCCCACGCCGGGGGCAACCCGCAGCGGGCCCGGGCGCGTCTCCGCGAGGGAGACGACGGGACCTGCGTCCTCCGATCCCGCCCCCACGGCCGTGGCCGCGAGCGTGGAGAGGAGCTGCAGCCGGAGGCGGTGGTGGACCGAGGGCGGAGCGTCCGCGGGGTCCATGGCGAGCGCCCACGAGCAGAGATCGACGAGGCTGGACATTCGGTCCGGAAGGGTAGCCGCTCAGCGGCCGCGACGACGGAGGACGGCGAGCAGAGGGAGCAGAAGGAGCCCGCCGGCGGCGTCGGCCGCGCTCATGGACGCGCCGCAGTCGTCGCAGCGCAGGCCGGACGGCAGGGAGTACTCGTCGCCCCCGCCGATGCCGACGCTGTCGTCGTCGTCGTCGTCGTCGTCGTCGTCGCCCCCGATGGGGCCCGGCAGATCGCAGTACAGCGACGCCTCGGGGGGGATCCGGGTGAAGTCGAGATCGTCCCCGGACGCGCCCCCATAGAGACCGAGCTGCTCGCCGTCGACCACGGCGGGTGTCTCGTCGTCGAGCCGAAGCGTGCGGCTCGAGAGGTCGGAGAACAGCGGGTCGACGGCCATGTTCCCGTCGCCGAAGCCGTCGAGCACGTCCTGCTCCGTGGGGACGCCGAAGTACAGGTCCGTGTTGGTGATCTCGAGAGGCGCGTCGCCGTCGCGCGGGGGCGGCCCGTCGTCGCCGTTGAACCCGACGATCGAGCGGTCGATGTCGAGGGCGGCGTCGGTGAACGCGCCCAGCCCCAACCCCTCGGTCTCCGCGCAGTTCCCCGCGATCGTGGACCGATGCACGACCACCTCGGAGGGGGCCGACGCGGTCCCCGCGCCCACGATCGCCCCGCCCGCGCGACCCAGGTTGTCCACGATCCCGACGTTCTCGAGCTCGAGGCGGACGCCGTCCCCGCCGAAGGCGATCCCGCCCCCGATGTCGGCCTGGTTGTGGGCGATGAGGGTGCGCTTCACGCGCAGGTTCGAGCCGATCGACAGGATGCCCCCGCCGTAGCGCTCGAGGCCGGTGCCGAGGTCCACTTCGTAGCCCCCGCCCCCCGTGATGACGAAGCCGTCGATGACGACCGTGCCGTCCTTGACGTCCTCGACGTACACCACGCCGCCGCTGCCGTCGGGGTGGAAGAGCACCGCTTGGCCCACGGGGTCGGCCACCAGGTCGAAGTGGCGCTGGTAGGCGAAGATCCCCTCCGTATAGAAGCCCTCGCCGACCGCGACGGTGTCGCCGCTCCACGCCCGCGCGACCCCGGCCTGGGCGCTGAAGCAGCGCAGCCCGTCGTCCTCGCGGTTGCAGATCGGGGAGTCTCCCGCCTCGACCTGGATCCGCCGCTCCTGGAGCTGATCCCCCACCCCCTCGGCGGTCCAGGTGGCCACCAGCGAGCCGCGGTTGCCCACGCCGTCGCCGTCCGTGTTCGCGCCGGTGAAGAGCGCGACGATCCGATCGCCGGCGGGGTGACTCGCGAGCGACACCAGCTGCGCCGCCTCACCGAGCGGGCCGAGGCGGTCCGTCGAGAGCCACAGAGGGCCCAGGTAGCGGCCGTCGATGGCGAACACCACGAGCCCGAAGGGCCCCCCGACGACGACCATGGGCGGCTCGCGATCGATGCGCAGCGGCGCCACGAACTCCGGCTGCCCGATGCCCCCCGGCACCGCGGCCGCCCCCAGGGTGACCTGGAACGGGACGTCGATCGGGTCGCCGAACCGCGTGGCCGTGCCGGCGACCAGGCTCGTCTGCCAGCGCGTCAGGTGGGGGACGGTGAGCAGCTCCTCTTCGCGCTGGGACCACCCGGTCACGGCCCAGAACTCGGGGGCGGTGGCGTCGCCGTCCGAGTAGACCGCCATGGCCTTGGACGCCTGGGGGTGGAACGAGTACGGCTCGTCGCCCGCCGAGATGAGGATCGTCTGGTCGTACTCCCCGCGCTCTTGGTCGAGCGGGTCCACCACGATGGCGAACGGGTCCTCCACCTCGATGAGGGCGCCATGGGGCGGCTCGAGCGCCTCCTCGGGGTTGCACGAAGGGTTGGAGGCGCCGTCCGGGAGTCGACCCTCGGTGAAGAAGAGCTGATCGCCGACGGCGAGGGCGGCGGCCGGGCGCTCCAAGGGTGAGAATCCGCCGTTCGCGTCCGCGAACTCGTCCACGATGTCGTGCGCGTTGAACCCGGTGACCCCGTTCCCCGTGACCTGGAGGACGCGGCCGTGGCAGGCGTCGGTGAGGACGGTGTGGCGACGGCCGACGTGCGCGGACGTGAGCAGGAAGTCGTCGGGGCCGGTGCCGAGCCAATCCATGGCGCGGGGGACCGAGCCGCACTCGAGCAGGTCGCCCACGGTGCAGGTGGTGACGGTCAGGTCGTTCCCGTAGAGCCGGATGAGCTCGCCCGCGGCCGTGCCGATCCCTTCGTCGAACGCCACGACGGAGGCGAGCGGGACCTCGGCCGCGTTGGAGGGCTCGATGGAGGACGCTCGCGCGGACCCGGCCACGAGGAGGAGGGCCGCGCTCGCGGCCGGAAGAGAGGTGCGCATCGGCATTCTTTGTATCACTGACCCCCGACGGGCTCCGAATGCAAAGGGGTGCCCGGAGTGGGGAGGTC
>Ga0209992_10000099_pt1 | contig 125687 bp, 115 predicted proteins | sample 2SBtaG_2_FD_182564 | JGI IMG/M metagenome (GOLD analysis project Ga0209992, IMG submission 182564) | Deep subsurface microbial communities from Kolumbo volcano to uncover new lineages of life (NeLLi) - 2SBTROV12_ACTIVE470 metaG (SPAdes)... | ecosystem: Environmental > Aquatic > Marine >... | reverse complement strand
GCATGTCCGCGGGCGTCTCGGGCCGGGTCGACTTCTTCTTCTCGGGCGCGGGCGCGGGCTTCGCGGGCTCGACCTTGTTGGAGGCGGAGTCGTCTGCGCCACTGTCGTCACCACACGCGATCAGCAGGAGGAGGAGGCCGACGAGTGCCGTGCAGACCATTCCGCGAAAGAGACGGGACGGGGTCGCGGGGGTCTCGAAGTTCGAAGTCATTGATCGTGTTCCCTCGGAATCGTTCGTGGACGCGGACGGGTGCGGTTTGTAGCAGGCCGGCGTCGGCGCCCGTCGAATTCTCCAATCCTCCGTCGGATACTGCGAACCCCGGCCTGAGCGTGGTATTTCCTGTCCCGGGAATCCGACGCATCGAATGGAAAGGCGGCCGAGGGCGATGGGCAAAGGCGGCGACGGACTGAAGGCCCCTCGGGGTACGCGGGATTTCTACCCCGACGACATGCGGCGGCGGAACTGGCTCTTCGACCAGTTCCGGCGAACCGCGCACGCGTTCGGCTTCGAGGAGGTCGACGCGCCGATGGTCGAGCACCTCGACCTCTTCCGGCGCAAGGCCGGCGAGGAGATCGTCGACCAGCTCTATCACTTCACCCTCCACGACCGCGAGCTCGCGCTGCGTGCCGAGATGACGCCGTCGATCGCGCGGATGGTGATCGCGCGACAGGGCGCGATGCGCTTCCCGATCCGCTGGTTCACGGTGACCCAGAACTGGCGTTACGAACGCATGACCCGCGGCCGACGTCGCGAGCACTTCCAGTGGAACATGGACATCTGGGGGGAGCCCGGGGTCGAGGCGGAGGCGGAGCTGCTGTCTGCGATGTTCGCGGCCTTCGACGGGCTCGGGCTCGCTCGGGGCAAGGTCGGCGTGCGGCTCAACAGTCGGGCGCTGCTCGAGGAGTCGTTGCGCGCGGGTGTTCTCGTGGATCGGCCCGACGTGTTCGAACCGCTCTGCGTCGTGATCGACAAGATCGACAAGATCGGGGCCGAGGCTGTGACCGAACAGCTCTGCGATCCCGAGGGCAAGGTCGGGCTCTCCGCTGGCGAAGCCGAGCGGGTGATCGAGATGCTCTCGGCACGCTCCCTCGACGAAGCAGCGAAACACACCGTCGCCGACTCCGACGCCCTTGCGGACCTGAGGCGCCTCTACGACCTGCTCGACGCCTACGGCATCGCCGACCAGGTTCCCTTCGATGCCAGCGTGGTGCGCGGCCTCGCCTACTACACCGGCGTCGTCTTCGAAGCCTTCGATACCGCGGGCGAGCTACGCGCGATCGCCGGCGGTGGGCGTTACGACCGCCTCGCCGAGACCCTCGGCGGCAAGCCGGTTCCGGCGGTCGGCTTCGGCTTCGGGGACGCGGTGATCGCAGAGCTGCTCGCGGACGAAGGACTGTGGCCGGATCTCGCGCGGGACGTGCAGGACGTCGTCTACCCCTTCGGCCCCGAGGAGAAGCCCGCCGCGATCGGCGTCGCGAATCGGCTGCGCGCGGAGGGGCGACGGGTCGAGCTGTGTCTCGGCCAGAGCAAGCTGAAGCGCGTACTCGGGGACGCGGACAAGGCCGGAGCCGAACGGGTCTTCCTGATCGGCGAGGACGAACGCAGCCGCGGGGTCGTGAAGGTCCGGGACCTGGCCGCCAAGGAAGAGCGCGAAGAGCCGCTCTAGTCGGCGTTTTCTCGCACCGTCGCGCGCGGAAAGCCGCTATACAGGATCGCGGCGACGGCCTCGGATCGAAGGGCCGCCTCGCCCCGGAGCGGCCGATGTCCGAGTGGACCCCGAAACAGAGCGCCGATCTCTATCGGATCGCCGACTGGGGCGAAGGCTTCTTCTCCGTCTCGCCCGAGGGCGACCTGCGCGTCCACCCGAAGGGCGACCTGCGCGTCCACCCACGCTCGTCGAACGCGAGCATGGACACCGCGTCCGAGGCGCCCTCCCCTTCGATCGAGCTGCCGAACCTCGTCGAGGAGCTCGGGCGCCGCGGCATGCGACGGCCGATGCTGATCCGCTTCTCGGACATCCTCGCGACCCGGATCGAGCACCTCGCCAGCTGCTTCGAGGAGGCGGTCGCGGAGCACGCCTACGCCGGGCGCTGGCGCGGGGTCTTCCCGATCAAGGTCAACCAGCAGGCGCACGTCGTCGAAGAGGTGATCGAATCCGGCGCGCCCTACGGCGTCGGCCTCGAGGCGGGCAGCAAGCCCGAGCTGCTGATCGCGCTCGCGCTGCTCGACACGCGCGACGCGCTGCTCGTCTGCAACGGCTACAAGGACCGCGCCTACGTCGAGACCGCGCTCCTCGCCCAACGCCTCGGCCGCACGCCGCTGATCGTCGTCGACCGCTACAACGAACTCGAGCTGATCATCAAGGCGGCGGCGGGCCTCGGCATCCGGCCCCACGTAGGCCTCCGCGCCCGGCTGTCGACCGTCGGGTCCGGGCGTTGGATCGAGTCGAGCGGAGAGCGCTCGAAGTTCGGCCTCTCCGCCGACGAGCTGGTCCGCGCGGTCGAGCGGCTCCGTGCCGAAGACATGCTCGACTGCGTCGAGCTCCTCCACTTCCATATCGGGTCCCAGATCACGTCGATCCGCGCGCACAAGGAGGCGCTGCGCGAGGCGATGCGCATCTACGTCGGACTGTACCGCCTGGGCGCGGACGCGCTCCAGCTGCTCGACGTCGGCGGAGGCCTCGGCGTCGACTACATCGGCGGAGGCACCGACGATCCGTCGTCGATGAACTACTCCGTCCAGGAATACGCGAACGACATCGTCTTCGCGGCGAGTCAGGCGTGTTCGGACGCCGGCATCCCCGAGCCCGACCTCATCACGGAGTCGGGACGCGCGATGGTCGCGCACCAGTCGGTGCTGGTGTTCGACGTGATCGGCGTCAACCGGGACCAGCGGCCGACGAAGCCGCCGGCCTGCGGTGAAGACGATCACGCTGTCCTGCATGCCCTTCAAGAGGCGGTCGAGAGCGTCACGCCGGAGACGCTGTCCGAGCGATACCACGACCTCGTGCACGGCCGGGACGAGGCGGCTTCCCTCTTCTCCCTCGGCTACCTCGACCTGCGCGGGCGCGCGCTGTCGGAGCGGCTCTTCCACGCGGGCTGTCTCCGAATCGGCGGGATCCTCGCGCAGACCGGCGAGACGCCGGAGGGCTTCGAGGACCTGAGTCAGCTCCTGACCGACACCTACTTCGGGAACTTCTCGATCTTCCAGTCGGCCCCGGACGCCTGGGCGATCAAGCAGGTCTTCCCGGTCATTCCGATTCATCGCCTCGACGAGGAACCGTCCCGGAACAGCATCATCGTCGACCTCACTTGTGACTCCGACGGCCGCCTCGATCGCTTCATCGGCGAGACCGAGGAGCAGCCGACACTGCGACTCCACCCCTGGAACGGCGCGCCCTACGTACTCGCGGTCTTCCTCGTCGGCGCGTACCAGGAGATCCTCGGCGACCTCCACAACCTCTTCGGGGATACCGACGCGGTCCACGTGCGCCTCGACGACGATGGCGGCTACACGGTCGAACACTTCGTCGAGGGCGATGCCGTCACCGAGGTCCTGTCCTACGTGCAGTACGACAAGCGCGCGCTCTCAGAGCGGGTGCGGCGCACGATCGAGCGCGCGCTCCGGGAGGGCCGGATCAGCCTCGAGGATTCGGCGCTGCTCAAAAAGCGCTATGACCACGGCCTCAACGACTATACCTACCTGTCGGACGAGAGCTGACGCCCTCGCCGACCGCCGCAGGCGCTACCTACCTGTCGGACGAGAGCTGACGCCCTCGCCGACCGCCGCAGGCGCTACCTACCTGTCGGACGAGAGCTGACGCCCTCGCCGACCGCCGCAGACGCTACCTACCTGTCGGACGAGAGCTGAAGAAAGACCCATGCCCCCCGCGAAGAAGAAGACCGCGCCGAAGAAGCGCAAGCAGGACGTCCGCGTCTACTCCTGGAACGTGAACGGCATTCGCGCCGCGACCAAGAAGGGCCTCGACGCCTGGGTGCGTCGATCGAAGGCCGAGATCATCGGCCTGCAGGAAGTGCGCGCGGACGTGACGGCGATCCCGGACGAGATCCTGAAGCTCGACGACTACCAGCATCACTACGTCGCGGCGGAGCGAAAGGGCTACTCCGGCGTCGGCCTGCTCTCGAGGCGCAAGCCGGACCGCCTCGACACGTCCCTCGGCGAAGAGCGCTTCGACGCGGAAGGACGCCTCCAGGTCGCGCGCTTCGGTCGCCTCGTCGTCGCGAACGGCTACTTCCCGAACGGCTCCGGCAAGGACCGCAGCAACGACCGCGTGCCCTACAAGCTCGACTGGTACCGCGCGCTCTTCGAGCGCGTCGAAAAGTGGCGCCGGGGCGGCTACCGCGTGCTCGTGATGGGCGACTACAACACGGCGCACAAGGACATCGACCTCGCCCGCCCGAAGGACAATCGCACGACGTCGGGCTTCCTCCCCGAAGAGTGCGAGGAGCTCGACCGTTGGATCGACGCCGGCTGGGTCGACACCTTCCGCGCCTTCGAGGACGGCCCGGGGCACTACTCCTGGTGGAGCCAACGCTTCGGCGTGCGCGCCAAGAACATCGGCTGGCGGATCGACTACGTCCTCGCCTCGCCTTCCGCAATGCCCTTCGTGCGCAACGCCTTCATCGAGCCCGACACCCAGGGCTCGGACCACTGCCCGATCGGGGTCGACCTCGACCCCGCGATCTTCGGCTGACCGGAGGCCAGGGCGCGTGGCCAAAGACGACCGGATCGACGGCTCGAAGCCGTACTACGACCCCGACGCGATCCCGAACGCGTCGACCTGGCGGCAGAAGCGAAGACTCGCCGATGCGATGCGCCGGGTGATCGAGCACGTCGTCCTCTCCGACGCACCCGAGGAGGAGCTTTCGGCGGCCGCCGACGCCCTCGAACGCTATGCGGATCGGCTCGAGGCGCACCCGAAGCTCGTGCGCGTGATGGGACATCCGGAAGCGGCGACCTCCGGAAACGTCGCCGCCTTCTTCGACCAGAGCCCCGTGATCGGACTCGCCAATCCCCTCGCGCCGCCGCTCAGCATCGCGCGCTCCGGCGAGCTGACCGCGCGGGCGACGGCGACGTTCGGCTCCGCCTACGAGGGCCCGCCCGGCCACGTACACGGTGGCTGGGTCGCGGCCGCCTTCGACGAGGTGCTCGGCTACGTGCAGAGTCTCGGGGGCAATCCCGGCATGACCGGACGACTCACCGTGCACTACCGCCGCCCGACGCCGCTCCACGTCGAGCTCCGCTTCGAGGCGCAGCTGGTCCGTGAAGAGGGGCGCAAGATCATCACCGAAGCGCAGGTCTACGCCGGCGACATCCTGACCGCCGAAGCCGAAGGCCTCTTCGTATCGATCCCGAGCGAGCGCCTCGCCGCCCTCGCCCAGGAAGCGATCAAGGTCGACTGACGGGCCACCGTCGCCTTCCCCGCGATCGCTCCTGCGACGGTCATGTGCGCACGCGCCGGGCCTAACGCCGGCGTCCGCGTGATTCTCGCGACCGATAAGGTTCCGGGACCGGAGGTCGTCCGAAGTCGCCGCTTTCTCGCGTTTTCGTTGCCCGGTTCGCGCGGATCTCCCGCCTCTCCCTGCGAACCAGACAAACGAATCCGAAAGAAGGAGCGAGACATCATGAAGACCATCCTGCGCTTGAGCCTCATGGCCCTCACCACCCTCTCCGTCGCCTCCACGGTCGCCTGTTCCGGCGGCGGATCCGGCGGCTCCGCCAACGCCGGCGTCGCCGGCGTCTTCGCCGCGAACGGCGACTACCAGGGCATCCAGACGTTCCTCACGAACATCCGCGTCGTGGACCTCGGCTCGAATACTCCGCCGGTCGACGAGGACTGCCGAGGAGACATCGACGTCGTCGTCGACGATGGCGCCCCGGACGTGATCACCGGGAGCGGCCAGTGCCTCCTCGTCAGCGGACGGAACGCCGCCAGCTACTCGATCGTCGGTGGCTTCCTGAACGACACCGACTTCGAGGGCGTAATCACGATCGTCTTTTCTCGCGTGACCCACGTGCTGCCCTTCTCGGGCAGCGTGAGCGGCAACCGGCTCGTCGCCAGCTTCTCCGGCCGAACGCCCCAGGTCGGCAACCTGGTCATCGACTGGGACGGGGATTTCTCGGCGGACCGGATCTAAGGCCCCCCAGCGCGCCCGAATCGCGCCCGCCCAGGCCTCGATCTGCCCAGACGGACGTCCGATGTCCGGAGCCCGCTCGAGGGCCGGCTTGAACGCACCTGCCCCCGAGCGGCCTCTCGAGGCCACCACGCGCCCCTCGCTCGTCGGGGGGCGCGTCTGCGTTTCGATTTTCCCGCTCCGCGTTGCCCGATTCCGCTCCCCGCTCCGCTTCTCCTCCTGAGGGCCGCGATCGACCGCGCCCCGACCGACCGCAGAGAGGGACGAATCGATGGGACGCATCCACCGCCAGCCGACCAGCGCGAGGACCGAATCGCCGCCGTTGCAAAGGCGAGGCGCGATCCGCAGGGGCGCCCTCTTCGGCGCCGGGATGCTCCTCGGCCTGACGGTCGGACCGGCGCTCGGTCTCGTCTCGCCCGAGCCCGCGGGCCCGCCTCGCGTGGGGCGCGCGAACGCGCCGGCCATCGCCGCGGCCGCCTCTCAGATCGTCGTCCCCGCGGCGGAAGCCCCCGCCGAGGCGGAGGCCCCGCCGGTCGGCGACCTGTTCGCGCAGTGGCTGCGGGACGTCGAAGCCGCCCGCCTCGACGCGCTGGCGCGCACCATCTCCAGCGCGGGCCTCGAGCTCGTCGCCGGAGGCGTGATCGACCGGCTCGAAGGCGAGACCCTCGAGCGACTGGTGATCGGTGCGACGGATTTCGAGCACGAGGACCTGGCGGAGATCGAGAACCTGCCCGCGTTCACCCGCGAGCTCACGCGTATCGCGATGGACGGAACCGTGCGCGACGCGGAGGCGCCCGACGACCGCGTGCGGCCGATCGACTTCGCCGAAGAGGTCACCTGGGATCACCGAGCCGCCTTCGCCCAGAGCCAGTTCGGCGCGGACGTGCCGCGCATCTACGCCGTCTTCGAGAGCGATGGGCTCGGCGCCGATCGCACCCTCGCGAAGTGGACCCGCGTCGCCGACGGCGAGATCCTGCTCTTCGCGCGCCACCGCATCCGACCCGCCGCCGACTCGAGCTACGTCTACCTCGACGCACCGCCCGCGGGCTGGCGATCTGGTGAGTATCGCGTCGATTTCTACCGCGCCGACGAGTCCCTCGCCTGGCTGGCGAGCGGGACGCACCGGATCACGCGCTAGACCCCGCGTTCCCTCGCCGCATCCGTCGCTCTGCTATCCACGATCGCAGGCGGCGACGGAGGACGAGATGGGAAGCCTGACCCAGGAGCAGATCGATCACTACTGGCGTGAGGGGTACGTCGTGATTCCGCCGGTCCTCGAGCCCGAGGAGATCGAGCGCTACCTCGCTCGCGCCCGGGACGTCGTCCACGGCGACGTGCCCGACGAAGCCGCCAACCGGATCGTCAAGGACATCGCGTTCGTGAAGGGCCAGCTCCCGCTGCCCGAGGATCCGGAGCGCGCGGTCTGGAAGATCCTGAACCCCGATCGCTTCGACGCGACCTTCCGCGAATGTCTCTCGCTGCCGCGGGTCCTCGATGCGGTCGAGTCCCTGATCGGCGAGGACCTGATGGCCTTCCTGCTCATGTTCATCTACAAGCCGCCGGGCGTCCCGGAGTCGGTGCATCCCTTCCACCAGGACGCGGTCTACTTCATGTTCGAGCCCCAGGACGCCTGTCTCGGCGTCTGGATTCCCCTCGACCCCGTCGACGAGAAGAACGGCACGTTGACCATCGTGCCGCGGTCGCACCAGGACGGGATCAAGGAGCACGGCGCGCGAGACGGCATCAACTTCGGTGCCTTCGCCGCGGAAGGCGTCGAGGGCGAGGAAGAGGTCCATCGGCGCGCGATCTCCCTCGAGATGCAGCCCGGGGAATGCCTGCTCTTCAACACGCGCCTCTACCACCGCAGCGGCGGCAACGAGACCGACCGCCATCGGCGCGTGATCACGCTGCACATGGCGAGCACGAAGTGCAAGATGACGGGGCCCGGCCTCGCCGAGTACGCGTTCAGTCACGTGCGCGGTCGACTCTACGACGACTGCCTCACGCCCCTCGAAGCCCCGTCTCTCAAGCTCGTCAACGCGCTCGTCGAAGTCGATGCGGTCGACTGACGGGCCTGCTCAGGCCTCGGCCATCAGCACGTCGCGCGCGTAGGCGGCGACGTCCTCGAAGCGCGCGAAACGTCCGGTGAGGATCTCGCGCGTCGGGAGCAGCGTCGCGCCGCTCTGCGCCTCGATCGAAGCCACCCACCGCGTGAGCGCCCCGAGCGGGTTGGCGGCGTCCGAGGCGAAGGCGAGCGGATCGAAGCGGTCGCTTCGAACGCGGATCGACTTGATCGGCTCGCTCGCGTCCCCGCCCCAGTTCAGCACGAAGTCGATGACCAGCACCGGACGCGGACCGAGTCCGTCGACGGCGCCCATCGCGATCGCGTCGATGCGCGCGAGGGGCAGCTTCGACTTCCCGCGGCCCTCGGCGTCGATCTCGATCCACTCGTCGCTCGCCCCGACCGGAACGGCGTCGACCGCCTTGATCGGGCGAAGGGTCATGATGGTGGTGACCGGCTCACCGGAAGCGGGCGGCGTGGGCGAAGGCGATGGCGTGGGGGGCGCCTCGAAGAGCGTCGTCGGCGCATCGTCCTCGGCGACCGTCGGCGCGACCGGCGTGGCATCGTCCGCGGCCGGATCGAAGTAAGCGGTGTGCGCGTCCGCGGCCGGATCGAAGTAAGCGGTGTGCGCGTCCGCGTCGCCGCTCGGTGCCTCGAAGTACGCGGTCGCGTCTTCCGCCTGGTCGCTGGGCGCCTCGAAGCAGACAGTCGCGGCGTCATCGCCGGCGACGGACGCCGTGGGCTTCGCTTCGCCGAAGACGGCGGTGGAGGTGTCCTCGCCGTCTTCGCCCTCGAGCGGACTCGTGAGCTCGTCCGTCGCGTCCATCAGCGGGGTCAGATCGGAGTCCGTCTCGTCCTCGAACGGGTCGACCTCGTCGGCTCCGCCGCTCCGCACGCCAAAATCGAAACCGGAGTCCGGCATCTCGAGGTCGTCGGCTTCGAGCAAGCCCTCTTCGGCCTCGGCATCGTCGAGCGCGGCAGACACGTCCGAGAGCGTGTCCGCGTCGAGTGCGCCCTGATCGTTCCAGTGAGACAGGACGTCGTCCGATTCCGCCGCCGGATCCCCGTCGTCGTGCGCGTCGGCCGCCAGGCTCTCCGCCGACAGCGCGCCGCCGTCGAGGTCCTGTGCGGCGAGCGCCGCCTCGTTCGCATCCGCGTCAGCGCGGGCGGCGGTCGTCGCCAGGGTGTCGACGTCCGTGTCGAGCTCGAGCGGAAACGCCGTCGTCTCGACGGTTTGATGCTCCGCGTGCACGCGCCGATCGAGCTGGGACCGGGAAGGCTCGGGCGCCGCAGGGCTGGGCGTCGGCGCCTGTCCGTCGCTCGCCGTCGCGACCAGACGTTCGAGCTCCGCACGCAGGTTGCCTTCGATCGTCGGATCCGCGAGCGCGATGTGCGCGGCGGTCCGCGTGAGTTCGGGGTCGAGGTCCCGGGCGATGTTCACGATGCGCGCCGCGCCCGCCGACGAGACGCCGGCGTCGATCGCGCCGCGCAGGGAGTAGAGCGCTTCCTCGGGATGGCCGGCGTCGAGCAGCGCCTCACCGAGACGCACGAAGGCCGTCGGCTCGAGCGCGACGTCGACCTGCTTCGCCGCGAGAGGGAACCAGTAGTCGACCGCGCGGCTGAACTCACCCTTGCGCAGCGCGCTCTGCAGGCTGGGCAGGATCGCGTCCGCGGCCGCTTCGGGCTGACCGACCTCGACCGCGATCGAGAAGAAGGCCTCGCGCACGTCGATGTCGCTCGGATCGTCGCGCCAGGCGGCCTGGATCAGATCGAAGGCCTGATACGGGTCGCCATCGGAGCGCATGCGCGCCGCACGCGCCACGGCTGGATTCGGCCCGCGTCGCCGTCGACCGGCGCCGACTCCGTCGAGTCGGGCTTCGACGTTCATCAGGCGCAGGACGCTCGCGCTCGCGGCGCCGAACCCGACAGCCGCACAGAGCGTTGCCCAGGGCACCGAACCGAGGTCGTCGAGCCAGAAGCCGCGGAGCACGAAGGCTTCGGTCGCGATCCAGGCCGGCAGCAGGATCCACCCCGGCAGCATGAAGTGACCGCCGAGACCACGGATGAAGTACGCTCCGAGCAATGCCGCGGCGAGACCCGTGCCCCCGCTCCACGGCACGCCACTCGATGCGTCGAGCATGCGGTAGGCCTGGGCCGAGAACGGGATGGCGGAGAGCACGAAGAGCGTGAAGACCGGCGAGCCCCACGTACGTTCGAGCGGCGCACCCACCAACAGGAGCACCGCAACGCAGAGGACGACCGCGGGCATCGCATCGTGGACGAAGGCATGGGCGACGTAGTTGCGTCGCGGCGTCTGCGCGTCGAGCACACCGAGACGCCACGCGGGGTCGGCGACCATGCGCGCGTCGCGGGCGTCCTCGATCAGCCCGTCGAGATGGGCCTGGGACCGGGCGAGCAGACGCGGCGGGAGCCGGACGTCGCTGGCCGATTCGGCTTCCCGTTCCGCAGCGGTCGCGAGGGCTTCGTCGAGCCAGACCGGGTCGAGGATCAGCGCACCGACGCTGTCGACCTCGAGCTGGGGATTGCGCTCGAACCAGGCGCGGGCCTCTTCGCGGGCGTTGTCGAAGCGGGCGCCCACGCCCGGCGACTCGTCGACGAGCAGGAACGGCACCGCCGCGATCGCGACGGCGAAGAGCAGACTCACGAGCGGCGTCTTTTGCAGCCAACCCAATCCGGTCGTCTCCCGAGATGGCCCGAGCGACGGGCAGACCTTCGCCCTCACGCTCCTGGCTCCTCTGCTCAACGGACGGATCGGGGACTCGCCTTAGCCCTTATGCGTCGGGCGGCTCGGCCGGGCCCGGATCGCGCGCCCGAGCGGCGTGACGGGGTGCGCTGCTGCCGGAGAATTGCGCTGCGACTGCAACTCTTGGGGTGTGTGTGCGCGCTCGCGGGTCTCGCTTGCGACGCCAGTGATTCACCGGATCCCGAGCCCCCGTCTTCCCCGGCCGATCCCGCGACCGAAGCGCCGATCCTCGAGGCCGCCCCCTGGTTCGAGCTGCCGGAGGATTGGTCCGAGCAGCACCCGAGCCTGTCGCCGAACGCGAAGCTCGAGGCGCACTTCATGGCCCTCGCGGAGCGGGACGCCGTCGCGCATCCGGGTGACGGAGGCGGTCGCGCCTGGCTCGAGCGCGTCGATCCGATCGCGCCGGGCTCCGCGGCGGACGGCGCCGGGTGGCGAGCCGGAACGGCGGGGCTCGAGCGCCCGGCGGTCCGCGCCGCGAGCGTGCACCGGTTCGAGGTGACCTACGAGGCAGGCGAACACGGCGTCGCGATCGGCGGCGTGCTCTTCCTCTCGCCCGAGATCTTCTGGGAGTGGAGCCCCGCGCAGACCGTCGATCCGAACGGCGAGGGGTACGTGACCGCGGAGGTCCTTCGCGGTGGCGCCCGGCTCCGGCCGGACGAGAGCGGGACGGGCTTCCTCGTCCTTGGCGAACCACTCGGGCGCGGCGATCGGGTCGGCTTCGTCTACGGCGCGGGCCGCGCCGGTGCGCGCGTGGACCGCTATGCCGAACGCGGCGCGGAGATCCTGGTGTCGGTGGACGCGGACGGCGACGGTTACCGCCGATATCTGCGTGACACGCCCCGACTCGACGTGCTGCCCCACGCGGCGCGCAGCCTCGTTGCCTACGGTCCTGCGGAGGTCGCCCCGGGCGACCCGATCGCGATCCGAATCGCGCTCGTCGACGCTCAGGGCAATCGCACGCGCATCGTCGGCGAAGGCGACCCGCGCGCGAGCGAGGGTCCGGTCGGCGCTCGGGTGGAGGTTCGTGCGCTCCCGACTTCCAGCATCGCGGTGGGCGACGGCCCCCCCCTGCCGATCGAGCGTTGGCAGGACGGCACGGCCACCCTCGCTCTCCCGGCGCCGACCGACCAAGGCGTCCTGCGTCTGCGCATCGAGGGACGGGGCCCGCTCGAAGGGCTCGTCGCCGAGCCCCCGCCGATCGTCGTGCGCGCCACCGCGCGGCGGCTCGTCTGGGGCGACCTCCACGGCCACACCACCCTCTCGGACGGCACCGGGCGACCCCGCGACTACTTCCGTTATGCACGGGAGGTCGCGGGCCTCGACGTCGCCGCGCTCACGGATCACGACCATTGGGGCCCCCGGCCCCTCGACGAGGATCCGGAGGCCCAGCGCGCGCTCTTCGCCACCACCGACGACGAGGAGCGGCCCGGCCGGTTCGTGACGATTCCCGGCTACGAATGGACCAGCTGGCTGCACGGACATCGGCACGTGCTCTGGTTCGATCCGGCCGGGAGCGGATCCACGTACGAGATCCACAGCGCGATCGACCCCGAGACGGATCGCCCGGACGAGCTGTGGGCGGCGCTCCGCGGACAGCGTGCGCTCACTGTCGCGCACCATTCCGCGGGCGAACCCGTCGCGACCAACTGGCGCTTCCGACCCGACCCCGAGCTCGAGCCCGTGACCGAGATCGCGTCGGTCCACGGCCAGAGCGAGTCCCCCGAGATGCCCTCCCCAGTGAGCGGCGCGATCCCGGGTTGGTTCGTGCTCGATGCCCTGCGCGCGGGTTACCGCCTCGGGTTCATCGGCAGCGGCGACTCCCACGACGGCCATCCGGGGCTCGCCGAGATCGCGGGCGGAAATGGAGGGATCGCCGGCCTCTTCGTAGATCGTCTGGATCGCGCAGGCGTCCGCGACGCCCTCCGACGACGCCAGACCTTCGCCACGAACGGAATCCGCCCCTTTTTCGAGGTGTCGATCGACGGCGTCGCGATGGGTGGAAACGTCGTAGCACGCACGCCCGCGGCGACGCATCGTCTGCGCGTCCGCTACGAAGCCACCGCCCCGATCGAACGCGTGGAGCTGGTGCGGAGCGGGCGCGTCGCAAAGCTGGACCCTTCGGATCCGCTTTCCTTCGAGCTCGACCGGGAGATCCCGGCGCTCGGACCCGGTGAGTTCCACTACGTCCGCGTCCGTCAGAAGAACGGGGGCAACGCGTGGTCGAGCCCCATCTTTACGGTCGACGCGTCGCGCTAGGCGCCGGACGCTGCCTCCCTAGACCTGGAAGCGGTCGATCTCCTGCTCGAGCCCCGCGGCGTGGTCGGCGAGGTCGCTGACCGTTTCGGCGGTCTCCTGCGTACGGCGGGTCGTCTGGAGCGTGACCTCGCGGAAGACCGCGAGGGCTTCCTGGATCTGGTCGGCGCGCTTGCTCTGGTCCTTCGTCTCGACCGAGATCTCCTTGATCTTGGCGGCGACGATCTCGACGGACTGGGTGATCAGGCTGGACTCGCGACGCTGCTCCTGGGCCGAGTTCTTGACCTCGAGACCGAGGTGACGCATCTGCTCGACGCCGCGAGTGATCTCCGCGCTCGCGCTGTCCTGCTCGTGGGTTCCGCGATTCAGCTGCATCGCGGTCTCCTTGACCTGGTTCATCGCGATGCCGACCTGGTCGATGTCCGCCGCCTGGCTGCGGGTCGCCTCGACGATCTCCTTCGCCCAACGGGTCGACTGCTGCGTGCTCTCGCCGATTTCCTGGAGGATCCGTCCGGCTTCGCTCGAGAGCTCGACGCCGCGCTCTACGCGCTCGGTGCCCTGGTCCATCGCGGCCACGGCGCTGTGCACACCGCCCTGCACCGATTCGATCAGCTCGGCAATCTCCCGCGTGCTCGACGCGGTCCGCTCCGCCAGGCTGCGCACTTCCTCGGCGACGACGGAGAACGCGCGACCGTGCTCCCCGGCCTGGGACGAGATGATCGCGGCGTTCAGCGCGAGCAGGTTGGTCTGTTCGACGACCGATTCGATCACCTTCACGACCGCACCGATCGATTCACTCTTTTCGGACAGGCTCTGGATGATCGAGTCGATCCCCTTGAAGGAGTCCTGGATCTCCATCATGCCCGTGACGGTCTCGTGGACCGCGGACATGCCCTGCTCCGCCTTGCTCTGGGTCTGGTCGGAGAGCTCGTGGCTCTCGTTCGCGTTCGTCTCGACGCTGCGGACCGAGCGCGAGAGCAGCTCCAGCGCCTGGGCCGTCGATTCGGTCGACTGGTTCAGGGTGTCCGCGGAGCGCGCGATCTCTCGGATGCCGCTCGTCATCTCGACCACGCTCGAGGCGGTCGTCTCGATGATCTCGGAGAGCTCGTCGATGTGCGTCGCGGTCTCGGCGATCGAGGAGTCCATCTCGATGGCCGCGCTCGAGGTCTCGATCGCGGTCTCCGAGAGCGCCTCGACGTTCGAGTTCACCGTGTGCATCGAAGTGATGATGCCACCCACGGACTCTGCCGTGGACTCGACGGCCTCTTCCTGGCGCTGCGCTTCTTCGCGCATCGCCGAGCTCGCGGCCGTCAGCTTGCCGAGCGCCGACGCGACGTAGCGCGTGTTCTGGCCGACCTGCGAGACGAGGCCGCGCAGGCTGTCGACCATCGCGTTGAACGCGCGAGCGAGGACGCCGACCTCGTCGTCGGAACCCACGGCGACCTGCGTGGACAGATCGCCCGCGGCCATCGAGGCCGCGCCCTGGACGAGCTGCTCGAGGGGGAGCGCGATCGAGCGCTGCAGTCGCGCTGCGCCCCACCAACAGAGGAAGAACGATATCACGAGTACGCCGACGACGATGCCCATCGACGTGAACAGGAACGCCTGCACCTGCTTCGTGTCGGAACGCAGGAAGATCGTGCCGACCTGCTCGTCGCCTATGTGGATGCGTGAGGCGAGATCGATCTGCTCGCGACTCCATGCCGGCTCGAAGGAGAGCTCCCGCGGCGGGCGGAAGCCTTCGACGTCGGCCCGGACGTACTTCGCGAAGACGCGGCCGTCGCCGTCGTAGACGACCGCTGCCTCGATCGACTCGACGGCCTTCAGCGCCCGGATCGTCTCCGTCGCGGCCTGGTCGTCGTCGAAGAGGAGCGCGGCCTCGGCGTTCGCGCCGGTCACGCGGGCGAGCACGCGAAGGTTCTCGTCCATGTCCTGGCGGAACTGCAGGAAGGCCGTGGTGAACAGAGCGCCGGCGGTCAGCACGAGCGCGAGGCCCGTGGTGACGATGAAGCCGTTGACGATCCGGCGCTGGATCGAGTCACGTCCGACTTCGCGGGACCGCATCAGCGCGTCCTCCCGTCGTTCGCGATTCGTCGCATGTCGTTCGTATCGGTTCGGCTCATGGCGCCGCTCCCTACTTCACGACCTTCGCCAGCCGGAGCAGTCGCGAGCTGATCTTCAGCCCCGCCTGCTTCGCTGCACCCGGATTGATCTCGAAGCGGACCTTGTTGTCCGCGCGAATGAAGTTCGCGATCCCACCGCCCTCGGCAAAGCCTTTGCGGTCCGCGACGGTGAAGACGTGCGCGCCCGTGACGCTCGAGGCGACCTGACCGGGACCGGCGGAGACGCCCGCGCCGACGTAGAGGATGTGGCACGTAGAGGCGCCGGCGAGGTCGATGCCAGGCACGACCTCGACCGCGCGATCTCCGACGCTCTTGCCGGCAACCACCTGGGACACGACGCTCGCGAAGTCCTCGGCGCCGGCCATGCAGATCCGAACCGGTGCGCCACCGCCCGAGAAGGCCGAGTCCGGCCACTCCACATAGCGCGCGAAGTTGAACAGGAACGCCGCCTTGATCTGGTCTTCGGACTGCGCGCGCGCCGGAGCGACATTCGTCATCGCGACGAGCGCACCCAGGGCCAATCCGAGTAGGATCGAGCGTGTGGGGCGCATTCCCGATCGCATGACAGGCTTCGCTCGAAGCACGCGCGGAACTCCATTCGAGAGGCGGGGGACCTCTTCGTTGGATTTCATCGGCAGTCGATGTGCGAAACCCAACCCTCGCGGTGGTAAACTCCGCGAAAAGTGGGTAGTTCACCTCGTTCGTGTCCCGCAACGACCTCGGGATTTGTCCTGATGCCGCGCGTGTCGGTTCTGCTGCCCGTCTGGAACGCCGGCGATACGCTGGCGACCACGCTCACGAGCGTCTCCCGGCAATCACCCGGCGACTGGGAGTGCGTGATCGTCGACGATGGATCGACGGATGCGTCGCCCTCGATCGCGGAAGGCTTCGAGAAGCGCGACCGGCGCTTCCGGGTCGTTCGGCGTCGACACGAGGGGTTGATCCCTAGCCTGAACGCGGGGCTCGACCTCTGCCGATCGCCCTTCGTCGCGCGGCTCGATGCGGACGATTGGATGCGCCGCCACCGACTCGACGCGCAGGCCGCGCTGCTCGAGGCCGATCCGGCCCTCGACGCGGTGGGCGGGGGCGTACGGATCTTTCCTCGCACGCCGATGACCGATGGCCGCCGCGCGTACGAGGCCTGGCTGAATGGCCTCGCAACGGCCGAGCAGATCTGGCGCGAGCGCTTCATCGAGTGCCCGATCGCCCACCCCGCGTTGATGATCCGACGGGAGCGCCTCGTGGAGCTTCGTTACCGGGATCGCGGTTGGCCCGAGGACTACGACCTCGTGCTGCGTCTGCTGCGGCGCGGACCGGTGGTCGGGCGCGTCCCGGATCGGGTGATCGGGTGGCGCGACCGCGCGGCCCGCCTCTCGCGCACCGACCCGCTCTACGGTCTCGATCGCTTCACCGCCTGCCGCGCCTGGCACCTGCACCGCGACTTCCTCGCAGACGCTGAGCGCTACCTGCTCTGGGGACACGGCCGGACCGGACGCGCGCTGCGCAAGGCGCTCGAGCCCCTCGGCCATCGCCCGCGGGCGATCGTCGAAGTGCACCCCCGGCGAATCGGTAACAAGATCGCCGGTGCACCCGTAGTTCCCGTCGATGCCCTCGAAGAACGACCGCCCTACCCACTCATCGTCTCGGTCGCAGGCTCGGGCCCGCGTGGGGAGATCCGGGCAACGCTCGCCGCGTACGGCTTCTGCGAGGGCGAGGACTACGTATTCGCCGCGTAGAGGCCACCAGGCGCGCGACGCCCGGAGGCTGCCGACCGCAGGTTCCGCGCGCGCGACGGGTGACACACGAAGGCGTCGGCGAGGACGCGAATCTGACGATGCGTTAGGCGCCACACCGTGCCCGCTCGTTCGCCCGCGTGACCATTTCTCGTCGACCCGTATTGGTTTCCCGAGGAACCTACCTAGCGAGGGCTGCGCGGTGGCGCCGACGCGACGAGCAACCGGGTCGGCGACCGAGGAGCGGAAGATGGACGACACGATGGAACCGATGGAGGCTCCCCCGAACGGTACGGAGGCCGATCGGCTCGATGCGGGCGCGGTCGTGAGAAACGTCCGGGAGATGGTCCGGCCCTTCGATCCGGTGAGCGCCGAGGCCGAGGACCAGTACGACGCGGTGGTCCGGCGGGTGAACCGCGTTCGCGCGCGGCGGACCCGGCTCACCCGTGAGCTCGAACGTCTCGAACGCCCCTTCGTCGACGACGAGCTCGTCGTTCGATCGGGTCCGCGTCGCGGCCAGCCGCTCTCGGCCGCCGGCCGCAAGCGACGCCTCGCGCGGCTCGTCGAAGTCGGTGCGGAGCTGCGCCGGGTCGAAGAGGAGGAGCGATTCGCCGTGGCGTGTCTCGACCGCATGAATCGCGCCCTCGATCGCTGGGCGCGGGACACGTACGGGGTCTAGCGGGCCGCTAGAAATCCGCGGAGCCCGGCGTGCGCGGGAACGGGATCACGTCCCGGATGTTCGCCATCCCGGTCATGAACTGGACGATCCGCTCGAAACCCAGGCCGAAGCCGGCGTGGGGCACGCTCCCGAAGCGGCGCAGGTCGAGATACCACCAGTAGTCGTCGGGCTCGAGGCCGTGCGCCCGGATCGTCCCCTCGAGCACGTCCGCGCGATGCTCCCGCTGCGATCCGCCAATGATCTCGCCGACGCCGCCGACGAGCACGTCGAGGGCCGCGACCGTCTCGTCGTCGTCGTTCCGGTACATGTAGAAGGCCTTGATGTCCTTCGGCCAATCGGTGACGACGACGGGACAGCCTGTGTGCTTCTCCGTGAGATAGCGCTCGTGCTCGCTCTGGAGGTCGAGCCCGAACCCGATCGGGAACTCGAACTTCTCGCCGCCATCGCGCGCCTTCTCGAGGATCGCGATCGCCTCGCGGTACGGGATGCGCTCGAAGGGTCGATCGATCACCGTGCGCATCCGCTCGATCGCCTGCTTCTCGATCCGCTTCTCGAAGAACGCCATGTCGTCCTCGCATCGGTCGAGCACGTCCTGGAAGACCGACTTCAGGAAGCGTTCGGAGAGCGCCGCCAGATCGTCGAGCTCATAAAAGGCCGCTTCCGGCTCGACCATCCAGAACTCGGCGAGGTGCCGCGCCGTGTTCGAGTTCTCCGCTCGGAAGGTGGGACCGAAGGTGTACACCCGTGAAAGCGCCAGGGCCGCGATCTCCCCCTCGAGCTGGCCCGAGACCGTCAGGTACGCCGGCCGCGAGAAGAAGTCCTGCGCATCGTCCACCTTGCCGTCGTCGCCCCGCGGCGGATCTTCGAGCGGAAGCGTGGTCACGCGGAACATCTCTCCGGCGCCCTCGGCGTCGCTCGCGGTGATGATGGGCGTGTGGAGATAGAAGAACTCCTCGCGCTGGAAGAACTCGTGGATCGCCATCGACGCGGCGTTCCGCACCCGCAGCACCGCGCCGATCGTGTTCGTCCGCGGGCGCAGGTGCGCGATCGTACGCAGGAACTCGAAGCTGTGCCGCTTCTTCTGGAGTGGGTAGTCCTCGCCGGCCTCGCCCACGAGCTCGACTTCCCGCGCCTGCAGCTCGAAGCGCTGGCCCTTCGCGGGGGAGTCGACCAGCTCGCCGCGCGCGACGATGGAGCAGCCCGTGGAGAGCTGCTTCACGACGTCCTCGTAGCCGTGGGTCTCGGGGTTGGCGACGACCTGGAGGCCGTCCATGCAGGAGCCGTCGGAGACGTCGAGGAACGACACGCCCTTGCCGTGCCGCACGGTCCGGAGCCAGCCGCGCACGAGTGCGTCGCCTCCGGCCGACTCGCGGCGCAACATGCTTCGGATCGACTCGACGGACGACGACATGACGGACCCCCCGGCCGGAGAGTACCGCCGGATCGCGGGGGCTCGCTATCGTGCGCACACCCGAGAAGGAGGCGCTCCCCCGCGCCCATGGAGACGCGCCCCGGGCGCGACGTCCCGATGCAGATCAACTGGTTTCCCGGACACATGAATCGCGCGCGCCGGGAGATCGGCGACGCCATCCGGAAATGCGACGTGATCGTCGAGCTGGTCGACGCGCGGCTGCCGGCGTCGAGCCGCAATCCGATGCTCGAGAAGCTCGCTGCCGAGAAGCCGGTCCTCACCCTCTTCACGAAGTCGGACCTCGCGGATCCCGAGGTGACGGAAGCCTGGCTGGACGCGTGGGACGGCCCGCGGCCGCTCGCGCTCGTGATGAGCGAGCGCAAGAGCGTGGCGCGGATCCCCGCGCGCTGTCGGGAGCTCGCGCCCCATCGCGGCGGCCCCGGGCGCACCTTGCGCATCCTCGTCGTCGGGATCCCGAACGTCGGCAAGTCGACCTTGATCAACACCCTGACCGGCAAGCGGGTCGCGAAGGTCGGGGACCGTCCGGCCGTCACGCGGCGCGCCCAGCGCGTCGAGCTCGACCACGATCTCTCGATCTTCGACTCGCCCGGGGTGCTCTGGCCGAAGCTCGACGACCAGGACGGCGCGCGTCGCCTCGCCGCGAGCGGCGCGGTCGGCGAGAACGCCTTCGAGCTGATCGACGTGGCGGGCTGGGCCGTCTGCTTCGTCGCCGAGACCTATCCGGCGCTCTTCGAGGCGCGCTACGACCCCGACGAGACGGTCGCCGAGATCTTCGCCCGGACGTCCGCGGATCCCGAGGACGCGACCCGAGCCGTCGAACTGTTGGAGGCGGTCGGGCGCCGGCGCGGCGCGCTCCGCTCCGGCGGCCGCGTGGACCTCGACCGCGCAGCCGACGTGTTCCTGCGTGACCTGCGCGCCGCGAAGATCGGGGCGATCAGCTTCGAGCGGCCCGAAGACGGCTCGACCTAACGTCGTCCGGGATCCGGCCCCTCGAGCTCTTCGATCAGCTGGACGAACGCGCGATGTCGACGCTCGTCTATCTCCTCCGCCTCGAGGGCGGCGAGGACGGCGCATCCCGGTTCGGTCCGGTGCAGACAGTCGCGGAAGCGGCAGCCCGCGGTCGCGGCCCCTTCGAAGCCGGGGAAGCCGGCCGCGGCCTCGAGGGGCGAGACGTCGACGGCGATGAAGTCCCTGAAGCCCGCGGTGTCGACGAGGAATCCCTCGGCCGCGAGTGTGTGCAGCGTGGCGGTCGTCGTCGTGTGACGCCCCTTGCCGCTTCCCCGGTTCAACTCTCCGACCCGCAGGCCGAGATCCGGAACGAGCGCGTTCAAGAGCGAGCTCTTGCCCACCCCGGACGGGCCGACGAAGGCGGCCAACGCGCCGTCCGCGAGCAGCGACTCGATCGCCGCAAGCCCTTCGCCTCGTTCCGCCGACACGCGCAACACCGGTCCCGACGGCGAATAGATCTCCTCGAGGCGATCCCCCAGGACCCCGTCGTCGTCGAGATCGACCTTGTTGAGCACGAGGAAGGGATCGATCCCGGCGGCGCGCGCGATCACGAAGCCGCGGTCGATGTAGCCCGGAGGCTCTCGCGGCTCGGGGGCGACGACGATGCCGAGCCAGTCGAGGTTGGTCGCGATCGTGCGCTCGCGTCCACGCGGGTCGCGCCGCCGGAGCACACCGCGCGCCGGCTCGACCGCGAGGCGATCTCCCGCGACCCGGACGCGATCGCCGACGACCGCACGTTGTTCGGGCTGCAACCACACCTGCTGCTCGCCGCCCTCGTCGAAGCGGACGAGCACCGCGACCCCGTGATGCGCGACCACGCGTCCGGGCGTCCCGCCCTCGAAGGTGACGATCGTCCCCGCGTCCTCCGACGCGCGCCCTCGCCGCGTGGGCTTCTTCCGCTTGCCGCTCGCCATCAATCGGCTCGCAGCCGATCCGCGAGCCCGGAGTCTCGCACGATCCGTCGCTCGATCATCGCCCGGATCGCCTCGTCGCTCGCGTGCACTCGAAGTCGCCGTCGCGCGCGCGTGACCCCCGTATAGAAGAGCTCTCGCGTCATGATCGGTGACGGACGATCGCCTAACACGAGGTCCACCTCGTCGAACTCCGAGCCCTGGCTCTTGTGCACGCTCATCGCGATCGCGCTCTCGTGACTCGGGAGCCGCCCCGCCGACAGCCGGCGGACGCCCCCTCGGCCATCCGGGAAGATCGCACGCAGCTCCGAGTCCGACTCGTCGATCAGACCGACGTCGCCGTTCCAGAGATCCTGGTCCGGTGCGTTGCGCGTGACGAGCAGGAGCCGGCCCCGCCACCAGCCCGCGCTCGAAGTCGTGGCATGCACGCGTGCCGCCGCGTCGTCGAGCCGCGCTCCCAGGTTTTCGACCCCGAGCGGCCCGCGACGATGGGCGCAGAGCACGCGGTAGCGCCCCATCCGCTCGAGCTTCTCGATCGGGTCCTCCGCCCCGGCGATCTCCCGGTGCATCGCCTCGCTCTCGGCCACCACCCGGGCGACGACGTCTTCCGGTCGCGCCGCGGAGACGCGTTCGACGTCGGGCAACGCGGGGTCATCGAGCAGCTCGATCACCGCATCCGCATCCCCGTCGCGGATCGCCGACGCGAGCCGGCCGATCGCGCCCCCCGCCTCGAAGCGGTGGCTGCGGGTGAGGCGGACGACCGACGCCTCTAGCGCCGGCGACTGATCGGACGTGCCCCCGACGAGCTCGCCGAGGACGGCCCCGGATTCGACGCTCGCGAGCTGATCGGGATCCCCGACCAGCACGACGCGCGTCGCCTTCTCGCAAGCCGCGAAGAGCCGCGCCATCAGCTCGAGATCGACCATCGAGCTCTCGTCCACGACGACGACGTCCGCATCGATCTGCACGTCGGTGGATCGGCCGAACGCGTCCCGTCGCAGCTGCCCATAGAGCGCGCGCTGAAGCGTGCCGGCCTGGGTCGGCAGCGCCGCCTTCACCGCGTCCTGCGCTTCGAGCCCGTCCCGCCCGCGCGCGAAGGCCCCGGCCATCGCCGCCGCGGCCTTCCCCGTCGGCGCGAGTAGCGCGACCCGCGGCACGGGCGCGCCGGTCTCGACCGCCTGCTCGACCAGCGCGGCGACCAGTCGCACGACGAGGGTCGTCTTCCCGGTCCCGGGTCCCCCGGTCACGATCGTGAGCGGCCGACGCAGGGCCGATTCGAGGGCGGCCGCAGAGGCCGGATCGCCGCCGCCCGTCAGGCGTTCGATCACGGGTGCGGACCAGGACGCGTCGACGTCGAAGTCCGGCGCCCCGGCCCGCGCTCGAATCGCGATCGCGAGGGCGCGTTCGGCGCGATGTGCGCGCGAGAGATAGACGCGTCCCCGTTCGTCGATGACCGCGGGGCTCTCGGGCGTCTCCCCCGACGCGTCCGGCGCGTCGAAGAGGGGCGTCGCGAGGAGGGCCGCGCGCCAGGCCTCGACTGCGTCGTGGGTGACGAGCACGGGGTGCACGCGAGCCACGCCTTCGACTTCGGTCACGATCCCGTCCTCGGCGAGTCGGTCGAGATCGGCGCAGACGTGCCCGTTCGCCTGCTGGTGGCACGCGATCGCGAGACCCCAGAGCGCCGCCTCGTCTTCGACCCCGAAGAGCGCGCCGAGGCGACGCGCGAACTGCAGGTCGAGCCCGGTCAGCAGCCCGGCGGCTCGACCGCGTTCGAGGATCGCGCCATCGCCGCGCTCGCGAGCGTCGCGAGGGTCGAGGGAGGCTTCGCTCATGCCGTTCGTCCCTCCCCCTGCCCGAGGAGCGATTGCAGCGCCTCGACGATCTCCCGCGGCGGCCGGTCGTGGAACACACCGCAGGCGTCGAAGTGGCTCGGGGCCAGGCCGCGCAGGAAGAGATAGTAGGCGCCGCCGAAGTCGCGGTCGTAGTCGTAGCCCGGCACGCAAGCCGTCAGATGCCGATCCAGGGCGACGGTGTAGAGGAGCGCCTGCAGCACGTAGTCGTGGTCGATCATCGCGCCGACGAGCGCGTCGGGGGCGTCGGGGGCGTCGGGGGCGTAGTCCGTCTGTCGGACGCCCAGGTGGTTCGACTTGTAGTCGATCAGGTAGTAGCGCTCGCCGTCGTGGAAGACCGCGTCGATGTAGCCGCGCAGGAAGCCCTGCAATCGCTGGAAGCCGAGCCGTCCCGCCCGGTCCGCATAACGCGCGAGAGGCGAGCCCGCAGGTGCGCGCTCGAGGACGGCGGCGAGGGCGCCCGGTTCGAGGCCGCCGCCCTCCCCGGGTGCCCACAACGTGAACTCCATCTCCGCCCGAAACGCGCGCGGAGGGAGCTCCGCGAGACGAAGCGGATGTACGCCCGGTCGCAGCGGCGTCATGGCGACGGCCTCGACGACGTGGAGCACCTGGTCGACGCGCTCGGGCTCCATTCGGTGGGCTTCGAGCAGGCCCAGCACCTTCTCGCGTCGCGCGTCGCGTTCGGGACCGTCGGGATCCTCCGCCGCGTAGGTCGCGAAGTCGACGTGCTCGAGCACGTCGTGCAGGAGCGTGCCGGCTTCGGCGCCGCGCGGGAACGCGTCCATTTCGGCGGCGAGGTCCGGTTCGGCGGACGGGACCTCGACATCCGGGCGGGTCGCGGCGGCGGCGTCGCGATCCCGACCGGTCACTTCGGGGCCCGCGTGCGGCGCCAGGGCGTGCGCTTCACGGGTGAGCGCCGAGAAGCTGGTCGTCCGGCGGGCTCGCACGAATCGCCGGGAGGGCGGCGCCCACGACAAGGGCGGCGGCGCCGGCGCGCGCGACTGCCATCGCTCACCCGCCTCGAAGTCGATGCGCTCGATCTCGACCGCGCCCTCGCCGGCCGCCTCGGCGACGCGACCCCAGGCGGCGAGCCAGTCCTCGTCGGTCCATTTAGCGGTGTGCTTCGCGGCGTGGGCGTAGGACCCGCCGTCGGCCTCCTTGCGGAGCAGCAGCCACGTGAGCGCCGACTTGCGATGGTGCGGACCGAGGGCGCCCCAGGCGACGACGCATTGATGCTGGGCGCGGGTGAGTCCCACGTAGAGCAGCCGCAGCTGCTCGGAGAACGCTTCGTCGTCCTTGGCCGCGACGTGGGCGGGCAGGCCCTGCAGGTCGAGGGTGCGACGCCCGGTCTCGCGATCGTGGAAGCGAATCGGCGGGTTCCGCTTGTCGCCGCTCGCCGCGCCTTCCGCGCTCGTCCCCTTGCCCTTCCAGTTCTCCCACAGGCAGGGCAGATAGACGACGGGGTATTGAAGGCCCTTGCTTCCGTGCAGGGTCACGAGCGAGATCGCCTCGTCGTCCCGCTCGAGCCGGAGGAGCGCCGCGTCGCTACCGAAGACCGCGCGGGCCTCCTCGGAGGCGGTCGCGCGTTCGAGGGCCGCGAGCAGCCCGGCCCGGGAGGGCGCGCGCTCGCTCGCGAAGCGTTGCAGCAGCTCCGAGAGATGGAGCCAGTTCGTGATCCGGCGTTCGCCGTCGCGATAGGCGAGGAGCGTGAGCGACACGCCCTGCTCCCGACGCCATGCCTCGATCGCCCGCGCAAAGCCTCGCTGGGACCACATCCGTCCGTATTCGGCATAGGCCTCCGAGAGTGCGGACAGCTCCGTGGAGTCGTCCGAGAGCGCCGCGATCCGATCGGCGTCGAAGCCGTGGGCCGCGGTCGCCAGGGCCCCACGCAGGGTCGGTGGATCGGCGGGTCGCATCATCGCGCGCAGCACGCACGCGAACTCCCACGCCTCGCGCGTGTCGAAGACGTTCGTCTCGCCGCGATCGACGCAGGGCAGCCCCAGCCGCTCGAGCGCGTCGCGCATGCGCTGGAGCTCGCGCTTCGTGCGACACAGGACCGCCACGTCCGAAGCCTCGAACGCGCGATCCCCCCGACGAGCTTCCGGCGAGACGAGACCCGCGATGTCGGCGGCTACCGCGTCGAGCACCAGGGTGCGGCCGATCCGTTCGGGCATCGTGCCGTCGGCCTTCTGCGCCTCCCCGGTCGTCTCGGCCACCTGCTCTCGTTCCGCGAAGAGCACCCGCAGGCCGGCCTTCGACCGCGCGCCGGGCTCGAAGACCGGCTCGAAGCCCGGCCGCTCGTGAACGGGTGCGAACTCGATCTCCTCCTCGCGGAAGGCGCGCTCGGGTCCCGCGAAGAGCGCGTTCACTGCCGCGATGAGCGGCGGATCCGAGCGCCAGTTCACTTCGAGGCCGTAGGCGTTGGCGCCAGCGTCCCCGCGCGCCGCCAGGTAGGTGAAGACGTCCGCGCCGCGGAACGCGTAGATCGCCTGCTTCGGATCTCCGATCAAGACGAGCCCGAGGTCGTCGCCTCCCCCGTGCCAGACCGACGAGAACACGTCGTATTGGACCGGGTCCGCGTCCTGGAACTCGTCGATCAGCGCGTAGCGATAGCGCTCGCGTAGCAGGGCCGTCAGCCGCGGCCCGGCCCCGCCTCGCAGCGCCCGCCGCAGCTCGCTCAAGAGGTCGTCGAAGAAGAACAGATGGAGGTCGCGACGCCGGCGGTCGGCCTCGGCGCGGGCGAGGGTGACGAAGCGATGCCGCAGCCAGAGCGCGCGCGCTTCGAAGCCCGCCCTCTGCGCGTCGGTCGTCGCGATCACCCGGGCGATGTCGTCGAAGGCCGCGTCGTGGGGCGTCGCCGCGCCGTCCTTCGTGACCGCGGCGAGGGCCTGCGGCGTGAAGCGCTCCAGATACTTCGGCACTTCGAGGACGGCGACGCCTTCGGTGTCGTCGCCGCGCGCGCGCACCTCCTCGGCGAAGCGGTCGAACGCGGTGAACCACTTGGGGACGTAGTTTGCGGCGTACGACTTCTTGGCGATGTCCTTGGTGTCGAGGATCAGCTCGAGCGCGGGGTCCCTCCTCGCAGGCCAGGACGCGGCAAAGTCGCGCCGCGCCTCGGCGGTCGCGGCCAGCAGCGCCTCGGCTTCGCCGATCTCCTCGGCCTTCGGACACGGCGGAACGATCGGCATGTCTTCGTCGGCGCCGAGCACGTCGAGCAGATCGTCGTGGAGCGAGTGCGGCTCGAACTGCCAGCGTTTGCCGGGTCCGTCGATCAGCCAACGAACGAAGCCCGGATCCTGCTCCGAGAGCAGACGATGGAAGAGATCGTGGGCCAGGGTCTCCTGGAGCGGCTTGGCCTTCTCGACCAGCTGGGCGTCGAAGGGCATCCCGCTCTCGAAGGCGTTCTCCGTGAGCGTGCGCTGGCAGAAACCGTGGATCGTGAAGATCGCCGCCTCGTCGAACTCGGCGAGGGCACGCCGCAGCGGATCCTCGCCGCTCTCGGCCGCGGTCGTCGCGAGCGCGCGAAGCGCCTGCGCCTGCTTTGCCGCTTCGGCCTCCTCCGGAAGCGGCTCGCCCGCGCGCGCGTCTTCGCCGGCGGCGATCGCCTCCGCGATCCGCTTCCGCACGCGCTCGCGCAGCTCCGCGGTCGCAGCATGGGTGTAGGTCACGACGAGGATCTCGCCGACGTGCAGACCGCGCTCGACGAGCAATCGCAGATAGAGCGTCGTCAGCGTGTAGGTCTTGCCCGTGCCAGCGCTGGCCTCGATCAACGACGTACCGGTGAGCGGCATGCGGAAGGGATCGAGCGGTTTCATCACTCCCCCCCTCATGCGTGATCCACCGAACGTGCGTCGAGCAAGGGACCGAAGATCTCCGTCGCGAGGGCGTCGAAGGACGTCCCGCCGGGCACGATCGGGCTCGGCGACACCGGACTTCGCCCTTCCCACAGGCGCACCGTCTCGAGCTCGCGCTCCACCTCCGGCGTGGACCAGGACGCCCCGCCGCCGGATCCGTGGAAGGTCTTGTTCGCGTCGCGCCAGGCGGCTTCGGGATCGCGCTCGAGCTTCTCGGCGAAGGCGCGCGACGTCTCGGGCAGGAAGGGCAGCGGCACACGGTCCGCCGATGCGGCCCAGGCGTAGAGCCGCGCGAGCTGGCCCTCGGGATCCTTCACGCGGTCGAATACCGCGACGCGATTGCCCTTGCTGTCCTGCGGCCGCCCGACGAGGATCGTTCGTTGCTCGACACCTGCGGGCGCGCACGCGCACAGGAAGAGATGACGGATCCAGGCATCGAGCTCGCTCGTTCCACCGATCTTCCGGAAGTCGCTGACGACGCGTCCGCTCTCGTGGAGTGAATCGACGCGGCCTGCGAGGCGCACGGCTCCGAGACCCTCGACCTCGAGGGTGAGCGCGTCCTCGAGGTCCGGCCGGGCTTCCCCTTCGCGTCGCTTCGCGGCGACCCTTGCGATGGCCGCGACCTCGGCGCGCAGCTTTCGGAGGGCGGCCTCGCCCGGGATGCCACGCGGGACGATCGGCGCCGCGGCCAGGCGCTCGAGCGCGGCGTCCCCGGATTCGATCGCGCGGAGCATCGCCTGACCGACCTTGAACCGATCGAGCCCCGCCGGCTCCGTCGGGTCGAGCTCGGGCACGACGTCCTCTTCGCGCGGGAGGCGCAGCTGGAGGCGATCGCGCACGAAGAAGCGACTCGCGCGGATGAGCCGATCGATCAGCGCGTCCAGATCGAGGTCGAGGTCCGCGTTTGCGCCAGACGGGCTCGCCGCATCGGTCGCGTCGACGGCCTGTTCGGACAAGAAGACCCGCTGTGGCCCGCCGCCTTCGATCGTCGCGGCGCGCCGCACCTCTGCGGCGGCGAACGCTTCCCGGTCCGCCCCCGGCAGGTGCCGCGGACTCGACGCATCGAAACACGTCGGGCTGAAGGGCTGGAGCGCGTGTGCCACCACGACGCGCTCCGCGATCGATTCCAGTTCCTCGTCGGCGAAGGCGTCCGCGAGACATTCGAGCAGCTCGCTCACGACGATCGAAGGGGGAAGATCGCTGCCGTCCCGCACGTCGCGGCCCGGAACGCTCAGGATGAGTCGCTCCCGCGCCGAGAGAATCGCTTCCAGGAAGAGGTAGCGGTCGTCGGAGCGCGGATCGCGATCGCCAGCGCGCGGACGCTGCGCGGCGAGATCGAAGCCCGACGCCGGACCGCCGCGCGGGAACGCGCCATCGGCGAGTCCGAGGATCGCCACGACCCGGAACGGAATCGCGCGCAGGGGCACGAGCTCACAGAACGTGACGCCACCGGCGAGGAAGGCCTGGGGCGCCGGGTTCGTCGTGAGCGCGTCGATGACCTGCTCTCGGATCGCCTCGAAGGGGACGGCCGCGTCGAAGCCCGCTTCCCCCGCGGCGTCCGCGAGTCGTGTGAGCAGGCGCCGGATGGTGACGTGTTCGTGCGTATCGTCGTCGGTCTGCTCGCAGGCCTGACCGAGCAGCTGCGCGAGCCAGTCACACCACGCGGCGACCGGCTGCGGTCTCGCCGCGCGACGGCGCGCGCGATCGAGCAGGTCCGCCAGGTCTCCCAGCGCGCCGAGCACGTCGGGCTCGAGCATCGGCGGGAGCGGCGCCGGCGCGACACCTCCGTGCGTCGCTTCGCCGCCGCCGACCGCGTGGGCGAAGGCCAGCCGCGTGAGCCCCCCCGACCAGGTGTGCGCATCGGACGTTTCGAGATCGAGCGCGCCGCGATGATCGCCGTCGAAGCCGAAGCGGATGCCGGCCTCGACCGCCCATTCGGCGATCCGCTCGACCGACTCCTCGTCGAGCCCGAAGCGCTGGCGCGCCGGCGAACGCGCGAGCCAGTCGAGAACCTCGTCGCGCCCGCCGCGACTCGTGACCAGGCTGAGCAACGCGACGAAGGCGTCCGCGACCGGCGAACGACGCAGCGCGCCGCGATCCGCGATGCGGTGCGGGATCCGAGTGCCGTCGTCCCGGGTCGCGCCGAAGATCGCTTCGATGTCCGGGGCGAGCGCGTCGATCGCCGGCGCCATCACGATCACGTCTTCGGGCTCGAGGGTCGGGTCGCGTTCGAAGGCTTCACGAAGGGTCGCCTGTAACACCTCGAGCTCCCGCCGCGGACCGTGGCAGAGATGCACGCGGATCGAGTCGTCGTCCGCCGCGATCACGCGCTCGTCTTCGGGCACGTCGTCGAGGTCGAGGATCGCGCGCTGCAGCCGATCGAGCAGGCGGTCGCCCTCGGGCTCGGCGTGGCTCTCGGTCTCGGCGTCGTGCACGCCCGACACTTCTTCGAGACAGCGCTGGAAGTCGCCACCGAGCCGGCCGAGGCTCGCGAGCAGGCGAGCGACCGGACCGGGATCCGCTGCATCGAAGAGCCCTTCGCTCTCCGTCGGCTCGCGCAGCTCGGCGTCGCGCACCTCGTGTCGCAGGTCGGCCCACCAGGCGCGCGACGGGCTGAGGATCGAGAGGTGGACTTCGGTGTGCCGTGCAAGCGCCTCGATGACGGACAGCACGAGCGGTGCGAGGGTCGAGACCGCGAAGATCTCGACCCCGTTCGGTGCGTGTTCGTCGATGACCGCCGCAGCGTCTCCTCGCTTCACTTGCTCCAGAAACGTCTGCGCGCGACCGGCGAAGTGATCGGCTCCGAGGCGCTCGGTCAGGGTCCGGACCAATCGGGCCTGCCATCGCGCGGCGCCCTCTTTCGGCAGGGCCTCGGCTTCACCCCAGTCGATCAGCCACTCCGGTCGGAACGTCGCATAGCGATCGAAGAGCCGCGCGATCTGCGCGGCGAGCTGGACGCGTCGCCAGTCGCCGTCCGTCGCGTCGAGGTGGAGCGAGAGCGGCGCGAAGTCCGGATCGTCACCCGACTCCTCGAGGATGCGCGCGATCGCCCAGGTCAGGCGTCCCGGCGACCACGGCGCCGACTCGATCTCTTCCCGAGGCGTCCCGAAGAGTCGCTCGAGGAAGACCCGCGGAAACACGAACTCGGTGTTCGCGCAGACGCCGTGCTCCTGGGCGAGGGACTGCGCGAGCCAGCGCTCCATGCCGGGTCCCTGCACGACGACCGTCGCGGTCGTGAGGGCGTTCCGTCCGGGGGCCATCAGTCGGGTGGCCAGCCCTTCGAAGAGTCGTTCGGTCCGATTGCTGCGTTCGACGTGGAGCAACTTCGCCCGGGCCGATCAGAAGAAGGTCTTCTTGTTGGCTTCGAAGTCCCAGTAGGATCGCAGCAACGTGATCTTGCCCTCGTCGTTCACTTCGTAGACGTTGATGACTTCGTTCCAGCCGATCACGCCGCCCGGCCCCTTCACGAAGATCGTGCCGACGTTGACGCACGCGCCGTTGCCGTTCAGGGTCTGGCGGATCTCGAAGCGGATCGTGTCCGGCTTGATCACATCGGCGCAGAACTGGCGGATCTCGTCCTTGCCCACGCGACCGCGACCTTCGGGATCCCACTCGGACGGGCCGTAGGGGTCCTGAACGATCGCGTCGTCCGCAAAGAGGTCGAGCCAGCCCTCGCCGTCCCCAGCGATCGCACGCTCCATCGAAAGGATGCTCGCCTCCCGGGCGGGCGTCTTCGGTGCGTTCTTGACGAGATCGATCGACATGAAAAGGGGGTCCTCACAGGCATGCGGCGCGTCAGGCACCGCGGCCGAGGGAGGATACTCGATTCACCGCCGATCGTCGGCGGATCAGCGGCCGAGAACGCGGGCCAGGCGGGTCACCGCTTCGACGACGTCGGCCGCCGGCGCGGCGGTGAACGAGAGCCGGATCCACTCGCCGTAGGCCTCGCCGCAGCTCGAGCCCGGCGCGACGAGCACGCCCTCCGCGAAGCAGTCGTCGAGCAGACCCGACAGTCCGCGCTCGTCGAGGCGGTCGCGTACGTCGAGGAACAGGAAGGTGCCCCCCTGCGGCGCGGGCAGATCGAGCAGCGCCGCGACCTCGCGACCGACCTCCCGGTCCTGGGCGTGGGCGGCCGCCAGCCAATCGGCGCCGCCCGCGAGCGCCGCGAGAGCGGTTCGCTGGCCGACCACCGGGGCGTGGTAGTAGACGTGGGTCCCGATCTTGCGCGCGTTCGCGATCAGCTCCGCGGGCGCGGCGAGGTAACCCACACGCTGACCCGCCATCGCGTAGCTCTTCGAGAAGGAATAGACCGAGACCGTCCGCTCCGGGGCGAAACGGGACATCGACACGTGCGCTTCGGGACCGCCCTCGTAGTGGTAGTCCTCGTAGACCTCGTCCGACAGGAGCCAGAGATCGTGGCGTCGCGCCAGGTCAGCGAGGGCCTCGAGCCAGTCGCCGGGTACTACGCGCCCGGTCGGATTCGAAGGCGTCGAGACGTAGAGCGCCCGACTCTTCTTCGTGAGGCGCGCCTCGACCGCCGCGACGGCCTCGGCCGCCGAGCCGACGCGGTCGTAGAAGGGCACCTCGACGGGCTGCGCCCGGAAGCTCTGGGCGATGCCGCGGATCAGGGGCCAGAAGGGTGCGAGGATCAGGAGCTCGTCGCCGGGCGAGAGCGTGGCCCCGGCGACCGCCGCGAGGCCTCCAGTCGCACCGGCGGTGACGAGCACCTGGTCGGCGGCGACGTCGACCCCGTTCCGCCAGGCGAGCTTCTCGACGATCGCGTCGATCAGCTCCGGGAGCCCCCGCGTGTCGCAGTAGGCGTGCAGGCGCGCGTGCTCGGCCGCGGCGATGTCCTCGGAGCGCGCTCCGACGAAGGGGTCGCGCCAGGTGTCGCCGACGTGCAGCGGGAAGAGCGGACCCGGGTGCTCGGCCATCCGGTCGGCGAATGGCGAGTAGATCGCACCCGGCATCGCGAGCGCTTCCGGGGCCAGCGCCGGCGAGCGCGACGTCATGCGCCGGCCGATGCTTCGCGGATCAGCGCGCCGTAGCCCTCGCGGTAGGTCGGGTAACGGAAGCGGTAGCCGCTCTCCTGGGCGAGCGCGTTGCTGCAGCGCTTGCTGCCGACGGCGCGCCTCCGATCGGCGGGCGCAGCATCCTCGGGCGGCAGCACGGGCGCCGGCCCGCCTACCTCCTCGGCGAGCCAGCCGTAGAGCTCCGCCTCCTCGGCCGAGTGATCGTCGACGCCGAGGTAGAGGGGCGCGGGATCCGGGTGGAAGAGCAGGTGGCGCACGAGGCCGGCGGCATCGTCACGGTGAATCCGATTCGTGAAGTGCTCGCTCTCCCGGAGCGAGAGCTTGCCCTCGCGCGCCTGATCGACGAGCCGCGTGCGACCCGGGCCGTAGATCCCGCCGAGGCGGACGACGACGCTGCGGATTCCGCTCGCGGCCACGAGACCCTCGGCGGCGAGCAGGGTCTCGCCTCGAAACTGGGTCGGGTGGGTCGGCGAGGCCTCCGTGATGGGCTCGCCGCGACGCTGACCGTAGACGCTGGTGCTCGAGGTCATCACGATCCGCTTCGGGCGCTGGCCCTCGTCGAGCAACCACTGCAGGAAGCCGGCGAGCCCGTCCAGATAGGCCCGGCGATAGGCCTTCTCGGTCCCGGCGTCGGCACCGACGGCGTAGACGGCGTACTCGACCCGCGGCGGCGCGGGTGGCAGCGCGGAGGGCTCCGCGACGTCGCCCGGGATCCCACGCACCCCGTCGGCCAGGCCGTCGAGGTTGCGCCGAATGCCGAACACCTCGTGCCCCTCCGCCGCCAGCATCGACGCCAGCGCGTTGCCGACATAGCCGCATCCCGCGATCACCACTTGAGCCATGACGGCAGGATGCCGCAGCTGCATGCGCTCGCGCCATGAGACCGCGGTGCCGAACGGGGAATCGAACCTGCCATGACGGCGTGATGCCGCAGACGGCTATGATCCTGCCATGCAACGGCCGCGAATCGGGATTCCTCTCTGCCTCGATGAGCGCGGTCGTTGGCGCGAAGGTCGCGACTACCTCTACATCGACGATCGCTACGCGCGCGTGATCGAAGCAGCCGGCGGCCTGCCGATCCAACTCCCGATCCAGACCGATGCCGCGGCGCTCGTCGCCACGATCGACGGCTTGCTCCTGCCGGGCGGGGACGACTTCCCGAGCGACCGCGCGCTCCCGGACGGCGTCGAGCTCGACCTCGTCCCCGAGCGACAGCTCGCCTTCGACGCCGCGCTGCTCGACGCCGCGCAAGCCGGAGCGCTCCCGATCCTGGGCATCTGCTATGGCATGCAGCTCCTCGCTCGGGAATCCGGCGCGACCCTCGAGCCTCACCTCCCGAGCGGCGAGGCGACGGTCGAAGAACACCGTCTACCCGCAACGGCGCGCCACGCGATCGAGGTCGCACCCGATACCCGCCTCGCGACGATCCTCGGACCGGGTGCGCACGACGTGAACAGCCTCCATCATCAGGCGGTGCTGGATCCGGGTCCGGCCTGGCGGACGACCGCCCGGGGACCGGACGGAGTGATCGAGGCGATCGAGCGTGCGGAGCCCGCCGATCGATGGGAGATCGGCGTGCAGTGGCACCCGGAGAAGATGCCCGAGTCGACGAGCGCCGCGCTCTTTCGCGCTTTCGTGGACGAGTGCCGCGTGCGCGGAGCGACCTGAGGGATGCGCCGGCTCTTGTCCGTCGTGTTCTGGGGCTTCGTCGTCCTGTCGTCCCTCGCCCTCTTCCCGCTCGCGGTCCTGATCTTCCTCGTGACGGCGCCCTTCGATCACCGCCGGGCGCTGCTCCACCGCTTCACCTGCTTCTGGGCATCCCTCTATACGTGGCTGAACCCGGCGTGGCCCGTCACGATCCACCACCGCGAACGTCTCTACGACGCCGGCCCGACGGTGATCGTCGCCAACCACCTCTCGCTCCTCGACATCCTCGTGCTCTTCCGGCTGCACAGTCACTTCAAGTGGGTGTCGAAGGTCGAGAACTTCCGGGTGCCGGTGATCGGCTGGAACATGACGATGTGCGGCTACATCCCGCTTCAGCGCGGCACGAAGACGAGCGTGATGGGGATGATGCGGCGCTGCGACGCCGCCCTCGCGGGCGGGAGTTCGATCATCATGTTTCCGGAGGGCACGCGATCGTCGACCGGACGGATGCGCTCGTTCAAGCCCGGCGCGTTCGAGATCGCGAGTCGCAACCGGGTCGCGATCCAGCCGCTCGTGCTACGGGGCACCGGGGACGCCCTCCCGAAGCGGGGCTTCGTCCTCCAGGGTCGGCACCCGATCTCGATCGAGGTGCTCGAGCCGATCCCCGCGAGCGAGGTCGAGAAGACCGAGCCCGAGGAGATGCTCGAGCGGGTGCGCGAGCGGATCGCTCAGTCGCTCGACGCCAGCTCGGACGCCGCCGACTGATCGTCGGACGATTCCGGGAGCGCTCGCCGCAGGAGCTTGCCCGTCGCGTTCCGTGGCAGGACGTCGACCGCGCGGATCGTGACCGGGACCGCGTACCGCGCCAGGCGCTCGCTGCAGAACGCCGCGAGTGCCGCTGCGTCGAGCGACGCGCCCGGCCGGAGCACGACCCAGGCGGCAGGACGCGCCCCGAAAGTCGCATCGTCGACGCCACGCACCCCCGCTTCGAGCACGTCCGGGTGCGCTTCGAGCACCGATTCGATCTGCGCCGGATAGACATTCTCGCCGCCGGACACGATCAGATCGGTGCGGCGGTCGAGCACCCGGAGACCGCCCTCGGCATCGAGTCGACCGATGTCACCGGTGGCGAGCCAGCCGTCGCGGAGCGTCTCGCGGGTGGCGTCGGGATCTTCGAGGTAGCCGTGCATCACGATCGGGCCGTGCACCTGGATCTCGCCCGCTTCGCCGGTCAGCAGGGTTCGGCCATCGTCGCCGACGATCCGGAGCGAGACACCGCCGAGCGCGCGCAGGCCTCCGGCCCGCTCCTCGCTCGCGACGCCCGGCGGTCGCGTCGCGACCTGGGAGGCGGCTTCGGTCAGGCCATAGGTCGGAGCGACGGGGTAGCCGAGTCGATCCGCGCGTTCGAGGAGCGCATCGCTGGCCGGGCCCCCGCCTAACAGCACGAGTTCGAGCCCCGGCGGCGCGCGACGATCGCCCCGCTCCCCGATCACACGCTCGAGCATGGTCGCGACGAAGCTCACCCGGGTGATCCCGTCCTCGTCGAGGGCTCGCGCGACCGCCGCGGCTTCGAAGCGGTCGTGCATCACGACGCTCGCGCCGACCCGCGCGGCGCGGATCAGGATCGCGAGGCCGCCGATGTGGAAGAGCGGCATGCAGAGCAACCACCGGTCGGAGCTCGCGCTCCCGAGCAACGCCGCGGCGCCGTCGGCGCTGCCGATCAGGTTCTCGCGGGTGAGCACGGCCCCCTTCGGCCGGCCGCTCGTCCCCGACGTCCGCAGCACGAGCGCGGCGCCCTCGGTGCGGCGTCGCGCCGCGGCCGCGTCGAAGTCCGCGGCGCGCGACGCGTCCGGAGCCCGATCCAGCGCCGGCCCGTGCTCCACGCCGAGGACGAGGAGTCCGCAGCCGGAGGCGGCGGCGAGCCGATGCGCGCGATCGTCCGCCGTATCGACGACGAGGAAGCGCGCGCGACTCGATTCGAGCGCGAAAATCTGCTCGGACTCGCTCTGCCGCGCGTTGAGGGGCAGCATCGGCACGCCCGCGGCGAGCGACGCGTGGATCAGCGCGACCCCCTCCGTCGACGGGGACGCGAGCACCGCGAGGAGATCCCCCGCGCGCACGCCGACGGCGTCGAGCGCGTCCACGCACGCGCGACTCTTCGCGGCCAGGCCGGCCCACGAGAGCGCGACCTCACCACACCGCAGCGCGAGCGACGCGTCTCCGTGGGCCTCGAGCCCGTCGAGCCATTCGTCCGGCGCGAGGCTCACCCGCCCACCTCGAAGAGGAGCTCCGCCGCATCGAGCACGGAATCGCTCGGCACGACCCCGAGTCCCGGCCCGGGCGAAACGGGCAGCGTCCCGTCGACGAACGCATCCGATTCCGGCACGAGGTCCCGCGCAAGGAGCGGGCCCGTTCCGAGCCCGTGCACCTCGTTCGGATCCCCGGTCGCCGCCGCGAGGGCACAGGCCATCCCGCGACCGATCGCCCCGTCGATCAGCGTCGACCACACGAGTCGCCCCCCGGACGCGTGCACGCGTCGTGCTAGGTCGATCGAGACGTCGAGGGACCCGAGCGCCGCGGGCTTCGCGACGAAGACCGTGAGACCGGCATCGAGACACGCGCGCCAACCCCCGCCCTGCAGCGCTTCGTCCGCGGCGACGCCGACCTCCGAGCCCGCCGCGAGCCGAGCGAGCGCTGCGACGTCGGCGCGCGCGACGGGCTGCTCGACATAGTCGACGTCGAAGCGCGCGAAGACCGCGAGGGCGCGCTCCGCCTCCGCTTCACTCCACGCTTCATTCGCATCGAGCCGCACGCGCGCCGACGCACCCACCGCCTCGCGCAGCGCGGCGACCCGCTCGATGTCCAGCGCCGGATCGCGCGTCTCGGGCGAGACGGCGAGCTTGAGCTTGAACGCGACGAAGCCCTGCTCTCGTGCGGCGCGGGCGCGGTCGGCGACGGCGTCCGGCGCCCACCCGCCGATCAACGCTTGTGAAGCCACGCGCGTCGGCGATTCGCCCTCGAAGCCGGCGAGCGCGCGGAGCCGCGAGACGAGGTCGACGTCCTCGCGGCGTGCCGACAGGTCCATCCACGCGGTCGACCAGGCGAACGCGGCGCAGGGCGTCGCGGTGACGTGCTGCGCCTCGGTCGGTTCGCTCGAGCGTCCCGCCGAAAGCGCCGCACGACTCGACTCCTCGAGCGCCGCGCGACTCGCGGCGAGGTCCTCGGTTCCGAAGTCGGGGAGAGGCGTCGCTTCGCCGTAGCCGTGGCGGCCATCCGCGTCCTCGAGATCGAGCACGAGCGCCTCCCGCTCGTCGATCGCGCCGTGGGCCGTCTCCATCCGACGCGCGAGCGGCAGGCGCATCCGGAACAGCCGCGCGCGCTGCAACGGAAGCGACGAGGTCACGCCGCGACTCCGGCGACGAGCCCGAGCGCGAGCAGCAACGAATAGAGGAAGCCGGTCTGCGCCGTCGCCGCGAGCGCGCCGTTGAGGGCCGGGCCGTCCTCGGATCCCTGCACGACCCCGAAGAGACGGATCGTCCGCGGCAGACAGGCGATCGGCAGGAGCACCCAGGGCTCGAGCCCGAGCGCGAGCCAGAGTCCGACCGGGAAGAGCAGCGCGCCCCACACGAGGAATGCCCACTCCGCGCGGGCCGCGCCGCGGCCGAAGCGAACGGCGAGCGTGCGCTTGCCCGCGGTGACGTCGGTGTCGACGTCGCGCAGGTTGTTCACGACGAGGATGGCGGTCGCGAAGAAGCCGACCGGGATCGCGCAGAGCCAGGCGAGCAACGGCAACGTGCCGGTCTGCACCCAGGTCGTTCCCACCACCGCCACGAGTCCGAAGAAGAGGAAGACGGCGACGTCCCCGAGGCCGTGGTAGCCGAGGGGATAGGGTCCGCCGGTGTAGGCGATCGCCGCGAGGATCGAGACCGCGCCGATCGCGAGGATCACCGGGCCTGCGTGCCAGGCGAGGTAGAGCCCGGCGAGGGTCGCGAGGGCGAACACGACGAACATGCCCCGCTTGAGTTGATCGGGGGTGAGCAGACCGAGCTGCGCGGCGCGGGGCGGGCCGATCCGCTCCTCGGTGTCGGCGCCCTTCTCGAAGTCGAAGACATCGTTCGCGAAATTCGAGCCGATCTGCAGGCAGAGCGCGCCGAAGGCCGCGGCGAGCGCGGCGCCGACGTGAATCCCGCCCTCGACGTAGGCGACCGCCGTGCCGACCAGCACCGGACCGATCGAGACCGGCAGGGTCTGCGGCCGTACCGCCATCTTCCATGCGCCGGCGCTGCCCGCCTGCACTTCGCTCATGTTCGCTCTCCCTCGCGCGCGACGTCTTGGTGGGAATCGTCGCGGGCTTCGACGGCGGAAAGGAACGCCCGCAATCGTTCGCCGAATACCTCGGCGTCCTCCAGGTGCGCCGCGTGACCGACGCCCTCGAGGATCGCGATCTCCGCGGCCGGAAGGGACGCGGCGAGGGCGTCCGCGATCGCGCGGAACTTCGCGTCCTCGCCGCCCGCGACCAACATCGTGGGCGGCGTGCACGCGTGCAGCCGATCGAAGATCGGCGTCTGCACGCCGGCGCCCATCCCGCGCAGGCTGTGGGCGAGACCGCGGGGGCGCTGCCGCAGGCGCTCGGCCCGGGCGCGTGTGAGGAACGCCGCCCCGAGCCGGGACTGGCTCGCGAAGATCGGCAGCGCCATCCAGTGATCGACGAAGGCCTCGAGTCCGTCACGCTCGATGCGATCCGCGAGCGCTTCGTCCGCAGCGATCCGCGCCGCGCGATCCATCGCGTCCGCGATCCCCGCGGTCGCACCGATCAGCGTCACGCTCGCGAACAGGTCCGGGCGCGCGACCGCCGTCGCGAGCGCCGTCCGGCCGCCCATCGAGTAGCCGACGAGGTGCGGCCGTCCGAGCCCGAGCCCGTCGACGGCCGCCGCCACCTGCTCGACGCAGGCGTCCATCGCGTAGGGCGCGACGGCCTCCGGCGCGTCGCTCTCCCCGTGTCCGACGAGCTCCAGCCGAACCGCGCGCCAATCCGGCGTGACCGCCTGCGCGGTGCCCTGCATGCTCTCGGCGGAACCGGTAAAGCCGTGGAGAAAGAGCACCGGTCGCGCGGCTTCGGGTCCGTCGACGACCGCACGCAGTCGCACGCTCTTGGCATCGACCCACTCGACGCGCGCATCACTCATGACGAGGTGCCCCGTGCCTCGGCGGCATCGACGGCCGCGCGCGCGGCCGTCGTCGCCGCCCGGAATCGCGACTCGTTGGTCTGCGAATCGATCGGCACGTGCACGATCGATGTCCCGCGCTCCGCGACGCCCGCGGCGATCGCCGCTTCGAGTGCAATCACGTCGCCCGCGCGGGTGTAGGGCAGCGCGAACGCGCCGGCGACGCGTTCGAGGTCGAGACCATGGGGCGTGTGGAAGAGCTCGCGGAACGCGACCGCTTCCCCTTGCCGGGCGATCGGCAGCATCGAGAAGATCCCGCCGCCGTCGTCGTCGAGCACGACGATCGTGAGGGGCAGGGAGACGCGGCGCGTGAGCAGGAGCCCGGACAGGTCGTGCAGGAACGCGAGGTCGCCGGTGAACAGGATCGTCGGAACGTCCTCGGTCGCGGCGATGCCGAGGGCCGTCGAGTTGATGCCGTCGATGCCGCTCGCGCCGCGGCTGCAGTGGACGCGGAGCGCGGGCTCCCGGTTCGCGAAGCCGAGGTCGAGGAGTCGGATGGCCATGCTGTTCGAGACGAAGAGCTGCGAAGCCTCCGGTGCCGCCCGGGCGACCGCCGCGGCCACCGACAGACCGCAGAAGCCCGCATCGTCCCGCGCCGCGGCGTCGAGGGCGGCCCGGGCGATGCCGTTCATCGCCTCGAAGTCGCGGCACCACGCACGCTCGCGATTCGCCGGACGCCCCGTCGAAGCGGCGCCAGCGCCTGCGATCATGGCGGCGGACCCATCGAGGAGCGCCGCCGCGCCCCCGCGAAGCACCCGGGTTGCGCGATGGGACGGCTCACCCCACTGCCCACCCTCGTCGAGCCAGACGATCTCGTCCGGTTCGCTCGCTTCGATCCAGAGTCGCTGGGGCTTCGAGACCGGGGCGTCGCCGATCCGGACCACGACCTCCGGAGCATGCGCGTCACGGAAGGACCCCTCGCGCAGGATCAGGTCCCCGGCGTCCAGGATAGGCGCCTGCCCGGGCTTGCGACCGGCGCGCAGGTTCGCGGCCGGGTCCGCGAGGACCGGCCAGCCCGAGGCCGCCGAGAACGCCGCGATCGCATCGGACAGCGAAGCGTCCGCCGGCCTCGGTCCGACGCACACGACCCCGCGCTCGTGCTTCGCCACCAACTCGACGAGGACCTCCACGTCCGCGCGCGCCGGGCTCGGAAGCGACGTCGCGAAACGCGGCACACGGAGCCCTTCCGCCGCGCGCTCGAGCAGCGGGGCGAGCTCTCCCTCCGGCGGCGGAAGCGGCTCGCGTAAGGGCCAGTTGAGATGCACCGCCCCCGCCGGTCGCGACGTCGCTTCCTCGCAGGCCCGCCCCGCGAGCTGCCCCGCGTGGCGGAGCGCGTCGTCGCCTTCCGCGGGAACCGGCACCTCACTCGTCCATCGCGCATAGCGTCCGTAGAGACCGGTCTGCTCGATCGTCTGCCCGGCGCCCCAGTCGCGCAGCTCCGGGGGGCGGTCGCTGGTCGCGACGATCATCGGCACACGCGAATAGTGCGCCTCGACGATCGCGGGAAGATAGTTCGCGGCCGCGGTACCCGAGGTGCACACGAGCACGGCCGGTCGACCGGAGGCCTTCGCGAGGCCGAGGGCGAAGAACGCCGCGGCGCGCTCGTCGAGCTCGACCCAGGTGCGCAGCCCGGGTGTGTGTCGCGCAGTGATCGTGAGCGGCGTCGAGCGCGAGCCCGGAGACACCACGACGTGCTGCACGCCGGCGTCTCGCACCCCGGCGAAGAAGGCGCCGACGTAGGCGTAGACCGCGCGCGGCTCCGCGACGAACGCGGACGAGCCCGCCATCTCAGATCTCCGTGAGCGGCGCGAGCAGCGCGCGCAGCTTGATGCGCGTCTCGACCAGCTCCTGCTCGGGCTCGGAGCCCGCGACGAGGCCCGCGCCCGCGAAGAGCAGGGATCGGCTCGAGCGTCCGGATTCGCCGACGCCGTTCCGGATCAACGCCGAGCGCAGGGCCACCCGGAAATCACCGCCACCTCGTTGGTCGAGCCAACCGATCGGCGCGGCATACCAACCGCGATCGAGGCCTTCGACGCGCCGGATCCAGTCACGTGCGCTCGCGGCGGGGACGCCGCCGACGGCCGGCGTCGGGTGGAGCGCCGACACCAGGCCGAGTACGTCGGCGTGTTCTTCGAGGAGCGTGCCGGCGATCGGCGTCTCGAGATGCTGGATGCCGAAGAGCGGTCGAAGCACCGGCTCGGCCAGCACGTCGAGCTCCTTCGTGCGCGCCGAGAGCACGTCCCGGATCGCATCGACCACGTGCGCGTGCTCCGCGCGCTCCTTCGTGCTCGCGAGCAGCGCCTCCCCCAGCGCCCGATCTTCCTCCGGCCGCCGACCGCGAGGCGCCGAGCCCGCGAGAGCCGCCGTCGAGACACTTTCGCCACGGACCCGCACGAGCATCTCGGGCGTCGCCGCCAGGAACGTGTCGTCGCCGCGGCCCATCGCGACGAGGGTGCACGTCGGGTAGAGCGCGCGCAGGCGCTCGAGGAACGCGGGGACGTCGATCGCCCCGTCGTGCGTCACCGAGAGCGAACGCGCGAGGACCGTCTTCTCCAGGTCGCCCTCGCCGATCGCCTCGAGGGCGTCGTCGACCTGCCCGCAGAACACGTCGTGCGGCCGATCCGCGCGCACCCGGAACTCAGGTCCGTCGTTCCACGGCGCCTTCAGCTCGACCGTCGGGCGCGAGACCGCCGCGGGCTCCCGAACCAGATGTTCGAGCCACGCGACGCGCGCATCGAGCTCCGCCTCGATCGAAGAGGCGGTCGCCCCGGGCTCGACCCGAGCGATGAAAGCCGCGCTCGCCTCACCTTCGCTGCGGGTCACCACGATCTGCGGCAGCACGAAGCGCGCCGCCGGAAACCCCTTCCAGTCCTCAGCGCCCCGCGACTCGTCCTCGAAGCCGAAGCCACCAAAGAGCGTCGGCGCGGAGGCGCTCCGCGGCGCGCCGGTCCAGGCGAGTCGCGCGCGCACGTCGTCCGCCCAGCTGCGCACGTCCGCGAAGCGATCCACCCCCGCGCTCTCGATCTCGTGGGCGAGGCCGAAGGCCAGGACGAGCTCGCCCGATCCGCTCTCGAAGACGAATCGATCCGCGCGGTCGGCGGCGGCATAACACTCGAGCCTCCGCTCGAGGACTCGCTCGACGACGTCGCCTTCGACGACCCGCCCGATCCAGTGGGTCCGCCCCCTCTCCCGGGCGCGGGTGGCGACCCCTTCGAGCGCCTCGACTTCCGACGGAACCCTCACGAGCGCCCTCCCCCCACCGGCGTCAGCGGCCCGCGCACGCCGGTCAGGATCTGCGCCGCCCCGAGAAAGAGGCTCTCCCGCGCGACCTCGAGGAAGCCGACCCCGGAGAGCATTTCCTTCAACTCCTCCGGCGGCGGCAGGTACGCCGTCGACTGCGGCAGGTAGGCGTAGGCCTTGCGGTCGGAGACCAGGCCCCCGACGAAGGGAACGACGCGATCGAAGTAGAGGGAGTGGGCGGCGCGGATCGGCCCGAAGGCGGGGCGATCGACGTCGATCAGCGCGACGCGTCCGCCCGGCTTCAGGATCCGCGCGACCTCCGCGAGGACGCCCTTCAGTGACACGAAATTGCGCAGGGCGAAGCCGCAGGTGACGACGTCCACACTCGCCGTCCGGAAGGGCAGCCACTCGCCGTCGCCCTGAACCGAGGAGAAGTCGAGGCCACGCGCCCGGCCCTGCTTCAGCATCTGCAGCGCGAAGTCGACGCCGACGACCGTCGCGCCGCGCTCCTCGGCGAGCTCGCAGAAATCGCCGGTGCCGCAAGCGAGGTCGACGACCAGGTCGCCCTCCCCCACGTCGATGAGATCGAGCGCGCGGCGGCGCCAGCGCTGGTCCATCCCGACGCTCATGACGCGATTCAGCGCGTCGTATTTCGGCGCGATGCGGTCGAACATGTCGCGCACACGGACGCGCTTGTCTTCGCCGGTGGGCAGGTCACCTAACGACACGGGGTCTCCAATCGTTCTCTCTGGTCTATCGCCACTGGACTTCGAGGCGGGCTTTCTGGGTCGCGTCGAGGGCACGTTCGAGGGCGCTCTCTTCGCCGCGCCCGCGGAGCCGGGCGAGCGCCCGGGCGACCACGGTCCGCTGGAAATGCAGCGCGACGATCTGGGTGGCGCGGGGCAGCAGCCGTTCGAAGGTCCGGCGCACGTCCTCGTCGTCGTCGGCCTCTCCCGTCGCCGCCGGCTTGCGCACGTGATCGTCGAAGAGGTCGATCGCCTGCTCGGCGAGCCGGTCGACGTTCGCCGCGTGCTGGGCAGCGAGCTCGAGGAGTCGGTCGAGGGGCAGGCCCATGCCGAGGATCTCGAGCGCTGCCGACACCATCTCGAGGTCCTGACGCGGGAAACGTTCCTCGCCCTGAATCTCGACGGGTTGGATCAGCCCGGCCTCGATCACGGACGCGACCAGGGCTTCGGGCACTCCCGTCACCGCCGAGAGCTCCGCGCGGGTGACGGTGCCCTCTCCGATGCTGCGCGCCGCGAGGGCCTCGAGCAGGCCCCGGTCCTCCCGCGACGAGCCTGCGTCTGCCGCCGCGGCTTCGTCTTCGATCAGGCGGCGGATCTGCGCGAGGGAGAAGCCCCCGTCGAGGAGCGACCGGATGCGGCGAATGCGCTCGAGGTGGAGATCGGCGTAGATCGCGTATCGGCCGCGGCGCGCCGGCGCGGGGATGAGACCCCGGGACTGATAGAATCGCACGGTGTCGACGCCGACCCCGGCCGCCTCCGCGAGCTGCGCCACGCGATATTCCATGCAATGACTCTAAGAGTGATCACTCGCAATGTCGAGCAACGAAGGGCTGCGCCAGGGCGGGCCGCGCTCGGGCCCCTCGGGGCATTCAAGAGACGGGTTCAGGGGCCGAAACGAGAGGACGACCGAGTGCGTGCGATCCTGCCCGAGTGCGGCGGGGCTGGCACCCGGGACGGGGCGACCGTCGATGACCGACGATTCCACACCGAAGACGCGGCGGATGATCCTCGAGGCCGGGAGCCTCGTGATCCTGCATCCCGACGGCCCGGCCGGCGGCTTCCCGCTCGTGGTCGCGGTCGACCGTGTCTCCGACGGCGTGCACTGGTTCCTGGGCTCGATCGCGCCGCTTCGGCGCGGGGAGTCGCTGATCGTCGAGTCCCCGATCCCGAACGATGCGCGCTACGCGACCCGCGCGAAGGTCGTCGGCTGCTCCCCGGAGACCTTCGGCCTCGAGATCGAGACCGGGTGGGAGCGCGTCCAGGAGCGCGCCTTCGTAAGGGTCTCCGCGCACGGCTTCCGCGTGCGCGTCGTCCGCCTCGCCCTGCCGGACGAGACCGACGGCGGGCACGACCTCGTCGACGAGGTCTTCGACCTGATCGACATCTCGGCGGGCGGCATCCGCTTCCGCTGCAACGACGACGGCGACTTCGAAGCCGAGGAGGACGTCGTCTGCCACTTCGAGCTCCCGGGCTCTCTCTGCTTCGTCCTCCCCGGGCGCATCGTCCGTCCGCTGGACGGCGGAGCCGCGGAGCGGGACAAGCCGAGCTCGGCGGTCGAGTTCGTCGGCCTCGACGAGACGAATCGCTCTCAGCTGCTGCGCTGGGTGTATCGCGAGCAAGTGCGGCGCCACCGCGAGGACGCGCGGCGCGACGAACGCAAACGCGCGCTCGCCGAGCAGGTCCGCCGCGGCCGGCGTCCGGCGTAGATCCCGGGATCAGGCCTTCTCGACGAAGGCCGCGAAGCGCTCGAGGACGCTCGTGAGCACGGGCGTCTCGACCGCGGCGCCGATCATCGCGTCGGGATCGTGCCCCTCCGACGAGAGGATCTCCCGGCGGGCCTCGACGTAGCCCTGCATGATCTCGCGATCGAACTCGGGGTGGTATTGGACGCCCCATTGGCGTGGCCCGAAGCGCAGCGCCGCGTGCGCCTCGAGATCCGTCGTCCCGAGCACGGTCGCGTCCGTCGGCGGACGCAACACGCTCTCGACGTGGGACATGTGCCCGGGCTCGGCCACACCGGTGAGCACCGGATCGTCCGCGATCGCCGTCGCGTCGTGCCGGACCTCGACCGTCCCCATCTCCCGCCCGTTCGGGTTCGCGCCGACCTCGCCGCCGAGTGCCTGCGCGATCAGCTGATGGCCATAACAGATCCCGAGCACCGGAACGGCATCCGACTCGACTACCTTCGCGAGCCAGCGGCCGGACGCTTCGCTCCACTCCGCACGATCCGTGACCATGAGCGGCGAGCCCGTCACGATCACGCCGCCGATCGACGCCGGATCCGGCAGGCCGTCGCCGGCGTAGACACTCGCGACCTCGATCGCGTCCTCGTCGACGCCCATGCCCAGCGCGATCCAACCCTCGAAGTCGCCGCGCACCGCCTTCACCGGCGGCAGCGCCTCTCCCGTCTTCAGTACCAGCACCGCGTTTTCGCGCGCCACGCTCGTCACTCCCTCTGGGCGTTGGCCCTAGCGTCGGGTCGCAGGCCGCCGGCCGCAATGGCAGACTCCTCGGGTCGCAGGCGATGGAGCGCAATGGCGGCCGCGACCGAGACGTTCAGGGAGTCGACGCCCGGCTCCATGGCGATCCGAGCGCGGTGGCTCGACGCGGCGAGGGCGGCTTCGCTCAGCCCCTCGCCCTCGGTCCCGACCAGGAGCGCCGCGTCCCCGAGGTCGTTCGGATCCAGCTCGGCGAGGTCACTCCCGCCGGAATCCGGGTCGAGGGCGACGACCGCGACGCCGAGCGCCGCAAGCCCGGTCAACAGATCCGGGAGGTCGTCCGCCCGCGCGAAGGGCACGACGAGGCTTCCGCCCATCGAGGTCCGGATCGCCTTCCGGTAGAGCGGGTCGCAGGAGCGCGGGCAGAGCAGGAGCGCGTCGGCCCCGAGCGCCATCGCGTTGCGAAAGATCCCGCCCACGTTGTCGTGATTGGTCAGGCCTTCGAGTACGACGAAGCGTGCGGCGCGTGCGGCGGCCCGGGCCTGCCGCGTCGCCTCCCGGGCGAGCTCGAGCGCACCCGGGAACACGGGCCGCGTGCACGCGGCGAGCACGCCGCGATGGATCGGGAATCCGACGATCTCGTCGAGGATCGCCTGGTCGGCCACGTAGATCGGGCACGCGGGTTTCGCGTCGTCGAGCTCGCCCGCGAGCACACCCCACGCGCGCTCGGAGAGCAGGATCGAGTCCGGCGCGAAGGGAGACCGGGCGAGCAGCACGAGCAGGTTGCCGCGCCCCTCGACGATGAAGCGCCCGCCCGCCTGGGACAGCTGCGCATCCTTCAGGTTGCGGTAGTCGGCGAGCCGTGGGTCGTCCCAGGCGTCGATCCGGATCGGGTCCATCGCCGGAACGAAGCACAGCGGATCGCCCAAAGCGAAACCGGGGTCCGAAACGAGGCCGCCCCACCGCTCGAGGGACGGTGGGGCGGCGGCTCGTCCAGGGAGTAGACGAGCCGTGTTCTCGGGGGCGTCGAGCGAGCGCTAGAAGCGCTCGGTCTCCGGCGGGAAGCCGGTAGGCGTCGATGCATCCGGTATGGGATCGGGGGAGACCGCAGCCAATCCGATCACTGCCAATCCCAGGCAGGTACAGAATCCGTACCGCAGTAGGAGCATCGTGCGCGCCATCGTCTCGTCGCCTCCTGGCAACTCGTTGCGCGGGCCTCTCCGTCCCTGGACGAAGACGGCGAGACCCACCCTCGCTTCGTACGTCGCCGGGGGCCGCGGCGAAGTGACGCAAAAAGCGCCCGGCCCGGGGCGCGGGGCGTCACCGTCGGGCAACACGCGGCTGTGTTGCCGGCGCGCTGCCGGTCGCAGAGGCGGAGAGCAGCGCCGGGGCGGCCCTAGAGCTGCTGGAAGAAGTCGTTCCCCTTGTCGTCCACGATGATGAACGCGGGGAAGTTCTCGACCTCGATGCGCCAGATGGCTTCCATGCCGAGCTCTTCGTATTCCTGGATTTCGACGCTCTTGATGCAGTCGCGCGCCAGGATGGCGGCGGGGCCACCGACCGAGCCGAGATAGAAACCGCCGTGCTTGTCGCAGGCGTCGGTCACCTGCTGGGAGCGGTTGCCTTTCGCCAGCATGATCATCGAGCCGCCGTGCTCCTGGAAGAGGTCGACGTAGGAGTCCATGCGGCCGGCGGTGGTCGGACCGAAGGAGCCGGAGACCTCGCCGTCCGGCGTCTTCGCGGGACCTGCGTAGTAGACCGCGTGGTCCTTCATGTACTGCGGCATCTCCTCGCCGGCGTCGAGGCGCTCCTTGAGCTTCGCGTGGGCGATGTCGCGAGCGACGATGATCGTGCCGTTGAGCGAGAGCTGGGTCGTGACCGGGTGCTGCGACAGGTCGGCGAGCACCTCGGTCATCGGCCGATCGAGATCGATCGACACGGGCTCGCGGGTCAGCTCGTGGGCGACGAGGTCCGGCATGAAGCGCGCGGGATCGGTCTCGAGCTGCTCGAGGAAGACGCCCTTCTTCGTGATCTTCGCCTTGATCTGCCGATCCGCGGAGCAGGAGACGCCGATGCCGACGGGGCAGGACGCGCCGTGGCGCGGCAGCCGGATCACGCGCACGTCGTGGCAGAAATACTTGCCCCCGAACTGGGCGCCGATCCCGACCTCGCGCGTGAGCTGCAGGATCTCCTCCTCGAGCTCGACGTCGCGGAAGGCGCGACCGTGCTCGTTGCCCGAGGTCGGCAGGTGGTCGAGGTCCTTGCAGCTCGCGAGCTTGACTGTCTTGAGGGTCATCTCGGCGCTGGTCCCGCCGATCACGACCGCCAGGTGGTAGGGCGGGCAGGCCGCGGTCCCGAGCGACTTGATCTTCTCGATCATGAACTGCTTGATCGAGTCGGGGTTGAGGAGTGCCTTCGTCTCCTGGAAGAGCATCGACTTGTTCGCGGAGCCGCCGCCCTTCGTGATGAAGAGGAACTTGTACTCGTCCCCGGTCGTCGCATAGAGGTCGATCTGCGCCGGCAGGTTGGTGCCCGTGTTCTTCTCTTCGTACATCGTGATCGGCGCGACCTGGGAGTAGCGGAGGTTCGTCTCGGTGTACGTCTTGAACACGCCCTGGGCGAGCGCCGCTTCGTCGTGTCCGGGGACGAAGACGTCCTGGCCCTTCTTGCCCATCACGATCGCCGTGCCCGTGTCCTGGCAGGAAGGCAGGACCATGCCTGCCGCGATGTTGGCGTTCTTCATCAGCTCGAGCGCGACGAATCGATCGTTGTCCGACGCTTCGGGGTCTTCGAGGATCTTGGCGAGCTGCGCGAGGTGGCTCGAGCGGAGCAGGTGGGAGACGTCGCGGATCGCCTCGGCCGTGAGGTTCGTGAGCACCTCCGGATCGATCTTGAGGATCTCGCGTCCGTCGATCTCGATCGTCGAGATGCCCTCGGTGTCGAGCAGCCGGTATTCGGTCGGGTCATCGCCGAGCTCGAACATTTCCTGGAAGGTGAACTCCGCCATCTCGTCTTCTCCGTCGTCGTCACCGCGTCGCGCGGCGGTTCCCGGGCTGCCTGGGGGCGCGTACAGTAGCCGAGGCCGCTGCGCGCGGACGCGATCGCGAACGAAAACGGGGCGGGCGGCCCCCAAGTCCTCAGCTCCCGACGACCGGCGGCCGATGGGAAAAGCGGGGAGACGGACCCGGCGTGCCTGACGCCCTGAGTCGCCCTCCCTATCATCGGAGACATGATGCGCAGCCACGAGTCCGCCTCCTCCCGGCCCGGGTCGAGCCACCCCCATTTCTTTGCCGGGAGATTCACCGCGGCCCTCGCTCTCGTCGCGGTCGTGATGCTGGCCCCCTCCGGGGCGCTCGCGTACGGCACCCAGGAGCTGTCCTGCGGCACGACCTGGGACCTCTCACAGAGCCTGCTGAAGCGCCACATCAGCTTCCGCGGCCTCGACACCGAGCTCCGCGAGCGCGCGATCGACGCCTACCTCGACCGGATCGACCCCTCGAAGACGCTCTTCCTCTCCGACGAGGTCAGCGACCTGCGTCGTCGCCTCGCCGGCGTGTTCTTCGCGCTCCAGAACGGCGAGTGCGAGCTGCTCGACGAGATCCAGGCCGACCTCGTGAAGCGCTACGACCGCATGGAGAAGGAGGTCGACGCCTTCGTCTCCGCCGAGGACTACGCCCTCGACACGGACGTGCGCCTGATCCTCGATCCCGACAAGCGCGGCCATCCGAGCAAGGACGAGAGCCGCGTAAAGCTCGTCCGTCGCCTCGTGCACTTCCAGATGTCGAACTACCTCGAGAGCGGCATGGAGATGGACAAGGCGAAGGAGAAGCTGATCCATCGCTACGAGCTGATGACGAAGCGCGCGAAGGAGCTCGAGCCGCGCGACACCTACGGCAACTTCCTGAACGCCTTCGCCAGCGCCCTCGATCCGCACTCCGCCTACTACCCGCCCGAGGCCGACGAGGACTTCAAGATCCAGATGAGCCTGTCACTCGACGGGATCGGCGTCGCCCTCTCGTCGCGGGATGGCTACTCGGTCGTCGAGAACATCATCCCCGGTGGTGCGACCGACAAGGCCAAGGCCCTCGAGCCCGGCGACAAGATCATCGCCGTGCGCCAGCAGGGCGAAGACCCGGTCGACATCGTAGACATGGCGCTGCGCGACGTCGTCGCGATGATCCGCGGCGAGCGCGGCACGACCGTCGTGCTCACCGTCCTTCGCAAGACCGAAAAGACCGAGCGCTTCGAGGTCTCGATCGTTCGCGACAAGGTCACGATCGAGGACGCCGCGGCGACGCTCGTGAAGCACGAGATCGAGGTCGGCGGCGAGACGCGGCGGCTTGCAGTGATCGATCTGCCGACGTTCTACGGCGACGCGGACCCCGCGAAGCGCCAGAGTCAGCGCGACGTGCGCGATCTCCTGCGCCAGGCGGCGGAATGGAAGGCGGACGGCGTCCTCCTCGACCTCTCCCGCAACGGCGGCGGCAAGCTCGACAGCGCCCGCGACATCGCGGGCCTCTTCATCCCGGAAGGCAACGTCGTCGCGGTCAAGAACGTCTTCTCCGAAGTCCAGTACATGCACGATCTCTATCCCGACATCGTGTACGACGGCCCCCTCGTGATCCTGACCTCGCGCATCACGGCGAGCGCCTCGGAGATCGTCGCGGGCGCGATGCAGGACTACGGTCGCGCGATCATCGTCGGCGATGACCACACCTTCGGAAAGGGCACGGTCCAGAGCTACGTCGACCAGCCGGGGCGGCTCGGTGCGCTCAAGGTCACGACCGCGCTCTTCTTCAGACCGGGCGGCGAATCCACGCAGCACTCCGGCGTCGCGGCGGACATCGTCCTGCCCTCGATCTTCGCGACCGACGAGCTCGGCGAGCGCTACACCGAGTACTCGCTCGGCAGCCAGACGATCACGCCCTTCCTCGGCACCACCTCCGCGTTGTCCCGCCTCTCCGGCTTCGGACGCGCGACCACGACTCTGAGCGAGCCGGTCTGGACCCCGCTCTCGGACGACGTCGTGACGGAGCTCCGCCGCCGCTCGGCCGAACGGATCGCGGACGACGAGGCGTTCAACGAGATCGAGGAGCAGCTCGCAAAGCTGGCCGAGGAGGACGACGTGATCCACCTCGCCTCCTGGATCGCCGAGCGGGACGAGACCGAAGGCGACGCGGCGTCCACCGACGAAAGCGACGTCGAAGCGGAATCGTCGGACGCCGCCGACACCTCGGACGCCTCGGACGCGGCCGCTCCGGACGAGACCGTCGAAGAAGTGGACGCGGGTCCGGAGCGTGCCAAGGATGAGGAATCGAAGAAGCTCGAAGGGAGCGCTACCTCTTCCTCCGACGAGGAAGAAGAGGAGCCCACGCCCCAGATGGTCGAGGCGCTGCGGATCCTGGCCGACCTCATCGAGCTGCAGGAGACCGCCCGCTCTTCATGGCGCGCACCGCAATCGGCCTCGCGATCGGAATCGCCTTCGTCTCTGCCGTGATCTGGTACGCGCTGGAGGCGACCAGCGTCCAGTGCGAGATCTGCGTCGACTACAAGGGGCGTTCCGCCTGCTCGGTCTCCCAGGCTGCCGACCGGCCGATGGCTGAGATGCAAGCGCATAGCGGCGCCTGCGCTCAGGTGACCGGCGGCGTCACCGAGACCCTCGAGTGCGATCGCATGGCGCCCTCCGTCCGGCGCTGCAGCGAGTAGACTCGCGTCGGACGTCCCGCGGGGCCCAGATTCCTCGGGAACCCGGATCCAACGCTCATGGAAAGCTCCGCTCCGGTCGAAAAGACCGGACGAGAGCGGCGGTCCCAGGGGCGTCGCTGCCCGCCCGGAGTGCGTCTTCTCATGAGCAACCGTCTCGACAGCTACCTCAAGGCCGCGGAGGGAGACCTCCCGACGATGCCGGCCATCGCGAATCAGGTGGTCCAGGCCGTCGACAACCCGGACAGCTCGATCGACGACATCCGCTCCCTGATCGATCAGGACGCCGCGATCGCCGCTCGCATCCTGAAGATCTCGAACTCCGCCCTCTACGGCTTCCCGAGCGAGATCCAGAGCCTCTCCCACGCGATCTCCCTGCTCGGCACGATGACCGTGCGCAACCTCGTTCTCGCGGCCTCCATGAAGGAGACCTACAAGCGCTTCGGACTGCTCGAGAAGCTGCTCTGGCAGCACTCTTCGCTCTCCGGGCCCGTCGCCGCGATGCTCGCCGACTATCGTGGCGTCGGCGTCGACGCGGACGTCGCCTTCACCGCCGGCCTGATGCACCACATCGGCAAGACCGCCCTCGCGAACAGCCACCGCAGCGAGTATGAGCGCGTGATGATGACCGTCTACAACGAGGGTCGGAGCTTCACGGACGTCGAGAACGAGGTCTTCGGCTTCAGCCACGCGGAGCTCGGCGCGGCGGTCGTGCAGCAATGGGGGCTGCCGGACAGCCTCGTGCTCACGATCCAGCACCACCACAACCCGGGGATGCTCGCCGAGCTCGACGACGACATCGCCCGCATGTGCGCCCTCACGACCATCACCAGCATGTCGCTCTCGAAGCTCGGCGTCGGCCGCTCGCGGCCGCTCGAAGACCTCGATCTCGGGTCGCTGCCCGCCTGGGCCTTCCTGGATCTGGGGCCCGACGACGTCGATCCCGTGCTCAACCTGTGCGCCGACCGGGTCAAGGACAGCCAGGAGGTCGCGGCCTAGGCCCGTCCCCGGCGTGTCCGCGCCAGACCCCCGAATTCGGCCATCCCGGCCCTTTCCTGCTAGGGTTCGCCCGACCCGGCGAGCGCGTCCAGCGCGCCGCTCGCCCGACGCCCGCGTCCGGTTCTCGACGCGGTGCGCCCACGCGCCCCCCAACAGAACGACTCGCGGAGTCCCCATGTCCCTCGACGAATCCGTCCGCCAGGAAATCAACGACACCATCCAGTCGAACGAAGTCGTGCTCTTCATGAAGGGCAACCGACGGAGCCCGCAATGCGGCTTCTCGGCGACGGTGGTCGGCATCCTCGACTCGATGATCGAGAGCTACCACACGGTCGACGTGCTCTCGGCGCCGGACATCCGCGACGGGATCAAGACGTTCTCGTCCTGGCCCACGATCCCGCAGCTCTACGTGAAGGGCGAGTTCGTCGGCGGCTGCGACATCATCCAGGAGATGATGGCGGGCGGCGAACTCTACGAAACGCTCGGTCTCGAGCCCGTCGAAGTCGTGCAGCCGAAAATCACGGTGAGCGAGACGGCGGCGCAGGCCCTCGCCCAGGCGACCGCCGAGCACGGCGGCGGCGGGCGTGAGCTCCACCTCTCGGTTGACGCCTCATTTCAAGCGCACCTCTCGATCGCGCCGCGCACCCCCGCGGACATCGAGGCGATCGTATCCGGCGGCGGCGCCGGCACGACCCTGCTCCTCGATCCGATGTCCGCGGGCCGCGCCGACGGCATCACCATCGACGTCGCCGACACGCCCAACGGCCAGGCCTTCAAGGTCGACAACCCGAACGCGCCGAAGGTGCAGTCGATGTCGGTCGCGAAGCTCAAGGCCGCGCTCGACGCCGGTGAGGCGATGGAGCTGCTCGACGTGCGCACTCCCGAAGAGCGCGCGATCGCGGCGATCCCGGGTGCGGCGCTCCTGAACGAGGGCGAAGCCGCGCGGATCGAAGGCCTGCCGCGGGATACGAAGCTCGTGCTCCACTGCCATCACGGCGGACGATCCGCGCAGGCCGCCGAGCAGTTCGTCTCGCTCGGCTTCACGCAGGTCTTCAACGTGGTCGGCGGGATCGATGCCTGGAGCCAGGAGATCGACCCGGAAGTTCCGCGCTACTAGCCAACGGCAAGGACACGTCCCCATCCATGGCCCTCCAGATCATCAACGCCGGACCGCCGCCCGAAGAGATCGCCGAACAGATCCGCGCGGCGATCGCGGGCACGTTGCCCGACGCGACCATCGACGTCCGGCCCCAGGGCCCCGGTCATTTCGAGATCAGCGTGACCGACGCCGCCTTCGAAGGCCTGAATCGCGTGAAGCAGCAGCAGCTGGTCTACGGAGCGATCAACGACCTGATGGCCGGCGCGAGCCCGCCCGTGCACGCCGTCGACCGGCTGGAGTGCCTGATCCCCTCGTAGGTCGACCCCGTCGACCTGCCTAGCGTGGCGTGGCAGTCGATCCTGTCGCGATCGTAGGACGGCCCCTCGACCTGTGCCTCTTTTCGCACAACACGTGGCGCCGGGTCCCGTTTCGACACCGAAGTGTTTGATTTACGGCCCATTTCGGATTAGAACTGCACGGTCTTCCGCCGCGCGCGCCCAGGTTCGTGGTCCGCTTCCGGTCCCTGCGCGGCGGATCCACCCAAAGATCGCTCACGCCCCCGTCGTCCAGACGGCGGGGTCCGACGAGCAGCCCGGGGACTCCACGACATGTCTCGCATCGCGCGCCCTCGCCTCGCTTCACCGCTCTCGCTCCTTTTCTACGTCGCCCTCTTCGTCGGCCTGCCGGCCGTAGCGATCGCGGCCGACGGACTCGATTCCGGCGACACCGCCTGGATCCTGGCGTCGACGGCGCTCGTGCTCTTCATGACGCTGCCCGGACTCGCGCTCTTCTACGGCGGTCTGGTGCGCACGAAGAACGTGCTCTCGGTCCTGATGCAGTGCCTCGCATTGACCGGGTTGATGACGCTGCTCTGGCTCGACCTCGGCTACACCCTCGCGTTCGGAACCGAGGGCATGGTCGCCGGTGAGGTGAACCTGAACTCGTTCATCGGGAGCCTCGACAAGATGTTCCTCTCGGGCGTCGGCACGGACTCGATGTCCGGCACGATCCCGGAAATCCTCTTCTTCATCTTCCAGTGCACGTTCGCGATCATCACCCCGGCCCTGATGGTCGGCGCGTTCTGCGAGCGCATGAAGTTCTCCGCAGTCCTGATCTTCTCGTCGCTCTGGCTCTTCGTGGTCTACGTCCCGATCTGCCACATGACCTGGGGCGGCGACGGCGGTCTCTTCTGGGACTGGGGCGTGATCGACCTCGCCGGCGGCATCGTCGTCCACATCACCGCGGGCGTCTCCGCGCTCGTCGCGGCCATCGTGATCGGCCCGCGCAAGGGCTACCCGGACACGCCGATGCCCCCGCACAACCTGACCATGTGCGTGACCGGGACCGGCATGCTGTGGGTCGGTTGGTACGGCTTCAACGGCGGCTCGGGCCTCGCGGCCAACGGCGCCGCGGCCATGTCCATCTCGGTGACCCACATCTCCGCTTCGACCGCGGCGCTGACCTGGATGTTCATCGAGTGGTTCAAGCACGGGAAGCCCTCGGTCCTCGGCATCGCCACCGGCGCCATCGCCGGCCTCGCGGCCGTCACCCCGGCCGCCGGCGTGATCGGCCCGATGGGCGGCTTCGGCATCGGCCTCGCCTCCGGCACCATCTGCTTCCTCGCCTCGACGACCCTCAAGAGCAAGCTCGGCTACGACGACAGCCTCGACGTCTTCGGCGTCCATGGCGTCGGCGGCTTCGTCGGGACGGTGCTTGCCGGCGTGTTCGGCGCGACGGCGATGGGCGGCCTCGGCCTCAGCACCTCGATCGGCTCGCAGGTCGGCACGCAGCTCGCTGCGGCGCTGATCACGGTCGCCTGGGCCGCGAGCGCGGGCTTCGTGCTCCTCAAGATCACCGACGTGCTCGTCGGTCTTCGTGTCGACGAAGAGGCGGAGTCCACGGGCCTCGACCTCTCGGAGCACGAGGAGCGCGGCTACAACCTCTAGGTCGCCGACCGGGGCGGGCCCGCGCGGCCCCGCCCCGCTCGACGCACTCACGCAGCGCTTCGCGCATACGAAAGGACCTGCCATGAAGCTCGTCCAGGCCGTGATCAAGCCCTTCAAGCTCGACGACGTCCGCGACGCCCTCGCCAAGGTCGGCGTCGAGGGCCTGACCGTGACCGAAGCCAAGGGCTTCGGCCGACAGAAGGGCCACACCGAGGTCTACCGCGGTGCGGAGTACGAAGTCGACCTGCTGCCGAAGACGCTGCTCGAGGTCGTCGTCCGCGACGAACAGCTCGAAGCGGTCGTGAACACCATCACCGACACGGCCCAGACCGGGAAGATCGGCGACGGCAAGATCTTCGTGTACGAGGTCGAGCAGGCGATCCGCATCCGGACCGGCGAAGAGGGCGAGGCGGCGATCTAGCCCTCGTTCGGGGACGTAGGCTGGCTTCGCGTTCGCCGCGGAGCTAAGTACGCGGGATGCGCATCGTCTCCCATTGCTCGACCCTCATCCTCTGCGCCCTGCTAGGCGCGTCGCTCACCCTCGCCGGCTGCCAGTCGATCATGGTGTGGGGCGCCCAGGTGTTCTGGCGCCACTCTCCTCCGGACGTCCCCGAGACCGTCGAGGCGACCCGCGACGTCGTCTTCGCCGAGCGCCCGAGCGGCGCCCTCGAGCTCGACGTGTATCGACCGGCGGACCGCAGCGCGGGCCCCGCACCGGTCGTGCTCTACGCCTTCGGCGGCGGCTGGATGTCCGGCAACCGCCACCAGATCGTCGTCCTCGACCTGTTGCGCCTCGTGGACCGCGGCTACGCCGTGGTCACCGCCGGCTATCGCTGGTCGACCGACGCGATCTTTCCGGCGCAGATCCACGACGTGAAGGCGGCGCTCCGCTGGATCCGCGCCCACGCGGACGAGCGCGGCCTCGACCCCGACCGCGTCGCGATCCTCGGCCCCTCCGCCGGCGGCCACCTCGCCGCGCTCGCCGGAACGAGCGGCGGCGTCTGGCCCCTCGAAGGCGCGACCCCGGACACCTGGCCCGACGCGTCCTCGGACGTTCAGGCCGTCGTCGACTACTTCGGACCGACGGCGCTGACCGGCTACCGCGACCAACACCGCGCCAACGGCCTCGGCGATACCGACAGCCTGATCTTCATCGACATGCTCGTCGGCGGTCCGATCGACGCAGACCCCGATCTCACCGAGAGCGTGAGCCCCCTCCGCTACGTCGACCCGAGCGACCCGCCCTTCCTGATCATCCACGGCGACGCGGACCCGGTCGTCCCGATCCAACAGAGCGAACAGCTCGTCGCGGCCCTCGAGCGAGCCGGGGTCGACGTCACGCTCCGCATCGTCGAGGGCGGGGACCACGGGTCGAGCGAGGAGTACGCGTCGGCCGAGATGATCGACGAGATCGTGGCGTTCCTGGATCGGAGTCTCGGGGTCGAGCGTTAGCGACTGCGCTCGCGATTCGATGCGTTCCGCCGTAGGATCGCGACCCGACACCGCGCCCAGCCAGGAGACCTCATGATCGCGACACCCCCCGAGTTCATCGACCTGACCCCCGAGATGAAGGCGCGCCTCGACCGCTTCGCCGAGGAGCACAAGGACGATCCGCTGGGCGGCGTCGGCGGCACGGTGATCTTCGAAGACGATCGCGTGAAGATCTGGGAGCTGGTGCTCGAGCCCGGCGAGGCGAGTGCGCTGCATCGCCATGACCACGACTACTACCTGGTGATCTTCGAAGGCGACTTCGTTGCCGGCGTGTCTCCGCCCGGAAGCGGCGTCGAGTCCTTCGTCGGCAAGGTTCCCGAGAAGGGCAACACGGTCGGCATCGGCAAGGGCGCGACCGAGTGGGCGTACAACGTCGGTGAGAAGAGATATCGCGAAGTGATCGTGGAGCTCAAGAGCTCCTGACCACGTGGCGGTCGAAGCGACCTAATACTGCTCGTCCGGATCCACCCGATACTCGAGCGGCTCCCCCGAAACGAAGCGCCCGAGGTTCTCGACGAAGCGGTCCATCAGCCCCGCGTGGCTCTCGGGGCCCGCCCAGGAGATGTGCGGCGTGAGTCGCACCTTCGGGTGGTCGTAGAGCCAGTGGCCTTCGGGCAGCGGCTCGGGATCGACGCAGTCGAGGGTCGCGAGGCCGACCTGGCCGGCGTCGAGCGCACGGCGGAGGGCTTCCTGATCGACGAGGCCACCGCGGGCGACGTTCACCAGATGCGCGCCGGGCTTCATCATCGCGAACGTCTCGTCGCAGAGCAGATGCCGGGTCGCGGGTGTTTCCGGCGCCGCGACGACGACGTGATCCGCGTCCGCGAGCAGCGCTTCCAGGGAGGTCGCGAGTTCGACCTCCGGGATCGGACTCTTCGCCTTCGTCCGTCGATAGGCCCGCACCTGCATGTCGAAGGGCAGCGCGCGGCGGGCGATCGCCTGGGCGATTCCGCCGAAGCCGATCAACGCGAGGCGCCTGTCCCGGAGCGATCCGAGCTCCGCGACGTTCCAGCGCTCCGGCGGCGCGTCGAGCCACGTCTGCGGCAGGCGCTTCTCCGCAGCGAGGAGCACCGCCATCACCCACTCGGAGATCGCCGTCGCGCTGGCGCCGCGTGAACACGTGAGCGGAACGTCCCCGAGCACTTCGAAGGGGAAGCCGTTCACGCCCGTTCCATACGCGTGCACCCACTTCACACCGCGCGCCAACACGTCGGCGATGTTGGGCGTGCCCCAGGGCAGCGTGAGCAGGACGTTCGCCTCGAGACTCGGATCGATCGCGCCCTCGGTCGGCAACGCGATCGCGTCGATGTCGGGAAACGCCTCGCGCACGGAATCGAGCATCTCGATCGGCATGTGCGTCGCGATCCGAATGCGTTCGCCCATCTCGCTCAGTCCTCCCGCGCGAGTCCGCGCGCCAGGATCTCTTCGACGAGCATGGTGCGCTGGACCTGGGACGTGGCCGCGGTGCGTGGCAACCGATCGAGCAGCGCGATCCGACGCGGCTTCTTGAAGCCGGCGAGACGCCCCTCGCAGTGGTCCCGAAGCGCAGCGAGGGTGGGATTCGCGCCGCCGGACGGGACGACGGCCGCACACAACACTTCGCCCCATTCCGGATCCGGCAGCCCCACGATCGCGACCTCCTCGATCCCGGGCGCGTCGCGCAGGACGCCCTCCACCTCGTTCGGGGACACGCTCTCACCACCGGTCCGCAGAACTTCCTTCTTGCGGCCGACGATCGAGAGGTAGCCGTCCTCGTCGAGCGCGCCGAGGTCGCCCATCCGGAACCACTCGCCGTCGAAGGCCGCGGCGGTCGCTTCGGCATCGTCGAAATAGCCGTCCATCAAGAACGGGCTGCGCACGCAGATCTCGCCGTCCTCGGCGAGACGGACGTCGGCGTTCACCGAAGGCGGGCCGACGCTCCCCGGTTTGCGCAGCACGTCCGCGTCGGCGAGCGCCGTCGCGGACCCGACCTCCGTCGATCCGTAGTAGATCCGGATCTTCGCGGCCGGAAAGCACGCGCGCATGCGCTCGAGCAGCTCGATCGGCGTCGCCGACGTTCCGGAGTCGAGCTGGACGAGCGCTCGCAGGTCATAGGCGTCGACGTCGCTCTCGACGATCCGCTTCCACACGAGGGGCAATCCGTAGAGCCGGTTCGCGCGCCGGTCCTCGCAGGCCGCGAGCAGCGCGTCCGCGCTCGAATCCGTGTAGGTGATCTCGCCGCGGGTCTGCCACGCCGCGATCGCGAGGGTGAACGCCGCCATGTGGAAGAGCGGGAACATGCAGACCGTGCGTTCCGGCTCGTCGCGGAACACGCCCTGGAAGCCACGCAGCCAGTTCGCCCGGTGGGAGAGGACGACGCCCTTCGGACGGCCGGTGCTCCCGCTCGTAAAGAAGATCACGTGCGGATCGGTCTCCTCGAGCTTCGGCTCCTCGATCGGGAGCGCGGGATCCGCCAGGGCGGTCGCGTCGAGCACGAGCCGCTCCGGGTCGCCCCCGCGATCGCGATCGGCGTTCGCTCGACCGGCTTCGCCGACCGGCAGCAGCGCCCAACGATCGAGCGCTGCGGCGTTCGCGAGCGCGTCCGCCTCGGCGGCACGCGCGCTGTCCGTGATGAGCAGCGTGCCCCGGGCCAGCCGCGCCACGTCCGCAGCTTCGTCCGCACCGAGCCGCGCGTTGAGTGGCGCGAAGACGGCGCCGAGCTTCGCGACGGCCACGAAGAGCGGGAGCACCTCGATCGACGTGTCCGCCCAGAGGAGCACGCGATCCCCGTGCCCGATCCCGAGCCGATCGCGAAGCGCGAGGGCCAGCCGATTCGCGTCGCGTTCGAGCTCGGCGAAGGTCCGCGTCTCGTACCCGCCGTCCCGGGTCCCGACGCAGGCGGCCGGCGACCGAGGCGTCGCCATCGCGGCCCGACGCAGGACGTCCCCGATCAGGAGCTTCCGGCCCCGGGTTTCCACTCGATTCTCCTCTCGCGACTCGACCGGCGAGCGTACTCGCCGCCCCCCTTGCCGTCCGGCGCGGTCGAGAATACCATTCTCGATATGGAGAACAACGTTCCGAAGGGCTTCAGCGGCCGTTCAGGTCCGTGGCAGGCACCGGAGCCGGCCGCCGACGGTGCCGGCGCCGTCGGGTCCGCCGTCGATCGCAGCCTCGCCCGGCGGCGCGCCGCTGCCCAGGACGAGGTCGAACGGCTCGTCTCCGCCGCGTTCCGGGTGATCGAGCGGACGGGGCACCTCGAGCCCAAGGTCTCCGACATCCTGCGCGAGGCCGGGCTCTCGAATCAGGCCTTCTACCGCCACTTCCGCGGCAAGCACGAGCTGCTCGTCACCGTCCTGGACGAGGGCATCCGCGGCCTCGCCGACTATCTCGAACAGCGCATGGCCGAGCTCGACGACCCGGTCGACGCGGCGCGCGCCTGGATCCAGGGCATGGCCGCGCAGGCCCTCGACGAAGACGGCGCCCGGGCGTCGCGGCCCTTCGCCCTCGCCCGTGGTCGACTCGCCGAGTCCTTCCCCGCCGAGATCGCCGGATCCGAACGACGCGTCGCGGCGCCGCTTCGCGAGGCCCTGGCCCGTGGCGTCGCGAACGGGCGCATGCCCGACGTCGACCCCGAGACGGAATCCGAAGCGCTCTACCACTTGATGATGGGCTGGGTCGAAGCGCGCCTCGTCGAAGGACGCCGACCCACGCCATCCGAAGTCGCGCGCCTCGAGGCGTTCGCTCTTGCCGGTCTCCAGCGCGGCGCGGCGCTGGGCGGTGCCAGCCTCCTGCGCGACACCAACGAAGAGGTCCCCCCCGCATGACGATCGAACGTGAAGTCCTCTGGACGGGCATCGGCGGCCAGGGCGTGCAGCTCGCCGCGAAGATCCTCGCCCTCGCCGCGACCCACGAAGGTCGCGAAGTGATGTCCCTCGGCACCTACGGCGGAACGATGCGCGGCGGGAACACCGACGCCACGCTGGTGATCGCGGATGGCGCGATCACGGCCCCGCCGATGGTCTCGAAGGCCTGGGCGGCGATCATCGCGCATCCGCGCTTCGCCGATCCGCTCTTCCCGAAGCTGCGAGGCGACGGTGCCGTGTTCGTCGACGCGGACCTGCTCGAGGGGCCGCTGCCCGACTCGAACGCCGAGGTCGTCGCGCTCTCGGCGACGAAGCTGGCCCGCGAGATCGAGGCGCCCAAGGCCGCGGCGCTCGTCCTGTTGGGCGCCTTCGCGCAGGCCACCGGGATCGTGGGTCCCGACGCACTGGCGACCGCGGCGGCCAGCGCGCTGCCCAGCTACCGCCAGCAATTCCTGGAAGCGAACCAGCGCGCGTTGTCGGCGGGCGTCGAGGCCATGTCGCCGCTGACGCTCCCGGCCTGGCAGGAGAAAGCAGCATGACGAGCGCGAGTCCCGAATCCTCCCGCGCGCGATCCGGACCGCGCGGCACCGTGGTGATCGACGCGGAGCGCTGCAAGGGCTGCGAGCTCTGCATCCCGGCGTGCCCGCCGGAGGTCCTTCGGATGTCGGCGCGGCGCAACGCGTCGGGCTACCTGCTGCCGGAGCTCCTCGAGGGCTGCACGGGCTGCGGCGCCTGCCTGATGGTGTGTCCCGACTTCTGCTTCGAGGTCTACCGCCTCGAAGGCGAGGAGGCGTCCGCATGAGTGCCCCCGAACGTCGATTGATGGAAGGCTCCGAGGCGATCGCGGAAGCGGCGATCGCCGCCGGCTGCCGCTTCTTCGCCGGCTACCCGATGACCCCCTTCACGGAAGTCCTCGAGTGCTTCGCCAAGCGCCTGCCCGAAGAAGGTGGCGCCTGTATCAATTCCGAGAGCGAGCTCGAAGCGATCGGCCAGGCGTGGGGCGCCGCGGCGACCGGCGCGCGGGCGGCGACCGGCTCGACTGGCCAGGGGCTCTCGCTCATGCAGGAGTCGATGTCGGAGATCACGCGGGCGGAGATCCCGATCGTGATCTTCAACATGGCCCGGGGCCAGGGCGACTACTATCAAGCGACGCGCGGCGGCGGACACGGCGACTATCGCCACATCGTCCTCGCACCCCAGAGCGTCGGCGAGGCGGTGGAGATCACGCAGCTCGCGTTCCACCTCGCCGACAAGTGGCGCCACCCGGTCGTGATCTACGGCGACTACCTGATCGCGCACACCGCCGAGGCGGTCGGCATCGATCGGCTCGACTTCGGACCGCTGCCTGACAAGGACTGGGCGGTCGACGGCTCCCTCGGCGGGACGGGGCGCTCGCGCAACGTGAACCCGATCGGCATGGAGAAGGGCTCGAAGGGCATCGACCCGAACCGCTTCTGGCAGAACCTCGCCGACAAGGAAGACGAGATCGCGGTCGCGGAGCAGCGCTTCGAGGCCATCGACACCGAGGATGCCGAGCTGTTGATCGTCGCGTTCGGCACCCTCGCCCGTTTCGCCCGCGCGGCGATTCGCGACCTGCGGGCCGAGGGCATTCGCGTCGGTCTCTTCCGCCCGATCAGCCTGTGGCCCTTCCCGAGCGCAGCGTTGCGACGAGCGGCCGAGGGCTGCACCCGCGTCGCCGTCCTCGAACAGAACGCCGGGCAGATGATCGACGACGTCCAGCTCTCGCTGCTGGGCTCCGTCCCGGTCGTCCCGATCGGCGGGATCTCGACCGACGCCGCGGGCTTCGGGATCGGCGCGCTGCTCGACAGCGACCTGATCGCCGGTCGCGCCCGCGACGCCCACGCGGGTCGGCCCGTCCCGCGCGGCGTCGTCGCGTGAGCCGCCCGAAACCCTCTCTCGTCAACGCAGAGGCATTCGCAAGAGCCCACACCGGAGCAGACGCATGACAGACTCGAACGACCCGCTACGCGTGATTCCGACCGACGCGCCCCCCGTCGGCGCGTGCCGCAAGACCGGCGACTTCGTGCCGCCCCTCACGCTGATGGGCGAGCACGATCTCTGCCCGGGCTGCGGCGAGCCGCTCGCGCTCCGACAGATCCTCGACTCGATCGAGGACACGGGACTGGGCCAGAAGGCGATCGGCGTGATCGGCATCGGCTGTTATACGGCGCTCACCAGCCTGATGGACATCGACCTGATCCAGGCGCTCCACGGCCGCGCGCCCTCGGTCGCGACCGGAGCCAAGCGCATGCGCCCCGACGAGCTGCTCTTCACCCTCCAGGGCGACGGCGACATGGTGAACGAGGGCCTGCAGGAAGTGATCCACACGGCGGCCCGCGGCGAGAACGTGACCTGCATCCTGCTGAACAACGGCGTCTTCGGTGAGACCGGCGGCCACATGACCGCTACCACCGTCCTCGGCCAGCGCACGAAGAACTCGATCGAGGGCCGCGACGCCGGCGAGCACGGCTACCCGATCCTGATCGGCGACCTGCTCGCGCGCCTCCAGGGCACCGCCTACTGCGCCCGCGCCTCGGTCCACGACGCCAAGGGCGTGGCACGAACGCGGCGCTTCCTCGACCGCGCCTTCGAGTCGCAGATGAAGGGCCAGGGCTTCTCGTTCGTCGAGATCCTGACGATGTGCCCGACGGGCTGGTTCATCCCGACGTCCGAAGGACCGGACTATCTCGACCAGGAGCTCGGCGCGGTGCACGAGGTGGGCGAGCTGAAGAAGGACGGGGTGCTGATCGAGGACTAACGCGTCAGCCGAGCGATCTCTTCCAGGGCCGGATGATAGTCGTCCTTCATCAGGACGCCGCGAAAACCCAGGGATTCCGCGGCGGCGACGTTCGCCTCGAGGTCGTCGACGAAGATCGCGCGGGCGGGGTCGATCCCGCCGAGGGTCGCGAGGGCGTGCTGGTAGATCCGCGGATCGGGCTTGCGGATGCCGATCTCGCTCGAATCGACGATCGCGTGGCAGATGGCGTCGATCGGCACGGACTTCGTCCAGTTCTCGCGAAACTCCTTCGCGTTGTTGGTGACGATCGCGGTCTGGAAGCCGCGGTCCTTCACCGCGGTCGCCATCTCGACGACCTCGGGGCGCATCCCACCGCCCTCCTGCCCCATCCGGGTGAAGAGCTCGATCGGGTCGGCCTCCATGCCGTCGGCGCGCGCGCCCTCCATGATCGACTCGCGTGCGCTCATGAAGTCGATCTCGCCGCGCTCGAGGCGGTGCCACGGGTGGTCGCCGTCGACTTCATAGGAGCCGAAGACCGCCGCGAAGAAGCGCTCCGTGTCGTAGCCCTTCTCGCGCCCGAGATTCGAGACCGCCGTGAAGGGTGACGGCGAGAAGACCCCGCCGAAATCCCACATCACCGCATCGAAGTCCGCCATTGCGCGTCAGTCCATCGAGAACATGGGCTCGGGGATCTCGAAGCCGAGGTCACCGTCCCACGAGTTTCGGAAGGACACTTCGTGGACCGGGATGCGCGGCGCGACGCCCCAGCGACCGGTCGGGTAACCGAAGCTCACGCAGGCGGCGAAGTGCCACGTGTCGTCCGGTACCCCGAGGATCTTCTTCATCTCTTCGAGCTGGAAGAAGAAGACGCTCGTGACCGCCGAGCCGACACCTTCTGTTCGCGCGGCGAGGCAGGCGTTCCACATCGCCGGCCAGATCGATCCACCGCTGTTGTCGAACTGACAGAAACCGAACATGAAGAGCGGATAGCTCTCGAAGTTCGCCGCGAGGTGGCTCGCGGACTTCACGACCTTCTGGAACGAGATGCTCTCCGGATCCTCCGGATTGGCCTCGGCGGCCTCGATCTGCGCCTTGTAGACGGAATTCCAGAGCGTGTCCATGCAGCTGCGGTAGAGGGGGCCGAGCTTGCCCTTCACCTCGGGATCGTCCACGAGCAGGAATCGCCAGCCCTGCGAGTTGCCGCCGCTGGGCGCGCGGATCGCGGCGTCAAGGATCTTCTTCTGGACTTCTTCGGGAATCGGATCGGGCTTCACGCGGCGCATCGCGCGCGTCGTGTAGAGGGCTTCCATCGCGTCCATGCATTCACTCCTGCTGACGGACTCGCGTCCGTCGAATCGCCCGACCGAGGAGGGGCGGGCTCCGTCCGTCCCGCGCGCGATTGACGCTCGTGGGGACGGGGGCCACGATAACAGCCTCGCTGGCGGGTGGGCCACCACCACGCGCGCCCGTCGCGAGCCCAACGGGAGACAGGATCGACATGACCGACGCCGAGGCGCTCGTTGCCTTCACCGACATCGTCGACACCTTCCACAGCCTGATGGGCAACTACCTGACGGTGCTCTTCGCGTTCCTCGTCACGAGCTACCTGGCGGCGGACAAGCTCGACCGGGCGATGGCCGTCGTCGTGCTCGCGCTCTTCTCGATCGTCGCCGCCGCGCAGATCCTCGAGATCTGGATGGTGCGCAGCGACATCACCGGCCTGGGCGGCGCGATCGCGGCACGCGTCGCAGCGGGGGAGAGCGAGTTCTCGTGGCACGGACCCGCGGCGTTCGGCTGGGCGAAGGCCTTGAACGTGCTCACGATGGCGTCGGTGATCGGCGGCTACGTCGCAGCGATCGTCTTCTTCTTCCACGAGCGGAAGATCGACCACGATCGCCGACCCTCGTTCGCGCGCCCCTCGTCCGCGGCGCCCGCAGACGAGGGGAAGGCCGAGTCCGACTAGCAGCAGCCCTCGACGCGCTCCTCGGGAAGGTCTTCGGCCCGCACCGGCGGGGCGGTGTCCTCACCGAAGGTCTCGCTGTCCTCGAGCACCCGGTACCACTCCCAGCGCAGGCCCTGGGGCTCGATCGCCCAGACCTTGTCCTGCTTCGCGTAGCAACAGGTCGCTTCGTCCTCGACGAGATCGGCGAGGCCCGCGGCCTTGAGCCGCTCGGTCGCAGTGGTCACGTCTTCGGCCTCCATGACCTCGACCCCGAGATGGTTCAGACGCTCCGGGGCGCCCTTCACCTCGAAGAGCACGAGCTTGAGCGGCGGGTTCTGGATCGCGAAGTTCGCGTAGCCGGGCTTGCGCTTGTGGGGCTTCGCGTCGAAGAGCTTCGAGTAGAAATCGACCGCCTGGTCGATGTCGTCCACGTTGAGAGCGAGCTGCAGTCTCATGTTCGTTCCTTTCGTTGGCGTCGGCGGTCGCGCCGCGCCGTCGGGCGGCGATTCAGTGATCGAGATCCGTCGCGATGTCCGCGCCACAGGCGGAGTCACGACAACAGTTGTCTCCCAGGTACCCCATCAGGTCCTGGATCACGTCGAAGTCCGGGGCGTACCGGATCGAGCGCCCGTCCCGCTCCGACCGGAGGAGCCGCGCGTTGCGGAGCTCCTTCAGGTGGAACGACAGGGTCGCGGGCGAGGCGCCGAGCTCCGTGGCCAGGGCACCGGCGGGCATGCCGACGGGACCGGCCTGCACGAGGCGGCGGAACACGTCGAGGCGGGTCTCCTGGGCGAGGGCGGCGAGTGCGGAGAGGACGTCTTGCTTTTCCATGATTTGATAACTATCGAATTATCGAAGCGAAAGTCAACCCCAATCTGTCTCGCACCGCTCAGTGCGCTCTCAGGGCTCTTTTGCCCTCGATCTGCACGCTGCATGCGCCCCGCGCCCGTCGAGCGGCGTATGCTCACCGGGCGCCCGGATCGCGCAGGAGGTGTGCCCCATGTCCGAACCGAAGATCGTCTCCGCCGACAGCCACGTGCTCGAGCCCCACGACCTCTGGACGACCCGCCTCGCGGGCACGCCCTTCGCCGACCGCGCGCCGAAGATGGAGGGCAACGCCGAGGACGGATACGTGTTCCTGATCGACGGTCTGAGCCCCTTCCCGATCGGGCTCGCCGGCGCGGCCGGACGCCCCTCCGACACCCTGGGCCCGGCGGGCGAGATCCGATCCGGCGGCTGGGACACCGCGGCCCGCCTCGTCGACATGGACGCCGACGGCATCGTCGCCGAAGTGCTCTACCCGTCGGTCGGCATGAGCGTCGCGCAGTCGACGGACCGCGAGTACCAGCTCGCGTGCGTGCGTGCCTACAACGACTGGGTCGCGGAGTTCTGTGAGGGCAGCGGCGGACGGCTGGTCGGCCTCGCCCTGATCCCGGCGATCGACGTCGAGTCCTCGGTCGCCGAGATCGAACGGACCCACGCCCTCGGATTGCGCGGCGCGATGGTCCCCGCGGTCCCCAGCGAAGGCCACTACGGCGAAGAGCGCTTCGCGCCGTTCTGGCAGGCCTTCGCGGATCGGGACTGGCCGGTCTCCTTCCACGTCCTGACCGGGGGCGGCGGCGGCGATCCGACCCTCGGCTCGGGAATCCCGATGGTCGGGATCATGAGCCCGATCCATCACATGCACTCGACCCTCGGCGTAATGATCTTCGCCGGCGTGCTCGATCGACACCCCGGACTCAAGGTCGTGAGCGCCGAACACGACGCAGGTTGGGTCGCACACTTCGCCTATCGCCTCGACCAGATGTTCGACCGCCACCACAACTGGCTGGCGAGCGGCGTGACCCTCGACCTGACACCGTCCGAATACCTTCGCCGCAACGTCTGGTACACGTTCCAGAAGGACCCGATCGCCGTGGAGACCCGCGACCGCGTCGGGCTCGACCGCCTGCTCTGGGCGAGCGACTACCCGCATTCCGACTCGACCTGGCCCCACTCGCGCGACGTGATCGCCCGGGACTTCAAGGGCGTCCCCGAGGACGAACTCGCCGCGATCGTCGGCGGGAACGCGGCGGCGCTCTACCGGCTGGAGATCTAGGCCAGCTCAGCGTGCGAAGTCTTCGATCCCCGCCTCCGACATCCCGCGCCGATCATGCGACACCACGACGAAGCTCGCGGGCTCCGCGTGACGTGCGGCGAGCCAGCGGCGCAACTCGTCCAGGCGACCCGTGTTCTCGGGGACCATCAGCGTGCTGTAGATCCAGCTCTTTCCGCGGTTCTCGAGCAGGGCCGCGTGCTCGTTGGTGATGTCACCTGCGAACCAGACCAGTCGATCGGGCAATCGAGCCACGAAGACCGTGCTGCCAGGGGTGTGGCCGCCGGCGGCGAACGCACCGAGACCGGGCAAGCCGTCGACGGGATGGATCGCGCCTTCGTTCGGTCGTGCGAGGCGTTCGGACTCGATGCACGGCGCGCCCATCAGCGCTTCGCGCCCCCGGTCCGTCGTGTAGTTCCCGAGGTCCGCCTGATCCGGCAGCTGGACGAGTGCGAGCGGCGCGCCGTCGCGAGCAGCGCACAGCTCGCCGGCCCCTTCCGTGTGGTCGTGGTGCAAGTGCGTCATGCCGATCCCGACGAGTCGGCTGGCGCGCGGACCGAGCTGCGCGCCCACGGAGCCGAACACTTCTGCGGGATCGGCGCCCATCGCGAATTCGAGGGCCTCACCGAACTCGCGCATGCCGGACTCGGTCATGCCGGCGTCGATCAGAAACGTGCGCCCGTCCGCCCACGACAGCAGGAAGCCTCCGGTCGTCGAGTACGTCCCATCGCTCCGGCGCTGCAGACCGCTCTCGATCCACGCGACGGACACCGGCCCGCCCGGTCCCGACCGGAGTCCTGCCCGCTCTTCGGAAGACGGGAGCGGGCGTTCGAGACCACGCAGCTCGACGTGGGCTTCCACGAGCAAGGCGAGGCCGATCAGGAGCGGCGCGCCGACCGCCAGCAGCACGATGAGTCCGACCCTCTTCGCCACACGCTCTCCGTCGCGACGCCGGGCCGCGACGGACGAGCCTACCGCACGCCTCGCTGCGCGAACGAGATTCGGGTCACCTCACGGCGCGTCCCCGCACAGTCTCCGCGAGCCCCCGGAGAATTCCGCGATGCGAAACCGAATCTCTTCCCGAAGGACACCCCTGATCAGCGCCCCTCTGCTCGCGCTGGTGCTCGCAGGCTGCCCCATGACCGACGCCCTCGAGTACACCTCGGGCGACGAAGGCACCGCGACCTTCGAGAACCTCTGGCGCGACTACACGATCTGGCTCGGGCGATGCACGACGTTCGTTCAGGAAGAGCTCGTGGAGGGCGAGTGGGTCGACCGGGGTGGCGAATTCGACTGCTTCTGGGAGGGGTTCGCTCGGCCGATCGCGCCGAAGGAGAAGCTGGTGGAGCCGTTCATCGCCCGCGAGAGCGGCCGCTGGCGCCTGGCCTACGACGTCGGCTTCGGCTGCAGCGCGAACGCCCCACTCACGCCCACGGATTGCGTCGCGGTTCGCCGCGTCCCGTCGCTTCCCTTCGACGTCGACGATCCGATCGACGACGAAGGTCTCTGCTTCGAGACCGGCGGTACGTGGGACCCGACATCTTGCGGGCACTGGCAGTGCGATCACCCGCCGATCTGCGCCGCGATCATCCCCGGCTGTAGTTGCGGACCGAGCGCCCTCTTCGTCGACGGCATCGGTTGCCTGCCGGCGCCGTGCGGTGTGCCGCAATGAGCGGGGCGCGGCTGGCCACCCATCGAGGCGCCTGACGTCTCAGCTCGCGGACCACGGCCCGAGGACCGCCTGGATGTCGCCGAACTCCCATTCGAGCGTCTCCGGGTTCGACGAGCGGCCGGGGTAGTAGACGATCACCCACTCGCCGTTCGCTTCGATCCGCATCTTCAACGGGATCTCCCAGTTCGATCGAAGCTCCACGGGAAAGAGCTTGCGGAGCCGGCTCTTCGACCGCCCGGCGATCACGTAGCGGTTGATCCACTGGTTCGGCGTCGTGAATCGGACCGCCCCTCCCGCGAGCTCGACCTCCTCGTCGGCCGCGTTGCCGATCTCCGCGATCAGGAAGGACGGCAGCCGGGCGCCCCGATAGCGGGTCGCGAACACCGTCTGCTCGACGTTCGTCGGCGTCTCGAGGGAATCGTCGCGCCACACCCAATCGAAGATCAACGCGCGATCGTGCGCCAGGACCCGGGGAAAGGTGCTCCCCGGTCGGAACGCGATCCCGGGCATCGCTCGGATCGTGGCGGCCACCACCTCCGGCAGGTCCTCGTGCAGGACCATCCCGAACGACTCGGCTTCTGCGGCGAACGCCGCGCGGCGATCGAGCGGCTCGGATCGCTCGCAGCCGGATCCGAAGACGAAGAGCGCAACGAGCCCGAGTGCGAGAAGGACGTGCGTCGCCGCGCCGCACCGTCTAGAAGAGATCACCCTGCTGCCCATCGCGCTTCTTCGCCTTGCCCTTGGCCGCCTTCTTCTCAGGCGCCTTCTTGCCGCCGCTCTCCGGCGCGGCGATCAACTTGACCTTGCCGACCGGCTTGGGCGCCATGCGGACACCCCGCGCCGTCGGACTCGTCCAGTCGAGCTCCGCGAGCTCGAAATCCGCCTCCTTGAGGCGCTGGCGCTTCGCCGGGACGAAGTCCACGTGGACCCGACCAAGTGCATCCGGCGGGAGCAGCAGGTCGACGCGCCCGCCCTTGTCCTTGATCAGCCGGTACTCGCGATTGCGGATGAACTTCTCGATCTTGATCTTCTTCGCGAAGGCCATCTTCTTCTTGTCGCGATAGACGACGATGAACTCCTGGCCCTTCTCTGGATCGAAGAGCTCGCCATAGATCATCGGACCCGTGAAGAGCACCTTCTCCGGCGCGTTCATGATCCGGTACGTGCCGTCCTTGGCGATCCCGAGGACGTGCTCGAACTCGGAGACCGTCATCTTGAACTGGTCGCCGCGGACGTCGGTGCCGAAGAAGCTCGACTTCTTGTCGTAGGAGAGGCGCAGGTTCTGTCGCGCCACGGCCTTCTTGTCTACCTGCTCGATCTCCGTGATCTTCGTGCGGCGCGGGTACTGCTCGCCGTACTTCTCGATCATGCCCTCGAGGTAGTCCACGGTCGTCTTGACCATGTTCTTCAGCTTGCGCTCGAGCTCCTTGATCTTCTTGTTGATGTCCGCGATTTCCTGGCGGTTGCGCTCGATGTCGTAGGCGGAGATCCGGCGGATGCGGACTTCGAGGAGACGAGAGATGTCCTCGTCCACCATCGGCCGCACGAACGACCGCTTGTGCTTCTGCATCCCGTCCCAGACGGCCTTGCGCACGCCCTCCGCGGTCTTCTTGTTCTCGATCTGCTTGTAGACCCGCTTCTCGACGAAGATCTGCTCGAGGGTCAGCCAGTGCTTGCGATCGATCAGCTGCTCGCGGTCGTACTCGAGCTCCGCCTTCAGCTGCGTCTTGAGCTGATCGGTCAGGGCCCGCGCGATTTCCGTGACGGTGAGCTGCATCGGCTTGCGGTCGTCGATCACGACGAGGTTCGAAGAGACCGAGACCGAGCAGTCCGTGTAGGCGTAGAGCTGGGGGATCACTTCCCGAGCGTCGGAGCCGCGCGCGATCGAGAGCTCGATCTCGACCTTGTCGGTCGTAAAGTCGTCGATCGACGAGAGCTTGACGCGCCCCTTCTGGACCGCCGCCTCGATCGACGCGATCAGGCTCTCGGTCGTCGTGCCGAAGGGCAGCTCGCGAATGACGACGGTCTTCTTGTCACGCGACTCGATCTTGGCCCGGACGTCGACCTTGCCGGCCCCGTCTTCATAGGCGGAGACGTCCATCAGACCGCCCTGCATGAAATCGGGCAGGAGCTTGAACTTCTTCTTCTTGAGGATCGCGATCTGCGCCGCCCAGATCTCGGGCAGGTTGTGCGGCAGGATCTTGGTCGACATGCCGACCGCGATTCCCTCGGTCCCCGTCATCAAGACGACGGGAAGCTTCGTCGGCAGGACGACCGGCTCTTCGTTTCGTCCGTCGTAGGAGTCGACGAACTCGGTCAGCGCCGGGTGGAACATCGTCTCGAGCGCGAGCCCCGTCAGCCGGCACTCGATGTAGCGCGGGGCGGCGGCGGGGTGGCCGGTCAGCAGGTTGCCGAAGTTGCCCTGCCGCTCGATGAAGTAGTCCTTGTTCGCCAAAACGACCAGGGCATCACCGATCGACGCGTCCCCGTGTGGATGGAGCTTCATCGTGTCCCCGATGACGTTCGCCACTTTGTGGAAGCGGCCGTCGTTCATCTTGAAGAGGGTGTGCATGATGCGCCGCTGGACGGGCTTGAGGCCGTCCCGCAGCTCGGGGATCGCACGGTCCAGGATGAAGTAGCTCGCATACTCGATGAAGTGATCCTTCATCAAGGACTCGAGTTGGCTCATCTCAGAGCACCTCCGTGGAGAGATTGTCCACGATGAAGTCCTTGCGGGCCGGCGTGTTCTTGCCCATGAAGAAGTCGAGGCTCTTCTCGACTTCGCCCATCGAGCCCACGCTCACCTGCACGAGCCGGATGCCGTCGCCGATGAACTGTCCGAACTCCTTCGGACTGATCTCGCCGAGGCCCTTGAAGCGCGTCACCTCGGGCCCCTTGAGCTCGCCGAGCGCCGAGTCGCGCTCTGCGTCCGTGTAGCAGTAGCGGGTCTCTTTCTTGTTCCGAACGCGGAAGAGCGGCGTCTCCAGGATGTAGACGTGGCCCTTCAGGACGAGGTCCTCGAAGTAGCGGAGGAAGAACGTGAGGAGCAGATTCCGAATGTGCATCCCGTCGACATCCGCGTCCGTCGCGATCACGACGCGGTTGTACCGCAGTCCCTCGAGACTGTCCTCGATGCCCAACGCGCGCATGATGTTGTAGAGCTCTTCGTTCTTGTAGATCGCGTCGCGCTTCAGCCCATAACAGTTGAGCGGCTTGCCCTTGAGCGAGAAGATGGCCTGCGTGTAGACGTCCCGGGTCGGAACCATCACGCCGGCCGCCGAGTCGCCCTCGGACAGGAAGATCGTCGTGTCGTCGCGCCGCTTCGCCTTCGGGTCATCGTAGTGGAACTTGCAATCGGTGAGCTTCGGGATCCGGATCGCGACCTTCTTGGCGCGCTCGCGGGCATCCTTCTTGATCGCGGAGAGCTCCTTCCGGACCTTCTCGTTGAGCGCGACCTTCTCGAGGAGGACCTTCGCCTCGACCTTGTTCGCGTGGAGCCAGCGGATCACCTGGTCCTTCACCGCCGGAACGAGCCAGCTCCGCACGTCGGCGGACCCCAGCTTGTTCTTCGTCTGACTCTCGAACACCGGGTCCTGCAGCTTCACCGAGATCGCCGCGACGATTCCGTCGCGCACGTCCTCCCCCGCGTAGCTCTTCTTCGAGAACTCGTTCACGCCCTTGAGCAGGCCCTCGCGGAAGGCACTCTGATGGGTGCCGCCGTCGTTGGTGTACTGGCCGTTCACGAACGAGAAATACGATTCGCCGTAGGCGTTGCCGTGGGTGAACGCCATTTCGAAGCGGTCGCCGTCGCCGGTCCCGATCTCGTAGAGAGGCTGCGCCTCACCGAGCTCGTCGAGGAGCAGATCCTTGAGCCCCGCCTTGGACTGGAAGCTCTCCTTCCGCGGCGGGCACTTGTACTGGAGCTTGAGTCCGCGATTCAGGTACGCGTAGTACCGCAGGCGGTGCTCGATGAAGTTCTCCTGGAAGTCGTACTCGCCGAAGATCTCCTCGTCCGGCGTGAAGCGGATGTAGGTCCCATTCGGCTCGCTCGACTTGCCGCCCTTCTCCTTCTTGAGCTTCCCGCGAACGAAGTTGGCCTGCTTGTACTTGCCGTCGCGGACGCTCTTCACCTCGAAGTCGGAGGAGAGCGCGTTCACCGCCTTCGTGCCGACCCCGTTCAGGCCGACGGAGAACTGGAAGACATCGTCGTTGTACTTGCCACCCGTGTTGATCTGGGAGACGCACTCGACGACCTTGCCGAGGGGAATGCCGCGACCGTAGTCCCGCACTTCGACGGTCCTTTCGTCGCGCGAGATGTCGATCTTCTTCCCCTCGCCCATGATGAACTCGTCGATCGAGTTGTCGATCACTTCCTTCATCATCACGTAGATGCCGTCGACCGGGTTCGTCCCGTCGCCGAGGCGGCCGATGTACATACCCGTCCGGAGGCGGATGTGCTCGAGGGCGTCGAGGGTCTGGATCGCCTTCTCGTCGTACTTGACGTCCTTCTTCTTCGCGCCGGATCCGTTCGACGTGGCGGCGGCCTTCTTCTTCGCGGCTTTCTTCCTGGCGGCCATCTTCCCCAGACTTTCGAGTCGTCTCGCCTGCCCGGCTCTGCTCTCGATTGCTCTACGGAGCGGCAGGCGCGGGGCTGCAACGACGCTTCGACACGTGCTCGGAACGTGCGAATCGCGGCGGTGGGCGCCCCAAGGAGCGATCTGTGGGGGGGTGCGGCGTAGAGTGGGCCATTCGCCGCGATCGTCAAGCGGGAGAACGATGGGGCCGGGCCGGGCCTCCGCCCGATTCCAGCGGCCCGCGGGGGCCCTGGCGCTCGGGCGCCAGCAGGGAGGAAGCAAAAGGGACAGATCGGGCAGTCGGGAGGTCCCGCCGCCCGCGCGCTCGACCACTCATGAACTTTGGGAGGAGCACCCGATGGATGAGCCGCAGACCGTAGAATCGACAGACACGATCGAACCCCAGGCCGAAGCCCCGGCGCGGACCTGGGACACCCAGATGCGATCGTTTCGCGTCCGATTGATCCGTTTCGATCGGCCCCAGAGCAAGACGCTCTCGATCCGATCGAACAGCGAGGCCGGTGCCCGCGCCCAGGCCCAGAGCCGCGCCGGCCGCGACTGGCGTGTCGCCCGGATCGAGGCCGTCTGAAACCCGGGGTCGCGATCCCGCCGGTCGCACCCCGCCCCGACGCAGTAGAGTGGAGGCGCCCGGCCGGTCCGCCCGCCCGGGCCCGGAGCTCGCCATGACCGCACTCTCACCTGCCCCGACTTCCCAGGCCGCCCTCGACGCGACCTGGGACGCGATCGCCCGCCCCGGTGGCTGGTTCGACGGCGCCGAACGCCTCGCGATCGCTCGGGAAGTCCGCGCCGCGCGAAGCTGTCGGCTGTGTCGCGAGCGCAAGGACGCGCTGTCCCCGAATCAGATCCCGGGCGCCCACGACCGCGCGGACATGACGCTCTCCGACGCCGCCGTCGACACGATCCACCGGATCACCACCGACCCCGGCCGCCTGAGCAGCGCCTGGCACCAGGACGCCATCGACGCCGGTCTCCTCGAAGAGGAGTTCGTCGAGATCGCGGGGGTCGCGTCCCTCGTCGCCGTGACCGACACCTATGCGCGGGGCCTCGGCGCCGAGCTGCGCCCCCTCCCCGCCCACGTCGCCGGCGAGCCCCATCGTCGCCCCGAGCCCGGAACGGTCGTCGAACGCGGCTGGGTCCCGATGGTCGACCCGGATGCCGCCGAAGGCGCGACCAAGATGATGTTCGAAGGCATCCAAGCCCGCGCCGGGTTCATCTACAACGTCCTTCGCGCGCTGACCGCCGTCCCCGAGGCGGTCCAGCAGTTCTTCGGCCTCGTCCTCGCCCACTACGCAACGACCGGCGAAGTCCACGACGGCGGCCTCGACCGGCTCCAGGTCGAAACCCTCGCGAGCACCACCTCCGCCTACAACGACTGCTTCTATTGAACGGTCTCGCATGCATCGCTGCTCCGTGCGAGCGGCAAGGAAATGGGCGCGGACGTCGACATCCGGATCGCGACCGGCCGATCCGACACCGCCGACGGCGGCGTGCCTCACGGCGCCCTGCTGCGGCGATTCGCGACAGCCGTCCTCGACGACGGAGACGACCTCCTTCCCGCACGCGAAGCGCTGATCGACGCGGTCGGTGACCGCGCGGCGGCGCAGGCGGCCTCGATCGTCGGCTGCTTCGACGGCCTGAACCGCGTCGCCGACGCGACGGGCATCCGACTCGACCCGGAGAGCGAAGCGACGGGCGCCGCGAAGATCATCGAGACCCTCGAGTTCGAGGAGCTCGGCGCGGCGCGCGCCTAACGCAGCCTTCTTGACCCAGACCTAGCGCAGTCTGCGCGACTCAGACCTAGCGCAGTCTGCGCTTCTGCGTCGTCCAGGTCCCCCGCGGCGCCGAGAAGACGAGGATCCGGCGTTCGGTCCGGATCGTCGCGAGGGCGTCCTGGGCGGTGACGGCCTCGAGTCCTTCGCGGATCTGGAGGCCCTCGGCGGCGAAGGAGCGGAGCCGTGGCGCGATTCCGAGGGCGCGTCGATTCGTCGTGACGACGCCGACCGCGGCGCCGACGCGAAGCGAGGTCGCGACCTCGTTCGAGGACAGGCTCTCTGCGATCCAGCCGTCCGCACCGTTGAACGCGAGGGCGCGACGGTTGGTCGCGAGAAGCGCCAGGCGGTCCTCTACGAGCACGGCATCCGACGGCTCCTCGTCGAGACGCAAGCGCAGCTCGACCCAGCCTCCGCCCGGGTACACGCCCAACAAGCGGCGGTCCGTCACGACGACGCCGACACGGCCGCGGCTCGCTTGGAACCGGACGACTTCGTCGACGTCGAGTCGCTTGGTCGCGCGGCTCCCGGTCAGCGCGTCGAACGCGAAGAGGTCGCGGCCGTCGCGCTCGATCGCGATCACGTCGGTCCGCTCGATCTCGTCGGGCAGGAGCGGGACCTGGGCCGCGCCGACGCCCGCGAGCGCCACGAGCACGGAGAATGCGAGAACGAAGCGCGGCATCCGGAGAGGAGACCCCGGATCGTCGTTCACGGCAAGCGACCCACCGCGCCCTGGAACCGAATCCGCGTGACGCGCCTTCCGCCCCACGGGCGCGAGCGACGATGCCTTGCCTACTGCCTGCGATTCACGACGGCGCCCAGGCGTGGTATCTACCCGCCCCGAGGACGCGAAGATGGACCGCACCTACGTGAGCGAGATCAATCGCGACGTCGCACCCGCCGCCCCCGGCGAGTTCGCAGGGGTCTCCCTCGGCCCGATCCTGGCGGACCCGCCGGTCGTGCTCGCGCCGATGGCCGGGATCACGAACGCGCCCTTCCGGCGACTCTGCCGCGGCTTCGGCGCCGGGCTCTACGTCTCGGAGATGATCACGGCGCGCGCGCTCGTCGAGCGCAACGCGAAGACGATGCGGCTGGCGGAGTTCGATCCGGATGAGAGTCCGCGGAGCCTGCAGCTCTATGGCGTCGACCCGCACTACGTCGGAGAAGCGACGAAGCTCCTGGTCGGCGAGGACCGCGTCGACCACATCGACATGAACTTCGGCTGTCCCGTGCGCAAGGTCACGCGCAAGGGCGGCGGTGCCGCGATCCCCGCGAAGCCGAAGCTGCTCGAATCGATCGTGCGCGCCGCGGTGAAGAACGCGGGGGACATCCCGGTCACGATCAAGTTCCGGATGGGCATCGACGACGACTGGATGACCTTCCTCGAAACCGGGCGGATCGCCGAGGCGGAAGGCGTGCGCGCGATCGCGCTCCACGCGCGGACCGCCGCGCAGCTCTACGATGGCGAGGCGGACTGGAACGCGATCGGCGAGCTCAAGCAAGCCGTCGGCGGCATCCCGGTCTTCGGCAACGGCGACATCTGGGAAGCCTGGGACGCGCTCCGAATGATGCGTGCGACGGGTTGCGACGGCGTGGTCGTCGGGCGTGGCTGCCTCGGGCGCCCGTGGCTCTTCGGCGATCTCGCCGCAGTCTTCGCGGGAGAGCAGCCCCCGGATCCTCCGAACTTCGGAAACGTGATCGAGACGATGCGCACCCACGCCCGCTTGTTATGCGGCTGGATCGGCGAACGCATCGGCATCCGCGACTTCCGCAAGCATGCGACCTGGTACACGAAGGGCTTCCCGGGCTCGACCAAGATGCGCGACAAGCTGATCCGGATCGACTCCCTCGCGGAGCTCGACGCGATCCTCGACGAGGGTGACCCCGAGCTCGCCTTCCCCCCGAGCGCCATGCGCGTGAAGCGCGGCAAGAAGGGCGGCAGCCAGAAGGTCCAGCTGCCGGAAGGCTTCCGTGACGACCTCGAAGACGCGACTCCGCCCGAGGCGGAGGACCCGGGGGACGGAGGGTAGGCGAACGCCGATGGGACGACGCTCGGCGCTCGCGAGCCTGGTCGCACTCCTCACGCTCCAGGTCGTGGCGTCGGCCCACTGGATCGAGCGCGATTCCGAAGCGTTCGTCTGGGACACTTCGGAGCACGCGCAGAAGGTCCTCAGGGTCCATCACGCCTTGTTCCGGACCGAGCCGCCCCTTCGAGCGCGCCTGCTGCCCGCAGGCCACGACGAACGCACTCGCGCGAACCCGATGATGGCACGCGTGGCGCTCGGCCCCGTGGCCGGCTTCTCCAATCTCGTCGAGGCCACCCATCGCGGAAGCGCGCGCCCCTCCTTCTCCTATCAACCAGCGGGTCTGCTCCTGGGTGTCCTGGGGACGACGCCGGACGCGATCGCGTTGGCACAAGGCACGCTCTGGTTCGCGCTCCTGATCGTGGCCACGTTCCTCTTGGGAAGCGCGGCCCGCGATCGCAGCGCAGGCCTGCTCGCGGCAGCGCTCGTCTCCAGCTACCCGATCTTCCTCGGCCTCTCGCACATCCCGATGCTCGACACGGCGCTCGCCACCCTGACGACGCTTTCGATGGCGGCGCTGCTCCGATGCGACGGACTCCGGTTGCGCCGTGCCAGCCTCGCGTTGGGACTCGCCGGCGGTCTCGCCATGCTGGCGAAACAGAGTGCGCCACTCGTGCTCGCGCTCCCGATCCTCTGGCTCGGAGTCGACGTCATGCGAAGCGTCCGGTCCAGCGAGCACGACGCCGCAGCGCGCGTTCGAAATGCGGCCGGGGCAGCGCTCGTCGGTCTGCTCGTATGCGCACCCTGGTACGTCGTGAACCTGTCCGGCAGCCTCGAGTTCCTCTTCCGCATCTCGACCCTTCCGGAGCACGCGCAGCTGCCGCCGACCCTCAGCGTCGACGGGCTGCTCTTCTACCCGCGCTCCCTGGTCCGTGTCGCGTTGGGCCCGGCCTTCACTTTCCTGGCCGGGATCGGTTGTCTCTGGCTCTGTCTGGATCGAGGGGTCCGTTTCCGTGGCCCGATCCTGCTGGCGCTGGGGGGTGCCGCACTCGTCCTGATCTCGGTGCATAACAAGGATCCCCGTCATCTCACGCCTCTCCTTCCACTGCTCGCGGTCATCAGCGCGCTCGTCGTGCTCAGGATCCCCAAGCGCGCACCCCGACAGTTGGCCGTCGCGACCGCCGTGGTCGTCGCTGGCGCCACGCTCCATGCATCGACGCTCGGAGACCTTCCAGTCCCGGGCATCGGCGTCCGCTCGCCCTACACCTTCCCGCCCAGGTCGCAGGCGCACGGCTTCGAGGAGATCCTGGCCGCGGTGGACCGCCATCGACGTACGCGCGGAGGAACCGACGAGCTCCGGATCGTGGAGCCGCAGCCACCCGTCTACGCACAGCACCTTACCGTCCTGACCCTGCCGGGTCGCCTCGACCGACGCGATGGGCACGATGTCGATGCCCTGCAGATCCTGCCGGCGCGTCGAAGAGAGCGGTCGCGACCGCAAGGACTCGGCTTCGTCCTCGTCGTCGGGCATGACGCGCGCGAACGCGAACGGGCGAAACAGATCTTCCCTGACCTCGACCGACCCATCGAGACCGGTGGTGGGGGCGCAGCGATCGGCGAGGCACGACCCCCTCTCGGCTGGGCGCTCTACGAACGCCCGGGGCTCGGAGTCGTCCGATGACGGGCTTCAGGACGTGGCATCTGCTCCTGGTGCCGCTTCCGATCGTCGGGTGGCTGCTCCTCCTCGCCTACCTGCTCGACGAGTGGCGACCGCCCGACGCGGTGGCCGATCGGGCTGCGACACACCCGACGCGGTCGCGGCGCGTCGCCGCGGGCGGGATCGACGCAGGCGCCGTCGTGTTGGTGCTGGTGCTTCTTCCGCCCTCGGCGGCCTGGCTACTCGGCGCCGTGTACGTGCTCTTTCGCGATGCTGGTGACGGTCGCTACAGCCTGGGGAAGCGAGTCATGAAGGCTCGCTTCGCGGCGACCGCGACGGCGAGCTTCACGGACTCCTTCGAGCGCAACCTCCCGCTGCTCTTCCCTTTCGCGGGTCCGCTGGCAGAGGCCTCTCTATTCGCCTGCGGTCGCGGGCGTCTGGGCGATCGGATCGCGCGCGCGCGTTGAGGCCGGCGGCAGCAATACGGGAGATGCGCGCCACATCCACGATGTGACGACCACTCCGTCAATATGACTAGGCTCCTCCCCGCACCGATCTTCGCAGTGGTGCTCACGGTATTCGCCCTGACGGCGACGAGTGCGTCGTCTGCCGACTACGGGGACTTCGACGACTTCGCGGCCTACGGCGGCGCGTTTCTCGACGTGCGGGACGAGCAAGGCCGGTTCGGGACGCCCCAGCAGAGCCTGCTCTCTCTCGATTTTCCGAGCGCCGACTTCGAGATCGCGTGCAGCCAGTGCCCCACCGGTGAGCGGATCTCCGACGTCCTGACGCTCGACTACCGCGTCGACCGGCCCGGCCGGTTCCCCTACGGCCTCTCGATCGGGATGGGATACGACTACATCCTGCAATCCTTCGGCCGGCTCGGTGAGGCGAGCTTTTCGATCACCGCCCGAGCGGCGGTCGAAGTGCTCGAGATCGACGGCCTGGCCGTCGAGAGCGTCTTCGAAGAGGTGCCCTTCTACTTTCATGCGTACGGACTCGAGGATCCGGCGGTCGGTTCACTCGAACGCGGCCTGAATGGGATCGCGGTCGACGCCGGGATCGTCGACGCACGGGCGATCCTCGATCTCTCGGGCCTGATCCATCTCTCTGGACGGTCGGGCCGTCCGACGCTCGTCCGCGTCGTGCTCGAAAATGAGCTCGAAGTCCGCCACATGGGGGCGGGGCAGTCCGCGCTTCAGATTCGCACGCCTTCGATCTCCGACATCAGCGGGATCGGCGGCCTGTCGGGCCGTCCGCACTTCGAGACGCGCGCCCCGATCCCCGAGCCTTCCACGGCGACGCTCCTGGGCCTCGGACTCTCGCTCCTGGCCAGGGGTCGGCGACCCTGTTACCGAAATCCACACTGGAGCGATGCGTCGCGCGCGAGTGACGCCGGTTTCGAGAATCTCTGCGACCAGCGAGGCGCCAACGTCGATCGTCGCGATACCATCGCATGCGACCCGGCGCATTGTTCGCCTGCAGGAGATTGACATGAAGACCGTTCGTTCGTTCCCGATGATGCTCGTCGCACTGCTCGCCACCGTCGCACTCTCGACCGCGTGCGCCTCGGGCGGTGGAAGCGCCGCCGAGGAGGCGGCGATGCCGGTCCCGGCGGGCTCGCCGTTCTCGAAGATCGAGCTCGGAATGAGCGAACACGCTGTTCGGAAAGTGCTCGGGGAGCCGGACGACGCGAACGCCTACATGACCGGCAAGGCGTTCATCCCGTACTACTACGGAACGGACACTGCGCGAACGGACTGGCTCTACAAGGGCCAGGGGCGGATCGTCTTCTCGCGAAACCGCTACACCGGCGCACTCAAGGTCATCCGGGTTCTCTACAACCCGGCGGATCAAGCGCTATAGCGCGGCCCAGCGCATCAAGACGGGCGCCGTGCCGACGCGCGCTACCGGATCCCGATCGAGAACGCCTTCGAGACCGAGATTCCGAGCGAAGGCGTCCCGCCATCAGAGACGCCGACGAACACGCCGACGTCGACACCGATGTCGGTCTCGGGCATGAGGTCGGGATAGATGTTCGCGCGCACCAGGTACGAATCGGTGCTGTTGAAGATCACCGAGGCGAGCAGGTGGTCGTCCTTGTCCCAGAAGAGGCCACCCGAGGGCTTCAGCTTCTTGAAGTTGTCGCCGAAGTCGTCCGCCGACTTGAAGGGGTTCTCGACCGCGAAACCGGCCCCGACCGAGAGCTCCGACCGGTCGGCCAGCATGAACGAGAGCCCGCCGAAATAGTGCAGCCCGAAATAGACGAAGGGGCGCACATCGTCCGTGAAGAGGTCGGGGCGAACGACGTAGTTGTTGCTCGCGTTGAGGATCTTCCTGTTGCTGATGTCCAGGAAGGGCTGTCCGGTCCAGTTGCGCAGCTGCAAGTCGTCCTGCGCGAACCTCGCGAACGAATCGTTCATGAAGATCAGGTTGCCGAGCAGGTTGAAGACGTAGAGGTCGACGATGTGATCGGACCCGTCGACCTTCGGATTCGACACCTCGATCGCTTCGTTCCCGACGTAGCCGGCGTACGAAGTGACGAACGCCAATAGATAGGGATACTCGATCCCCTGGTAGTCGTACCACTCGGCAAGGGCTCTGAAGTCGTAGCCGTTCCCCAGGACGTGGAGCGTGATGTTCGGCAGGAGGGCGGACCCGGCGAATTCACGCTGAGCGATCTCGTTGTAGCCACCGTCCTTCTTGATGTTGCGATGCGGATGGAAGATCCGGTCGAAGACGTCTTTGTGGTTGCGGAAGTAGTCGCGCTGGCTGAAGGCGTCGGATACCTGAGCGGTGTCGAAGGCAGTATTCACGTAGTTAGTCAGCGGAAACAGCTTGTACCGTTTCAGGTCCGGCCGAAAGATGATGTGATCGATCGCGTACCGAGTGACGTCAGGATCCGACTTGGACCGAGCTGCTGGGACGGATTCCTCCTCTCGGTCGTTCTCTGATTGCGCGGTGATCGGCAGCGCGACTACGAGGCCGATGACCCAGGCAGCGAGCATTCCAGAGCGACTCATTATCGTGTTCCGAATCCCGTCGGTCGCGCGCACAGGACGGCGATCGTGTCTAATGATGAGGACGGCACGATCTCGTCGAGTCGATCACCGACCTGACGTCGGGGACACTGCCGACGCGCCCCCTCGCACATGCTGGCCTCAGCGGGCGCGGCTTCGGACTCTCTCCGGGGACCGCGCCCCACCGTCTGCAGCTACTCGAGCCGTCCTGGCCGCTCTGGCGGACTCCGCTCCTACACGTTCGCCGATTTCGCGACCCGGCGCCTACCCGTCCGCCTTTGCCGGCTCCGGCTGGTCGACCACGAAGTTCTTGTCTTTGAGCTTCGTGATGAGGTCGTCGATGGTCCCACCGTTCAGCACGCTCGCGAACTGGGTGCGGTAGTTCGACACGAGCGAAACGCCCTCGATCACCACGTCGATGATCTTCCAAGCGTCCTTGCGATTGCGCAGGCGGTAGGAGATCTCGGCGCCGTCGAACTGGCCCCCGACGATGCGGGTCTTGACGGTGACGTCGTTGCGGACCTCGACCTGGGATCCGTAGACCTCGACGTCCACGTCGTCGAAGCGGTCGAGGCGCGTGCCGTAGGTCCGCGATAGGTGGGTCTTGAACTCGCGCACGAACTCGGCGCGCTTCGGCTTGTCGAGCGTGCGCCAGTTTCGCGCGAGTACGAGCTTCGACATCGTCGTGAAGTCGAATATCTCGTGCGCGATCTCCTCGATCTCGCTCACCCGCTGCTCCGCGGGCTCTTCGGTCCGCGCGAGGACCGCCACGATCTGGCTCGCCGCATCGTCGATGATCTGGCGCGGCGCAGCCACGAGAGCCGCGTCATCGTCGGCGACTACCACGGCCGGTCCGAAGGCGAACGCGACGGCGACGAGCGCGGTCAGGCCGCTCGCGAACACACGTCGGGGCATCCCTCGGATCGCATGTTCAGAAATCATCGTAGTCCTCCTCTTCCTCGCCCTCTTCGAAATCGTCCTCGAAGAAATACAGATCGTCTTCGTCGACCACCGGCGCATCGGACTGGTCGGCCACCTTCGCGGCGCGGCTCTGCAAGTACGCGTTGCGCACGAAGATGTAGTAGTCGAAGGCGTCCTTGCGGCTCTCCTCGAGCTCCTCGTCGAAGATCGTCCGCAGGTTGAGCAGCTCCAACCCCTTTTGACCGATCGATACGCCCCAGAGTTCTCCGGTACTGAAATTCAGGGTCGCCGCGCTCTGCCAGATCGGCGAGTAGAGATAACCCGTCGCCGTCGTATCGATGATTTCGCCGATCCCATCTCGGAGTGAGTACGGGCCGAGAATCGGCACCATCAGGTAGGGTCCCGGGGGCACGCCGTAGTATCCGAGGGTCTGTCCGAAGTCCTCGTCGTTCTCGGGTATGCCGAGATCCGTCGCGATGTCGTAGAAGCCACCGAAGCCGAAGACGGTGTTGTGCGTGATCCGCGCGAGGTCCTCGAAGGCGGCGATCGGCTTGCCCTGGAGCACGTCGTTCGCGAGCACGATCGGCATGTTCAGGTGGCCGAAGAAGTCGTCGAGGCTCGTCTGCGCGACGTCGGGCAGGACGAAGTCCCAAGCCGTCGAGGCGGGCTCGAGGAGCCAACGGTCGAGCCACTCGTTGAACGCGAAGACGCCGCGGTTCGCCCGCTCGAGCGGATCCGGCCCCGACCAGTCGGGACCGTCACCCCTGGTCGCACAACCAGAGAGGGGCACGAGCGCGAGAGCCAGGAGCAGCATGGGGAGCAGTCGGCGGGCGGAATTCACGGGGTCATCCGATTCGAGTGAAACGAGGCTCGCGCGAATACTACGGGGCGAGCGAGCGGACGGCTACGCGGATGGGTTGCGGCCAGGGGACCCTACACCCCCGCGTCGTGCACGAGCTGCCCGACGAGCTTCTCGATCGACAGCGCGCTCTCGGTGAACTGGAACTCCTCGCCATCGACGAGCACGTCGTCCTCCGCGCCGAGCTCGACGGCGATGAACTGGTCCCCCAGCAAGCCGGCAGTGCGGATCGCCGCGGACGAGTCGATCGAGAGCCCGACGTCGGCGTCGACCTCGAGGCTCACGGTCGCGCGCAGGTCCTCGTCGAGGTCGATCCCCGAGACCTGCCCGATCTTCACGCCCGCCACCCGGATCGGGGCACGATACGACAGGCCGCCGACGTCGTCGAAGGTCGCGATCAGCCGGATCTTCTCGCCTGCGTTCCACTCGATGCCCCCGACCTGCAGCGACAGGTAGCCGAGCGTCGCCAGGCCGAGGAGAACGAAGAGGCCGACGATCAAGTCGCGTGTGGGATTTCTCTGCATGTCGATCACCCTTTCGGATCAGGCTTCGCGCGCCGGGTCTAGACGCCCCAGAGCGCGGTAATCACGTAGTCGGACAAGAGGATCACGACCGACGCCGTCACGACGGTCGACGTCGTCGCCCGCGCGACGCCTTCGGCATCCGGATCGCACGCGTGCCCCTTCCAGGTCGCGACGAGCCCGATCAGCATCCCGAAGACGAGACTCTTGAGCAGGCTCTGCGCCACGTCCTGTCGGAACTGCACGGCGTTCTCGAGCCCCGACTGATAGACGCCCGCGTCGAGGCCCTGATTGGCTACGCCGATCGCGAAGGCCCCTGCGATCGCGAAGACGATGAAGATCGCGTTCAGGAGCGGCATCGCGACGGTCAGCGCCAACGCCCGCGGCATCGCCACGAAGTGGATCGGGTCGATCGCCATCATGCGCAACCCGTCGAGCTGCTCGGTCGCCTTCATCGTGCCGATCTCGGCCGTCACCGCCGATCCCGCGCGCCCGGTCACGAGCAGGCCGCATACCACCGGGCCGAGCTCACGAATCAGCGCGAGGCCGACGACCGCGCCGAGTCCCTCGTCCGCGCCGAAGCGCGTGAGCACGTTGAAGAGCTGGAGCCCGAGCACCATCCCGACGGTGAAGCCCGAGAGCGCGATCAGCGCGACCGAGAGCACGCCCGCGTCGTAGAGCGCGCGCACGAAGAAGCCGAAGCGCGTCGGACCCCGGAACATCGAGCCCACGATCGCGCCACCGAAGACGGCGACGCGACCGAGCCCCTCGACGAGGTCCGTCGTCGTCGCGCCGAGTCGCCGAAGCGAGTCCGTCATGCGTGTGCTCCGTCCGCGGGTCCCACGTCCTGCAGCTCGTGCAACCGGGCGAGATAGGCCGCGCCATCCTCGCCGAGGAATTCGATGACGTCTTGGTCTTCGCCACCGGCCAGCTCCTCCGCCGTGCCCGCGACACAATTCTGATCGCGCAGCAGAATCATCTGATCCGACATTCGAAGCGAGGTGGCCATGTGGTGGGACGTGATCACGACCGTCAGTCCGAGTTCGCGATTGAGCCGCACCAGGAGCTCCTCGATTCGCGTCACGTTCAGCGGGTCGAGCCCGGAGAAGGGCTCGTCGCAGAGCAGGATCTCCGGCTCCATCACGATCGCTCGCGCGAAGGCCACGCGGCGGAGCATGCCGCCGGACAGCTCACGGGGGAGCAGCGGTTCGACGTCCTCGAGTCCGACCGCGGTCAGGACGCGAGACACGCGCTCGGCGATCTCGTCGGCCTCTTGATTCGTGTGCTCGCGCAGGGGCAACCCGACGTTCTCGAGCACGGTCATCGAGTCGAGCAGCGCCCCGTTCTGGAAGAGCATCCCGATGCCCTTGCGGATCTCGCCGAGCTCGCGCTCCCGCAAACCAGAGAGCCGCTGGCCGGCGACGCTGACCACGCCGGAATCCGGCTGCTGGAGCCCGCCGATCATCCGCAGAAGTGTCGACTTGCCCGTCCCGCTCCCGCCGAGCAGGAGATGGATTCCGCCTTTGCGCATCGAGCAGGACAGCTTGTGGTAGACGACGCGATGGCCAAAGGCGAGATCGACGTCGCGGACGGAGATGAAGTCCTCGTCCGACCCGTTCTCCGCGTTCGTTTGGTCGGGGCCGGACAGGGTGGATCCTCCAGGGTCACGATCGGGGGTGAGCCGGGCATCGGTTCAAAGTCGGGCGATCGAGCGCCGCAGCGTGGACCCTCGGACTGGGCGAAAATTAACGCAATCGCCAGAACCGCGTCCACGCGCGACGCGGGCCGCACGAAACCGCCGGTTGCGACCGAGACCGGCTTTCCGTAGGCCGGATTACGAACGGAGGGTTCCAATGCGATTCGGATTCGCGCTTCGATTGATGGGTGCCGCGGCCAACGCCGAGGTTCTTCGCGCGAGCGCACGACTTGCCGAGGAGGCGGGGCTCGACGCCCTCTGGGTCCCTGATCACGTCGCGATCCCGCCGGAAGATTCCGAGGGTTCGGGTGGTCGCTACCTCGATCCCCTCACGAGCCTCGCCTGGATCGCCGCCGCGACCGAGCGCATCCGGATCGGCACCGCCGTGCTCGTCGTCCCTTATCGGGAGACCCTGCCGACGGCGAAGGCGATCGCGACCGTCCAGGAGCTCTCGGGCGGCCGCCTCGAGCTGGGCGTGGGCGTCGGCTGGATGGACCCGGAATTCCGTGCACTCGGCGTCGAGCGGAATCGCCGTGGCCAGATCACCGATGAAACCCTGCAATTCCTGAACGACGCCTTCGGCGCCGAAGACGACGTGACCTCCCTGTGCGGCCAGTCCTTCTTGTTCCGCCCGAACCCCCCGCGCCCACGCATCTGGATCGGCGGCGGCGCTCCCCACGCCCTCGATCGAGCAGCCCGCCTGGGGCGACGGGTGGATGCCGATGACGGACGACCCCAAGAAGATCGCGCCCGCCGCCGAGGACCTCCGCGCGCGATTCACAGACGCCGGTCGCGGTGATCCGGAGATCGCCGCCTTCGGCGCGCTCGGACATCGCGACGCGAGCGAGGACCTCGACCGACTAGCGGCGCTGTCGGAGCTCGGTGTGACGGAGTACGTGCAGGGTGCGCGGTACGACGACCTGGACGGGTTCCGTCGGTCATTCGAGCCTTTGATGGAGAGGGTTGGGGATTGGAGGGCTCGGTAGGGGGTTGTCGCGGTCGCCTTGCCCTCGGTTTTGATGGGGGCGGTGACGTGTTAGGCGGACGCTCTACCTTGGGGCCCGGTCGAATATCAGATTTCGATCAGATGTTAGGTTGGTGCTTGATCTGGTGAACCATCGCCTCTATATTTGTTAGGCGATGGCAGTCCCCCAGCAGCTCTCGATCGATCAGTGCTTCGTGCATCGCCGCGTGGCTTCGCGGCGGAAGAAGAAGCCCGGGCGGAAGGCTGCTCGGCGAGCGCGGGTTCTTCATCGGAAGCGCGCTGGCATCCGGAAGGAGCATCCCGTCCATGTCACGCTCCGCATGCGTCGGGACGTTCCCTCGCTTCGGAATCGGAATTGGCTACGCGCGTTTCGCGAGACGCTCGCGCGGGGATGTGACCGTGGCGACTTCCGCGTGGCCCACTACTCCGTTCAGCGCGATCACGTGCACATGATCGTGGAGGCAACGGACAAGAAGGCGCTCGCGTCCGGGATGAAGAGCATCGGCGCTCGTATCGCCCTGGCGGTGAACCGCGTGTTCCGAAGGAAGGGACCCGTTCTGGACGGGCGTTTCCATTCGGTCGTGCTCGGGACCCCGCGCCAGGTGCGAAACGCGCTTCGTTACGTGCTCCTCAATGATCGGAAGCACAGACGTCAGCGAGGCTTACGACTCGACCGAAGCAACGTGCCCGATTCCGCCTCTTCCGGCCGCTTCTTCGAAGGCTGGAAGGAGCGGATCAAAGCAATCCCAAAGATCGAAGTCGCCCGTCCACGCTCGTGGCTACTCGCCAAAGGCTGGCAGCGAGGCGGCGGCCCGATCTCCCTCTCAGAGATCCCGGGCTAACCCGGCCCCACGGCACGGCCCCCGAGCACCCGAAGCGCCACCCACGAGCGAAAGCCGAGGAAGCCACCTCCCCCATCAACACCGAGTGCACGGCCCCCGACCACCCCAAGCGCCACCCACGAGCGGAAGCGAAGGAACCCACCCCCCCTCACCCCACCTCATCCACCGCGATCGCCCGCCCGGCCGTCTCCGGCATGAACTCCGCGAGTCGCCGACGCTGGCGGCCGTCCGCGTCGAAGTTCCCAGCATCCAGCCAGCCTTCGAACGCGGCGCGGAGCCCCGGCCACTCCCGGTCGGTGATCGAGAACCAGGCGGTGTCGCGATTTCGGGCCTTCACGACGGCCTGATGGCGGAAGGTTCCTTCGTACCGGAAGCCGAGTCGCGCGGCGGCGGCCCGGGACGGTGCGTTGAGGGAATCGCATTTCCACTCGTATCGGCGGTAGCCCCAGTCGTCGAAGACCCGCCGCATCATCAGGTACATCGCTTCGGTCGAGAGCGGAGTCCGCTGGAGCGCGGGCGCATAACACAGGTGGCCGACTTCGATCGAGCCGAGGGCCTCCGCGATCCGAAGCCAGGAAGCGACACCGACCGGGCGCTTCGATCGGGAGTCGATGATGGCGAAGAAGAGCGTGTCTCCGGCCTCGCCCATGGCTTCGAATCCGCGCAAGCAGGCGGCGTAGTCGTCCGCGGTCGCGAAGGGTCCGTAGGGCAGATAGGTCCAGTCGCTGCCGTCCGCGTTCTCCGCGAACGCGGCGTGCAGCGCCTCGGCGTGCCGCTCGACCGTGAGGGGCTCGAGCTGGCAACGCGCGCCGACGATCTCCTCGTGCACCGGTGCGGCAGCGCCCTGCCAGTCTTCGATCCCGAATCCGATGGGCTGCCCCAGCTCGTTGCGTCGCTCGTCCACTTCGTTCTCCCTGATCCCGCTCGCTGGCGAGGCGCGCTTTCCGGTTTGACACGATGGGCGACCCTGCCACTCTAGGGACGTGGGCGCTGATGATCGATACCTCGTGATCTCCGGCGACGGGCATGTCGGTCCGCCGCTGCCTGGCTTCGCGCCCTACTTCGACCCCGAACATCGCGAAGAGTTCGATCGCTACTGGCGCGCGCGACCGAGCGCCCCCCTCGCAGAAGCGGCGGCGCGCGGCGATCGCGATGCACTCGCGTGTTTCCTGTCCGCCTTCATTCAGGCCACCGGCGGATCGGCCGAAGCGGCCGCGCGTTTCTCGGAGCGCGCCCTCGAAGCGACGCTGGGCCTCTTCGACGGCGCCACACGAGACCGTTTCCTCGACGCCGAGGGGATCGCCGGCGAGATCCTCTACGGAGACGGCTTCGTCGAGAACCAGCCTCCCTTCTCCGACATCATGGAGAGCAACGGCCAGATCTTCGGCGGCAAGTCGTGGCCCTTCGAGCTGCAGCTCGCCGGCGCGCGGGCCTACAACCGGTGGCTCGCGGCCTTCTGCAGCGACAACCCCGCCCGGCGCGCGGGCGTGATCCAGGTTCCGGCGGCCCACGACCTCGAAGCGGTCATGGCCGAGGTGAGGCGTGCGAGACAGGAAGGGCTTCGGGGTGGGCTGCTCGTCCCGGCCCTCGAATCCGGACTCCCTGGCTACCACGACGACTACTACGACCCGCTCTGGTCTCTCGCGTCGGATCTCGACCTGCCCGTGAGCGTTCACGGGGGCAACGCGCGATCGCCCGATGGCGCGGACGCGTACGGCGCCGAGGAGCCCCTCGCCTCCTTCTTTCATTTCACCGAGTCGACCTTCTTCGATCGACGACCGCTCTGGTTCTTCATCTGGGGTGGTGTCTTCGATCGCCACCCGCGCCTCAAACTCGTCTTCGCAGAAGCGCTCTCGCATTGGGTGCCCCAGGAATTGATGCGCCTCGACGAGATGTACGACATGTGGAACTCCAGGAGACTGCGCGAGCGGATCGCGAAACGGCCGAGCGATTATTGGCACGATCACTGTGCGATCACCGCGACCTTCATCTCCCGGGGCGAGGTCGAGATGCGCCACGCGATCGGGATCGACAACGTGCTCTGGGGCTCGGATTTCCCGCATCCCGAGGGCACCTGGCCGGAGACGCCGACGTGCCTGCGTCATGCGTTTCACGGAGTGCCGGAGGACGAGACGGCACGCATCCTTGGAACGAACGCACTCGCGTTCTACGGCTTCGACGCCAGCGAGATGAACGCCCTCGCCGGTCGCATCGGCCCGAAGCCGCAGGACGTGGTGGAGCCGCCGGGCGTGCTGCCCGAGGATTACCTGGGCATGGGGCTCCGCTAGTCGAAATCGAGTTTCCAATCGGGGCGCCCGGACGGCGAGCCGCCGAGCGTCTTCGCTACCTTGTCCTCATGGACGAGGACCTCACGGCGCGGGGGCAGTCCGTCCTCGATGCGTCGATCGCGAAGACGATCGGGCCGGCCACGATTGCGGTCGCGCTCGGCTACCTCGCGTCGGCGCTCGTCCATGTCTTTCTGGGACATGCCGGCGAGCGCGGCCTCGCGGTCCTCGAGCTGGCGTCGGTGGCACTGCTCTTCTTCCTGGGGCGACGCCGCGCGCGCGACCCTCGACGGCGCGCGCTGATCCTGGCCGCAGTGATCCTCGCGAACAACCTCGCGTACCACGTGGTCAACCCGAGCGCGGCACACACCCCGGTCCTCTATCTGGTCACGCTCGGCGCAGGCGTGATCGCCGGCATCCCGCGCGGGCACTACGCAGCCATGCTGGCGGGGTCCTTCGGGGTCCAGTGGCTGTCGATCGCCCTGTCGCCTGACCCGGTCGCAGCCTGGGCCGAACCGGCGATCACGCTCGTGGCATTCAGCGTATTGGGGATCACCCTCCGCTATCACACCCACGCTCGCCTGCGACAGATTTCGGCCCTCCAGCTGCGCAACGAAGGGAGCCTCCGCGCGCTCGATTCGTCCATCACCCAGTTCCGGGAGATCGCCGAGCGTGCGAACGACCTCATCTCCGAAATCGATGAAGAGGGACGCGTCCTCTACGCGAATCCGGCGCACGCGACGTTGCTAGGTGTCGATCCCGAGAACCTGGTCGGAATGAAGGCGTTCGAGGAGCTCGCGGACGTCATGCGCGTGGTCGACGGTCCAGATCTGGCAAGACTGCTCGCAGCCCCCTTCGGCCCCTTCGAAATCGCGATCCCGGAGGACGACTCCGACCGGCCGTCGATCGTGATCGAGATGAACTCGCGCCCGTTCGAGAGCAGCGACGGTGGCAAGCGCGTCGTCGTGACCGCGCATGACGTCACGGGTCGCGTGACCCGGGAGGCCGAGCAGGAGCGCTACCGCGAAGTGCTCGAACGCGAGGTCGCCGCGCGCACGCAGGAGCTCACCGCCTCGGTCATCGAGCTGCAGCGTCGCGAGCGTCTCGCGGCGGTCGGCACCCTCGCCGCCGGGATCGCGCACCAGATCAACAACCCGATCGGCGGGATCCTCCTCAGCGCGCAATTCGCGCTCGCCCAGCAGCAATCCGGCCACGGTGACGTCGAGTCCCTCACCCAGGCCCTCGAGGTCAACATCGAGGAGGCACGACGCTGCGGCGAAATAGTGAAGCACCTTCTCCGCTTCGCGCGCAACGAGCCTTCCGAGCGTCGCGTGATCGATCTCGGTCCGATCGTCGACCGAGTCGCCGACCTCTGCCGTCCCTACGCCGCGAGCCGCGATGGCAGCATCCAGGTCTCGATCCCGACGTCGCGCCTCGTGGTCTCCGCCAATCCCGTCGAGATCGAAGAGTCGCTGATCAATTTGATCCGCAACGCCCTCGAGTCCCAGGAGAAGGGCGCGACCGTCGGCGTCACGCTCGCAATCGCCGACGGCTCCGCCGAGATCCTCGTTTCCGACGACGGCCCCGGCATCTCCGAAGAGCAACAGCGCCACGTCTTCGACCCCTTCTACACGACGCGTCTGCGCGAAGGCGGAACCGGCCTCGGTCTCTCGGTCGCGCGGGACATCGCCCTCGACCACGGGGGCGGCCTCGAGATCGAGAGCGACGGCGTGCGTGGGACCTCCGTGCGGGTCACGCTCCCGCTCGCGACGACGAACCTCGATTCTCGCGTCGTGGCCTCCCTTTCGGTCTGACGTCACACGAGCGCGGCCAATCGCGCCTCGGGTGATGAGAAGAACCGCGATTCGGGAGAGACTCGTCCGACCGAGTCGCCTCGCGAGTCGGATCTCACACTCGGACCTTCCCTCAGTCCGACACATCGCTTTGAGTGTGCGGCGATCTCGCCATATGTTGCGCGCCATTCGATGGAGGGTCGAGATGTCATCCGAATCGCATCCGCTGGTGGGGTCCTGGAAGCTCGAGCGCTTCGTGTTGGAGGCCACCGACGGAACCGTCAGCCACCCCTATGGAGAGGAGCTCGTCGGGTACCTCTTCTACAACGCCGAGGGCTTCATGTCCGCCGCGTTCATGAACGCGGCGCGCGGGAAGGTGCCGGACGGTGAGCTGGGCGCAGCTGCCCAGGCCAGCAGCTACGACCAGTACATGGCGTACTCGGGGCCCTACGAGGTCAACGGGGACAAGATCCGTCACTTCGTCGAGGTGAGCTCCCTCGAGGCCTGGACCGGCACGTTCCAGGAGCGCTGGTTCAAGATCGACGGCGATCAGCTCGACCTGCTGACCGCCTCGCTCGCCATTGGGACCGATGCACCCGTCGGTCGCCTCTCGTGGCGACGCGTCGAGCGAGCCGTCTTCCCCGCGTGACGCGCGGAGACATGACCGCATCGACAGGTCCGGCTGCAGAGGGCGCGGCTTCCGACACCGACGTCCCCGTCGCGATCGTCGGGATCGGCTGCCGCTATGCGGACGCGCGCGGCCCCGAAGAGATGTGGGACATCATTCGCAGCGGTCGGAACACCGTGCGCGAAGCGCCGCAGCACCGGATCGAGCTCGGCTACGACGTCGACCACTTCTACGATCCGCGCCCGCGGATTCCCGGTCGAATCTCGTCGAAGAAGGGCGGCTTCCTCGAGCACCCGGAGCTCTTCGATCCCGCCGCGTTCGGAATCGCGCCGCGGGACGCGTTGACGATGGACCCGCAGCAGCGGCTCATGGTCGAGGTGACCTGGGACGCGCTCGAGGACGCGGGCATCGTCCCGTCGTCGATCGAGGGCGAACGCGTCGCCGTAATCCTCGGCTTCATGGCGGAGGACTATTCCCGAGAGCGCGCGGGAGTACTCGGCGAGGAAGCCGTCTTCCGTGGTCACGACGTGTTCACGGTCGGCGGCATGTCCCATGCGGTGATGTCCGGCCGAATCGCATTCTTGTTGGGCGTGACGGGACCGAGCTTCACCCTCGACACCGCTTGCTCGTCGTCGTTGATCGCGACCCACCTCGCGTGCCAGAGCCTGCGCCGCGGCGAGGCCGACATGGCCCTCGCCGGTGGCGCGAACCTCTTCCTCTCGCCGGAGGGAAACATCGCGCTCAGCCGAAGCGGCATGCTCTCGGCGTCGGGCGCGTGCCGCGCCTTCGACGCGGGCGCCGATGGGTTCGTGCGCGCGGAAGGCGCGGGGGTCGTCGTCTTGAAGCGGCTGCCCGAGGCCATCGCCGACGGCGATCCGATCTACGCCGTGATTCGCGGAAGCGGGATCAGCACCGACGGTCGCGACGGCGGCCACATGATGGCGCCAGGACGAAAGGGGCAGGCGCAGGCGATGCGCGACGCCTATGCACAGGCGGGCGTCGCGCCGTCGGAGGTGCAGTACGTCGAGACGCACGGGACGGGCACGATGATCGGCGATCCCGTCGAGATCGGTGCGCTCGCGGACGTGATGGGACCCGCGCGGGATCCCGCGAAGCCGTTGCGTGTCGCATCCGTGAAGGGACACCTCGGTCACACCGAGTCGGCATCGGGCGTCGCCGGACTGATCCAGGCGTGTCTCGCGATCCGCCACCGAACGCTACCGGCGCAGATGCACTTCGAATCGCCCAACCCCGCGATCCCGTGGAGCGAAGTTCCGATCCGCGTCCAGACGGAGCTCGAAGCGTGGCCGGAGCCGGGCCCTGCCCTCGTCGGCGTGAACTCGTTCGGGATCAGCGGAACCAACGCGCACGTCGTGCTCGAGAGTCCGCCGGAGCCCTCGGCGCGTCCGACGGGGCCGCCCGCGAACCGCGCCGTCGTCCTGCCCGTCTCGGCGCACGATCCGCGGGCACTCGACGACATGCTCCGTGCCCTGCGAATCCGGCTGGCACGCGCTTCACGAGAAGACACCCGCGACGTCCTCCACACGCTCGGCACCCGTCGATCGCATCGCGAACACCGCGTCGCGCTCGTCGCGGACTCCGTCGAAGCGCTGCCCTCCAACCTCGAGGCGCATATCGCCGGAGACGACACGCTGCCCGTCGCCTCCGGGTCCGTCGAGGCCGATCGTCGCCCGAGCGTCGTGATGGTCTTCCCGGGTCAGGGTTCGCAGTGGCTGGGCATGGGTCGATCGCTGCTCGCCGACGAACCCGTCTTCGCGGATGCGATCGATCGACTCGACGTCGCCTACGCCCACCACGTCGACTGGTCCCTGCGCAGCCTCCTCGAGACGAGCGAAGCGGCGCCAGGCGACGCACCACAGCACGACTGGACGCGGCGACTCGATCAGCTGCAACCGGTGCTCGTCGCCTTCGAGATCGCCCTCGCCGCACTCTGGAAGAGCTGGGGCATCGTCCCGGATCGCGTCGTCGGCCAGAGCATGGGCGAGATCGCCGCCGCCCACGTCGCGGGTGCGCTCGACCTCGCGACGACCGCGCACCTCGCGTGCCACCGCGGGCGAGTCGTGCGACGCGCAGCAGGCAGCGGCGGCATGGCCGTCGTCGCTCTCGCGAGATCCGAGGTCGACGAGCGACTTGCGTCGCGCGGCGCGCGGGCCGAAGGGCGGATCGAGATCGCCGGGGTCAACGCGCCGACCACGACGATCGTGGCGGGAGACCGCGAGGCGCTCGCGACGTGGATTGGCGCGATCGACTCCGAGGGCGTCTTCGCACGGATGCTCGAGGTGGACTTCGCCTCCCACTGTTTCCACATGGACCCGCTGATCGACGCGTTCCGAGACGGGCTTCGGGGCCTCGAGCCTCGCGCCGCGGCGATCCCGCTGCATTCGACGGTGGACGGCGAAGAGAAATCCGGAACCGACCTCGATGCGGACTACTGGGTGTCGAACCTGCGTTCCGCCGTCGCCTTCGACCGCGCCATGGACGCCGCCCTCGACGCGGGCGGGGAGATCTTCCTCGAGGTCTCGCCGCATTCGACCCTCGCGCGTCCGATCGCGGAGTGCGCATCGTCGAGCGGTCGCCTCGCGCGGTTCGTCGGGTCGCTCACGCGGGACGAGCCGAGCGCGAGGAGCCTCGCGCGGTCCGTCGCCGAGCTCTTCGCCGCCGGGGCGCCGGTCGACTTCGCAGCCTACGGTCCGGGCGGGCGCGTGACGACCCTTCCGCTCTACGCCTATCAGCGCGAGCGCTACTGGTTCTCGGAGCGGACGCGCCTCGACGCGCGTCGCCCCCGGCATCCGCTCCTCGGCGACCCGGTCGATTCTTCCCTCGAGACCGGCACGCGCTTCTGGACGTTTCTTCTCGACGCGGACTCGGCCGGCTTCGCGACGGATCACCGCGTCGGAGGCGGCGCCGTCCTTCCGTCGACGGTGCTCGTCGAGCTCGCCCTCGCGGCGGCGCGATCGATCCGGCCGTCGGCCGCGGCGACGGTCCACGACCTCGAGACGGATGCGACGCTCGTCCTCGCCGACGATGATCGCCGCCTGGTCCAGGTCGTCGCACGCCCGCCGACCGGCGATGACTTGCGCATCGCGGTGTCGAGCCGCTCGGCCGCCGACGGACGGGACGCCGTGCCGGCGAGCTGGACTCGACACGGCACGGCCGTGGTCACCACGCGCGAGGGCGATGACGGCCTCGCCGCATTCGACGCGTTCGAGCCCGCGTCGCTCGAAGCGATCGGGCGTGAGCGATTCGACGACGCGATGACCCGCTGTGGCGTCGAGTTCGGGCCCCGCGTGACATGCGTCCGGGACCTGTATTCGGCGAGTGACCACGCCGTCGTCGCGCGGCTGATGCTGCCGCGGGCCGTCGAGACCGAGTGGCACGCCTATCACGCCCATCCGGCCCTCCTGGAAGCGGCACTGCAGCTCGGAGGCCTGACCGGGTCCGGCGCCGGACCGGGCGGCGCCCTGGAGATCCTGGGCGTCGAGACGATCTCGATCCCCGCCGCGCTCGGCAGCGAAGCGTACGCGCGCGTGGTCCCCGCCCCGACATCGACCGACGACGACGACACGCGGCGGTTCGATTGCGTGCTCTACGATGCAGAGGGCGCGCCGAACGGCGCACTCCGAGGTGTCCGCGCGCGGAATCGAGCGGAACGGACGCGGGGGCCGCAGCAGCACGATGCACGCCTCGCCGAACTCGACTGGCAGGCGCGCCCGTCCACAGCCGTGGCCACGAGTGAGGCGGTGACGCGCTGGATCCTCTTCGCGAGCGACGTCTCGCGCGCAGAGCCGCTCGCTGCGGAGCTCCGCAAGCGGGGATCCGAGGGGCGTTTCTGCGGCGCGGTCGACGATTTCGAGCAGGCCGCGCAAGCGCTCGCGGGCGTCGAGGGTCGGCCGTGGGGACTGGTCGTGCTCGATCCGGCAGACGACCCGATCGGTTCGGCGCCAGGCGAGCTCGCCGAGGCGGCTTCGGACGCGGCGGTCGCGTGGATCGTCACGAGCGGCCGACTGCGGATCGAGGGCGAAGACGTCCTCTCGGTTCCTTCTAGCCACGAGGGTGATGCGCAACTGCGTGCGTTCGCGCGGATCATCGGCGCGGAGCGATGTCGCTTCTTCGATCGAAGCGCGGCGCCGAACGCCGCGGACGACGAGACCCTCGCCGAGCTGCTCCGGTCCGCGCACGAGGCGCGCTGCCTCGCGAGTCGGTCGGGCAGGCTGCTCGCGCCCCGCCTGGTCCCCGCCGACACCCCGGCTGCCTGGTCCCGAACGACGCGCCTCCAGCCGGCCGGCGATCGGAACCTGCGCGTCGAGCGGGTCGAGGGCGCACGCCGCACCTTCGAAGGCGGCAGCGAGCCCGGCATCGTGCTGCGCGCTCGACCGGAGCCCGCCCCCGGCCCGACCCAGGTCGTCGTCGAGGTCCTTTTCGCGAGCCTCTCGAGACGCGACGTCGTCGCCGCGCTCTCGCCGCGAATCGACGACGCCGCCCCCTTCGGCAACGACTTCGTCGGCCGGATCGTGGCGATTGGCGCGGAGGTCGACGCCTGCGCGCTCGGTGGCACCGTGCTCGGCATTCGCCGTGGCTCCCTCGAACGACGACTCGTCGTCGAAGAGGCCGAGGTGGTCCCCCTTCGGCCCGACGTCACACCGGACACGTTGGCGGTGCTCCCGGATTTCGTCGCGGAACACGCGCTGCACGTCGTGGCGCGCACGGCGCCGGGTGAGCGGATCCTCGTCGACGCCGGTCGCGGGCCGATCGCCCACGCGCTCGTCCGCACGGCGATCCAAATCGGCGCCGACGTGCACGTGATCGCCCGATCGAAGCGCGCTGCGGAGGCATTCGCGCGGCTCGGCGCCACGACCGAGCGACCTGGCGAGGCGGGACCGATCGTCTCCCTCGTCGTCTCGGACGCATCGCACGCGGACGCGGGCGCCGCTCTCGAGCGCCTCGCTCCGACCGGTCGTTATGTCGACCTGCGACCGCCGACCGGCGCGAGCGCACTCGACGCCGACCCGATCCACGTGGGCCCCAACCAGAGCGTGACGCGCATCGACTCCCTCGGGCTCGCCGAGTCCCAGCCGGAGGTCGCGCGCGACATCCTGGAGCGCGTCGCCGCGAACGCAGCGGACGAAGGGCTTCGCGTGTCGGCCCCCACGCGCTTCCCAATCGCCGAGATCGACCGTGCGATCCGCTACGTGGCCCAGGATCGCCACGGCGCCGGAGTCGTTACCGCGTTCGAAGACGTCGACCGCGCGCCGGTGACGGAGCCGGTCGCATCCGAAGGGCTCGGTGATCACATCGAGCGGGTCGCGATCCGCGGCGACGACGGCGCCGAGATCGACGCGCTCTCGGCGTTGATTCGCGACGGCGGTGTCGCGCGCATCGATGTCCCGAGCGATGGCCACCCGGCTTCCGAGTCCGCGGCGGCGGGCGGTCTCGTGATCACGCTCCTCGGAGCATGCGCCGGCGATCAGACGATGTCTCCTGAATGGGAGACCGACCTGTGGCTCGACCTCTTGACGCATCCGCCTTCGTCCGACGAGCGGAGACTCCTGATCCCGGGTGGTCGATTCGCCGAAACGAGCGAAGCGCACACACGGCTGGTCGAGGCCGCCGCGACTCGGCCCGGCACGATGCTCGTCGCGCTCGACGCACCCCTCCCCGATTCTCCACTCACGACCGCGCTTCAGTCGGAAACGCGAACGACACCGGATCTCCAGGCACTGTCCGCGCCGGAGCGCCGCGACCACGTCCTCGACCTCGTGCGCGCGGAGCTCGGCACGGTCCTCGGTCTCGACGCCGAGCAGAGCGCGGCCTTGACCGCTTCCAGGCGACTCGACGCGATCGGTCTCGATTCGCTGATGTCGGTCGAGCTCTTCGTCGGCCTCGGCCGCACGCTGTCGCTCGAAGTCGCGCGCGACTGGTTCGCGTCGGTGCCGACCCTCGGCGAGATCGCGAGCGTCCTCGCGGACCGCGTCGGCGATCCCGCAGGAGACGATCGATGACCCTCGCGCTCGCGTACTCGGACCAACCCTCGGCGCCCGACGCGGACACGGTCCTCTTCATTCATGGCTTCGGTCATCAGCGCACGGTCTGGCGCGGCACGACCGACGCCCTTCCTTCGCGGTGGCGGACCCTGTCGGTCGACCTAAGGGGTCACGGCGAGTCGCCGTGGTCGCCGGAGCGCGAGTACGACCTCGACGACTACGCGCGCGACCTGCTCGCGCTGCTCGACGAGCGCGGGGTCGAGACGGCCCACGTCGTCGCCCATTCTCTCGGCGGCCAGATCGCCCTGCTCTTCGCGGCGGCGCACCCCGACCGCGTGCGATCGGTCACCCTCGTGGATACCGGCCCGGCCCTGCGCTCCGACGGCGCCGCCCACGTGCTGGGCGAGGTCGACGATGCGTTCCGAAGCTACCCGTCGATCGAGAGCTACCGCCGCGTGCTCGCCCAGATGCACCCCTTCGCCGAGGACGGATTGCTCGACGAGATGTCCCGCTCTCAGCTGACCCGCCGGTTCGACGGCCGCTTCGAGCCGGCGCTCGACCCGGGCGTGCTCGGCGATCCGACTTCGCAGGAGAGTGACGCGGACGCGAGCGCGCGCGAAGCGCGACTCTGGGAGAACTACTGGCGACTCGACGTGCCGGTGCTCGTCGCCCGCGGTCGGCTCTCTTCGATCCTCCGCGAGGACGTGGCGCAGGAGATGACGGAGCCCACCCGCGGCGCCCGTCGACTGGTTCAGTTCGAGGGCGCCGGCCACGCGATCATGATCGACGCCTGCCGCGACTTCACGACCGAGCTCGGCGAGTTCCTCGAAAGCGTCGCTCGCTAGAGCGTTTCCGCCATGAGTTCGTTCACGAGCTCAGCGAAGCCCGTCGGATCTTCGAGCTGCCCGCCCTCGGCGAGCACCGCCTGCCCGAGGAGCAGCTTCGCCGACTTCGCGATCCGTGCGTCGGTCGGGTTTTCCTCGAAGCGCTTGCCGAGCGCGGCAACGACCGCGTGATCCGGGTTCAGCTCGAGGATCGGTTGGCGATCCGGGATCGCCTGCCCGGCCTGCCTGAGCATCGCCTCGAGCTGGGGTGACAGGTCGCCGTCTTCGAGGACGAGACACGAGGCGGAGCTCTTGAGCCGACTCGAGAGGCGGATCTCCTTCACGTGGTCCTCGACCGCGGACTGCATGACGCTCAGCAGATCTTCGAGTCCCTCTTCCTTCTTCTCGAGATCTTCCTTCGCCTTTTCCTTGTCCTCGTCGGAGCCGAGCTCGACCTCGCCGTGGCCGATGCTCTTGAAGGGCTTGTCCTTGAACGCGATCGGCCCCTGGTTGGCCCAGACCTCGTCGACCGGATCCGTCAGGAAGAGCACCTCGACGCCCTTCTCGGCGAACGCTTCGAGGTGGGGCGAGCGGCGCAGCACGTCGAGGTTCGGGCCCGCGATGTAGTAGATGTCTTCCTGGTCGTCGGACATGCGCTCGACGTAGTCGGCGAGGGAAGTCAGCTCGGTGTCGTGATGCGTCGACGGAGCGAGCACGAGGTCGAAGATCCGGTCGCGCTTCTCTTCCCAGTCGAGCAGCCCCTCCTTCACCACCGGACCGAACTCGGACCAGAACGCGAGGTACTTCTCGGCATCGTCCTTGGACAGCTTCTTCAGGCTGTCCGCGACCTTCTTCACGAGGTGCTTGCGGATCGTCTGGATCTGCTTGTCCTGCTGGAGCATCTCCCGCGACACGTTCAGCGAGAGGTCCTCGGCGTCGACGACGCCGCGCACGAAGCGCAGCCACTCCGGCAGTAGCTCGCGGCACTCGTCCATGATGAAGACGCGGCGCACGTAGAGCTGCACGCCGTTGTGCGCGCGCTCGCGGTGATAGAGGTCGAAGGGAGCCTTGCCCGGGACGTAGAGCAGCGCCTTCGCCTCGAAGGTGCCCTCGATCGACGTGCTCACCCGGAGCATCGGGTCCTGGAAGTCGTGGGTGATGTGCTTGTAGAACTCGTCGAAGTCCGACTCCTCGACCTCGGACTCCGGCCGCGTCCAGATCGCCTTCATCGAGTTGAGGGGCTCTTCGACCGCGCGCTCGGTCGGTTCGCCCGGCGTCACGTCGATCGCACCGTCGTCGGCGTCTTCGCTCTCGGGTGCGACGGCCTCTTCGATGACCGTGAGCTTGATCGGATAGGCGACGAAGTCCGAGTACTTCTTGATGACGTTGCGCAGGATCCACTCGTCGGCGAAATCGGAGAGGCCGGCTTCCCCATCGACCTCCTTGAGCGACAACGCGATGGTCGTGCCCGCCTCGTCGCGGGTCGCATCGTCGAGCGCGTACTCGCCGGCGCCCTGCGAGACCCAGCGCGCCGCCTTGTCCTCGCCCGCGCGCCGACTCACGACGTCGACCTCGTCGGCGACCATGAAGCTCGCGTAGAAGCCGACGCCGAATTGCCCGATCAGGTCGGGAGCCGCTTCAGCGGTCTCGTCCGAGTGCTTCAGGAACTCGAGGGTGCCGGAGCGCGCGATGGTCCCGAGATGCTCGACGAGCTCGTCCCGGTTCATGCCGATCCCGTTGTCCGAGACCGTGAGCGTGCGGTCGATCCGGTTCGCGATCAGCTCGATCGCGAGCTCGCCCTCGGCGGCGAGCTCGGGATTCGAGACCGCCTCGAAGCGCCGCCGGTCGAGGGCGTCGGACGCGTTCGAGATCAGCTCGCGGAGAAAGACCTCCTTGTTCGAGTAGAGGGAGTGGATCATCAGGTCGAGCAGCTTCTGCGTCTCGGCCTGGAAGGCGTGGGTCGTCGCGGTCATGCACGGGCTCCGGTCGGTCGGGTCGCTGGGGACCCGGGCGGGAAACGCGCGCAAGCATGGGCACCGGGGCCGCGCTCGCAACCTCCTGGGCGCGACCTTTCTCGATCCCTGCGGGGTCCTGTCGCGCTCAGCTGGCCAGACCCTCGACCCGATTCCCGGGCCGTCGCGTCGGCCACGACTCGACGGCGGCGCTCAGCCCGGCGATGAGTCGCTCGATTCCGGCCGTGCGCGCGACGCCCGCGTGATCCGACCATCCCCACGCGCGCCAGTTCCAGCGGATCGAGGGCGGCAGCTCGATCTGCACGCCCTCGCGCGGCGGCCGGTTCACCGGGTTGTCCGGGTGCTGCCCGCGCAGCTCGCGCGGCATCGCGTCGAGATCGTCCAGGACCTGATAGCGCGACGGGAGGTCGCGCCGGAGATAGGTCGCGACGTGGCTGGCGAGCACGCGGTTGCGGCCCCCGAGCAGGAGGTGATCGCGGAGGCGGCGGCGGCCGTAGCCGTGCACGGTGATCACGACGTCGACGTGGTCCAGGAACTTCGCGAGGGGTTCGGAGTGGTCGGGGTCGAAGGCGGTCGAGGCGAGGTGGTGCCGGTGGGGCGGCTCCTGGACGACCGTGTAGAGCGAGGCGCCGGTGCGGGCGGCGACCGCATGGGCGACCGCGTCGGTCGACCGCTCGAGATTCCCGCCGTGGTACGCCATGACGCCGAAGTGGCTGCCGAGCACGCAGGTCTCAGCGACTTCGGGCCGCGCCAGGAATGTCCGCAGATCCGCCATCGTCTCCCCGCGTCGCGCCAGCGCGCGAGTCGCTTCCACGAGGCATTATAGAGGCGGCTCGATTCAGGAGCGTCCGCTTGCCCCACGGGGTAAAATCCTCTTCAAGTCAAATATCTGGATATCCGCATGTCCTGATGTTAACTTCGCGCGCGTTCGGCCGATGCCGCCTGAACGGAATTCCCGCCGCCGCCGGAGCCCCTTCCCATGCCCAGCCGCCCTTCCCGCCCTGAACGCATCGAGCAGCTCCACGCGCTGCTGGGTGAGCGCATCCTCGTCCTCGATGGGGCGATGGGCTCCATGATCCAGGGCTTCGGCCTCGAGGAGAAGGACTTCCGCGGCGATCACTTCGCTTCGCACGAGAGCGAGCTGAAGGGCGACAACGAGCTGCTCTCGCTGACGCGCCCGGACGTGATCCGGAAGATCCACGACGACTTCTTCGCCGCGGGCGCGGATCTCGTCGAGACGAACACCTTTGGTTCGAACGCGATCTCCCAGGCCGACTACGACCTCGAGCACACGGTACGCGACCTGAACCTCGCCTCGGCGCGGATCGCCGCCGAGGCCGCGGACGCCTGGACCGAGAAGGACCATTCGAAGCCGCGCTTCGTCGCGGGCGCCGTCGGGCCGACACCGAAGACGCTCTCGATCTCGCCGGACGTGAACGACCCTTCGGCCCGCAGCCTCACCTTCGAAGCGCTGCAAGCGGCCTATCGCGAGCAGGTCGATGCCCTGATCGAGGGCGACGTCGACCTGCTGCTCGTCGAGACGATCTTCGACACCCTGAACGCGAAGGCGGCCCTCGTCGCGATCGACGAGGCCTTCGAAGCGAGCGGCGTGCGGCTGCCCCTCATGATCTCGGTCGCGATCACCGACGCGAGCGCGCGGACGCTCTCGGGTCAGACGATCGACGCGTTCTGGCGCTCGGTCGCCCACGCGAACCCGCTCTCGGTCGGGGTCAACTGCTCCCTCGGCGCGACGGACATGCGACCCCACGTGGCGGAGCTGGCGCGCATCGCCGACTGCTACATCTCGAGCTACCCGAACGCCGGCCTGCCGAACGCGTTTGGCGAGTACGATGAAGAGCCCGCGACCACGGGCGAGCTCGTCGGTGAGTTCGCCACGAGCGGCCTCGTGAACTTCGTCGGTGGCTGCTGCGGCACGACCCCGCCCCACATCCAGGCGATCGCCGAAGCGGTCGAGGGCGTCGCTCCGCGCGCGATTCCGGACCTCTCGGAGGAAGCCACCTACTACTCCGGCCTCGAGACCCTGGTGATCCGCCCCGACTCGAACTTCCAGATGATCGGCGAGCGGACGAACGTCACCGGCTCGGCGAAGTTCCGGAAGCTGATCGAGGCGGACGACTACGACGCGGCCCTCGACGTCGCGCTCGACCAGGTGCGCGGCGGCGCGAATCTGCTCGACGTCAACATGGACGAGGGCATGCTCGACAGCGAAGCGGCGATGACACGCTTCCTGAATCTGATCGCGAGCGAGCCCGAGGTGTCGCGCATCCCGATCATGATCGACAGCTCCAAGTGGAGCGTGCTCGAGGCGGGGCTCCGGTGCGTCCAGGGCAAGGCGGTCGTGAACTCGATCTCCTTGAAGGAAGGCGAAGCGGACTTCCTCGAGAAAGCGAAGATCATTCGGCGCTTCGGCGCAGGCGTCGTCGTGATGGCGTTCGACGAAACGGGTCAGGCGGACACGGCCGAGCGCAAGATCGGGATCTGCGAGCGGTCGTACGAGCTCCTCGTCGAAGAGGCCGGCTTCCCCCCGGAGGACATCATCTTCGACCCGAACATCCTCGCGATCGCCACGGGAATCGAAGAGCACTCCGACTACGCGAAGTACTTCATCGAGGCGACCCGAGAGATCCGGTCGCGCTGTCCCGGCGTGCACGTCTCCGGCGGCGTCTCGAACCTGTCCTTCTCGTTCCGCGGCAACAACCGCGTGCGCGAAGCGATCCACTCGGCGTTCCTCTACCACGCGACCCAGTCCGGGATGGACATGGGCATCGTGAACGCCGGCCAGCTCGAGCTCTACGAAGACATCCCGAAGGACCTCCTCGAGCACGTCGAGGACATCCTCTTCAACCGCCGCGAGGACGCGACCGAACGGATGGTCGATTTCGCGGAGACGGTGAAGGGCGCGGGCAAGAAGCGCGAAGTCGACCTCTCCTGGCGCGAAGGCAGCGTCGAGGAGCGACTCTCGCACGCCCTCGTGCACGGCATCGTCGACTTCATCGACGAGGACACCGAAGAAGCGCGCCAGAAGCTCGGCCGCCCGATCGACGTGATCGAGGGCCCGCTCATGGACGGCATGCGCGTCGTCGGCGACCTCTTCGGCGCGGGCAAGATGTTCCTGCCGCAGGTCGTGAAGAGCGCGCGTTCCATGAAGAAGGCCGTAGCCTGGCTCGAGCCCTATCTCGAGGAAGAGAAGATCCAGGGCTCGACCCAGGGCAAGATCGTGATGGCGACCGTCAAGGGCGACGTGCACGACATCGGCAAGAACATCGTGGGCGTCGTGCTCGGCTGCAACAACTACGAAGTGATCGACCTCGGCGTGATGGTACCGGCGGACAAGATCCTCGAGACGGCGATCACCGAGGGCGCCGACATGATCGGCCTCTCGGGACTGATCACGCCGTCCCTCGACGAGATGGCGTCCGTCTCCAAGGAGATGGAGCGCCGCGGGCTCGAGCTGCCGCTGCTGATCGGCGGGGCCACGACCAGTCGTCAGCACACCGCGGTCAAGATCGCGCCGAACTACAACCAGCCGGTCGTGCACGTCCTCGACGCATCGCGCTCGGTGAACGTCGTCTCGGACCTCTTGTCCGATGAGCGAAAGGGCGACTTCGCCGCCGCGAATCAAATCGAGCAGGAGAAGCTCCGGGCCGTCCATGCCGGCAAGAAGGAGAAGCCCCTGCTCTCGATCGCGGACGCTCGCGCGAACGCCGGCTCCCTCGACTTGTCGGCGACGCCCGCGATGCCCGCCTTCCTGGGCCAGCGCATCGTCGACGACGTGACCGCCGCGGACCTCGATCCCTACATCGACTGGACCTTCTTCTTCTCGACCTGGGACCTGAAGGGAAAATATCCGAAGATCCTCGAGGATCCGAAGATCGGCGCCGCGGCGACCGAGCTCTACGAGCACGGGCGAGAGCTGCTCGACGAGATCATCGAGAAGCAGTGGCTGAAGCCGCGCGGGGTCTACGGCTTCTGGCCGGCGCGACGCGACGGCGACGACGTGGTGCTATTCGCGGACGAAGAGCTTTCCGGTGAAGTCGCGCGCTTCCCGATGCTCCGACAGCAATCCGTCATTCCCAATGGCAAGCCGAACCGCTGCCTCGCGGACCTCGTCGCTACGCGGGACGACGGCGTCCCGGACTACGTCGGCGCGTTCGCGGTGACGAGCGGTGTCGAGGCAGACGACGTCGCTCGGCGCTTCGAGAAAGACCACGACGACTACCGCGCGATCATGGTGAAGGCCCTCGCTGATCGCCTTGCCGAGGCGTTCGCGGAGTATCTGCATGCGCGCGCACGTCGCGACTGGGGCTACGGCGCGAACGAATCGCTCTCGAACGAGGACCTGATCGCCGAGCGCTACCGCGGCATCCGCCCGGCCTTCGGCTACCCGGCCTGCCCGGACCACCTGCCGAAGCGCACGCTCTTCCCGCTCCTCGACGCGCCGTCGGTCGGGATCGAGCTGACGGAGACTTGCGCGATGACCCCCGCGGCCAGCGTGTCGGGGCTCTACTTCGCCCATCCTGACGCCCGATACTTCACGGTGGGGCGACTCGGCCGCGATCAGATCGAGGACTATGCCGCCCGCATGAACCTCTCCGTCGAAGAAGCGGAGAAGTGGTTGGCGTCGAACCTGGGATACTAGTCCGTCGGCGCTGCGCGCCTCTCGACGCGCCCTTATCAGGGGCGCGTCTTGCGCTGAGCGCTCAACATCGAAGCGCCGGCTCCGATGCGCCACACTCCTCCGCGCTGACGGCGATAACGGCGATAACGGCGATGACGGCGCTGGCGTCGTCCGTCGGAGGGTTATCATGATTCGTCTCGTTCCCGCCACGTTCCTCGCCGTCACCCTGGTCGCGTCCGCCGGATGCAGCCTGCTGGGCCGATCCGGCGAGTCCGGATCGAGTCCGGCAGCCGTCGAGGCGATCGCCGCGGCTTCCGTCGGCGATCACCGCAGCGAATCGAACATCGCGCGCAACGCCTATCGCCACCCGGTCGAGACGCTGTCCTTCTTCGGCCTCGAGCCCGACATGTCGGTGATCGAGGTCCTGCCCGGCAGTGGACTCTGGTACACCGAGATCATCGCGCCGGTCCTGGCCGAGGAGGGCCGATACATCGCCGCCGGCTACGACGTCTCACGCCCCGATCTTCCGGACTACGTGACCCGCGCTCAGGCGGCGCTCGTCGATCGCTTCGCCAACGAACGCGATACCTACGGTGACCTCGACCTCGCGATCCTCCACCCGCCAACGATCGAGCTCGGCGCCGACGAGAGCGTCGACATGGTGCTCACCTTCCGAGGCACCCACGGCCTCGTGAACGGGGGCGCCGCGGAGGCAGCCTATGCCGCCTTCTTCGCGGTGCTCGAGCCCGGCGGCGTGCTCGGCGTCGTGCAGCACCGCGCCGGCCCCGCGAACGACGGCACGAAGTTCACCGGCTACCTCCCGCAAGAGAAGGTCGTCGCGATCGCCGAGGGCGCCGGCTTCGTGCTCGAAGCGTCGAGCGAGGTCAACGCCAACGGGAACGACACGACCGACTACGAGAAAGGCGTGTGGACGCTTCCCCCGACGCTCACCCTCGGCGACACCGACCGCGAGAAGTACCTCGCGATCGGTGAGAGTGACCGGATGACGCTCCGCTTCCGCAAGCCCTGAGTCGCTAGCGCTTCGAATTGCGCGGGCCGGGCAGGTCGAGCAGCTCGCGCAGATGGTTCATCGGAAAGTTGTCGACGAACGAATCCGGCGGCAGCGGGGCGCCGCGGCGTCGGTACTGGCGCATGACTGCGACCGAGACCGCGCCGCGCCAGAAGGTCGCGAAGACCATCGCGTAGCGGAAGTGACGGACCGGGTGACCGCTCGCCGCTTCGTACAGACCCACGAGCTCGTCGGCGCAGGGCGTGCCGGGCAGGCACGCTCCGCCGAAGTCCTGCGCGCGCAGATCCGAAAGATGGAGCGAGGCGAGGTCCGCGATCGGATCTCCGACGATCGCCATCTCCCAGTCGATCACCGCCGCGACGTCGCCGCTTTCGAGATCGAACATCACGTTGCCGAGCTTGGCGTCTCCCCAACACAGGGCGAGCGGGACGTTGGCAGGTCGTTCCCTCTCGAGAAAGTCGAGCGCTTCGTCGAAGACCGGCACGGCCTCGTCGGGCGTCTCCTTCAGGAAGTCACGCAGGTAGCGCGACCAGTAGTCGAGGCACGCGCGCGCGGGATCCTCTCCGGGGCGGGACCCGGGAACGCGTCCTCCGGCGAGCTCGCGCCAGTCGATCGCGTGCAGACGCGCCGCGGCTTCGACCGTATCGCGCCACATGTGTTCGCGGAACTCGGGCGAGCGGTCGTGGTAGAAGCCCTCGGCCTGGTACGAGGGCCGATCGCTCGGCGCCTCGCCTTCGACCGCGCGCATGATCAGGAACGGCACGCCGAGGACCGACGGGTCTTCCTCGAGGTAGAGCACCTCGGGAACCGGGACACCCCCAGCGCTCGCGACGGCGCGCATCACCTGCGCCTGCAGACCGAGGTCGTAGTCCGGAAATGGGGCATCGCCTCGCGGCGCACAGCGAAGGACCGCGGCCACCCGCTCCGGCGGATGACAGGCGTTGTCGACGTCGATCTCGAAGAGCCGGGTGTCGCTCGAGTCGCCGGCGTGCGGCGAGCGTGGATTGCTCACGCGGACGCGCCGCGCCCCTGGCATCCGTTCCAGGAGCCAAGCTTCGAGGGGCGCGCGAACGTCGATCGGATCGGTCACCACCCGAGTATATTCGAGGAACCCGCGCATCGGCCTCCGGCCCCGGAAAGCCGCCCGAAACCCCGCGCAGAGAACGAGGCGCCCCGTGCTGACACCGATGGACGACACGCTCTGGCACGTCCTTCCGACGACCTTCGACCACGTCGGGACGAGCGACCCCCGCTTCTTCGACCGCTTCTGGTTCGCGGCCAGCGATCCCGACGGCGAGGGCACGCTGCAGTTCACACTGGGCGCCTACAACAACATGAACGTCATGGACGGTGGCTTCGTCGCGATCCGGAACGGACGCCAGCACAACGTGCGCGTCTCCCGGTCGCTCCGCCCATGCTTCGAGAACGCGTGCGGCCCCCTTCGCGTCGAGATCGTCGAGCCGCTCCACCACGCGCGACTCTTCGTGGAAGGCGGCGAACACGGGATCGCGGCCGAGCTCGATTGGCGCTCGGTCCTGCCGGCCCAGGAGGAGGTCGCGCGCTTCACGCGCGTGCGTGGGCGGGTCGTCGAGGAGTCCCGGCGCTTCGATCAGATCGGCGTCTGCGAGGGTTGGATCGAGCTCGCCGGGGAGCGCGTCGACGTCGAGCGCTGGTGGGCGACCCGCGACCATTCCTGGGGCGTGCGGGAACGCATGGGCGTTCCCGAACCCGAGACCGGTCCCGCGCCGCCGACCGCCGCAGGAAGCTTCTTCGCCTTTCTCTTCTTTTCGACCGACGAGTACGGCGGCCACCTCCAATGCGCGCAGTTCGAGGGCCGGCCGGACTACTTCACCTGCGAGCTCCACCGCCGCGACGATCCGGAAGCACCGCCCGTCCACCTTCACTTGAAAGCCCGCGCATCCCTCGAGCTCGACTTCTCCGACGACGAGCGCCCGCGGCGATTCACGAGCGTACGCTACGACGCCGTGCTCGCGCGCGACGGTCGCGAGGAGGACGTCTCGATCGAGGCGACCGTCCTCGGCGCTGCGGTCGACATGCAGGGCCTCGGCTATGGCGGCTACGACGACGAGCGCGGGCTCGGCGTGTGGCGCGGGGACGCGCACGTCGAGCACGACGTCTGGGACGTGTCGCATCCCGCGGAGGTCGTCCGCGGGAACACGACCGCGCGTCCGATCCATCGCATCCAGCCGGTGCGCGTGACACTGCGCGGAGGCGGTCTGGGCGGCGAAGGCACGGGGAGTCAGACGCTGATCGCCGAGGGCGCGCTTCCACAGTTGGGCCTCGGCTGATCGAGCCCCGCGCGAATTCGACGCTTGTGTGAAGCCCCCGACAGAGTGAACGGGCGAAAGGGCCGAATCTGATTCCATCGAAAGAGACGGAGCGGACGCGATCCAGGGATCGTCCACCCGCCTCGACGGAATCACGGAGACCCGGATGTCGCGCATCGCTCAGTTCGCCTACGGCGCCCTTTCCTACGCCCTCTTCTTCGGCACGTTCCTGTACACGGCCGGATTCCTGACGAACCAGTTCGTCCCGCGGTCGATCGACTCGGGCGAAACCGGCGCCCTCGGCACTGCGATCGCGATCGACCTCGGCCTGCTCGCGCTCTTCGCGATCCAGCACTCGGGCATGGCCCGCCCCGGCTTCAAGCGCGTCTGGACGCGGATCGTGCCGCAGCCGATCGAGCGCGCGACCTACGTACTCCTCTCGAGCGTCGTGATGATCGCGGTGTTCGCGCTCTGGCGGCCGCTGCCCGGCGTGATCTGGTCCTTCGACAGCGTCGTCGGACAGGCGATCGGATACGGCTTGTTCGCCATGGGCCTGGGGACAGTGCTCTACTCCACCATGCTGATCGATCACTTCGAACTCTTCGGCCTGCGCCAGGTCTGGGATCGTCTGATGAAGCGGGCGCCCCGCGACGACGACTTCGTGACGCCTTCGCTCTACCGCCACGTGCGACACCCGCTCTACGTCGGCTGGTTCGTCACGCTCTGGGCGACGCCCTCGATGTCCTCGGGACACCTTCTCTTCGCCGCCGTGTGCACCGCCTACATCCTGATCGCAGTGCGCCTCGAGGAACGCGATCTCGTGTCGCTCTTCGGGCGGCGCTACCAGAACTACCAGGCATCGACGCCGATGTTCATTCCTCGCGGCCAAAGCGGGCGCCCGTCGCCCGAGGCCGTGACCGCCTGAGTCCCGCTCCCTGCGCACGCCGCCTCTCGCATCGGGCGGCGCAGCGCAGAGACGTGCGGACTCGCCGAGGCCGCGACTCCTCGCTCGGGAGTCGCGGCCATCGGGCGTCCGGGGCCCGCCTCAGACCTCGGCGGCGTAGGGCGGCGCCGGGTCGTACTCCATCGCCTTCTGCGTGAGCCGCGCGTGCGGCACGCCGAAGAGCTCACCGACGAGCCAGAGCGCCATGTCGATGCCGGCGGAGACACCGGCCGCGGTGAGCAGGTTGCCGTCCCGCACGTAGCGCACGTACTCGAGCACCTCGGTCTTGTCCCCGGCGTCATCGCGCAGGGTCGGCAGGTAGCCCCAATGGGTCGTGATGCGCTTGGCTTCCGTGAGCCCCGCGGCTTCGAGCACGCCGGATCCGGTGCACACGGAAGTGACCCACTTCGCCTCGGCCGCCTGCTTGCGCAGGAAGTCGAGCATCACCGGATTCTTCATCTCACCCCGGGTCCCGATCCCGCCCGGGATCAGGAGCACGTCGAAGCGGGGCGCCTCGGCGAAGGCCGCGTCGACCTCGTTCCGCAGGCCCTTGGCGCCCTTCACGACTTCGCCCTGCTCACTCACGAGGACGACTTCGATCCCCGAAGCGGGCCCCTGCCCGCCCGCGACCTCGCGCGCCATGGTGAAGACCTCGAAGGGCCCGACCCAGTCGAGCTCCTCCGCCTGGTCGAAGAGCACGATCCCGATGGTCGTTTCCTCGTCACTCATCTCGTTTCTCCCTTGTGCGGCTAGGCCGGGGCGCTCGTGAATCGATCGCGGTAGGCCGCCGGGCCGACGCCGATCTGGCGCAGGAACGCGCGACGCATCGTCTCCGCCGTCCCGAAGCCGACCTCTCCCGCGATCACCTCGACCGCGCCGTCGGACTCCTCGAGCCGGCGGCGGGCCGCTTCTACGCGTACGCGCTCGACGAAGCGCCCGGGCGAAAGACCCACCTGCTTCGCAAAAACCCGGGCGAAGTTCCGCGGGCTCATCGAAACCCGCTCCGCCAGACGCTCGACCGCGTGGTCATCGGCCGGATGCTCCACGACCCAGGCCTGCAGCTCGCGCAGCGGGTCGCGGTCGGCGAGCTGCCCGGCGAGCTGCGCCGAAAACTGCGATTGCCCACCCGGGCGCTTGAGGAAGAAGACCATCCGGCGGGAGACCTCGAGCGCGAGGTCGCGGCCGTGATCGTCTTCTACGAGCGCGAGCGCGAGGTCCATGCCCGCGGTCACGCCCGCGCTCGTCCAGACGTCGCCGTCCCGGATCCAGATCGGATCCGCGTCGACCTCGACGTCGGGAAAGAGCTGCGCGAATCCCTCGGCGCTCTTCCAATGCGTCGTCGCGCGGCGCCCGTCGAGGAGACCGGCCGACGCGAGGACGAAGGCGCCGGTGCAGACCGAGCAGACGCGTCGGGCGCGCTCGGCCGCGCCCCGGACACAGTCGAGCACGCGCGGGTCGACGAAGGCGCGGGCGGTGCCGTGACCGCCGGCGACGATCAGGGTGTCGATCGCCTCCGGAAGATCTTCGTAGGCGCGATCGACGCCGATCGAGAGGCCGGACGACGCTCGGACCGCGCCGGGCTCGGAGCCGAGGAGCTCGAGGCGATAGCCCGGGCCCGTCTGATGCTGCTCGACGGCCTCGCTCGCCGCCGCGAAGACCTCGAGCGGCCCGACGACGTCGAGGAGCTGGACACCGGGGTACGTGACCATGGCGATCGTGCACGGCGTGGCGTGGCTTGCTCGGGGCATGACGCGAAGATGCCCGGGATGGATTCTGTCATCAATGACATATGAGCCAAGATTTCTGCCATAATCGATCGATTCTATTGTCCCCTCGGGTCAAAGTTTCGCAACCAGACTATCGTAGACGAGTCCAACGAAGCGATCGGGCGACATGACTCCCCCGCCGAACTCGGGATCGAACTCCCGACTCGGGCGAGCGCGGAGGACCGCTCTGCGATCGAGACCGCGCTCTACCATCTTGCGAACACGATCGCGAACCGAGATCAGCATCTCGCGATTCGCGCGGAGCGCCGCGCGACCGACGATGGGGCCGTGACCCGGGATGATCCGCGTCTCGCGGCCGGCCAGGGCGAGCGCGCGCTCCTGGGCGTCGATCATTCCGTCGATCCGGCCACCGCTCGACAGGTCGATGAACGGGTATCGGCCGGCGAAGAACGTGTCGCCGGTATGCATCACGTCGGCGTCGACGAAGCGCACGAGGGAATCCCCGTCCGTGTGCGCCGGGTCGACGTGGACGACCTCGATCGTCTGCCCGTTCAGGTGCAGCGTCACGCCGTCCGCATACGTGACGACTGGCCAGGCCGCCTCGGGTGCTGCGGGGACGTGCCGGTCCTGGGCGACCATGTATTGATCGGTAGACAGGCGCTCGCGCACGTTGTCGTGGGCGAGGATCACGACGCCGCCCCGCCCGAAGTTCTCGTTGCCGCCGGCGTGGTCTCCGTGCCAGTGGGTATTCAAGAGGAAACGGATCGGCGCGCTCGACTGCTTCGCGACGGCGGCGCGGATCTTTTCCGTGAGCGGCGCGAACTGGTTGTCCACCAGCAGGACGCCGTCGGGTCCACTGGACATGGCGATGTTTCCGCCACGCCCTTCCAGCATCGCGATTCCGGCACCGAGATCAGTCGTCACGATCCGGACGTCCGAGAAGTCTCGTTGCGCGGTCGCGACGCCCGCCGCACCCGTGGCGACGACGACCGCGATCATGCTGCCGATTCGTGACGGCTTCGATCGGTTCATGTCCCCTCCTCCTGCGCGACGACTCCGCGCGAAGCGCGTAGGATGTCGCAAGCGAAGCGCCCCGGCGCTCCCGCGACGCAGATTGTCCCGCGCGAATGCGATATCGTCCCACAGATGGGGGAGGATGCCCGCGAGCCGACGTCCGGGAGCGAAGAACGTCCCGACTACGATCGTGACCTGGGCGTGATCGAGGCGATCACGTTCGTGACGCGTTCGTGCCCGAGCGGCGTCGTCGTCTCGGTCGCAGAACGGGCGCTCGAAGCCATCAAGCAGGAGGGCGCCGATGTGATTCCGCAGCAGGCGTACTTCGTGCTCACTTCGATGCAGGGCTGGCGCGGTGATCGCGCCCGCCAGGTCCATCGCTCCCTCATGAAATATCTGGAAGACCGCGAGAGCGCGTCTTCCTGACCTGCCGACGACGGCGCGAGACCGCGAGGCAGGCGAACCCCCCACTGGAAAATCGATCCGAGGATTCATGGCCAAGAAGGAAGTGTTGAAGATCGCGAAGACGTTCGAGGACCTGGACAAGCTCCTCGGACGGATCGAGCGCGGCGAGCTGGAGAAGCCGGACTGGATCCGCCTCCAGGGCGACTGCGATCTCGAGGACATGACCGAGGACCAACGCGCGGGCTTCCTCGCGCGTATCCACAAGTGCGTGCTCCGCGGCTTCAAGGATGCCTGCGGCATGCCCGACAACCGCAAGAAGCGCCTGGCGCTCTGGCAGTCGATCGCCCGCAACGGATTCCACGACTTCAGCGAGCTCGGCTGGACGAAGAACTACGACTCGCCGTTCGTCGAGAACTACGACTACATCCAGGCCTATCAGACCGGCGGGATCGACGCGCTCGATCCCTACAAGGTCTACTCGTCGGTCCTCGGCACGTTCGACTTCGGGGTCGAGGACTTCGTCGACACGAGCCTCTGCGAGAACGTCCGCACGATCGTCGAGCCGATGGCCGGGACTGCGGAGTTCTGTTATTCGGGCCACTTCCGGTACCCGGACTTCCAGTACCTCATGATCGACCTCGACGAAGAGGCCGCCGAGCTGGTGATGGGCCAGAACTGGCTGCCTCGGGCCAAGAAGGAGTACATCGTCGGTGACGTGCTCTCGCCGGGAATCTGGGACCAGGTCAAGTCCAAGACCGAGGGCGAGTCGATCGCCTACATCGGCAAGCAGAGCCATCACTTCTTCGACGCGAAGCAGATGATGCAGCTGATGAAGGTCGCGACGGAGCACGTCGACTATCTGATGCTCGAGACGCCGCAGATCTGCCTCGTCTCCGAGATGGGCGACACGGACGAGCTGACACGTCCGGAGCAGGAGGACGCGGGCTTCAAGTGCGAGCTGACCGGGGAGAAGGGGGGGGACCCGAACCCGCTCACGAATCAGCTTTCGTTCCGCCTGCAGGCGACGAACGGCCGCAAGGCCAAGACGATGTTCAACTATCATGGTTGGACGTCGTGGGCTCACTCGACCCTGGTCGCCTTCGCCGACATCCTCGACCTGAACTCGTTCTACTACCACTCCGAGGACGAACAGTTCACGACGGTCAGGAAGTGGGACGAGGACGCGGACTGCGAAGAGAACGTGACGTTCATGCTCTTCACGGCGCGGAACGTCTAGCTACTTCCTGTCCGAGAAGCGTACCTGAGCGCCCGAGGGCCGCGCTCGGCATGGATCCAGAGGGGATCGGCGTCGCGCACACGCGGAAGCCTCGTCTCGGATCGCGCGCCTTTCCGCCGCAGACCGACCTGCGGACGCAATGATCCTCTGTCGAGGGTCTGTGTCAAGCGAACTCGCGTTGGGGTAGATGACGAGCCACCGCAACCATGTTGAACGCCGTGATGCTCGTCCACACGTACGCCTCGAACGACTCGGCGCCGCGCCACATGCACCGACCCATCTCGAACGCACGCTTGAGCGTCGAGATCACGCCCTCGATCCCCGATCGGAAGTCGCGCAGTCGCCGGAACACTCACGCGCTTCGGACCATCTCGTGGACCTCCAGTCCGCGTTTCTTGTGGAACACCATGCCTTCCACACCGAGCGCCTTCGCCTTGGCGACGTTCTCCTTCGACGCGAAGCCGCCGTCCATCGCGACCTGACGAGGGGCACGATCGAAGATCTCGATGTGGCGCTCGCGAGACGATCTTCTCCGCCGCCGGAACCTGCTCGCCTTCGAGGATGCGGCGGCGCGTCTGGTCGATGACACGGTCTACGAGGGGAAGAACGGCCAGAAGATCGCTTCGAAGCGGTTCGAGGGCTTCCACGCCGGCAACGCGATCGGCTACGACGTGCGCTGCATCGCGGACTTCCTCGGTCGCTCGGATGAGATCGCGGTAGGTCTTGTCCAGATCGATTGACCGACGATGGAACTTGATCGCGTAGGCGCGTCGCTTCACGCTTCGACGTCGATCGCGGAACAGCTTCCGCAGCGCCGGATCTTCTTTGGCCATGCGCCGCATGAGCCGCGTCATCACGCGCACACCGTCCCAGAGAAGTGCCGAGTCGGTCGACTCGTGGATGTTCGACTCGACGACCGTCGTGTCCGTGCGGATCGTATCCGCGCGCTCGACGCCCTCTGATCGGGCGAAGCGCACGAGCACGCGATGGATCGCCTCCCACGTCGAGGGCTGGATCCGCTTCACGTTGTCCTGAAGCGCCTGGAAGCGAGGCCACTCGTCGAGGCCGAGCCCCACGAAGCTGCGGAAGGCGGCCGAGTCCTGGAGATGGAACTCGAACTCCCGGAAACTGAGGCCATGGATCTACTTCAGCAGAGCGATCCGGAGAACCTGGTCGCCCGTCAAGCCTCGACGGCCCGTGTCGTCACGACGATCGCCCACCAGGTCGAGGTGCACGAACTCCCCCAGCTGAGGATGAACATCCAAAATCCTGTCGATCATCTGGAGCTCTCGGGTATGCTGATGCGGACCCCAAGTGGGCGTGAGGGACAGCCGGTTTTCTCGTGGTTTTCTCGGAATTGGCGCATCGCTTCACCCCCCGGTTTCACGATTCATGTTGTGAGTTCGGTAGGTTGCTGCCACCTAACATACAACGATCATCAACGAATCGGGAGTGGCGATTGCGCCAATTTCTTTTCTAAAACGGTGATTTGCGAGTTGTCGGACGGGAAGTACCTAGCGGCCCCCCTCTCGGGTTTTTCGATGAGGCATTCCATGGCTCATCTCGACTCGGTCCGCTCTCCCGCTTGCGGCATCGACGTCACGGCTCGACCTTGGTCGGCCCCGCGCGCGTGCGTCGCGTGCTGTGATTCCGTCGTCCGAGGCGCCACCGCAAGGATCGATCCTTTGTGAGCGTTCGCGCGCTGTTGATCGGCGTCGCGACCGACAAGCTCGTCGCGATGATCGCGATCGGAGGGTTGATCGCGACGCTCGACGTCGCATCGGCGCTCTTCCAGGGTCTCGCGCTCACGCTCGGGGCCGCGTGCACGATGCTCGGGGCCTTCGTGGCCGCGCGAGTAGCCGCGCGAGTGGCCGCGCGAGTAGCCGCGCGAGTGGCCGCGCGAGTAGCCGCGCGAGTGGCCGCGCGGCGCCCGACCGCGCACGGAGCCGCGGTCGGCCTCATCGCCGTAGCGATCTGCGTCGCGCGTCTCCTGATCGTGCCCGACGACTCGAACGCCGCGCATTCGGCGATGTGGGAGGCTGGCGCCTCGGCTGCCGCCCTCGCCGCGGGCCTGCTCGGCGGAGGGCTCGCAACGAAGCGAGCGAGCGACCCCGACCACCTCCGGCGCCACGAGCGGCGCATTGCAAGACCCGAGCCTGCGAGATACACCTCGGTTCGGAACGCGCCGCCGTGGGGTCGTGACCGCACGCGAGGCGCTGGGTGGCACGTACGAGGCTCCGCGACGGCGGTTCGCTCGATGGAGATGCGATGAACTGGAACGCCGTCGGTGCCATCGGCGAGCTGCTCGGCGCCCTCGGCGTGATCATCTCGCTCGTCTATCTCTCGGTCCAGATCCGTCAGAACACCGCGCAGATCGGCGAGCACAGCCGCGAGCTCCGCATCGCCGCGCTCGACGCGATCGCGAGTTCTTTCTCGCGCTTCCGGGATCCGCTGATCCGCGACCCCGAGCTCGCGGCGCTCTGGCTCCGCGGAATCGAGGACTACGAGGGCCTCGATCCCGTCGAGCGGGTGCGGATCGGACGTCTCTTTCAAGAGCTCTTCTTCGCGCACCAGAACACCTGGACCCGGTTCGTCGAGGGCGCGACGAACGAAGCCACCTGGCGCGACCAACAGGACGCGATCGCCGCGAACCTCCAACACGCCGGCATCCGCGAGTGGTGGGGCGGGACCAGAGCGATCTACGCCGACGAATTCGAGGAAGTCGTCGAAGATCTGCTACGACAGGACGACGCCCGCAACGAAGTCGGAGCACCCTCGTCATGAGTCTCACGAATGCCCTGTTCAACGCGATGAACGTCGTCATGCGGCCGCTGCTTCGGAGCGGGATGATGAAGCGGAACCTCTGCATCCTCCGCTACACGGGCCGCAAGTCCGGCAAGCAGTACGAGACGCCGCTCTCGTACGTGCGCGAGGGCGACACGGTTCGCCTCCTGTCCAGCTACAACACCAGCTGGTGGAAGAACTTCACCGGCGAAGCACGCGACGCCGCGGTCGAGATCGGCGGCAAGCGACATTCGGGCTCGGCCCGGGCGATCACGACGGACAGCGAAGTGTTCCGAGACGGAGTGCGCCGGTTCCTGACGGCGCTGCCGCGCGACGCGAGCGTTTACGGGATCAAGCTCGAGTCGGACAGGACGCCGAGGGAGATCGACATCGAGGCGTGCGCTTCGCATGTGGTGTTGATCGAGGTGGCGCTCGCGAGGGAGTGATCACGGGAGCGCCACGTTTTGCGCGCTTGGTTTCGAGGGGCGCAGTTTTCGGGGTCTTCGCTCGGGGGCCGTGCACTCGGTTTAGATGGGGGAGGTGGTTCCCTCGGCCGTCGCTCGTGGGTCGCGCTTCGGGTGCTCGTGAGCCGTGCCGTGGGGCAGAGCTAGCCCGGGATCTCGGAGAGGGAGATCGGGCCGCCGCCTCGTTGCCAGCCTTTGGCGAGTAGCCACGAGCGCGGACGGGCGACGTCGATCTTGGGCATCGCCTTGATCCGCTCCTTCCAGCCTTCGAAGAAGCGACCGGAAGAGGCGGAATCCGGTGCGTCGCTTCGGTCGAGTTGCAAGCCTCGCTGGCGGCAGTGCTTCCGATCGTTCAGCAGGACGTAGCGAAGCCCGTTCCGGACCTGGCGAGGCGTCGCGAGCACGACCGAGTGGAAGCGCCCGTCCAGAACGCGTCCCTTCCTCCTGAAGACGCGGTTCACCGCCACAGCGATACGAGAGCCGATGCTCTTCATCCCGGAGGCGAGCGCCTTCGTGTCCGTTGCCTACACGATCATGTGCACGTGATCGCGCTGGACCGAGTAGTGGGCGACACGGAAGTCGCCTCGCTCGCATCCGCGCGCGAGCGTTTCGCGAAACGCGCGTAGCCACTTCCGATTTCGAAGTGACGGAACGTCCCGGCGCACGCGAAGCGTCACGTGAACCGGATGCTCCTTCCGGACCGCCACCCGCTCACGATGAAGAACCCGCGCTAGCGGAGCAGCCTTCCTCCCGGGCATTTTCTTCCGACGCGAAGACGCGCGGCGATGCACGAAGCACTGATCGATCGAGAGCTGTTTGGGATCCTTCATCGCCTAACAAAGATATGGGCGATGGTTCACCGAATCGAGCACGGAACCAGCGTTCACCCCGAACCTGATCCCCGACCGGGCCCCAAGGCAGAGCGTCTACCTAACACCCAGCCACCCCATCAATACCGAGAGCAAAGCGCCTCGAACTCCCCGAAGCCCCAGGCCGCAACCTGATCCACCCACCCCCAACGCAACGCCAAGCGCTCCGGCACGCCGTCATGAAGCTCCCACGCTAGCGCCCCGAGCGCGGACCACGCATGCCACGCTCGCACACGACTCCGGTCCAACACGACGCCGCGGCGCGCCTCGTACTCGCCGATCATGACCTCCGCGAAGGGCTCGAACGTGTAGGCGTATCGAAGGTCGCGGTGCGGATCGCCGAGGCGGGCTTCGGTGAAGTCGAAGACGCCGAGGGCCATTCGGCCGTCGGGGGAGAAGCCGACATTGTGGTGCGAGAAATCGTCGTGCAGGAGGACGGGGGCGGCGGTGTCTTCGTAGAGACGCGGTGCGACCCGCAGAAGCGCGCCCAGTAGGGCCTCTCGCTCGGCCGTCTCCATTCGACCGGCGAGCCGTTCCTCGACCCATGCGGGAGACGGGGGCCAGACGTCGAACGCGAAGCCGAGCGATTCGGCCTCTTCGACGTCGACGGTATCGTGGAGCTCCGCGAGGAAGCGACCGAGCTGCCGCGCGATGTCTCGTTGCGCGGACGGCTCCCGGTGCGGCCATACGTGGTGATCCGCCGGCTGGCCGAGCGCGCGGCGAAGCAGATCGAATTCGCCGTCGGGCGCGATGCAGACGGGTCGGGGAACCGAGAGCGTCGTGCGGCCGGCGAGCATTCGAAGCAGCCGATGTTCACGCTGGAGGAGCGAACGGACGCCCGTGCGGGTCGCCCGGCGCAGCACGTGGTCCACACCGACCGCCCAGACCGTCTTCTCGATCGAGAGCGTCCGCTCGACGATCGGCTGATCGAGCAGCTGCGGCGCGAGCCGAGCGAGGAACGCCTTCGCTTCTTCGGTCGGCGAACCGCTCACGCGGACGCCGCCATCTCAGCCGCGCCCCCCGCGCTCCCGCACGATCTGCAGGATGTCCTCGCCGAAGCGCTCGATCTTTGCCGGGCCCAACCCCGGGATCCGCGCGAGCGCGTCGAGGGTCGCCGGCTCGTCTCGGTCGATCGCCAGCATCGCCGCGCGCTGGAACACCATGTAGGTCTTCCATCCGAGCTCGCGCGCCCGCCGACGGCGGTAGTTGTCGAGGGCACGAGCCACATCGCCGCCATACCGGGAGCTTCGCGCGCGCTGCTTCTTCGCCGGAGTGCCTTCCGCATCGGACCGCGCCCGCGCCGCCCGCACCGGCTTCCCAGGGATCCACACCGTCGGGTACTTCTTCCCGGTGCGTTCGAGGCGGCCGCTCGACAGCAGCCCGTCGATCCCCGCGATCAATCGATCCTCGTCGTACTCCGACAAGGTCCCGTACTCGGGCATCGTGAGCAGCCCACCCCGCGACAGGCTCTTCGCCTTCCCGCCCCGGAGCGCCTGCGCCAGATTCCGCCGTCCGACGGGCCGCGTCAGCCGGTCGACCACCGCGACGATCGTGTCGTCGACCGCAGACGGAAGCGGCTCGTGCACGACCGCCGGCTCGCTGCCATACAACTCCGCATCGACGTCCACCGCGTCGTTCCGGCACACGTCGCAGCGCTCGCAGGCCGGCTCGTCTCCGCGCCCCGTGAAGTGAGAGACGAGTGCCGCGTGCCGGCACGCCAGGGTCGTCACATAACGTTCGACCTCGGCGAGGGCGTCCTCGCGGCGCTGGTCGAGGACGGCGCTCGACGGGCCGCTCTGGGCGAGGCGTCGCTGGGTCTGCATGTCGGCGCGACCGAAGAAGAGGACGCAGCGCGCAGGATCGCCGTCTCGCCCCGCGCGTCCCGCCTCCTGGTAGTAGGCCTCGAGGCTGCCCGGCGTCTGGTAGTGCACGATCAGGCGGATGTCCGGCAGGTCGATCCCCATCCCGAACGCATTCGTCGCGACGAGCACCCGGGTCCGGCCCTGCTCGAAGGCCTGCCGCGCGCCCTCCCGAGCAAGGGCCGTGCGGCCTCCGTGATAGTGGCCGACGCGCAGACCCGACGAGCGCAGGGCCTTGGCGACGCGCTCGGTGACCTTGCGCGTGCTGCAGTAGACGATGACGCGACCGCGGCCGCCGCGACCCCGGATGCCCGCGTCGTCGATCGCCGCGAGGGCCGCCTCGGTTCGCGCGGCCTCGGTCCGCAGGGCGCGCACGTCGAACGCGAGGTTCGGCCTGTCGAAGCCGGTTCGGACGCGCACGGGCTTCGAGAGGCCGAGCTTCGCCTCGATCTCCTTCAACACGACCGGCGTCGCGGTCGCCGTCAGCGCGATCATCGGTGCGTCGACGACATCGCGAAGCTCCCGAAGCAACATGTAGTCGGGCCGAAAGTCGTGACCCCATTGTGAGACGCAGTGGGCCTCGTCGATCGCCACGAGGGCGACGTCGATCCGCCCGAGCATGCGCCGGAAGCTCGCCTTCGCCGCGCGCTCCGGCGAGACGTAGAGCAGGTCGAGCTGGCCGGAGAGCAGGGCGCGCACCGTGTCCGCCTGCGCGTCGTCGTCCTGGTGGCTGTGGAGCGCGCCGGCGGCGACGCCGAGGCCGCGGAGGGCGCCTACCTGGTCCTGCATGAGGGCGATCAGGGGCGACACGACGATCGTCGTGCCGGCGCCCTCGCGCGCCAGGGCGATCGCCGGGACCTGGTAGCAGACGGACTTGCCGGACCCGGTCGGCAGCAGGACCGCCGCGTCCCGCCCGCTGAGCACGGCGACGACGGCTTCGGCCTGACCCGGTCGGAACGCCGGATGACCGAAGACCTCGTCGAGCACCGCGCGCCCGACGTCCTCCGGTGCGCTCGAGGCGCCCGCGCGATTCCCCCCTGAATCGGCCATGCCGTAGGGGTATCACGAAGCGTGAACGAGCGCCGGGCTACATCCCGACGTTCGGGTTCGCTCGCGGTGACGTCGACTCGTCGAGATGGGCGATGCAGGCAAGGAGGTCGACCCGATGATCGAGGGCGCCGCCCGGCGCGGGCTTCGGATGCAGGATCGAGACCGCGGTGTTCGCGATCGCGACCTGGCCGTCGGCGTTCGCGTGGGCGCGCAGGCCGTCCTCCCCGAGCAGGCGCCGCTCGAAGAGCGAGCGCAGGACCAGCCCGTGGGTCACGACGCAGAAGTGCTCGTCGCGCCCGGCTTCGTGGAACCGGGCCAGCCAATGGGCCTCGATCCGGGCCCAGACGCGGTCGACCCGGTCGTGGAAGACCTCCCAGGATTCGCCGGCGGGCGGCGTGTAGTCCGGCATGAACGGGTCGAAGTCGAGATCCTTGTACGCCGTCCCGCGCAGGTCGCCCAGATTGCGCTCGGCGAGCTCGACGTCGATGTGGAGCGCGGCGCCGGTCGCGTGCTCGACGGCCTGGGCCGTCTGGTGGGCGCGGGCGTGATCGCTCACCCAGATCTCCCCGATCGGCTCGGGCGCGAGCCGCTCGCCCAGGCGTGCCGCCTGCTCGAGACCGCGGTCGGAGAGCGGGGTGTCCGGGAACTGGATGATGCGATCGCGGTTGCCCGGCGTCTCGCCATGTCGGATCAGGAAGATCGCCATAGATGGCGGCGCAGGGTAGCAGCGATGCCCGGTCCTAATGATGCGCGGCGCTGAGGGCCGACATCACCTGCGCCAGGTACTTCGGCTCGACCAGCAGGTGGCTCACCGCGGTCAGCACCTCGTCGCGGGCGTCGATCCGGAGCCGCGTCGAGAACACGATCGTGTCCGACGGCGCGTGCGTCTTGACGAGCATCGCAAGCTCCGGCTCCTCGACGAGCCGCGCCCCTTCGAACGCCGCGTCGCCGTCGAGCACACCGCCGAGCGCTTCCGTCACGCCCTCGAGCAGCGTCGACGCGAGCGACACGAACGCTTCGAGCGGATCGTCGCCGCCCGCGAGGCGCGCCCAGAGGAGCGCGTCCTCGGGCTCGACCACCAGGCTGATCGTGCCGGGCATGCGGCCTTCGAGCCGGCCCATCACGCCGGCCACCAGGTCGTCGGACAGACAGAGCCCACGCTCACCGAAGTCCGAGAGCGCGGTCGCACGGATCTCCTGCACCTCGACCTCGGTGTCGCAGCCGGTGACCCCGGCGAGCTCGTCCTCGCCGACGGCGGCGGCCTCGGCGAAGAAGCCGTGCAGCGCGATCATCTGTTCCGTTGAAATCTTCAGGGGGGTCATCTCCGGCTCTCGCCACTCCACCCGGCGCGCGAGCGAATCGCGGCCGAGCCACGTCCAGCCGCCCCAGCGGCGGACCTACAAGCTATCGTCCGTTCCTCGGTTGGGAGAAGGGTTTTCCCATCACGTCCGGCGGATTTTTCCGTAGGAAACGCAGCCGACCGGCAGCGCTCCGGAAGCCCCGGTGCCCGACCCCCGGATCCGTCGAAGGACCGAGAAGAGATCGATGCCGCTGGTGCTCTCGAACGATGATGGCGTGGAGGCGGCCGGCCTCGCCACCCTTCATGACGTGCTTTCCGAGCGCGCGGAATGCCTGATCGTCGCCCCGGCGGGGCCCCAGAGCGGCGTCGGCCACGCCGTCACGACCAACGAGCCCCTCCGCCTGGACACACACGGCCCCCGCCGCTTCGGACTGGCCGGGACGCCCGCGGACTGCGCCCGGGTGGCGCTCACCCGCGGCGCCGCCTTCGCCCGGGAAGCCCTCGACAGCGAGAGCCCCGACGAGCTCTGGCTCGTCGCCGGCATCAACCACGGCGCCAACCTCGGCGTCGACACCTACATCTCGGGAACCGCCGCGGCGGCCCGGGAGGCCGCGATCCTCGGATTCCCGTCGATCGCGATCTCCCAATACGTCGGGAAGCATCGCCGCCCCGACTGGTCCGTGACCGCCGAGCGCGCCCGCTCCGTCCTCGACGTCCTGCTCGACCGGCCGCCGCGACGCGGACACTTCTGGAACGTGAACCTGCCCCACCCCGCGGACGAATCCGCGAACCACGACCTCGTGTTCTGCGCCCTCGACCCGAGCCCCCACGCCTTCCAGTACGAGAGCCGCGACGGCCACCTCCACTGGGTCAGCGACTTCCACGCCCGCCCCCGGATCTCCGGGCATGACATCGACGTGTGTATGGGCGGCGAGATCGCGATCACCGAGATCCCCGTCCAGCCGCCCCACGAGGTCCCCGCCTAGCGTCGCCCGCGGGACCGCCGGGGTGATCGACCGACGTCCCTCGCGCGACCGTCACAAATTTTCGTGGCGGTGAGAAAAGTCCTTTGACTTCGCAAGGTGCAACCGATACAAAGCCCGCAGCAGTGAGCCCCTTTTCGGGCCACCCCGCACTCCAACCGGAAGAAGGAATCCCCATCCGATGATGTCCGTAACCGCTCACCCCGCAGCAGAGGCCGCGACGACCCCGAAGGTCGTCCCGCCGTGCGTCGCCGACGCGCTGCGAGGCGATGTCGCGGTCGCGGGCACGCCGAGCACGCGTTGGCTGAAGCCGGTCTCGTTTACGTCCCTTGGGGCGAACGCCGGCACCGAGCAGGGCCACGCCACGGACGGCTCGAGCATTCAAAACGGAGGGGGACTCCGAACCCGGGTCGAGGTGGCCCACCCAGCGTAGGACCAGCGCAGGACGCGAATCACCTCGACATGCCCCGCAGAGCGCGGGGCCCGAGTCCACGAGAACCCCTCCCGCCCACCGGCCGGAGGGGTTCTCGCTTATCAGTCCTCTGATCGCCCGTTGGGCGATCGAGTACCAGGGAATTCACAGCGAACCGAGTACCCCCTCCGGGCCCCTACGGGCCCGGGCGACCGGCAGGAGCGGCGAACCACGAGAAGACGAACGACTGGAACCGAAGGGAACGATTCGATGTCACGGAGAGAGACTCCTGGACGTCGTAGTCGGGACGGGGGCGCCCAAGGCGTCCCGGAGAGAGCCACCATGCAGCGAAGAATCGAAGCGCATAGCCGGACCACGCTCTGGATCGAGCGAATCGTCTGGAACGCCGCGGCCACCGCGGCGCTCGCCGTGATGATCCTGGTGCTGCTGGGATCGCTGCGGTGGCTCGACGAGGTCGCGCCGCGGGCGCCGGCCGTGGACACCCCGGCGGTCTCGGCGGCGGCGGAGCCGGCCGAGGTCGAGGGCGAGGCGGAGATCGAGGGCGGGCCCGTCGCCGTGCCGGTGTCGAATCGGCCGACGCGCTAGGTCCGAAACGAAACGGGGCCGTGTCCGGATCCTGGATGGATCCGGGCACGGCCCCCGTTTCGGCGTGGCGCGCTCGCGCGCGACTCCGGGCTGACTAGTACCCGAGCCGCTCGTTCGCGCCCGCCGCAGCATCGTCGATCGCCGAGTTGGCGCTCTCCGCGGCTCCGTCGACCGATTCACCGATCGCATCGCCGGCGTCGCGGCCCGCCTTGACCGCGCGATCCATCGCGTCGTCCGCCGTCTCGCGCACGCTGTCCGCGGCCCCGGCTGCGGTCTCACGCACGGTGTCCGCCGCACCCTCGGCGGTCTCGCGGGCCGCCGTGGCCGCATTCTCGGCGGTCTCGCGCGCGGCGCCCGCCGCGTTCTCCGCCGTCTCGCGGACGGCGTCTGCCGCGTTGCCCGCGACCTCACGCGCGCCGTCGACGGTCTCGTCGACCAGGTCGCCGGCGCCCTCGAGCGCATCTCCAGCGGCCTCTCCGAGGCTGTCCGCGGCATCCTGGAAGCCCGCCTCGACGTTGCCGAGCGTGCGGTCGAGCCCGCTGCTGGCATCCTGCTCTTCGCCACCGCAGCCGGCGACAGCCACCGCCAGCACCAATCCAAGTCCGATTCCGGAACCCGTCTTCCCGATCTTCATCGTCTCTCCTCCTGTTCCCCTGCTGCCCTGCCCAATGGACGAAGCGTGCCGTTCGTCACAGGGCGCGGGGTCGCCCCGGGCGCATAGAACGCGAGGCACAGCGGTGCCGCCGTGACGAGGATCACGTTTTTCGGGGAATCCGACGGGGGGTGGCGGATCGGAGGGCGGCCCTCAGGGGCGGCGGCGCCGGAGCGCCGCCAGGGCCGCGCTGGCGAGCCCGAGGGGTGACATCCTCCCCCGGCAAAGCCGGGGGCATCCAGGTGACCCGCTCAAAGCGGGATTGACGGGAAGGCGACCGCCTTCCCTTGGGCCGCCTTACAGGCGGCAGACGGCCAGCCGAACTCCGAC
>Ga0209992_10000098_pt1 | contig 127712 bp, 126 predicted proteins | sample 2SBtaG_2_FD_182564 | JGI IMG/M metagenome (GOLD analysis project Ga0209992, IMG submission 182564) | Deep subsurface microbial communities from Kolumbo volcano to uncover new lineages of life (NeLLi) - 2SBTROV12_ACTIVE470 metaG (SPAdes)... | ecosystem: Environmental > Aquatic > Marine >... | reverse complement strand
GGCTATTTATCGACATGCCGTAAGCAGGGAATGAGTGCAACCGAGGCAATGATGCTTGTATTTGAGCGAAAGTTACCTGATTTTGCCAGGTGATTTTTCCTTTGGGGAATTTACGCTGAGTAGTTACCACCTTTTTAACCTGAATTCAAGAAAAATGATTTCATCCGCATCCGACGCCAAACGCCAGGCTATTCTCAAAGCAGCGACTCGCATGTTCCTAGCACAGGGCTACCGAACTGTCAGTATGGAAAAAATAGCCCAAGCCGCGCCGGTGTCCAAAGCGACTTTGTATAACCACTTCGACAGCAAAAACGCCTTGCTAGCGGGTGTTATTGCCGAAACATGCGAATCTTTGCTGCAAACGATGACCCTAATCCGTATCGATGAAGGAGACATGGAAAGCACGCTGAACAAGATTGCGGCTTCTTTTGTCGAATTGATTTTTTCTGAAAAGGCTCTAAGTATTCATCGGCTGATCATCGCGGAAAGCCGGGAGTTCCCGGAACTGAGCCGATTATTTTATAGCACCGGACCGCAAGCCGCATTGACCCAGCTTGCAGAGAACTTGCAGCAGCTCAAAAACAAGGGCCAATTTCAGGATGTCGATTCGTTTTTTTCCGCGGATGTGTTTTTTAGCCTGCTAAAGGGCGATTTGTATTTGCAATGTTTGTTAGGTATCAAGCCATTGCCCGCAACGGAAGAGAAACAACGGTGGATTGAGCAAGTGGTTTCTTTTTATATGCGGGGCATGGATACTACGACCTGGCGAAATAAATAGGACTCGCCATCAATAGGGGTCTGTATACAGCGAAGCGAAATCCGGAGCAGGCAATGTCGATCTCTCCCGGATTCCACTTCGCTGCATCCAGGCGACTTCTTTGCCCACGGTATTTTAAAGGTTGGTATTACTCATGAGTAAGTCAATGAAAGCAGCCCTGTTATCAGCCATGGTATTCCCTGGCGTTGGACATTTTTTCTTAAAGAAGTACGTTACTGCGATCGTATTGGCCGGTGCTACATTTGTGTCGCTCTATTGGGTTATTTCTAAGACGGTGGAGAGGGCTCTACAAATTACCGAAAAAATCCAACAAGGTGAAATTCAATTAGATGTTACGGCAATTACAGAAATTTTATCAAAGCAATCAACGGGCACTGAGGCTCAACTGCTAAATATTGCTTCGGTTGCTTTAATTATTTGTTGGTTAATTGGTATTGTCGACTCTTATCGAATTGGTCGTTTACAAGTCAACAGTGACGTAGTAGGCGATTAACGGATATCTCGAAGAAGGGAGGCCTATACGATTTAACGGCATTTACGTCTATCGCTTTTTTGTAATTTGGTTTATAAAAATGTCTTTACTATTCTCGGCAACGGAAAAATTGATTTTATTACCAGATTCGAGTGTGTTGAGGATTTTTTTATCATTAACCCGAAGTCGGATAGTCGTATGTTTTAACCAAAGAGGGAGATCGCTATCTTTGATCGTTATGAATCCGTTTTCCGGTTCCACGGTAACAACCGTTCCAAGACTTTGAAATATTGGTTTTTGTTGGGGCCATGTTTTTGTATGAGATAAACCTTCCCCAATAAATATTGCCGACAGTATTATTAAAATGGTTGTGATAGTGCGCTCTTTTTTATTCACAAGGATTGCCTCGGCTGTTTAAGTAAGTGAATAATGGGCTTCAATACTTGGTAGATTCAATACCGAGGCCCTATTTTACTAATTAAGTACATTGAGGATTAAAAAAATCTAAATATATATGGCGTATAGCTAATCTTGTGTGATGAGGTTAAAAAACAAAAATGCTTCACGATTATCTATACAGACCTCAATAATTTGCTCCGAAATCAGGTCTTATTTATTGGACAATTTGAATTGGCGTTTCGTTTGGTTTGCCTCAAAATTGGATGACATGCTTCATGTAAATCAACGTAATTATTCAGACCCCTGGTCACAGGGCAACTGTCCAGATTGCCCCTGAAATGCGTCAGTTCAAGGCGAAAAATGATCATTTTTCAACGCGGAAATGACGGATTTTAGGGGGATCTGAATAGTTGCAAATCAACGATACACCCAACAATCGCAAAAATATGAATGTCCAACTTCGGTCAATAACATTGCGTTGGTTCCAATTATTCAATAGCTTAGACAACCCTTGATAGACATAGTTGTTGATGCTCACCTCTTTGGAGGATTATCGATTCGAATTTAGTCGTTTTCGAATTCGCTTACGCACTCAATGTATTCAATTTTTATCATGGAGCAAACAATCCAATATGTTAAGGCGCGTAAGACGGTTTGCGACCTGGTCAAATCAGTCAAGTCATGTGAATTACGTTCTTCAAGAAACCACATTCGGAGCCGGCACTAATCAAGTAATGGTATGATTGTCTCCGGCTTTTTGCATGGTATCCCATAGCCCTTCAATGGCAAAGATAAAAAAAACAACTAATCCGGCGACTCCCAACGACTGGCTGGAACAATATGGCGACGTGCTTTTTCGCTATGCTATGATACGCATTCATAATCAAATGGTTGCGGAAGACTTGGTGCAGGAAACTTTGCTTGGGGCAATTCAATCGCAGGACAGTTATAGACGCCAATCGAGCGTAAGAACTTGGTTAATCGGGATCATGAAGCACAAAATCATTGACTTCCTTCGTAAAACCAGCCGCGAAAGGCCTATGAATGATGTCGATGTGGCCGAATTGGCCGATGCCAATTTTGACAAACACGGTAATTGGCAAACCGACGTCAAACAGTGGTCTAATCCGGAATTGGCGCTGCAGGAATCCCAGTTCTGGCGGATCTTTTATCAATGCATTGAACAACTTCCCCCTGACATGGCACAATTGTTCATGTTACGGGAAGTCGATGGACTCGCAGCAGACGATCTTTGTAAAACTTTGAATATTTCAACCCCCAATAACGTGTGGGTTCGATTATCCAGAATCCGTATGCGGCTGCGACTATGCCTTGAAAACAAGTGGTTTGCCCAAAACACCCATAGTAGCTCGTAATGTTAAATTGTAAAGAGGTTGCTTATTTAGCCTCTAAACAAATGGATACGAAACTAGTTTGGACGAAGCGATTGCAATTTCGTTTCCATTTGTGGATGTGTAAGAATTGTGCGCAATTCATTCGGCAAATTGATTTTCTGCACCGAGCCGCAGGGGAAATAGAGAATTCGCAGCGATTGGATTCAAAATCATTAAGTTTATCCAGGGATGCGCGTGAGCGAATTTCAAAGCGGATATCGCAATAGTACGATTTCGTAGATCTCTCACTTCTGGGCTCTTGGTTCGTGTCGTATTCATGTTCAATTCAAAGCCGTCTTCAAATTTAGCGTTGCAAAGCAGAAGGTGTCCAAATGGCTAAGCAAAATTGGGAGCGCTTAGATGGGAAAACCCTATGCGAGTATAAACGTTGCGCAAGCTAAAGATTATGTTACCGAAGATGTTTATGAAATTCTTTATGAAAGTATGGGTCCATTGAAGTATGGGTCCATTGAAGAAAGCGATTGGTTTTGTCGGCTTTAAAGGTGTGTTGTTAAAAATTAAAAAATCCATGTCGGCATTTAAAAATAAAATGGTACATCCTCGCGGGTAATAAGGAGGCTATAATGAAACTTCGTCTTATCTCATGTTTGTTATTACTGCTCTGGGTTATTGCATTGCCTGCCTATGGACAAGAGAGTGGTGTCGAAAATTTACGTAATACAAGTAAGGCATTTGCGTCAATAGCGCGCAAAATATCACCCTCGGTTGTGTTTATCCAAGTTGAAAGCAGCGTAAAAAATCCTGCTATGCAATTCCCTTCGCCATTTGGTGAAAACCCGGGAGATCCTTTTGGTGATGATCTATTGAAACGCTTTTTTGGTGATCAATTGCCTAATATTCCGCAAACACCGCGCCAGCGCGGCGTTCCTCAACCCAAACAACGAGCGATAGGACAAGGTTCCGGTTTCGTTTTTAAAGTCGATAGTGGGTTTTTAGCCAATAAAACCTACATTTTAACCAATAGTCATGTGGTCGAATATGCTGACAAGATAGGGGTTAAATTCAAGAATGGAAAGGAATATGACGCCAAGGTGACAGGTACCGATCCAAAGTCGGATGTTGCTGTGATTGAGATAGAAACCGGTGATATTCCTGCTTTGCCTCTGGGTGATTCCACCCGGCTGGAGGTTGGTGAATGGGTGGTAGCGATAGGCAACCCATTTGGCCTAAGTAATACACTCACCGTGGGTGTCGTGAGCGCCAAAGGGCGAACCAGTATCGGCATTAATGATTACGAAGATTTTATTCAGACTGATGCGGCCATCAATCCGGGCAATTCTGGCGGTCCCCTGGTTAACCTTGATGGTCAGGTGATCGGTATCAATACAGCTATTTTTAGCCGCAGTGGTGGTTATATGGGGATTGGCTTTGCTATTCCCATTGATTTAGCCAAAGCAATAGGTGAACAATTAATTGATAAAGGCGAAGTGGTTCGCGGTCATTTGGGTGTAGTCATTCAACCATTTACCGCCAATCTTGCTAAATCGTTTGGGATTAAACAAGAAGGCATACTGGTTGCACAGGTTGCAGAAGATTCGCCTGCCGAAAAAGCCGGGTTGAAACAAGGTGATATCATCATTGCATACCAGGGCAGGAAAGTCGAAAATATAGGAGAATTCCGTAATCACGTTGCCTTGACTACGCCAGGCAGTCAAGTGGAAATTATAATTTTACGAGACGGCAAAATCAAAACGTTGACCGTAAAAATCGGAAAGCAAGACAAAAATATGGAAGTGGCCAGCGGTCCGGCACAAAGTGCCGAAGTGGTCGGGATAACCGTGCAATCGATCACACGTCAACTGGCCGATCAGTATAAGATTAAACAGGGAGATGGCGTTGTTGTGACTAACGTACAGCCTGGTTCAATTGCTGCTATGGCAGGCATAGAAGTGGGTTCAGTCATTGTGCAAGTCAACCGGAAAAAGGTCAATAATGCGGCAGAATTCAAAGGCGCCCTTAGAAAAAGTAGCGGTGAGAAAAGGGTACTGTTGTTGGTCCGAAGCGGTGATTTTCAACGATATATTGCCTTGAACTGGTAATAAAAAACCCCGTAAAGTCGAGTATAGTTTCCAGTTAGGACGGCCAGCAACGCCATTCGTAAACGTGCGTTCTGGAAGTGTTACTTTCGCCTTGTCTTTTAACTTCGCCAATACGCCGGTGTAATTAATACCAGGAGCGTAAATAATTCAAGCCTGCCCAGTAGCATCGCAAAGCAGGCCAGCCATTTTACCGGGTCACTCACTGTCGAGAAACTGGTCGCAACGGCCCCTAAGCCCGGGCCGACGTTATTGATGCATGCCGCGACGGCCGAAAAGGCGCTCAATTGGTCCAAGCCCGCTTCCATCATCAACAGCATAATGATCACAAACGATACAACATAAAGGGCGAAAAAGCCCCACACGGCATCTATCACACGATAAGATGTTGGTTTAATTCCAATTTTAACGGGAACCCATGCATTTGGATGGATCAGCCGCGTAATTTCCCGAACCCCTTGTTTGTACAACAGCATGACCCGGATAACTTTTAATCCGCCGGCGGTCGAACCCGCGCAACCTCCGATAAAGCCGACAAATACCAGCAACACGGGCATGAAACCGGGCCATTGGTAAAATTCGGAGGTCGTAAAACCTGATGTCGTCATGAATGAAACCACTTGAAATATGCCGTGATGCACGGTTTCCCCCACAGTATAATTTACCCCTTTTAACAAAAGATGTGTGCATACCAGTACCATAGCCAACAACATAAGCAATAGATAAGCGCGCATTTCCGGGTCACGAAAATAAATCATCAAACTGTTTCGTCGCAACGCCATAAAGTGCAGCGAGAAATTAACCCCTGACAAAGTCATGAAAACAACACCCACCATCTCGATCAACGGACTTTTAAAATAGGCGAAACTCGCATCGTGGGTGGAAAATCCCCCGGTGGACACGGTGGAAAAAGCATGGCCGATAGCATCAAAGATACTCATGCCGGCAAGCCAGTAAGATAGACTGCAGGCAATAGTAATGGAAAGGTAGATCGCCCATAATACTTTCGCGGTTTGCATGATTCTGGGGGTCAATTTGGCGTCTTTGACCGGACCCGGCGTTTCCGCCCGATAGAGCTGCATCCCCCCAATACCTAATACAGGCAGTATCGCAACCGCTAATACAATAATACCCATGCCCCCTAACCACTGAAGCTGTTGGCGATAAAACAGGATCGAATGTGGCAAATCATCCACTCCGGACAAAACCGTAGCACCCGTCGTCGTCAACCCAGAAACAGATTCAAAAAACGCATCCGTAAAGGTCATATGCGGATTCTCCGCCAGTATAAACGGAAGGCTTCCAGCAGCGCTGACAACCACCCAAAACACAGCGACGACAATAAAACCATCGCGTAGACGGAGATCTTTTCTTTCCTTTCTGTTCGGTAACCAAAATAATACCCCCGACCCTAGAAGCAATAAGAACCCATCAACAAAAGCACCGCTGGAAGCATCTCGATAGATTAAGGATACGAGAATCGGCGGAAGCATGGTAATACTGATTACCATCAGCAATAAACCGATACTTCGCAGTATTATTTTGAATTGCACGGCTACCGGTCTACAGGCTAAATATTATTTAACTTTGAATAACATTTCTACACTCGGAATCAATTTTTTCTCCATCAAAAACACGACCACGTGGTCGCCCTCCCGAAAGACTGTATCGTGGTGAATCATTACGATTTGATCGCCCCGCACCAGAGCACCGATGGTGATCCCTGCCGGCAATTTCACTTGATCGACACGGAGTCCGACAACACTTGGTTTTTGTTTGGAGTGAGCAATAACTTCCATGGCTTCTGCGTGGCCCTCCCTCAATGAGTATACCTGCTGCATATCCCCTTTGCGTATATGTTTTAGAATACTTCCGATCGTGGTATATTCCGGAATAATGCTTATGTCAATGATATTCTTATCGATTAATTTTTCGTAAGCGGCGTGATTAAGGAGGCACATGACCTTTTTAGCGCCCAGTCGCTTGGCGAGGGTGGCTGAGATGATATTAATTCCATCATCGTTGGTCACGGCGCAAAACAGATCGGTGGAATCGGTCCGCTCGTCCAGCAACAATTCCTGGTCGGTGGAGTCTCCATGAATAACGGTGCAGCGTTCAAGCTCGTTTGCAATATTTTTGACCCGATCCAGATCCTTTTCAATAATTTTAATTTGGTACTTGTGTTCCAATTTACTGGCCAGGCGTTTACCGATATGCCCACCCCCGGCAAAGATGACGCGTTGATAATAGGGTTCCAGTTTTTTCATCGCGCTCATGACGGATTGAATTTCTTCGCGCGGTGCAACAAAAAACACCTCGTCACCGTCATGTATCACCGTGCTTCCGTTGGGTACAACCGCAATTCCTGCTCGAAATATTGCGACGATCCTTATTTTTAGACCTGTCAGTAACACTCGCAGTTGTTTAATCCGCTTATTCACCATCAATCCCCGGCGGGCGACCAAAACCGATACAAGCCGTACTTTTCCATTCGCGAAATCCGACACATACAATGCACCGGGGTACTCCATAAGATGCATGACAAATTCCATCACTATCTGTTCGGGAGAAATCACCACGTCCACCGGAATTCCCGCGTCCGAAAAAAGCTCCATGTTATTCAGAAAATCAGGAGCCCGCACACGTGCAATTTTTTTGGCCGTACCGAACAGCGTATTGACAATCTGGCAGGCCAGTATATTGGTTTCATCTCGATCGGTTACCGCGATGACCATATCCGCTTCGGCGGCATTGGCGCGTCGCAGTGTCGTCGGGTGCACGGCATTACCGACAACCCCACCAATATCCAGGCGGTCCCGCAACTCATGCAAAATATCGGCGTTTTGGTCGACGACGACGATATCGTTTGCTTCACTGGATAGTGCGGCTGCAACCGAGGAGCCGGTTCGTCCAGCCCCGAGGATCAAAATTTTCATTCACCTAAGCCAGCATAGCCAGAACAAAAAATGGGTTTTATTTTTCTTCACGAATCACACGTTTTGGTGCGGCGAAAAATTTCGTGGAGTTAATTCACCCATCATGTTTGCTTTTTACTTTACGATCTTCCCTAACTGACACGTTTCCAATTTTTCACCACTGGGTTCATGGTTCATTGAACACCCTTATTCAACTGAGCATCGGATTGGACCGTCGAACGTCCTTCTAATGGTTTATTAAACGCTTGATAAACAAATGCCGCAAAGGCAAATACACCTATAGCGAAGACGATATCGCCGGGAACACGTGCCCATACCAGTCCTTCCATCACAGAACCATGGACAAACTCAGCCGATCGGGCAAACGCGTAATAATGGCTTACACTTGCATAAGTTTGCCAAAGACCTTGGGGTAAAAGGGATAAAAACGTCATCATAGCCAGCCCGAGATTTAAGCTCCAGAATGCAACCTTAAGAAGTTTTTGATTCCATTGACTAACATCGGTCAAACCCCGTAAACAATAGAGTGTCAACCCCAAACCCAGCATACCATAAACACCAAACAATGCGGCATGACCATGGTTCGCGGTCGTATTGAGACCCTGCATATAATAGAGCGCAATCGGCGGGTTAATTAAAAATCCAAATAGACCGGCGCCAATCATGTTCCAAACTAAAACGGCGCCAAAAAACATAAATGGCCAATGATAGTTTTTTTCCCAGGCCATTTGATGTTCTATTTTTGAACGATTGTAGGCCTCGAAACCAATGACCATAAGTGGCACAACTTCGAGTGCCGAAAAAGTCGCACCCAGCGCTAATACCGAAATGGGTGTACCGCTCCAATACAAATGATGGAAGGTCCCCAATACACCGCCACCTAAGAAAATGATGGTGGTAAAAAGAATCATTGTCGTGGCGACCGATACTCTCAGCAAGCCCATGCGTACAAACAACGTCGAGATGATCGCCGTAGCAAAAACCTCGAAAATACCTTCAACCCATAGATGGACAACCCACCAGCGCCAATACTCCATGATGCTAATGTGTGTGTGCTGACCCCACATGAGACCAGCCCCGTAGAGTAGTCCAATCGAAACAGTGGAAATGACAACCAAGAAAACCAGTGCCCCAGAAGCTTTATCTTGTAATGCCGGCCATAGCCCTCGTAATACTAGAATGACCCACAGCAGCAAACCTATAAAAAGATAGATTTGCCAAAACCGGCCAAGATCAATGTATTCATAACCTTGATGTCCGAACCAAAAGTTTATTTTTAGATCGTCAATAAAACCGTGTATCGCCATCCACTCACCAGCAAATGATCCGGCCACGATGATTAATAAACTAAAAAATAAAAAATTTACGCCAAATCGTTGATATTTTGGCTCGTGCCCGGAAAGCATTGGTGCAACATAAAGCCCAGTCGCCAGCCAGGCGGTTGCTATCCATAATATGGCAAGTTGAGTATGCCATGTCCGTGTTACCACATAGGGAAGGTAATCGACCAGGGGCAAACCATAGAGTCCTTGGCCCTCAACGGCGTAATGTGCTGTCACGATACCGAGCAAGACCTGGGTAACAAAAAGAGCCGTTACCACCCAAAAATATTTAGCCGTAGCTCTCATTGATGGTGTGATATGGGCTGTACCAATCGCATCTTCCCGCGCATAACCATTTTCAGGTTCCAAATCCGATCGCCAAACATCAAATTGGCGTGCGTAATACCAAACAATCCATCCGATTCCTGCAAGCAGCAGCAAAATGGAAATAAGACTCCACATAAGGATGCTGGCTGAAGGTGTGTTTCCTACAAGAGGGTCGTGTGGCCAATTACTGGTATAGCTAACATCGTCACCGGGTCGATTGGTAACAGCAGCCCAGGAGGACCAAAAAAAGAATGCAGCTAATTGCTGTGCATCCCGATCATCTAAAACCGAGTGGAGTGGAAAGGCATAATCCTTTCGTAACTTGAGAAAACTCCCATCTTTAGCTGTGAACAAATTAATGTAATGCCTGGCCACGGCGTCTATCGCTTGAGCACGATTAGGACTGACTGTCACGATGCCTGTGTGAGAATTATATGTGTTTTGTCGCATCTCATGGCGCAGTGCAACTTTATGCATTTCAAATTGTTGTTCGTCAGATACCGACCCACCAGCAATTTCATCGCGTGCAATGAGCGAAAGCAGCGCCAAAGCTTCACGATGCAACCAATCCGCGCTCCAGTCAGGTGCAAGGTACCCTCCATGTCCCCATATAGAGCCCTGCTGCATACCACCAATAGCCTGCCAAATATTCTGACCTCGTTCTATATCATTACGAGTGTAAACAACATTCCCGACCGATGTTTCAACTCGCACAGGAATGGGGGGAGCTTTGTAAAAAATTTGTCCTCCGAAAAATAATAAGATGGAAAATGATGCTATCAAGCTTACTGACAATATCAGCCAAAGCGTTTTAACCGTAAAAGTAGTTTTATAAGCTCTCATTTTCGGCTCCTTTCGAACTTTTTATCGTAGAATATATTTGCGAATGCTTTATTGACATTTATCAGCTATTCTGGAACGTAGTAATTAATCGGGCATTCTGTGATATAAACTGATTTTAATTAGCATGGCTATGAACTTACCACAGGTTACACCTTATTTGGCTTCCAAGATACGGTGTAGACACATCCATGTGACCTTGGCGGCAGTATCCTTGCTGACAACGATCTTAAAACCAAATAGGATACAACTCATAATTTGAATTACCTGTGGTTTGTTGATATCCATGTTAATTAATGACCAACCCAGAAAAACCATATTAATTCCCAAAAGCAGACCAATAACCCAGAACCCTATAGCTGGCCAACCGACCCAAACGGCAATAGCCAGGCATAAAGCCGTAATACCGCTAAAAAGAACCCAGCCCCAGTGTGCTAGTGGGCGCATCATCAAAGCTAAGTAGATTTTTGCAATACCTTCCAGCGCAAAAAATAAAATCAAAAATAAGGTTAACAGCAGGCTGCCTTGAGCCGGTTCCGCCACAAAAAAATAACCGATGACGGATTGTAAAATCCCGAGAAAAAACCACAGGCTAAATCCCGACATTTTGATAATGCTGACTGCCCTGATCATTTGAATAATTCCACCTGCCAACAACAACCAGCCTAAAAACAGCGTGATTCTCAATGTAGCGATTTGAGGCACGATAATAGCCAGCGACCCAAGAATCATGAAAACAAACCCTTCCCCCTAAGAATAATTTCCAATGCTGCTGTAAATAACCTAGCATTTTCCGTTGCATTTCCCGTATCTCAACATTGATATTAAAAATTTCCATCACGGTAACTCCGCCTTAATTAAGTAGATTGTATAAATGGTCTGCTAATGGCTATGGTTTTATATGGAAATGCATAGACCGTCTGAACCCCTCAAGAAAATGTTTATGCCAGGGTATAACGTGATCGATATGCCGGTAGACCACTAGTTTGATTACATCTTCAATCAATACCCATATCAGGCAGTAAGCCCAGATCATGCCGATATATGCCCAGGAAATCGGCGTCACGAACCAACCCATTCCGACAATGAGAACCGCGACAACCTGAGGACCTATAATGGCAAGTAACAATATTGGCGAGGGGAAAGGGCGGCTCAGGAAAGAATGCTTGGTCCGGGCGACAAACAGGGCCAAATGTCCGGCGACCACTAGCTCCAGAAAAATGATGGTTTGCAGTTCCCCGGTACCGACATGAAATTGATTTTTTGCAATGATCATCAGCAGAAACGTTTCGATAACGCCTACCATACCTAACACCGTTGCAATGGTTAACACCCGGGACATATCCCAGCGCACCGGGTGTACGGACAATTTCACGTTATCTTTGACGATGGTGAGTATGGGCAGATCGTTGAGCAGCGCCAACAGGATAATCATCTGGGCGGTAATCGGATAAACGTTATAAACCAGTATCGCTAACACCATGAATAACATAATGGATATAGTTTCAGTGATGCGGTAGATGGCATAAGCGTCCATGCGCTCGAAGATGCGCCGGGCTTCTTCGAACGCATGGGTGATAACAATCAGGCCGGGGGCCGTCAAGACCAGATCGGCTGCTGCCCGGGCGGCATCGGTCGCGCCGAAAACGGCAATGCCGACTATATGATTATTGGCCTGCAAATCTTTGACCAGCCAGTATTTATGTTCCGGGAAAACCTGAGCGAATCCATCGGCTCGTTCGGCGCAGCGGGCAACATCATGAATGACGTTTTCGTTATCCTTGGCGCTGATAATCTGCTCGGCCGGAAGTATATTCCGTCCTAACCCCAATTGGCCGGCAATTTGTTTGGCAATAGCGATGTCGTCACCGGTGACCATTTTGACATCAACATGATGCGTGGCTATTTCGCGAATCGTGTCCGTAGCATCTTCCCATGGCGGATCATACAGTGGCAATAGCCCTAAAAACAGCCAGCGGCCTGTTTGATCCGTGCGCGCCACACCCAATGCCCGATAACCTTTGGCGGCAAATTCATTAACCGCATGTTCGGCGCGTTGGCGTATTTCCATATCGGGATGACACAAATCCAGTACAACTTGCGGTGCCCCCTTGCTGACGTTGAAGATCGTCCCTTCAGGGTCTTTAATTTGGGCTTCGGTACGTTTCTTTACCGGATCGAAAGAGATGAAACTTTGCTGCTGATAATGCGCCAATGCGTTTTGATCGCTAATTTTTTGTAATATAGCCTCATCAATGGCATCAGGGTTTTCCGCCTCCGAAGCCAGTGCAGCGGTCCGGATGAGCATGTGCGCATCAGCACCATTGAACATCACGGGTTCATCCAGGGTTAATTTATCTGAGTGAGGGTACCGGTTTTATCCGAACATAGGATATCCATGCCGGCTAACTCTTCAATGGATTCAAGTCGGGACACAATAGCTTTCAGTTTGGCCAGGCGGATGGCGCCGACCGCCATCATTACGGAAAGCACCGCCGGCATGGCGACGGGGATGGAGGCGACGGTCAGAATCAGAGCAAACTGCACCAACTCCATAATCGGTAGATTGTTTTTGCATTTCTATCTCTTTGGTGAATTAGCGGTTCGGATTTAGTCGTTTTCGAATGCGCTGACGCGCCTTATTGGAGAGATGGAGAATTTTACCTCCTTCGAATAGTGTATCTCCCGCTTTAACCGTAGTCCGACGCAAAAATTGGATCTGGCGCATGTATTGCGCGCAGTTTTTGAACATCCATAAATGGAATCGAAACTGAAGTCGTTTCGCCCATGACAATTTCGTATCCATTTGTTTCGAGGCTAAATAAACAACGTCTTTACAACGTAACATTGCAGTACTCAAACACAGGGATCTATTTTTACCATGATTCCGACACCTTCATCTTTGTGATTCTTTTATAGCTGATTGTTTAGTCGAACTTAGGTTAATTATCTTACACTCGAATTCAGCATGGTCATATGAATTACGTGCTTTAAGAACCCACAATCGGAATCAGAATTAATAGTACAATGATATGATTATCCCAAATCCGCATGCCGCCGCAACAATGCCTTGCAAACAAGTGAATTTGAAAAACACTTGAAATAGTTAGATGTATCGGAAAGAATGCCAATCAAAAAAACAGTTTCCAGAATCAATACCCGTAACAAACGCCGAGCCGCTTACAAATTATTTAAAAACCCAATGGTTTTTATAGTAATACTTAATATGAATTGGCTGGATAGTTGTACCCGGGCGATGGGAATGCGCCCCAATGAAGGTTGATTGGCTTTTTGCGCTGCCGTTAATCCCCTCCTTCACCGAGGTTTTGGAAAATGGGCGATTGCCGTCCTCCCTAAGGGAATTGATCACGGATGCGGTCATGACCGTCGTGATGTTAGGGGTTGTTGTGTATTTACGTAGATTTCATAAACAACTATCTGTTCTGAGTCTTGAGGACTCCTTGACCGGGCTGAAGAACCGAAGATGTTTTGATAGTGATCTAGAATCCTGCGTCGCTCGATCGCAGAGGCTCGACCTCCTGTTGACTTTGGCTTTTGTAGACATTGACTACTTCAAGGGGATTAATGACCAGCACGGCCATGAACGTGGAGATTGTGCACTTCAAGACATCGCCCGATTATTAGAGGGGTCGGTCCGCCAGGCTACCGATGCGGTTTACCGAATCGGAGGCGACGAATTTGCGATTCTCATGTCGTGTCGCGATGAGTATAGTGTAGAAGATGTCCGTATGAGGCTAGCCGAGATAGAGACAGCCGGAAACGGAATATTGAGTCCATTGGGTGCATCACTCTCGATTGGTATCGCAGTGCTCGACCGAAAGGATATGCCTCAGGACTTTTTGCTACGCGCGGACAAGCTGATGTACGATCAGAAGCGTATTCATCATTGCAGACCACATGGCAGTATCGAAAGGCAAAAAAGCATGGGGTCGTACAGCACAAAAAATGACCAAAACTAGCAGAACAGTACGTTGAGATCCTTGATCCAAGCCTTGGTTGAATTGAGTCCAGGTCGGCACGCCGGACGAGTTCCACAACAAAGGCGAATAGAAAGGGGTACGATCGATGATACAAAGATCACTGAACAGCGAAACCTGATCCACTTTTTAAATCAAATTCTAACGATATACGATGCATCAGCCTAGCGTTCCACAAAAATCGCGAACCCATTGGTGGCTTGTCCTATTACTGGTTTTTTTCTCCGGTTTTTTTGTCAAACCTTGGGTGGACGAGATACTGAGCCGCCGCAATGCGGCGCCGCGGCCCATCACACCGCGTGGCGACTTAAGCGCGAAGGAGAAAAGCACGGTCGAACTATTCAGCCAGACCAGCCCCTCGGTCGTTTATATCACGACCCTTTCTAAAGGATTCGACCCCTGGAGCCGCAATGCTTTCCAAATACCACGAGGAACCGGTTCCGGTATTATTTGGGACGCATTCGGACACGTGGTAACTAATTTCCATGTGATCGCCGGGGCACAGGCAGCGCAAGTGCGATTGGAAGACCAGCGAACATTTAACGCAAGTTTAGTCGGTGCAAGTCCCGAACACGATCTGGCGGTACTCCACATCGATATTGCTCTAAACCCACCGCCACCCGTTCTAATTGGGGATAGTCGCGACCTGCTGGTTGGACAGGACGTTTTTGCGATCGGCACGCCGTTTGGCTTGGATCGGACTCTGACGACCGGTATTATATCCGCACTAAACCGCACGCTCTCAGAAGAAAACGGCCAGGTTATCAATCACTTGATCCAAACAGACGCAGCAATTAACCCCGGTAATTCGGGTGGCCCGTTGATGGACAGTGCCGGACGTCTGATTGGTATCAATACGGCTATATTCAGTCCGTCCGGTGCAAACTCCGGAATTGGATTCGCGATTCCGGTGGATTCGGTTAATCGCGTTGTACCCCAACTCATCAAGCTCGGTCGTTATCAGCGACCGGCACTGGGTATAACCGTAGACGATCGAATGAGCACGTTTGCCGCGCGTGACATGGGTATCGATGGAGTTTTGATTCTGGGCGTCGAGCCAGACTCAGCGGCAGCACGCGCGGGTCTACGCGGTAGTCAGGTGGTCGGACCGAATGGCATGGTACCGGGCGACTTCATCATCGCGATTGATAATCAACCGGTTAAAAACCTGCACGATATTCTCGACCTGCTCGATCAGCATCAATCCGGAGATACTATCGATTTACGTATCAAGCGAAACAATGAAACATTGAATGTGTCGGTAACTCTGGGCGCGGCCAATCGTTTAAGCAGCCTCACCAACAGTTCCAAAATAAATCTTCGGAATGTGTAACTACTCGCCCCGATAAATAATAACCAAAAAACATAGCCTCTTCCAATGTGAAATGAGCCTGAAGAGGGGGTTTATTTCTAAATTGTGCGCCCTGATCGGTATTAAAGATCTCGGGTCGGCCCTGGGTATCGAGAGCCTCCTGGAGTGCCTCCAGGCAAAACCTTGTGTCCATGGTGTTCGATAAGCGCCATGACAGAACTTTCCGACTGTACCAATCGATAATGGCCACACAATATAAGAAACCTTTGGCCATCGGAATATAGGTAAGATCTGTGGCCCACACCTGATTCGGTCGATCAATCGTCAGGTCTTTGAGCAAATACGGATAAATCTTATGTCCTTCCCCCGGTTGGCTCGTTTGCTTCTTCGGATAAAGGGCCAGAATGCCGATCTTCCGCATTAATCGCTGAACTTTCTTGCGATTCACTAAAAATCCCCGATCACCGAGTTCGGTCCTTATTCGACGGCTCCCAAAAAACGGATATCGTAAATGAATGACATCCATTTCACGCATCAGTATTAGGTCCTCCTCTGATACATGAACCGGCTGATAATAAACGCTGGAGCGGCTTAACCTTAATAGTTTGCATTGCTTCACCACCGAAAGGTCTCCCTGCCTATCAATCGACGCTTTGCGCTGCACCCGATCTAGCGACCGAGCGCTTTGGCTAAAAAATCGTTTTCAGTCGTCTTGGTCGACTAAGCGAATGGCCTCTTTTTCTGATGAGGATGAGAATGTATCAATATCACCCTCTTCTCCCAATTTGATCATCAACCTCACTTCGTTCATGGAATCGGCGGAGTGCAGAGCATCTTCATAACTAATTTTGCCAGCTTTATAAAGGTCGTATAAGGCTTGATCGAAAGTTCGCATTCCATGTTCTCTGGAACGTTTCATCAATTCTTTCAATTTGTGAATTTCACCTTTACGAATCAAGTCTGATGCGAGGGGTGTGTTAACCAGGATTTCCACAGCCGGACAACGGCCTTTGCCATCTGCGCGCTTGACCAATTGTTGAGCAACAATGGCTCTCAAATTTAACGATAAATCCATATGAAGCTGTTCATGCATATCTTCAGGGAAAAAATGCATAATTCGATCAAGCGCTTGGTTAGCATTGTTGGCATGAAGAGTAGTCAAACATAAATGCCCCGTTTCCGCAAACGTGATCGCATGTTGCATAGTTTCCCTGGTTCTAACTTCACCAATCAGAATAACATCCGGTGCTTGCCGCAATGTATTTTTGAGTGCAACCTCATAAGATTCCGTATCGATCCCAACTTCCCTCTGGGTAATGATACAACCTTCATGGCGATGAATAAATTCCAAAGGGTCCTCGATAGTAATGATATGACCACTACTATTCATGTTTCGGTGTTTTATCAAAGCAGCTAAAGAACTCGATTTACCTGTGCCGGTTGCGCCAACAAAGATTATCAGCCCACGTTTGGACATCGATAATTGGTTTAGAATCGGCGGGAGATGGAGTTCCTGGGTCGTAGGAATATCAGTCGAAATTTGTCGTAGCACCATGCCGGGAGAGTCCCGTTGAATGAATGCACTGACGCGAAATCGCCCAATGTCAGTGCCGCTCAAAGCAAAATTACATTCCTTTGTATTTGCAAATTCATCCCGCTGTTTTTGGGTCATAATGCTATTAATAATCTCTCCGGACTGTGCTTTGCTCATCGGTTTTTTCGAAAGATCTTTTAACCTCCCATCGATCTTGATGCAGGGTGGCTTCCCTGCCGTAATAAACATATCAGAAGCATTCTGATGAATCATGAGCATAAGAAGGGAATTAAAATCCATAGCGTTTTATTCTTATCTAGAATACAAAATCTAAAAAGCTTTTTTATCGACCGCCTTAACTTTAGCCTCTTGACGAGAAATCTGGCCTTTTCCAACCAAATCGATTAAACACTGATCGAGGGTTTGCATCCCATCCTTTCGACTGGTTTGAATCGTTGAGTACATTTGCGCAACTTTATCCTCCCGGATCAGGTTCCTAATAGCTGGAGTACCCACCATGATTTCATGAGCGGCCATCCGCCCTCCACCAATTTTTTTCATCAAAGATTGAGATATCACCGCTTGTAGAGACTCTGACAACATCGAACGAATCATACTTTTTTCAGCAGCGGGAAAAACATCGATTATCCGGTCTATAGTTTTAGCCGCCGAACTAGTATGGAGCGTTCCGAATACTAAGTGTCCCGTTTCTGCTGCCGTTAACGCCAATCGAATTGTTTCCAAATCACGCATTTCCCCAACGAGCACTATATCAGGATCTTCTCGCAACGCCGAACGCAACGCTTCATTGAAACCAATGGTGTCTCTATGCACTTCGCGCTGGTTTATAAGTGACTTTTTACTTTGATGAACAAATTCGATCGGGTCCTCTACAGTCAGAATATGCGCATAATCATTCGAATTGATATAATCAATCATCGCCGCTAGTGTAGTCGACTTTCCCGACCCGGTAGGGCCAGTGACCAAAATCAACCCACGTGGCTTTTTTGTAATTTCCTGGAAGAATTGAGGGGCATTCAGGTCTTCCAAAGAAAGCACTTTAGAAGGAATTGTCCTAAACACGCTAGCGGCGCCACGATCTTGGTTGAAGGCGTTAACACGAAAACGGGCAACGCCGGGTAATTCGAATGAAAAATCTGTCTCGAAAAATTCCTCATAATCTCGGCGTTGCTTGTCGTTCATGATATCGTAGATTAAGGCATGTACTTCCTTATGATCCAAGGCTGGAACATTAATGCGACGAATATCACCATCTACGCGAATCATCGGGGGTAATCCCGCGGACAAATGCAAATCGGATGCGTTGTTTTTAACAGAAAATGCAAGTAATTCGGCTATATCCATAAAAATCCTAATAGTTCAAAACGACCACTAAATCGTTAACATTATAGTCAACAGGTCAAAATAAATAATTGTGCCGATGGAAAGCTTAGAATCAGTCAGAAACCGGATTCGAAAAGCAGAATACACCTACAAACGAAAACCTGGTTCGGTCATGTTATTGGCAGTCAGTAAGACTCGGCCTTCGGAAGATTTAATTAAGGCTTTTAATCATGAACAACGCGATTTTGGTGAAAATTATTTGAATGAAGCCAAAATAAAACAAAGTCATTTAGCAAACTTTAAAATCACTTGGCATTTTATTGGTCCAATTCAATCCAATAAAACCCGCGAAATCGCCAGTCATTTTTCATGGGTTCACAGTATTGACCGCATACGAGTCGCCGCACGATTGAGTACGCAACGTCCAAAGCATTTACCACCGCTTAATGTTTGTATTCAAGTTAAAACAAGTGAAGAAGCAACCAAGTCAGGCGTCACAATTGCCGAAGTTTCGGAATTGGCAGCGGCTATTACAACATTGCCTGGATTGCGACTCCGAGGATTAATGACCATTCCTAACCAGGCTAGCGATTTCGACGAACAAAAGCGTCCATTCCGTGCACTTCGGAATGTATTAAAAAATTTAAAACAACCGTATTTGGATACTTTGTCTATGGGCATGTCAAACGACCTTGAGGCCGCCATAGCTGAAGGTGCCACAATCGTCAGAGTGGGAACTGCGATATTTGGTCCGAGGAAGCTACCCGAGAGTAGATGTCTTGATAACAAAACGCCATTCGAACCCAAATAATAACGAAATTGACGTAACAAACGAAAGTAAAATGAACGAAAATACCATAGGATTTATCGGAGGGGGGAACATGGCAACATCCCTGATTTGTGGACTTATCACGGGAGGCTATAACGAAAAACGAATCTGGGTTTCTGATCCAGCAACAGAAAAAATCGCCCAGCTGGGAAAAACTTTTGGCGTAAACACTACGAAAATTAATCGTGAAGTGGTTGAGAAGGCACAAATCCTTGTATTGGCTGTAAAACCACAAAACCTCCATGCTGTGACAACGGATATCAGTAACACCATTCAAAAACTTAAACCATTGATCGTATCGATTGTTGCCGGAATACGAGAAAATGATCTAGAGCGTTGGTGTGGCGGATCGATTTCTTTAGTGCGTTGTATGCCAAACACCGCGGCATTGGTTAGTGCGGGCGCAATTGGCCTACATGCCAATTCAAAAGTCACTCAACAACAAAGGGATATCGCCGAATCGATCATGCGCTCCGTAGGTCTGACCGTATGGTTGAAAAGCGAGGCTTTGTTAGATACCGTAACAGCTCTTTCCGGTAGTGGACCCGCCTATTTTTTCCTTTTGATGGAAGCTATCGAGCTAGCGGCTTTAGAATTGGGACTAGACCAGGAAACTGCCCGATTGTTGACACAACAAACCGCTTATGGAGCAGCCAAATTATCGTTAGAAGTAGACGAATCACCCGCCGAACTGAGGCGTAAGGTTACATCCCCGGGCGGCACGACGGAACATGCCATCGAGGTTTTCGAACTCGGAGCGTTGAGACAATTAGTCAAAAACGCATTAAAAGCCGCAAAAAAGCGTTCAATTGAATTATCCAATGAATTAGGAGGAAAATAATGGGAACTGCGTATTTCACCAATCCGGTAGTATTCTTGATAACAACACTATTTGGCTTGTATATCTTGGCATTAATGCTGCGATTTTTGTTTCAATGGATGGATGTGGATTACTACAATCCCGTCTCGCAATTCTTAGTCAGTATCACCCAACCACCTTTAAAATTACTCAGAAGTGTCGTGCCGTCTATTGGACGGATAGACACCGCATCAATCGTATTGATGATCGCTCTACAAATGACTGCAGGTCTGGCTGTTTTTTTTAACGGTGGCGCACCAATCAGTGTGGCAGCACTATTCATATGGGCGCTAACAGAATTGATTACACTCTTAATTAATGTGTTCTTGTTTGCCATTATTATTCGCGCACTGATTAGTTGGATTAATCCAGATAGCTATAACCCTGCTGTTTCCCTACTATACACTCTAACCGAACCATTATTACGTTTGAGTAGGAAAATTATCCCTCCACTTTCTGGAATTGACCTCTCCCCTTTGTTAATTATTATCGGATTACAAATGTTAAAAATGATTGTACTCCCACCATTGCAGCAAATGATAATGCTACTCAGCTAGCTCATTCCACTGATCACATCAAGGATGCGAATTTTGGAGCATAGATGGACTGCCGGGGTATTTTGGCTACACTTCATATATATAGTTGATAAAAGTAATCAGGCCCAAATGGAACCCAACAAAGTCTAAACATGAATAATTTGAAGTTTCAAAAAAGCTTACGCGCCTATGGAGAATGGAAAACCCGATTAATCCAATCGATGGAAGGATATAGAGAATGGTTGGATAAATATAATATGGGTTCGGCGGAAGCAACGGAAACTCTATTAAACATGACCCAGAACTTAAATACTGACCGAGTTACTTTGGCCTTTGCCGCTGAATTTTCGCGGGGTAAAACAGAACTGATCAATGCAATGTTCTTCTCAGAGACTGGAGTACGATTATTGCCTTCGACGCCGGGTAGAACCACCATGTGCCCTACAGAGATTTTTTATGATCAGGATGGTGGTAACTATATCCGTCTTTTGCCGATTGAAACACGGTTAAACGAGTTATCACTAACTGAATACAAACAACACCCAAGAAATTGGAAACAAATTGAACTCGATTGCTCATCAGCCCTTCAAATGCAGGAAGCATTTCAAGAGCTAATTGCTGTTAAACGTGTGGGCCTCGCAGAAGCTGTTAAATTAGGCCTTTACCATGAAGATTTGCATCCTGACCAATATGAAAAACCGGAGACTGTAGAAATTCCTTGCTGGCGCCATGCTTTAATTAGTTTTCCTCACGAATTACTAAAAGAGGGGCTCGCGATTCTGGATACACCAGGCTTAAACGCACTTGGTACCGAACCAGAATTGACACTCAATATGTTGCCTAACGCACAGGCTGTCATCTTCGTACTCGCAGCCGATACAGGAGTAACCAAAAGTGACCTCGATATGTGGCGCAACCACGTAAAGGGGTTTAGGGAAAAAAATAACAAAGGATTGGCTGTCGTAATGAATAAAATCGATGCGCTCTGGGATGATCTGCAAGGAGAGGAAGGCATTGAAACATCGATTAATTCACAGATTAAGGCAACCGCATCGATCTTGGAGATCGATGAGAATCTGATATTTCCTGTTTCCGCAAAACAAGCACTACTCAGTAAAGTAAAATCTGATGACGCGCTGTTAGGAAAAAGTCGATTGAAACCATTGGAAAATTATTTGTGTAACGACGTTATGGAGGACCGCAGACACATTCTAATAGAATCGGTCACTCAGAATATCGGGCGTTTAGTCAGTGAATCATCAGGCACTCTCAATGCCCAAATTAGTGATCTTGAAAACCAGCTTAAAGATTTGCGTAGCGTTGAAGGCGCCAATGCAGACTTAACAGAAGAGATGATGGCCGAAACTCGTGAGGAACAAAGCCAGTATCTAACCAATATAGAAAATTTCCAGTCAACACGGCGAGTTTTTAATGTTCAGGCAAAAATCTTAGTCAAAACACTCGACCCAAATAATATCGAAGATATCATGGGGCGGACTCGTCAGCGAATGTCGGGTAGTTTGACCACCATCGGAATGAAGAATGAAATGAGGAATCTGCTGGAAGAATTGCGCGAAATATTAATTAATTCCGTCGAAATGACCAATGAAACTCGCCGGCTAGTTAAAGCCATCTATAAAAAGTTCAACGATGATTATGGCTTCAAGGAAATGACCCCACCTCTGTATTCTATAACGAAATACCAATTAGAGTTAGAAAGGTATTTCAAACAGGGTGAAGATTTCAGATCGAGCACCTCCAGTACCTTAATGGAACAAAGTTTAGTGATACAAAAGCTCTATTCTTCAATCATTAATCATGCACGAAATGTTCTGTTGGATGCCCACAAAGATGCACAAAGTTGGAGCAACATTGTACTTAACCCATTGGTTCGCCAAATCAAAGACCACAAAAAGCTCATAGAAACTCGTCTTCAGGTTCTTCGAAAAATCAATAATCAATCAGCAAACGTCAGCGGTGATATCTCCACTCTGGAAACCCAACTACATCCCCTGCAAAAACAGAAAAGTGAGCTTAATACGTTATTAGAGGTTATGGGGCTACATTCCGCACCGAATTACCTGGAGACAAATCAGGAAGAAGCCGAAGAAGACATGGAATTGGCTACTACAATTTAGCCTAAATTCGCCTCACGTATACTAGCTAAGTCTTGTTATAGCAATCCACTAGTAGCAACCAGCTACAAGTTATCAAGAAAAATCTTTCACTTCAAACAATAAGTTCCACACATTGTGGCCAAGTTGGCGACCTCGACGTTCAAACTTTGTCTGCGGTCGATCTCTCAGTATATGCTTATATTTAGATTCCTTCGATACATTGGTAAAATGGCCAGATTTACTGATAACTGAATCAATCTGATCGGCATAGTGCTGCCAATCAGTTGTAACATGAAAGAGTCCGTTTTTTTTAATTTTTTTTGCAATCAATTCAGTAAAACCCGAAGTTACCAATCTCCTCTTGTGGTGTTTGTTTTTTGGCCAGGGATCTGGAAAAAAAAGGTTGATTCCAGTTAACGTATTATCACCAATACGATGCTCAAGAACATTAAGTGCATCATCCAAGAATATTTTTACATTCTGTATGCCGCGCCGTTCAAGCATTAACAAAAGATGGCCTACACCTGAAACATATACATCGACACCCACATACTGGTAGTCAGAATGTTTCGACGCCAGTTCAACCAAAGATTCGCCATTCCCAAAACCAATCTCCAAAATAAGAGGTTTACCATCCAAACCAATTCCTGATCCATTGGAACCCTCGAAACATTCAAGGCCAAATTTGCCCCACAACCGATCCAATGCCCCCCTTTGGCCAGGAGTAATCCGTCCCTGCCGTCGGCCGTAACTACGAATGGGATATGGCAACGTTAACCTAGCTTGAGTCATAGATTGCAAGCATTTGGAATAATTACTTTACTCAATCCAGAAATTCAAAACGAATAGCGGGTTTAATTATTCCCCGACAAAATCAACCCCCCAATTGGAGACGATGATGAAGCAAAACGCCTCCTGGGCATTCGACCAGCAAGAAACGCTTCACGTCCCGCTTCTATACCCTTTTTCATTGCAGACGCCATAAGGATAGGATCTTTCGCTTCGGCAATTGCAGTATTCATCAACACACCGTCACATCCAAGCTCCATTGCAATCGCTGCATCTGAAGCAGTACCCACACCGGCATCAACCAAAATGGGAACCTCGGCATTTTCAATTATCGTCAATATATTGTAGGGATTACGAATCCCTAACCCCGAACCGATTGGAGCAGCCAAAGGCATGACCGCTACGCACCCCACCTGTTCTAAACGCTTGGCAATAACCGGATCGTCATTGGAATAAACCATGACATCAAATCCCTCTCTCACAAGAACTTCGGCTGCTTCCACAGTTTCTATCACGTTAGGAAAAAGCGTTTTGTTATCCCCCAAGACCTCAAGCTTAACTAATTTGTGTCCATCAAGAAGTTCCCGAGCCAACCGACACGTCCGAATCGCATCTTGGGCAGAATAACAACCTGCCGTATTAGGCAATATGGTGTATTGATCAAACGGGAGAAAATCCATCAAATTAGGTTCGCCCACCTCTTGTCCAATATTCGTTCGCCTGAGAGCCACAGTAACTATCTCAGCAGCACTTGCTTTAACCGCCTGCCGCGTTTCCTCAAAATTCTTATACTTACCAGTCCCAACAAGAAGTCTGGAATTATATGTTCTGCCTGCTACAGTAAGCATATCGTCAGCCTGTCCCCCACCTATCGCATGCACAATCTCAATGCTGTCACCTTCCTTTAATTCGATAGCACCAAGCTTATTTCGTGGGACTATTTCCCTATTCAATTCAACCGCAATTCGCTTGCCGGCCAAATTGAGTTCATCAACCAGCTTAGCTATCGTCAAACTTTTAGAAAAGCTACGAAGATCACCATTAACACAAATTTGCATTGTTATGTTTCGATATAACCCTATATCAAATCAATGTCCCATGAATAGGGACAAGCATAGCTTTTTTTATTCCCTTTATTCACTATTGAGAACGGATGCATATCAACGAAACTCATTTGATGAAATTTACCAAGTACCCACCATCTTTTGGGCTTCAAACCGCCGTTTTTTGACAGCTTCCGCCAGCTCATACAAAAGGGGAACACTATCTTCCCACCCTAAACAGGCATCAGTAATACTTTTACCAAAGATCAAATCTTCACCTGGCACTACTTTCTGATTGCCGGCCTCTAAGTGGCTTTCAATCATGACCCCCATAATCCGGATATCGCCTGCTGCAATCTCGCGCGCAATATGATCACCCACGATTATTTGCCGTTCATGTCTCTTATCACTGTTAGCATGACTAAAATCAATCATAATGTTTGGTCGTAGTCCAGCCGCCACCAATTCTTCAGCTGCTGCATTGACACTATCCACATCATAATTAGGCTTCTGGCCACCACGTAATATCAAGTGACAATCTTCGTTACCAGTTGTCGCAAAAATAGCTGACTTTCCAGTTTTAGTGAGCGATAGAAAATGATGAGGACATCTTGCCGCACCAATGGCATCAACAGCGATTTTTACAGATCCATCAGTAGCATTTTTAAATCCTACCGAACAAGATAGACCAGACGCAAGTTCACGATGTACTTGACTTTCGGTAGTACGAGCACCGATTGCCCCCCATGCTATCAAGTCTGTCACATACTGCGGAGTAACTAGATCAAGATATTCCGTTGCCGCTGGCATCCCCAATTCGTTTAGGTCTAGCAACAATCGTCGGGCACATCTCAGACCTTTATTGATATTGAAACTTTGATCGAGGTCGGGATCGTTGATCAATCCTTTCCAACCGACTGTTGTCCTAGGTTTTTCAAAATAGACCCGCATCACGATATCTAAGTCATTCTGCAATTCATCCCTAATCGGTACTAATTTCTTTGCATATTCACGGGCTGCGTCTGGATCATGAATAGAACAAGGGCCAACAATAACCAATAAGCGATCATCCTGACCAGAAAGAATATGCTGTATCTGTTTACGTGCATCAAGTGTTGTCTTCGCTGCTGCGCTAGAAATAGGCAATTCATTGTGAATTTGTTCTGGAGACACAACCTCTTTAATATCGGAAATCCGTAAGTCTTCTGTAAGATATTGGTTTTTCATAGAAATAACTTTTGCTGCTTTTATAGTAGTTTGATCAATGGCCAAGCTCATATCAAAATATGGATAAAGATAGGCAATTGTATCGCTTTTTGACAACGATTAGCTAACACACGAGCTTCTTAGGAGCCTTTACAAGGATCGATTGACCTACTGCACCTACGCCAGATTGACCTGTTTTCCCAATAGTTCTGTTAAACGACGACGGCTATTTTGCTTCAAATAATTGAAAGATTAACGAAAGCAATATGGGTATAAAGAACAAGGTTATCAGTGTTGAAAACATAATACCGAATAAAACGATAATACCGATACCGCGATAGAGTTCAGTCCCTTCACCAGGTAGGAACACCAGAGGTGAAAGGCCTAATATGGTCGTGACACTGGACATAATGATGGGCCTTAAGCGGTAACGCACGCTACCCATGATAGCCGTTAGCGGTTCCATGCCATGCTCCCGTATATTTTTTAAAGCTTGTTCGACTAACAAAATAGGGTTATTCACTACGGTACCAATCAATATCAAAAAACCCAACATGGTCAACATATCGAAGGGTTGATGGATATTCTGCAATCCAATCCACTCAAGATGTCGGCCAAAAACATTGAATAACCACAACCCCAAAATACCACCACTGATACCCAAAGGCACTGTAGTCATAATAATAAAGGGATATCCCCAATGTTTGAAAATCGCCACCATTAGCAAATATGAAATCAAAATAGCAACAATGAAGTTTTCTTTCAATGCCATCCGAGTCGCGGCTAAGCGGTCACTGGCTCCACTTAACCTAATTGAAATATCATCGGGCAATTCGCCATTGCCTTGCATATTTCCAATAAGCTCGCGTTTAACCATCTCTACGGCTTCTTCGAGAGGTATTTCGCGCGGAGGTACAATCGACAAGGTTACCGTGCGGTCACCATCAACCCGCCGAATCGTCTCAGTGTTGGTAGTTTCGACCACTTTTGCAACACTAATCAGTGGTACGACTACACCTCGGGAGGAGTACACGGTCAATTGGCCAATATCTTCGGGTTTTTCTACAGTCCCTTCCGTACTATACAAAAACATATCGATTTTCTGGTCGCCCAAAAAAAATTCATCCAAGTACGCACCATCAGAGAAGGCCCAGATTAAATAGCCTAGGTCTTCGGTAGTAAACCCCAATTCCGCAGCCCGTTCCCAGTCTGGGTGTACTTCAAGCAAAGGCTGCCCCATCGTTAAATTAGACGGTTGCGGTCGTATTTGGGGTTGATCAAAAATTTCCTTGGATTTCTCAAAAACCTTGAATCCAGTTTCAAATAAATGTTCCAATTCCGAGCCACTGATATCCAAATTAATGCTCCGTGTCCCTCCTCTATTGCCAGCAAAAATAGAGCCTCTGGATGAAAACGAGATCACACCAGGAACGTCGGCAAATTTCTTCGATAAAACTTTTATTAATTCATCAATTTGTTCCCGCGCTTTGGTCTCGACTATAAACAAAACTAAGTCTGTTCGCGCATAACTGACGATAAACTTTAACGCCGGAATATCGCTTTTACCCGAAGCGAACAGATCGGGTTCATCGTTCAAGTGAGGAACCAGAAAAGCGTGCATTTCTTCCGTCACCGATATCATTTCACCCAAGTTATAACCTGGCGGAGCAAACATATACGAAAAAGTCTTAGATTCTTCGCCCTCAGGCAAATATTCCGCTTTAGGCACCAGCCCAAATATTAGCCCAAAGGCCGTTGCCAAAATTACACCAGAAACGATCAATCGACGTATTAACCCGTGGAGTAACCAGTCAATACAATCGAGTAATTTTTCACTCCAGATATGTCCCCAAGAAGACAGAATGTCTGGGCTTCCAACTCCATTGTTTTGTGCCGTAACACGATCGGATTGAAGTACGAGAAACCGACTACACGCTGCCGGAATTACGGTAATCGCAATCAGCATAGAAACAATAATGGAGGACGCTATCGCGATGGCAATATCAGAATAAAGTTGGCCCGCTTCTTGGGTTACATAGATGATCGGAATAAAAACAAAGACCGTAGTCAAAGTAGATGCCAACACTGCTGGCCAAACCTCTCGAACACCCTCCAAAGCCGCCTGTACTCGATTTTTCCCCAGATTGAAATGGCGATAGATATTTTCCAATACAACAATACTGTTATCCATTGTCATCCCAATCGCAAAAGCCACGCCGGCCAATGAAATCACATTAATCGTTCGCCCGGTTGCCAACAAGCCGATAAAGGCCGATATAGTACATATGGGTATACCGCTAGCACCGAGAAGGGTTGCCGAATAGGATCGTAAAAAAAGGTAGAGAACGAGCGATGCCAGCAGAGCGCCTATCAAAAGATTTTGCCTAACCACTGAAACTGCGTTCCTGATATATTGCACATCTTCACTGGTCAGCTCTAGCTTCAAACCATGCTGTTTCAACACCGTTCTGTTCAAATCGTCAACTTTCAGCATCACGGCATCCATAACTTCGATTACATTGGCACCGATCTCCCTCCGAATTCCAATGGTAATATTCGGCAATCCATTGGCATAGGATTTAACACGGGTTTCAAATCGATCCAATTCAGCGTAACCAATATCGCGCATATACACTGGCGACCCATCTCTTTGGGCAATAACTACGTTTTCAATATCCATCATACTTTGAAAGCGACCTACCGTGCGCAACAAGTATCGGCGTTTTCCACTGTCAAGATCGCCCCCGGATAAATCCTGGTTCCTTTTACGCATCACCTCCCGGAACTCACTCAGGCTAATATGGCGCTCTGCCATTTTGGCGGGATCAACATAGATTCGAATTTGCCGCTTTGTGCCTCCCCATAGTTCCGCCTGTGACACACCAGGAACACGCTCAAATTGGACCTTTATAGAGTCCTCTACAAAATCCAGCATTAACTCTAAATCCACATTTTCAGGGTTACCCTCCAAGGTTTGAACACGGAAGTACATGAAGGCACTATTCGAAAAAGAACTGGTCACAATACGAGGTTGATCGACATTTTCAGGATACGAAGACACTTGAGCCAATGCGTTATTGACGCGTATCAGCACTTCGTTGATATCCGTGCCATAGGAGAATTCAAGCTCAATTCGAGCAGACCCAGTCGTTGCAGTGGAAACAATGCGTTCGAGCCCTGGAATCACTCGTAGATATTCCTCTTGCTCGACTATGATTTCCTTTTCGACATCCTGTGGCCCAGCACCGGGCCACTTGGTTCGAACACTGACAGCACGCACGTCTAGATCGGGAATCATTTGGATTGGCACACGGAAAATTGCCAAACTCCCAAACAAACACACTATTAAAATAACAACAGCGACAATAACACCGTTTTTGATGACAAAATCAAACACGATTTCTAATAATCTTCTAGTGGAACATCAGGGAGAAATTTTGACCGGTTGGCCCGCTTGTAATATTTCATTACCGCGGGTAACGACTTGCATACCCGGAATAATATTTCCTTCGAGTATTTCAATGTCACCTTTATAAACTCGGCCAGTTTTAACCGATATAGGATAAACAGTGTGTCCATTTTGCCCCTGTTTAAGCACCCAAACACTATCGCCTTGCTTGTTTTTTTTGACGATTGCATCCTGCGGCACCAGTAATACGGGTTGATTCGTTTCTTCCAAAGAAACCTTAAACACCGCTCGAACTGTCATTCCTGGTGTAACCCGTTGATCAAAATTTTCAAATTCAATATGAATAGGAAAAGTATGTGCTGTTGCATTGGCAACAGGAACTTTGTAGGTGATAGTAGCCTTGATTTCTTCTCCAAACAGAGCATCCGGATAAATAGACACTGGCGTTCCTTGTTGCAGTTTTGAGTAATAGCGTTGCGGAGCCAAGATTTCGACACGTAGGTGGTTAATATCTATCAACTCCACAACACTATTCCCGACTTTAAGCCACTGCCCGGTCTCAATCAGCTTTTTACTGATAACGCCATCAAACGGTGCTTTAATTTTGTGCCGGTCAAATAATTCTATATTACGCCTATGACCAGCCTCCAAACGTTTAACAATTGCACTTTTGACACGGACATTTGACTTCGCTTCTTCAAAAGCTGTTTTTGCCATGTATTTTTTTTCAATGAGTTTTGAAAACTCATCTCGCTGCCTCATGCTTTCTCGTAATTCAGCTTCCGCTTCTGCCAACGCTGCGGCTGATCTCCTGACATCGTATCCAGCCAACGCACTATCCAATCTGACCAGAACATCGCCTTGATTGACAAAATGCCCCGCCTCGACCTGAACCTTCGTAACCATAGCATCGATCCTGGACGACAAATTCGATATTCTTTGCGCCGCTATCGTTCCCGTTAGGGAAATCTCTTCGGTAATCGGCGCTCGTTTGACAGCGGCTACACGAACTGGCACCACTTTTTCCGCAGCATCCAAAAATCCAAAACACCATGACAAAATAATGAAGAAAATGATTCTCATTATGTCATCATAACAATAAAAAAATACCTGCTTCAAAATTTGCAGCAGATATTCGAAAAATTATTAGAAGATAGAAAGACTGGTTTTTTTCGGGTCGTATGCAATCCAAATTTATAGTAAATTGACCCCTACACTGAAAGATCGATGAATCTAAAACTTATTCACCGAAATAATGCGAAGTTGTCTTTGAATCTTGTAATTTTTTTAGGACACAAAAAAAACGCACCCCTAAAGATGCGCCAAAGGTTACACAAACCACAATTCATGGAGGTAAAATGTGACTAGTTTTCTAAGGAATTGAACATTTAACCCCAGCGATTAGCAATTTCGACGGAGTGTTCTATGGTTCTAATAAAGCAATATAAATGCCACAAAAACCCATTCTTATAAATTCAAATAACCTCTTCTAAATCAAGATGATATATTTTCTCTCGGTTAACATAAATCACTTTCTCCCATAAAAAACCTTTCTGTCGGAAATAGCTGTGTCATATCACACAGTGAATAGGTGATACGACATACTGTCTTTTCAGTATTGAGAAATTCTTAATAGCTGACAAAATCACTCACTTACCGACTTTGTTGAACTGTAGAATCAAAGTTCTATGTTTTTATGAAAATACTTGCTCTAATCTCCATTCACCTAATCATTAATCCCAATACAACAATGAAATTTTGTCTATCTACAACGCTTTTGATTATGTTGCTTGTAACCTCCTTGAACAGCGGCGCAGATAACCTCGATCAGGCAATCACAACAGAAACCACGATCAATCAAACTGCCAGCAAATCACAGCAGAAAATCAATCAGATTAGTGCTCAGACGCGAAAAGCACTGAATGACTTTAGACAGGTGAACCGTGACACTGAAACATTGAAAACCTACAATGGGCATTTACGCAAAATGTTGCAATCGCAACACGAAGAAAAAGAGTCTATCCAGCGACAACTTTTGGCAATCGAAAACACTGAACGCGAAATCGTGCCCTTAATATTGCGCATGCTTGAAAGCGTCGAAACCTTTGTAAAACTCGACTTTCCATTTTTACCTAAGGAACGTTTCAAACGAATTAAACATCTTAAAGCGATGATGCTGCGGGCCGATGTAACCGATGCGGAAAAATATCGTCGGATACTAGAAACCTATCAAATCGAGAATGATTATGGCCGAACAATAGAAGCCTATCGAGCTGACCTAAATGACAGAGAAATACCAAGGACAGTAGATTTTCTCAGACTTGGTCGAGTGGCCCTGTACTATCAAACTTTAGATGGCAACGAAATAGGCACCTGGAATCGAGTAACGAAAAGGTGGGAATTACTGCCCTCCAAGTACAAAAAATCAATCCGACTTGGTTTGCGAATCGCTCGTAAGGAAGCGGCCCCAGATCTATTGGTATTGCCTGTATCAGCACCCGAGACAGTCGAATGAGAGGGTTAATTATTATACTTGCTTTGGCTTTCAGCCCTTTAGTTTATCCTACGCATCTCGATATTGATGAGTTATTACGTAGTGTCAAAGCCTCAAAAGGACTGGAAGGTAAAATTAATAAGGATCGGGAAGCACGGTTTTTAGCGGAAAAAAGTCAACAACTCAGATTACTTTCCGAAGCGAGAGCAGATTTTGCCCAGGAAGAGCGTATCAGCAAAAAATTGAAACAAAAATTTGCAGCTGCGGAAGCCGAAGTACTCGAACTCGAAACAGTGCTCAAAGAAAAAATTGGGATACTTGGGGAATTGTTTGGTGTAGCACGACAGGCAGCGGGTGATTTGAGAGTTGATTTCAATACGTCTTTAGTTTCGGCCCAGTTTCCCGGGCGATCTAAAATACTTATTGATATGGCTAACAGCAAGGAACTACCTACCATCGAACAACTGGAAGAGCTTTGGTTTAGGCTCCAACAGGAAATGACAGAATCAGGGAAAGTAGCTAAATTCCCAGCGCAAGTTATGTCGGTATCGGGAGAGATGAGGAATACCCAGGTAAATCGCATTGGTTCATTTAATTTGCTTGCGGACGGGCGTTATCTTCGTTATTTGCCAGAAACCGGTCGAATCGTCGATTTTGCCAGACAACCTGCGTCAAGATACCTCGATTTGTTGGAAGACATGGAATCCCCCGAGTCAGATCAAGTCACCTTGGCGATTGATCCCACTCGAGGTGTTATTCTTGGTATGCTGGTCCAAGCACCAAATATCCTTGAACGCATCGATCAGGGTGGAGTAATTGGATACATCATTCTTGTTCTAGGTGCAATCGGCTTGACGATTGTAGCAGCACGAATCGTAAATCTTCTCCAGACCCATAGAAAAATTCAAGATCAGTTAGAGGACCTGGATAACCCCTCGGACGACAATCCATTGGGACGCGTATTGTCTGTTTCTAAAAATACGGACTGGAACGACAAAGAAAACCTTGAACTATTGATTGACGAAGCAGTCATTCGGGAAATACCAAAACTAGAAATGGGACAATCATTGGTCAAACTTCTCGCTTCTGTAGCTCCATTATTAGGATTGCTTGGCACTGTAACCGGAATGATTGCGACGTTTCAGTCAATCAGCTTATTTGGGACAGGCGACCCAAAACTAATGGCAGCAGGAATTTCTCAAGCATTGGTGACAACAATGCTGGGCTTGATTGTCGCCATACCGCTATTGTTTTTGCATAGCCTAATCGTAGCGCGAAGCAAATTTATGACTCAAATTTTGGACGAACAGAGCACTGGGCTAATCAGCCAGGCGATGGAGCGAAACAGAAATGCTTAGTGATTTTATCGAAGCCATTCGCATATTCATCGATACAGGTGGTCCGGTACTATGGGGAATTTTATCTCTTTCGATGTTGCTATGGAGTTTGATCGCGGAACGTTTTATTTTTTTCCAATTCGGTTACCCAAGCGCAGTAGAAACTTGGCATCACCGTTGGCGCAATCGAGCTGATAGAAATTCCTGGCGTGCTCGAGCGATTAGAGAAAGTCTCATTTCAGAATCAAATATAATGCTACACAAAACACTTCCAATCATCAAAACCCTTATTGCATTATGTCCCCTTTTAGGACTCTTGGGTACAGTAACAGGGATGATTAACGTATTTGATGTGATGTCGATTACGGGAACAGGAAATGCCCGTGCCATGGCATCCGGTGTCTCACGCGCTACCATTCCAACCATGGCAGGAATGGTAATTGCCATACCGGGCTTGTACTTTAGCCGAGCGATTGAAAAACGAGCCAACGACGAAGGGCACCGTTTAGCCGACTTACTTCGATTTGGCTAAGAGGCAAAAATGCGTAGACGACTAAGTAGAGGCAATAGTGAGCAGGAATCAGAAATAAACTTGACTCCGATGCTTGATATTGTATTTATCATGCTAATTTTTTTTATCGTTACGACTTCGTTTATCAAGGAATCCGGCATCGACGTCAACCGGCCCACAGCAAAAACAGCACAACGCAATGAACATGGGCGTATCATTGTGTCCATTAAGCCCGATGGCGAGGTTTGGATCGATAAACGCCGCGTAGATATTCGTGCGATTCGGGCCAATGTGGCACGCCTTCATGCCGAAAACCCATTGGGTTCAGTAATTATCGCGGCCGACCGCGAAACAAAAACACATCACCTTGTCCAAGTGATGGATCAGATTCGAATGGCTGGAATCAAAAACGCGGCGATCGCAACAGAATCAGAATCGCCCTGATGGTTAAAAATTTGTTGAAAGCGAGTCCCGAAGGTAACCCAAATAAAGCGTTTGACTATCATCACGCTTAAAATAATGAGCATTAATCCATGCCATCTGAGGGTTTTTTCATCGATCAATCTTCTTCGATGGAGCCAAGCATTGCTTCTAGGCCTAGTCGTTACGCTCGGGCTTTTTTGGTTAATGCAATACATGATATTGAATAATCAGATAGTATTCGAGAAATCACGTGACTTATCAATGGTTGATTTTCTCCGCATGCAGCGCAAGACAGAAATCAAAACCATACAACGGCGCTTACCCGACAAACCACCACCACAAAAACGTCCACCCCCGCCGCGAATGGAGATATCACAACCAAATCCGGCCCAACAAAGGCCAGATTTTGATATGCCGAATCTTGATATGTCTATCCAAAACGATCGTTTTCAGGGACCAATTGTCAGTGACTTAAAAATACAACCTGGCAAAATTAGTACTCAATTGATTCCTATGTTCAGAATTGCTCCTCGTTATCCGGCCCGCGCTAGAATGAAACGAGTAGAGGGATGGGTCAAAATAGAATTCACGATCAATGAACAAGGTGAGGTAGCCGACGCAGTTGTAGTGGAATCACACCCAAAACGGATTTTTGATCATGAAGCTCTTCGAGCAATTACAAAATGGAAATTCAAACCCAAAATAGTAGGCGGTAAACCGATACAACAGCGTGCTGTTCAGTTGCTGGAATTCAAATTGAAATAAATAAATGATGTTGAAGACATTTGTGTTGTGGATTTTTTTAAGCTGTTCTTTACTCGTCAACGACGCACTTAGAGCAAATTCGTCTAAGTCACCTGATTCCGAGGTTGTATCGCCCAGTACCTACAAACAATTAAAAACAGTAGAAAGTCATGTCGAAAAATCTCAGTATGGAAAAGCGCTCGGGGTGTTGGAGCAACTACTTCCAGCGATCGATGATATTGCGTTCGAAAAAGCTGTGGTTTTAGAGTCAATAGCATCTGTTTACACTATGCAGGGGAGGTACGAAAAAGCGGCAGACGCTATGAACCAATGTATAGATACACACGCATTGCCAGAGAACAGGAAACAGAGAGCCTTAATTAAACTTGCACAAATCTATATCAAGCTAGAGCGATATAAACTGGCAGCGCAAATTATGGAGCCCTGGATCACTGCTGCTGAAAAAATAGACGCCAACGATTACATTCTTATGGCCCAGGTTTTTACCCATTTAAAACATTTTCGGAAGGCTCTTTCTTATACCAAAAAAGCTGTAGCTGCAACGAATAATCCTAAAGAATCCTGGTACCAACTAATGCTAGCGCTGAACTACGAATTAGGTAATCTACCCGCTACAACAGTAATTTTGAAGCACCTAATTCGCAAGCACCCTAAAAAACAATACTGGGAACAATTAACTTCTGTCTATCAACAGATGAAGAAATTTAATAAGGCCGTATCAGTCAAAGAACTCGCCTATCAATCAGGATATTTAACCACTCCTAAAGAAATAATCGAACTCACCAAATTATTTTTATACATAGATGCTCCTTACAAGGCCGCAAGAATATTGGAAAAAGAGATTAATCAAAACAACATTAAACAAACATCAACAAATTATGAGCTATTGGCAAATGCATGGACCCAAGCAAAGGAATTCCAAAAGGCTACGATGGCTTTAGAACATGCCGCTAGACTGAGCAACAAAGGCGAATTGTATGTGCGGCTTGGTCGTTTATATATTGAGGAGGAAAATTGGTCCAAGGCACACACAGCCCTGCTCGACGGATTTAAAAAGGGACAAATCAACGATCTTGGCAATGCCTACGTCCTCCTTGGAATTATCAGCCACGAGTTACAATTAAGGACCCAAGCGGAAAACTCATTTACCAAAGCCAAACAATACAAGAAAACACAGAAAACTGCAGAGGAATGGTTAGCATATCTCCATTTGGAAGGCTTATAATCGAGTGTTTTCTTCAGCCTTGATCAATCGAGTAGGACTTCATAACTGTTTGATTTTAGAGCCATCTAATCAGATTAGTTCATCGTCATTATGGGTTCCGATTACTATTCGAAATAGAATTTGTATTTTGTTTTGAATATTCCGTATTTACTCAGGTCTAAGCCCAAATATGCTATTAGCTACAGTGACTCGTTTTGAATTGTGCCTCTAATAGGGTCGGGAGCAAAGTATGAAATATTGGTTTTTCTTCATATTCATTATCTTAAATGCATGCTCTAGTCTTCCCCCTAAAATTGCCGATGCGCCACGGGAAGATGTTGATTACAGTCAGGCCAGTGCAAATTCAGAGCAGCTCAAAGGGGTACCGATTCGGTGGGGAGGTACGATAATAGAAGTTAGGAACGAAGAGGAATATAGTGAAATTCATGTCATTTACTATCCCCTAAATATTTATGGCAGGCCGAAATTAAGAAAACAAAACGGCGGTAGATTCCTAATGCAAAGCAAAAAGTTTTTAGATCCGGCAATATATGTGGAGGGTGCGGAAATCACCATAGCAGGTACATTAAATGGAGAAATCGAGCGAATAATAGGAAACAAGACAATCAAATTACCGCTAATCACCTCGTCGGGAAGTTTTCTCTGGCCTAATTTCAAGAGCGTACCGTTCCCCTATTACAACCGCTTCGGTCCCTATCCATATTATGGACTTTCCCCTTACTTGGGTTCGTATTATCGACCACGTTACTACAATAGATGCTACTAAAGTAGCCTAAAACTGATCGCCCATCTGGATTATTCATTGCAAACTTAATTAAGATTTTCTATCATAAAACCGATCCTGTCGAGAGGGGGCATACGCTTCTTTTTCATGTTTCCTTATGAGGCTAACTAAGAATCATGATCGTAGATAGGTTGTTCCTAATTCGCCACGCAAGATCTGTTTATGTAAGAACAGCGAGTCTAGCTGAAATTCATTAGCAAACTGATGTTACAACACGCGACGTTATTCACTTTTATAGTATCCACATTGGGTTGGATAACTTTTAGCTATCTCTACATTTCAATTGGAGAACATCAAATTCATAAACGGTTCATGCATGGCAAATGCTTACCAGAATGGATGTATAAAGCATCTCCCTATCTGCTCGATGTATTCGAAGCCCATGGGGTACGGCACCATACAATTTGGTATAAAGATTTCGATTATGAAACGGACAATATTGGGCGGGAAGAAAATCTAGAAATACCTTTGAAAGAGACTATTTTGATGATTGTTGCAGCGCTTCCGCTATGGGCTCCGATATTTTTATTTTCGGTTTATGGTGGCTGCATATTCCTGGTCACTTCGCTGGTGCATAATCGACTATGGAGTATTCTTCATCGGCAAATGCATATCCCCAGAAACGTATTCTTTAAGAATTGGACGTTGTACAAATTTATCGCCAGAAACCACTTTATGCACCATCAAAATAACCGTGGAAACTTTAATGTAGCCTTTCCTTTTGCAGATTTCATTTTTAAAAGCAGAACCAAACCTACGCATAAAGACATACGCGAAATGCTGCGGCTAGGCTATATTAATCCCAAATCAAATAAGACACGAAAACTGATTGAAAGATTACGGTTAGCAACCGATTTAAGACGTCAAAACGCGCTTCACGCCACTTAATTTTTTAGCCAAAAAATATAGATGCCGTCCTACTGGGGTACCCGTATAGGTGATATCCAGATTGTCCTCAACATCGAAACTATAAACAATCGATAATCCACAGGACTGAAATAAAGATTTAGCATCATTCAGGCACCGAATATACAATCCAAAATTCATTGTTTCCGGCAGGTGGTAACCCACCACCAAAAATCCACCGTCCACCATCAACTTACGAATATTAGCAAGAACTTGTAGGATCTCATCATTGTTAAAATAGTAAAGACAGTCTAACGCGATCATAACATCAAATTGAATTCTCAAATCGAGAGGGTCCTGAGTTTTGAGGTCAATTTGTTGAAAAACACATTCGGGTGCTCGTCGTGACGCTTTCGCTAATGCAGCTGAAGAAATATCTGCTCCGCGCACATCGGCAGCGGGAAATTTTTTTTTCAATAACTTTGTAAAATACCCCAAACCACAACCCATATCCATAATTGTTACTGTGCTATTTGGACCACGTTTCACCATTTCAACCGTACGTTCGACGGTACTTAAAACCAATTGATACGACAACGTTTGTATAGCTTTAGATTGGCCATGAGGATCTTCGCAATCGCGATACATTCCTTCAAAATCACGGATCAAAGTAGTTTTGTTTCCTATAGTTTCAAAGATAAAATCATTGTGTTTTTTCGCCATTTATTTATTTCTTAGGTAAACACTAATAAGAAACTCGGCAAATTCTCGAAAAGCACCTTCCCCACCTTTAAGGTCACAAACTAAATTTGCTTGTTTTTTTACTTCCGACATAGCATCCCGAGGGCTAGCCGACAAACCCACTAAAGAAAAAACGCGTAGGTCATTGACATCGTCGCCAATATACGCCATCGAAGATAACGGTATTGCCCGACGCATTGAAACTGATCGCACAACTGTCTCTTTGTCTTTAATCCCTAAATGGCATTCATCTATCGACAGCTTTTCTGCTCGTCGCTTCAACGAAATCGACTTTTCTCCCGAAATAATTCCGGTTTCGATGCCAGCAACATTTCGCAACCGTTCTACCCCCATACCGTCTCGGATATGGAATTTCTTCATCAGTTCCCCGATTTCTGAGTAATACACACTACCGTCCGTTAAGACACCGTCACAATCCGTCAAAAGCAATTTGATCAGGCGAGCCTTATCCAGTAGATCCGAAGATAAAGATATCATTTAAAATGAGATATGTTTGCTAAAAAAACCATGCTTTAAGACCTGCAATCCAATATCAATCCCTACGCCTGCATTGTTTTGACTTGCTGTGGAAAATTATGAGAATATTGGTACGCGGTTTATTAATCAAAAAAAACAATATAGTAATGTCTAACAGAACTGTTCAATTTGAGAGTAAAGCTCTCGCGCTCTCTAGCCCTATTTCAATTGAAGTTAAGCCCGCAACAACACCGCGAATTCACCGGTTAATGATGTGGTTAGACTCCTATGAAATCCCAATCGTTAGAAAACAAACCCAACTGGTTAGAAACCCTGCTCTAAAAATCCTTGCAATACTCTTTAATCATCTTGGAAACGGTTGGGTCTATCCATTATGGGTCGGTGGTTTATTAATTTTCGAAGGATCTAAAGCAATTCCCTTGGTCATCGTAGCTAGTGTTTCTTTATCCCTCGCACATTTGCTTTATCCAAAAATAAAATCGTTCATTGCCCGCCCAAGGCCAATAGATCGCTACCCGGATCTTTGTCAGCTTCTTAAGCCGCTTGACCTTTACTCTTGCCCCAGTGGACATTGCATGTCAGCAGCGGCTATCTCTATCCCAATAATGATGGTGCTTCCGAACCTAACCATTTTCGTTTTACTCGTCTGGTTTCTAATTGGATGGGCCCGTTTGGCCACCGGCCATCATTACCCCAGCGATCTACTTATTGGAGGCGTTATGGGAAGTATCGTGACCTGGCCCATCACTCAGCTTTATTTTACTGGATAAGAATTTTTGACGACCCATTGAAACAAGATCGACTATTGCTCAAGATATTTTTACCCTGATTTCAAAGAGGATCAGGACTGGTTGTTAGTTCGATGCCCAATCGCTCTCTCTATCGTAAACCCTGTTACTAAGCGGAACGGGCACGTCTTAACTTTTTTCGCGACCCCATTTCACTTTGATAAACCTTTTTAACACCGTCACCGAGGGCTTTCTCAATATCTCTTACGTTGTTAACTAAGCGCTCGAAACCTCCAAGCTCCACTGAGGCAGCTTGATCGGTTCCCCACATAGCGCGATCCAAAGTAATATGACGTTCCAGAAAATTCGCCCCCAATGCTATGGCCGCCAATGAAGGCGCTAATCCCGTTTCATGTCCGGAATAACCAATTGGAACCCCGGGAAATTTTTCCTTTAGGGTCTTAATCATTCGCAAATTTAATTCTTTTAATTGGCACGGATACGTCGAGGTCGAATGAGCAATCAACAACCTTCCAACGTCACATTGATCATTAGTCCCTAATACCTTTCCCGCGGAAACGATCTCATCCATGGTCGACATTCCTGTTGAAATCATCACCGGGATTTTTGTTGCTCGGGCCCGAAGTAGTAACGGCACATCGGTTAGCGAAGCACTAGCGATTTTATAAAACGGAGGATCAAACTTTTCAATAAAATCTACCGAATCCTCGTCCCAACAAGACGCAGTCCAATCAATCCGTATATTTTTGCAAAAATCGTCAATTTCTTGGTACTGGCTAAATTTAAATTCGATTTTTCTACGGTAATCTATGTAACTTATGCGACCCCAAGGCGTATCCCGTTGGATGTTCCACTGTTCTTTAGGAACACATTTTTCCGGAGCTCGTTTTTGAAATTTTACAGCGTTTGCTCCCGCCTTTTTTGCACCTTCTATGAGTTGTTTAACGATCTCCATCGAACCATTATGGTTGATTCCAATCTCAGCAATGATGTAAGTAGGTTGACCTTCACCGATTCTGCTATTCCCTATATTCATTCGTACTTCGTTTTAATATTCGACTTATAGTGACCCGATATCCTACCAAACCGTAAAACCACCGTCGACCACCAAATTAGCACCTGTCATATAGGAAGATGCATCTGAAGCCAAATAGATCAACGCCCCCATGTAGTCATCTTGGACCGCCATTCGTCCAAGCGGTGTACGCCGAGAATATTCAGCGACAAAAAATTTGTCCTGGTCATTTTGAACTCCACCAGGCGACAAGGAATTTACCCTGACTCCATTTTTTCCCCAATATGCAGCTAAAAATCGGGTGAAGGAAAGAACAGCTCCTTTGGTGGTAGGGTATATCGCAGATTTAAACATTTGTTGGTTTCCATCCTTATCTATATAGAGTGACTGGTCTGGGCCCACTAATCCGTATGTTGAAGCAATATTAATAATGCTACCAGATCCTAAATCAGCCATTTTAGAACCAATTATTTGTGAGCATAAAAATACACCGGTCACATTGACATCCAATGATTTTTTCCACATCTCTAACGGATATTGCTCAAACTTCGAAAGTTCTAAAGACGTAGAAGGATCCTCAAACGTATCGTTTATGGCAGCATTATTCACAAGTACATCAACGCTTCCTGTAGCATCAAGGATTTTATCCAAAAGCACCTTTAGTGATTCAGGTTCAGTTACATCTAAAGCACAGGCGGACACATTCAATTTGTTTAAATCGTTAACTACATTCTGGCAACCGTTGAAATCAATATCAGCAGCAAATACCGTGGCTCCTGCTTCGACCAAGGCCTTACAATGAGTACGCCCCAAGAGCCCTGCAGCGCCTGTTACTACTGCAGTCTTACCTTCGAGAGAAAAACCATTGAAATGACTCATTACATAAATGACATAATAACTACCCACAATCTCTTCATAGAAAGCACTTTAATTTCCTTTTCCAAGTAAATTACAACGAAATTCCAATACTCCCGTTACGAAACCCACACGCAAATCTTAATGTTTAAACATTTTATTTTACAAGACGTCAAAATACCGGTTGGATAGTCTTTCCCTTAAGGTAGGCATTGATATTTCCGCTATCCACGGCTTCTTTAAGCAACGGAAAAATCTCTTTATAAGCCCCTAGCAAGAGTTCTATATCTTCCAAACGGTGTGCGTAACACAAATTATGAAATCCGCTCCAAAGAATCCCGCGCCGAATTAATTCTTGCTGGACTAATGTTTTCATTGCAAATGAATCATTTCCGCAGGATTTGAAATTTAAAATCGTCCTGAAGGGATAGCCGGCAATATTGACAAAATCAATCGATAATTCCATTAAAATCTTTTCCACCCCTTCAGTCAATACTTTCCCAAGCTGATGGATATGTTGCAAGACACTGTTTTCGCGAATAAATTTAATGCATGCGATTGATGCAGCTAATGATAGGGTTTCACCACCAAATGTTGTGAAAAAGAAAACTTCATCCTCTAATAATTCCATCACGTCTTTCCGACCTGTTATGGCCGAAATAGGCATCCCGTTGGCCATCGCCTTAGAGAATAGATTGAGGTCAGAGCGTACTCCTGTAAATTCCTGAGCGCCACCTACCGCACACCGAAAACCGGTCCACATTTCATCAAAAATTAATAAGGTTCCATTGGATTCACAAATATCTTTTAGCTTGGCTAAAAACCCATCTTTTTCTTTTTCAAACGACAAAGGTTCCAAGATTACACATGCAGTATCACTATCCAACCGCTTTAAGACCGTTTCGATTTGATTATATTTGAAAGTATCGGTTAGATCTAAGGTCGACTTCGGTATACCAGCATTTCGGCTAGTAACCGATATGTACCAATCATGCCAACCATGGTACCCGCAGCACAAAACTTTATCTCTACTCGTAAAAGCCCGCGCCAACCGAACGGCCGCACTCGTCACATCACAGCCTGTCTTAGAAAAACGAATCGCCTCTGCATTTGGTATACTATCCCGCATCAATTCTGCAAGTTCTACTTCTAACGGATGCATAAGTGAAAAGCTAATCCCTTTTTCGAGCTGAAGTCGAATTGCTTGGTCTATCTTTTCGTGGCAATAACCCAATATAATCGGGCCTATCCCCATGTTGTAATCAACATATTCGTTGCCGTCTACATCGACTACTTTTGCACCTTTCCCTTTAGCGAGATATTTCGGTGCGACACCCTCTGAGAATTGACTAGGGCCTTTCGCAAGTGTTTGCGTCCCATTAGGAATCAATCCAAGCGAGCGCTCCCAAATCTTATTTGAATTTTTAATATTTGGAAAATCCTTTTTATCAAAAACACTATTTGTCATTTTTATTTTTCGGCTTTGTTCAAAGAAGTATTGTAATTACTTTCGATTCCATTATTAAGCTGCTTAAATCATTTTGGTTTGATTTACAGATATTGAATGTAGCTCGCCCAAAAAATTCCTGTACCAATTAACACCTACATATTTTTCGTTGATTTTTTTAACGCTTAAATTAGTATCTAAATATCTCAAAATATCTTTCCACCCAAAATCGGAATTATTCGAATAAAGTGATTCAAATATTTTCTGGATCAATAGATAATCTTCTAAGTAATCAATTGTCCACCGATGCGACATAGAGTAGTCATTTTGACTATTACTCCTATCGTTCTCGCAGGAAACATTTTTGATCTTGAAACGTCCAGGACGATCCCAGATAAAAGGCGTAGTATGTTCACGCTCCATCGGCGTATTCGCAAGTTCCCAGGTTTTTTTCAAACATCTTGAGTTCATGACTTCTACATCATTGCCATCAGGGTAACTAGCCGGGTGGAGATTACTAGCATAATCACAACGTGTCCGCTCAAACTCCCCAAAAACTTTATCAATAATGACGGGGTCAATCAAAGGACAGTCTGAGGGTATTTTGGCTATATTATCCGCACCATAAAACACTGCCGCTTGGTAATGTCGATCCAACAAATCAGTAGAATGACCTCGAAATACCTCTATTCCCTCAGATCTACAAATCTTTGCTATTTTATTGTCAATTTTTTCCGTCGTGGTCGCTACAACGATTCTTGCTTTTGTTTTAACTTTTGAAACACGTTCAACCATACGTAATAATAACGGTTTCCCTAGGATATCCATCAATACCTTTCCAGGAAGACGAGTGGAAGCCATGCGCGCTTGAATTACGATTAGATTTTTGTTCCTGTGCTTTAATATTCTGGGTGAGTTCCCCATGAAAAACAAATTCCCTGGTTATTTAAACTTATTAGTAAATTTTAATCAAACAACTCTAGACATTCCTGGGCAATATTATAGGCGGAGCGACCACCATTCTGAATCGGCAAGAGGGTTTGTAAGTCTTCTTTTCTTATGTCTGAATATACTTCTTTGCCTAATGCTACCCCTACAAAAGCAACCGAAGAAAATCGTGTGATCAACGTTTCACAATTAGCAATTAAATGATCCGTATTTGCCTGCGAATATGTTAATGCCCCGGGAGAATACTTTTTAACCTCCCGAAGGGCTCGGCTAATGTTTTCATTTGGGTGAAACTTAAATATCATTTGCCTTCCATTTGCAATCTTATTAGCTTTCTTAATAAATTTTCGCCTATTTTCGTAACGATAAATCTCTCTTCGATCCGATGTTGCAACTAAAACAAAGTCTCTAAAAGGAAAATTATTTTCTTTAAATGAGACACAGTCATCGAAATTTGGAATTCCCGTGACTCGAATCTTTTCAGGTGTAACACCTTTATTTATGAAAAAATCACGATATCCTTGCGACGCTACGCAAAATACATTGTAAAGATTTGATAATCCAGTTGTAGAAGTAGAAGCTATCCATCGAGGTAACCGAAGATATTTTACAAAATAATATAAAAGGGTTTCAGGGTCGGTCATCCCTTCCTGAACTAATACGATTTTTGACCCTAGAATATTCTTTGGAATTATTAAATCGCTACATGTTACAACTAAATCGTATGGACCTTTTTTTCCCTCATAATCGATCGAAAGGGAATTTGACTTTAGATAGTTCAGTGTTTTTCTAAAAAACTCGCCCCCCATAACCGTGAACTCAAGGATACCGCGATTCAACCAAAATTTTTCAAAACCATCGCAGTAGTAGGGAGAAAAATGAATCTCAAATTTTGGTAAATATTTTGAGATTTCGTGCATCATACTCGTTTGGTTCATCGATCCACAAATAAACAAAGCTTTCATCTGGATCCACTTTTCTATAGACATAAAAAAAGCCCCAAATCCAAGATTTGGGGCTTTAAGATATTTTAACTTTTAATTATAGTTATACGTATCTCGTCTTTACATAAAGACAGGGATAAGTGGTCCTTGTATGGACTGTCTGTAGCGACGACCTTCAGCATTCACGAAGAACAACAAGCCACCGAAACGGCTATCTGGATCGTAAATAATATCAGCCATACGCTCAATTTCCCATGCTGCATCACTTGCTGTCATGGTGTATGTGCGAGTTTCATCCGGTTGAAGCGGAGAATTATCGTCGACAGTTAATCCATTAGGTGCAAGTAGATTCTCAGGATAACGAGTTTCATCTTCATGAACCGCACCATCGAGGAATCGGATCGCACCAGCTTGGAATTCAGCCAATTGAACGGCTTCGCTGGAACCATTATGCGCAGAGAAAGTCATTTTCATCGCACGACCTGGAACACGATAGCTCGCATCAAGCAATTTGATATGAACGTCGCCTTCCTCACCGTCAAGCGAATCGATCTGTCTAATCAAACCACCCTGCAACGGAATAGTAATCGGATAGCTGCTGTTTGCGTTGCTATACCCGAATAAGGTAATTACAAACGTAGCAGCCAAGAAACCCAATCCAACTTGCTTATCTTTAGTGCTGATCAGCTCTTTCGCACGTCCAGCCTGGCACATCATAAAGCGTGGCAGGAATACAGGACCTTTACACCAGTAAACCATCCAAGCGATACCAACAGCAAACCAAATAGCATGCCAGCTCCAGATACCAGCTTCACCAAGTGTTTCCATATCAACAGTTTTACCGGTTAAGGTAGTGACTTCATTTTTGAAGTTACCCATAGATCCAGTAATCGAGATCCACTTACCAGGGCCAATAACAGGTCCACCGCCATTGATATTCATCATAGTGTGAACATGCCAATCACCAGGACGGCGTGCCTTCAAGACAACACGGAAAGCGTAATCTTTACCTAATCCCAAAGTTGCCGAACGTGGTACCAGTTGATCACCAATATAAGATTCCTGACGGATAAATACAGGACCTGGGATACCGATGTTTAAGAACGCAATTTCTGGGATACGAACCGTTTCAGGCCATCCAGCAAACACATGGAACTTCCCTTTAATCTCAACGGTTTCATTGACTGTTACCGAATCTTTGGTCCATGTTAAATCGTACCAAATAATCGTACGCATCCGCATGAAAGCCGCTTGCGATTTTTCACCGTGCGCAAAGGCACTGGTCGCGCCAAGACTGGTTAATAGAACAAGCACCAGCCCCAGAAAAGACCATTTTCCGATCTTATCTATTGTTTTCATATATCCTCCTCATTTCGAGAACTTTATTTTTTGATTTTCGTAATCCTTTTTTGAACGCCAGTCAGACGAAAAACGCGTCGATAACTGGCTTTGCATCCTTTCAATAACCTTCTAAATTATGTTTGTTGTAAGAATTTCGTGGTACCAAACCATCTTCCGATGAAGTGCCAGATGAAATAAATCAAGATACAAACAAACGCTGAGAAGAAGGCCGATACAGGCGCAACGTCCTTACCGAAAGTTCTCAAGGTGCCTTTTTCAATCATTCTGATGTATTCAGGTGTACCAGTACGTACATAGTGGTAACCAGAAATATCTGCGATTGACATTAACATACCGTGGTATTCAACAGGCATATGCAATGGTGCAATCAGAGGCCAGTTGCCAGGGTAGAATAATAATCCCCATGCAGTCGCACCGAAAATAGCGGTTGCCATATAGCTGTTAGTACATAACAGAACGACATCCAGCGCAATCGCACCTGGAATCATGGTGGCAGGGAATACAAAGTTGATTGGGAAATAGGTCCATCCCCAAAAGTTGAAGTAACGGTTAATCCATTCGCCCAGGATTAGGCCAAGCAGAGAAACTGTCGCACCAAAAGGAAGACGAAAATGCTCCCAAATGATTGCTTGAACAGCAGCAGGAAATGTTACGCACATAATTGGCGTAACGGTTACCCACAGACGTCTGTCTTTCCAGTCCGACCAAAAATCCCAGTCACCCATGGTCAACATGGCGTGAACGTGGAAACCACCTAATATTACCCAAAATAGGACAAATAGGCCCAGATAATCAATTGTTCTTGATACCTGAACCGCTTCTGCATGAGATGTAACAGCAGATTGAGTTGAGCTCATCACTTACCTCCAAATACTAATTATTTGTGTTATATCCGCGCCAGGACACCACCCTGGCCCGAAAAAATTCGGAGCCAGGGCAATAAATTCCTACTGGTCCATCACTAGCGGATTCTAAATCCTAATACAACACTAACCCTTGAATTAAACGTCAGGGCAAACGTCTTTACCAATCAAGTCACTTAAGTCTTCAAAAATATGGCGGAAAAGACCCAAGATACCCAATGCAAACCATCCAAAGAATACAAATCCGTAATGGAGCGGAGCAACAAAAAGTTCTTCCATCCACCAGAAAGTGTGTCCCCATTCGTTCAACCCAACATTAGGGAAGATCATGAACGGACCGATCACAACCAACATATAAGGTAATGATACAGCTTTGTTAAAGAAAGGAATGCGGGTATATGAATACATGAATGCGCCGATACCAGTAATGATATAAATCGGGTAGGTCATGTAGAACTCGATGCAATGACTTGGCGTGAAGTCGGTATCACGAACGATCGTTTGATGCCAAGTACCATCTTGCTCTGTGTAGTAGCTTGCACCCCAGTAAATAGCTTCAGCGTAAGCAACCAACCATACTAGATGGTGGAAATGGCGACGAAGAATTTCACGTTTGCTTACCGCAGCAAAATCACGAGTACGTGTTTTCCACATCCATGCAGCGATCGAAATAGCACAAACAAATTCCAATGGAACTTCGACCTTTAAAATTGTCATCCAATATGTATCAAATTCCGGTGCAAATGCGTCAAGACCGGCAGACCAGCCAAAAACGCCTTCGTACCAGCGTACATACATATAGAAAACATTATAAATTACTAACGCAAAGATCAGGTTTTTAGAATCCAGTAAAGGTCTTTCACCTGCCACTGCGGTCGTAACACTTGCTGATGTTGCAGCCATGGTATTACCTCCTATTAGTTTTTAGAATCCAAGCATCTCGCTTGGGACGAATCCATTATCGTATTGTGCCCAAATAGGGCACCCTACACTCCTACTGTCCCTTAGGATAGAAGGGAGTTTACCACCTCGTCTTTGGGTGTCAACTAAATTTGCCTCGTTTTGTTCTAATCGTAAAAAAATACCAATGTTTTGAGATTGAGGAACATTAAGTAGTTTTTGTTCAACGCTCAATAAGAGCCAAAATTTATTCTGTGAATGTATTGTAAAATTTGATGGCTCCCTTTACCCTATCAACGGTGGGCTTACAAAAACGCATCGTCCTATTAAGTTGGTAAACTTTGAATTAAAAGATTTGGAGGATATAATATTTCTTGTAAAAAGCACTTTATACCTCCCAGTTTTATACTTCGCCTACAAACCGGTGCTCATAGATAACTCAAATGTTCGTATCGTTCCAATTTGATTATCCACTATAAATTAGACGCCTTTCACACAATCCAAGGACTCAAACTTCTTATGGTTAAAATTATGGCCATTCAAAAAAAGACTGTTTCGATTATTTTGTTTATTCTTTTTGTCACAGCACTCTACGTGTTTCAAAATACCGTGGTATTGCCCACAGTAGAAAACGTCGCGAATTCAGATTTATTTTTTGAAAATACCGATGACGTGGCCCAACTCGACGGTGTAATCAACGAGAAAACAAATTTTGCCTTGATCCACTGCAACCGTTACCTCAGCGAAAACTACGAGCTTGGAGACGCAGACACGTTTTCTGATAAAGACTACCAAGCATGGGGATTGGGAGGGTACACCTATGTTATTAAATCCCACGTTGATGTCCCGGTATCGGAACAGGGCCCTTTGAAAAAGCAGTATATTTGCACAATCAAATACACTGGAGGCGACGAAATCGATTATGAGAATTGGTCGATCTCGGGTTTCAACTACGACTAGCTCTAAGATTAAATAGAGTTATAACCCCGGGCTTTTAACCAGTTATGTCCTAGACCAAATATGCCGCAGCAAATCCTAAGAATACCCAAAAACCGATGACATCGGTTATCGTGGTCAAAAGCACCCCTCCAGCTAACGCTGGATCGATTTTAAAATAGTGCAACAACAATGGAATAACCGCTCCAGCAAAGGCAGCACACACCAAATTGATCAACAACGCCACGCCAATTAATAACGCGATAGACCTATTATCAAACCAAAATATAGCAATCAGGGCGACAACAACCGCCCAAATAAGTCCATTCAAAACACCGACCGACAACTCCTTTGCTAGTAAAATAGTCGCATTGGTTTTTCCTATCTGACGAAGCGCCAAGCCCCGAATAACCAGAGTTAGGGTTTGACTTCCGGCTATACCGCCCATACTCGCTACAATGGGCATCAAAACTGCCAATGCAACCACCTTCTCGATGGTGGCTTCGTACATTCCAATCACCCACGATGCAAGCAACGCCGTTAGTAAATTTACACCCAACCAAACCGCACGGCGTTTTGTGCTTAGGATTACCGGTGCAAACATATCCTGCTCCTCGTCCAAACCGGCCATACTCATCAGTGAATGATCAGCTTCGTCACGAATAACATCAACCACATCATCGATTGTAATCCGACCCACCAATTTTTCATTCTGATCGACAACTGGCGCTGAAATCAAATCACGCTGCTCAAACAATATCGCAACTTCATTAGCCGAAAAACTAACTGGAATCGCTTCTACATTAGTCGCCATCAACTCTTTTACGGTTTTATCAACTTCACCGGTCAATAAAACTGACAAAGACAAAACACCCAAATACACATCATTTCGATCGACCACGAACAAACTATCTGTCTGATTAGGAATTTCACCACGCAATCGTAAATATCTTAGAACAACGTCAAGGCTGACATCGGATCTGACAGTCACGGCGTCCACGTTCATTAACCCACCAGCGCTATCGTCATCAAAACACAGCACGGTTTCTAGCCGTTGACGGTCCTGATTCCCCATGGACCGTAACACTTCATTCAATACAACATCAGGTAAGTCATCTAAGATATCAGCGAGATCATCTGCTTCCATCGTCTCTGCAGCATTAACCAAATCCTGAATATCCGTAGCCTCAATCAATCCACTCCGTACTTCGTCATTGAGTTCAACCAATATCTCTCCGGCCAACTCCGGATCCACCAGACGCCAAACTATTTTTCTATCGACGGGGCGTAATGCTTCTAGTACATAAGAAATTTCAGCAGGGCAAAGGGCATTAATCATCCCACCAACCTGGAATAAAGCACCGCTTTCTAGCTTTTCGGCAAGCTCCTCGAGACGGTGTTCAGAATGATCTTCTTGAGCAGTTGTGGCCATTAACTTTCCAATCGAGAGGAATATCTGCTTTCAGTAGAAGCGGGGCGGGGCGTCGCATGCTATCGGTCAATCGACATTTACTGTTCTCTGTAATTTTGCAAATCCCATGCTTTGACCCGTCATTTGTGTAAAACGAGGTCTGTAGACTAATTAATTCAGAAAATCAGGCATGACTGCGACAGATTAATCTATTCTCGGACAGCCTCCTAGGCCAGCTCCCTATGCCCAACTAAAATATTGTACGAAGATGGAGAAAATTTACGGGCTAAATTTTCAACCAGATAAACCGAACGATGCTGACCTCCGGTACAACCCACAGCTATGGTTAAATAACTTCGATTTTCGGCTTCAAACCGAGGGATCCACCGATGCAGATAATTGTCCATATCACCCATGTATTCACCAACTTCCGGCGCATCCACCAAAAAGTCGACGACCGCCTGATCTTGTCCTGTCAAACTCCGTAACGAAGGCTGCCAATGTGGATTCGGCAAACAACGCGCATCAAAAACAAAATCCGCATCCATCGGAATACCATGTTTAAATCCGAAAGACTGAAAAAATAGTGATAGCGATTGCTGTCTTTTTATCCCCACTCGGACTCGGACCAATTCCCTTAGCTGATGGATATTAGTCCGTGTTGTATCAATTAGAACACCCGCATGTTTCGAGACATTTAAAAGCAGTTCCCGCTCAAGTTTTATCGCCTCACTTAATGTATGTTCTCGGTCTGTAAGAGGATGTTTGCGACGTGTTTCACTAAACCGTTTAATCAACGTTTCGTTTTCAGCCTGAAGAAAAAGAATTTCGCACTCAATTCCTAGTGTTTCAATTAACTCACGGGTTTTTTGAAATTGATTCAGACTATTGATTTTGTTGCGGGAATCTATACTGACCGCAGCGTTCTCATAAGAACGCTGCCTATCGCTTACCGCTTCTTTGATAAATTCTTCCAGCAAAGTTACTGGCAAATTGTCGATACAATAGTAACCACTATCTTCCAAAGTTTCTAATGCGATACTTTTACCGGATCCAGATAGCCCGCTGACAATAATTAATTTCATCGGTTTAGTTAAAAAAAGATCTGCCTGGATTTAGTTTATTGGGTTATCAACTGCATGGACCTACCAAAGCACCAAACCTAATGACTCGACGCGAAATCACCTATGGTTGGTTACTTTATCCTTGTGTCTTCGTACCTGACGGTCCAATTTATCGATCAGACCATCTATGGCTGCATACATATCTTCTTTGTGATCTTCAGCAAACAACTTTGCACCACTGATTTGGACAGTAGCTTCTGCTTTTTGGGTAATCTTTTCAACACCCAATATCACATGAACATCGGTAACATGGTCAAAATGGCGTTCAAGCTTCTCAAACTTTGATTCAACATATTGTTTCAAGGCATTGGTAATATCTAGATGACGTCCAGTTACACTTATTTGCATATCTCCTCCTAATTCTAATGCATTTATAAACTAGCGGAATCACACGCTTCATAAAACGCGTTTTCTCTGGTTGGAAGGCGGAATCGACATAACCTCGCGGTATTTTGCAATTGTCCTCCGCGCAACATTAATACCCTTTGATTTTAATAAAGCTGAGATCTTATTATCACTTAAAGGTTTGGCAATGTTTTCACTCTCGATTAACTCCTGAATAAACGCCCTAATGGCTATTGAAGAACACTCCCCTCCCGCCTCGGTAGAAACATGGCTGGAGAAAAAATATTTAAATTCAAAAATTCCATTAGGAGTATGCATGTATTTCTGGGTGGTAACCCTAGAAATGGTCGACTCATGCATTTCAACAACTTCGGCAATTTCTCGTAACACTAACGGTTTCATAGCGATAGGGCCAGATTCCAGAAACTCAAATTGATGCTCCACTATACAATTAGCAACTTTTAGCACAGTTTCACTTCGACTTTGTAGACTTTTTAAAAACCATTTGGCCTCTTGCAAGTGATTTTTCATACAAGTGTTGTCCGCACTATTATCGGCACGCTTGATTAACCCCGAATAAAATGGATTGACCCGCAATTTTGGGGCAGTATCCGGGTTTAACGAAACCCGCCAACTTCCATTTTTTTTTGTTACGAAAACATCTGGCGTCACGTATTGGGAATCGCTGTTTTCAATTCGAGTCCCAGGACGTGGATCCAAAGAACGAATCAGCGAGACAACCAAAGCCAAGTCCTCATCGGACAAGCCAAGGTCGCGTTTCAATCTCATTTGATTCTGAGCCGCCAAATGTTCCAGCGAGTCACTGACCAAACTACACGCCTCCTGTTTCCATGGCGTCTCATCAGGTAAATTATTAAGCTGAATCAATAGACAATCTACCAAATCCACTGCCCCAACTCCAGAGGGATCGAAATTTTGCACGCGATGCAAAACTGCTTCAACTTCGTCAAATTCTAGATCCTCCAACTGACTTAACAATCCCTGGTGGATATCAGAAATCGACGATGATAGGTAACCATGATCGTTGATTGAATCTACAATTGCCACCGCGATCGCCGAATCCTGATCGGAAAAACGCTCCATCTCTATCTGCGACAATAAATGCTGTCTAAGTGTCTGTGAAATAGGTCTTTGGAATTCAAAATCAGACTGTTCCGATACAGGTAGCGTTGAAGTCGAAACCTGCACATTGTCGTACACGTCCTCCCATGAGGTATCCACGGGAAGCTCATCAGGTATTTCAGTTTGGGATCCTGTACTGTTTATTTCTTCGCCATTTATGTCATTCGCCTCCCCCAAATCCCCGCCTTTTTCCACTGGGTCATTTGCAGGCTGCGATGCATCATCTATAGTGGGGGCGTCATCATCTGTAGGCTCCAACATCATATTGGAATCAAGCGCTTCTTGAATTTCCTGCTGAAGATCGAGAGTCGACAACTGCAACAGCCGTATGGCTTGTTGCAACTGGGGCGTCATCGTTAGATGTTGGCCTAATTTGAGCTGTAGAGTTTGTTTCATCGCTTCAATTCTCATGACCTCAACAGAGCGTCATTTTTTTCCTTTTTTTGCGAACATTATTAGTTATTTTAGCTCATTCAGCTCCGGGTGGGAGATTCGTACAACTTCTTGAGTATTTTTTAAAAAGATTGATGTTACATATCAAACCCCTCTCCTAGATAGACTTTTCTAACCTCACTGTCGTTCAAAATTTCATCGGGACCCCCTTCCGCTATAACTTTTCCTTCGTTAACGATGTACGCTCTATCACAAATCCCCAAGGTTTCCCTGACGTTATGTTCGGTAATTAATACACCGATGCCACGGTCACGGAGGTGATGAATTACATTTTGAATATCGAGAATTGAAATCGGATCCACCCCAGCAAAAGGCTCATCAAGCAGTATAAATTTCGGTTCCATAGCCAGCGTCCGAGCAATTTCTAAACGACGCCTTTCACCACCGGAGAGCCCTATTGCAGACTGATCTCTCAGATGAGCGATATTGAATTCCTGCAATAACTCGTCAATCAATATCTCACTTTGACCCGCACTGAGATCAGCCCTAATTTCAAGAACCGCCCGAATATTGTCCGCCACCGTCAGCTTTCTGAACACAGACGGCTCTTGAGGAAGATAACCAAGCCCGAATCGAGTACGCGCATGCATCGGCATTTTGGTTATTGAGAACTGATCCACACAGACTTTCCCATGATCGGGACCAACTAACCCAACAATCATATAGAATATCGTGGTTTTCCCAGCCCCATTTGGCCCTAATAATCCAACAATTTCTCCACCATTAACGTGTAGAGACACATCGTCGACTACATTTCGTCCATTGTACTTTTTGGCTATATTAGCCGCCGAGAGACAAGAAACCGGGACAGTCACTTTTTAGGGTGCAACGTTACATGAACTCGTTTTTTGTTCGAGTTTTTTGCACCCGCTTTGACAATCGAATTCTTGGTATCATACTCAATCTGTTCGCTGGTATAGGTATTCTTTCCCTGTACAATTTTGGCTTTTTCCAGCAATATCAATTTACCTTCACCGGCGTAATACTCAGCACGCAGGGATCTGCCGCGAATCTCCTCCTTATCATCAGACGGTTTTTGCTTAAATCGAACAGGGTTACCCGTCGCAATCATTTTATTCACCCTCTTTTTCGTTTTTTCGTTCATGTGAATAACAAGTCGATCCGCATTCATTTGCATGCTTCCTTGTTTAACTTGCACACGCCCTGTATATACACTTTCGCCTTTTTTTTCATCATAGGTGGCAGCATCAGATTCAATATAAATAGGTTGTTGCGCATCGGTATTCAGGGACCAGGCTTTCGCTGCAAATAATACGATACAAACCAGAATAAAAAAGATATTAAAAACCTTCATATTTCCCTCGAACTTCAGCAAGCAATGTTAAACGAATAGGATGAGAGAAAAATACACGCATTCCAACGCCACTGATGTTTTCAGATAGACTATGGATATCCACCCACTCCTTGGTTTCCGCGAATTTTCGTTCGGGTTCCATCCAAATGTTTTTAGTTACTATACTCACCGGTCTAACAAATTTGGTACCCTCTCTATCAACAAATACATTACCCCCAAAAAATATCTTTGCTCCGTCAGACGAAACAATCCCCGTATCCGAACGCATGATCCAAGGCGGCCTGTCTGGATTTAAAAGGGTTACAACCGGCTTTTCCAATTCAGTAGTATCCTTCTCGCCGAAATGCACCATCGAATTCGCTTTCAACCGATGCTTCTGAAAACCTTTATCATCGGTAACAGTCATTTCAAAATGATTAACGTAATAATCAATTCCGCCACCGTTGGGCACACCCAAAGAATCCTGACTAATAGAAAATAATCTGGAAAGCCAAAAACTACTCAAAGCCACTAATACCATGACTATGTAAGCACGAAATCCAAGAGTCATTCGATAATCAACGAAGAAAACTAAAGAAATGCGTCTATAGCATTATCCATATTATTCTGCGCTCGCATAATGAAATCACAAACCTCCCTCACAGCGCCCTCACCTCCATCCTTTTCAGTCACCCACCGAGCGCGTTCCCGCACCGCAAAGTTCGCATCGTTCACAGCTATAGATAGCCCGACGCGCAGCATAACCGGTAAATCTAGAAGATCATCTCCAACGTGTGCGACCTGTTTTGGAGAAATCGCTAATTTCACACATAACTCTTCCAGAGCGGCAACCTTATCTTCCTGCCCCTGATAAACATAACCAATTCCCAGATCCTTCATCCTCATAGCAACAGATTCAGAACAACGTGCGGAGATAATGGCCACTTCTACACCACTTTGACGTAACAGCTTCACACCCTGTCCATCGCGGGCATGAAAGCACTTGAGTTCACGCCCTTTATAATCAAAATACAATTTTCCATCGGTCAATACGCCATCGACATCAAAAATAACCAAGCGAATTTGTTTTGCTTTTTCCATCACTTCGGTCATCAAATAATACCCGCCCTGAGTAAATCATGCATATTTAAAGCACCAATGAGACGACCACCTTTATCGACCACCAAAAGCGCGTTTATTTTTTTTGAGTCCATAATATTCACCGCTTCCGCCGCCAAAACCTCTCTATCAATAGTGGTGCACCCTAATGTCATCACCACGGTAATTGGTGTGGTGTGGATATCGTGATCCTTTGTGAACATACGCCTTAAATCACCGTCCGTAAATATACCTTGAACCCGATTATTACGATCCACAACTGCAGTCATTCCCATTTTTTTTTCGGTCATTTCCAATAATGCTTCGCTTATTACAGCGGATTCCGATACCCAAGGGACATCATTTTCTCTATGCATAACATCATTCACCTTCAGCAATAATCGTTTCCCAAGACTGCCCGCCGGATGGGAAAGCGCAAAATCGTCCCGGGAAAAACCGCGGGCATCGAGCAACGAAACAGCTAAAGCATCCCCCATGACCAGCGCAGCTGTAGTGCTTGATGTTGGCGCGAGCCCTAAGGAACAGGCTTCTTTCTCAACGCTAACATCAATATGCACCGAAGCTTGTTTCGCCAAAGTCGAATTCGGCCGACCAGTCATAGAAATCAGAGGAACACCTAGACGCTTGATAATTGGCAAAATAGTCAGGATTTCCTCGGTTTCACCCGAGTTTGAAAGTGCCAGCACCACATCAGGAACGGTAATCATACCCAAATCACCATGACTCGCCTCTCCTGGATGAACGAAAAAAGCCGGGGTACCAGTACTTGCGAGCGTTGCAGCAATTTTTCCAGCGACATGTCCCGACTTCCCCATTCCTGTCACTACAACCCTTCCACTACAACGCAACATAAATTGACAAGCTTGCTCGAATTTTTGGTCTACACGCACAGCCAACGCAGAAATGGCCGCCAATTCAATTTGGATAACTTCCAAACCAAGCCGTCTGAAATTTGGCACTTCGTTTCTATTTAAGGTTGTCGTCATTGGCCACCCGAAATAATCAATAATTGATATACACAAAAAGCGATAAGTAGCCCACCACCCTGTAACCGACTTATTGAACCGTGTCCATACCGATTGAAACCAAAAACACATAACGCAACAGTAAATCCCAACATCCAGGGAAAATCACGAGTCAGAACCTCCGACGCTAACGGACCCGGATAAAATATTCCAGGTAACGGATATACAGCCAGAAGATTATACATATTCGAACCAATAATATTACCGAGCACAAGGTCGTCCTCACCTTTGAGTATGCATGAAATTGATGCTGCGAGTTCTGGGAGACTTGTTCCTAGCGCAACAATAGTCAACCCGATTAGAAGATCACTGACACCGAACGATTGTGCAATATGCACGGCCGCCCAGACCAAAAGACGAGAGCTAAGGATTAGCCCCAACAAACCAATAACAAACCAGAAAAATGCCTTGCCAAGCGGCAGGCTCTTAGGCAACTCATGTTCTATTGCCTCATTAAATGGGTCAGAACTCGGTACGCTTTTTGCCGATTTCACCAGCCAAAACAAGAATATACCCAATCCAGAAATCATCAACCCACTATCAACAAAATTGAGCCCCCGTACTGATCCTAGGAAAAAACACACCACAGATACCCCTAATAGAACAGGGAGTTCCCGTTTCAATACTTTGGAATGAACCGTAACCGGGGCTAGAATTGCTGTAACACCCAATATTAATCCTATATTGGCAATATTTGAACCCAAAGCGTTACCCACTGCCAATCCCGTATTACCCTGCCAGGAAGCGATTCCAGAAACCAACATCTCGGGCGCCGAAGTACCAAGCCCGACTATCGTAAGACCGATAACCAATGGGGATATTCCTAAATTACGAGCGATCGCCACTGCTCCAACAACAAATTGATCAGCAGCAAAAACTATCAATACTAAGCCGATAATAATACCCGCTAAATAAAATTCCATGGAAACGAAGGATAAATATACAAAGCGATGGATTATGCCATGAATTGGCCTAGTTGTACTTCAAATTCTTTCGAAACCCGGGGCTAACAAAGCAGGGGATTGCCTAGGAAGAAGGATCGAAGTTAGGCCACGTTTGATAGATCCAGATTTTTCTGTCGATTATGGTGAATGTTGGTCATATTAAACGAAAATGATAACCAATTTGGGTAACCTTCTCCTGTTTTTATCGCTAAAATCCAATACTCTTTTTCTAGTAACTCACTATTTATTATGGTGCAAAGGCCTATACTTCACCCCACACTCAAGACGCCCGATTTATCCTCAAAGGACCAACAAACAAATTGCAACACCAAGAATCCATGAACTTACATTACCTATTTTCAGAGATACGGCATTTACGTGAAGAGACTGAGTTACTAGGATAAAGAAAACTACTAAGGGGTACGCATCTTTCGCTTATTGACTTGATACCGTATCACCGACAACATTTGACTCAAGCAGTTTCTGCTTCTGGCACATTCACAGAAGAGAATATTACGACCATAACACCAGATAGGATCGTCAACACGCCAATAATTTTTTGAAAACCAAAGTATTCTCCAAACACCAGAAACCCAAACGAAAGGGTAAACACACTTTGAATGACAGCGAATAACGGCACAGTAATCGAAACGTTGCCATGCGAATAGGTAATTTGCATGCAAATCCAACCTACCACACCAAAAAAAATCAGGATAAAGAACGGCCACAAGCTGAAAAAATACAGCACACTATCTAAGGAAAAAATAGAAAAGTGACCCAAGTCAGTGATGACAAGATTAGTATTTGCCTTAACGTACGTTTCAACATTCCCAAGCGAAATGCCGGTACATATGGCGTAAGCAATTTCATAATTTTCGACCTTTTGCTTATAAACAGTATAAACAATGGCCCCAATACCTAGAACGGATATCAAACTAATTGAAACCAAAACTTGGGTATCGGTTCCTTCTCCAGTCGAGGGCGAATCGATAAAAATAATTAACAGCGTCCCAAGAGTAACGAGTAATACACCCCACCATTGCTGCGAGTTAAGAGATTCTCGCAAGATAAAATAGCCGAGCAGCAAAACAAAGATATAAGAAAAATTCAGTATTGGATAAACCACCGAAACATCAAGTATCGATTGTAATTCGATAATCGCCACGTTGGTCACGAAACTCAATATAACGCCTAAAAGCCAGATCTTATTTTTGATCAAAAACTTGAGGATTGACAACGGAGAATAGGAACGTAAACCAGTGTCCTGTTGCAACCCGTATTTACACAGAATCGCACTAAGGCCATACATAAAACTGCAGGCAAATACCAATAAAGTAAAAAAATACAATTAAACTTCTCCTCAGCCCAACAAACCATGTCGTGCCGTGAATAGTACCTGATAGGCTCAAAAGCATCCTTGTTTTCGAGAAATTGAAAAAATAGTCAGCCAATAGCCATTCTATCGCTGCATTCGGCCGCTGACAAATTCTGACAGAACACTAGTCGATGGCATTACCTAAAATCCATCTGGTCAATTAGAGATTGTAAAACGCCTTTCGACCTGGATACACTGCTTCCGCCCCAAGCATCTCTTCGATAACCATAAGACGATTATATTTGGCAATCCGATCAGATCTTGAAAGCGAGCCAGTTTTGATTTGTCCAGCCGATGTTGCCACCGCCAAATCAGCAATTGAAGTATCTTCGGTCTCACCTGAACGATGTGAAATCACTGCAGTATAATTCGCTTGTTTTGCCATTTCTATCGCCTCAAGCGTTTCTGTCAAAGTACCAATTTGGTTGACCTTGATAAGTATAGAATTTGCAATATTTTTTTCAATGCCTTGCCGAAATATGGCGGTATTCGTTACAAACAAATCATCCCCCACTAATTGAACATTTTTTCCAATTCGCTCGGTTAGTACCGACCACCCACCCCAATCATTTTCATCCATTCCGTCTTCGATGCTTATGATAGGGTACTTTTCAGCCCAAGTCGCCAACAAATCCGCAAACTCGAACGAAGTCAGTTTTTTATTTTCTGAGGCAAGAAAATATCGACCATCCTCATAGAATTCAGAACTGGCAACGTCTAAACCCAACAAGATATCTTCTCCCGCAGTGAACCCCGCCGCATCAATTGCTTCGAGAATGATTTCGATGGCTGCTTCGTTAGACTTTAAATCGGGGGCAAATCCGCCTTCATCACCTACCGCAGTATTCAACCCATGATTTCGCAATACGGTATTCAAGTGGTGGAAAACTTCAGCACCGTAACGCACAGCCTCTCGTAAACTGGAAGCACCGACTGGCAATATCATAAATTCCTGAAAATCGACATTGTTACCAGCATGCGCACCACCATTGATAATGTTCATCATTGGCACAGGCAATTTAAAAGGGCCGTTGCCTCCTAAATAGCGGAATAGTGGGATTTGCAGTGCATTCGCCGCCGCATGTGCAGTAGCCATAGAAACACCCAATACTGCATTTGCTCCTAATTTTGCTTTAGTACCAGTGCCATCTAGATCGATCATAATATTGTCGATCTCTTGTTGGGCGGTAACATTATGACCTATTAATGCATCTTTTATTTTTGTATTGACATTGTTTACGGCTTCCAACACGCCTTGTCCAAGATAGCGATTAGGGTCCCCATCGCGCAGCTCAACCGCTTCACGTTCTCCGGTCGATGCCCCCGATGGGACCGATGCAGTTCCTTTCACCCCCGACGTGGTAATGACATCAACTTGTACTGTCGGGTTGCCCCGTGAATCGATCACTTCACGCCCCCATATATTTTTAATAAGGGACATATTTTTACCTTGTCTAAACCTTTCTCGAAGCTTTTTGGGGTTGCTAAAAGCCATAATATTTTTACTATTTTCTTTTAAAGTCTGGAGTAGCCCCCACCATAATTCGACTATTATTTTGCAAACGACACTCTACCCTTTCCCCGACAAGAGCAAGCATCAGGAGGCGCTCACCTTCATTATGAATAGGAATTTTTGGATATTGGAGAAGTCCCCCTACAAGCATCGAACAAAAAAAGCCTCGTAACACTAATGGTTACGAAGCCAAAGGAGGTCAAACCTTAGATTAACATTCTTAAATAGAATCTGTACTTTGCAAATATTGGAAAAACACATTCTTCACATTCCTATAGTAACCCTACCCCTTTCAGGAACATTAATACGGAATTGGTGAGCCATATTTTCCAATTAAAAGCTATATAAAGAGGAGAACCAGGATTTTGCCCCGTTAAAAACCTCTAGAACGAAACGACGATACGGATATGCAGTCACTAAAATAGAAGCTGTACCATCCCAGGAAGACAGTACAACTTTTGTCTGATTAGGAACCTTTTTCTCCTGAAACAGATTTCAGAGTAGCAGTGGCTGCGTCCATTCCTTTTCTCATCAACACATTCACTTCTTTTGTGTTTTCTGCGATCATTTCCATAGATTCTTTTGCAGACTCGTAGAAAGTTTCAGCAGATTTTTGCATTTCAGTTGTTTGAGCTTTGAGGTAGTCCTGAACGCCTTTTTCGTCCTTGATTTCGGACACCGAACCTAGCTGTCTTTTGATCGTCTCCGTGTATCCATTCATCATTTCCATCTGTTTTTGGGAATAGTTTTTAAAAGCACGGGCATTCGCTTCCATTAACTCCTTAGTGGTACCGACAGTCACTTCATTGAAATTACTGATTAAATCTATGAATTTTTGTTGCATTGTAGTCTTCCTCTTTAAAAGTGGACGAAAAAAATCGATCAGCATTGCTGCACTGCAGCATTTATAAATCCGATTATATAAGCACAATAACCGAGTGTCAATGCTTTTCTACTTACAGTAGGCCATCTTAAGAAATGTTAGGTAAATATATGGACGCCCATAGTAGAATAGGGGCTGGTAGCTGATTTCAGCATCTTTTTTTGAGTGCTTGTAACACCCCTCTAGCAAATTGATTTTGATCAAATCATGATACTTGTTACGATGGTAGTGTTTTTAATTGATAACTGTTTTGGGATGATCAGATTGAGTTCGAAACACTTTTCGTGCAATTAGGCATGTGTTTTAACTACGGTCGTTAACTCGCCTGAATCCCAATTGGAATTAAGCAGATTGAGGATATCTTATTTGGAAGCCGTCGAAATATGGAGAAGAAACCTTAGTTATGATATGGGTGAAATACAATTTAACGGGTTAACTGAAAAGTTGTTCATGATCGACCTCAAAGATCCTAGTATTGCCGTTATAACCAAATATAAATTTAAAGATGAAAATAAGAGTAGCTCTGACAAACTGGGTGCATACTTACCCTATATCGCGGTTTTTCTCGCGGTGGGCTGTATTTTTTATTACCGCCAGCAAAAGAAATCGCACGACAAGCCCAGTAAAACCTGAACCTTCCAAACTAAATTTAGATCTTTTATTGGCTAAATAGTTTGTTTAGTATGGTGACGATACGTTGAGGGCTTTGTGGTCGACAATCAGCCATAGATGGGTTGAGAACGAGACGCGAGATCCGCATATTTGTATTATAGAAACTCCTAAATATGTGAAACTAAGAAAAAATACCGTAAAATTGATAGTTAATTGTTATTGAACAAACATAAGGAGAATTTAAAATGTCAGAATCTGAACACACTAAGCTTCCGTTGATTCAGTTTTTCGTCGGCTTCGTATTCGTCATAGTTGTGGGTTTTGCGGTTATAGCCTTTACAGGAAAAAGCAACGAAGAGAAAGAACAAGGAGCATTGCTACTTCAAGGTTACCAATTGACACAATATGGATTGAAGGTTTGTGGTGCCGCAATTCAAAATGCGAGCGGGTCGCCGGTGGGATCACCAACGCAAACTAAGGGAGACAGAATCACTACCGTCACGCTGACCTGGGAAGAACCCTATAAAAATTTCAAAACAGCTGAATGTACTTATGTAAAAGGAAGTGGAATAGTATCCCTGAATATAGATGGCAAAACGATTCCATAGAGTGCTTAGATCCGAAGAATCCCTTGAAATAAGGAGGCTGCTCGAGAAAACCACCCATAATAGTGGCAAACTCAATTTTGCCCAGCATATCGGTCTTTTCTCAAACAGCTCCCTGGTAATCGCCTAGTGCTAATTAGTCGTTTTAGAAGGGAAATAGCACCAATATTTTCCGCTTAGATTAGGCTCTCAGTGGATTAATAGCGGGGACACAGGAAAGCTCCAAAAGGCGCGGTTTTTGGAATAAGACGAACCATAAACAATCCCACGCTAAAAAACTGGTCAAAAACTTCGATCTAACGTGTACCGTAAACAACGATCGTCTTACCCTTCGCTGTAATGAGTCCTTCCTGCTCCAAATCTTTAAGTACTCTACCCGCCATCTCTCGTGAACAACCCACGATTCGGCCTATTTCTTGGCGGGTAATGCGAATCTGCATGCCATCGGGGTGGGTCATCGCATCAGGTTCCTTACACAAATCGATCAATGTTCTCGCAATTCGGCCTGTCACATCCAGGAATGCCAATTGACCAAGCTTGCGACTGGTCAACAACAGGCGATTCGAAAGCTGTTTTCCAAGCCGGGACAACAAATCACTCGCATAGTCTCGCAACTCTTCCTTAATTGCCAATGAAAACCGTTGGTAACTAATTTCCGCAAGCAAGCAATCCTGACGGGTTGTAACTGTTACACCTCGTGTTTCACCACCGAGAAAAACCCCAACTTCCCCAATAAAATCACCTTTGTTTAAATACGTAAGAATAATTTCGTGGCCGTCAGGATCCTTCATACTTATGGATACAGAACCCTCTACGATATAGTAGAGGGTATCCCCGCTATCTCCAGGACGGATAATTTCTGATTTGGTGGAATACCGTCTTTTGTGGCAACAGTGCAACAGTGCATCCATCGCATCGTCTGCAATTAGTGAAGTGGGTTTGAGCAAAGGCATAAAGAATTATTGAGGACCAAAACAACTTCCTAAGTGTAGCAGTTTGACTAAATTTACAAGCCCAAACCTATAAACACCACACCATTAAAAATATGATAAGCTGATCCGATGTTTTTGGAATCAATTAAATCATGAAAGTTCGCATTAAATGGGTTGAAAACGCGCTCTTCCTTGGTGAGTCAGGAAGTGGACATAGTGTCGTAATGGACGGACCGCCAGAAAATGGAGGCCGCAATCTCGGCGTTCGACCGATGGAAATGTTGTTACTAGGAATGGGGGGATGCACAGCATTTGACGTCGTCCACATCCTTCAAAAAGGACGACACCCAATTACAGATTGTACTGCTGAAATATCGGCCGAACGGGTCGAATCAATTCCAAAGGTTTTTAGCGCGATCCATGTCCATTTGGTTGTAACCGGAAAGAATTTGAAATTATCAGCAGTAGATCGTGCCGTTCAGCTATCAGCTGAAAAATTCTGCTCAGCCTCGATCATGCTCGGAAAAACCGCTAAGCTTACCCACGACTTCGAAGTAAAAGAAGGATAAACCGTTAATCTAGCTAGTTTTACATGGACAAACTGCAACTCTCTGAATTTAACAATCTAGCTAAAACTCTTAACCTCAACATTTACAAGATTTGCTATGCACGGGTTGCACACAATCAATATACCAAATTTATTGATGACTGCTTTAATGCTCTAAAATTACGCCATCTCCTAGTCAATATTGCTGAAATAGTCGGTGCAACCATTTTGAATATTGCTCAACGAAACTACACCCCACAAGGCGCTAGTGCCACCATGATGATCGCAGAAGGAAAATCACCAACCAGCCCTAGAAAAGCAATTTCAATTGCAGAAGCAGTCGTCGCCCATCTTGATAAGAGCCACGTCACTGCTCACACCTATCCGGAAAACTGTCCTACTGATGGGATCCAAAACTTTCGCATCGATATCGATGTTTCCACCTGCGGAAAAATTCCTCCCTTACGTGCGTTGAAATTTATTCTAGAAAATATCCGACCGGACGTTGCTGTGATTGATTACCGGATTCGCGGTTTCACCCGCAGTCGTAACGGTATAAAACTATACAACGATTACAAACTAAATTCGATTACCGATTTCCTACCCTCGTACATTCTCGACAACTATCATTGGTTAGATATCAATATGCCCCAGGAAAACACCTTTCAGACAAAAATGGAATTAAAACATATCAATTCAACCGATCATATTCTTGCACCTTTGCTCGAGGGGATCCAAACGGGTCAAGAACAAGAAATTATCGACCTGCTTCGGTCGGAGATGCGTGAGATTTTTTTAGGCAAAAAAGATCACATCAAACAAAACTAGGCTCCCCTATACTCTAGATTCCATTTGGTTTTAAATCGTGAGTATGCCATGGGAAAATATTTTTGTTTGTTCATTAGTATAAGCTTATTCCCCGCTATCGAATCTGCAGCTCAGATAGAGACTAAGGATAATTTTGCTGAACAACGACAGATATTTCTAAAGGCTGAAGGCGCGCTTAAACGCCGTCATATCACTCCGTTACCTCCGCTATCCCAAAAAGATCCCAGATTATCCTCTAGTACCTTATTTGGAGTACCGATATATACGCTATCACTTGAGCAAAACCACGCCATGCTACCTATCCAAACCCTGTAAAGAACAGGTAGTCACTGGCCCTGGAATAGAAACCCTAACGCCGAAAAACACTAATCACCCGCGAGAACGTTTGATATACACTAAGGGATTAATCTTCTTCTCACCTTTCAAAACCTCGAAATGGAGATGGGGTCCGGTTGCGTGTCCGCTCGACCCTAACTTGGCAATCGTCTGTCCCTTCTGAACTTTATCGCCGACAACGACAAGCAAATCCTGATTATGGGCGTAGCGGGTGATAAAACCATCTCCGTGCATAATTTCTACGAATTTTCCATAACCACCTTTTATTCCAGCAACGATCACTATTCCCGAAGCAACAGTTACAACATCGCTCCCCCTTTTTCCCGCAAAATCAATACCATGATGGAAATTGCGATTTCCAGTAAATGGATCGGTACGCCATCCGTATCCAGAAGACAACCAACCATGCTTCACCGGCCTACCCTCGGGGTAGATATCTTCTTCCAGACTACGTGTTTCGATTATATCTGCAAGAACATTTAAGTGTATATTTCGTTGCTGAATAGCATCAGCTAAACCGTCCATATCAACCATCAAACTAGCGACATCGTGCGATCGAGCATCATGCTCTGTGTCCATACCACCTTGAGCGGGAATTTCGGAAAAATTGAACTCTGACGCATCTAATTTTGCTTTCTCGACTAAACGTTGCCCGATTGCATTTAACCGAAACATTTGACCTTGAAGTCGCGCCAACCGGACTGCTAATGCATCTATCCTATCATCAGATTGTCGTTGTAATTCTACCAACTGACCGTGTTGTTCATTCAATTCAGCACGAAACCATTGGGTTTCGACTAAATTAAACCGTCGAACCACATGACTGCCCAACTGAATTCCGGTATAAAAGATCCCTATCAACACTACAATTACCGGTATGGCAGTAAGATATCTTAATGAAACTATATCAACACCTTCTGCAACTTTTTTTACCTTACCCAACTGTATTTGCATATTCTTAAACTACACATTTAATTATTCTGATTACATTATCCTATTATCCCCCAAACTAATGGAAAATTCTAACCGCAGATGTAAAAGGCGTGGTTTTCCTTATTTTAGAAAAAAATTAGAGGTATGCTAAGCTGGCATATTTACTATTATCCATAAACATTTGCGTGACATTGACATGTTTTTCCCAAAACCTACGCCTATCAGCAAAATCCTATCTAAGCCGGGAGAAATCCATTCACCCATTATTGAACACCTAAAAGAACAAAACCGTTTACTCGTTAATGTAAGAAAAGCGGTTCCATCCTTTCTTCGCGAACACTGCCTTTCGTGTATAACCAATGGAAACAATTTAACTCTTTTTACTGATTCACCCGCTTGGGCACATCAATTGCGGTTTCACTGTTCATTGATCACCGATGAACTAAACAGACTATTACCATCCAATCACATCACGAAAGTTAAACTTCGGGTCGTAATACCACCCACAAAGCCCGTAACAAATAAAGGACAACACCTTCAATTCCCCTCCACGGAAACCATAGACACCATTAGAAACAGTGCTAATTCTATTTCAAATATTGAATTGAAAAATGCCCTCGCCCGATTAGCCCGCACCCTGAAAGCGAAACACTCTAACAGATTTTGATCGCCCGAAAACTAGGTCGCCATGTAAACCGGCTGCATGTAGGATATCGGAATTTCCTCTTCATCGCGAAATGTAACGTATTCCCAGGCATTCCGGTCTTCCAAAAGAGCCTTTAATAATTGATTATTCAAACCATGACCCGATTTATACCCGGTAAAAGCTCCAATTAAGCTATGACCTAAAAGGTAAAGATCGCCAATAGCATCCAGAATTTTATGTTTGACGAATTCATCGACGTACCTCAAACCATCCTCGTTTAATACTCGATAATTATCAACGACAATAGCATTATCCATGCTGCCACCAAGCGCAAGGTTTTGCTTTCTTAAAGCTTCTATATCCCGCATAAACCCGAAGGTCCGAGCTCTACTGACCTCTTTTACAAACGAGGTTGAAGAAAAATCGATGCTCGCAGTCTGCGCATCCTTTTGAAAAGCAGGGTGATTAAAATCGATAGTAAAAGTCACCTTGAAACCATCAAGAGGTTCGAAACATGCCCACTTATCACCATCTTCAACCTTAACCTTTTTCTTGATTCTTATAAAATTTTTCGGTGCATCCTGTTGCTCGACACCAGCTGATTGAATTAAAAAAACAAAGGGACCAGCACTTCCATCCATAATCGGAACTTCCGGCGCACTAACATCTACATAAGCATTATCGATTCCCAAACCAGCCAAAGCCGACAATAAATGTTCAACGGTAGAAATTTTGACCTCACCTTTAACCAAAGTGGTAGACAATTGAGTTTCACCGACATTCTCGGGTTTTGCTTCTATCAAAACCGACTTGTCCAAGTCGACTCGACGAAAGCAAATACCGGTACCGAGCGCAGCAGGACGCAGAGTAAGATAAACCTTCTTTCCAGTGTGCAACCCTACTCCTGTTGCTCGAATTACATTTTTCAGCGTTCGTTGCCTGATCATTACCGTCAAAAACTCTAAAATTTGTATAACAACTCAGTTCGCCTCAATTTGACTTCAATTCTACAGAGAAAATGCTCGTTAACACATCTAGATGTGTGCGTTTTTTCCTTCGTTCTGAATCAAAATAGCAGCAATCTGAACAGTTACCCTTAATTGGTGAATAGTCACACACTTTTTACAGATACCCAGGAGATTACCACAAAACTTAACATTTAGATAAATTAGGTACCATTTTTACTAATCAAATTCCTCGGTTAATCGGCCTGCCGCCGCAGAAAAGCAGGAATATCCAGATAGTCCAGATTCACATCGCCCTTAGGTTCGGCCTGAAAACTGCGAACATGTTCGGTTTTTTGGCGCATAATGGCAGGTCGTTCAAGCTTTCCATAATCTACTTTACCGGCGTCGTTTGTTTTTACCAGTTTTATGCTTGGCTCCATGAGTTTAGGACTTTCATTTTTCAAACCGGTTGCCACCATTGTGACTCGAATTTCATCTTTAAGCTCAGGGTCAATTACTGTTCCGACAACAACTACAGCATCTTCGGAAGCAAATTCCTTCACTGCATTTCCAACTTCATCAAATTCACCGATTGCCAAGTCGAGACCACCGGTGATATTCACTAAAATACCCCGTGCACCTTGCAAGTTAATATCTTCCAATAATGGGCTGGCAATTGCCTTCTCTGCTGCTTCTCGAGCTCTATTTTCACCCGTGGCGACTCCAGTGCCCATCATAGCCATACCCATTTCCGACATAACTGTTCGTACATCGGCGAAATCAACGTTGATAAGACCAGGCCGGGTAATTAGCTCAGCAATACCTTGGACGGCCCCAAATAGGACATCGTTAGCCGCATTAAAAGCATTAACCAAACTTATTTCTTTACCCAGGACAGGCAAAAGTTTTTCGTTTGGAATGGTAATCAGAGAATCGACATATTGCGCTAAATCTTCAATACCTTTATGCGCGACTGCACTCCGCTTGGCACCTTCGAACGGGAATGGACGAGTCACCACGGCTACTGTCAAAATATCAAGTTCTTTGGCGATTTCAGCGATTACTGGTGCAGCGCCCGTACCCGTACCTCCCCCCATACCTGCGGTTAGAAACACCATATCCGCGCCTTCCAAAACCTCCTGAATTCTTTCCCTATCATCCGTCGCCGCTTGTCGTCCCACTTCTGGGTTCGCCCCCGCACCAAGCCCTTTGGTCAATTCACTTCCCAACTGCAAAACAGTTCGTGCGGCAATGCTTTGGAGCGCCTGCGCATCAGTATTTGCACAAATAAAATCGACTCCTTCTATATTACTGCTCATCATGTGGTTAACCGCGTTGCCACCACCCCCACCAATACCAATAACCTTTATAACTGCATTTTGTGAATAAGATTCTAATAGTTCAAATTTCATATCATTTCCCCTTCTTACGCCTTTAAAAATTACCCTGAAACCAACTTTTCATTCTAAGCCAGACCATTTTCCAACTGGAATCGATCACCAAACTTCGTTCCATCATGACCCGACTTTGCTGACCGAAATTTAAAAGTCCAACACCAGTCGAATACACTGGGTTGTCTACTACATCACCAAGACCCTTGATATTTTTAGGAAGACCAAGACGGACAGGCATATGGAAAATCTCCTCAGCCAATTCAATCAAACCTTCGATTGCCGAGCTACCGCCGGTAAGTACAACCCCAGCGGCAACCAAATCTTCAAATCCACTTCTTCTCAATTCAGCTTGTACTAACATCATAAGCTCCTCATATCGAGGTTCGACAATTTCCGCCAAATTCTGCTTGGAGATACGCCGCGGTGCTCGATCACCAATACTAGGAACATTGATGTTATCGTTCAAATCCGCTAATTGAGTTAAGGCACAAGCATGTTTGACTTTTATCTCTTCCGCATTTTTGGTCGGCGTCCTTAGTGCAACTGCAATATCATTTGTAACCTGATCTCCTGCGATTGGAATCACTGCAGTATGGCGAATTGCACCTTCGGTAAACACCGCTATATCGCTCGTACCACCACCAATATCGATCAAACAGACACCAAGTTCTTTTTCATCGTCGGTAAGTACAGCAGCAGAAGAAGCAAGTTGTTCGAGGATAATATCATCCACCTCCAACCCACATCGGCGGATACATTTGATTATATTTTGGGCAGCGCTTACAGCGCCCGTCACCATATGAACCCGGGCTTCCAATCTAATCCCCGACATCCCGACCGGCTCCTTGATCCCTTCTTGCCCATCAATAATGTATTCCTGGGGAAGAATGTGCAGAATTTTCTGATCCGAAGGTATTGCAACGGCTCGCGCCGAATCGATTACCCGATCAACATCAGATTGTGTCACTTCCTTCTCTTTGATGGCTACAATCCCATGAGAATTCAGGCTATTGATATGGCTTCCAGCAATTCCGGCATATACAGAATGAATTTCACACCCAGCCATAAGCTCTGCTTCCTCAATTGCTCGCTGTATGGAGTGAACCGTAGATTCCAAATTAACTACGACACCTTTTTTCAAACCACGGGATACTGACTTTCCTATGCCAATGACATCAATTCCCAGCTCCTCGTTTGTTTCACCAACAATAGCTGCAACTTTCGATGTTCCAATATCCAATCCAATAATCAAGTTTCGATCTGTTTTTTTTCCCATGACAAACTCAAATAATTTGGCGACATCGCCACGTCGGATTTGCTACCAATTACGTATCGACGCAACCTGAAACTTTCATCCAATTACCGCATCCGGTTTTAACCGAACGGCAAACCCCTTTGGATATCGCATATCAAAACTCTCAATTGAATCAATCGATTTAGCACCCAAAAGAGGTAACAACCGTAAAAACCGTTCATACATTTCCAACGGGTGACGGCGGCCAAACTTTAATTCCACTCCCGTTTTCAAACCAACGATCCATTCTTTTCGGGCATTCACTGTAAGCGACTCTATATTCATTCCATAACGAATAAGGCCACTCTGCATTTTTTTCAAAACTCGATACAATGCCCCTTCGTCACCATCGCGTGCATAAATAACGGGCAATTCTGCAAATTGCTCCGATTCCTTCGGATCAAACCGCACCCCATCGCTATTGAGTAAGCTACTCGCTCCCCACCGAAAATAAGGTTTCTGTTCCGTTAATCTCAAAATCAAAGTATCTGGCCAAATTCGCTCGACATCCACTCGACTCACCCAGGGTAACGAATGCACTTTTTCAATCAGCCGGTCAAGGTTTAATGAAACTAGCGCTGTTTGTACCATCGGACCCGAGACATCTTCGATTGATTTCAGCTCGATATGTTGAAACGCGCCTTCGAGCCGCACGAAACGTATATCAGAATGATCATTGAGGTGCCATCGCCAGCCAAGTAATATGCAAAGAGTCAATGCCAACACAACAGAACAGATCTTAAACCTCTTTTGATGACTCACATTCGTATTTGATCAAAACACCTAATCATATAAAGCTGGTCTCCAATATTCGCCAAACTAACCCGTCAAAATCCATACCGTCCGACCGCGCCGCCATGGGCACTAAGCTGTGGTCAGTCATACCAGGAACCGTATTCACCTCGATAAACCATGGCTCCCCATCAGAATCGACCAACAAATCAGCCCGACACCAGCCTTCCACACCTAAAGTATTTGCCGCCTTCAATGCCATAGCTTGAATATCCTTCTCGGCTTGTTGATCAAGACCACATGGACACACGTACTCAGTTGACTTTGACCGATACTTAGCTTCGAAGTCATAAAACGCACGAGGCGTTTTCAAACCAATTACAGGGAGAGCTTTATCGCCCAAAATTCCCACTGTAAATTCCTTACCTTCTACCCAGGCTTCAGCAAAAACCTCACATCCATACTTGGAGGCATGTTTCCACGCATCCATTAATTCATTCGTATTTCCGGCCTTGCTCATCCCGAGACTACTGCCCTCCAATGCAGGTTTTACAATCACTGGAAATCCCAATTTCTCTATGCAAGTACCTATATCGACTTCGTCGTTCAACACCTGCCACGGAGGCGTTGGAATACCCGACCCACGCCAACATAGTTTAGTTTTGAGCTTATCCATAGCCAACGCTGATCCCAGAATGCCACTTCCGGTATAGGGTATCTTTAATGCCTCCAGTAAACCCTGAAGTATCCCATCTTCTCCCCCACGACCGTGCACCACAATAAAAATGCGATCGAAATGTTGGCTGCCCAAAACCTTCATTGGACGATCACCCACATCGATCCCAACAGCGTTAACATCTTGGCTTTGCAATGCTGACAAAACGGCTTTTCCACCTTTTAAGGAAATTTCACGCTCACCAGAAACACCACCCATCAAAACACCCACTCGGCCAAAAATAGCTGGACTTGTTACTTTCCGCGATTGGATCACTGCAGCACCTCAGTCTTTTCACCGACAATCCGTACTTCCGCCTGGAGCCAAATCCCATGGCGTTGGTATACCGCATCCGCAACACGGTAGATCAACGATTCGATATCCGCAGCACTCGCCATTCCAGTATTCAAAATAAAATTGGCATGTTTTTCCGAAACACTGGCACCACCCATGGTGGCACCTTTCATTCCACTGCTTTCAATTAGTTTTGCAGCAAACCTACCCTCAGGGTTACGAAATACAGAACCGCAACTTGAAGCTCCAATAGGTTGTGTCTTCGAACGTAACGCTAAAAGTTTTTTAATCTTTGCTTGTTTGTCGCTAGAATCAAACGGCTTTAAACGAATTTCAGCCGATACAAACCATTCTCCTTGAGGTCCTAGCACATCTCGATACCCTACTTTATACTCGCATGCCATTCGGCGACGATAGGTTCCAGTGAGGTCCACCGTAATCACGTGGTCAGTGAGATTCCAGGTTTCTCCACCGAAAGCGCCAGCGTTCATAGCCAATGCGCCACCCATAGAACCTGGAATACCAACAAAAAACTCGGCACCAGACATATTCGCCGCACTGGCAAAACGAGCCACGTAGGGGCAGGGGACTCCGGCTTCAATGTAGAGACCTATATGCCCAATCCGTCTTATCGTATTTAATCGCATTGGGGAAATCACGGTCCCTCGTATTCCTCCGTCTCGTACCAAAAGATTACTGCCAAGTCCGACCCAGTACACAGGCTCATCAGCATCAAGTGACGCGACAAACAATGCAAGGTCATCCTTATCTTTGGGAATATAAAAACGTTCAGCTGGCCCACCCACTCGCCAGGATGTGTGCTTCGACATCGGCTCATTAAGACGAAGCTCACCCGCAAAACCTGCTTTCTTCACCATTTGTTTTGTCAATACAGAAGACACCATTGATTTAGCACTTATTGACTTGTAGAACGTACTAATTCAGCCTCAAGTTGATTAGGAAGCTCTGTAGAAATTCGCCCAACACTTCCAGCCCCCATAGTCATGACAATGTCATTAGCTTTCATAAGGCCAGCAAGAATTCCAGCTAAATCAACGGCGTCTTCAACAAAAATTGGATCAATCTGTCCACGAACTCTAATCGCATGGCTCAACGACCGTCCATCCGCTCCCGTAATATGTTTTTCACCAGCTGTGTAGACATCAAGCAATACCAAAACATCAACCGATGATAAAACTCGAACAAAGTCTTCAAATAGATCTTTAGTCCGTGTGTATCGATGTGGCTGAAACACCAAGACCAATCGTCTTTTAGGCCAAGCAATCCGCGCAGATTCGAGCGTTGCTGCAATTTCTCTAGGATGATGGCCATAATCATCGAAGAGCAAAACATCACCACCAGCCACATCTATCCTGGCATTGAATTCGAAACGGCGTCCGACTCCTTTGAATTCAGCTAAGCTTTTGCAAATAACCTGATCGGACACCCCCAATTCTGTAGCAACAGCTATCGCCGCTAAAGCATTCAACAAATTGTGTCGTCCCGGCATATTCAACTCTATTGAAAGATTCCCAGGCTTTTCCGCACGATTTACATTAAAGGTACTTTTAAGTCCTTCCTGACGAATGTTGTCCGCTCGGACATCTGCCCCTTCGCGAGTACCGTAGGTAACAATCGGTTTAGAAATCGCTGGCAGAATATCCGATACCCCGACATCATCGATACAAACAATCGCTAGGCCGTAAAAAGGTACGTGGTGAATGAATTCAATAAATGCATCCTTTAGCTTTTGATAACTACCGGAATAGGTTTCCATATGATCACGATCAATATTGGTTAAAATCGCAATCATAGGCTGCAGATACAAAAAAGAGGCATCGCTCTCATCAGCTTCCGCCACTAAATAGTCCCCTTGCCCCAGCCGCGCATTGGTTCCTATACTGTTCAGGCAACCGCCTATGACAAACGTCGGATCCAATCCTGCTTCTGCCAATACGCTGGCGACCAAACTAGTAGTAGTAGTTTTCCCATGAGTGCCAGCAACACCAATACCAAATCGAAACCGCATCAACTCAGCGAGCATTTCAGCTCGAGGGATCACTGGAATTTTTTGGCTCTTGGCCAAACCAACTTCGACATTAGAATCATCAACGGCACTGGATTTAACAACAACATCAACATTTCTTACGTTGTCTACGGCATGTCCAATACCAATATCAGCGCCCAAATCTAACAATCGTCCAGTCGTTGCGTTTTCTTTAATATCCGAACCAGAGACCTCAAATCCAAGGTTCAAAAAAACTTCAGCGATACCCCCCATACCCGACCCTCCTATACCAACAAAATGGATTCGCTTGATCCGTTTCATTCGGTGGGTATCTGCGATATATTGGCGTTTCGACATAGAATTAATAGTTTTAAGTCCTTCGTACCCGCAAACAAATATCCGCGACCGTATCGGTCGCGTCTAACTTTGCTAATAACCGGGCGGCCTTCCCCATTTCCTCTAACCGCGACTGATTAGCTACCAATCGCTGTAAATTTGTTGCCAAAAGCTCTGCACTTAGATCAGATTGAGCGATGATTATCGCTCCTCCGGCATCAGCGAGATATTCGGCATTCCTCATTTGATGATTATCGATAGCATGAGGTAGGGGAACTAGAATTGAGGGCTTTCCGATTGCCATTAATTCACTGATAGTCATGGCTCCCGCACGACAAACGATAACGTCTGCCCAGTTATAGGCATTAGCCATATCATCTACAAACGCCGTAACCTGGACCTTAAGACCAAGGTTTCTGTATGCGTTTTCGGTGTCCTTCAAACCATGGATGCCAGCTTGATGAAGTACTTCAACCGGTTTACCGAAAACCGCTAAGGTTTTGGGTAATACCTGATTTAGAATTTGAGCTCCTTGGCTACCGCCAAGCACCAAAATACGGGGTACAGACCCGTATTCACGTTGTGTGTTTTGGTGGTGTAATAATTCCTTGCGCAAAGGATTTCCAGAATATCCTGCTTCGATTCCACTATCAAAACTACCTGGAAACGCCTCCAAAACAACTCGAGCAATTTTAGCCAGCAGTCGATTTGTGGTTCCTGGAATACGGTTCTGTTCGTGAATCACCAAGGGAATTCGCATCATTACCGCCATTAATCCTCCCGGCGCAGCAACAAACCCTCCCATTCCTAAAACCACACATGGTTTTCGTTTCAACAGAATTGCCGTCGCCTGGTAACAGGCACGAATAAAAACAAAAGGTGCTCTCAACTGACTTAGCGATGCCTTCCCTCGAAATCCAACCACTTTCAACCAATCAATATGGAAACCCTCACCAGGTACAACTTTTGCCTCAAGACCACGCGTTGTCCCCATCCAGAAAATTTCAGCACCCTTCTCACGTAAGTTCTTCGCCACGGCAACAGCCGGATATACATGCCCACCAGTCCCACCAGCGAGTATCATTACCCTTGCAGCCATCCCGATTTTCCTCTGGGAGAATTTTGAAATGCCTCGATATTTTCCGAATGAACCCGGGCCAGTATCGCTACAGCTACACACATCACTATCATGCTACCCCCTCCGTAGCTAATAAGTGGAAGCGTAAGCCCTTTAGTAGGAAGCATGCCCATATTAACGCCCATGTTAATAAATGCTTGTAACCCAAACCAAATACCGAGACCGGACGCTAAATAGGCAGCAAATTTATAACCCATCAATTCTGCTTGATGAGCTATGGCAAAAGCCCGCCAAACCATTACAGTAAATAAACCGATTACGGTTACTGCGCCAACTAACCCAAATTCTTCGGCAATCACCGAATAAATAAAATCAGTATGGGCTTCGGGAAGATAAAATAGCTTCTGGATACCCGAACCGATCCCCACCCCGAACCATTCCCCACGACCAAAAGCAATAAGCGCCTGTGTCAATTGAAACCCGCTATTCATCGGATCTGCCCAAGGGTCCAAAAAAGCAAGCACTCGAGCCATACGGTACGGGGATGTATAAATCAACACAAAGGCAAGCCCCATAATCAGCAAAATCAACAAAATGAACTGCCAAACTCTTGCGCCAGCTATAAACATCATAAGTAATGCGGTCATCAACAAGATCGCCGCAGCACCAAAATCAGGTTCCATAAGTAAAAGAATGGACGCAACCGCTAATAAGATCAGAGGTCTAATCATACCGTGCACTGAATTGCGTACGACATCTAAATGCCGGGTCAAAAATCCCGCCATATATATTATTGATATTAACTTTACAAGCTCAGAAACTTGAACCCGCACGGAAAAAATTGAAAGCCATCGTGTACTTCCATTTACTTTAACGCCTAGGCCAGGGATCAAAACCAAGACCAAAAGAACTAATCCAACCAAAAAAAACCACTGCCCGGATTTTTCCCAAAATTCAATGGGAAAAACCCGAACAATGGAGGCCGCAAATATTCCTAAGATGATATGAACAAACTGGCGTTTAGGATAAAAAAAACTGTCATTTGCCATCTTTTCGCCCAGGTGTAGTGACGTAGAACAAACCATCACAAACCCAAGGACTATCAAAAGTACAAACACGGTCACTAGATATGGATCGAATTGGAAATTCTCCGCTGTCCACCCTACCCGAGAATTTTCTCTATTCCTAGGTAACTTCATTGCCGAATCCAGTGATACCAACCAAAAAAACTGTTTAAAACAGCTGCCTTAATAAAGGATTTGATGCCAAAGTCTTTTTGATATTTAGTAACCAACAATCCGATAGCTTGCAATCCTGCAATGAATACGTAGTAAATTTGACGAACAAATCCGGTTATAACCTTCGAAAATTTACCTTGTTCACTAAACATCGTTTGCCCACCCATAAGTTTCACCGTAACTTCAGAGTCGCCAACCCAATCAAAACTAAAATAACTGTAATAATCCAAAATCTTACAATGACTCTTGGTTCGGGCCACCCTTTCAATTCAAAGTGGTGATGTATAGGTGCCATTCGAAAAACACGACGCCCAGTCAATTTAAACGATACCACTTGGATAATCACAGATGCCGTCTCCATAACAAAAACACCACCCATAATCATTAACACGATCTCTTGACGAACCAAAACGGCTACCACACCGAGAGCAGCCCCCAATGCTAGAGCTCCAACATCCCCCATAAAAACCATAGCCGGGTAGGCGTTGAACCATAGAAACCCAAGGCCTGCACCTACTAACGTGGAACAAAATACGAACAACTCCCCTGCCCCGGGTAAATAAGGGATTTTAAGATAGTCAGCAAAAACAAAATTGCCCGAAGTGTAAGCAAAGATACCGAGCGCACCCCCGACTAGAACTACGGGCATAACAGCCAAACCGTCTAACCCATCCGTTAAATTCACTGCGTTGCTTGATCCGACTATAACTAAATAGGCCAACAACACATAAAACCACCCCAAATCGATGTTGACATTCTTAAAAAATGGTACGATGAAGTGAGTTTCTGATGGATTGACAGCACTTGTAAACATAAAAACTGCCGCCATCAATCCACATACTGACTGCCAAAAAAACTTTTTCCGACTGGATAGTCCAACACTGTTTTGTAGTATTACCTTCTTGTAATCATCGATAAATCCAATGAATCCGAAAGCAACCGTAACCAGCAGTACGATCCAGATATAACGATTAGTCATATCGGCCCAAAGCAAAGTACTTATTAGAATCGCTACAATTATTAAAGCACCTCCCATAGTGGGAGTTCCCGTTTTAGAAAAATGCGATTCTGGACCATCATCACGGATACTCTGGCCAATGTCTTTGACCCGTAATAAACGAATCATTGATGGCCCTACAAGAAAAGAAATCGCCAATGCGGTCAGCGCTCCTAGAATCGCTCGGAAAGTGAGATATTGAAATACTCGAAATGCCCCAATATAGTCGACCAATAATTCTGATAAATATAACAACATGGCCTAATTCTCGGAAACGTGTTCAGTTAGCGCATCCACAACCCCTTCCATGCGTTGATTCCGTGAACCTTTGACAAGAATCACAACATCTTCATCGATAAGCTTCTTCACTTCGTCGATTAAGTCGGTATGGTGTTCGTAAAAAAAACCCCCTTCGCCAAAAGCCTCCACTGCTCCCCGGGTTTCATGACCTATTGCAAAAAGGTTTAAAACACCAGCCGCTTTGGCCTGCTGGCCAATTTCCTCGTGAAACCCCTTACTCCGATCGCCCAATTCTGCAAATGCACCGCAGATTAGCCATCGTTTCCCAGGTATACTGGACAGGAAATCTAGAGCTACCGTAAGCGAAGACGGATTAGCATTGTAGCTATCATTTATGACCGTAGCTCCACAGATTCCTCGAATTGGCTGCAACCGTCCTACCACAGGTTTTACACGGCTTAATCCAACTGCAATCCGGTTCAATGGCATTCCTGCAGCTAGCCCCACAGATATTGCTGCCAAGGCATTGGAAATATTGTGTTTTCCAACCAAACATAATTTAAATTGACATCGGTCACCCAAGTATTCCACGACAAATTGAAAGCCTGAGATTGGTGATAGCATCTCAATAGTTGAAGAATCTACCCGTACATCGGCCTTAGGCGAAAAACCAAAACTTATTATTCGTCGGCTACTAGCCCTTTCTATCCACAAGCCAAAAAATTGATCGTCCGAATTTAAAATCACAGTTCCATTTTCAGAAACCGAGTCAATAATCTCTCCTTTCGCCCTTGCTACACCCTCTACAGTTCCAAATCCTTCCAAATGAGCAGAACCAGCATTTGTTATCAATGCGAGATCCGGGCTTGTGATCTTGCTGGTATATTCAATCTCTCCCGGATTATTAGCTCCCAACTCTACTACAGCAAACTGATGTTCTTCAGTTAATCGTAATAAAGTCAAGGGAACCCCGATATCATTGTTGAGGTTTCCCTCGGTATATAAAACTGGACCTTGTTCCCCCAATACACTTGCTACAAGTTCTTTTGTCGTGGTTTTTCCATTGCTGCCCGTAATCGCTACCACTAATGGGCCTGTTTTTTGGCGCCACGCAGCGGCCAATTCTCCCAGCGCTACTCGAGTATCGTTGACAATTACCAAGGGTAAATCTTCGGCTATCACCCGTGGAACCAAGGCGGCAACCGCTCCACTTTTCTTAGCTTGATGTATGAACTTGGCCCCATCGAATCGCGGACCACAGAGTGCAATAAATAGATCACCAGATTTCAATTTACGGGTGTCGGTGCTCACCGAGGCGAACGAAATATCTGTGCCACGAATGGTCCCTCGTACTACCTGGCTGAGTTCGCTCAATTGCATTATCATCTAACGAGGTTTTTTTTAGATTTTTGTAGCAAAGCTTCGCGAACAACCTTACGATCACTCAAAGGGTACTTCACTCCGTTGACTTCCTGGGTTGTTTCATGCCCTTTACCAGCGACAAGAACCAAATCGTCAGATTCAGCCTGATTGATCACGCTATAAATTGCCTCTTCTCGATCTCGAGTAACACAAATATCCTTCCGCAAACAACCTTCAAGGATTTGCTCAACAATCATTTGCCCGTCTTCACTACGTGGGTTATCGTCAGTAATAACAATGTAGTCGGCAAGACTCTCAGCAATTCGCCCCATTTGTGGACGCTTTCCACGATCCCTATCGCCGCCACAACCAAAAACCAGCCACAAAGATCCTTTACAATGTTGTTTTACACTCACAAGAGCTCTTTCCAAAGCTTGAGGTGTATGGGCATAATCCACTATCACAGAAGGGCTCCCCACACCACTTGCAAATCGTTCCAAGCGTCCGGGAATCGCCTTCACCTTGGCCACCATAGCTTTTGATTGTTTAAGGGAATAACCTATTGCAATCAAACACGCCATCGTCGCCAAAACGTTGTCAACATTGAAATCGCCATAAATCGGTAAGCTAAGACTCTCACTTGAACGACCATATTCCACCGTAAAACTGAGGCCGTCTTCATTCAAGACAACTGCGGAGGCACGTACTTGGTTCGAGATCCTTTGGTCTAATCCAGTAAACCTGGAAAATCCAATTATCTTGACGTTCTTGGGCGTTTTCTCAAGGATCTTCTCATAATTCGAATCGTCTAAGTTGATGACGACAAACTCTAAGCCAGGGGCGCCTAGAATGCGCAACTTAGCTTCCACATAAGCTTCAAACGTACCATGATAATCAAGGTGGTCACGACTAATATTGGTGACCAAAGCGCCGGTAAATCGCACACCATTAATACGACCTTGTGCTAGACCATGTGAGGACACCTCCATAGCCACAACATCTACATCCTGTTGTCGTAATGTGGCCAAGATAGACTGTAGCTCAATTGCAGGAGGAGTAGTATGGTCCATGGCCATTAACTGCTCAGAGCATCCCCAACCTAAAGTCCCAACCACCGCACACCGCCTTTCACCAGCTAAGGACTGAGAAAAAAAGTGGCTGCAAGACGTTTTTCCATCGGTCCCGGTAACCCCAATTACCAGCAAATATTCAGACGGCCTGTGATAAAAACGGTCAGCCAAAAAACCTATTTTTTGGTCCAAACTATCAATTGCTACTAAAATCCGTACACCTTTTCCAGTAAGAAGGTCAGCTAATTTCTTTCCTCCTGCGCTGGGGTCAAACAGTATTCCCACTGCACCTTTGCTAAGGGCTTGTTCCGCGAACTGCATACCGTGACAACGTGTCCCTGGTAATGCAACGAATACATCACCCGACACTATTTTTCGACTATCTAGCTTTAACCCGGACACAGCAATATCAGGAATGTCCAATCCACCGGCAATGCCCTCTAACACCGATTTCAAGGTCATACAGCTCCCATAATCGGCAGCAGCCATCATATCGTTTCGCCTTGATTCAAAACCAACAGGGGCATCGTTTCTTTTTTGTCAGGCGGTATCCCCAACATTCTCAACGCCACACCCATCACCTTTGAAAATACTGGAGCAGCCACCAATCCTCCGTAATAATCACCTGCCGAAGGTTTATCAACAACCACCGCAATGACAAGACGGGAATTTGAAATCGGTGCCATGCCAGCAAAAATCGCGACATGGTCAGTGCTAGAATAACCCCCAACCGTCGCTTTTTTTACAGTCCCGGTTTTGCCACCAACCCGGTAGCCAGGGATCCCTGCGGCACTTGCCGTCCCCTGCCGGGTAACCACTCTCTCTAACATATTCTTTACGATTGCAGCAGTTTCCTTTGACATTACTCGATTTTGCCCCCCGTCATGGTCCCTTTTTAGAAGGCTCAATGAAGGCATTACACCCTCATTCGCAAAAACTGAGTATGCACGAGCAAGCTGCATTGCGGAAACAGAAAGACCGTACCCAAAAGACAACGTTGCCTGTTCGAATTTATTCCAGTGCGTATGGTTCGATAACTTTCCAATCGCTTCTCCTGGAAACCGAGTTCCTGTCGCTTGGGCGAAACCAAGCCTGTTGTAACATTGCCATAATTGGCGGGAAGAAAGCGATAAACCGATCTTTGTGATACCGACATTACTTGACTTTTGCAATACTCGCGCAACATCAATCAATCCATAGTTACGAAAATCCCGTACTACATTTCGTCCTACGCGCATAAAACCAGGGCTAGTATCCACAATTGAATCACGTTTAAACAGACCGTTTTCGATCGCACAGGAAGCCACAAAAGGCTTTATTGTCGAACCTGGTTCAAATATATCGGTAATTGCCCTATTCCTATAACGGACCGCCCGAAGATTTACTCGATTATTGGGGTTGAATGAAGGCTGATTCACCATCGCCAAAACTTCCCCATTCCAGGCATCGAGAAGCACCAGAGAACCGGCATGCGCTTTGTGCGCCTTGATTGTTGCGCTCAATTCTCGGTACGCCAGATATTGCAAACGCTGATCGATACTCAATACCAAATCATCGCCAGAGATAGGGGAATTGATCCTCTCGATATCCTCGATAATTCTCTTCCTTCCATCTCGGATTACCCGTTTGGTTCCTGCCGTGCCTTTTAATAATGGGTCGTATGCAAGCTCTAACCCTTCCTGACCGATATCATCAACATTGGTAAAACCAATGAGATGTGAAATCACCTCGCCAGCTGGGTAATAACGGCGGTATTCATACTCAAAATTCAACCCTTGCAAATCTAGATCCTTTGCTGCTTGAGCTTGTGATGGATCCATCCGGCGTTTCAAATAAACAAACCTTCTCCCCGATTTTGCTTCAACTTTTTGTCGGACTTTTTTGGGCGGTATACCCAACACCCCCGCTAATTGCTTAAGGTCGCGTGCACTTACATTAAATAGTTGTGGATTTACCCATACAGACTCTACTGGCGTACTTATAGCTAGAGGATCCCCGTTCCGATCTAATATCCTACCTCTATGGGCGGGCATAGACACAACGGCTACGTGCCTCAACTTCCCTTGTCGCTGCAAAAAGTTTTTACCATCTAAAGCCTGCAAATCGATTACTCGGCCCAAAAGCATAGCCATGCCCCCCATCAAAATAGCCAGCACCAAGCGTCGGCGTCCAACAAATTTGATTTTCGATTTAGATCGTTGGGTTCTATGATAATGAGCACTCATAAACCGACTACCTAATTTCTGACAATGGATATATTTTCTCTGGGATGACCATATCTAATTCTTCATATGCATATTTCTGAACGCGACCAAGTTCAGCCAAAGTATTTTGCTCCAGTTGCAATTGACCCCATTCAACTTCCAAATTATCTAAATCTCTTTCGAAGCGTTGAATCTCACCAAACAGCGCACGGACACGGTGTTTGGAGTAAATCACGGCAACTGCTGTTGCTACTGACAACAACATCAACATACCCATTGATATTCTTTTAATCATGCCAGTTTCTTTGCTACTCTGAGAACTGCACTGCGAGACCGTGGATTTTTCGCCACTTCTTCATGGCTAGGTTTTTGCGCCTTTCCAATTTTTTCTAACCTTGGCTGAAGTGTTGAAGCAAGTACCGGCAAGTCTGCTGGCAAATTATCTCCACGACTTTCATCTCTGATATACCTCTTTACGATTCGGTCTTCCAAGGAATGAAAGGCGATAACCACTAATCGACCACCCGGAATCAACACATTAAACGCTTGTCGCAATCCTGCTTTTAATTCTTCTAGTTCATTATTAATAAAGATACGGATTGCCTGAAACGTACGAGTAGCAGGATGTTTTCCTGGTTCTCTAAAGGGAACAGCTTGCGCGATGATCGTTGCCAACTTCAGAGTCCTCGTTATAGGTTTGTCAATCCGATATTGAGCAATTGCGTGGGCAATCCGCCTAGAAAACCGTTCCTCACCATACCTTCGAAATACATTAGCCATTTCAGCCTCTGAAACCACATTCAACCATTCAGCCGCATTTTGACCGGACTGCCGATCCATGCGCATATCAAGCGGGCCATCTTTAAAAAAACTAAATCCTCGGTCAGCATTGTCAATTTGTGGAGAAGAAACACCCAAGTCCATCAATACTCCAGTCAACTTCCCATGTAGCCCACTCTCTTCTACAACATCCTGCATACAGGCGAAGTTACTTTGTTGTATCTCAAACCCCGGAAAACATTTCAATCGTTGGGCCATCTCTGAATTTACGGCCTCACTATCTTTATCCAACGCCAAAACCCTTCCATCGGGTCCCAGAGATTCTAAAATTGCTGCACTATGCCCTCCTCGACCAAAAGTACAATCAAGATAGTGCCCCCCAGAACAAATATTCAGTCCACCTAAGACTTCCTCAACCATGACCGGACAATGCGCACCACTCCCCATTAACTACAATTGCAATGAATCGAGTTCAGGTGAAATGTCGCTTAAATCATCGAGGCTAACGTCCTCATTCCACTTGACACAACCCTTATCCCAGCTATCTTCGTCCCATATCTCAAACATAGTGAGTTGACCTATCAACGCAATACGCTTATCCAAGGACGCATACTCGCGTAATCGCTCAGGCAACATCACACGACCTTGGCTATCCATCTCACAGGGTGTCGCATGACCGAATATCAACCTTTGAAGTTGTTTTACACTCCGATTAAGGGCCGGAGCACGGCGAAGTTTTTCTTGGATCACTACCCACTCAGGCATAGGATAAAGCGATAAACACTTATCTCGGTTTAAAGTAAGTACTAATTTACCCTCACACAATTCATGTAGCCCAACTCGATATTTAGTAGGAATAGCCAAACGCCCTTTGGTATCCAAATTGACCGAGTTGTATCCAAGTATCAAATTCGCCCCTCACCTCAATATACCCCCTATAAATCCATAAATTCCCATTTTATTCCATTTTTCTCCACAAGCTTGCACTATATGAAGCAAATTCACCTAAGTCAAGACAAATCTGATAAAAATACGTCAGTTTTGAAAAAGAAAAAATTGGCGTTTATGCCGAAAAAGGGGCTCCCTCTCGAACAGAGAAAAAAAAAGAACAATCGATTCAAAATATTGGCGGCTAAATCTAATATCAACTCTAGTATTTAGATTTAAACGAAGTGAAAATAATTTTTCGGAACTGTACAAAATACAGTCAATAAGGATAAACGCCTACCGATAAATCAGATTTGATTCCAGAAAGCTTTTTAGTAAAACAACGTCATAGTGGAGGGTGGAGGATAAGCCTTGATCGAACAGCTAATCAAGCTACCAAATTATCTCGTAATCAGAATCGAACATCTTAAGAGAAGTGAGCCGGCCGATAAGCCGGGTTCTGTCTTGGACAGCCATTCACCTGGGACGCACGTCGCCGAACGCCTCTAGCAACCTACCCGGGAACCATGCGGGCCGCATGTATGTTCCCCTATTTGGTCTTGCTCCGGGTGGGGTTTACCCTGCCACTGCTGTTACCAGCAGTGCGGTGCGCTCTTACCGCACCTTTTCACCCTTACCCAGCCCCTATCTGGTAATATCCACCTTAAATAGATTTCCGTTTACGCCCTAAAAACACGCCGCCCGAAATCTGATGGTGATACAACAAGATAGGGACTGAGCGGTATATTTTCTGTGGCACTTTCCATAGGCTCACGCCTTCCAGGAGTTACCTGGCACCCTGCCCTGAGGAGCCCGGACTTTCCTCCACCCAGCACCCACTTTCTAGGATACTGAACAGCGACTGTCTAGCCGACTCACCCGGGAGATACTAACGCGGTTACAAAATAGAGGCAATCCTAAGTAGTGTCTCATACTCTAAATATCGATCATGGCATCTGTTGACAACATGAGGCGCTAGCACGAAACAAATATTGAGCTAATTTATTTTACAAAAAGCTGTAAGTTGTCTATGAGGCGCGCCGCCCCTAACCATACAGCGACTAATATAATCAATTCACGATCGCCTTCTTCCGCCACGCTCAAATCGTTAATTCGCCGAATGCTGAAATAATCCAACTTAAACCCTAAATTTTTCAACCAATTGCACTGTTGAATCTCTATTTGGCGAAGTGAGTTATTCCCCCGTTTAATAGCCACTTCTGCATCACGAAGCGATCGATAAAGCATGGCTGCTTTCTTCCTTTCCACGATGGACAAATACATGTTTCGTGAACTCATCGCCAAACCATCACGTTCCCTAATGATCGGAACACTTACAATTTCTACAGGAATATCTAAATTCGCGACCATGGCACGGATCAGCGTGAGCTGTTGAAAATCCTTTTCACCGAAAACAGCCATATCGGGCCCGACCATGTTGAATAATTTACAAACAACCGTACTTACACCCCTGAAATGGGTCGGGCGAACTTCGCCACAAAGAATATTCGATAACCCCTCAACTTCCACATACGTACAGCAATTTTCTGGATACACTTCTTCAATGGCTGGCGCAAACAATAGATCGACGCCCTTATCGCATAGCTTTTGCGAATCTGTCTCCAAAGACTGGGGATATTCGTCATAATCTTCCCCTTCTGAAAACTGAGCGGGATTCACAAAAATGCTTGCAACCACACGGGACGCTAATCCTTGGGCAATTTCTATAAGCTTAAGGTGTCCAGCATGCAAATTCCCCATCGTAGGCACAAGGGCAATCCGATCACCCGAATCACGCCAAAATTTAACTATCCCACGTAATGCATCGATTGTTGCAACAGTTTCCATTTTCCACTACATGATCAAAAACAATGTTCATTCTGAGGAAAATCTCCTTGACGCACCGCCGATGCATATGCGTTAACCGCATCCATCACGTTTCCGGCATCGAGCATGAAATTTTTGGAAAATTTTGGCGATCCGCCAATACTAATACCGAGCATATCGTAAAGAACCAGCACTTGACCGTCACAATTAGCACCGGCCCCGATTCCAATTGTTGGTATTTTCAGTCCCTGGGTGATTTCATTAGCCAAAAGAGCTGGAATGCATTCCAATACCAGAAGGCTAGCGCCTGCTTCCTGAAGAATAAGTGCATCGTCCAAAATCAACTGTGCAGTTTTACTATCCTTACCTTGTACCCGATAAGATCCAAGTTGATTAATGGACTGCGGCAACAAACCCAAATGTGCACATACAGGAATGCCTTCCGACACTAGAGCCTCGACAATCTCCACCCGCTGCCGTCCACCCTCGAGCTTTACCATCCGGGCATTTCCTTCCCGCATTAATCGCGCAGCATTATTAACCGCCTGGCCCGGTGAGCAATAGCTAACAAATGGTAGATCTGCAACGATAAATGCACGGATACACCCATTAGATACACACTTTGTGTGGTAAACCATATCATCCATCGTCACGGGTATCGTGTTGTCTCGCCCCTGAATCACCGATCCTAAAGAATCTCCGACGAGAACAATATCAATTCCAACACTATCTAATACCCGGGCAAAACTTGCGTCGTACGCTGTTAAGCAAGTAATCTTCTGGTTACTACTTTTCATCCTTGCCAGGTCTACAACCGATATCGGTTTTTGGATTTTTCCTACCGTTGAATACATCGAAATAATGACTTAGGAGAGTCGCTCAAGTCCACCACGAGAGCAAGTTTCAAGTAATTTTCCCACCGGACCTATACCTGGAATAATTAAGCCCGGACAAATCTCAGCGAGAGGATACACAACAAACGCCCGCTCGCCAAGGCCATAATGAGGCACAGTAAGTTCCGAAGTATGAATAATATCCTGGCTATAAAGCAAAATATCAAGATCCAAAGTGCGTGGACCCCATCGATCCCCCGTTCGCACCCGACCTTGCGAGTTTTCAACATCCTGCAACGTCTTCAATAACTCAAATGCCGAAAGTGTAGTCTCCACTTCAACAACAGCATTAATATAATCCGGCTGATCGGACGATCCCATCGGCCGACTTCTATACAGACTGGAAAAAGCGACCTCCTGAACGCTTCTAATTTGACCAATAGCCGCTCTGGCCATGTTTATTTGAGACACCGGGTCGTTCAAATTACTTCCCAAACCGATGAAAGCTGAGACCATATCAGTCAAACACTAATTCATGGAGCTATAGTCGCCGAGCGTACCTGGTTAGATCGCTTACGACGGGGTCTCTTTTTTTGACGACCTCCTTTTCCGCGAGTCATCTTTTTTCGATCATCGTCAGATGCCTCTTGAAAAGTTGTCCACCATTTAGCGATTTCAGGGTCTGCCTCTCCCGTTTCCGCACGAAGAACGAAGAAGTCGTAGGCCGCCCTAAACCTCGGACGCCTCAACAATCTATAAGGCGCCCCCCCAACTGTCTTCTTAAATGCCCATTGAAGGCTCCAAACCTCCCTAACCTGAGCGCTGACTCGGCGAGGAAAACTTAAATACTGAACCTGCTTCAAAATAACCTCTCCCACTGATTCGTGAAAAGCATTAGATTCATTCTGTCCTAGTTTGATTTTCTGCTCAATCACAGTGCGCAAGGGCCCCCACAAAAATATCGCAAATAAGAAATAAGGCGTTACCGATTTCCCCTCAGCTAAACGCCTGTCGGCATTTTTTAAGGCTTTTGCTAAAAAAATCGAAGGAAAATTTTTATTTTGGGTTTCTAAGTATTTATCCGTATCGGGGAACAACGGCTTAAATAAGTCATAGTGTCGAAGTTGCTCAAATGTCTGGACTGCATATCCCGATAAGAATAACTTTAACACTTCATCGTACAAGCGAGGAGGGGGGACATCGCGAAGCAAAAACGAAAAATCCTTTATTGCCAAGGCGCTATCGCTGTGGAGATTAAAGCCCAGCTTAGTAGCAAACCGAATCGCTCGCAGCATCCGCACCGGATCTTCCCGATATCGTTCTTCAGGATCACCGATAAGACGTAAACTACCCGCTTGATGGTCTTCGATTCCGCCGACATAATCCACCAAGGAGAAGTCACGAATATTATAATACAAGGCGTTAACACTGAAATCTCGCCGCCAAGCATCCTCCTCAATCGTACCATAGACATTATCCCGAATCAGTCTCCCGTCTTTAATCACCCGATCACCTTTTTCCGACCCACGGAAGGTCGCAACTTCGACGACATCTCTACCGAAGCAGATATGCGCCAAACGGAATCGACGTCCGATCAAGCGGCAATTGCGGAAAATTCGCTTGACATCCTCTGGACGAGCATCAGTAACGACATCGAAGTCTTTCGGCTCTCGCCCCAACAACAAATCTCGCACACATCCTCCGACTAAATATGCTTGATAGCCAGATTTTTTTAGGCGATACAACACCTTTAAGGCATTTTCGCTGATTTGTGCGCGGGAGATACTGTGTTCGGAACGTGAATATACTGTCGGCTGAAGATTTACCAGCCGTGTATCCGAAGGTTTAAACAGTTTTTTGACGAAACTAAAAATACCGAGAATTCTCTTTTTATTTTTAACTTATATAATAGCATCGTTGCCTCTCCATGCAGCATTTAAATTTTACCCCCAAAGAATATAGGATTAGCTATTGTTACCCATGCATACACTTATCTGTCTACTACTAAGTTTCTTCGTGGTCTGGTGCCAAAATGTCTCTGCCCATGGAGGCGTCTCAATCGAAGAAGATATCTGTGTTATTCAGATCGGATTTTTCACGGCCCATTTCGCTGTCTACCAACCCCGCGAAGCGGCAGACAAAGAATTTTGCGAAGATCTTCCAGATGCAACCGATACTATTTTTGTACTAACCTATCTCCACAATAGTTTGAAGCATGCACCCGTTGACTTTCGAATTATTAAAGATGTCAATGACTTTGGTCGATTTGCGAAGTGGGAGGATATTGTACAACTCGAAGATTTTGAGAAGGATACCGTGTTTTACAAACCCCCTATGATACGTCCCGAAGCCATGCTCAACGTCGAGCACAAATTTGAAGAGCCTGGTGGCTACATTGGCATTGTGACAGCCAAATACCTGACTAACGATAAAATCTATAGGGCCGTATTTCCTTTCCAGGTCGGAGTAAAAACCGATTTTGGATATATTCAGCTCTTTATTCTTCTGGGGGTTCTCATTGAGATTTATTATTTATATAGCAATGGAGTACTAACACGCTGGTTCGGACAACTACGTACCCACATCCGATAGAATAACAGGCGCAACATAAGTGTTTTACTGGGAAAAAACCTAAGTTTCATCTAATCGTTAAGATGAACTATTTTTGGCCGCTGTGGAATCGAATAACTCGCACCCTGCTCTAAGGCGGTACCATAGACTTAGGTGCTCAACACAAAATCTCACCGATGGGTATTGGTTTTCCAACGCCGTAGCCTTGTACGTAATTAACACCAATTAGTTTGAGCATTTCCTTGATTTCATCATTTTCGACAAACTCGGCAATCGTCTTCATGCCCATCAATTGCCCAACTTCATTGATTGACTTCACCATTGCGAAGTCAATCACATCATCTACAATATCTTTTACAAACATACCATCGATCTTCAAATAATCGACTTTCAGTGTTTTAAGATAGCCAAATGATGACAACCCACTACCAAAATCATCCAAAGCGAACTGACATCCCATTCGCCTCAATACTGATATGAATTTCGATGCCTTATTCAAATTTGAAATAGCTGCGGTTTCGGTAATTTCAAAACAAATTTTTTCAGCAGGAATGGCCTGAGCCTTCATTTCATCGAGAACAAAATTTAAAAACTCCACGTTGGTAATAGATTGGCCCGAAAGATTGATAGAGAATTTCGTTAATCTGGCAACATGGTTACGGCAAGTGTTGTAATGTGCAAAAACGGTTTTGACAACCCAACGGTCTATCTTGGTGATCAAGTTGTACCGTTCCGCTGAAGGTAAGAAAGCACCCGGTGGAACCGAGTTCCCCTCACTATCCATCATCCTTAATAATATTTCGTATTGAAGTGGGTCGCCAAACGATTCATCTACAGCGACGATGGGTTGGGCATAGAGCACCAAACGGTCCTCCTCTAATGCTTGGTTGATTCGCTCCACCCATTGCATTTCTCCGTGTTTTTTTGCCAGATCTTCATCTTCAGCTTGATAGACATGAACACGGTTTCTACCCAAATCTTTAGCCATATAACAGGCCGCATCAGCACATTTCATTATTTCTTCCAAACTGACGGTTTCTTCCGAAATTGCCACAAGACCAATACTAATGCCAATTTTAAAGGTACGTCCTTCCCAAATAAACTGAAAATCCATGGCTGCCTTCAATATCAAATCGGCAACTCGCCTGCCATGCTCAGGTGAACAATGCTCCATTAATATTCCAAATTCGTCCCCACCCAACCGACCGAGGGTATCACTCTTCCTCACCGTTGCAAGAAACTCCTTACTAATTTGGCGTAGAAGCGCATCCCCCGCATGGTGACCACACGTATCATTAACCACTTTGAACTGATCCAGATCCATGAAACATAAGACATGCTCAACCTTATCTGGATTATTTTCAGATACCACCCGTTCCAAACGACCCTCAAATTCACGCCTATTGACTAAGCCCGTCAGTTCATCATGGCTGGCCTGATAGGATAATTTTTTGGCCAATTCATACTGCTTAGTTACATCCTCTTGGATACTTACGATGTGGGAAACATCTCCATGGTTGTCTCTTATAGGCGAAACGATACTTTTCAGCCAATAGCGCTGACCATCCTTTTTCTTATTATAAAAATCACCTCTCCACTCGTTACCGGACAAAATCGTTTTCCGCATGTCTTCGTAGATATTGTTGGGTGTTTCATAGGCATCGAGCATCCGAGGACTTTTTCCAATAACTTCTTCTGCCGTGTATCCGGTGACAGTGGTGAATTGCCGATTTACATATTCGATCTTGCCATCACAATCCGTAATAATAATTATTGACCCACTGGATTCGACCGCACGCGACAAGGTGTGTAACCTGGTTTCAGTTTGATTTCGTTCAATAGTACTGGCTAGCGCACTAGCTACCATGCTGAGAAACTGTCGCTCGGTTGCATCGGGTTGATGCCCATGTTTTACGTAGAGATTTAGAACACCCACCGTGGCGCCCTTAGAAACTATTGGAACATTATAATGACCATGCGGCGTTAAACCCGCGGGTAGATTCTCGTGGTCGGCGTCGACACAATCTTTGAATACCATTTGCTGTGTTTGAGCCGCGCGCCCACAAAGACAACGCCCAAAAGCCACATTGGCGCACATATTTAGCAAGGGCCTGCCTAAATTATGATGAACAGTCATTTCAAGGGTTTTCTGGTGTTCTTTGACCAGAAAAATACAACCTTTTTTCTCTAAGGCGAGCCAGGGAATCTCTAGTACGAGCAAAAGAACTTCTTTCAGAATCGTATCAAGTACTTTTGGTTGTACTGAGGCATAAAGAATATTATTTAACGCTACCTGAACATCCGCATGCCGTTTGAATTCAGCAACGGAATTATGGTTTTTTTCAACTTCCGTCAACAACGAATCGTATTTTTTCCGTAATTCAGCAAATTCTGTACTCACCAAAGTTTCGGTACAGCTGGGTCGATCTATGATCTCGGTAGACATATTTTTCTTAAAACAACCTTGCAAAATCAAACATTACCTAGGCGACTTCCATAACGCCTGTACAAAAATCTGTTGCAAATACTGAAATTGTCAATGAAGTTTCACCGACAATAATGGAAATCTTTTATGTATACACAAAATGATAGGTCATAAATAAAGGAATGTAGCACTGAGGAGATTTGATTTTAAAAAATCAAACTACGAATAATCCCAGACCTCATCCAAGTCAGCAAATGTTCAACGGTTTGTTCACTGACCTCTTCTTCAGAAACAAAATGCATCATTGATTCACAAAGGGTCGCAAACATATCGCCGTTTAGAACACCCATTATCATGGAATATTCGCTATCGCCCAACGACCTGAATTCGGTCAATTGTTCACTATTTCGCCATAACAACCAGATATTTTCTCTGCTTTTTACTGCATCTGGCGGTATTTGCTTTTGTTTAATGGCCTGCCAGCATTCCACCACATTCCACTCCGTCCGAAATAACTGAACACTGGGATGCAATCGGATTATCATTTCTGGCCATTTTTGGGTTGGAATAGCCCGCAAATCGGCAGTATTAGCCCGTTCGGATTCCGCCGCATCAAAAACAAACAGCAACAGCCTTTCGAATCCTGCGATATCCGACAATACCGGATGATCGTTGAATGGCTGCTGTTGGCTCAAAAACCTGGGCAAATTATCAGCAAAATTTCGTAGGGAAGAAAAGTTGGATGGAAAGGCTCTGATGTATCCCTCGACCATTTTGTCAAACAGCTCATCACCCAGATATTGCCCCAATATAGGATGGTCAACCTCAATACATTCCCGCAACCGAATTCGATATGCATTAGCATAAATACCAATACGTTGTGCCCGGCTGATATACCCTTGTTGAGACACTTGAAAGATGAATTCATTTGATTGACCCAAGAGTTCAGCCATAAATTCTCTTTGAAGTTCACGGAGATTAGCCATAATGCCAACTTAATGACTTGACATTCGAGTAGCTGCAGTTTCTCGCGCTATTGTCAATTCCTTTTCCAAATCCTCGAATGGTGGGATATTGTCATCTCGCTCGATCATTGTCGAAATTGGCCCAAATCGCTCCCACGCCTCCCCGAACAAATTCCATACGGGATCGATTACATCGTGATCGTGAGTATCGATAACATAATCTCCAAAATCACTGTGTCCAGCGAGATGAAATTGTTGTATACGCGCCTTATCCATTCCCTTAAGATAATCAAGTGGATCAAAACCATGATTGCGAGCGCTAACGTAGATATTATTGATATCGAGCAATATCTTACAATCAGCTTGTTTAGCAATCAGACTAAGAAATTCCCACTCGCTCATCTCCGAAACGTTATAGCTCAGGTAACTGGAAACATTTTCCAAAAGAATTTGACGCCCCAAAAAATCCTGTACCTGTTCAACACGCTCCGAAATATGTTTTATGGTTTCATTGGTATACGGCAAAGGTAACAGGTCGTGGCTATTCACCCCGTTCAAACCTGTCCAGCAAAGATGATCCGACAACCACTGCGGTTGCACTTTATTTGCAAGCTTTTTGAGTTCTTTTAGATAATGCCAATTTAAGGGATCTGTTGTACCGATCGACATAGAAACCCCATGCATAACAATCGGATATTGTTCTTTAATGAGATCGAGAAAATAATGCGGTTTACCACCGCTCACCATGAAGTTTTCCGACACAATCTCAAACCAATCGACATCGGGCCGATGGTCAATGACGTATTGAAAATGGTCGGTTCGCAATCCTAAACCGAATCCCAAAAATTTTTTTTCCAAAATAACCTTAATTTTCGAATTGTTACCACGGTAAGAGAATATATAAAATAGCTGATTTTGAATTAGCGAAGAGGGGGTGGCAATTCGAAATTATCCTCCCCCCTTAAGCCCTATCAACCGATTCGAAGAATCACATCAGCTATTAACTATTTTTACCACCAACATCACCACATGCCTTAGCGGGCATTTTAACGAAACCATGCCCCTTACACTTTGCGCGTCCTGCACAAGCATTGCTAGCTGTTTTACAATCATTGTGTCCTTTACATTTATTTTTCCCAAAGCACTGAATTAAATCAGCGCTAGCGATAGCCCCAGCAATAGGACCCACTTTCCCACCGATATCTCCGCACGCTTTAGCAGATGTTTTCACAAAACCATGACCTTTACACTTAGATTGCCCTGCACAAGCATTATCCGCTGTTTTGCAATCGTTATGCCCTTTACATTTATTAACTCCGTGACACTGAACTAAATCCGTGGATGCAACGGTGCTACTTGGATTCGCACCACCATTTGACGCACAACCGGCCAGCCCAGCGGCAGCAATAGCAATAGCGATTCCAGATAATTTTGGAGAAATTTTTTTCATTTTGGATTCCTTATTTTAGATAAAATGACGTCGTTCTCGTATCATGAACTCAATCAACTGACTAGACCTGTATTAACAGAAAAATATTACAGAGATCTTTCAGACGACCATTGTTCTTTGTACGCTAAATACGAACTAACCAGTTGATCGACCCCCGCTTGCCTGTAATCCTGTAATCCTCTGACGATTAGTTTCTTGACCCCAGTTCCCACAATTCTTCCCGATGACCTTATACAAAAGTTTAGGAGCACCAATCCTTTTTTCCCTTTGACATCCAATATGGTCTTTGTAAGCGTTAATGTTGGTTCTGCTATTTCAAAATTTTCTAAAGAAAGTGACATGCTTTGATAGATTACCAACGGGCGTTTCGGATTCAACATAACACCTTGTTCCGATAGCAAGGGAACCAAAATATCGGGAAAATTCTTTCCCGAAAAAGCCACATAACTACGAACTAGTTCTGAAACTGAATTATTGTCAGTCAAAATATCTCCATGCCGCTCAATTTCAAGATAGGACTTGTTTTGATCATCGGTAATTGAAAACTCACCAGCCTTCGATTTCGGAAACACCAACGGCAAATCACCACCCACCATCCCCGAAAACATAAAAGTCATTTCTTTACTCAAACCGTAGCGGTCCAAAACAAGCGAGAACAACAAGTCTCCTGGCACACAAAACTGTTTACTATCTGGATTGTGGATAGGATTGAAATCGCTGGCGACTGTCTTAGCAAATTCGCTAGCTTGCTGGGGAGAAATAAAAATTCGGCAATCTTTTTCCGTATAGAATTGTTTCAGAAACATTGAAATTTATTTGTTTTGTGACAAGAATCGTAATGTACTTTTTCCCTGACTCTATCATAAACCTTTGAACCATTAGTACTTCCATATAGCGAAAGTACAACTTTAATCAGGTTGAAGTATTGTTCTGAGGACCGTAGAATTGGCCTGACTTGTCGATGCGTGCTCTATGTGAGATGGTAATCACTTGATACCTTTCTTTGCCAAACTAGCTAGCTCGGATTTCTCACCGGGTTTCGTAGCGAGTAGCAGCGGTTCCCCAAAATTGTTTAGGAATTAACGATGCAAATAAATCTCATCGCGGTGGGTAACAAGATGCCCCAATGGATACAAGAAGGCTACCATGAATATGCCCAAAGAATGCCAAGAGAATGTCGATTGGCATTGAAGGAGATAGATGCAGGCAAACGCTCAAAAAATTATGATCGAAATCGGCTAATAAAAAAGGAGGGTGAACGGATATTGGCATCGATCCCGACAGGAGCCCATGTCGTGGCATTGGAACTAACTGGCATAATATGGGATACAGAGAAATTATCTCAAAACTTGGCTCGGTGGCGAATAGAGTCTCAACATATCGCTTTACTGATTGGCGGACCCGAAGGTTTAGCGTTGGAATGCCTGTCTCGGGCACACCAAACTTGGTCTTTATCCAATTTAACATTTCCCCATGCTTTGGTGCGGGTAATCGTAGCAGAGCAACTGTACAGAGCATGGACAATACTCTGCAATCATCCTTACCACAAGTAACATCGTCTTAGCAAATTTTATAGATTATTCACGTGAAAACTACTATGTTTGATCCCCAAGATGGACGACTGTCCCCAAATAATTTTAGCTTCATCTTCACCTAGACGGCGGCAGTTGTTGAAACAAATCGGCGTACAATTTACGGTTTTGCCGGTGGATGTCGATGAATCAACAATTGATGGCGAAACCCCCGAGAATCGGGTGGTTAGGTTAGCTGCGAAAAAATCAATAAAAGGAAGGCGTCTAGCGCAGGGACAGTTGCCTGTTATAGGGGCGGATACGGAAGTCGTGGTGGATAACCACGCCCTAGGCAAACCCGTTGACAGGAACCATGCTTTTTCTATGCTGAAATTGTTGTCAGGACGACAACACAAAGTGTTGACTGCAGTTTCAATCAGAACCAATGCTCACTGGCAAGCCTTAAGTGTCAGCACAATCATGTTCCGTAACATTACTGAAAAAGAAATGAAAGCCTATTGGAATACTGAAGAACCCCTCAATAAAGCAGGCGGATATGCGATCCAAGGTCTCGGAGCAGTGTTTGCTACTCGGATGGAAGGTAGTTTTTCGGGTGTAATGGGTCTTCCACTTTTTGAAACCGCCGAATTGCTAAACCAAATAGGCATTGATACATTTAGAACCTATTCAAGGAATGCAGGATAAAGCAAAATTGAATGAAAAAGTGATATGTGTGAGCATATCGAATCCGCTTTTAACGTGGTGATGTTACTTTCAGCAAAATCCTGCACTAGTCCTTAAGGAAATTTAGAAGTAAAACAAAACATGAGCGACGAGATTTTAATCAATATTACGCCACCTGAAACGCGGATCGCAGTGGTTGAAAATGGTATACCTCAGGAATTGGTGATCGAACGAACCTCGCAACGCGGTTTGGTTGGAAATATATACAAGGGCGAGATTTGCCGAGTTTTGCCCGGAATGCAGGCAGCATTTGTCGATATAGGATTAGATCGAGCAGCATTTTTACATGCTTCAGACCTGGGTCGTTCCGATCAAGAAATGTTAGGTGAAAACGGAATCGATCAATATCTTCGGGAGGGACAGGAAGTAATTGTCCAGGTAGCGAAAGATCCACTGGGAACCAAAGGCGCTCGATTAACGACAGAAATTTCTGTTGCATCCCGATATCAGGTATACATGCCTTTCGCTTCCTCTTTATCAGGAGTATCACAACGAATCGAGTGTGAGGAAGAAAGAGAAAGACTTAGAGCAATATTGGATCGATTCCGAGACGAACACAAGTGTGGAGGATTTATCGCGAGAACAGTGGCTGAATACGCAGAAGAAAGGGTTTTATGGACAGATATGGCGATTTTGCTGAAGATTTGGGAGGTTATCAGCGAAAAGCTTAAAACCGCAAAGATTAAAACTCTGGTAAATGAAGATCTTCCTCTAAGCATACGCGCTTTGCGTGATTTCTATCGAGAACAGGTGGAAAAAATACGCGTTGATTCTCGCGAAACTTACGAACTTCTAAATGAGTTTGCTAAAGATTTCATGCCAGAAGTCGATGCGATAATTGAACATTATCGCGGTGAACGGCCAATTTTTGAAATTTACAATATCGAAGACGAAATTCAAAAAGCACTGGCACGCAAGGTCAATCTTAAATCAGGTGGGTATCTGATTTTTGATCAAACCGAAGCCATGACGACAATTGATGTCAATACTGGCGCTTATGTTGGTGTAAGAAGTTTGGAGGACACAGTTTTCAAAACCAACCTGGAAGCTACACAAACCCTCGCGCGTCAGATTCGTCTCCGTAATCTCGGTGGAATTATTATCATCGATTTTATCGATATGGAAGACGACGAACATAAACAGCGTGTTTTAAATGAGTTGGAAAAGAACCTCGCAAAAGACCATGCCAAAACCTCGATCAGTGAAGTTTCTTCCTTAGGTTTGGTCGAAATGAGCCGTAAACGCACCCGTGAAAGCTTGGAAAGGGTACTCTGCGAAACCTGTGGAACCTGTAGTGGTCGAGGTATAGTGAAGAGTCCGGTATCCGTATGCTTGGAGATTTTTCGAGAAATTGTCAGGGAAGTCAAACAATATAATGTTCAGGAATTGATGGTCTTGGCCTCAAATGCAGTGGTGGAAACAATGCTAGATGAGGAAGCCGGCGGTTTGTTGGAACTTGAAACTTTTTTGGGTGTCAGGGTTAAATTCCGTGTTGAGTCAGAATATACGCAGGAACAATATGATGTGGTATTGCTTTAAATATATGTGTTTTCGATTTAATGAGTCCTCCTGGTAAGAGGCTCTGAATCACTCTGTAGTCATGGCCAACTATTCGCCCATCGAGCATTATCAAACACCTTTAAATCAGCGAATTGATACATAGTCTGTGGTTTTAATTCGTCGCTTTTTCGTTTCGACCCAGTGGCTTGGTTTAACTTTGTTGGTTGTTTTAGCCTTGGGGTTAGCCGCTACACGACTACTGCTCTATAAAGCTGATGCATACCTCAGCTTTATAGAGCAGCAGGTTAGCCAATACGTCGATGCACCGGTGAGAATCACAAAAGTGCGGGCACGAATGCAGGGCCTTAATCCAGAATTATTATTAAAAGGTGTTCGAATCCTCGATTCCCATCAACGACAGTCGGAATTAGCGTTCGATGAAATTCGACTGGGTTTAGATATGATTCGACTTTTAACTCATGGTGAATTAGTACCAGGATGGGTTTCAGTCGTCGGAGCCAAATTGACCATCAGGCGACATAAGGCGGGTGGACTGTCCATTATTGGCCTGAAATCGACCGACGATCCGCCGAATTGGTTATTTGATGAGGGCTACTTTGAATTACTTGAAAGTAATATTGAGTGGCAAGATCTAAAAAGAGAAGGCCAGAAATTGCACTTCTCAGATGTCGACATCAGCATTGTCAATACGGAGGGTCATCATCGAATCGGCGTCGCGGTCGCGTTACCCGAAAGTTTGGGACAGAATTTGACCGTGGCAATGGATTATCACGGTAACCTGTTTGCCCCTAATTGTTGCACCGGACAACTATACATTGAAGGAGAAGGAATTCATTTGCCAAATTTGTTCGTAGGGCAATCCTTCATGGCCTACGAAATCAGCAACGGAACAGGCGACTTCCAACTTTGGAGCGACTGGGTGGGTTCCCAAGTACAGTCAGTTTCTGGTCACCTAAATTTGCGCCAACCTGCGCTACAGAAAGAAGATAAATTTGTCGCGCAATCAATATCATTGGAACATCTCGAAGGCTGGTTCAAGTGGCAAAAATGCTTAGAAGGATGGCGGCTGGATGCGAACAAATTGGAAATCGGCTTTAAAGGAAATCGATGGCCCTCCAATCAATTGGCAATCGAAACAGCCTACAATCAAACGGGGAAATTAGATGCTTTCAACTCAACGGTTTCCTATCTCGGAATAGAAGATCTAATGCAGTTGGTGTCGTCATCAAATCTTCTAACGAAACAGCAGCAAACGGAATTAGTTAAAATTTCACCGAAAGGCGAAATTTCTGATTTCAGCATGCGTTATGTTCATTCCACAAACGACGCTCAGGTAGTCGAAGTATGCGGCGATTTTGATGGTGTCTATACTAATTCGTGGGGACACTATCCGGGACTGAAAAATATTGGTGGCTTTGTTTGTACAGATTCAAGCCATGGCGTTATCGGATTGAAATCTAACGAAGCCGAGATTGATTTACCCACTCTTTTTCGCCACCCCTTAGCTTTAGAGTCCATAATCGGAGAAATAAATTGGGAACACACCGGCGACAATTGGAAGGTCGACTCTGACAGCATACAAATAGTAACCCACGAAGTAGATACATACACTCGTTTTGAAATAAATTCGGGAAAGGGCAATGCATCACCCTTTTTAGATTTACAAGTCGCCTTCGATGGAAAAAATGCCGAGAATGTTCCTTTGTATTTACCAGTTAAAATGATGGATGAAGATGTCGTTGACTGGTTGGATCATGCTTTTGTCGCTGGCCGGGTGGATAATGGACAACTTCTATACCATGGACCCGTTCAGGCATTCCCATTTGACCACGGACAAGGGGTTTTTCAATGTCGTTTCAATGTCAGCGATACAGTTCTTGTGTATCACGAAGAATGGCCTGAAATAACCAAATTGGAAGGTGATGTTCGGTTCGATAACCGAATGATCGTGATCAATGCCGGTTTTGGACTAATATCAGGAGCGCAGATTGACAATGCGGTAGTCGTAATACCGGATGCAGTCGACGGCGATATATTGACTGTTTTGGGCAATGCTCAGGGCAATGTAGAACAAAGCATGGATTTTCTATCCCGTTCACCGTTACGAAACCGAATTAATCCTTTATTACAAATCGCAGATTTTAAAGGTAAAAATCAGATAAACCTGGAACTGGTAATCCCTCTGGATGACAATGATCTAGATGCTAACGTACAGGGAATCGCTGAATTAAGCGATTCAAGAATTCACCTGAATGCTTTGGATCTGGCTGCAACCGGTATTAATGGTCACCTTTCTTTTACTGCAAATGGGCTTAACGTTGAGGATGCCAGTGGCATTTTATTAGATGCACCTGCGGAAATCCGGCTCTTTACACAAAACAACCACTTCAATCTGCAAGTCGATAGCGTCGCATCAATCATTGCATTAAAACAGCAATTTCCTTATTCGTTCTGGAACGTTATGAGTGGAAAAGCGAATTATCAAATGCTACTAAAAATCCCCAAACTTGATAAGGCTGGACCATTATTTACGGACGTAAGTCTAATGTCGAATTTACAAGGGATAAAAGTATCATTGCCTGAACCTCTGGGAAAGTCGAAATCCGGAGAAAAAGAGTTTAGGTTCGATCTAGCCCTCGCGCAATCTGAAAAAACGTCGATAAAACTTCGATATGCAGATATAGCAGGAGCTGATGTCGTGTTTTCCGAACCGGAATCTGACAAGTTTGAGTTTGAGCGAGGATCGATCACTATAGGTAACAACAATCCTGAAGCAGGCGACTTACCAGGTCTTAATTTAAGCCTTAAACTAGATGAATTGAAGCTAGAGCCGTGGTGGTCATTATATATTTCCCAAGCAAAAAGTCAGAATACGTCCCCAGAATTGTTAAACTCGATTCAACTGACAGCAGAAGAGATCTCGTGGGGCGAGGAAAACTTCGGTCCAGTGTCTCTCAACGTGAAAAAACAGCAAGCTGGCTGGCTGGCTGGAATTAAAAGCCGATACGTAACGGGCCAATCAACGATTCCATTTGAGTGGAACAACAACGCATTGTTAACCATGGATTTAGAGTCTATTAATATCCCAAATACTAACCTGCAGTCTACAGAAACCGATAGCCAATCATTTTTTGACCTAACAAAATTACCAAGATTAGCTTTAAAAAGTAAGCACCTCTTTTGGAAAAACATCGATTTGGGAAGTAGCGAACTCCAAACTAGGTATCTCCATCAAGGTTTGAATATTGACTATCTAACGGTTGAATCGGAAAACCACCTGCTTTCGCTTTCTGGGCTTTGGACTCGCAACGATTTGAAAGATGAAACAGATGTCCATGGTCAATTGGATATAGAGGACATCGGGCGATTTTTGAAGCTACTCAAAATCAAGGAAGACATCGTTGAAAGTGCGGCAGATATTGGATTCAATTTTAGATGGATTGGTTCTCCACAGCAATTTTCACTGGATCGACTGAACGGAAAGGTTGCACTGGAGCTAAACCCCGGGCGTTTGCTTGGCATTGAACCGGGCTTAGGCCGAGCGTTTGGAGTTTTTAATCTGGATACGTGGCGGAGGCGTTTAGCTTTTGATTTTAGCGATCTTTATGCAGAAGGTATGGCTTATGATAAGGTTAAGGGTGAATTTAACATTGAAAATGGCGACGCGCATACTGAAGATTTGTTTATCGACGGCGTGGTGGCTCGGATTTATGGATCTGGACATATCGACTTAAGCACTAAAGACTTTGACCAACTGATTACAGTAGTTCCCAAAAGTACTGCAAGCTTACCCATTGCGGGTGCTATTGCAGGTGGCCCTGCAATTGGCCCGGCTATTGGCGCTGCTATCTTTGTTGCTCAGAAACTCATAGGTGATGATGTCGATAGTATTGCGAGTACTCAATATTCGATGACGGGGCATTGGGATGATCCTAAAATCGTTCGGCTGCCCGGAAAGGGTGGGATGCTGGATAGAGCTCTACATGGGATTATGGACTTTAGTGGTTTTAATACTGATTCACAAAATAATGAAGAGAAGCTGGAATGACTAAATGTGCTGCAGTTCAGATGGCGTCTAGTCCTGATGTAAGGGCTAACATTAATGAAGCGGAACGCTTGATTAGTGACGCAGCCAAAATGGGTTCTAAACTAATTGTCTTGCCAGAAAATTTTGCCCTTATGGGTAAGACAGAATTCGACAAGCTCGATCATAAGGAATCCGATGACGGAGGACCTATCCAAGATTTTTTGGCAAATATTTCTAAGCAGTATTCGATATGGTTAGTGGCTGGAACCGTTCCGATGACGGCCAGTTCTAATAACAAAATACGTGCAGCGTGTTTGGTGTATAACGACAAAGGAAAACGAATTGCACGCTATGACAAGATTCACCTCTTCGATGTCAATGTGCCTGGCACCGAAGAACAATATCAGGAATCGGAGACCATCGAAGCGGGTGAGAATGCATTGGTCCTGGATACGCCTTTTGGAAGAATAGGGGTTGCAGTTTGCTATGATTTGAGATTTCCAGAATTATTCAGGCAAATGATAGACGAAGGGATGGAAATCCTAGTACTGCCCTCCGCGTTTACAGCCAAGACCGGTGCAGCCCATTGGGATCTATTGGTCCGAACCCGTGCGGTGGAAAACCTTTGTTATGTGATCGCTTCGAATCAGGGCGGATTTCACCTCAATGGCCGGGAAACCTACGGGCACAGCATGATCGTTGACCCCTGGGGGAAAGTTGTTTCGGAAATAACTAGCGGCTCCGGAATCGCTAGCGGGGAAGTCGATTGTGAATTACTCCGGAAAATCCGGGTATCCTTTCCAGCTCTACATCACCGACGGTTAGTATGTGGCTTAAACTGAGGTCCATATCCTTTTCACACGAAGCATCATTGCATTAAAAATATGTCAAACGACTCACTCGCTATTGCGAGACAATCCATACTCTCTCCCGCAGGATTGGCTGATAACGATATTGATCAAGTTATGGGACATTTATTGAGCACCTCGATCGATGCCGCCGACATATACTTCCAAACAAGCCGTTACGAATCGTGGTTATTGGAAGATGGAATTGTCAAGGAAGGCAGCCACAATATCGAAAAAGGTGCTGGTGTACGAGCTGTTTCCGGGGAAAAAACTGGATTCGCGTACAGTGACGAAATCGATTTGACCGCTTTATTAGATGCGGCAAAAAATGTTAAAAGTATTGCACGAAGCGGATGCGCGGGACAACAGAAAATTCATCCAAGGACCACTGGTTTAAATCTGTACTCCCCTGTTGACCCCCTAAAATCGATTTCTGAAGATGACAAGATTGCGCTTTTAAAACGTGTGGACCAGGAAATTCGGTATAAGGATTCCAGGATAGAACAAGTAATCATTAGCTTGGTCGGTGTTCATGACGTTATTCTAATTGCCACACCTGATGGCTCATTTCACGGCGATGTCCGTCCTTTGGTCCGCATGAATGTAAGTGTGATCATTGAGCAGAATGGCCGAAGGGAACAAGGAAATTCTGGAGGTGGAGCGCGAACGGATTATCACCATTTTTTGAACGATGGTCGTGCAATGGGATTTGCCGAGGAAGCCCTGAGGCAGGCAACGGTTAACTTGGAATCGGATGATGCTCCAGCGGGTAACATGACTGTCGTACTGGGTCCAGGATGGCCTGGGATTTTGCTGCATGAAGCAATAGGGCATGGCTTGGAAGGCGATTTCAACCGCAAAGGTACGTCAGCGTTTAGTGGCCGCATTGGAGAACGTGTCGCATCAGACTTATGTACCGTAGTTGATAACGGCACGATACCAGGACGCCGTGGCTCGCTGAACATTGATGACGAAGGTACGCCAACACAAAATACCATTTTGATTGAAAAAGGTATTTTGAAAGGTTATATGCAAGATAAATTGAATGCGCGACTAACTAATACGGTATCTACAGGCAATGGGCGTCGGGAATCGTACGCACATCTCCCCATGCCCCGGATGACAAACACCTATATGGTGGAAGGTCCCCACCAGCCCGATGAAATTATCGCGTCAGTAACCAAAGGTTTGTACGCTAAAAACTTTGGTGGTGGACAGGTGGATATTACGTCTGGAAAATTTGTTTTTTCCGCTAGCGAAGCCTATTTGATTGAAAACGGAAAAGTAACCCGTCCGGTCAGAGGCGCTACATTGATCGGCAATGGCCCAGATGTTTTAACCCGGGTTTCCATGGTTGGAAACGATTTGAAATTAGATAGCGGTGTAGGCACATGCGGTAAGGAAGGCCAAAGTGTCCCGGTGGGAGTAGGGCAACCTACATTAAAAATCGATGGCCTAACAGTCGGCGGTACCAGCGTCTAATAAGGCATATTACAAAAAATAAACTAGCTTTTCCTAGCTTATGTGTTGTACAAAAGGTTACGTTGTTCGCTACATGTCCGTTGGCGTCCCTTTAATATGAACCCCTATTCGGCACAATCCCGATAGTTTAATTTTTTCCAAGAACCTAAGGAGAGCCCATTGTCCAACTTAGTAAAATCTCATTACACCGGAATGGATTTGGATCATCTACAATCGATTGGCAATGATATTTTGATCGAAGCCAAAAGACAAGGAGCAGACAGCGCTGAAACAGGCATAAGTGTTGATGGGGGTTTGTCCATAACTGCTCGCCTAGGTGATGTTGAAACAATTGAGCATCATCGTAGTCAAGGGGTTGGTGTAACGGTGTATTTTGGCCGTAGCAAAGGTTCTTCCAGCACTACCGATTTGACTCCATCGGCTATTGTTGAAACCGTAAAAGCCGCATGCTGGATCGCAAAATTTTCAGCGGATGATGAATATAATGGTTTACCTGATAAAACCTTATTGGTCACAAATTTTCCCGATTTGGATTTGTATCATCCCTGGGAATTAAGTGCGGATCAAGCCATTGATTTGGCCATAAAATGCGAAAATGTAGCACGGGAATTTCATCCAGACATCAATAACTCGGAAGGTGCGAGCGTAACGACACACCACGGGGTACAGGTGCTCGCCAACAGTCTTGGATTTAACCATGGATATCCAGTCAGCAGACACAGCATCAGTTGCTGTGTCTTAGGGCAACGAGGCAAAAGTATGCAGCGCGATTATTGGTATACAGTGGCGCGCGATCGCACAGAAATGGAAACATCGGAGGCAGTCGGTCAAAAAGCGGCTGAGCGGACACTTAAAAGATTGAATGGCTGCTCACTGAGTACTCGACAATGCCCGGTATTGTTTGCGCCCGAAGTCGCAGCAGGTCTGTTGGGTCACTTTATTGGAGCCGTCAAAGGAACGAGCCTTTATCGAAAATCTTCGTTTTTATTGGATTCCTTAGGGAAACAAATATTCCCCCCCCATATCCACATTCACGAACAGCCACACCTTAAAAAAGCATTAGGAAGCGTGCCTTATGATGGTGAAGGAGTAGCCACAAAAAACCGTGATATTGTCAAAGATGGGAAACTCGAGTCCTATGTTCTCAGTACCTATTCTGCACGCAAATTGAGTATGCAATCGACCGGAAATGCAGGTGGTGTGCATAACCTCACAATCGATACAGGAAAATTGGATCAAACTGACTTAATGCGGCAGATGGGTCGAGGCCTATTGGTTACGGAGGTCATGGGGCAAGGAGTTAATTTAGTGACAGGTGACTATTCACGAGGAGCTTCAGGATTTTGGATTGAGAACGGAGAGATTCAGTATCCGGTGGAAGAAATAACCATTGCCGGGAATTTACAGGATATATTTAAAAATATCGTTGCAGTAGGTCGAGACATCGATTTTCGCGGAAATATTCGTACAGGCTCAATTTTAGTGGAAGAAATGACCGTGGCTGGTAGCGCAGATGGTGGGTAGAATTGAAATTTTACGTTTACTGCTATACTGGATGGAGTAGTTCAATACTGTGGTTTAAAAAGCTGGTTAAAGAATACACGTAAAATAAAAAAGCGAAAATTTAACGATGCTATTAAGCGCAATAACAGTCGATTTAATACAAAATCCCCGTGCAGCGCTAGTTGATGAGTTATCAGATTCCTGCATCGAATTGTTTGGAGACTTTGGTCTAAAAATAAATCCTGTAAAACCAGGAATCGAGAAAGATGAAACACCTGATGAAAGCGTATTAAATGGGTTTATCGGTGTTACCGCCGAGTATTTGAGAGCTTCTCTTGTAACTCGATATGCACCTGCCATTTTGCAAAAGACATTCCCGGAGAAAAATCAACAAGTAAACCAGCAGGATCTTAGAAATTGGGTTGGAGAACTCTCCGATTTACTGTCGACACGCCTAAAAAGCAAATTGCTACTCTATGGATGCAAACTCATCGTTGGAATCCCAACAGTCGTTCAAGGGTATGACATGGAAATTGATCTGCCACATCGCTCGGAAGTCAGCACACATCGTTTTGTGACTGAATGTGGAGACGAAATAGTCATAAAATTCAGCACCTTGATCAAGGATAATTTAGTGTTGTATATGCCCGATCGTTCCATTCAAACACATTATCCGTTGGAGGGGGAACGTTTGTTTCTCTGACAAAAGCATAACTTACAGTTCACTCATACTTCTGCGCCATAACGGTGGCTCCAAAATACCATGAATGTAATTTAACTGCCCTCCCACATTCTCACCAGTTTTCTCATTACTTAGCACCAGCGAAACTCACAGTATAATGCAAAAGTATTTTTGCTTGGCAGTCTCCACGAAGAATTATAGAACCTAAGAAATCCTATAATAGAATCGATTTTGGTTAACGAAATTCGAAATGCTAGAAACCTGAATGGACACAATTTTTGTGTCGCAATCGATCAATCCTGGACACTGATTACAACGGTTCGAACTTATCCTCCCTATTAATCTCACGAATCCAATCTGATAGATCCTATAACATTCATAAACAAATCAATATCGTGCTAAAAACATTCCTACCGACCAATACAAAATTCTTCACTTATGTCATTTTCTTGTTAGTTAGCGAGACCGTTTGGGCTCAGGAATTAGTAGAAACGATCGCTAAGATCCGGGAAAGTATCGTTGCAATTGGTACCTTTCAACCAACCCGAGCACCTTCCTCTATTTTTTTGGGTACTGGATTCGTCGTTGCCGATGGGCGCCACATACTGACTAATGCACACGTCATTCCAGACAACATCGACGACACTCACCGCGAAAAACTCGCGGTATTCGTCGGAGACAACGCGAATATAAAAGCCCGCTCTGCTCGCAAAATACTCGTCGATTATAAACACGATATTGCGCTGTTAGCAATTTCTGGAAAAGCTATTCCCGCCATGCAACTTGGCCAATCAAATCAAGTACGGGAGGGACAGCAACTCGCATTCACTGGTTTTCCAATCGGCATGGTCTTAGGTTTACATCCGGTAACACATAGAGGAATCGTTTCGGCAATCACTCCGATCGTTCTCCCTGCACCAAATACCAAACAATTAAATAAAAAAATGCTCGTTCGTTTACAAGATCCCTACGCGGTTTTCCAACTTGATGCCACAGCCTATCCTGGCAACAGTGGGAGTCCTCTTTACGAGGAGATTTCCGGAAAAGTGGTAGGAATAATTAACAAAGTATTCGTCAAAGACACAAAAGAAAATCTCCTCGCACAACCCAGTGGGATCAGCTACGCTATTCCTATCCAATATGCCCAAAAATTACTAGCCGAAAAAGGACTAGTTAAAGACGAGTAAAGAAATATCTACCATATCAAATCATCTGGAACCTTAAAATCCGCATAAGGATCATCTTTGGTAGAAGCCTCATCAAGCTGAAACTTCTTACAAAAAATTACACGTCTTTCATCACGCGCACTGATCTTCTCCGCAATGTCAGTTGGTACTAGCTCATATCGCCCAGCCAGTCTAACGATGGCCAGTTTACCTGCACCTAATTGGTCTTGGGTCGTTTTGGAGACGTAAATTTTCCTTATTTTTTTACCATCAAAAAAACTGTAGGGTATATCATCGTCATCCTTCGGTTGACGATTCAATTCGATAAGTTGCTTTATTTGTGCCGCAATCGATTTGCGCTTAGCTCTCTCTTCCTGAAGACGATTGAGTTCGCGATCCCTATCGGCTTTTTTTGCGCGTTCATTTCTAGCTTTAAGTATGGCGCCATCAACTATTTTAGTTTTACTATTACGCTGTTGCTTATTCTCGATTCTTTTTTCAACATTGGCTTTTTTAACCTGCTTTTTATCAACCAAGCCGATTTTCAGTAATTGATCTTGTAATGAACTGCCCAATGTCTAGTTCTCCGTTATTTTAGAAATATTTAAATGAATTAAAAGATGTACCACTTTGAGCATAGGCTATCTTTGTTTCAGCTTTTAGAAAAGCCCGATAGATAGCGAGGCTGACTTAATAATGAATCTTAAAAACGTTTTCTGGAAACCCAATAACGAATTCTTATAGCTATACCGGAATCCAAACATTCTTGCACCCCTACTCGTACATTGAGTTCAGAGTCCACTGTAAAGATTCCTTTCTTAGGGCATAATAACCGAGGTGAATCCAGTTGACTATTATATATTGTATCGAAACTAACCCCTTTTGTTTTAACATTCATGAACACAAAACTATTAACCGTTAAAGTAACTAAAAAGACCATTGAAGCCGAAGGTATCGTCTCATTTGAATTAAGATCGCCCAGTGGAGATGATCTTCCGGTGTTCACTGCTGGCTCCCATATCGATGTGCATATCGCCGGAAAATATATTCGCCAGTACTCACTGTGCAACGCTCCTGACGAGCGACACCGGTATCTGCTGGGTGTTCTGAGAGAGCCAGGAGGTACCGGCGGATCGGCCGCAATGCACGATGTGATTAGCGAAGGAGATCTTGTACAAGTTAGTCCGCCACGAAATAGTTTTCATTTAAATGACAATTCTGACTTTTCGCTGCTACTTGCTGGTGGTATCGGCGTGACCCCTCTAATGTCTATGGCTCAACATTTGGCCACGCTTGGAAGGGCATTCACCATGCATTATTGTGCTCGCTCACCTGAGCGATGCGCCTTTTACAAAGAGCTGAATGAATCAGAGTTTAGAAACCAAATCATTTTTCATTTTGATGATGGACCTGAAGGTCAAAAACTCGATTTAGTCAATTTACTATCAACCCGACCTGAGGGTGCCAACCTTTACGTCTGCGGACCTAAAGGTTTTATGGAGGCAGTGATTAGCAATGGGGAAAAGGCGTGGCCAGCAGACACCATCCATAGAGAGTATTTTTCTGCAGACCCACAAGTCGGTCACGACAATGACGAAGGTTTTCAGGTTAAAATTGATAGTACCGGTGAGATCTACGATATCCCTGAGGATAAAACTGTAGTCGACGCCTTGTTCGAATATGGAATTAAAATTCCAGTTTCCTGCGAGCAAGGAATTTGTGGTACTTGCATAACGGGTGTCCTTGAGGGCATCCCGGATCATCGGGATGGGATCTTCTCTGATGAGGAACATTCAGCAAACGACCAAATGACACCCTGTTGCTCACGCTCGAAAAGCAAATTACTGGTACTTGATTTGTAAGATAGTTTTGCCGACCGTATTTCGATACGATTAGGTCAATTATCCAACCAAGGCCCTTATTATAGCGTCCGTAGCAAAGAGCCCAAAAAAATACGCTAGAATAGCAACAAATTGATTGCCTGAAATTTATTAGTTACTCATTCGTTCGAATGCAAGCCAATACGTGTCTAATCCTAATGTTGACTTTGCTACATCGCCAAACTCAACGGCTTTTTGGCGGCTCGGAAAACCCACAGCACGTAGCCTATACCATCTGTTTCCCTTGATATCCACCGGATAGGGTTGTGTGTAAATACCTTTTTCAGCAAAGCGACTCCTTACACTCTCAGCAGATCGCATCGATTTAAAAGATAAAAGGTTAACGACCCAACCCTGACGATCTGCAGCAGGGTTCGTAACCGAAGTTTCATCGATATATTCAGCCTTCGTTTTTTTCTCTACAGAAACAGGTAGATCGATCCTAGGTACAAGCTCAGAAGATGGTTCCAACAACTCCTGCTCTAACGCAGAAAGCCTTCTTTCTAGGGACTGATACAACACATCACCCTTATGCTCCTCCCCATTACCGAGAGGAAACCCTTGCATTTTCTCAGAGATACCCGCCTGGCCGATTTCCGAAATTTTTTGCTCCAATACCAGATATTTCTCGTTTAATTCATCCAAGACTTTTTGAGCTGGCAACTTACTTTGTGAAGCCAAGTTATTAGCATCAATTCGTTTCTCTAATGACAATAGGGCAACTTGCAGCTCGTTTGCATAGCTCTGAAGTCTATAACCAAACAAAATTAGCCCAAAAAAACAAAATAAAGCGATTGCAAAACGAAAACGACCGGTCCACGCGTTAGTTTTAACTGCGTCGCCGTAGCCTAAATCTAATGCGGAATACCCACGCCTAGCACGATTACTCGGCCGAACCAAATTCAAATTGCGCCGATTAATATCAGATACCGACTCACCTTGCTCATCATCGTGATTAACAAGTAATTCTGCAAGCGCAATTTTCTCAACGGGTTTATTCGCTGATCTATTACCAGCCGCACCTTGATGCGAACTAGCTTTGTTTATGACATTAGCAGAACCTGTACTACCACCAAAAGTAGCGAGCACACTAAAATCTTCAGTACTCGTCGACAAAATCGTAACCTCGCTCCAGCTTCAATTTGCTTTTCTAATATCCATGATTCTGGAATCTATTGTTTCCCTTAAAAATATTATGTCCATAATGACACAGTTCTAAAAATAAAATCAATCAGTTCCCAAGGTTTAGTTAGCTAAAATCGATGATGCATAGACAAAAAAACGCACCACACATTGAGTTTCCTGTGGACCTAGGGTGTTAAAATCTGTAAAAAAGAGTTAGTCCGGCCGATATTTAGGATAGGATCGCGATCCTATATAGCCTACTATGAATAATCAGAAAAACCTATGTCGTTAGGCGCTGCGTAAACTAATATAGATCGATTTTTCAAAGCGGAAAACGAATAAAATAGTTCACAAAATTTAGTCGAAGGCGATATCTCGAGTGTTATACGCAATACAAATGAAATGGGGGGACGAAGCGTAGGAAATTGCCAATTCCTCTTTGAATACTGGTTTTCAATCTCTATTGCTTTTGAGTTCTACTAACCACAGAACGATAATTTATAGAGCGAGAAGTTTCTCTTGCCACAAGGAAAATTGCAATTATCATCAAGCATATTTGGCATATTCCACCGAATACCCTGCAAAGTTTCATTGATCTTTGTTATGGGGTTTTTAGGTTGATATTGAGTCAAGTTCCTCCTCGGCTACAAGCTTCCATTGCCCCCGTCTGGCAATGGTGATTGATAGTGCATTAAATTGTCCTATATTGTTTAATTTCATCGTCGATTTCATTCCAAGACCAGGAGTTTCGTTGAGGTCTAGAGTGCTTAAGAACCCCGTTCTTTCCGCCCCCCCTGGGCTAATAAAGTCAACACGTGTTTAAGCCTCGAAGTTATTGATCTACAAAATTTTTGCCGGGAGAACAATTCAATAACGCTTGATGGACTCCATTGTTTCGCGTAACTAACTCTATGGTTTACAATTACATTTTTATCATCATGAAGTGCTTCTTTCATCTGGAAATCCCCCTAAATTCTTCGAATAATTAGGCATGGGTTAAAAACTCGGTAAATCCAGCACATCAAGCTATTTTGTGTGGTTCACCACAAGTTCCCATTTGCCTCCCGACAGCCCGAGCCACGGATGCGATGACCCCATCAATATTTGTTAACACCTCATCATATTGAAAACGAATAATCCGATAACCGAGTTTCTCCAGATATCCAATTTGGGTTGAATCGTATCTGGATTGCTTGAGGTTGTACTCACCGTCCAATTTCACGACCAACCTGACCGATGGACAGTCAAAATCGACAACGTAGGGATAAATAGGTGCTTTTCTACGAAATTTAAATCCCTTGGTCTGATGATTCCGGAGCCGTGACCACAGCGCCTTTTCCACACGGGTCTGGCGTGGATCGATCCAGTGAACTTTTCTGTTAGTCTTCATGTTATGACTATCCTAGTTAGACAGCCTAGCCTTGTTAGACAGCCTAGCCTTCCCCAAAATGAGGGGAAGGCGCTGCCAGGGGAGGTAAGTTAAAGTTTTTTCTATTGAGGGAAGTCCAAAACCAATTCGTGGATTGCACTAGCAGTAGCTCTAAACCACGGATTAGCCAAATCACCCCATTTACTTTCGGTTGAAAAATTTTCTGCAATGACAAGAATACTTAGGCAATATCCCAGCCATATCTCTAACTTACTGAAGTTAATACAAACTTCACTGTTTTGCTGCAATGTCAAAGTATTTAATACGGGAATTGACATTGCTTTGGGTGAAATCCCACAGCTCAATGAGTCGAAATACAACAACGCAATCATGACTAAAAAGAGAAGGCAGCGTCATAGAGTAGGGATAATAAACTGGCTGGGGAACTGACTGATGCTTCTTCCAAAGCATAATATCCGACAAACGCTAGTATATTCCGATAACAAGTTTCACAACAATATACAAAATTAAAAGTACCCCCCCAGTCCCCAATGCTACGCAAGAGATACTACAGGGTAAAACGCTATGCTCATGTCTATAGCTCCCAAGGAAGGGAATACAGCTCTTTTCAATCAATTCAAATGAGAATTTTTTTCAAAATATCGAAAAACTCTTTGAACTTTAAGGAAAATCAACCACCAGTTTATAACAGGGAAAGTGGGTAACAAGATCTGGAAAGTGTTACAATTACCACTGCGGCTTTTTATGATATGAAATTTTTTTAAATATGGGTGGATTTGCTCCATTTTATTCAAAATAATGATACTGAAAAACGCGAAAACACAAGCTTTGGAGACAGAAAACCAGTCTCTCAGAGAGATGCTAGAAAAACTGAGGCAGGAAAATACACATCTCAAGAAAACGGAAAGAGCCTTAGGCAAGAGCCAGGAAAGATTGCAATTGGCATTGGATGGAACGGGCGTTGGTGTGTGGGCGATTAATTTAAAAACAGGATTCTCAGAAATCAACAAAAATTGGGGATCAATCATGGGCTATGGCCCCGATGAGATTGGATCAGATTTTCTATCTCTAAGAGAGTTAGTCCATCCCGCTGATAAAGAACGTGTTTCAAGCGTTTTTGAAAAATGCGAAAAATCAGGAAAAAATTCGTTTGAAGTTGAATATCGGCTTCGAACCAAAAAGGGGAGATGGAGATGGTTTGTGGACAGGGGTCGGATTGTAAAATGGGATAACGAAGGTAAAGTAGTGCGGGTGGTCGGTACCAGCCAAGATATTACCAGTAGTAAAACCTCAGAAGAAAAAATAAAAAAACTCGCTCTTCACGATCCCTTGACGAAACTACCTAATCGGCGGTTACTCGAAGAATTGTACCGAAAGGAAAAGGCTACAGCACGCAGAAATCGATCAAAAATAGCGCTAATATTTGCCGATCTAGATGGTTTTAAAGTCATCAATGATACCTTCGGACACGAGACAGGTGATCATCTGCTCTGTGAAGTTGCCAACCGCATCGAAAATTGCGTGAGAAGGGCCGACACTGTAGTTAGATTAGGGGGGGATGAATTCGTTATTCTAATGGTTGATTTTCGCACTTTAGCCGAAGTGGAAAATGTCGCTAAAAGAATTATTGCCGAAGTGTCAAAAACCCATTTTGATATCGAAAGTAATTTAGACCTTGGCGTAAGTCTTGGTATTGCATTTTACCCCAATCACGGCAACAAATTGGACGAATTGATTCGAATGGCCGACAACGCAATGTATCAAGTTAAATGCGAAGGAAAAAATAATTATCGATTGTGCGCACATTTCTGAATTTATAAGGGGGATTTAGAATTGTCAAACGACCAAGATGGCAACATTATGAGTGCGATGCTTTGGATGTTTATCGTCTCATTGCTGTTATTCTGGTTACCTTTTATAGGACCATTAATTGCTGGAATTGTTGGAGGAACAAAAGCTGGTGGTGTTGGATCCGCGTTACTGGCTGTGTTCTTACCAGGGTTGCTATTTGGGATTGGTTTGTTCTTTTTGGCTTCTTTTGTCAGCGGACTACCGGTGATCGGTGTAGTCGCTGCTGCTGGCGGCGTGACTTTTGCCCTCGCTAATGTTGGACCTCTTCTACTCGGCGCAATCATCGGTGCAGTAATAGCCTAATTTATGGACCTTTCAAATAATTTTGATGTCATTGTGGTTGGTGGAGGTCACGCTGGAACCGAAGCTGCTCTGGCCGCTGCCAGAATCGGGGTCCGCACCCTTTTGTTAACGCAGAATATCGAAACTCTAGGACAGATGAGCTGCAATCCCGCGATTGGAGGGATTGGTAAAGGCCACCTCGTCAAAGAAATTGATGCCCTGGGTGGATTGATGGCGCGAGCAATTGACCGAGCAGGCATTCAATTCCGAATTCTCAATGCCAGTAAAGGGCCCGCAGTCAGAGCGACCCGGGCACAAGCCGACCGGTCACTCTACCGGAGTAGAGTACGTGAGGTTTTAGAAAATCAGGACAATCTGTGTATTTTTCAACAAACTGTCTCGGATCTGATTGTTGAGAATGATCGGGTTGCGGGTGTGGTTACCCAGATGGGTTTAAAATTTAAGGCGCGTTCTGTTGTCCTCACTGTAGGCACCTTCTTGGGAGGAATCATTCATATTGGCTTGGAGAATTACGCTGGTGGCAGGGCCGGTGATGCACCCTCGACTGCCTTAGCCAACAGACTTAGGGAGTTTCCATTCCGAGTGAATCGATTGAAAACCGGGACCCCGCCGCGCATTGATGGTCGTACTGTCGATTTTAATCACATGGACAAACAGCCCGGCGACATACCGGTGCCAGCCTTCTCATTTTTGGGTCAAACTAATGACCATCCTAAACAAATCCCCTGTTACATTACACGTACAAATGGCCGGACTCACGATATTATTCGTTCTGGTATGGACCGTTCCCCCATGTATACCGGTGCAATCGATGGTGCAGGCCCTCGCTACTGCCCTTCTATTGAAGATAAAATTGTACGTTTTAGTGATAAAGAATCGCATCAGATTTTCGTGGAACCCGAAGGATTAAATACCCACGAAATCTATCCCAATGGCGTTTCGACCAGTCTACCCTTTGATATTCAATGCGAGTTTATTCAATCGATTCGAGGCTTTGAAAATGCCCATATCACGCGACCCGGATACGCCATCGAATACGATTTTTTCGACCCCAGAGATTTAAGAACATCCCTTGAAACAAAATTCATGGAAGGTTTGTTTTTTGCTGGCCAGATTAACGGCACAACAGGATATGAAGAAGCTGCGGCTCAGGGTCTTATTGCAGGGCTCAATTCAGCACGGAAAGCCCAAGATAAAGAATCATGGTGCCCACAAAGGCACGAGGCATACATCGGGGTTATGATTGACGATTTAATTACCCGCGGCACACAAGAACCCTATCGCATGTTTACGAGTCGTGCCGAATATCGGTTAATGCTTCGGGAGGATAACGCTGATCTGCGATTGACTGAAAAAGGACGGGATTTGGGACTCGTTGACGATACGCGCTGGACAGCCTTTGCCCACAAACGAAAACACGTAGAGCAACTTCAGTCCGATTTGAGTAAATTTTGGGTCCGACTAGGGTCATCTGAGGCAGAATCGGTCAATAAATTTTTAAAATCGCCGTTACTACGGGAAACCAATCTATTGGATTTGTTGCGTCGCCCCGAAGTTAGCATCAAGCAATTGGAGCAATTTTTGACTGCGTTGCAACAACCCGATGATGTCCACATTTATGAACAGGTAGAAATCCAGGCCAAGTATGCGGGTTATATACAGCGGCAACAATGCGAGATTGAACGCGCTTCGCGTTATGAGGGCTTGGGATTACCGAAACATCTGGATTACAACAATGTTGTGGGTTTATCCAAGGAAGTGAGTGAAAAATTAAATCGGCAGCTTCCCAATACATTAGGTCAGGCAGCTCGTATCCCAGGGATGACACCGGCCGCGATCTCCCTTTTGTTGGTTCATTTAAAAAAAAGCAACTATTCCCAGCAGTAGGATTTACTGATTATATCCAAAAAAATGTCAATATTCGCCTCCAAAGCAAACTATTCAGATTGCCTTTGCTCTGCTTTTTCACAAGGAAAAACGCCAGGTTTATTAATCAAAATAACTTTCTATAAGGCTGCTCCGGAGTGAAATGAGGTTAGGCTCAAAAGCTACCACAAAACGAGCATAAATGGCTGATTGCAGTGGACCAGTGTGAACAGGTATTAATCGATGGATTTCAAGCGTTGGAACTTTACGCTGAAAAACAAACCATCAAAAATCTACTTCAATTCCAAAAATTGTTAGCTAAATGGAACCAAGTTTATAACCTATCAGCTATTCGGGACCCACTAGAAATGATACGGCTTCATCTACTCGATAGCTTGGCTGTCCATAAACATCTCTCAGGAAAGTGTGTAGCGGACGTTGGAACGGGTGCAGGCATACCGGGTATTCCACTCGCCTTGATGAGTGAAGAAAAACAATTTTATCTCATTGATTGCGATTCAAAGAAAACCCGATTCGTCCAACAAGTTGCGATTGAACTAAAGTTGAAAAACGTCACCATTGTCCATGGGCGTGTCGAAGACATTGAACTAACAGAAAAAATGGACGCAGTGATTACACGTGCATTTTCATCGCTTTCCGAGATCTTGGCGAAAACCCGGCACTTGCTTAGGACCGGTGGTGTGGTTTTGGCGTTGAAAGGTAAGTCTCCAGCCCAGGAGCTAAAACAATTTGCGCATAACGAATATACCCTCCGAACTCTAGATGTACCAGGTATCAATGCTGAACGTCATTTGGTAACGTTGACTCCCTGAATGACGTCTAATTTGTTAAGCTAGAGAGTATGGGTAAAATAATCGCGGTCGCGAACCAAAAAGGAGGGGTTGGGAAAACGACAACCAGCGTAAATCTTTCAGCATCATTAGCCGCAACAAAACATCGGGTATTGCTCATCGATATGGACCCCCAAGGTAATGCCACAATGGGTTGCGGCCATGATAAAGCCAAATTAAATGTTTCCTGTTGTGATCTTTTGCTGAATGAGGTCAACTTTGATGAGGTCGTGGTCAATCTTAAACAATTGAATCTAGATATAATTCCCGCAAATTCGGATTTGACTGCAGCAGAAGTCGAATTGCTTAGCATCCAAAAAGGAAGGGAGGGTCGACTCTCAGAAATGGTGCGACAGCATAAAGATCAGTACGAATATATCATCATCGATTGTCCACCTTCGCTTAATATGCTAACGCTAAACGCCTTGGTTGCCGCCGATACCCTCCTAATACCTATGCAGTGTGAGTATTTTGCCTTAGAAGGACTTTCAGCCCTAATGGACACACTATCTAATATCCAAGAGCGGATTAATCCTAAGTTAAAATTGGAAGGTGTATTGCGTACCATGTATGATGGCCGTAGTCGACTGACGCGAGAAGTTTCGGAAGAGCTTGTTCGGCATTTCAACGACAAAGTATTCCGCACGTTTATCCCACGTAACATCCGCCTCGCGGAAGCACCAAGCCACGGAATGCCGGTTATTCATTATGATAAATCGTCAAAGGGAGCTTTGGCATATTTGGCGTTGGCTAGCGAAATTGTGCGCAGAGATGAAAAAGAGTCGAATTTCAGCAATAACTAAATCCGCATTGTTGTCACGCACCCAGTGTAATAAATAAATATTTCAAACATGGCAAAAAAAGTTCGTGGATTGGGTCGAGGTTTGGACGCCTTACTCGGGGATATTGAATTAGAGCCCAAAGGGGAAAAATTGAAGACCATTGCTGTAGAACTTTTGCAGAGAGGTCGATATCAACCACGCAAAGACATAGACCCGGATCGTTTGCAGGAATTAGCTGACTCAATTAGTGCCCAGGGATTGGTACAGCCCATTGTCGTGCGCCCAGTTGAAGACAATATGTATGAAATTATTGCTGGAGAGCGCCGGTGGCGCGCTGCACAAATGGCAGGATTACACGAAGTCCCAGTTGTCGAAAAAAGAGTTAACGACCAAGCCGCAATGGCAATCGGACTAATTGAAAATATCCAACGTGAAGATCTAAATTCCATGGATCAAGCAGAAGCTCTAAAACGATTGGCCAAAGAATTTGAGATGTCCCACCAGCAAATTGCCGATGCGGTTGGGAAATCCCGTGTCAGTGTGACAAATTTACTGCGATTGAATGATCTCCACATTGACGTTAAACAATTACTGAGTAGCGGCAAAATCGAAATGGGTCATGCTCGTGCACTTTTAGGGTTAGAGCTGGATCAACAAAGCGAGGCAGCAAAAAAAGTATTGGCCAAAAACATGACTGTACGGGTTACCGAAAAACTCGTCCAGGATTTACGATCGAATAAGGTTGAACAAATTATCGTCAAAGATCCGGATATTGAACGACTGCAATCCGAGCTTTCAGGGAAACTGGGCGCTCCGGTTAAAATTCAACATGCACAGAATGGAAAGGGACGTCTTGTTATCAACTACTCGAGCTTAGAGGAGCTTGAGGGGGTGTTGGAGAAGATACATTAGCGGTTGTAGGACTACCCGTAATATAGCGAATAGTCATTATTGCAAATAGTTTTCACTCAGAACAACCAGACTTCAGACATGAAGCCAAGTATGTGATGGGGATCACGGGTTTAATCTTTCTTAGTTGTTAGCTTGTTTATTAAGCCCACTATTTTACTAATAGCCTAGGTTCGCTTTAACAAATCCCCATGAATGTGACTAGTCAATATTGAGTTCATACATGCCGGTACTACCGCAAACGAATACCAGATAGTTTTCCCTCTCTTTGTATCGTAGGATTGCTATAGTGATATGTCAAACGGTCCCAAAGGAGGATGGCGTGCAGTGTTTCATCTATAAAAGCAAGAAAAAACAGGAACTCTACCTTTATGTGCTTAAAAAAGATGATTTCTCAATGGTCCCCGAAACCTTGTATCAAACAATTGGTGAACCAGTTTTTGTAATGGATCTAGAATTAGCGCCAGAGAGGAAACTTGCCAGAGAGAGTACCAAAATTGTTTTACAAAATTTGGCGAAAAAGGGTTATCATCTTCAGCTTCCGCCTACAACAGTTCCTGGGCCCAATAACTATCAATAAGATGAATCGCTCAAACTCAAAAAACAACGCATGGATCAAAGGTTCTATGATCGCTTTGATTCTGGGCTGTCTTGGAGCATGCAACAAAATATCCCAAGAAAACTACGATCAATTGAAAGTAGGCATGAAGTATCCACGTGTGGTAGAACTACTCGGTGAACCAACTTCGTGCGAAACCCTGCTCACGGCAAAACAGTGTACATTTGGTGCAGACCCAAAGACAATCACCGTACAACTAATTTCAGACCAAGTCATTTTGTTTTCCAGTACCGGCCTATAACTCTAACCGGGTTTTTCGGTGCAATTTGCACCTACGCATTTAAGTTTCACGGCGTCCTACGAGAAAGACATGACCAATCAGTTGGTTACCTTCTAATCACTTCGCCTTTTTCGCTCACAATCAAAAATCCGGCTTTTTTGGGGGCTAAGATTAGCTTACTTAATGTTTCTCCTTTACGTGTCTTGACGCCGTTTTTTTTAGTAATTTCGTAACTGTATACAAATTCCACCTTAACACCCTGTTTTACCCCTGAGCGCGGAAGTGGCCCCTTTAGAGCATATTTTCTAATTGGCCAACGTGCAAAGTAGTTTTCTTTATCCTTTGCAATAGCCCTAAGCGTAATGATACCTTTATTATGGTAAGCCACGTGTGGAGCATATAATTTTATGATTTCCGTGACTGAATTATTCTGGTCCAATTCAAGATATCGTTTGACAAATTGCTCTATATTAGTTGCATTAACACCAACATTCGCTCCATATTTTTTTAATAATTTTTTAATTTCGACTATCTTTGACGCGTTGAGAGGATCGTTGTCTTTATAAAAATTAAAACGATCCTCAGCAACACCAAGAGCATTTCTGCCACTTACCGAGATTTTATTGGGGTCTACACCCTGTTCAAGCAGTAATTCAACCATTTCAGGATTTCCGTGTTTGACGGCACTTATTAAGAGTCTATCGTTATTTTTAAGGCTACTGTCCTTTTGGAGTAGAGCTTTAACAATGCCCGTAGAATCGATATTAATAGCTGCGAGAATTGGGGTTTTATTTGAGTATGCTTTTAAATTTACTTTGGCGCCATGTTTCAGAAGTAATTCAACAGATTCAAGATTCCCTTGACGGCAAGCGTCGAGTAGCGCTGAATATCCCTCTGCATTTGACGCATTCGGGTTCGCACCGTGTTGAAGGAATAATGCCACCAGTTTTGGATGTTTTGTCGCCCAAACAAGAGCAGGATAACGCTCCCCAGAATTCTGATTCAGAATTTCAACATTGGGATCCATTCCAGAACGGAGATAGCGACCAACGGTGTCAATATTATTTTTTTCGATCTGCATTCGAAATCCATCGGTGTCCAAGGCTTGGGCTTTTTTCTCAAGTACGTTTGCCTTTTGAATTGGCTTGGGCTTTTTCTGAAATTTTTTGGCGCTTTTTGCCGGACGATCACATCCGCCAGCCAATTTCTGCAAAGCCGCGAATTTTTGTATCCACGGGGAATTACTCAATAATTTTGCCGGAAGGTTCTTTTTCGCAGCATTCGCTTGTTTCCGGGAAGGAAAATCACCATAAACCACTCGAAACCACGGTTTTCCACGAAGGTCTGTTTCTACATAGCCAGTTGGTTCATTCCATACGCCTTTTTGGACAAAGTTAGCAACCGATCTTTCTGAACCACCAGCAGTTAATTGGATGGTGTAGTGATTGAGGTTTTTCCGACAAATGTCGATTTTAAATTCTACTACCCCAGGAGTAGGCTTTGATCTTATCGTAGGTCCGGGACGAATAGATTGTTGGGCCACAATGAGGGGTTGGTCTGCCCCGTTGATGTACGAGATCCTCTCAATAGAGTTTCGTGATTCCGATACTGAAATACCGGGAACCCCAAAAATGGCAAGAACCGCAAAAATCAGTGAAAAACGAACCAATCGGTTATCCGATACTATTCCTATATCCATGTATCAATCGCAAGTCTAAGTTATTGAATTCTAGAAAAAGCATAGTAGCAAAATCTAGAACATGTTCTTATCTTGGGGATAAATGTAGCGCTTTGGTGAGGACGTATAGAATTTGTTAGGCTGTTGCAAAGGCAAGTAAAACTTGTAACTGTGGGCTCATTGATAACTCTTTAATTAGTACAAGCCTTCCTCTGTCAATACAATACCGGCTAATCAATGTGCCTCATCCCAATTAGATCCCTCCCCAATATCCACAAGCAAAGGAATTTTAAGACTTGCCGCGCCGGTCATTAAGGTACGGATATTTTCAACAACAAAATCCAATTGTTTATTTTGGACTTCAAACACCAATTCATCATGCACCTGCATGATCATTTTGACCGATTCCGAGTATTCTTGAATCCAAGCATCCACTCCAATCATTGCGCGTTTTATGATATCTGCCGCAGTACCCTGCATTGGGGCGTTGATTGCGGTTCGTTCAGCATATTGTCTCCGTTGAGCATTGCGTGAATTGATTTCCGGTAAATAGAGCCGCCTACCAAACAGGGTTTCCACATAGCCCTGCTTTCTACCGAGTTTCCTTGTTTCATCCATATAGAGTTTTACACCAGGGTATCGAGAGAAATAAAGGTCGATATAAGATTGTGCTTCTCCTCGTTGAATTCCCAGTTGCCGTGCTAACCCAAATGCCGACATGCCATAAATTAATCCGAAATTGATGGCCTTCGCCGATCGGCGCTGGTCTTTAGTTACAGCCTTTAGTGACGCATCAAAGACTTCAGCTGCGGTAGCGCTGTGGATATCAACACCTTCGTTGAAGGCATTTAACAAGCCTTCGTCGCCGGAAAGATGAGCCATAATGCGCAGTTCGATTTGGGAGTAATCAGCGGCAACAATTTTGCACCCTTCGGGAGCAATAAATGCCTGACGGATTTTTCGCCCATCCTCGGTGCGAACAGGGATATTTTGCAGATTGGGATTGGTGGAAGACAGTCTCCCGGTGGCGGCGACAGCTTGATGATACGAGGTATGGACGCGCCCCGTTTTGGTGTTCACCTGTAAAGGCAAGCTATCGGAATAAGTTGATTTTAATTTGCTAACTCCACGGTGTTCCAGAATCAGCTTTGGCAAAGGATAGTCCAAGGCTAATTCCTGCAATACCGCTTCAGCAGTAGAAGGCTGGCCTTTCGGGGTTTTTTTCAATACGGGAAGACCCAGCTCATCGTACAGAATAGCCTGAATTTGTTTAGGGGATCCTAGGTTGAATTTTGATCCTGCGATTTCAAAGGTTTGATCTTCAATTTCAATAATACGTTCACCAAGTTCTTGACTCAGTTCGGATAGCATATCCGCATCGATCAAAACACCGTTGCATTCCATCCGTGAAAGTACTGGGATCAGCGGGACTTCCATTTCCTGATAGAGTTTCCTTAGTGGTTGTTGCGCTTCCAATTGGGGCCAAAGGTGCTGGTGTAATTGCAGTGTGATGTCAGCATCCTCTGCAGCATAAGGCGTGGCCTGATCCAGGGGCACTTGGGAAAACAGGATCTGTTTTGCTCCTTTGCCGGCAACGTCTTCAAAGTGAATAGTCTCTTTACCTAAGAATTTCAATGCCATCGAATCCATATCATGACGAGTTGCCGTACTATCCAAAACATAAGACGCGAGCATCGTATCGTGAATAATGCCCCGCAGCTCAATGCCATAGTTTTTTAAAACATTGGCGTCGTATTTGAGATTTTGGCCCACTTTGGAATGTGAAGCGTCTTCCAACACCGGTCGAAGCAACCCCAGCACATACTCACGATCGAGTTGTACCGGCACATCGATGTAATCGTGGGCTACCGGAATATACACCGCTTCCCCCGGACAAACCGAAAACGAAACACCTACAATTTCAGCATTGGTATAATTTAGACTTGTGGTTTCGGTATCGAAACAGAAAATGTCTGCCTGTTCGAGCCGAGCCATCCATTCATCAAACTCTTCTTTGGTGAAAACAGTGGTGTAGTTGCTTGGAGGTTCTGATGGTCGATGCTTTCCATTTTTCGGTTTTTCTGAAGAACCCTGCACTTGGTTCAACCACGATGAAAACTCAAAGCGTTCCAGCAATGACACCAAACCTGGAATATCTGGACTTTTTTTCTTTAAATCGGATATTCCACAATCGATTGGAACATCGCATTTGATCGTCGTGAGCTGGCGAGATAAGGGAATTTTTTCTAAATGGGCCCGAAGATTTTCGCCTACTTTACCCTTAATAGCATCAGCATTTTCCATGATAGTCTTGAGTGTACCGTATTGTTTAAGCCATTTTGACGCCGTTTTTGGGCCTACTTTGGGTACCCCTGGGATGTTATCCGCTGCATCACCAACCAGGGCAAGATAATCGATGATCTGTTCGGGTTTAACACCAAATTTTTGCTCGACGCCCTGACAATCCATCCGTGTATTCGACATCGTGTTTTCCAGAATAATACGGTCGTTTACCAACTGCGCCATATCTTTATCGCCCGTCGAAATAATGACATTAAATCCATCTAGTTCCGCAGTTTTTGCCAGCGTTCCAATAACATCATCCGCCTCAACACCAACCTCCATAACAATGCTTAACCCCATTGCCCTAACAAGATCGTGGAGAGGCTCAATTTGAGACCGGAGTTCTTCCGGCATAGGTGGACGGTGTGATTTGTAATCCGGGTATATTTCGTCACGAAAGGTTTTCCCAGGAGCATCAAAGACGATTACAAAATAGGGCGTTGGATACTCATCGACCATTTTCCGCAGCATATTTGTAACGCCAAGGATGGCGCCAGTGGGTTCCCCAGTCGAATTGGTTAACGGAGGAAGCGCATGAAATGCGCGAAACAGGAAGGACGAACCATCGACCAGGATAAGCGTATCATTCATTTGAATTTGTTTAATTGAAGATTCACCGTTTGTAATACTAAGTGACTTCCGGTTAAAATTGATATGGTCGGTAAATTACTCCAATAGCTCAATTCTTTAAATAAAAGATTAAATCGACCCTATTCAATTTGTTTTCACTGCAATGCAATTTAACCAAAAATGTCGTTTATTTTCGGTACATTTAGTTAGAATTTGTGGAGCGATCATTTCGAAGTGTCGGCTGAATGACAACACTGCTCCATTTGTACAAAACGAAAATCAATAAAAGCCCAAATAACCCTGTTCCCCCCAATATTGCAAGACGGTCCATGGTCCAATCGATTGGATAATAATCCGGTGTTTCAGCTGCCGTCAAACCCGGTATGCTAGACAAATCCCCATCCCCATCACCCACCTTCAATTGCGCTTTCATACCATGCTCGGTGTGCTGTGCCAATTCACAATGCACAAGATGGGTTGTCGGCTCTGAAGAGACAATAAACGAAGCTGTTTTAGTCCCCGGACCCGATACTTCAATATGAAACATTCCTGTTGGCGGATAAAGGTAAGGCAGCAGGCCATGAATCATAAACTGGTGGCGGATGTGATCATCGTTAACGAATTTGATAGTGACTCGGCTGCACGGTTTAACATTCCATTCTTGCTGATCATAGGCGAACATTTTTCCATTAAATTGGCGAGCATATTTTCGACCTGCATGGACGGTAAAATGGACGTCGGCGGCGATTTCCTTGCAGCCAAAAGGAAGGCGGTCTTTATTTTCGTTCATCACCATGCCGTCCATGTCCATGCGATGCCTCATTCGTACCTTACTGGCACCCTTCAGAGGTACGGGTATTACTGCCATTTCTTGCGCGAGAGTCGACTCTTGCATCAATATCGTGCCTACCAACCCTAAACAAAATAACAGGATCAAAACTACATTTCTACGCATAAAGGTCTACCTCGACCGACCGTTCCAAACCATTCGGATTAACCAGATCGACAAACCCACCAGTAAACCCATAATCAACCCCAAAGCAATAGTGGGTAGGACACCAACTACCATAGGCGCCACTTCCCCCAGCAATTTCGGTTCGCGAGACTGTCCCCACACAGGAATCTTACCCGCATAGAAATCTGGGTTCAGAAAACGCGTTATCTCAGATCCTTGTAGCAAGGGCATCCCATCTTCCTTAAGAAAAGACCGATATACGATCATACTAATATCACCGCCGGGGCCTCGACCATCGGTGCTAATACCCTTTTCCGCATGATTGTGGAAAAGCCACACGCCAGGACTATAGCTGTGTAATCCATCGTTGGCCGTACTCAATTGCAAATCGATCCGTTGAGCAGGACTCAATGTATAAACATCACGTGTAATCTGATTCGCTAACGGTTGTTGAACACCATCGTAGTGCGTTATCGTCGCTTTATGCCCGTGGGTATGCAACGATAGCACCTCGTCCTTCCCATTAACAATTCGCAACTTGATTTTCTCATCCGGCTTCACAACGATCATAGAATCACGCAGCGTATAAGGGAATGAGTGACCGTTTAACAAAAAATAATCACTTGTGGCGTCGGTCATATCATAGACCCGATTCATCTCCCGGGCTATCAACCGAGGATCATTAAATCGCTGGACAATAGTACTCAACTCCTTGTCGATACTCTGATAATGCAGATCATATTCCTGATCGTACGCTTCTTTTACAGCAACTGAAGGATGCCTAACATACCCAGCTCCAACGTTAAAAGTCTGCAGCCAATTGTTCGGTCTATTTTCCTCCACAACAAACATGCCTTGAAGCCCCATCATCAAGTGCTTATCGGTTTGCACGTGGCAGTGGTAGAACATCGTCCCAGTTTGCCGCGGTTTGATCCAGTAGGTTTTGCTTTCCCCAGGCAATACTGGAGGCGAATCAACAACGGGAACCCCATCATTTCCCTTCCCCGTAGGGTCAAGATAAGGATGATCGACACCATGGAGATGGACTGTATGTGGCAGATAGTGGGTATTTTCCAAGGTAATTTTGATCGTGTCTCCTTGCTCTACTCGAATCACCGGCGAAGGTGCCCGCAAATCACCAATGGCTTGTGTCGAAAAGACATTGATCATCGCCATTCCCCGCGTCTTCGGAGCAAAAACCCATAACCCAGGCTGGATACCCGGAGCAATACTGTAGCTGGGCAGCACGAAATCTCCATCAGGAGAGCTACCATTCAATTCGGCAACTTCGAGGGTAATGTGAATTTCATCAGGATCACCGTCTCCATCCTTATCATTACCCTTGAGTACAGCATCGCTGGCGAGCCGTGTCTCCATCAACGTCCGCATCGAAACATTGTTGGTGCCCTTAACGAAAGCCGCGACAGCCCAAGGATTATCTGGATTACAACGCATAGACTCATTGATATTAAGGCCCTCGATTTCTCTCGGAGAACGCCATTGTTCACGGTTTACCTCGCAGAGTGACTCAACTTGTTCCGATTCGGAAATATCCTCCGACAAGTTCTTCGGAAGAAATTCCAACGTTGGAGGTACTTCTGCGCCCCCCCTACCATCAACGAATGGCACGATCAAAGTCACTATCCATACCAATATTGCTATGGAGAGTAAAATGATCAACACACTTTTAGATTTCATTAATTCTAACTATTCCTAGGGTGCGTCACTGTACACGAGATCATATATGGTTCGCCCCGTATTGCAAGACAAAATTCGTTCGTGACAAAAAGAAATATTGCTCCCATATATCCGGCCTTTTGTTGAGGAACTATAAGCCCTCTGGCCCTGATGGAATCAGCGCATTCCCACCTCATCAGGTTGTCGGCCTCAAGTGGGCCCTTGATCTCGTCAGGTTCATCGGAATGCAGGTGTTACCTTTGTTGCCATCACTTGAACTTTATCCGCGCAATTCGTTGATTGTGGTTAA